>Ga0228535_1000012_pt1 | contig 670603 bp, 684 predicted proteins | sample SJ1metagenome_FD_168457 | JGI IMG/M metagenome (GOLD analysis project Ga0228535, IMG submission 168457) | Enriched culture of PCE-dechlorinating microbial communities from Ithaca, New York, USA - SJ1 | ecosystem: Engineered > Modeled > Simulated communities (microbial... > Unclassified...
ATATCACACTGACCGAGGCTAAGAATGTAGCTTTACAGGAACTGGATATACGGAGTGCGGTACACCCCGAATGGCAGGCAACCGGAACGGGAACAGACCAGATAATCAGCGTATCAGGCGGGGATGACAAGTATACTTATGTAGGCGGACATACCAAACTGGGGGAGATGATGGCCAAATCTGCAACTCAGGCGGTCAAACAGGCTGTCAGAAACTGCCGGGGGTATTAGACGTAAAACTGGGGAATATAAAGGGTTAAGACGCAAAGTCAGGTACTTGTATCCGGATTAAGCGCCTTAACCCCAGCTAATTCAGACTGTTAGCCGCTATTTTGGGTTCTTTTTAATTTAATTGCTTTTTCATGGCAGGCACTTACGCAAGTGCCGCAGCCTTCACAGCGTTCTGGGTGGACTAATCTGGCTTGTTTGCTACCATGAGCAGATACTTTGAGCCTGGCGAAAAATGGGAGCTGGCTTTTTTCTTCGGCGGATAATTTATATATTTCAAATACACCATTGGGGCAAGCCACGGTGCATTCTCCATCCCCTTCACATTTAGAAGTATTTATTACCGGAATAAAATCACCCGGGTTGTGTCTGGGAGCTGGCGTCTGATTGTTTGACTGCATTTTTTGCCTTTCTGAATTCAAATAGATTTATAGTGTTAACGGCTTTATTATCACTGCCCGCAGGCAAAATAATCCCATGGGTAAAGAAATATCTGACTGAAGGTCTTACTAATTTTCAAATCAACCGCTTATCCCCAAACCTCTAAGGTAAGTTTTCTTCGGTAGCCGGTGCGGGGTTTATTTTGCTGACCAGATTGACTAGTATTTTCATTTCTTCGGTATTCAGCGCCCCAAATTTTCGGGCGGCTGAATTGAAGAAATCTTTTTTCAGGTTTTGGATCTCCTTTTCGGCTGGCGGGGTTAGTTTTATCTTGATACTGCGCCTGTCCGCCGGGTCTGTTTCCCGGGTTATCAGGTTTTTATCAATCAACCCGTTTATAAACTGCGTGACAGCACCCGGGGTAATTGACATCAGACGGGCTAATTCCTTTACGGATATACCTGAATCACTGTGCTGGCTGATTATAAAAATCAACCGGGCTTGGGGCGGGCTGAGATGCGGGTGTGTGGCAGATACGTCCCGCTTAATATGATGTATCAGTACATGCATATGCTCGAGAATCTGCTGGGTGAGTTCATCCCTTTCGGTATCTGCTTTAATCCGGTTGTGCTGGTCTGTCATGTTCTTGTGCTGCCTGCCAAGTAGTAGTTTGACTGTTAAATAATTTAGTAGCTAAACAGATGTTTGTCAACCCCCCGAAAATCCTGGGTGGTTTGTTTTTAGTATATTTTACGTTTGCATAGTTATAAATATTACAGCCGTGTTACATTATTTTTTAAGATAAGATGTAATAAAACGGTAATATACCGGTAATAATTGACTGTTATCATAGATTTATGATGAACAGAAAGTTACCTGATAATACCCCGAAACTGGCGCTCATCGGCTGTTCCGATATTTTGCCTAACGGGCTTGAAAATGACCTGACTGAGGCCGGTTATTCCTGCCTGAGTTTTGATTTTTCGCTGGTTAAGCTGCTGGAAAACAGCACCGAACCGCTGGATGCGGTAATTATCTGCCTTATTGATTGGGATGACGACCGCCTTGAGGCCTGTGAGAAACTTTTGGGCGGAAAGGTTTTTACCCCTGATATACCCCTGGTGGCGGTGGTGAATGAAAAGACCATGCGCAAAATTCCCCGCCAGTTTGAGTTTGATGAAATTATTATCACGCCTTACAGCCGCCCGGAAATGGAATTCCGGCTGGGGCGGATTATTTACCAGTTCCGGCAGAAAGTCAGCCGGAATATTATAGAGATAGATGACATTTCAATAACTTTGGACAGTTATGAGGTCAGGGTCAAAGACCGTTTGCTTAGCCTGACGCTTAAAGAGTATGAGCTGCTGAAATACTTGGCTTCTAACCGGGGGCGGGTCTATACCCGCGAATCTCTGCTGGAGACTATCTGGGGGTTTGACTATTACGGCGGCACCCGCACCGTAGACGTGCATATCCGGCGTCTGCGTTCCAAAATAGGTGACTTTAACGAGAAATATATCAAGACGGTCAGAGGGGTGGGATACACCTTCCGCGCTGCCCGTCTGCCGGTTGCCTAGCCTGTTTACCTGCCGGAAACATTCAAGAAACAAACATTTTAACTGCCATTAATTAGCTGGCAACACTGCTTTTGTATAGTAAATATATTAAAAGCAGGGCTGGATTATTGGAAGCCACTAACTCTCAGGATATCTAAATCCCGGCCGGTTAGTTTTCTGAGGAAAGCTATTTCACATTCCTTGGCCCTGAAGAGGAGACAAATTTTATGAAGAGAATGGTTAACCGTATTTTACCCCGGTTTGTGGCTGTTTTTGCGGTAATGGGGGTGTTGGTTTTTTCCGGCTGTTCCCCGGCTGAGGAAAACCATGTAGCTGTTGAAATCAGTATTTCCGCCGCCGCCAGCATGACTGATGCCCTCCAGGAGATTAATGCCCTGTACATGCAGGAAAACAGCTGGGTTACTTTGAGTGTCAACTTTGCTTCTTCCGGTACTTTGCAGAAGCAGATTGAAAACGGGGCTCCGGTAGATGTGTTTATCTCGGCGGCACCCGCCCAGATGAATGCCCTGGAAGAAGGCGGTTTTCTGGTGGATTCCAGCCGCCGCAATCTTTTGAATAATAAGATTGTTCTGATTGTCCCGTCTGATAGTACCCTGGGGCTGGACAGTTTTATGGACCTTCTGGATTCAGGCGTGGTGCGCATCGCCCTGGGTGACCCGGAATTTGTACCGGCGGGAACTTACGGTAAAAAAGCTTTGGAGATACTGGGTATTTATGACCAGCTGCTGCCCAAGCTGATTTTAGGCAGTGATGTCCGCCAGGTTCTGGGCTATGTGGAAGGCGCTAATGTGGAAGCCGGTATTGTTTATTCCACTGATGCTGCCATTACAGATGGTGTAGTGATAGTAGCCGAAGCCCCGGCTGAGGTGAATACCCTGATTGTATACCCTGCCGCCATTATAAAGGGCTGCCAGGATATTGAAGCTGCCCAGGCATATATAGATTTTCTTTTCGGGCAGGAAGCGGCTGCTATCTTTGCCGAATACGGCTTTAGTTTAGCTGAGGGTTAAACCCTTAAATTAACTTATTGGAAGCGGATGTGGATTCATATCTTTTACCACTGTGGATATCATGCAAAACGGTTCTGGTTACTACCGCCATAACCTTTATTCTGGGTATTGCGGTAGCCCGCTGGATGGCCAGATACTCAGGCAAATACAAGGGCATGATAGACGGGATTTTTATCCTGCCGCTGGTGCTTCCGCCTACGGTGGTCGGTTTCGGCCTGCTGATGCTGTTTGGCAAAAACGGGCCGCTGGGAGAATTCCTATCGCTGTTTGATATGACGGTAGTATTCTCCTGGCCGGCCACCGTAATCGCCGCCGTTATCATGACCTTTCCCCTGATGTATATGTCCGCCAGAGCGGGTTTTGAGCAGGTGGACGTAAATATTGAAAATGCCGCCCGGACACTGGGGGCTAGCGAGTGGCGGGTTTTCTGGACTATTACCATGCCGGCTGCCCGTCCGGCTATTATGGCGGCTACTGTGCTGGCGTTTGCCCGGGCTCTGGGTGAATTCGGGGCTACCCTGATGCTGGCCGGAAATATACCCGGCAAGACCACCACTATTCCGGTGGCTATTTATTTCAATATTCAGGCCGGACATACGGATAAAGCTATGGTACTGGTCTTTATTGTACTGGCCATTTCTTTTGTATCACTGGCGGCTTTGACTTACTGGAAGCTGAAAATACCGGCCAAGCCCTAAAACGGCGGTAAGGCGGCTGAAATGGCTTTGAGGAGGGGGTAAATGCTTGAAGTTAACATAAAAAAGAAACTGCCCGGTTTTGATTTGGAGGTGGCTTTTTCGGCTGACAGCGGGATAATGGCTATGCTGGGGCCTTCCGGTTCCGGCAAAACCATGACCCTGCAGTGTGTTGCCGGGCTTACTCAGGTTGACGAAGGGTATATAAATCTGAACGGGGAAGTCCTGCTGGATACCTCCCGCAAGATTGATATCCGCCCTCAGGTACGCCGGGTGGGATTTGTTTTTCAAAACTATGCCCTTTTTCCCCACCTTACCGTCAGGGATAACATTGCTTATGGTATAAGGCATCTGGAAAAGGCCGAAAGTGACGGCATTATCACCCGTCTGATGGAAAATATGCATATAGCCTCTCTGGGGCATCGCTTTCCCAGCCAGCTGTCTGCCGGGCAGCAGCAGCGGGTAGCTTTGGCCAGAGCCATTGCCCCCGAACCCAGGGTACTCCTGCTGGATGAGCCTTTTTCGGCTTTGGACGCGGTGGTTAAGGAAAGTCTGGAAATAGAGCTGCTTAGCCTTCAGCAGTTTTACAAGGGCATTATTATTCTGGTTACCCATAATTTTGCCGAAGGCTACCGGATGTCATCCAAAATGGCCATATATGAATCCGGGCGGATAGCCCAGTGCGGGGACAAAGGCAAGATAGTGGGTTCTCCGGCTAATCTGACGGTAGCCGGGCTGATGGGCTTTAAAAACCTGCTGGTCGGGACAGTCAGCCAGATAATCGGACAGGATTTATATCTGGAAGTACCCGGCCTTAGCCTGTTCAAGATACGTCTGCCTGAACAGATGCAGCTGGCGGTAGGTATGCGTCTTACTTTGGGTATCCGCTCTGAATTTGTCCGGGTGTCTGCGGCCGCCGAAGAAAACAGCCTGCCGGGGGTGGTCAGCGGAGTGATAAATGAAGTCGCTTCAACCCGCTGTTTCTTTTCCGCCGGTGCAAATTTGCAGTATACCTTTGAAGCCTTTCTTCCCCCTCCGGCGGATGCTTCCCTTAAAGTGGGCAGCCGCCTCAATTTCTGTTTCCCCACGGAGCATCTGGTAGTAGTTGGACAGGCAGGGGAAACAGCCCAAACCGGCAGCCTGGCTGGTTGATTAGAATCTGGTTTTTCTCTCTGGTACTTTTCTGCTTGCGGCCAGTTTACCTTTTGGAAATCTGCGGGAAACAAATATTTTACCTGATAGAAACCGTGCGGCAATACAGAATTGGTAAAGTGAGAATGTCTTAAAAAATTCAGGCAAATAGTGCTTACAATCTCAAGGAGGTTTGAAATGAGGAAGGTGGCTATCTACGGCAAGGGAGGTATCGGCAAGTCAACGACCACCCAGAATACGGTGGCGGCTCTGGCCGAAATGGGACGCAAGGTACTGGTGGTGGGCTGTGACCCTAAGGCTGATTCTACCCGGTTGCTTTTGGGAGGACTGGCCCAGAAAACGGTGCTGGATACTCTGCGTGAGGAGGGTGAGGACGTAGAGCTGGACCTTGTCCGCAAGACCGGTTTCGGCAATACCCTGTGCGTGGAATCCGGCGGCCCGGAACCGGGCGTAGGCTGTGCCGGCCGGGGTATTATTACGGCGGTTAATCTGATGGAACAGCTGGGCGGGTATGAATCAGACTCTCCCCTGGACTATGTTTTCTATGATGTTCTGGGAGACGTGGTCTGCGGCGGCTTTGCCATGCCTATACGCGAAGGCAAGGCGGAAGAAGTTTATATAGTCTGCTCAGGCGAGATGATGGCCATGTATGCGGCTAACAATATCTGCAAGGGTATCCGCAAATTTGCCGATGCCGGCTCGGTTAAACTGGGCGGGCTTATCTGCAACAGCCGCATGGTGGACAATGAAAAGGAAATGATTGCCGAATTTGCCAAACGTCTTGGCACCCAGATGATTCATTTCGTCCCCCGGGACAATGATGTCCAGCGGGCTGAAATCAACAAGAAGACAGTTATCGAATGGAATCCGCAGGCCAAGCAGGCTGACGAATACCGGGCTTTGGCTAAGGCTATAGATAACAACCAAATGTTTGTAGTGCCTAAACCTATCAGCGTAGATGAACTGGAATCCCTGCTGGTGGAATTCGGGGTTATTTCCTAATAAATTTCAAAAGAGGAGACGACAATGATGATTATGGTGCGGGCCATTGTGCGCCCTGAAAAAGTGGACGATGTTATGGCGGAGCTTATGTATGCCGGCTTTCCGGCTGTTACCAAGATAGACGTTTTCGGGCGCGGCAAACAGCGGGGTATCCGGGCTGGCAGTGTTTCCTATGACGAATTGCCCAAAGTGCTGCTTTTGACAGTTATAGATGACAAGGACAAGGAATTTGTCATTGATACCATTATGAAAACTGCCCGGACTGGTGAAAAAGGCAACTTCGGTGACGGTAAGATTTTTATCTCACCGGTGGAAGAAGCCTATACCATCAGCACCGGCAGCGCTGTTTTGTAGGGGGTACATATGAAAGAGGTTATGGCTATTATCAGGTTTAACAAGATAAATATTACTAAGCGCGCCCTGGTGGATGCTGGCTTTGCTTCCATTACGATGCTGAAGACCATGGGCCGGGGTAAAGGTAATGTGGATTATCTGCTGCTGGCGGGAGCCGAAGGCGGCCATGAAGAAGCCATTTCCCAGCTTGGGCCGTCTCTCAAGCTGGTACCCAAGCGGCTGATTACCCTGGTGGTGCCGGATGATCAGGTGAAAACAGTGGTTAATACAGTTATAGAAGTAAACCGGACAGAAAATCACGGTGACGGCAAAATCTTTGTCATGCCGGTACTGGAAGCGGTACGGTTACGTACAGGTGAACGGGGCGAGGACGCCATAGACTCTGTGGTCAATGTCTTGTAAGGAGCAAAACCGTGGTAAAGGAATCAATATATAACCCGGAGGAAATCAAGGATAAGCTGGTTGCTGATTTTCCTTCAAAAATTGCCCGCAAAAGGGCTAAGGCTATTGTAGTTAATACCGGCACAGACGAAACACCCCAAATTGCGGCCAACGCCCGGACTGTTCCCGGCCTGATTACCATGCGGGGCTGTGCTTATGCAGGGTGCAAAGGCGTTATTTTGGGGCCCACCAGAGATGTTTTAAGCATTACTCACGGCCCTATCGGGTGCGGTTTTTATTCATGGCTGACCCGGCGTAACCAGACCCGCCCGCCCAAGCCGGAAGACGAAAATTTTATGACTTACTGTTTATCTACTGATATGCAGGAGTCAGAAATAGTCTTCGGGGGTGAGAAAAAACTGGCCCAGGCTATAGAAGAGGCATACCAGCTTTTCAAGCCCAAGACCATAGTTGTTCATGCTACCTGTCCGGTGGGTCTGATTGGAGACGATATCCATCAGGTTACCCGGGCGGCGCAGGAAAAACTGGGCATCAAGGTTTTCGGTTTCAGCTGTGAAGGCTACAAGGGGGTCTCACAGTCTGCCGGACACCATATAGCCAACAACCAGATATTCAAGCATATGGTGGGTACGGATAACACCGCTTCGCCCTCACCCTACCGGGTAAATCTGCTGGGTGAATATAACATCGGCGGGGACGCTTTTGTAATTGAAGACCTGTTTGCCCGCTGCGGGTTTGAGCTGGTTTCAACCTTCTGCGGCAACTCAGACCATGACAGCATGTGCCGTTCCCATACTGCCGAACTTAATCTGGTCATGTGCCACCGTTCTATCAACTATATGGCTGATATGATGGAAACCAAATACGGCATTCCCTGGATTAAGGTTAATTTTATCGGGGCGGAAGCAACTGCCAAGTCCCTGCGCAAGATTGCCCGTTATTTCGGGGATGAAAAGCTGATTGAACAGACCGAACGGGTTATTGAAGAAGAAATGCCGGCGGTTTCGGAAGCCCGCCAGCTGTACCAGGAACGCTGCCGCGGCAAGAAGGTGATGCTTTTTGTAGGCGGTTCACGCGCCCACCACTATCAGGAGCTTTTTAAAGAGCTGGGTATGGAAGTGGTGGCGGCCGGTTATGAATTTGCCCACCGGGATGATTATGAAGGACGCAGGGTACTGCCCAGCATTACGGTGGATGCTGATTCACGCAATATTGAGGAGCTGACCGTAGAAAAAGACCCCGAAAGGTATAAGGAAAGAGTAAGCCCTGAGAAATGCGCTGAGCTGGCTGCAAATGGGGTGGAATTTAAGGACTATGCCGGTATGATGCCGGAGATGGAAGCCGGGTCACTTACCATAGACGAGCCCAGCCACCACGAAACATTCCGCCTGCTGGAACTCTATAAGCCGGATTTATATTGTGCCGGTGTTAAGGAAAAATACGCAGTTCAGAAAACCGGTATACCCTGCCTGCAGCTTCATAGCTACGATTACGGCGGCCCGTTTGCCGGGTTTGAAGGGGCAATTAACTTTTACAAAGATGTTGACCGGCTGGTAAGCAGCCGTATCTGGTCTTACCTTGAAGCACCCTGGCAGCGCCAGACTCAGGTTAAAGCTACCTATGGAATCTGATTGGGGGAACGGAGGGATAAACTAGTCTATGTTACTCAGACATACCGCACCCGGGGATTCGCCCCGTGAAGCACTGACAATTAACCCGGCTAAAACATGCCAGCCCATAGGGGCCATGTATGCCGCGCTGGGTATTCATAACTGCCTGCCGCACAGCCACGGCTCACAGGGGTGCTGTGCGTATCACCGCAGCACCCTGACCCGCCACTATAAGGAGCAGGTGCTTAGCGGTACCAGCTCCTTTACCGAAGGGGCCAGCGTCTTCGGCGGGCAGGCCAATCTGCTCCAGGCTATTGACAATATATTCAGCGTTTATAATCCGGATATTATTGCCGTTCATACTACCTGTTTGTCTGAAACTATCGGTGATGATATTACCCAGATTATCAGCAAGGCCAAAATAGAAAATCATATCCCGCAGGGAAAACTGGTTATCCATACCAATACCCCCAGCTATGCCGGCTCACATGTGACCGGTTTCGCCAACATGGTGAAATCCATGGTGCAGTATTTGTCTGAACCGGCTGAAGGCATGCCGGAGCGGCGCGCCAATATTATCCCGGGTTGGGTAGAACCGGCGGATATGCGGGAAATTAAACGCCTGGTAGAGGCAATGGGCATAAATTACATTATGTTCCCGGATACCTCCGGGGTGCTGGATACTCCCCTTACCGGTCATTCCGAGCTTTTTCCGGCCGGGGGAACTACTATTAAGCAGCTCCGTGATACCGGCCGCAGCAAAATCACCTTTGCTTTGGGTGAAGCGGCCTCCGGCCCGGCAGCACTCCAGCTGGATTCAAAATGCAAAGTGCCCTATGACCTGCTGGATTTGCCCATCGGCCTGCAGGCAACTGACCGCTTTATAAATGCCCTTTGCAAGCGCTTTCATGTTGATGTGCCTGAGAGCATTACCGAAGAACGCGGCCGCCTGCTAAATCTGATATCCAACCTGCATCAGTACACTTACGGCAAGCGGGTGGCTTTGTGGGGAGACCCTGACCAGCTGGTAGCCCTAAGCGAGTTTCTGGTGCTGCTTAATATGAAGCCGGTATATGTTCTGACCGGTACGCCGGGTAAAAGGTTTGAAGAAAGAATGGCCGCAGTGCTGGGGGATTCAGTCCCCGAAGCCAAAATAGCCCAGGGGCCGGGGGCGGATATGTACCGCCTTCATCAGTGGATAAAGCAGGAGGGGGTAGACCTGCTGATAGGCAATACCTACGGCAAGTATATTGCCCGGGATGAAAATACCCCGCTGGTACGGCTGGGCTTCCCCATTCTTGACCGGGTTGGCCACCAGTATTTCCCGGTTGTGGGCTATCGGGGGGCAATGCGTTTGCTGGAAATGATTTTAAATGCCTTTTTGGATAAGAAAGACCGCGAATGCAAAGAAGAATCTTTTGAGCTGGTCATGTAGGTAAACAAAAGTGATTGAAATTCTGAAAGACCGTAAACAACAGGTACGCGAAGGCGGCAAGGCCGCCGGCTTTGATATGGTCTGCGATACGGCCAGTCTGGCCGGTTCGGTAAGCCAGCGCGCCTGTGTGTTTTGCGGTTCACGGGTGGTTCTTTACCCCATTGCTGACGCACTGCATCTGGTGCACGGGCCGGTAGGTTGTGCCGCCTATACCTGGGATATACGGGGGGCGCTTTCCTCCGGGCCGCAGCTGCACCGGATGAGTTTTTCAACTGACCTTAGGGAAAAGGACGTTATATTCGGAGGGGAAAAGAAACTCTACCGGGTTCTGACAGAGCTTATTGATACTTATCATCCCAAAGCCGCCTTTGTATACAGCACCTGTATTGTGGGGGTTATCGGGGATGATGTGGAGGCGGTTTGCCGGACTGTTAGCCGGGAAAAAGGGATTGATGTTATCCCGGTTCATTCCGAAGGGTTCAGGGGTACCAAGAAAAACGGCTATCAGGCTGCCTGCCAGGCCCTGAGCCGTCTGGTAGGTACGGCTGATACCGCCGGAATCAGCAAGCTGAGCCTGAATATTCTGGGAGACTTTAATATAGCCGGTGAAATCTGGCAGATAAAGGAATACTATCGGCGGATGGGTATACAGGTAGTTTCAACTATAACCGGAGATGGCCGGGTAGATGAAATCCGCCGTGCCCACGGGGCTAGTCTGAACGTAGTCCAGTGTTCCGGCTCTATGATGGCATTAGCCAGAATGATGCAGGAAAAGTATGGTATTCCTTACCTCAGGGTTTCCTATTTCGGTATTGAAGATATGTCTAAAGCCCTGTACGAGGTGGCGGAAAAGCTGGGAGATGAGGCCATGCTTAGCCGTACCCGGGAGCTGGTTTCGCAGGAAGTAGCCTCTATAATGCCCGAACTGCGGGAATACCGGCGGAAGCTGGAGGGGGCCAGAGCGCTGGTCTACACCGGAGGGGCTTTCAAGGTGTTTTCCATGGTACGCTCCCTGCGGACGCTGGGGATTAAAACAGTGGTAGCCGGTTCCCAAACAGGAGATAAAGATGACTACCGCCAGCTGGCGGATTTGTGTGACGAAGACACCGTGCTGCTGGACGATACCAACCCGCTGGAGCTGGCTAAATATGTGCAGGAAAAAGGGGTTGATTTGATTATCGGCGGGGTCAAGGAAAGACCCATTGCCTATAAGCTGGGGGTGGGCTTTTGTGACCATAACCATGAACGCAAAATTTGTCTGGCCGGATACAGCGGCATGCTTAATTTTGCGCGCGAAGTGTATACCTCAGTTTGCAGCCCGGTCTGGTCTCTAATGCCCAGACGCCGCCTGCATACCGGGGGTGAACAGACATGACTGTTTCTGATTATCAAACTGCCCCTCACGAGGCTACCCGTAACGCCTGTTATTTATGCGCACCTCTTGGGGCAAGCATTGCCTTTTCGGGGATAGCCCGCTGTCTGCCTTATCTTCACGGCGGGCAGGGCTGTGCAACCTATATCCGCCGTTATACTATCAGCCATTTCCGCGAGCCTATGGATATTGCTTCCTCTTCCTTTGGAGAAGAGGCCACTGTCTTCGGGGGCAAGGATAACCTTTTTTGCGGCTTGAAAAATGTTATTTCTCAATATCAGCCTGACCTTATAGGTATTGCCAGCACCTGCCTTTCAGAAACCATTGGTGAAAATGTGCCGGCCTTAATAGAAGAATTCCGCCAAAGCGTTGATTTGGGTGAGACCCAGCTGGTTTTCGCTTCTACCCCCAGTTATGCCGGTTCACACCTGACCGGTTTTCACAAGGCTGTTCTGGCAACCGCTAAGGCTCTGGCTGTGAAAAAAGAAGAACATGGCGGCATAAACATAATGCCCGGAATGATATCTCCGGCAGATATCCGCTATATAAAGCGCATCTGTCAGGATTTGGGTATATCTGCCGCTCTTTTGCCTGACTATTCGGATACGCTTGACGGGGTAAGCTGGCCTGAATACCACTGCTTCCCTGAGGGCGGTACCCCGGTCTCTGTGCTGAAAGGTATGGGCGGGGCAAAGGCCAGTATAGAGCTCTGCCGCTTTTCAGACCCCCAGCTGTCAGCCGCCTCTTTTCTGGAAAAGTGCCACGGCCTTCCGGCTTACCGTATCGGGTTGCCGGTGGGTGTGCGGGCGGCAGATGAATTTATGGATTTGCTTTCCGGCTATGCCGGGCGGCCGCTGCCGGAAGGCTATACCCGTGAGCGGGGGCGGCTGCTGGATGCCTATGTGGATGCCCATAAATATGTGTTTGGCCGTAAAGCCCTGGTCTACGGGGATGCCGACTTTGTTATGGGTATCGGGCGTTTTCTGGCTGAAATAGGCATGGTGCCGGTGCTGTGTACTGCTGACAAAGGGGGCAATCTGGCCGGGCAAGCGGAGGATTTGCTGGCCGGGGTTGAAAAGGCGGTGGTGCTGGAAGGGGCAGATTTTGCGGATATTGAAACCCTGGCAACTGAACTTAAGCCGGATATCTTTATCGGCAGCAGCAAGGGCTATAAGCTGGCCCGCTTACTGGGTGTGCCCTTGGTGAGGCTGGGTTTTCCGGTGCATGACCGGCTGGGGGGAGCGCGCCTTAGGTGTGTCGGTTATGCCGGCACTCAGGAGCTGTTTGACCGTATTGTCAATGCCCTGCTGGAACACCGCCAGGATGAGTCGGACATTGGCTACAGCTATATGTAAGCAGGAGGGAACGCAAAATGTCTGAGGCAGCGGTTCGGGATAAAGTGGCAGTGGCCAGTTATGAAGGGGTGCTGGTTAACCAGCATCTGGGTATGGCTGAGCAGCTGTTTATATACCAGCGGACAGACTCCGGTTATGTATTTGCCGAAACCCGCCCCACTCCGGAAAAGGGCGGGGGTGAAGAGCGCTGGAAAAAGCTGGCAGAGATTATCGGGGACTGTCAGGCCTTGCTGGTAAACGGAATAGGCGAAACCCCGAACGGGATTTTGAGTGATTCCGGCCTGGCTATATACGAAGTAGAAGGTCTGGTGGAATATGCTCTGGAAGCTATCTGGCAGGGCAAGGCCCTCCGGATGCCGCGCCGGGTTGCCCGGGGATGCCGCCGGGCTATGAGCGGTGAAGGCGGTATGGGCTGCGGCTGAATTTAATAAAAATATCTGACTTAAAGGAGTTTGATTCTTATGAAAACCCCTGATTATCACATACTTGTTTGCAACAGTTTCCGTGTAAACGGTGACCCTCAGGGTATCTGTAACCGTAAAGGGGCGGCTGACCTGCTGGGTTATCTGGAAAACGAAATAATTGACCGGGGTCTGAATGTGCTTGTTTCCAGCACCGGCTGTCTCAAATCCTGTGAACACGGGCCGGCTATGGTTATTTACCCGCCCGGCTGGTGGTATGGCGAAGTAGATACTGCCAAGCTGGATATCATTCTGGATGCGCTGGAGGATGGCCAGGCTGCCTCCGAGTTGTGTCTTAGCTGAGGCTCAAGACTATTATGTCCCGCCAAGACTGCATTATCCGCCCGGCAATTCCATCTGACGTCAGCCAGATGGTGGCCCTGCTTCAGGACCTTTTCCTGATAGAGACTGATTTTACTTTTAATCAGTCCAAACAGCAGGCCGGTCTGCTTAAACTGCTGGAACAGCCTTCGGCTATTGTTCTGGTGGCTGAGATAGGCGGCCGGGTAGCGGGAATGTGTACTGTTCAGACCATCATTTCCACAGCCGAAGGTTGTCCCTCCGGTCTGCTGGAGGATATGGTGGTAAGCGAAGCCTTCCGCGGCCGGGGAGTGGGCAGGATTTTGCTTGAAGCTGCTGAAGACTGGGCGCTTTCTAAAGGGTTTTCCCGCCTCCAGCTTCTGGCTGATTCGCGGAATTTACCGGCTCAGGGTTTCTACCGGGCCTGTGATTGGCAAAGAACAAATATGGTCTGTTTGCGGAGAAATCTGGGTTCGGCCGGTCTGGCGGGCAGCCCCAAGAACCTTAGTTAACAAGGATTTAACACTTTGTAAATTTGGCCGAAACCTTGCAGTTCTATAGTTATTATATAGGCTCAGATTTAAACAGAAAGTAGGGGTAAAGGCAGCATGGGTGAATGTAACAAAAGTATGGGGCATCCCTGCTTTGATATGGCAAGCAGGTCTTCGGTTGGGCGTATTCATCTGGCGGTTGCGCCCCGCTGTAATATAAAGTGCAACTACTGCACCCGCAAATATGACTGTGCCAATGAAAGCCGCCCCGGGGTTGCCTCACGGGTGATTACCCCTATTGAAGCTCTGCGGCTGGTCAGGGAGGCAGTGGCGGCCGAGCCGCGTATTCAGGTAGTGGGTATTGCCGGACCGGGTGACCCCCTGTCCAACCAGGCCACTTTTGAAACCTTACAGATGGTCAGGCAGAATTTTCCGGATTTATCACTCTGCTTAAGCACCAACGGCCTGCTTCTTTCAGATAAAATAGACCTTCTGACAGATGCCGGGCTGGATTCGCTGACAGTTACGGTTAACACTCTTAATGAATCCAGCGGCGCCCGTATTTACGATTATGTATCCTATGGGGGAGAGGTGTTAAGAGGTATAGAGGCGGCTGCGCTTCTCCGTGATAAGCAGCTGGCCGGTATCCGGCAGGCGGTGGAGCGGGGTATAAGGGTTAAGGTCAATTCGGTCTTGCTGCCCGGCATAAACGAACACGAAATGCCCTTTTTAGCCCGTCTGCTGGGGGATATGGGGGTTTCGGTTATGAATATTATGCCTCTTATTCCCCAGGCTAAGTTTGCTGACTTAACCCCGGTTTCTATGGTGCTCCACCACAAAATCCGCACTGAGTGTGCTGAATATATCCGGCAGATACATCATTGCCAGCAGTGCCGGGCTGATGCGGTGGGGCTGTTGGGAAATAAAGAAACGCTGTTTGCCTGTTAATTTCCGGCCGGGTTATTCTGTCCGGCGGCATTTGCTTGACATCTGATATATGCTTGTTATAATGCAACAGGATAATTCAGCTATGAGTTGCATAAATATTCTGAAAAACGCCGGTTACAAGCTCACTCTCCAGCGCAAGTTGGTGGTGGATGTTATTCACTCGTATCCTTCCCACCTGACTGCCGAGGAGATAATAAGCAAGGTTCAGGAAAAATTTCCGGATATCAACCGTTCCACCGTTTACCGCACTCTGGAGCTTTTGGAAAACACCGGCTGTGTGGTAAAAAGCAAGATGGATGACCGGACTATTTATCACCATGCTGACGAAGGGCATCACCATCATCTGGTTTGCAGCCGCTGCGGACGGCGGATAGAATGCAGTGATGATATGCTTAGCTCCCTGCGTGAAGATATTCAGTCCAAGTACGGGTTTAATCCCAACCTGAGCCACATGGTCATAAACGGCCTGTGTGCTGACTGCCGCAAGTAACAACCCTCCGCTTTTACAGCCTGGTTTTTGGCTGTCTGCATTTTTTGGGTTAATGCCGGTTTGCTGATAATGAGCCTAATCCTGCCCGTAAGCCCGGCGGCTAATTTATTTTTCCGTGATTTTGGGAAAACTGCCTTAAGCGCTTAAATAACTTGGCTAAAACTTTGAAAAAATAGTATGGGACATGGTATTCTATGGCACATCGTCACTGGGCAGAAAAATACCGAGGGGGAAGTTTTTTTATTTTTTACCCGTAACGGCCTTTTGCCTCGGCTCTATCAGCCTGTTTGCCCACAAGTAATTTACTAAAGGAGAAACGTGGACAAGATCAAGCTATTTTTCAACCCTAAGAGCGTAGCTCTGGTAGGCGCAACTGACAAAGAAGGTTCTACCGGCAAAATTATTCTTCAGAATCTTATTAAAGGTAAAGACCGAAGGGCTGTTTATCCTGTTAACCCGAACCGGGAATCCGTACTGGAACAGAAATGTTATCCGGCCCTCAAAGATTTGCCCGAAGTGCCTGAACTGGTACTGGTGGTAGTCCCTGCCAAGTTTGTACCCCAGGTTATAGAAGATGCCGGCAAAGTAGGCACCAAGTCTGTTATTATCATTTCGGCTGGTTTCAAAGAGGTTGGCCCTGAGGGCAAAGCCCTTGAAGAGAAAATTGCCGAAATTGCCAAGCAGTACGGCATACGTATTATCGGCCCTAACTGTATGGGTACCATGAGCCCCGCAAGCGGTTTCAACGCTACCTTTGCCCGTATGGAAATGCCTAAGCCCGGCAATGTGGCTTTCCTCTCACAGAGCGGTGCTTTGGGCTCGGCCGTACTTGACTGGGCTATTGCCCGGAATGTGGGCTTTTCAGGGTTTGCTTCCATCGGCTCTATGATGGATGTCAATTTCGGTGATTTGATTGATTACTTTGGTACTGATGAAAATACCAAGAGTATTATTGTATATCTGGAGACCATGGGTGAAGCCAAGAAATTCATGAGTGCCGCCCGTGGTTTTGCCCGCACCAAGCCCATTATCGTTATCAAACCCGGCCGCTTTGAAGAGAGCGCTCAGGCCGCCAAATCCCACACCGGCTCAATGGTGGGTAATGCCATGTTTGTGGACGCTATTTTCCAGCGGGCAGGCGTGGTCCGGGTGGATAATATCGGTGACCTCTTCAGCTGTGCCGCTATTTTAAATACCTCAAATCTGCCCAAGGGGCCGAACCTGGCTATTGTGACCAATGCCGGCGGTCCCGCCGTACTGGCTACCGACTCCCTTATGGAACAGAAGGGCAAACTGGCCCATATAACTGACGAAACAGTTACCGCCCTGAATCCGGTTCTACCTCCCTCATGGAGTAAAGGCAACCCCATGGATATTCTGGGGGATGCCGACCCCGAAAGGTATGCAGTCACCCTTGAAGCCGCCATTAAAGACCCCGGGGTGGACGGTGTAGTGGTTATTTATACCCCCCAGGGTGCGGCTAATCCTCTGGATATTGCCAAAACTATTGTCAAAATTGCCAAGAAGAGCAAGAAACCGGTGCTTACCTCGTGGATGGGTGATGCCAACGTGGCCGAGGCGCGGAAGCTCTTCTATCAGAACAATATACCCAGTTTTGAGTTCCCCGAAGAGGCGGTTAAGGGTTATATTTTCATGTACCGCTATGCCCGCGGCCTTGAAAACCTGTATGAAACCCCCGAAGAGCTGGCAGTAGACGTAGACCCTTCCAAAGAGTACATACGGACTATTCTCAAGAAGGTGGCCAGCGAAGGGCGCACTCTTCTTTCCGAAACTGAATCCAAGAAGTTCCTTCAGGCCTACGGCATTGATGCTACCGTACCGTTTTTGGCACGGGATGGCAAAGATGCCGCCCAGATTGCGTCCGCCCTGCGTTTCCCGGTGGTGATGAAGATTGCTTCGCCGGATATTTCCCATAAATCAGACGTGGGCGGGGTTATCCTGGGGCTTAAAACCGAGGCCGAGGTTGAAAAAGCCTTTGCCACCATGATGGAAAATGTAAAGGTGGCCTGTCCTGAGGCTAATATTGAGGGCGTGACCCTGCAGCGCATGGTAGACAAATATGACTACGAGCTGATTATCGGCTCAAAGAAAGACCCGGTCTTCGGGCCGGTTATTCTGTTTGGCTCCGGCGGTATTGAAGCCGAATTCCAAAAGGATGTGGCTGTGGGTCTGCCGCCCCTTAATCAGGTGCTTGCCAGACGGGTCATGGAAGGCACTAAAATCTACGAAATGCTCTACAAGGGCTTCCGCACCAAACCCCCGGCGAATCTGCGTTTGCTTGAGGAAACTCTGGTTAAGTTCTCCAACTTGCTGGTGGATTTCCCTGAGATTATGGAGATTGATATTAACCCGCTGGCACTGCTGGGTTCAGAGGCCATTGCCCTGGATGCCCGCATAATAATAGACGAAGAATATATCAAGAACCCGGCGGGTGACCATAACCACCTTATTATTACCCCGTATCCGGCCAAGTATATCAAGCCGTGGCATACCAAGGACGGGCGTGATGTTATCCTCAGGCCTATCCGCCCTGAAGACGAGCCTATGGAAAAAGCTCTGCTGGAAGGCTTGTCCGAAGAATCTTCGCGTATGCGCTTCTTCCACATACTCAAGGACATTAACCATTCCCTGCTGGTGCGTTTCTGCAATATTGATTATGACCGCGAAATGGCCATTATTGCCGAATATAATGACAAGGGCAAGAAACGCAACGTGGGCGTAGGCCGGCTGATAATTGACCACAGCGGCCAGAGCGGTGAGTTCTCAGTACTGGTGGCAGATGACTTCCAGCACCATGAGCTGGGGGCTAAACTGCTGGATATGCTGATTGGCATTGGCCGCGAAAAGGGCCTGAAGAATTTGTATGGTGTGGTACTGGCCGAAAATGTGGTTATGCTGAATCTGTGTAAAGATTTCGGTTTTAATATCAAGAAAGACAAGTCCACCGAATACAAAGTTAATATGGAACTCTAAAAATACAGCCAAAGCGTTTAGGAGTAATGGTTAAGGAGGCTACGGATATCCGTAGCCTCCTTTTTTAATGAGTATTATTGGATAAATTCAGTCGCTGACGGGCAATTCCGGGCTGAAAATGAAAATCAGGTCTTTTATTCCGTAGTTGTACGTAGTATTATGAGGAATGCTGCGGCTGCATTGACACAAGGCATATTCATGTCTTTGCATACATCTAAAGAGGTAATAAAGGCTGTGAATAAGATAACCTTGAAACCCGGCAAACCCTCTGCCAGGGCAGGGCACTGTCCTTCACCTGTCAAAATCCTGTTGGCGGATGACCACGAAGTTGCCAGAGAAGGCTTGCGTAAAATGCTGCGATGCGAAGCAGATATTGAGATAGTGGGCGAGGCGGATAATGCCTCGGATGCTATCAAGCTGGTACAGGAACTAAAACCCCAGGTTATTGTAATGGATGTTACCATATCCGGTATGTGCGGATGTGAGCTGAGCCGCCAGCTGAAGGCCGTATATCCTCCGGCCAGGGTTATATTTCTTACCGAGTACGAGGCTGAACAATATACAGCCGATGCTTTGGCTAACAGTATAAATGGGTTTTTGACTAAAAACTCTTCGCCTGAGCTTCTTTCCAACACTATCAGGGTTGTAGCTTGCGGCGGCAGTGTCTGGCAGGAAAAATTACTTGAAAATGCCTCTAAAAAAATGATCAAAGCTTTAAATATACGGGCTGAAAGACAGAATTTAAGCAGTGAACACTCGTCTTCAGCAGTAAGTATCGTACCTCAGGACGTGCTTTCCCCGCGTGAACTGGAGATACTTATTATGGTGGCGCGCGGTTATACCAACAAGGAAATCAGCGTTAATATGGATTATGCTGAAATCACCATCAAGAAATATGTTAAAAGTATTCTAAGCAAACTCAACGTTTCCAACCGGACTCTGGCGGGTATTGCGGCTGTCAAGTTCGGGCTTGTTTAGCTGTATCGGTTTAAATATTCAAATATTTTGGTCTTGCCGCTTGCGGCGGTAAGACCTTAATCCCCGCTATATCTTGAGATAGCCGAACATTCCGCACTGCCATCATTTTTTATAGTCACTCGAGACCTCTTTACCGGCTGGCATAAGCAATCTGTTTAATTTATAAAGACGCTTAATTCTTTTTGGGTATCAGAGATATTGGCTGTACGGTAAGCTTGGTGGTATTACCGCAGTATTTAAGATACTTTTGCCATCTTCTGGCCTGTCTGTGCGTTATATCTTTAGAGGCGAAGAATTATAGTATTTTTAGTTTGGATATTTAAAAGATTTAATGAATATTTATGTTTTAACCATATGGGTGATTGAAGGGGCGGCTTTCCAGTGTTAGGCTTATACTAACAGATATGAACTACCTGAAGAAAATTAAAACCTATCTGACCACTTACCGCTGGACCTGGGTACTGGTAGGCGGGCTGGGACTGTTTTTAGTTGCCGACCAGCTTATCAAGCTGACCGGCGGGGCTAACTTTTTGCCGCTACTGGTAGTGCTGGGTGCCTTTATCATGCCGGTAACCTTTGTCGTATTTATCTATGAGCGTTTGCCTCTGGCGAACAAAAATATCCGCTGGGTGCTGGCCAGTTTCTTTGTGGGCGGGATAATCGGGCTGATTATGGCAGGTTTGCTGGAATATGCTACTGTCTCCAACCTGAACCTGTCAGGGTTGTTTGTGGTGGGAGTTATTGAAGAAGCTGCCAAACTGATATTCCCGATGCTGCTTTTCTGGGGCGGAGGTTTCCGGGCTGAGGCTAACGGGGTTTTATTCGGAGTGGCAGCCGGAATGGGCTTTGCCGCTTTGGAAACGATGGGTTATGGGGTGGTTAGCCTTATCCAGAGCCAGGGGGATATAAATATCTTGGAGCAGGTGCTTCTTTTCCGGGGCTTGTTTTCACCTGCCGGGCATGCCGCCTGGACTGGTATAGTCTGTGCCGTGCTGTGGAGACAGCGCGCCGAATATGGCAGAGGGCCGCTTAATCTGGCAGTTATACTGGCTTTTATGCTGGCTGTGGCACTGCATATTGTCTGGGATATAGCCAGCGGGCTGAATCTGCCCGGTGTCTGGGCGGCGGTAGTGCTGCTGGCGGTGGCCGCATTAAGTTTGCTGTTACTAGTAAGGGCTATACGCCATGCCCGCTACCAGTTGCGCCGGGAGGATTTTTCGGTTTAAACTCCCCGGCTGGTGTTTGGGGGTTTATTTTTAAGACGGCTTACAACCTGCTGAATGGCAAATGTGCCTATATACAGAAGTGTCAGCCCTCCGGTGAAGATGATTACCATCTGGACTGGGTTTAAGGTGAATACCTTGCCCACTACTGCCCCGAAGATAACGTAAAGGGCATCATAAAAAAGGCCGGATATCAGCACTCCCAGCATGAGTACCTTGGTTTTGCGTTTGGCTCCCATGAGCAGTGTCAGCGGTATGCGCAGCCACATAAACCTGCCTACTGCTATGGCAAAGGGCGAATACAGGTTTACCCTCTGCAAGGCCGGGGATTCCGACATCTTTTTAAGCGGAGTTCTGGTGCGGAGGAAAGTGATAAACCTTTCTATAGGGCCGCTGCCTACCATTCCCAAACGTGACAATGCCAAAGCCCCTATCTGCCGTCCGGCCTGAGCTACCAGTATCAGCAAAATAAGCAGCCATAAGGAAAGCTCTCCGTTAGCCACCTGATATCCGCCCATCAGCCAGGCTGTTTCCAAGAGGTATGGTATGGTCAGCCCTACAGTTTCACTGATAAAACAGACCCCGAAAAGTACCAGTAAAACTACCAGATTAAATTCGGAGAGCATGGCAACGCTCTGGTTAATTAAGGTTTCAAAATCCATTAAATATACCTAACTGTAAGCATTCGTGCCCAGTAAGACGGGTACGGTCACAAAATTGTAGCCCTGCTTGAGCAGGTTTGATATAAGGCTGTCCAGCACTTTGAGAGTCAGCTGGCAGTCAGATTCAAGGCTGTTGGAGTCTATGCCGTATCCGTCATGGAGCAGCAGAATACAGCCGGGGTTTATTTCATCAAGTACCTTGGAAACGGCGTTGTCAGTTTCGGCCAGACTGTCACCCTCTACCGCATAGCTCCAGTTGACCGTTATCATATTCATTTCCTTAGTAGCCGACAGTTCCCAGGGGGAGCTTTTCCCATATGGCGGGCGGTACAAACAGGGAGTAATGCCGGTATATTGGCAGATGACTTCGGCACACCTTAGCATATCTTTTGAACCGAAATCAGACAGGGCATGGTTGGCATCATGGCTGTAAGAGTGGTTACCCAGTATATGCCCGCGTTCAAGTATTTCCCTGGTTAGTTCAGGGTAAACTTCCACCTGTTTGCCCACCACAAAAAAGGTTGCCTTTATATTGTACTTATCTAGTATGTCCAGGATTGCGCCGGTATATTCGGGGCTGGGGCCGTCCTCAAACGTCAGGGCAATATTTTTACCCTGACCGTCACCCTCAAAATAAACTTTGCCGAACAGCTGTGACGAAGGGCTGGCATACCCCCAGAAGAGTATGCCTACTAAGCCTAGTATGGGTAAGGTATTTTTGACTGAATGAAAAAAGCTGGGACTGCGGTACAGGCTGCGGAAAAACTGGCTTATATGCTCTAATACCCAGCCGGTTACCATAGCAATATTATTAAATACATCCCGCAGTATCCTGAGGAACGGTTTTTTGACCCTCCGGGCAGAGGTAAGGGCTATCAGGCGGCGGTCCAGGAGGACTTTGCCCTGTCTGCTTAAGCGGGTGGAGATATCATATTGGTCTGCTGAAAAGGCACTTACGTGGTATCCGCCTATTCTTTCAAATACGTGGCGTTTAAAGGCAAAATTCGCCCCTGAAATGAGCATAGGGCGGCCATGAAACAGCCGGGTATAGGTATTGCATACCAGCCGCAGAAAATACTCCAGAAATGCCCACCAAGGCGGGTCAGCATATTTGTAAACCCCGGCTACGGCTACGACTACGGCAGAAGGCTGGCGTTTGAAATCCGCATAGATAAGGGAAAGCCAGTCCGGCGGGTAGATGGTGTCAGCATCTGCCTGAACTATTATTTCACCTGAAGCAGCTTCCGCACCTATTTGCCGGGCATAAAAGGCACTGTGTTTCTCGCAGTGCAGTATCTTTACGGGGTATTTACGGGCAACCAGGGCGGTTTTGTCGGTGCTGCCGTTTACTACTACGATAACTTCATAACTGCCGAAATCTTGCCGGCACAGGCTGTCAAGACTGCGGGGAAGAAATTTCTCTTCATTGCATGCAGGTAATACAACACTGATCATACGGCGTTATTATAGCCTATATGTCAAAATATGTCATAGCTAAGGTATATCAATAATCCTGAAGGTCTGGCTTAGTGTTCTTTTAGAGCCGGGGTCAAAGTCAAAAACAAGCATAGCTGATTTCTCCCCTATATAAACCAGCTTTTCAACCCCGTCTTCAACTACCACGCTTCTGGCCTGAGTGAAATCAACCTGCTTTTCCCGGCCTGTACGGTTGCACACCCAGAGGGGCAGACCTGTTTCAACCGTGCGTTTCTTCCAGCGCTCCTCCGGCGGGTATTTACTGCCCCAGGCTGCCGCCGCAATAATAAGCTTTGCACCCTGCCCGGCAAGTATCCCGGCATGTTTGCCGTCATAAGTGTCCGCACAGATAAGCATACCCAGCTTGCACCCGTCCATCTCAAAGACTGAAAGGCTGTTTCCGGGGCTTGACCAGCCTTCCTCCGCACCGGGGTGTACTTCTATTTTAGCGTGTTTGCCTGCCAGTTCGCCTTTACGGTTTATGGCAAACAAGCAGTTATAGCATTTACCGCTGGAGAGCTCTCTTTCCGGGTAGGAGAGGAATACCCCTATATCCAGAGATTTACATAACTCCATTATTTCTGTCAGCCACCGGTCGGGCTGGGGAGATATCCATTTTGTGCCTATGACTTCTTCAAAAAAATAGCCTGAGACGGCCATTTCAGGGGTCAGCACCCATTTTACCCCGGCCAGAGCGGCTTTGCGGAGGGAATTTGAAATTAGGGTACGGTTGGCTTCAATATCTGCGGTTTTGGGCTCTATATGCAGCATGGCTACTTTAAATGTTTCAGTCATTAGTAATCTATCCCCTGTCTTGCATCCACTCCTTTTTCAAAGGGGTGTTTACGGTTCACCAGTTCGGTTACCTGGTCTGCCAGCACTACCAGACGGGTATCCGCATGGCGTCCGGTGAGTATCAGTTCCACTTTTTCCGGTTTGGATTTTACCAGTTCAACCACATCTTCTACATTTATAAGCTTCCAGGCAGAGGCGGTGTTTATTTCGTCCAGCATGACTACATCATATTCACCGCTTAAAATCACCTTCTTTGCTTCCGCTAAGGCCTGTCGGGCGTAGTCCAAATCTGCCTGAGTGGTATACTGCGGCCCCATAAAATCACTCCGGCCGAAAATAGCGTAATCTATCCCCGGCAGCCGCTTCAGCGAATTGTATTCGCCGCCTTCGTGAAGGCCCTTTAAGAAAAAGACTATGTAGGCCTTTAGTCCGTAACCGGATGCCCGCATAACTGTACCCAGAGCCGCCGAGGTTTTGCCCCGGCCGTCTCCGGTAAATATCTGAACAAGACCTGTATGGTACTTAGCCGTTTGTGGGGTATCATTCACTTTTCAACTCCTGCAAATATTCAGACCATTGTTATTTATATCCAGGCAATGGCTATGCATATACCTGCCCAGATAAACATACTGGCTTTATACAGCCTGACGGCAACACTCAGGTCTGTGTCACTTAGCGGGTGAAGCGGCTTACCTATAGTGTAGCAGTTAGCCTTTTCCAGCGAAATACCAATTGCTCCGGCCATGGCAGCCATAGGCCAGCCTGCGTTAGGGGAGGTAGTTCTGGCATGGTCTGCGACGGCAGAGTGTAGTGCCCGTTTGGGGTTTTGCCGAAGAATAAATGCTCCTATTACAAAAAGCAGGGCGGTCAGGCGGGCTGGGATAAAATTAGCTGTGTCATCCAACCGGGCGGCAAATTTCCCCAAGTATTCGTACTGGCCATGATAACCTATCATGCTGTCCAGTGTATTTATAGCCCGGTAGGCAAAAGCCCCGGGTACGCCCAAAAATATAAAGTAAAAGAGGGGAGCTACAAAAAAATCGCTGGCGTTTTCCGAAATGGAACGTATGGAAGCGGAAACAATGTCTTTGCGGCTGAGGCCTTCTTGAGTATGCGGGACGGTACCTATCAGTGTTTCCAATTCTTTAGGGGGTACACTGTTGCTATTATTCCCCAGCAGTTTTTTTATTTTCAAGGCTATTGTCCATTGCTTGCGCAGGCAAAAGGCGGGTTTAAGCATAAGCCCACCCGCAATTATATAAAGCAGGGTATTAAAATCTTTGAGATACCCCAAAATGAAAAATACGGCTGCAAAAGATATACTCACGGTCAGTATGCTTAGAAATGCCCCGTAAATAAACTGGATTTTAGGACTGTGTGAAGGACTGAAGCGGTTAAGAAAGGATATAAATTTGCCAAGCCAAACTACCGGGTGAAGAGGTGCGGGATATTCACCCAGTAACAGGTCTAAGGCAAGGGCAAGCACAATTATATATACAGTTTCCACAATTATCTAAAAATAAAATAGAGTTAGTGTTTTTAGAGTTGACTGACTAATTAGAATAGCCGTTTTACCTCAAAGAAAAGGTCTTTTTTATCCAGATTGTCGGTAGTTTGCTGGGTGCAGGTCACGGTATTAAGGTGTTTTTTGGCCGCAGCTACTGCCTGACGCATTTCTTCCGGGGTGGCTCTCCGCCAGGTATTATCACCGCATTCAAAATAGGCGTCTATCCTGAGGGGAATATCCCGGCTGAGACTGGCAATATGTTTGGCAATGACCTCTGTTTCAGCTATATCTATATAGCCGGGGATAAATACCATTTCAGCCCGCAGTTTCTTGCCTGAACGGAAAATATTTTCAAAATTTTCCAGCATTCTGGTATTGGGTACTTCGGTATAGTCCAGATAGAGTTCCGGGGTAACTGCCTTCAGGCTGAAAACTACTTCATCTACGTTGGAAAGGTCAGGTAGTTTCAGCCCGTTGGTATTTAAGGTTATATAAACACCAAACTCAGCTTTGAGACGGCGGCATATTTCGGCAAAATGGGGGTCTATGGTGGCTTCCTGACCTTCAAACAGAACCTCTTTGAGCTCCACTTTGCGCAGTGTTTCCATAATTCCGTTCAGGCTAAGGAACGATTCAGGACCACGGGGCGGGGCTAGATGAGGGTCACGGGCAACTACATCCAGATTTTCTTCCAGAGCCAGGCAGTTGATTTCCTTTTTACAAAGACAGCCGCGGCATTTTAGATTGCAATTCCAGTGAAACAGATACGCTTTTTTAATACCCGGTGCATAAGCTATATGATAGACATTTGTCATATCCGGGTTGGCTTGGCGGTCAGGCATAATGCGCGGGGTATGAGAATTTGCAGTCATAAGTGTATATCCCTATAAAAAATTATCTACCATTATAACACAACATTCTGGCAAAACGGCTCAGGAATTTTAAAAATGTACAATTTAGAAATGATTTTTTCAGGTTTGGGGCATCAGGGTATTGGCAAAAGGGAAAGCGGTTGTTATTATGAACGGGTAAGACTTATGTATGAGGTGTCCGGTGGAAGAAAAAATACTTGGCGTAGTGCCTGATTTTAAAAAGTCAAAGCCCTTAGGTAAGCGGGATACTTATTCTCTGGTGGTTACCGACCAGAGCTTTATATTTGCTTTGATGACCAGCCAGATGCTAAAAGATGCGGCAGCCGAAGCTCAAAAGAAGGGGAAGGAATCCGGCAAAGGGTTTTTTGCCCGCTGGGGTGACCAGATACGAAGCGGTTTTACCCTTTATAAAAAGTATTACAATATGCCCGCCGAATCTATACTGGATGAGAGTAAAGGTAATTTTCAGATATGGCTTTCGAATATTTCAAAGGTAACTGTCAGTAAAAAGACCGGTGGTGAAGACCAGGCGGACATTACCGAAATAAAAATTGAGACCGCAGGCGGTAAAGAAGAATACTTTATTAATGGCAGCAGCAAAGAAATGACAGGCCTGTTTGAAGCTGTGCTGGGAGACAAACTGGATATGAAAAAGGGGATTCTGGGATAGGCTGAAAATTCCCTGTCCGGTAAGCCCCTTTTAGCGGACTGAACTTTTTTGGGCCTGCTGGATTATAGGCCTTGTCCGGGCAGTGATTTCAGTCACCCAGCGGCAGGCTGGATAAATAGCGTTCGCCGCTGTCAGGCATAATGGCTACAATAAGCTTGCCGCAGTTTTCGCCCTGTTTAGCTGTTTCCAGCGCTGCCCAGAGTGCTGCCCCGGATGAAATACCCGCCATAATACCCTCTTCACGCGCCAGGCGGAGTGCCATTTTCACTGCTTCTTCTCCGGGCACCTGTATGACTTTGTCTATCAGTTCCACGGAAAGTATGCGGGGTATAAAGCCTGCCCCTATGCCCTGAATAAGATGGGGGTGGGGTTCTCCGCCTGAAAGTACCGGTGATTCGACCGGTTCTACCGCTATTATCTGTACCGAAGGTTTGACTGCTTTTAGGCCTTTGGCTGTGCCGCTTAGAGTGCCGCCTGTGCCTACGCCCGCTATCAGTATATCTACTTTGCCGTTTGTATCCCGCCAGATTTCTGCGGCAGTAGTCTGGCAGTGGCTTTCCGGATTAGCCGGATTTACAAACTGGCCGGGTATAAAAGTCTCTGGGAGCTTGTTTTTGAGTTCGGCTGCTTTTTCCAGAGCCCCCTGCATACCAAGTTCTTTCGGGGTAAGTACCAGTTCCGCCCCCAGCAGGCGGAGCAAACGCCTTCTTTCCAGTGAGAAGCTTTCAGGCATGGTCAGCATCAGGCGGTAGCCTCTGGCGGCACAAACCGCGGCAAGGGCTATTCCGGTATTGCCGCTGGTGGATTCTATTATGATGCTTCCGGGGCGAAGCTTGCCTTCCTGCTCGGCCTTTTCTATCATATGCAGGGCGGGGCGGTCTTTGGCACTGTGGGTGGGATTAAATGATTCCAGTTTCAGCACAATTTCGGCTTTCAGCCCGCTGCCTATCCTGTTCAGACGCACCAGCGGGGTATTGCCTATAAGTTTAGTAATATCCGGAGCGATATTTTGGTTGGTATGTTTATTATGCTCAGGCGTTATATTATCCATGCCCTGACCCTTTCAGAGTAACTACTCAAAACCCGGTATAAATAGGATTGTCGGGCATGGCCGCAAGTTTGTCAAGAATGTTTTAAAAATAGCCTTATTCGTGTTATACTGATATTTCATTATGAGCTTATTGTCTGTAGTATTTGTTGCTTTGGCGCTTTCTGCTGACTGTTTTGCCGTATCAATCGGCATAGCTTGCACCCATACAGATGTTAAACCCCGTATTATGTGGCGGGTGGCTGGCACGTTCGGTTTGTTTCAGGCCGGTATGGCGGTTATAGGTTATTACGCCGGTCTAAGTATTGCAGATGTTATTTCCTCTTTTGACCACTGGGTTGCTTTTGGCCTGCTGACAGTAATCGGCGGGCGTATGGTATATGAGTCTGTGCAGGGGGAAGATGACCAGAAACTGGTCAGGCTTGACCTGACCCGCGGGCTTGGACTGTTGGGGGTGGCTATTGCCACTTCTATAGATGCGCTGGCTGTAGGCCTGACCTTTTCGCTGTCCGAAACTAATATCGGGCTTGCGGCTTTGCTGGTAGGTGCGGTTTCTTTGGCGGTAAGTTATCTGGGTTTCAAACTGGGTAACCGTATCAGCCATTTGGCCAGCCGCTGGGTAGGTATAGCAGGCGGGCTGATACTGTGTCTTATCGGGCTGAAAATACTGGCGGAACATACGCTGGGCTGGGACATATTACTGTAATACCGGCGAAATGATTGCGAAATAATAATGTTGATTTAGCTTTGGCTGTATTTGACAAGCGGTTATTTACATGCTAATTTATATAAATACGGAAGTTATATACCGTATATAGGGGTAAGTATGAAAAGGGTACAGATTAAAGAAGAACTTTGTATGGGCTGCGGCCTGTGCCGTGTAGCCTGCCAGACCGAACACTCGGTCTCTCATGACGTTATCAAGGCCGTCAAAAAGGAAAATCAGAAGCCCAGAATACGGGTGGAACGCAAGGGTGAGATAAGTTTCTCTGTGCCCTGCCGCCACTGTGATGAGCCATGGTGTGCTTATTCCTGTATCAGCGGTGCTATGACCCGTGACCCCATAACCGGCATTGTTTCCAGTGACCCTGAAAGATGTATCGGCTGTTGGACATGCATTGTGGCCTGCCCGAATAGCGCTCTTATAAAAGACAAGGCTAACCATGTAATTCTCAAGTGTGATTTGTGCGGGGGCAAAGAAATACCCGCTTGCGTAGCCAACTGCCCTAATGAAGCTCTGGGGCTGGTTGACGGCTAAAAGGCTGGCAAAAAGATGATTGCGCTTGTAGATTACGGTGGGGGTAACCTGAAGAGTGTGGCCAATGCCATACATGCTTTGGGTTATGAGTTTAAGCTGACTTCCTCCCCTGAAGAGATTCTTTCAGCCGAAGCAGTTATTCTGCCCGGGGTAGGTGCAGCCGCCGATACCATGGCCGGTTTGCAGTCCAAAGGGCTGGATAAAGCTATAAAAGAGCTGGTTGCGCGGGATATTCCCCTGCTGGCTATCTGCGTGGGTATGCAGGTGCTTTTTGATTATACTGCCGAGGGTGATAATACCAAGTGTCTTGGCATTTTAAAGGGTGATGTGAAACGCCTGCCCGAAGGGTTAAAAATACCCCAGATGGGCTGGAATCAGCTTAAACAGAGGGTTTCGCACCCCATATTTGAGGGTATACCTGACGGAATAGATTTTTATTTTGTTCATAGTTATTATGCCAGCCCTGCTGACCCCGGCATTATCGGGGCGACCACAGACTACGGGGTGGATTTTTGCAGTCTGGTTATCAGTAAACGCCTTATCGCTACCCAGTTCCACCCTGAAAAGAGCGGTAGCTACGGCTTAAAGTTATATCAAAACTTTTTTAAGATGGCTCTGGGAGATAAAAAATGAAAGCCGATTATTTGATTGTAGGATGTTCTGCCGGCGGTATAGGCGCGGCGGAGGCTATTCGGGAAGTAGACCGTGACGGTTCTATTGTTATAGTAGGGGAAGAGCCTTATCTGGCATATTCCCGCCCCATGATAGCCAAATATCTTTCCGGACAGAAGACTGTGGAAAAAATACTTTTCCGCCGCCCGGAATTCTATACCAACAACAACATCACCTGCCTGACCGGCGTCAAAGCGGAAGCAGTGGATACAACTGCCCATGAAGTCAGCCTGTCAAACGGTGAAAAAGTAGCCTACGGCAAACTCCTGCTTGCCCCTGGCGGCAAACCCATTGTTCCGCCTATTGACGGGGCAAACAAAGCGGGTGTTTTCAACTTTATAAATATGAAAGACGCCTCTTTGATAGACAGCTATGTAAAGGCTGAAAATGTAAAGAAGGCAGTTATCATAGGGGGCGGACTTATCGGCATGAGCGCCGCGGATGCCCTGACCAAGCTGGGTATTGAAGTAGATATTATAGAGCTTAAAGGCCATATCCTGAATACTATTCTGGATGAAGCGGCCGGCAAGATAGCCGCCCAGACTGTCACCTCTTATGGGGTGAAACTGAATACCGGACGGACTGTCAGCAAGGTATTAGGTTTACATAAAGTTTCAGGCGTAGAGCTGGATAACGGCCACCAGATAGAAAGCCAGATGCTGGTAATAGCTATCGGCGTTATTCCCCGGACTGAGCTTTGTAAAGCTGCCGGTCTGGAAGTAAACCGGGGGGTGGTGGTAAATGACAATATGCGTACCAGCAGCCCGGACGTATACGCCTGCGGTGATGCCTGTGAGTCTTTTGACTTTATTTATAACAGCCGCCGGGTTACCCCTATCTGGCCGAATGCCTATATAGGCGGGCGGATAGCTGGTTACAATATGGCCGGTTTGGAGACCACCTATCATGGCGGTACGGTGATGAACTCGCTTAACTATTTTGGTATGGATATTGCCACTGCCGGCATGTCGGTTTTGCCTCCAGATGCTGGCGGTCTTGAGGTTATTTCCACTCTGACTGCCAACGGCTATAAGAAACTGGTCTTAAATGAACAAGGCAAGATTGTGGGCATGTTAACTCTGGGCGAAACGGATACTGCCGGTATTATATTCGGCCTTATGCGTGACCAGAGTGATGTGCGTCCCATCAAAGACAATATACTTAATGAAAATTTTGGTCTGGCCTATCTGCCGGCTGACAGCCGCGAAGAGCACCTTCATGGCAATACTTCGGGCAGGGTAGCCCCGGCAGATTTTAAGCATTAGCAGGAGATTTCCATGAGAGACTTAACTAGAGTAAGCAATAGCCATTCGGACAGCAAGGTTATAGATGCCTGTTCGCTTTTCGGTATGATGGATACCTCCGGAGGACGTTTCTCCGGGGCAGATTTAATTACGGCCATTGGCAGTATGCATGACCGCGGAAACGGTCTGGGCGGCGGTTTTTCCGCTTATGGAATCTACCCTGATTTTGCAGATGATTATGCTTTCCATATCATGTTCCTCAGCCAGCAGGCTAAGACGGAAACAGAGTGTTTTCTGGAAAGCTCTTTTAATCTTAAACACAAAGAAGAAGTTCCTACCCGTGACCAGCAGGGGATAACTAACCCGCCCATTGTCTGGCGGTATTTTGCTTCGGTCAGCCCTGAAAAATGCGGTAAGTTTATTGAAGAAGATTACGTGGTAGACCGGGTAATGTATATAAACACCTGCATAAATGATGCCTTTGTTTTCTCAAGCGGGAAAAACATGGGTGTCTTTAAGGGTGTGGGCTATCCCGAGGATATCGGGCGGTTCTTCCGCCTGGAAGAATACGAAGGATATTTGTGGACTACCCACGGCCGCTTTCCTACCAATACCAAGGGATGGTGGGGAGGTGCTCACCCCTTCTGCCTGCTGGACTGGACAGTGGTGCATAACGGGGAGATTTCTTCCTATGGCATAAACAAGCGTTTTCTGGAGCAGTACGGATACAAATGCACTATGGAAACTGATACCGAGGTGGTTGCTTATGCCGTAGATTTGCTGATGCGTAAGCATGGCCTGTCTGTTGGGATGGCTGCCAAAGTGCTGGCTGCCCCTCTTTGGAATCAGATAGCCCGGTTGCCGGAACACGAACGCAAGATTATGACTACTCTTCGCCAGATTTACGGCGGTTTGCTGCTTAACGGCCCGTTTACAATTATTGTGGCTCATACCGGCGAAATGATAGGTATGACTGACCGCATCCGTTTGCGTCCTATGGTGGTCGGTGAATACCGTTCCAAGCTGTTTATTTCTTCTGAGGAGTCTGCCATCAGGCTGATACAGCCTGAACTGGATAAGGTCTGGCTGCCTGTCGGCGGCGAACCGGTGGTGGGCAGTTTGCAAAACCCCATTAAGGTGCAGAAGGAAGCTACTGCATGCTGAATAAACGGGTTATTCCATGTTTAGATGTGAATAACGGGCGGGTAGTAAAAGGCACCAGCTTTGTTAATCTGCGTGATGCCGGAAACCCGGTGGAACTGGCGGCGCGTTATTACCGCGAAGGCGCTGATGAGCTGGTGTTTTTAGATATTTCAGCCACTACCGAAGAACGCAAGACTATGGCCGAGGTGGTAGAGCAGGTATCCAAGGAGGTTTTTATACCTCTGTGTGTGGGCGGCGGGCTGCGGAGCATTGCGGATATGAATACTCTGCTTCGGGCCGGGGCTGACAAGGTCTCTATAAACTCGGCAGCCGTATCTGACCCGGATTTGATAAGCCGGGGGGCTGAAAAATTCGGCCGGCAGTGTATTGTAGTGGCTATTGATGCCAAACGTGAAGGCAGCGGCTGGCAGGTTTATACCCATAGCGGAAAGAAACCCGCCGGGTTGGATGCGGTGGAATGGGCTATTAAGGCCGAAGCACTGGGTGCCGGGGAAATACTCCTGACCAGTATTGACGCCGACGGTAAAAATACCGGATATGACAATGAGCTTAACCGGGAAATCAGTTCCCGCTTGAATATACCCGTTATCGCCTCTGGCGGGGCGGGTAGCCCGGAAGACTTGTATAATGCCCTGGATAAAGGGCAGGCGGATGCGGTGCTGGCGGCCAGCATTTTCCATTACGGGCGTTACACTATAGCCGAAGTAAAACAATATCTTAAGAGCAAGGGTTTGCCGGTAAGGCTGGAGAACTAAGATGAAGACATTTTTACCTTCTAAGTTTATAGTAGACAGGATTGAAGACCGTTGTATTAAATGCAAAGTCTGCATAACCCAGTGCAGCTTTGATACCCATTATTATGACGAAGATGATGACCAGATAAAGGTCCGCAACCAGAACTGTGTGGGTTGTCACCGCTGTGTGACTTTCTGCCCCACCAATGCTCTGGTAGTGCGCAATAATCCTTTGGAATACCGCCAGAATGCCAACTGGACGCCCGAAATGATAGAGGATATTTTCAAGCAGGCAGAAACAGGCGGCGTTCTCCTTACCGGTATGGGCATGGATAAGGCTAAACCCATTTACTGGGATAAACTGCTTATAAACGCTTCACAGGTAACCAACCCTTCCATAGACCCTCTGCGTGAGCCTATGGAACTTACCACCTATCTGGGACGCAGGCCTGATAAAGCCGCTTTTGATAATTGCGGTAATGTGGAAGAAAACATTACCCCCCTGGTGAAAATAGATGTGCCGGTTATGTTTTCCGCCATGTCTTACGGTGCTATCAGTCTGAATGTCCACCGTTCCCTGGCTCAGGCAGCTAAAAATATGGGCACTATGTGGAATACCGGTGAAGGCGGTCTCCACTCCAGCCTGATGGAATTTAAAGATAATACCATTGTTCAGGTAGCTTCCGGCCGTTACGGCGTTCAAAATGATTACCTTAATTCCGGGCGTATTGTGGAAATCAAAATAGGCCAGGGTGCCAAACCCGGCATAGGCGGACATTTGCCCGGTGAAAAGGTAAGTGCTGATGTTTCGCTTACCCGGATGATACCCATGGGGACAGATGCTATTTCCCCTGCCCCCCAGCATGATATTTACTCTATAGAAGACTTATCCCAGCTTATATATGCGCTTAAAGAAGCCACCCGTTACCGCGTACCCATTTCGGTAAAGATTGCGGCTGTACATAACGTTTCGGCTATTGCCAGCGGTATAGTCCGGGCGGGTGCGGATATAGTGACCATTGACGGTATGCGGGGTGCTACCGGGGCTGCACCTAAGGTTATCCGTGATAATGTGGGTATACCTATTGAGCTGGCTCTGGCGGCGGTTGATTCACGGCTGCGTGAAGAGGGTATCCGTAATCAGGCTTCGCTGGTGATTTCAGGCGGTATCCGCAACAGCGGTGATGTTTTCAAGGCTATTGCTTTGGGTGCTGACGCTGTAAATATCGGTACGGCGGCTTTGGTGGCTTTAGGCTGCCATCTCTGCCAGCAATGCCATACCGGCAAATGTGCCTGGGGTATTTGTACCTCGGATTTGGCTTTGACCAAGCGGATTAACCCTGAGATAGGTGCCAAGCGCCTGACCAATCTGCTGCGCGGTTGGAGTCTTGAGATTAAAGACATGCTGGGCGGCTTGGGCGTAAACGCTATTGAAAGCCTCAGAGGCAACCGCCTCCATCTGCGGGGTGTAGGTCTATCCGCTGAAGAGCTGAAAATACTTGGAGTAAGGGCGGCAGGTGAATAAATGACTAGTATCGAAGTGAAACAAAACCAGGATACTGCCTGTGTAAATTTGCACGGTGTTTATTACCGTGAGCTTAATACCCGTTTGGCAGAGCTGGTAAATCAGGGTGTCCGCTCTTTGGAACTTAACAATGCCTGCGGCCAGCGTTATATCGGTACCAGCCTTAAAGGTGACTTGAAAATAACCATAAACGGCACACCCGGCAACGACCTGGGGGCTTTTATGGATGGCCCCAGTATAACAGTAAACGGAAATGTGCAGGATTGCTGCGGCAATACTTTAAATAACGGCTGTATTGTCGTTCACGGGCATGGCGGGGATATATTCGGTATGTCTGCCCGCGGCGGCAAGCTTTTCGTGCGTGATTATGTGGGTTACCGTGCCGGTATTCATATGAAAGCCTATCAGGATAAAAAACCGTCTCTGGTTATCGGGAATACCGCCCAGGACTTTCTGGGGGAGTATATGGCCGGAGGTGTGCTGGTAGTACTGGGTTTGGGTCTTGGGGAAAATGAAACCCACAAGGCCAACTTTATCGGCACAGGCATGCACGGCGGCGTAATATATATGAGCGGCAAGGTTGAAGAACACCAGCTTGGCAAAGAAGTGGCTATAGCCGAGCTGGATGAGACCGATTGGAAAACTTTACGCCCTTTAATTGATGAATTTGCTCTCCACTTTGGTTATAATGCAGAGGAGATAGCTGCCAGGCCTTTCTACAAGCTTTATCCGAAGTATCTCAGGCCTTATGGCAGAATGTACGCTTATTAAGAAACACTTAAGGCGGGCCAGTTGTTAAAACTGTTTATTGTGACTGCAGATACTAAAAAAATGGGCAGTTTGCTTAGGGAACTGGAGGCTGACCGGTTTGAAATAAAACAGGCGGCCTCTTTTGTTTTGGCTTATCCTCTGCTTGCTGAATTTGTACCTGATATTGTCCTGCTGGATTTTCTTAGCCTGAAAACTGAGGAATCCGAATGGGAAATCCCGGAAAATGTTTCCTTAGCCAAAAACCCCCTTATTATGGGCCTGCTGCCGGCAGATGATTACGAAGAAATAGCCCTTAAACCGGGATTGGATGACTTTATCCGCTGGCCGGGTTCGGTAAATGAGCTTAAAGTGCGGCTGGTGCGGCTGGCTGAAAAATGGGGCATGAGTGAGCCGGGTATTATCCGGGCCGGTGACCTCATAATAGATACCCTTGGCTGTGAAGTCACTCTGTCAGGGCGGCTGCTTGACCTGACCTTCCGTGAATTTGAGCTTTTAAAATTTTTAGCCCAAAACCGGGGGCGGGTTTTTTCGCGTGAGGCTTTGCTTAACAAAGTGTGGGGTTATGACTATTACGGCGGAGACCGCACGGTTGATGTCCACATAACCCGCCTGCGCGGCAAAATAGAAGACCAGACCCATACCTTTGTTGAGACTGTGCGTAACATAGGCTACCGTTTTAAACGCCGGTTTTAACCCTGTAGTCTCCTTTATCCCTGGATTTCGTAATATTCCCGAAATATAAAATTAATTTAATTGCAATATAAACTTAATCTGTTGTTAACCTTCCATCGGTAAACTGTATGTAATAAAAATACAGAAGGAGGGTTTAGTTATGGACAGCGGCGATACGACTTGGTTACTTGTCTCTACCGCTCTGGTCATGCTGATGACTCCGGGCGTGGCTCTGTTTTACGGAGGCATGGTCCGGCGCAAAAATCTGGTTTCCACCCTTATGATGAGCTTTGGGGCTATGGCTCTGGGTGGAGTGCTCTGGGTTTTGATCGGCTACAGTCTTGGTTTCGGTAACGATATCAACGGTCTGGTAGGCGGTCTGAACTTCCTGGGTTTAAATGGTGTGGGGCAAGATCCATCTGACACTTATGCTACCACAGTACCTCATCTGGCCTTCATGATGTTCCAGGGTATGTTTGCCATTATCTCTCTGGCCCTTATTACCGGTGCGGTAGTAGAGAGAATCCGCTTTAGTGCTTTGCTCCTGTTTGGGGCACTCTGGCTTTGCCTTATCTATTCGCCCATTGCCCACTGGGTCTGGGGTGATGGTGGTTGGTTATTCAATCTGGGTGTTTTGGACTTTGCCGGCGGTACTGTTGTACACATCAACGCTGGTGTTTCTGCAATGGCTTTGGTATTGGCACTGGGTGCCCGCCGCGGTTTCCTTAAAGAACAGATGGAACCCAATAACCTGCCCATGGTTATGCTGGGTGCGGCTCTGCTCTGGTTCGGTTGGTTCGGTTTCAACGGCGGCAGCGCTTTAACTGCCGGTGGTCTGGCTTCAAATGCTTTTGTTACTACTAACACTGCGGCTGCCAGTGCAGCTCTGTGCTGGATATTCCTTAGTTGGCGTCATCGCCGGCCGTCGCTTCTGGGTGCAGTTACCGGTGCAGTTGCCGGTTTGGTAGCCATTACCCCTGCGGCTGGTTTTGTAACACCTTTGGCGGCTATCGCTATCGGTGCGGTGGCAGCTCTGGTTTGCTACGGTGCTATGATATTCAAGATGAAACGCGGATTTGATGATTCACTGGATGTTATGGCAGTACACGGTGTAGGCGGTATCTGGGGTGCTTTGGCAACAGGTATCTTTGCCAGCGTGGCGGTAAACTCTGCCGGTGCTGACGGTCTGTTGTCCGGTAACGTGGAACTGTTCCTTAAACAAGCTTTGGGTGTGGCTGTTACAGGCGGCTTTGCCTTCGTGGGCAGCTTCATAATTGCCAAGGTGGTAGATAAGCTGGTAGGCCTGCGGGTCAAAGAACCCGAAGAAATGATAGGGCTTGATATTGCCCAGCACTCTGAACGGGCTTATGGTGGGAGTTTAAGATGAAAAAGATAGAAGCCATTATCCGCGAAGAAAGATTGGAACCGGTTAGAAAAGCATTGGAACTGGCAGGTTTTGCCGGGTTGACTGTCACCGAAGTCAGCGGACGCGGAAAGCAAAAGGGTGTTCCGCTTCAGTGGAGAGTAGGTGAATACCGGGTAGAGTTTCTGCCGAAGCTGAAACTGGAGATGATTTGCCACGATGATGATTGCCAGGTTGCAGTTGATGCCATCGTCAAGGCTGCCCGGACAGGACGTATCGGAGATGGTAAAATATTCATAATGCCAGTTGAGCAGGTGGTGCGGATTCGTACAGGTGAAACAGGCAGCGAGGCTGTCTAAGCCATACGTGCCGTAACATCACTGAAACAAATACGAAATAATGCTGAAATATATAACTGGTAGACTAAACAACTGATTTGGGGAAAATATTTCCCCGGCAATAAAAGGAGATACGTTAGAAATGACGAGGGCAGAATCTGTAGAGTACGTTCTTAAAACGGCTAAGGATCATAATGTACGGTTTATTCGCCTGTGGTTTACTGATATTTTGGGCACCCTGAAAAGTTATTCCATTGCCTATAACGAGCTTGAAAGGGCTTTGGAAGACGGCATGGGTTTGGACGGTTCTTCTATTGAAGGTTATGCCCGCATAGATGAATCTGACATGTTGGCCTTGCCTGACCCGGATACTTTCCGGATTATGCCCTGGTCAAATGGTGAATATCAGGTTGGACGTATGTTTTGCGATATCAAACACCCGTCCGGCGAGCAGTTTGAGGGTGATCCCCGCTATGTCCTGAAGAGGAACTTGAAAAAAGCGGCTGATATGGGTTTTACATTCTATGTCGGGCCTGAACTGGAGTATTTTTACTTCAAGAATGACCGATCAACCGAGTTTTTAGATGAAGGCGGCTATTTTGACCTGACTCCCCGTGATTTGGCCACCGACCTTCGCCGCGAAACTATAGTGGCTTTGCAGGACATGGGTATCATAGTTGAATATGCTCACCATGAAGTTGCCCCCAGCCAGCATGAAATTGATATCCGCTATACTGATGCTTTAACCATGGCGGACAATGTTATGACTTATAGATTGCTGGTTAAAGAAGTGGCTCTGCGTCATGGTTTACATGCCAGCTTTATGCCTAAGCCTGTTGGTTCGGTAAACGGCTCCGGTATGCATACCCACCAGAGTCTTTTCAAGGGTGACAAAAATGCCTTCTTTGATGCCAAAGATTCCTATTACCTGTCTACTATGGCCAAGCAGTATATTGCCGGTATCCTTAAATATGCTCCCGAATTTACCGCAGTTACTAACCAGTGGATAAACTCCTACAAGCGTCTGGTACCCGGTTTTGAAGCTCCGGTATACCTTTCCTGGGCACGGCGCAACCGGGCTGACCTGGTACGGGTACCTGAGTACAAGCCGGGACATGAGAAATCCACCCGCATAGAGCTCCGCTCGGCTGACCCGGGCTGTAACCCTTATCTGGCTTTCAGCGTTATGCTGGCCTCCGGTCTTAAGGGTATTGAGGAAAAACTGACTCCTCCCGCCCCCATTGAAGAAAATGTTTATGAGATGAACGAAGCTGAGCGTGCCAAACGCGGCATCGGGACTTTGCCCGGCAGCTTGCTGGAAGCCCTGAAGCTGACCGAGGGCAGTGATCTGATGCGTGAAGCTCTGGGTGACCATGTTCATAAGGCATTTATCTCTAACAAGAAAATAGAGTGGACTGAGTACAGCGCAGCTGTTACTGACTGGGAACTCAAGAGATATTTGCCCCTCCTCTAGTCTTTACTGAATAAATTGGCGCAGGGTCTGGTAAATGGGTTACAATAGCCTATACCAGACCCTGTTTTTTATATATGAGGGAAGTATGGGGAAATTGCGTTTAGCAATGGCACAAATTGATAGCGTGGTGGGTGATTTGGCCGGGAATACGGCCTGTATTATCCGCCATATTCAAGAGGCTCGTTCACTTGGCGCAGACGTAATAGTTTTTCCCGAACTGGCCATCTGCGGCTATCCGCCCGAAGATTTACTCCATAAACCCCGTTTTGTTGAAGGTAATCTTCACTCGCTTGACTCTGTTATCAAAGCCTCAGAGGGTATTACGGTTATTGTGGGGTATGTGGATTCCCATAACGGTCTGCATAACTCTGCCGCCATTATTCATAATGCCAGCCTGATTGACAGTTATCATAAAATATTCCTGCCTAATTACGGCGTGTTTGATGAGAACCGTTATTTTCTGCCGGGTAACCGCTGCCCTGTGTATACAATCTGCGGGCTTCGGGTGGGGGTGAATATCTGTGAAGATATCTGGTTTGCCTCAGGCCCGTCTACCGCTCAGTCCAACAAAGGGGCGGAGCTGATTATCAATATCAGTGCTTCGCCCTATCATTTTGGCAAAAGAAACCAGCGTGAAAAGATGCTCTCAGACCGCGCCCGGGAAAACCGGGTCTATATTGCCTATACCAATATGGTGGGCGGTCAGGATGAGCTGGTATTTGACGGTGCCAGCAATGTTTTTGACTATACTGGCAATCTGGTGTTAAGGGGAAAACAGTTTCAGGAAGATTTGCTGGTGCTGGACCTGGATATACCGGCTTTAACCCGGCAAGGAGATATGAGCACTGAAATCCCGGACTCTATCTTTGTTTCAGCATCAGGTCTTAGTGAACCAAAACTGCCGTTTGAAAATAGTGACAGTGTCCCTCTGGATGCTGATGCAGAGGTTTATCAGGCGCTTTTACTGGGTACTAAAGATTACATAAATAAAAACGGCTTTAAGAAGGTGGTTATCGGTCTTTCCGGGGGGATAGATTCCAGTCTGGTAGCTGCTATAGCCACAGATGCCTTAGGTGCGGATAATGTAGTGGGGGTTATTATGCCCTCCCGTTATTCTTCCGCAGGCAGTATTTCAGACAGTTTGCGTCTGGCGGAAAACCTGGGTATAAAAACCCTGCAAATCCCCATAGACCCCATTTTCAAATCCTTTCTGAGTACCCTTTCAGAGGTATTTGCCGGAACTGAAACTGACACTACCGAAGAAAATATTCAGGCGCGTATCCGGGGCAATCTGCTTATGGCCCTTTCCAATAAATTTCACTGGCTGGTGCTTAATACCAGCAATAAAAGCGAAACCGCTATCGGCTACAGTACCCTGTATGGTGATATGGCCGGCGGTTTTGCCATTATCAAGGATGTTCCCAAGGTGCTGGTTTACCGCCTGGCTCACAACCGTAATAAATCAGCCGGCTTTGAGCTGATACCCCATAATGTGCTCACTAAACCGCCGTCTGCCGAACTTAAACCCAACCAGCTTGATACTGATTCTTTGCCTCCTTATGAATTGCTTGACCCTATTCTGGAGGCTTATGTGGAGCAGGATAAAAGCATAGACCAGATTGTGGCTTTGGGGTTTGAGGAAAGCATTGTTAAGCGGGTGGTCAAAATGGTAGACCGGAGTGAATATAAACGCCGTCAGGCTCCTCCGGGTATAAAAATCACTCCCAAAGCCTTCGGGCGTGACCGCCGTTTGCCTATTACCAACCGTTATAATCATGTTGGCTGAATACCTGCCGGGCTGGCAAAATAAACCTTGTCGGCGTTTTTGCCGGATTATTTTGCGGGGTGGTTTATATGAAAATGCCTGAAAATTTGGACCCCGAAATGATTGCCCCCTGCGGTATAAACTGCCTCGGGTGCAAGGCTCATATTATGCAAAAGAAAACCTGCCCGGGGTGTTTAAGCGATAGCCCGACCAAGGCCGCCAGTTGCCGTAACTGCCTTATCAAAACATGTGCCGCAGAACACGGGCTGAAGAGTTGCGGCGAATGCCAGACCTTCCCCTGCCGCCTGATTACCCATATTGATAAAAGGTATCGCCTGCGTTACAGCCTCAGCCTGGTTGAAAATGGACTCTTCCTGAAACAAAACGGGATGGAAGCATTTTTGGACAGGGAAAAAGAACGCTGGACTTGCCCGGAATGCGGCGGGGTAATCTGCCTGCATAATCATATCTGCAGCAGCTGCCTTAAAAAATATGAAACAGCCGGCAGCGGCTGAATTTTACTCTACCGGTAGCGCACTTAGCTTAACTGGCTGTAGATTTATCCTTTAACAGGTCTGGTTTATACCGGTGCGGTAAATACGGCAAAGGGTGCAATCTCCTTCGGGCTGCCAGTTATCATGCAGTTCCGGGCAAAAGCCCATTTCTTTCATCAGCCGCACTAAAGTACAGGCCGGCAGGCCGACTACATTCAGATAGCAGCCTTCTATCTTTTCCACCGGTTCAAATTCCCTGTCCTGTATGCCGTAGGCACCGGCTTTGTCCATGGGCAGGCCGCTTTCCACATATCTTTGGGCTTCCGCCGGAGTAAAAGGGCGCATATGGAGGCTGCTCTGACAGGTGCCGGAGCGTACCTGGCCGTTTTGGGTATTTATTAAGCAAATGCCGCTTATTACCGTATGGCTTTTACCGCCCAGCCTGAGCAGGTAGTTAAGGGCTTCTTCCGGGGAAGCAGGCTTGCCCAGTATGCCTAGTGTATCCACCACTACTGTATCTGCAGCTATGATAAGCCCCTGTCTGGTATTCCGGGCAATGTCTCTGGCTTTGGTTTCGGCATTTAAAGTGGCAAATTTGGCGGGTGCAACCGAACCGTCAGGGTGTAACTCAGCCTGGGAAGGGCAAACTGAAAACGTGAAGCCCATTTCCCTTAGTATCTGTTGCCGGCGGGGTGAGGCTGAGGCCAGTATTATTTCAGGCAGATTGGTATTTTGGCAGTCAGGCATGATTTTGTTTGCTCCCGTACCGGATATTTTTATCTGCAATCAGGCAGTGCGTCTTATTATCAAAACCTATTTGGGATTTATTTCCGGCCAAGCACTATGACCTGCATTTTAGTAAAGCCAGCGTTTCAACGTGGCTCGATTGCTCCAGATGGATGTCAAAACCCCGGAAAATCAGTCCGTTCGTTCTCGGAAATAAATCCACGGCTTTTTTGACCTCAAAATTGCCATTTTCTCGACCGCGGACGTTCTCGGAAACAGGTCGATGTGCTTGTCCCTACTTATATAATACAGCCGCACATATTTTCCAATCGCCTCGACACTTCGCTCTGAGGGAATATGTCCGAAAATCTGTGGTTTACCATCCACTCGACTCTACTGCTGGATCATGTACAGATACGAATCCCTGTCTGGGTATTCATACGGGAAAGGAAGCTCATATTTTGTTATTCGCCGATAGCCACGCTTCTCAAAAAAGCTATGACAGTTCGTGGCCACGGATGGAGTATCAAAAACAAAGGTAGTCAGTCCCTGCTCCTTTGCAAACTCCTGAAGCGTCGCATAAAGCTTTCCAAGAATACCTTGTTTTCTATAGTCCGCTCTAACAAAGCCCTTCTTAAGAACCGCATTACCGTTTCCTTTATTCATCAGCGCCAAGGTGCCAATGAGCGTATCACCCTCAACGGCCAGCCAGAACTCGCCGCCATCCTTTTCATAGCAGGTGGGTATGTCCAGCAGATCAGGTTGTTCCTCAAGCGAAAGATTTATCTTTGCCTCATTGTTCTGGATGCCCAGAATCAGGTCGATGATCTGCTGTTTGTATTTTTCCTGATAAGTGATTATCTGCATGTTATGTCCTCACCCCGTATAGGCATCATCTACGGTGTTCTTAAAGTTCTGCTTCTCCAGCCACTCGCGCTCTTCCTCGTTCTCCGGAATATCGATCCGTTCTATCTTGAAGATCACAGGCTGGGTACCGTCATTACAGCAGGCAATCATCATACGGTCATCGTTTGTCCAGCTCTTCATTATGGAGCCGCCCTGCAATGCCGTATAAACATACCGGCTGATGGCATCCCACGCTTCACCGCAGAATTTTCCGTCCATCAGATGGTAAAAGTCATCCTGCTCCGGCGTTCTCTTCAGGATAAATTCATCTCCTGCCTTAAAGAAAGGACAGGCGCCGGACTTCGGATTAGCCAGATATTTTTCTTGCAGCTCTGGAAAGACTTTCGTTTCTAATACTGTTATTTTGCATTCGTGCTGCATACTGCTGCCTCCTATAAATCTGTACTTCTCTCCACATTATAAAGACTCACACCCTCCGGTCGAAAGTCCATCTGGATTTCCCAGAACTCCACGCCCTGTTCGGCAGCCCTGTGGATCGTCTCAGAGACCTCCTCATAATGCGTCGAGCGCAGTCGCTCCTTGCGTTCGGTGATGCGATACTGATACACCTGCAGGAAGATCGCTCTCTCGTGCTCCGAAAGAGAGCCTGCCAGCTCGTTCACGTGCTTGACCATCCGGTCTGTCGATGAGAACGGCTTCGGCGGCAACGTCTTGATGGTCTCGCCGTATTTCACATTGATGGTAGTGAGTGGTGTCTTCACCTCAAGGTATGTGTCACCGACCTTAAAGTCCAGCTTGGAGATACCGAGCTTGACCTCTCTTTGTATATCGTCATACTCCGCCACAATTTTATCCAGCTCATGCTCCCGAAAGAAATGCTCCACCAGCCTGTTGGAGAGAATCTGATTGATGCCCACCCAGTTGTCATCATCCGACAGAAGCACGGCCTCAATGTCATAATGCAGCTTTCGCTTCGGATCTGGATGATAAGAAAGCAGACAAGGTAGATTCTTATTCTCCACGTCTCCGATCCGGTTTGTTGTCGGTATATGTGCGATCAGCTCCTCGCCGTCAATCTGAACGACAGCAGTGAACTGACTTTTTCTTTTTAGCATTGTGCCTCTGATAAGAGGCTCATCAAATTGGTACATTTACGCATCCTCTTTCGGCACCGGAATATAAACCATCTTCAGAGGGATCATCTTTCTGTATTTCTCGCTCAAATCTTCGTAGTATTTGAGGATTAGGTCTACCAACTCTGTGCCATTTATACCACGGATGATCGGCGTGCTATCCAGATACTTCTGAGCATTCTTCGTATAATTAGAAAGCGTCACGAACAAGCCATAATCTCCCTCGCGCATTGCACCTTTGAGGGACTGGATGGTAGTTTCCTTTATGTCGCTATCCTGACTCTTGACCTGAACAAGAATACGCGGAGGAAGCTCATCTTTATATGCTGTGATATCAATGCCGCTATCTCCACCCTGCGGAGAAACCGTCGTCCGGTATCCCATTGCCCGGAGCAGATCGGCCACAAAGGCCTCAAGATCATATCCCTTCAGCTGGCGACTCAGCTCTTTCAAAATAAAGTCCTTCGTGCTCTCAACGATATCCTCTGCGGTCGCTCCGACACTTTCATCCTCTGAATCGTCGGATGTTATCGATTTCTTAAAGTCTTTATCAAGTGCTGATAAAAACTCGTCAGCATAGTTCTTCACCGAAAAGAAAGACATCGCAGAGCCGACTTCATATAGCGCACCCTGTGAGAAGCTAAGACGCGGTATATGCTTAAGCCATTTTACTTTTCTACGCTGAACATACTCTCCGTCGTTATCCTCAAAGAAGTAATCGCCTTCAACGGTACCAATATTTATCTTCCTATCAGTTTTGGACGGAAAAACCACATAATCGCCGATCTGCACCTCATGGATAAACCTGTAGAGCATACCGGCACCATTTGCAATTTGGCCTTTCTTAGCATCCGGGTAAGCCTCTATATAATGAGCCTTAAAGGCATCTCGGTTTGCCTCAACCTTTGTAAGATCGCCAAAATCTCTCCAGCCAATCGCGATCAAGTCCTTATTTAAGAACAGACTGTCATTCTGGGTATGAATACCCCAGACCTTTTTTTCATCAGAATTTCCGTCCATAATGCCCTCCAATTAATACCAGTATTCGCTGGTTTTTTATTTCATTACCTTCTCCAATAGGGACTTATAGCTATCGACTACGTCGTATACCACATTCCCATTGGAAATGGCCTTAAAGTGTTCTCTCGCGCAGTGAATCTTGGACTCCTCAATCAGCCGCAGCTGCATCGAGCTCATGGAGCCCTTCGTCTCTGCCACGAAGTATATGTGCTTTACCTTGCCCTCGTAGAAGGCAATTGCCCAGTCGGGATTGTAGTGGCCGACAGGAGTGGAAATATAGAATCCATCCGGCAGCTTCACGTAAACCGCAACATCGGTGTTTGTATCAAGGTCTGTAGCAAAGTCGCGCTCGTTCGATGAATCGTAAACGATGTGATCGTACAGGTGCTTCTTTGCCTTCATCGCATTAACGCCCAGCTTGCCCTTGATGGTGGGATCGGTGAAAACATCCATGCCATAATGCTCATCCAGAACGTCGTAGGTAATGTGCTCGATAATGGCCGTGGCTTTCTCGTCATTGATCAGCGCGGCGGCCTTGACGATAAACTCCTCCGGATTATCCTTAAACTGGTCGAACACAAACGGCTTGATTCCCTGAAGGATTGCAATGACCGCCTTACGGGTAAGCCCGGTCTCGTCCACCAGTTTCCCAATCAGGTCATACTTTACATTCGAGTTCGCTGTGATGGTCACACCGTAGCTGGCGGACTCTTCTTTTACGAAGGAGGCTCCGGATACAAGCTCTTCCTTCGACTTGATGTTATCCATTGCACCGGACTCTACGCGGAAGTAAATCTTCGATACACGCAGCTTGGCATCAAGGGAGGCGATGGACTTCCTGATCAGCTCGTCGGTATCAAAATCAACAACATATACGGACTTAGCATTGATCTTTGACCACAGCGCTTTGAATTCCGGCATAGCCAGTTTCTCTTCATCGACCTGAAGCTCGACGTTATTGCTGCGGGCATTCTCAGGCTGCATGCTACGAGCATCGTAAATGGAGTCAACAATCTCAATAACAGAGGCTGCGGAATCAGCCACTTCCTCTGCGACCTTGATTTCTCCGTTTGCCTTATCCTCGTAATACTTATCTGTCAGAACGCCCTTACGGTCGATATAACCGTTAACGATCATATCGTAGTGGATTGCGGAAGCAGTATCCTGATCGATAACCTGCTCATTACCCTTGTCGTCCTTGATTACTTTTCCGACAAAGAGATCGATGGTAACCGCACGCGGTCTATCAGCAACGGCGTCAGCCATCTCGGTCTGCAGGCCTTTGGCAAAGGAATCGTAGCTCTCGCTGGCAATAACCGTCAGAACATTCACGTTATGAACGTCATTTCCGAGCGCATTGGTATCCATACGCTCACCGTCCTGATTGACGCAAAGACGCAGGCCACGGCCTACTTCCTGACGCTTACGAACATCACTGCTGGACTGCTTCAGCGTACAGATCTGGAACACATTAGGATTGTCCCATCCTTCACGCAGAGCGGAGTGTGAAAAGATGAAGCGCACCGGAGACTTCTTCGGATCACGATCAAGAAGCAGCTCCTTGTTCTTCATAATCAGCTCATAGGCGCTCACATCGTCTGAGGTCGTTTCTTTACGACCGACCTTGGAATTGATCATCTTGCCTTTTCCGTCCACTGAGAAATATCCCGCATGCGTCTTAGAAGCCTTGATGCTCTGCAGGTATTTGATGTATTCATCCTCGCCTATACTAAGCTGCATATTGCTGATGATGTCCTCGTACTCCTCTTCAAACATTCTGGCGTACTTTCCATTTACCGGCTGACCTGCAGCATCATACTCTCTGTAGTTTGCAACCTCGTCAATAAAGAACAGGGACAACACCTTGATGCCCTTATAGAAGAGCTGACGTTCTCTCTGAATATGCGACAAGATTGTCTCTCTGATCTGAATACGGCGCAGCTGGTCTTCATCGACCGCGCCCATCACGTCACCGGCATAAATCTTGATGCCGTTCAGGAATTCCACGGAGTCGTCCCGGCCATCGATCTGCTTGACCACAAAGCCGTTTTTGTATTCTTCCAGCCCGCCGGAATAGTCGTAGAGATTATCTCCGATTTTCACAACGCGGCTCTTTTTCTTTGGAGTGCCACTGGCCATCTTGACCTCAAACTGCAGCGTAGCAGTAGGATCACCCTTGGAAAGATTCAGACCTTCCAGATAGAGATAGCTGTCCGTGGCCGTGCTGCCGGTCTCGGTGATACCCTTAACGGCGATCTTCTTAACCAGACGCTTGTTATATGCTTCCATAGCGTCCAGCCGATATATCATATTGTAAATGCTGTCTGACTTATGCGTAGCGGAATAACGCAGCGTCAGCAGCGGCTGGAATTCCTTCAGGCGCTCCTTTGTCTGCTTACCTTCCACAGACTGTGGCTCGTCGATGATCAGAATCGGATTCGTCTTCGCAATGATGTCAATCGGGCGACGGCTGCGGAACTCGTCCAGCTTCATGTAAATACGCCTTGCATCCTTGCCCTTGGCATTGAACGCCTGCGAATTGATGATCATGACATTAATAGAGCTATCCGAAGCAAAGCGGTCAATCTCCGTGAGCTGTGCAGAATTATAGATAAAGAAGCGGATCTTTTTTCCGTACTCTTCTGCGAAATGCTCTTGCGTCATCTGGAAGGACTTATACACGCCCTCACGTATAGCGATACTCGGAACCACAATGATGAACTTACTCCAGCCATAGGCGCGGTTCAGCTCATACATTGTCTTGATATAGGTATAAGTCTTGCCAACACCGGTCTCCATCTCGATGGTGAGATTGAAACCGTCGCTGCGGCCTTCCAGCTTGGAAGACGGCTGGATTTGATTTGTACGCTGAATTTTCTGTATATGCTCCAGAATCAGATGATCGGAAAGCTCCGGCACAATCTTCTGGTTACTCCAACCGGTATAATCACGTTCCTCATTCAATCCAATCTGAAACATACCGGTTCCTCTATCCATCATATAGGTAGGCGTCAGATAAGGCTGGCCTGCAAAAACATCCACGACCGCCTTGGCAGCATCAGCTTGGAATTTTTGATGTTTGTATTGAATTCTCATCTGTGCGCCTCCTTCCATTTCTTTATAGTATTCATAATTTCATCCTCATGCTTTGCCCTAAAAATCGTTCTGAAAGCACCCAGAGAATAGATAACTGACTGTGAAAAAATGTCTCTTGGTATATCCTTCAGTAAAATCTCTATTGGACGTGAATGATACAGTTTATCCGGCTCTTTTTCATCAAAGCTGTACGCGCCCGTAATCTTGGCAAGGCAGTAGTTTCTGCTTCCTTTTGATGGAATCAGCACATAGTCGCCCGTTTGTATTTCCTGTGTAAAGGTAAAGAGCTGCCCCGCCCAATTAGAGACTGAAGTCCGGTTATCCATCTTTTTTTCTTTTTCAACAACGGCTCTAAAATCGGCTCGCTCTTTGATTGATGACAAGTCGAACTTATACCCGTCCCAAGGAATATAAACACGGCTCGTTCTCAAATATTTGTCATAGAATCCGGAGTTCTGTCCGGCACGTATCACCCACATCATAGGCACCTCCTCGTTTAAATCACCTTGATCCTCGTATCCGGTGCCAACATTTTGAAAATCTCCCCTACGTTGATCTTTGCCGGGCTTCCATCGAAGCTGCTATCGCGAAAAACTGCGCGGAGCGGCTGACGCTTGGCGATAGTTTTAATAACAGAATCCGGAATGTTCTCATCAAAGCAGGCAATCAGATCGCCATCGTTGTATGTGTGAACTGTGCAGCCTTCAATCTGCTCTGACGTGTACGGCATCGAGAGCGGCAATCCCCATTCAAGCAGGCAACCAAATAGCAGATCGAGGTCAGAACGATCCGATTTCACATTGGACTCCAACATCGAAAGCATTCCCTGATTGTATTCCCCAGCAGAATAATAAACATCATTCATATTACTTTCTGCAACCTTGAACACTCTGAATCCAGTATCCAAATCGAACAACGGTGCAGATTCATTGATGCGCTGCCCAATCCTGCGAATTCGCTCCTTTCCAATCTCGCAGATATTCTCATATCCGGCTTCTTTAGCAGCGCCGCCATCTTCGCACGGTTCAGGAAGCTGCACCATAATATACTTCCTATGACAACCATCTTCAGCATTCATCTGCATGACAGCGTGAGCCGTTGATCCGGTTCCGGAAAAGAAATCCATCACGATGTCATCTTCTTTTGTCGTTGCCTCAATAATTCTCATCAGCATTTTCACTGACTTCTGTCCTTTAAAATCCTGATCAACATCGAGAATTTTCGAGATTTTCTCTCCTGAAAAAGAGACGATTGCAATGCTGTTCAAATCATCATACTCATTCGAATTCCATGTATCCTCTATCGGATATCTTTCTGGTCGATTTCCATGATTAATAAATTCCAGAAGTTCCTTCTGCTGTTCGTCGCTTAAACCGAGGCTTTTCAGCTTTGCCGTCACCTTTGCATCTTTCTTAAGCAAAGGCTTGAAATCCTTATTCTCAATATATTTCTTTATGAACTCAATTTTACTTGAGTTCTTCGAATAAAACAGAATAGTGTCATGATTTCGGATGAAATTCGGAGCCATTGTTTTATAACCTGAGAGCCACCCTATTCTCCAGACAATTTCTCGTTGAAAATTCTCTGCTCCAAAAACCTCATCCATTATCTTCTTCAGGTTTTCGACTTCATTAAAATCAATACTTATAAAAATGCTTCCGTCGTCTGTAAGGAGATTTCTGGCGAGCATGAGCCTTGAATACATCATCGAGCACCAATCAGAATGGAACCTCCCATTGGAATCTGTATTCTTAAAAAGTCTATTCCCGTCTGCATCCACCTCACCAATTTCATCACTGTACTCCGCTGAGCCAACTGCAAAGTCATCTGCATAGATGAAATCGCTGCCCGTATTGTATGGCGGATCAATAAAGATTAGTTTCACTTTCCCCATATAGCTCTCCTGTATGAGCTTGAGGACTTCGAGATTGTCACCTTCGATATACAAATTCTCTGTGGAGTCCCAATTTACACTCTCCTCTGGGCACGGACGCAGAGTCTTGCGGATGGGCTTATTGGCTTCGACTATGGCCGCTTTCTTACCAACCCATGTAAACTCATAGGCCTCGTCGCCCTCCAGCACATCACCGGATAGCATCTGCCGGAGAAGCTCAAAGTTAACCGCCTTCTTGTAGACCTTTTTGTCGGGAGTGCTGCGCTCCTCGTCTACGGTCTCGGTGATGCAATTCGGAAACAGGGCAGCAATCCTGTCGATGTTTTTCTCGGTCATGTCAACTGACTCCATTCTCATTTTATCCATTAGCTCTTTCCTCCTGCTTGTTTCTGTTCTTATAAGCTATTCTAATTTTTTCAAACTCTGCATCATTGCCCTTCAGCTCGTTTAGTTTCTCTTGTAGGAATTCGAGCGCAAAGTTTGAAAACTTGTGTGTCTTTCCACTCTTGGAGACGGTTATTTCCAGATGATATTTCTTGGATTCCTTCATCTTGAAGTACCAAATGAGTGCGTATAAATCTTGCGTGCTGATTCCCAGTTTTTCAGCCATCTGCTTTTGAATATACGGATGAGTATCGTCTGGATTCCCTTCAGGGACGGGAACTTCCTCTGCCAGATCAATATTACCAGTGACTTTTATAACCGGAATACCATCCGTCTCGTTGAAGCTCCCTTCCTTTATGAACTTTGCTTTCTTCAAAACCTGAGTGACCAGTTTTCTATCAAAGGCAACATCCACACCATACGGAGTTGAAAACTTTCCGTCGCTATAATTTACAATACCCAGATTGGCAGTCCCGCTCTTGCGTATCACCTCAAGGACGCGAAGCAAATTTTCTCGTTCTCGATTTATGCGATCCGATATAATCCGCTCCATCTCGGCGGGCTTTATTTTTCCGTTTCTCGCCCGATAACGATAAAATACATCTCCAGCTGTTATACTTTCGCTGCTGTTATCCTTTTGAGCGATCACGGGCTTTATTTCAGACTCGATTGTATATATCCAGCCGATTTTCTTTCGCTCTGTAATAATGACACCGTTATCATCTTCTTTTTCTTCTTCCAGAACAATTGCCCCCATTTCCCATTCTATAGCAGGTGAGAAAAGGGCGTTTATGGCGTCAGTAAATACTTCCTGCTTCAAGTTTTCAAAGTTATCATTTTTAAGGCCTACGATTTTTCTTGGCGAGTCTGTGATGCCGAAGATAATATACCCTCCGCTGTTATTTGCATAAGCAGCCATCGTTTTAGCATAAGCTGCAGTATTTCCTTTATTGAAAGACTGTTTGAACTCAACAGTATTACTTTCTCTGCTCCTCATCGTGCCAGAAGAAGTTCTTCCTGCAAGGATTTTTCGAACTTCTTTATCATGATCCATTACCCAGCACCTCCAGTTCTTTTTTTAGTTTCTTTAGCTCTGCGTTCAGCTGCACCTGCTTGTTCAGCTGCTTTTCCTTGCGGACTTTCGCTTGAAGTGCTGCAATCTGCTTTTCCAGCTCCTGACGGCGGGTATCGCGTTCTACGGATTCCTTCAGCGATTCAGTCTTTCCGTCCTCGGCGCGGAGCGCATCGCCCGCGATCTGCCGCACAAAATTCTCATAAACCTTATCGACACTCAGGCCTTCTACCTTCAGAGGCAGCTCATCTTCCGGGAGCCAATCTGTGTGATAGTAGGTGCCTACCTTAAAAGCATTTGACCCGGAGGCCGCAGCCTCTTTGTAGGCCGTCCACGCTTGATACTTTCCATCGTATTCCAGTAGGAACAGAATGTGATAAGGTATCTCTTTATCAATCTGCCGGAGGACGGATTCTTCAAGCTGCTGCCCGTTTAGCTTTACCTCAAATATCTCCAGCTCTGTTACGGTTTCACCGGCGGCAAGATTCATGGTCGTAGTGGCCACTTTGTTGCGCCAGTAGATCACCTTGATCTGATCTATGAACACTCGCTTTAACGTCGGCGATACAGAAATGTTCTCATAGAACTTCTGCTTCGGGATGCGCCGGTTAAACTCCGTGCTCTTCGGTAATCCAATCACCGGATGCACCTCCTCATTTCACTACTAAGAAGCAAATAAGCTCAAAGTCATCCAGCCCGTTGATCTCCGACATCAGGGCAGAAGTCCCGCCAGCGGAGAACAGGCTGTCAATATCGCTTTCTTCTTTTACATCAATAATGGAATTTATCGCATCGGAGAGAAGCTGCGACACTTCCTCCATGTTCCTTCCATCATCAGTTTCCTTGTTGAATTTCTCGCACAGTGTCAAAATCGGTTCAGACTTTCCTCGGCACAGCAACCGGACGGTGTCCAGCAGCTTCTTCGGATTCAAGTAGTCGCAGACAATTTCTCCGTCTACACCGATATACACCATGTAGAACGGGTGAATGCGATTCTGGTTATCAATGTTGATACTGTTATTGATGTTCCGTAGGACAAAGATCACGCCCTCCGGATTCTCCTCCGTGGCCGGAACTACCGCGTGCAGTCCCTTCGGCTTAGTACTAAGGTCATGCGTCTTTATATATTCCAGCAGGTCAAGCCGGAACTCATTTAGTCCCAGATCCATGATGGAAATACCCGTGGACATATCTTCAATATCCACGACCTCTTCCTGCAGACGCTTCAGCTGCTGCTTTCTGTATTCGAGGTCGCCTTTTTCCTCTGGATTGATCAGGTCATCGTCTCCGGTCGAGGTCATAACGGAGATTTTCATTCTGGTCTCCACGCGAGATTTAAGGTTGATGTAATCGTCCAGCGTCATGTCCGGCCAGAAGTTCACCAGCTGAATATACAGGTTCCTGCTGCCGATACGGTCAATTCGACCGAAGCGCTGGATGATGCGCACCGGATTCCAGTGAATGTCATAGTTCACCAGATAATCGCAGTCTTGCAGGTTTTGACCTTCGGAAATACAGTCCGTAGCAATCAGGACATCAATTTCCTTTGTACTGCCCGGCATCAGAACATCACGGCTCTTTGATATAGGCGAGAAGCAGGTCAGCACATTATTGAGCGTGGCTTTCAGGCCTTTGATGGTAGTCCGTCCGTCAATGCTTCCAGTAATAACCGCTGTATCCAGACCATAGTTTGATTTCATGTAGGCAGACACCTGATCGTACAGATACTCTGCCGTATCGGAGAACGCGGAGAAGATCAGCACCTTCTTGTTGCCCTCATTGATAGGATGCTTCATTTTGTCATCCAGAAGATGAAGCAAGGTCTGCAGCTTCAGGTCATGCTCCGGTGTGACGTCTGCTATCATAAGCGTCAGCAGCTCAAGCGTATCCGCATCGCGCTGCAGCTCATCACGCCATGTTTTATAGTCCATATCAGCAAGGTCAATCTTTACCTTTTTGCCGACGGTGAAGTAATCGTTATTCTCGTCATCAATATCAAAATCGCTGTCAGAAGCCTCATACATATCCAGATCAGCTTTTCCGTTTTTCTCAAAGCTGTCAATGGCTGAGATGGTGCTCTTTATCAGCGCCAGAATTCTGCTCAATGTCAAATTGAAGGAATAAACAGAGCTCTCCAGACGCTTCAGGAGATTGATACTCATCAAACGCTGGATGCCTTGCTCACGGCCTTTCTGCGTAAGGTTATTTCCTTTGTTGTGCGTGAGGTCGATGTACTTCGACATCTTGCTCGGAAAGATATAGTTTGACGGAGTATAGATCACGAGCGTCAGCTGCATCAACTGCTCGTAAATCTGGTTATAGTTTATGGCGCTCGAAAGATCGGTCATGCTCGGACGCCTTGAGATAGGCTTCAGGCGTTGCGGGAATTTGCCGATTTCTTCCGTGTTGTAATATTTCTCTATGTGCTTTCTGGAGCGGGCAATCGTCACGCTATCGAGGACTTCAAAGAAATCGAAATCCAGTGTCCTAAGCAGCGCGTCCGTCGTTCTTGCTTCCGGATCGAGCTTGCTCCATGCATTGAAGGCTTTCTGCGCCTGACGGAATATCTCATCAATCGGCTTTTTGGTATCGAGCTTCTCATTGATAAATTCCGAGTTCCCCTCATAGGCGATGGCCAGCTGATTTTTCAGGTCGGTGAATCTGTTGTTGACCGGTGTCGCTGACAGCATCAACACTTTCGTCTTGACGCCAGCACGGATCACCTTGTCCATCAATTTCACATAGCGGTTCTCCTGCGTGTTGGCATGGGTACCTGCGCCATTCCTAAAGTTGTGGGACTCGTCGATGACCACAAGATCGTAGTTACCCCAGTTCAAGCGATCAAGATCAAGGCCATTTGAAGTGCCGCCATTCCTTGATAAGTCCGTATGGAACAGAACATCATAATTCAGGCGATCTGATGCTATTGGATTGTTTACGTAGTTATCCTTATATGTATTCCAGTTCTCGCATAGCTTCTTCGGGCAAAGGACAAGAACAGTCTTATTCCTGTTCTCGTAATATTTGATAACAGCCAGCGCAGTGAAGGTCTTACCAAGACCGACGCTGTCAGCAAGGATGCAGCCATTGTACTTCTCCAGCTTGTTGATGATGGCAAGCACCGCATCTCGCTGGAAATCATATAGCATACCCCAGATTTTACTCTGCTTAAAACCCGTGGCTTCGTTCGGGAGGACGTCCTCTGATATATCGTCGAGGAACTCACTGAAAACATTGTAAAGCGTCATGAAATAGATGAATTCCGGTGAGTTCTCATTGTAGGCCGTACTGATATTGGAAATAATAACATCAGTTACGTCCTGCATCTTATCCTTGTCATTCCAAAGCGACTCGAAAAGCTGCATGTACTGCGTAGAGAACGGAGCCTCCATACGGTTGACCATGTTGTAGCTGTTATTGCCACGTTCGCATCCGATGTCTACGGTCGTGAAACCGTTCATCGGCATATAGGCCACTTCCTCTGCAGGCGCAGCGACAGTCATAAAGCCGCCCATGTTCTCTCCGGTAACATTGGACTTGAAAGTCGCCTTACGTCTGATCCAATCCGCGCACTCCTTGGCGATGGCCTTCTGCGTCATTTCGTTACGCAGCTTGATTTCAAATTCTGTACCATATAAACTGCTCTCACGGCTGAGACGAGGAATATAAAATTCGCGTTTTTGCTTCTCAGCCTTCTCCTTGATGAAGGTCGGAGACGTGAAAATAAAGCGGAACTCGTCCACCTGCTCCAGTTGAGCCTTCAGCTCCTTATATGCGTACATGGAGAAGCATGCAGCGGCAATGGAAACCTTGCTGCCACGCTTCACCGTCTGTTTTAAGTCGTCCCGGACTATATCCGTGACATTGTCAAAGATTTTCATAGATTTACTCCTTTGGATGCCACGATCAGTTCTTTTCCTCCGCAGCCTCATCCGGCACTATTTCGCAAATATCTGAAATGTCACACTTCAGTTCTTCGCATATCTTCACTAATACATCTGTCGTGACATTAGCACCTTTACCGAGCTTGGCGAGGGAGGCTGAGCTTATCTTTGCCTTCTTTGCAAATTCAGTTTTTTTCATATCCTGCTCTACCAGTTTCACCCATAATTTTTTGTAAGATAATTTCATTTCGACTCCTTCGGGAGATCTTTTCTCCAACTCGGCATAAAACCGTATACGTGACTGTCCTTCTCGTCCTTGTGATACGTTATTACATTAACTCCTCTTGCTTTGAAATCTATGTTTTGAGGTATGACATTAAGGTTATCTACTAAGATCACCTGTCCGGAACCCTGATGATTAAGGAAATATTGATACAAGCCGTTCTTAATGGTCTCGCCATCAAATCCTTCCTCATTTTCATCGAAGCCCAGCAATGGTGTATCTATCATTAGGAAGCCCGGTTTTATAAACACATCATCTTTGTTGAAGTATTCATATAGCATCAGCGCAACCACTGAATTCAGAAAAGACCGATATCCTTTGCCTTGATCTTCCGACTTGGGAACTCCATCCATAAGAATATCAAATGTAGAAAAATCCCAGCTGGCATATCCCACAGAACGATAATTGCACTCCTTCAGTATTCTGTTAAGGATCGTATTGAAGCCGGTTCCTACTTCCTCCTCAAACTCCTGCTTTGCATGGTAGAGAGGAGGATTTTTCTTTTTCTTTAGCTCGGAGACCTTCTTGTCACCAAGAATGGCCAGCTGATCATTTACGAAATCAATTCCATTTTGAAGCGTCGTGTAATCCTTAAACTGCTGCATATTATAACGGCAGTTCTGGATTTCTTGATTCTTTTCATCAAGAGCAGCGCTTATTTCAGATCTTCGCTCTTGCAATTCCTTGATGCTTTTTTGTATCGTTTTCTGTTCATCCCGGACACTATCCTCTGTGGCTACAATTATTGCGAGTTCAGAAGCAATCCTTTTTATTTCAGCATTGATTGCCTCAGCATAGCTATCGTCATCTTCCGGATGAAGTTCTCCGCCACAGAACGGGCAGACACCATTCGACGGGAGGTCTTTGACCGCCTGCTCACCCTTCGAGATAAAGTCGAGTCTCTGCAGGTCGGCCTTGTATTGACTTATGAGCGATTCATATCGATCAACAAGGACACGACAATTTGCATCCTCCTGCTGGTATTCAGCGACCTGCCTGACAATGGCCGTGTTCTCCTCCATCAGGTCTTTTATTTCCTGCTGCACTTCTTGGATACGTTCGGAGAGCTTCTGCATCTCTTTATCGATATCCGTACCTTCCAGCTCTTCCAGCTGCATGATGTAGCTGATACGCTTTTCAGTCAGGGCAGCGACCTGTTCGTCAATATAATCGACTACGGCCTTTTTCTTTGCCGTGGCCACCTCCGGCTTTGTGATTTCCGGTACACCCTTTTTGTAATCACCGGTCAGCAGAAAATATAAGGAAGCGATTAAAGGCGTTTCATATCGAGAGTCCTTAATCACCAGCGACTCAGATTTATCAATCTCATTTTCATCGGCAAAGAAAACGCTGGCAATGTTAGTCCATGACATTCTCTCTCTTGCATAACGCGCAGTCTTTGGAACCTCAATCGTCTCATTGAGACCGATGATGCGTAACCACAGATCGTTCAGGTATCTTGAATTATCCTTTTTATAATTTGTGTCATACTCGCCGTTTTCTACTTCTTCACTTTCTGCCTCAACTATGACCTTTTCCTCATCGAGTGTTCTGGAAATCTTGATCCGGCCATACCTCTCCGTAAGGAAAGTACCTTCGATATCTGTGTAGCCAGTCAGTGGAGAATAAGGCCTTGTGTCAGAGCTGAAAAGATAATAGATGCATTTCAGTATCCACGTTTTACCTGTGTTTGACCTGCCCTGTATGATGTTTAATCCGTCGGTAAAATTAACGACACCATCAATCTTTCCGGCTCCGGAGACACGTAATTTTTCAATCATGAACTTTTGCATTCTTACGCCTCCTTTGACTCCGTAGCCCGGTCACTTATGTACTGTAAAACACCATCATCGGTGAAACCTGAAAACTTCCTGCATACAATTTTGGCTCCTACTGTATAGGCTTTCGAATAAGAGGACTGAATGTTCTGGACGACCTCGCGTCCTCTGTCGTTGATGCTATAAAGAAAGCCCTGATCGGTATGCTCTACATTTATAAAATCATTCCTGACTGAGAGCTTTATAGCCTCAGTTATTTTTTCACGCTTGTTCGCAAATTCGGCAAACCCGAATTCATTATCTCCATGTAGGTTCTTGTCCAGCACCTTGCACTTCTTTCCGTAAATACAGATAAAGTCCAGCGCTGCGAACCTGTCCACGTTTGCCGGAGCATCTAATGTATCTGCCAGAAGCAGCACCCTCAGCATGTTCTCGAACACCGTGTTAAATACTTTACTCCTCATATGGGTCAACCCACGATTTTATCGTCTTGTCATTCACCAGTATGTGAACGATTCCAAGCCTTTCTAAATTTCCTATCAAATTCTTTATCAGTGACAGCTTCGACTTCGTGAGCTGGACATCAGAAATCTTCTTTAACACTTCCAGCAGCCTCCTATACCCATTGTCGTAATCGTCAAGGTAGGTAGTCTTTATTCCATCAAAAGCATCGCTTTTCAAAATATCAAACTGATTTTCTCCATCCTCATACACCTCGCTGATGGATCTCTGAATACTCTCAGCACTCAGGTAAGCCTTCCGCTGGTCATAGAAGTTCGTCTGATACTTCTTTGGCAGCGTCGGAATGTCGTCCATCGTTACCGAATCACGAGAAAGAACCTCGGCGTATGCATCACAAAGGGCAGATATGTAGTCTGCCTCAAAATCATAAATCTGTGCGTCGCTCAGCTTAATCGGAAGCTCAATCACGTCGCCGTCAATATACAGTTTTCCGTTTTCGCAATAGATACGGTCACCGGCCAGATTCTTGATACTGGGCTTGGGATCATGAATGGTCAGAGTGATATCGACATCATGTATTCCCTTGGAGAGCCCATGAAAAATCTGGTTCAGAATGTCCTGAACGGCAGACCCAAGCTCATCTATCTCCACTAATATTCCACGGCGCTGGAGGAACTGCTGAAGGTGCTCCTTGTCGGCATCGTAAAGGTTATCAATTTCTTCTGCAAAATCCTGTCCGTCATAACGACTGCAGATCAGCCCTGCGCGAGCTTTTGAAATAAACTTCTTACCCTCAAGGATCTGATCAAGCATATTGATCGACATCCGGCTGGCGAGAGGATTGAATTCGTCATTCTCGGCCATCTTTTCTTCTTCCTCAGTCATCGGATCGCGCAGAGTGTCGCCAACCAGAGCAATTACAAAATCGCCACCGCGTCCGGTCGGATCCATGTATGTCTTCAATTCGCCAGCAATCTCATGAAAGAGCACTCCGCTACACCTCCTTTTGACCTCTTAGGTCAAACCGCAGTCATCGGCGGTCATAACCGAAATGGCCGGATTTTGTACAATGAAGTCAGTCAGTGGATTACTGACAAAAACTTGCTTTTACATTATACCACAGATTTCGGCGAATTTCAATTCTTTACGAGCTTTCGCTGATATATATTTTGTGAACGCAAAGAAGTTTTTTAGTCTATTTTACTGACTGCCCTGAGCAAGGCGTAAAAAGGCTCACCGCTACGGACGCTCACCCGGCATGCAGAGTGGCTCGAACGTCCATAGCGGAAACAAGTAAATAAACCCATCCTACGAGCGTGGATGGCAACTGAAACGGATTAATTTCTCGTTCCGGTCGGCCTTCCACGCTCTTTTTTCGTGAGACCTCCGGTTCGGGAACCACTCGAAACTGGAGGTTTCAACATGAAAAATAATGAAAATGATAGTAAACAGAAGACTTATTTCATCTACGTTCGCAGCACCGGCGAGAAGGTGCCGGTCAGCAAGGCACAGCACGACGCTTTCTATAAGGAAGCCGACCGCATCCGCCACAAGGAGCAGGATCACGGCAGGTGTATGTGTCCCTATCGCTTCATCTGGAAATGTGACGGTGATTGCCTCGACTGCGAATATCACGCTGCAGGAGACGTCACTTCTCTGGATCAGCCTCTCCCGGACGGCAACGGTACCCTCGGTGATTATATCCCGGATACCCGTAAGCCTATGGACGAGGTCATCGCAGACCGTATGCTGCTGGAGCAGCTCTTTGCCCGCCTGCGCGAGCTTGATCCGGAGGCCGACACCATCATTCAGCTTTGGCAGGATCACCCAGAGGGCATCTCCGACCGTGCCATCGCCAGAGAGCTCGGTCGCCCGCAGAAGACCTTCGCTGATCAGATGAAGAAGTACCGTACCGACCTTCGCAGGATCACCGGCGACAAGTAATACCCAGACCACGAACCACGGCTTTCCGGTCACTGTCCCACTTCGGGATGGTGGCCGGAAAACTTTTTATAAATTCTTCCGCTCAAATCGACAGCTCATCTCCAGTGGAAGGTGAAGGACAGAGACAAAGCCTTCAGAAAGCGAGGTGAACACGATGTACCGCAGTTACGCAGACACCGGCGGCAACGTGGCCGAGGAGATCAAGCTCCTAAATACCATCAGCCACGTATCCGCCAGACTGGCAAGGAACCTCTCTATCCTTGCCGCAAGCAAATCCGAGGAAGGAGGAAAAACGAATGTCAAAGATGGCAGAAATGGCACAGACCATCGAAGAACTCAGAAGCGCTGCTGCTTCTATTAATGCCGCAGCCGACTGGCTCTACCAGCAGTTTTCCGGCGACGACGCTCCCGTGCAGAAGGCTCCCGCCAAGAAGGAAAATCCGAAGCCTGAAATCAAGCTGGAGGACGTAAGAGCCGTCCTTGCCGAGAAGTCCCGCGCCGGTCATACCGCAGAGGTACGCACCCTTCTCCAGAAGTACGGTGCCGAAAAGCTCTCGGCTGTTGACCCGGCAAACTACGAAGCCTTGATGAAGGACGCGGAGGTGATCGGCAATGGCAGCTAAAGCACACGCGATCCTGTCGGCTTCAAGCTCTGACCGCTGGCTCCACTGCCCGCCGTCCGCAAGGCTCTGTGAGTCCTACGAGGATAAAGGAAGCGACTACGCAGCAGAAGGAACCGACGCCCACGCACTTGGCGAGTTCAAGCTAAAGACCGCGCTGGGACTGCCTGCAGAAGACCCGACCGAAAGCCTCAAGTGGTATTCCGAGGAGATGGAGGACTGCACCAGCGGCTATGCCGAATATGTGCTGGAGCAGGTTGAAGCCGCCAAGGAAACCTGCGCTGACCCGGTCGTCCTGATCGAGCAGCGTGTGGACTTCTCTCGCTGGGTAGAACAGGGCTTCGGCACCGCCGACTGCATCATCATCGCAGACGGCACGCTCCGAGTGATCGACTACAAGCACGGCCTTGGCGTTCTGGTCTCCGCAGAGGAAAATCCGCAGATGCAGTGTTACAGCCTTGGCGCTTTGGAACTTTTCGATGCGCTTTACGACATCGACAAGGTTTCCATGACCATCTATCAGCCGAGACGCCAGAACGTCAGCACCTACGAGATCAGCAAGGAAGATTTGTACCGCTGGGCGGATGAAGTCTTAAAGCCCACCGCAGAGCTTGCCTTTGCCGGTGACGGAAATTTCCTGTGCGGCGAATGGTGCGGATTCTGCAAAGCCAAGAACGAGTGCCGTGCCAGAGCCGAAGCAAACTTAAAGCTCGCACAGCACGACTTCAAACTCCCGCCTCTGCTTACAGATACGGAGATTGAGGTCATTCTCGGAAAAGTGGACGAGCTGGTCAGCTGGGCTTCCGACATCAAGGAATATGCTCTCCAGCAGGCACTCTCCGGGAAGGAATGGTCTGGCTTCAAGCTCGTCGAGGGCAGAGCCAACCGCAGATACAGCAACGAGGCCGCAGTTATCGATGCGGTCGAGAAAGCGGGCTTTGACCCGTATGAGAAGAAGCTGCTCGGCATCACCGCCATGCAGAAGCTCCTCGGCAAGTCCCGTTTTGATGAACTCCTGACGGCCTACATCGAAAAGCCGCAGGGCAAACCCACTCTTGTGCCGGAGTCCGATAAGCGCCCGGCCATGAATACAGCAAAAAATGATTTTATGGAGGAAAACGACAATGAGTAAGAATGTAAAAATCAGCAATCCCATGAAGGTTATCACCGGTGTCGACACCCGCTGGAGCTACGCAAACGTCTGGGAGCCCAAGTCCGTGAACGGCGGCACACCCAAGTACAGCGTGAGCCTCATCATCCCGAAGTCCGATACCAAGACCATCGCCAAGATCAAGGACGCCATCGAAGCTGCCTACAAGGAGGGCGAGGCCAAGCTCAAGGGCAACGGCAAGTCTGTACCGGCTCTTTCCGTTCTGAAGACTCCTCTTCGTGACGGAGACGCAGAGCGCCCGGACGACGAGGCTTACAAGAACTCCTACTTCGTCAATGCCAACGCCACCTCTGCTCCCGGCATCGTGGACGCAGATCTGAACCCGATCCTGACACGCTCCGAGGTGTACTCCGGAGTGTACGGCAGAGCCAGCATCACCTTCTACGCCTTCAACAGCTCTGGCAACAAGGGTATCGCCTGCGGGCTCAACAACCTGCAGAAGATCCGTGACGGTGAGCCTCTCGGCGGCAAGGCCAGCGCAGAGTCTGACTTCGCTACCGATGACGACGAAGATTTCCTGAACTGATGGAGGTGCGACTATGAACGAAGTAATGATCTCCACAGTCCTCTGCAACATTCTCGTCGGCTGCTTCTGCGTGCTCATCCTTGTATGGGCGGCAGTCGCAGTCCAGACCCTCTTCAATGATCGCAAACGCGACAAGCGAGAGGCAGAACGTGAACAGCATGAAAAAGAACAGGCCGCCCGCGACCTCGAATACCACGAAAAGCGCATGCAAGCCTTAGACAAATAACTGACGGCAGGCGGCTTAGGAGCGATCTTAGGCCGCCTGTTTGAATTGAGGTGATCCGATTGAAAAACATCAGTATAGATATAGAAACCTTCTCCGACATCGACCTGAATAAGTGCGGCGTTTACAAATACGCGGAGTCTCCGAACTTTGAAATTCTGCTTTTCGGTTATGCGGTCGATGGCGGCAAGGTGCAGGTCATTGACCTTGCACAGGGAGAACATATCCCGCAGGAAATCATCGATGCCCTGACAGACGATGAGGTGACAAAATGGGCTTTCAATGCGAACTTTGAACGAGTCTGCCTGTCCCGGTATCTTTCCGATCTTGGCGTGAGCCTTGATCCCTTCCATGATAACCACCCTCTCTCCACGGAGTGCGCCCGGTTTCTGAATCCGGAAGGCTGGCGCTGCTCTATGGTCTGGGCAGCCACGATGGGACTGCCGCTTTCATTAAAAGGCGTCGGTCAGGTGTTAAAGCTCGAAGATCAAAAGATGGACGAGGGCAAGGCGCTCATCAAATACTTCTCCGTGCCTTGCGCTCCTACCAAAGCCAACGGAGGCCGCACCCGGAACATGCCCTTCCATGATCCTGAAAAGTGGGAAACCTTCAAAGCATATAACAAGCGGGACGTCGAGGTCGAGATGGCGATTCAGCAGCGCCTTACGAATTTCCCGGTACCGGACTTCGTCTGGGATGAATATCGAATCGATCAGGAAATCAACGACCGTGGCGTGCGCCTTGATATGGATCTGGTGGCAAAGGCAATCGAGATGGACACCCGCTCCCGGACAGAACTGACCACGGCCATGAAGGATATTACGGAGCTCGACAATCCCAACTCCGTCCAGCAAATGAAGCAGTGGCTCTCTGACAACGGCCTCGAAACCGACAGTCTTGGAAAGAAGGTCGTGGCCGAACTCATAAAGACCGCTCCCTCTGAACTTCAGACTGTTCTGGAGCTCCGCCAGCAGCTTGCCAAATCCTCCGTCAAGAAATATCAGACGATGGAACGGGCGGTCTGCGATGATGGCCGGGCTCGCGGCATGTTCATGTTTTACGGAGCCAACCGCACCGGTCGATGGGCAGGCAGGCTGATCCAATTGCAAAACCTCCCTCAGAACCATCTGGAGGATCTGGCCGATGCCCGCGCCCTTGTTAAATCCGGAGACTTCGATGCCGTGAAGCTCCTGTACGAAGATGTGCCGGACACGCTCTCGCAGCTTATCCGGACAGCATTTATTCCGAAGGACGGCACGCAGCTTTATGTTTCGGACTTTTCTGCCATCGAAGCCCGCGTGATCGCTTGGTATGCCGGTGAGATGTGGCGGCAGAAGGTCTTTGCAGACGGCGGCGACATATACTGCGCCAGCGCGTCCCAGATGTTTCATGTCCCGGTTGAGAAGCACGGCGTCAACGGCCACCTGCGGCAAAAAGGTAAGATCGCAGAACTCGCGCTCGGCTACGGCGGCTCGGTCGGTGCATTAAAGGCGATGGGTGCTATCGAGATGGGCTTGTCCGAAGACGAGCTTCCTCCGCTGGTGGATGCTTGGCGGCAGACCAATCCGCACATCGTAAAATTCTGGTGGGATGTCGACCGGGCGGTCATGGAGGCCGTAAAGCATAAGCACACGACCTCGTCCTACGGGCTGACCTTTTCCTGCCGCTCCGGGATGCTCTTTATCACGCTGCCATCCGGCAGAAACCTCGCCTATGTAAAGCCCAAGGTCGGCACAAACAAGTTCGGCGGCGAGTGTATCACCTATGAAGGCGTCGGAGCCACGAAAAAGTGGGAACGGCTCGACTCATACGGCCCGAAATTTGTGGAAAACATCGTGCAGGCGACCAGCCGTGACATTCTCTGCTATGCCATGAAGACGCTTAGGAACTGCGAAATCGTCATGCATATCCACGACGAGCTGGTCATTGAGGCTGATCCTCACATGTCCCTTGATGTTCTCTGTGAGCAGATGGGCAGGACACCGCCGTGGGCTCGCGGCTTGCAGCTTAGGGCAGACGGGTACACCACGCCCTTCTACAAAAAAGATTAAATATCGTCCGCTCAAATCAGGCGTTCATCTCCAGTGGAAATTAGAGGTGGACGCCTTTTAAGTCTGCCCGGAAAGGAGGACTCAAGGTTTGAGTAACGATTATCGAAACAGCGAAGGCTATCCTGACCCGACTGCCGGTGAGGCGATCTGTCGGATTGCCGCCAATGAGAAGCAGTTCCTGCGTGCCTTTAGGCCTATCGTCTACATCTGCTCTCCCTATTCCGGAGATGTGGAGGGAAACGTGGCTGCGGCGAGACGCTACTGCCGCTTTGCCGTGGACAAGGGCTTCATTCCCATCGCTCCGCACCTTTTGTACCCGCAGTTCCTGAACGACGATGACCCATCGGAGCGCGAGCTCGGTCTCTTCTTCGGGAATGCGCTTATGAGCAAGTGCGCAGAGGTCTGGGTGTTCGGAAGCCGCATCTCATCCGGGATGGAAACAGAAATCAAACGTGCCAAGTGGAAAGGCTACCACTTGCGCTATTTCACAGAAGAATGTCAGGAGGTCTAACACCATGTATGAAGTAACAGAAAGACGTAGAAAACTCGAAGACGGCACCGAAATCACAACTTACACCCGTGAGGTTATCAGCTGCAACATCCTGCAGGTCGAAGCCGGTACGAACGGTTTTCAGGGAGGTGACTCCGGCCACGGCAGCCGCACCTATTTCCGCATCAAGGATCTGGCCAGCACAGATATAAATATCCGTTCTCACACCGACAGCTATGGCGGCAGCGAGTTTGAGGTTACCCTCGGCGGCGACTGTGAGCTGGAAACCATGATCCGGGCGCTGAAGTTCATCACGAAGGTGCTCGAAGATGAATCGCAGGAGGTGTACGACTGATGAAATACGCCACCGCCAATAGCCGCAAGGCTATCAAATGGAAAAACGGCGACACTTCGATGGATGCCTTAAAGGCCAGATTCCAGAACACCGTCCGCACCACGGAGACCATTGAGGAATACCGCAAGATGTCCAAAGCCCAGCAGGCAGACATCAAAGACATCGGCGGTTTCGTGGGCGGGCATCTTCGGAACGGTCGCCGTAAAAAGGGATATGTGCTTTGCCGCTCCATGCTGACTCTCGACATGGACTACGGCGAGCCGGATGTGTGGGATACCACCATCAGCAAAATCCCGTACCAGTGCCTGTGCCACTCGACGCATAAGCATACACCGGAAAATCCGAGGCTCCGTCTGGTAATCCCGCTCACCCGCGAGATCAGCGAGCCCGAATATGAGCCAGTCGCCAGAATGTTCGCCAAGGAAGTCGGCATTGATATGTTCGACGACAGCACCTATGAGGCCAACCGCCTCATGTACTGGCCTTCCACTTCCGTCAACGGCGAGTATGTATTCAAGGAAAAGGACGGCGACGCCTTAGACCCGGATGCCTACCTTGCCAAATACGATGACTGGCAGGACTCCAGCACATGGCCGGTATCCTCCCGTGAGTCCTGCGTGGAAGATCACGGTGCCAGCAAGCAGGCTGATCCTCTTGCCAAGCCGGGAATCATCGGTGCGTTCTGCCGGGCTTATCCGATCTCGGAGGTAATCCCGGAGTTCCTCTCCGATGTATATGCTCCGACCGATGACGAGAACCGCTACGACTATATCCCTGCGGACAGTCCCGCCGGTGCCGTTTCCTACGGAGATAAGTTTTTGTATTCGCATCACTCCTCAGACCCTGCCTGCAAAAAGCTCCTGAATGCTTTTGACCTTGTCCGCGTCCACCGCTTCAGCGATCTGGACAAGGATGTGCTGGATGAGTCAACCTCGTCGAAGATGCCGTCCTATAAGGCCATGATGGACTTTGCCTCCGGCTGCGACAAGGTGAAAATCCTGCTGCTTTCGGAGAAGCAGGCGCAGGCCGGTGAGGAGTTTGCCGCTACAGACGACGGCTCCGATGATGACTGGAAAGCCAAGCTCCAATATCAGTCCCGCAGCACCGTCCTTCAGAACAGCGTCTGGAACGAGATGCTGATCTTGAATAACGATCCGGATTGTCAGGGCTTTGCCTATAACGAGATGGCCAACCGCATACAGGTGATCGGCGATGTTCCTTGGGATCGTCCCGCTGACAATAAGTTCTGGCGCGATGCCGATACGGCGCAGCTGAAAGCCCTGATCGACATCCGCTATGTCTGCTTCTCTGACAGAAACCACAATGTCAGCTTTACGAAAGTGGCAGACGACCGCCGGTTCCATCCCGTGAGGAACTACTTAAACGACCTGCCGAAATGGGATCAGGTGCCTCGCGTGGACGAGCTCTTTATCCGCTGCCTGCAGGCAGATGACACGAAGTATGTCCGGGCAGTCACCAGAAAAACCTTAGTGGCCGCCGTGACCCGCATCTACCATCCCGGCACCAAGTTCGATACCGTTCCCGTCCTTGACGGCGCACAGGGTATCGGCAAGAGCACCATGTGGAAGTCTCTTGCCGGTGATGAATATTTCTCCGACGCCCTTTCGCTTACTGACATGGACGACAAGTCCGGTGCGGAAAAGCTGCAGGGCTTCTGGATCATTGAAATCGGCGAACTGGCCGGAATGAAAAAGGCCGACATCGAGAAGGTCAAGTCCTTCCTCTCCACTTCAGATGATAAGTACCGTCCCAGCTACGGCAAGGTGGTCGAAAGTCATCCGAGGCAGTGTGTTGTGGTCGCTACGGTCAACGGCGAGCATGGATACCTCCGTGATATCACCGGAAACCGGCGCTTCTGGATTGTGAAATGTCGCCAGACGGAAAATGCCGTGCGCTGGAAAATCACGCCCGAAGAACGTGACCAGATATGGGCGGAGGCCAAGTATTACTACGAGCAAGGCGAAAAGCTGTATCTCGAAGGTGACCTTCTTGCGGAAGCTGAAGAAGCCCAGAGAAGCGCTATGGAAACAGACGAGCGCCAAGGCCTCGTGGAACAGTACCTGTCAAAGCTCCTGCCGGAAAACTGGTCTGAGATGGATCTCTACCAGCGTCGGAATTTCCTTGACGGTGATGACATCACATCTGATTCCGGCACCGTGGAACGCACCGAGGTCAGCAATGCGGAAATCTGGTGTGAATGCTTCGGAAGGAATATCGCTGACTTAAAGCCCACCGACTCTTATGCCATCGCGGCACTTATGACACAGGTGGACGGCTGGAAGCGTACCAATCGCAGGGCTTCCCAGCCTCTTTACGGACGTCAGCGATTGTACGAACGCACAACATAGGTGGACAACCTCGTGGACAAGGACAACTTTTTCCCTTTATTTAATCCGGCAAAACAGAAAAAGGAGGCCACACAGGCACCTGCGCACACCCGCGTAGATAAATATAGGAAAAAGCTGTCCGCTTGTTCCACCTTGTCCACTCAAAGGAGATGAATGGAAATGAAAATAGATGAAAAGACAATTGAGAAAAAGCTGATAAATGCAGTGAAATCAATGGGAGGCATCGCGCCCAAGTTCGTCTCTCCGGGCTTTGACGGGATGCCGGACAGGCTTGTCCTTCTTCCGGGAGGTGTTATGGCTTTTGCGGAGCTAAAGGCTCCGGGAAAGAAACTGCGCCCGCTCCAGCTGGCAAGACACCGACTTCTTCGGGAGCTGGGATTCAAGGTTTACGTCATTGACGATATCTCACAGATTGGAGGGATGCTTGATGAACTTCACGCCACATGATTATCAGGACTATGCCATCCGCTACATCGAAAAGCATCCCGTGGCCGCTGTCCTTTTAGATATGGGACTTGGCAAAACGGTGATCTCCCTGACTGCTGTATATGATCTCTTGTTTGACAGCTTCGAGGTACGGCGCGTTCTGGTGGTCGCTCCCTTACGAGTCGCCCGTGATACTTGGCCTTCGGAAATCCAGAAATGGAGTCACCTTGCGGGTCTAACCTTTTCGGTCGCAGTCGGGACTGCCAAGGAGCGAAAAGCAGCACTTATGCAGCAAGCGGACATCACGATCATCAACCGCGAAAACCTGCAGTGGCTCATTGACGAGTCCGGCTTTCCCTTTGACTACGATATGGTGATTATCGACGAGCTATCGTCCTTCAAAAACCACAAGTCAAAGCGCTTCAAGTCTCTGATGAAGGTTAGACCCAGACTCCATCGCATTATCGGCCTCACCGGCACACCTTCCTCCAACGGTCTCATGGATCTGTGGGCAGAGTTCAAAGTGCTGGATATGGGTGAGCGCCTCGGACGCTTCATCACACAATACCGGACAAATTACTTCATGCCGGACAAGCGAAACGGCGAGATCATCTACTCCTACAAGCCGCTGCTCTATGCGGAGGACGCGATTTACCGGAAAATCTCGGATATCACGATTTCCATGAAATCGACCGACCACTTAAAGATGCCGGAGCTGGTATCCACGGCCTATGAGGTGCAGCTTTCGGAATCGGAGCGTGACCGCTACGAGGATTTGAAGCAGGAGTTCATCCTGCAGCTCCCAGACGGCGAAGTCACCGCTGCCAATGCAGCATCCCTCACCGGGAAGCTCTCCCAGCTGGCCAATGGTGCGATTTATGCGGATACCGGAGAAATCATCGAGTTTCACGACAGAAAGCTGGACGCTTTGGAGGATATTATCGAGGCCGCCAATGAAAAACCGCTCCTTGTAGCCTACTGGTTCCGGCACGACTTATCCCGCATAAAGAACCGCTTCAATGTTCGGGAGATCAAGACAAGCCGCGATATCGCTGACTGGAATGCGGGAAAGATTCCTGTAGCAGTCATACATCCGGCCTCTGCCGGTCATGGCCTAAACCTTCAGGCCGGAGGCTCCACCCTTGTATGGTTCGGGCTCACATGGTCGCTGGAACTCTACCAGCAGACCAACGCCCGCCTCTGGAGGCAAGGCCAAGAGTCCCATACCGTGGTGATCCAGCACATCATCACAAAGGGCACCATTGATGAGCGGATCATGCGGGCACTCACCAAGAAAGAACTGACACAGTCGGCACTGATCGACGCGGTCAAAGCCGAGGTGGTGTGATGAGCGATCCTTATGAAAATCTCGCAAACGCAATCGTGCTGCAGGCCGTGAAGGATTACCGCAACGCCCTGAAGCGCCTGAAAAAGAAGTCCGGCAACAAGGCCGCGATGGCAGACGCGCTGGAATGCGAGCGCTTCTTCCGCTCCGGCTGGTACAAGACCCTAACGAGCGTGGACGGCGAGTACCTAATCACAAAACTACGAGAGGAGGCTAAGCCTAAATGACAGTAAAAGAATATCTCCATCAGGCCTACCGCCTTGATCAGAGAATCAAGTCCGATACGATGGAAGCCCAGAACCTTCGTGAGATGGCGGGCAGCGTGTCGGCTATCCAATATGATAAAGACCGGGTGCAGACTTCAAGGAACACCGAGGCTCCCTTTGCCCGGACGCTTGAAAAGCTCTGGGACTTGGAACAAAGAATTGCACGGGAGCTTGAGATGCTTTCCGACCTGAAAAAGCAGATCCGGGAAGTGATCGAGGCAGTTCCGGACACCGACGAGCGCATGGTTTTGAAGTACCGTTACATCCACAACTATACATGGGAGCAGATCGGCACCGAGCTTTGTGCAGATGCCCGCACCATCCGGCGCTGGCACGGAAACGCACTGCTGCATGCATCTCTCCCTGAAAATCCTATCGAAATATGAAATGCGCCCGAAATGTCCATATTTGTCCTAAGATGCCCACCTGCCACTTATGATAGTATATAATCAGCGAAACAGAATAAAGAAACGGCTGCACGCGCAGCCACCAAGCCTTGTGGGATTATCCTGCAGGGCTTTTTCTTTGCCCGAAAGGAGGCGCGGCTTATGCCAAGGAAACCAAAACGACCGTGCCGCTTTCCCGGCTGCCCGAACCTGACCGACGGTGCTTACTGCGAGGAGCACGCCAAGGTGATGGAACAACACTACGAGAAGTTCCAGCGCGGCTACTCTCCCGGCAAACGCTACGGCAGAGCTTGGAAACGAATCCGTGACAGGTATGTCCACAAGCACCCGCTCTGTGAGCAGTGCTTAAAGGCCGGACGCTACGTCGCGGTCGAGGAAGTCCACCACATCATTCCTCTTGCTGACGGAGGAACGAACGAGGAGTCCAATCTCATGAGCCTTTGTCGTTCGTGCCACGAGAAGATTCACCACGAGCGCGGCGACCGGTAGGGCGGGTGAAATCTCTACGACCTGTTTTCCCGGAAAACGGCGCGGGGTCTTCTTCGCAAAAATTGCAATTCAAACGGGGTATTAAACCCAGCCCGATAAGACAAGGAGTGATTGACGTGGCAAAAGACGGAACCAATCGCGGCGGGCGGCGTGTAAAAGCAGGCTCCAAACCTGACGCCCTCGCCGACAAAATCACAAGAGGAGCACCGGCAAGGCGCATGGAGCTTCCCGACTTCACAGACGACTTAACTGACCTCGATACAGAGAACATCGGTGACGGCGTGGAGCTCGAAGGCATGGATATGCCAAGCCCGGACGACTACCTATCTGCACAGCAGAAGGACGGCAAGCCGCTGGGCGCAGATGAAATCTATAAGGAAACATGGCTGTGGCTCAAGGAGCGCGGCTGCGACAGGCTCGTAAACAAGCGCCTACTCGAAAGCTACTCCGAGGCCTTTGCCAGATATATTCAGTGCTCCGAGGCGGTCAGCAAATACGGCCTGCTCGGAAAACACCCGACTACGGGAGCTGCGATTGCGAGTCCATTCGTGCAGCTCTCTCTTAATTTCCAGAAGCAGGCCAACCTGCTCTGGTATGAGATTTACGACATTGTAAAGCAGAACTGCACCGAGCCATTTGAAGGCAGTCCGCAGGACAGCGTGATGGAGCAGCTGCTTCGAAGCAGGAGGAACATGTAAATGAATACAGAAAGATTTGAACAGGTACCTATAGATAAGCTGGTACCCTACGCCCGGAACGCCAGAACGCATTCCAAGGAACAGATCGCGCAGCTTAGAGCTTCCCTTCGGGAGTTTGGCTTTGTTAGCCCTGCGGTCATTGACGCGGACTATAACATCCTCGTCGGACACGGACGTGTACAGGCTGCCCGCGAGGAAGGCTATGAAAACGTGCCCTGCGTCTTTGCCGAGAACCTGACGGAAGCCCAGAAGCGAGCATATATCCTTGCGGATAATCAGCTGGCGCTCAATGCCGGATGGGATGAGGAAATGCTGTCGGTCGAATTATCCGACCTGCAGGATCAGTCCTTTGACCTCTCGCTCCTTGGCTTTGATGCCGGTGAACTCGACAAGCTCCTCGGCACCGAAAACGAAAAGGACATCGCCGATGACGACTTTGACCTGACTTCCGCTTTGGAGAAGGCTTCCTTCGTGGAGCCCGGCGACATCTGGACAGTCGGCAGGCACCGCCTCATGTGTGGCGACGCCACTTCTCCGGAAGATGTGGAAAAGCTCATGGACGGCAAGAAAGCAAACCTCATCCTGACCGATCCTCCTTACGGCGTATCCTTCAAAGCCTCGGACGGTCTGACGATCCAGAACGACTCCTTAAAGGGCGAGGAATTTTACAAGTTCCTTCTGGCGGCATTCAAGAACATGGCTGACCACCTCGAAAAAGGCGGAGCGGCCTACTGCTTCCATGCAGACACCGAAGGCCTCACCTTTAGGAAGGCATTCATTGACGCAGGCTTCCATCTCGCCGGTGTGTGTATCTGGGTAAAGAACAGCCTCGTGCTCGGTCGCTCCGATTATCAGTGGCAGCATGAGCCGGTGCTCTACGGATTTTTGCAAAACGGCAAACACCCGTGGTATTCCGACAGAAAGCAGACGACCATCTGGAACTATGACAAACCAAAGCGTAATAAGGATCACCCGACCAGCAAACCGCTGGATCTTCTGGGCTATCCTATAAAGAACTCCTCTCAGGAGAATTCTGTGGTCATTGATACATTTGGCGGCTCCGGCTCCACGCTCATGGCCTGCGAACAGCTCAACCGTATCTGCTGCATGATGGAGCTTGATCCGAAATACGCCTCTGTCATCCTCCGGCGCTATGTGGAGGATACTGGCGATACGGAAAATGTGTATGTAGTAAGAAACGGCGAAAAGCTCTACTACTCCGCTCTGGCAAAAGAGGTCGAGACCTCTCCGACGGCGGGTGTATAGTACACAATTTCTGCCCTGTATATTTGTCGATTATATTCCTTTGAAATATCGAGAAAACGCTTGCTATATAAGGCTTTCAGAGTGATGTATATACATGCCAAAAGGCACAGCCAAAAACCACATTTGAAAAACGGAGGTACACACAATGAAAGCAAACTACAACGTAACCGGAAAAGAAAGAAAAGCACTGGTCGCAGCCATCGCAGAGCTCACCGGCGACAAGGCAGTCTACAAGTTCATGCCCACCTGCGCCTTCGAGATCGGCGACATCACGGTCGACAAGGAAGGCGGCGTCACCTGCGAGGACGCGGACAAGCTGGAGCGCCTGATCCACAACCTCATCGCGGACGGCTTCACTCCGGCTGAGGAAATCGAAAGCACCGACGAGGAAGCCACCGCAGAGGAACCGGAAGCGGACGAAGGCACCGGCCTCACGGTCAGCCTCCCGCTGGAGAAGGCTGCGGTCGGAAACCTCACCAACCTCCTAACCGCCAAGGAAAGCCTCATCAAGAAGGCACTCGGCATTGACGATCTCGGCATCGAGATCACAGAGGATAAGGTCACCTTCCCTTGGTTTTCCGAACTGCCGGAGCCGGAAGCAGTCAAGGCTTACACCCACTTCATCGCAGCCCTTTGCAAGATGAGTAAGGATTTGAAGCGGGTAAGCGCCACCGAGAAGGAAGTCGACAACGAGAAATACGCCTTCCGCTGCTTCCTCCTGCGGCTTGGCTTCATCGGAAACGAGTACAAGGCCGAGCGCAAGATTCTCCTTCAGAACCTTTCCGGCAACTCCAGCTGGAAGAACGGCGCACCGGAAAAGGAGGTGGCGGCATGCGAATGATAAAGCAGCACGAGCTTGAAGCGCTCCGCCTGCGCTACCCGGCAGGCACCCGCGTGGAGCTTCTTCAGATGGACGATGTGCATGCTCCACCCATTGGCACCAAAGGAACGGTTACGGGTGTCGATGATACCGGAAGCCTTATGGTGAACTGGGATAACGGCTGCGGCCTGAACGTGATCTACGGCATCGACTTTGTCAGGAAGGTGGTGGACTAAGATGGATGAAAAAGTAAAAGAGCAGATCCTCGCCATCCGGGACACCGGCCTCACGAATATGTTTGATGTCACCGCCGTCCAGCGGCTGGCCTACGAGAGAGACTTCTACGAGCTGGTTCTCTACCTTGAGGATCACCGGTCAGAATACGCAAAATTTATCCTGACCGGCGAGGCGTAAACTACACAATTACGGCCTCGGATATTCCCGCAGGATTGTCACATATATTCTCCGAATTAACTTGCTATTACAGGCGTTCAGAGTGATATATGTACATACCAAAAGGAACACAGAACAAGGAGGAAACCACCATGAAGTACACAATCGAAGCCATTGAGAACGCAAAGCCCGGAATGAAATGGGACGAGATCGGATGCCACTGGACACTCGGACAGGCCTACCTTTACAGCAAGGAAGCCGGAAACGACCTGCCGAACTTCGCCGAGGTCATTTGGGACGACGACATCGAGACGATCCTTTCCGACTGCAGGAAGCTGGGAGTGAAGGAATTCACGATAAGCTCCACCTTCTCCAGCCTGATCGAGACCATCGCCCGCTTCGAGGAGCTCGGCTGCACCTTGGACGGCATCGTCAGAGTCAAGGAGCGCTACACCCACTTCGGAAGCGACGACCGCGCCCTGATCCCGGCTTTCAAGATGACGGTAAAGGAGGCGTAAACCATGTGGAGCGAAGGAACAATCGGAATACCGGATGCAAAGGACAAAGGAAAATACACGGTTTGCCACTACTGGGTAAAGCACTACGAGGAGCCCAGCGAGGAATATGGGATCAACGGCGGGAAGATTTCAAAGCTGATGATCAAGATCAACGGAACCGTCACAGCCAACTACGACAGAGGCTGGGACATCGAGCCGGAGGATGAGCCGACGCAGCTCGCCTACATGATCCTCCTGCAAAACTACAACTAAAACCCCTGAGAATGAATATTCCGGGAGACTGAGCCGCAGGGCTCTTTCTCTCGTACTGATACCAAGAATCGCATGCCGAACACGTCGGCTGGCGGTCTTTTATTTTGCCCGGAAGGAGGCGGCTTTCATGCCAATGCGAAAACTGAAAAACTACAAGCCGACCCGCTTCATGGCCGAGTCCTCTCACTACAGCAAGCAGATGGCGGATTTCGCTGTGATGTTCATCGAGCAGCTCTGCCATACCAAAGGCACATGGGCGGGAAAGCCCTTCGAGCTTATCGACTGGCAGGAAAGAATCATCCGCGACCTGTTCGGAACGCTGAAACCAAACGGCTACCGCCAGTTCAACACGGCCTACATCGAGATACCAAAGAAGATGGGCAAGTCAGAGCTTGCCGCTGCGGTCGCCCTGCTTCTTTGCTGCGGCGACGGAGAGGAACGCGCCGAGGTCTACGGCTGCGCTGCCGACCGCCAGCAGGCCACCATCGTTTTTGATGTGGCTGCGGATATGGTCAGGATGTGCCCTGCCTTAAACCGACGCGTGAAGATACTGGCCTCCCAGAAGCGGATCATCTACGAGCCGACGAACAGCTTCTATCAGGTGCTGTCCGCCGAGGCCTATTCGAAGCACGGTTTCAATATCCACGGCGTGGTCTTTGATGAGCTGCATACCCAGCCCAACCGAAAGCTCTTTGATGTTATGACCAAGGGCTCCGGCGACGCCAGAATGCAGCCGCTCTACTTCCTGATCACGACTGCCGGAAACGATACGAACACCATCTGCTACGAAGTCCACCAGAAAGCGCAGGACATCCTTGACGGCAGAAAGGTTGATCCGACCTTCTATCCGGTCATCTACGGTGCGGACACTTCCGAGGACTGGACAGACCCGGAGGTCTGGAAGAAGGCAAATCCCTCGCTCGGTATCACGGTCGGCATCGACAAGGTGGAAGCCGCCTGCGAGTCGGCAAAACAAAATCCCGGCGAGGAGAACTCCTTTAGACAGCTCCGCTTAAATCAATGGGTAAAGCAGGCGATTCGCTGGATGCCAATGGAGAAATGGGACGCCTGTGCTTTCCCGGTAAATGAGGACGACCTCGAAGGCCGTGTCTGTTACGGCGGCCTTGACCTCTCCTCCACCACAGATATCACTTCCTTTGTGCTGGTCTTCCCGCCAAGGGATGAGGATGACAAGTATGTGATCCTTCCGTACTTCTGGGTGCCGGAGGATACGCTGGATCAGCGTGTCCGGCGTGACCATGTGCCTTACGACACTTGGGAAAAGGAAGGATACCTCGAAACCACGGAGGGCAACGTCATCCACTACGGCTACATCGAGAAATTCATCGAGCGGCTGGGCGAGCGGTTCAACATCCGTGAGATTGCCTTCGACCGCTGGGGAGCCGTCCAGATGGTACAAAACCTTGAGAACATGGGCTTCACTGTCGTTCCCTTCGGTCAGGGCTTCAAGGATATGAGCCCGCCCACGAAAGAGCTGATGAAGCTGACACTGGAAAAGAAACTCGCCCACGGCGGCCACCCGGTGCTCCGCTGGAATATGGACAACATCTTCATCCGTACTGATCCTGCCGGAAACATCAAGGCCGACAAGGAGAAGTCCACGGAGAAGATCGACGGTGCCATCGCAACCATCATGGCACTTGACCGGGCGATCCGCTGCGGCAACGACAACGGTGCTTCTGTGTATGACGGCAGAGGCATCCTTTTCATATAGGGACAAAAACAATGTTGATACTTTCACTGATTGGCTTTCTGGTGATCCGGGAAGCCCTTAACGGATTGGAGGGATGGCTATGAGTATATTTTCAGGATTATTTCGGAGCCGGGATAAGCCCAAGGACGCGACCAGCGGAAGCTCCTACCGCTTCTTCTTCGGCGGCACGACCTCCGGCAAAGCTGTAACGGAACGCTCCGCCATGCAGATGACGGCGGTCTACTCCTGCGTTCGGATTCTATCCGAGGCGATTGCTGGCCTGCCCGTTCACCTGTACCGGTACGACGGCAGCGGCGGCAAGGAAAAAGCGACCACTCATCCGCTCTACTTCCTATTGCATGATGAGCCAAACCCGGAAATGACATCCTTTGTCTTTCGGGAAACGCTGATGACGCACCTTTTGCTGTGGGGAAACGCCTACGCGCAGATCATCCGAAATGGCAAGGGCGAGGTCGTGGCTCTCTATCCGCTTATGCCAAACCGCATGACGGTTGACCGCGACGCAGACGGTCACCTCTACTACGAATATCAGACCTCGCAGGATGAGGCGCACACGATGGATGGCAGCCGCGTCAGGCTCTCTCCAAGCGATGTGCTCCATATTCCCGGCCTTGGCTTTGACGGCCTGATGGGCTACAGCCCGATTGCGATGGCAAAGAACGCTATCGGCATGGCGATTGCCTGTGAGGAATACGGAGCTAAGTTCTTCGCTAACGGCGCGACGCCCGGCGGCATCTTGGAGCATCCCGGTGTGATAAAAGACCCGGAGCGTGTCAGGGAAAGCTGGAACTCAGCCTTCGGCGGCAGCGCCAATGCAAACAAGGTGGCGGTTCTTGAGGAGGGCATGAAATACACGCCCATCTCCATTTCACCGGAGCAGGCGCAGTTCTTGGAGACGCGGAAGTTCCAGATCAATGAGATCGCTCGTATCTTCCGCATCCCGCCTCATATGATCGGCGACCTTGAGAAATCGAGCTTTTCCAACATCGAGCAGCAGTCGCTGGAGTTCGTGAAATACACGCTCGACCCGTGGGTCTGCCGCTGGGAACAGTCCATGCAGCGGGCGCTTTTGTCTATGGACGAGAAGAAGGAATACTTCTTCAAGTTCAATGTGGACGGCCTGCTTCGCGGAGATTACCAGAGCCGCATGAACGGCTATGCGACCGGACGCCAGAACGGCTGGATGAGCGCTAACGATATCAGGGAGCTGGAAAATCTCGACCGTATCCCGGAGGAGGAAGGCGGCGACCTGTATCTTATAAACGGCAACATGACCAAGCTCAAGGACGCAGGCATTTTTGCAGCCTCGTCTCAGGGACAGGAGGAGCCAGATGAAACAGAAGAATCAAAACAAGAGCCGGAACAGCCACAGCAAAGTGAGCGCACCCGGCCACGAAAGAAGGAGGCACTATGACCAGAAAGTTTTGGAACTGGGTGCGAAACGAGGAACCGGACAGCTTTGGCTCAGACCGAACGCTCTACCTCGACGGGGAAATCTCCGATGAGACATGGTTCGGCGACGAGGTCACACCACAGTTATTCAAAGATGAATTAAGCAGCGGAGACGGAAACATCACCCTCTGGATCAACAGTCCGGGCGGTGATGTTTTTGCTGCTGCACAGATTTACAACATGCTGATGGATTACCCGCATGACGTAACGGTCAAGATCGACGCCCTTGCTGCCTCGGCGGCATCCGTCATCGCTATGGCCGGTACCAAGGTCTGCATGAGCCCTGTGGCCATGATGATGATCCACAATCCTGCGACCATCGCCATCGGTGATACCGAGGAGATGCAGAAGGCCATCGACATGTTAAACGAAGTCAAGGAATCCATCATGAACGCCTACGAAATCAAGTCCGGGCTTTCCCGCCACAAGATTTCACAGCTGATGGATGCCGAGACATGGATGAACGCCAAGGAGGCCGTTAAGCTCGGCTTCGCTGACGAGATTCTGTTCAAGGCGGGCGAGGAACCTGCCTCGGACGATGAGGCCGATACGGAGATGCTTTTCTCCCGCAAGGCCGTCACTGACTCACTGCTATCGCGGCTTATCCCTAAGAAAAAGCCGGAGGCAAATAAACACATGGTACCAGTAACCGATCTTGAGAAGCGCCTTTCGCTTCTCACACATTAAAGGAGGATTTTTATTATGACTCAGATTATGGAACTCATGGAAAAGAGAGCGAAGGCATGGGAGGCTGCAAAGGCTTTTCTTAACACCCACTCTCAGAACGGCGGCATGGTTTCTGCGGAGGATGCCGCAACCTATGACAAGATGGAGAAGGAAGTCACCGACCTCACCCACGATATCGAGCGCCTGCAGCGTCAGGAGCAGATCGACAAGATGATGAGCGCACCGACCTCTGCTCCCCTTACCGGAAAGCCCGGTGCCAAGGATGAGCCGGAGGATAAGCCCGGCATCGCTTCCAAGGCATACCGCTCCGCCTTCTGGAACAACATCCGCAAGCGCAACTACTACGATGTCCAGAACGTGCTGGAGGTCGGCACCGATGCCAACGGCGGATATCTCGTCCCGGACGAGTACGAAAAGCAGCTGATCGACGCGCTTCAGGAGGAGAACTTCTTCCGTTCCCTCGCTACGGTCATTCAGACCCAGTCCGGCACCCACACCATTCCGGTCGTCGCCTCTCACGGCACTGCCGCTTGGATGGATGAGAACGGCCTGTACCCTGAATCCGACGATACCTTCGACCAGATCAGCCTTTCCGCTTACAAGCTGGGCACGGCGATCAAGGTTTCCGAGGAGCTGATGAACGACTCCGTTTTCGACCTCGAAAAGTACATCTCCACCGAGTTTGCACGCAGGATCGGTGCTGCCGAGGAGGAGGCTTTCCTGATCGGCGACGGCAACAAAAAGCCCGAAGGCGTGTTCACCAAGGTGGCAGCCACTACCGGCGCGACCACAGAGATCAACAATGCCACGGTGTCCTTCGACGACATCATGGACGTGTTCCATTCGCTCCGCAGCGTCTACAGGAACAAGGCCATCTGGATCTTGAACGATACCACCATCAAGGCGCTCAGGAAGATCAAGGACAACAACGGGAACTACATCTGGCAGCCCTCTGTTGTGGCTGGCCAGCCCGACACCATCTTGAACCGTCCTTACAAGACCAGCATCTACGCGCCGGAGCTTGCTGCGGGCAATACCGCGATCCTCTTTGGCGACTTCAGCTTCTACTGGATCGCTGACCGTCAGGGACGCTCCTTCAAGCGCCTCTCCGAGCTCTATGCGGCAAACGGCCAGATTGGCTTCCTTGCTTCCGAGCGCGTGGACGGCAAGCTCATCCTTCCGGAGGCTGTAAAGGGTCTGTCCGTCAAGGCGGCCTCTTCTTCGAGAGGATAAGAAACTACTGTAACCAGCCGTCCGCAGGGATCACCCTCTCTGCGGGCGGTTTCATTTAAAGGAGGCGGACATGGAAGTAACACTGGAAGAAGCAAAGACCTATCTCCGCGTCTCTACAGGTGACGAGGACAGCCTGATTGAAAGCCTGATCTCTGCTGCGACAAAGCAGGTGCAGGACATCACAAGACAGTCCGACGAGGAGTTTATGGCAAATGAAGAAAAAGCCCTGATCCGCATCCGTGTGGCCGTGCTCTATACCGTAGGCTACCTGTACGAGCACCGGGAGGAAGCAGATCACCATGCGCTCAATATGACGCTTCGGTCTCTTCTCTTTGGCACCCGGAAGGAGGGCTTCTGATGAATATTGCAGCAATGCGGGTGCGCGTCACCTTTCAGAAGAATGCGGTCACGGTTGATAAGTACGGAAACCACAAAAACGGCTGGACGGATTACTTCTCCTGCTGGGCGACCGTAGGCACAAGCACCGGTTCCGAGTCCACCGGCGTCGTGATAAACCCAGAGGAATCGCTGGATTTTACCTGCCGCTACTGCTCCGAGCTGTCTGTCGTGGAATCCACGAAGTACCGGATCATAGCTGAGGGCAAGACCTACAACATCACCTATGTAAATCCGATGGGCTACAAGCGAAACAGCATCAAATTCAACTGCAAGCTGGAGAAACCGAAATGAGCAGAACCGTATCAATCGACGAAATGGATAACGCGATCATGGAGGAGCTTGAAAAGTATGCCGACCTTGCCGCTGATGAGCTGAAAGCTGCGGTCAAGGAAACGGCAGCTTCCGTCCGCAAGGACATACAGTCAGGCGCTCCCGTGGATACCGGCAAGTACAAGAAAAGCTGGTCGGTCAAAAACGTCCGGGAGGATTCCGAGAGCATCAAGCTTGTGGTGCATTCGAGGAACCGCTACCAGATCGCGCACCTCTTGGAACATGGCCACGCCAAGCGCGGAGGAGGCCGAGTTGCTGCAAAGCCTCATATCGCCTCTGCCGAGCAGCGCGGAAATGAAAAGCTGATGCAGACCATCGAGCAGAAACTGAAAGGCGGCTGATATGACATACGACAATGTAATCGAAATGCTGGAGGAAGCCGGGCTCCCACTTGCCTACGACCATTTTGCCGAAGGTGAGTCGCCAGACCCGCCCTTCCTCGTTTTTCTGTTTCCGGGAACGGATAACGTGTTCGCTGATGACACGGTCTATAAGAAAATCGACCAGTTAAACATCGAGCTTTACACGGACAAGAAAGACCCGGAGATAGAAACCACCATCGAGGACATCCTCCTCTCCCATGAGCTTCCCTATGAGAAGTCGGAGGTCTGGATCGAATCGGAAAAGATGTACGAGGTTCTTTATCAAACACAGATGATAGGAGGATAAACCACTATGGCTAATAAGAAAAACAAGGTCAAGTTTGGCCTGAAAAACTGCCACTACGCTATCGCAACGCTGGCCGAGGACGGCACCGTCACCTTCGGTACACCTGTTGCGATGCCCGGCGCAGTATCCCTTTCGCTTGATGCAGAGGGTGAAAACGACCCGTTCTATGCGGACGACTCCGTATATTACATGGTCTCTAACAACAACGGCTATTCCGGCGACTTCGAGCTGGCGCTGATTCCGGAGAGCTTTCTTACGGATGTCATGCACGAGGTTGAGGATGCCAACGGCGTCATCGCTGAGAACAAGGACGTGGAGCCTGAGCATTTTGCGCTGCTCTTTGAGTTCTCCGGCGACCAGAGGAAGATCCGTCACTGCATGTACTACTGCAGCGCGACCCGTCCCTCTGTCTCCGGCAGCACAAAGGAGGACTCCACCGAGGTGCAGACGGAAACGCTCTCCATTACGGCAACGCCTCTGCCTTCCGGTCTCGTGAAGGTCAAGACCGGCACCAATACCAGTGAGGAGACCTACAACAACTGGTACAACGCAGTCTATCAGCCGCAGGCCGCTGTGAATGTCCCTGAGACGCCTGCGGAAGATGTGACTGAGTAAGGAGGCGCACTATGGCAGTAACAAAATCCGTCGAGATTGACGGCAAGGAGGTCACCTTCCGTGCCTCTGCCGCCATCCCTCGTCTTTACAGAAACAAGTTTCACCGGGATATCTACAAGGACTTGAATGAGCTGCAGAAAGGCATCGACGAGAACGATCCGGAAAACTCTAATCTGGATACCTTCTCCCTTGAGCTTTTCGAGAACATCGCGTGGCTCATGGCAAAGCACCAGAACCCGGATGTCCCGGATACTCCGGAGGACTGGCTCGACCAGTTCAATACCTTCTCGATTTACGAGATTCTCCCGCAGATCATAGAGCTTTGGGGACTGAACGTGGAACAGCAGGTTACCTCTAAAAAAAACATCGCAACACTGAGCGGGAAATGACGACCCCGCTCTTTTTACTCCGATGCGTGCAGATCGGGCTTCAAATCTCGGAGCTCGATTTGCTCACCATCGGGACTGTCAACGACATGTATTCAGAAATGGACATGGACGATTATCCGTTCGCCGAGGTCGCAACGCAGGCACAGATGGATCGATTTTAACAGGAAGGAGGTCATCGCATGGCTGACAGGATAAAAGGCATAACCGTGGAAATCGGCGGCGATACGACCGGCCTTTCCAAAGCGCTCTCCGACGTAAACAAGGAAATCAAAAACACGCAGTCGCAGCTTAAAGACGTCAATAAGCTCCTAAAGCTCGACCCGACGAATACCACGCTGCTTGAGCAGAAACAGAAGCTCCTTAAACAGGCTGTCTCCGAAACGAAAGATAAGCTCACACAGCTGAAGTCCGTGCAAGACCAGATGGATGCTGGACTCAAAAACGGTACCGTCACCCAGCAGCAATACGATGCATGGCAGCGTGAGATCATAGAGACAGAAAACGAGCTTAGAAACCTCGAACAGCAGTGCAGAGAAACAGACTCCCATATCTCAGCTACCTTAAAGCAGACCGGAAGCAAGCTGCAGGAAGTCGGCGGCAAGATATCCAGTGTGGGCACAGGACTGACCACGCATGTCACGGCTCCGATTATGGCCATCGGCGCAGCTTCCCTTGCTGCCTTTAATGAAGTGGATGCAGGGCTTGATATCGTGGCGCAGAAAACCGGCGCTACGGGAAAAGCTCTGGAAGACATGAACCAGATCGTCAAAGACCTCGCCACAGAGATACCGACGGACTTCGAAACTGCCGGTGCCGCTGTCGGCGAGGTCAACACCCGCTTCGGCTTAACCGGGCAGGTGCTTGATGATCTCTCTGCAAAATTCATAAAGTTTGCCCAGCTCAACGACACCGATGTTTCGACATCTATCGACAACGTGTCCTCGGTTATGAACGCCTTCGGTATGGACGCATCTGAAGCAGACTCCCTTCTTGATGCATTAAACGCCACCGGTCAGGCGACCGGCATTGATATGGATACCCTCGCGGGCGCTCTTTCCTCCAATGCCATCCAGCTAAAGGAAATGGGACTGACCGCCCAGCAGGCTGCCGGTTTCATGGGCATGGTGGAAATGTCCGGTCTTGATACCTCATCTGCCATGATGGGTCTTAAGACCGCCATGAAGAATGCGACGAAGGACGGCAAAACGCTGGATCAGGCGCTTGCTGATTTCTCCCAGACCATGAAAGGCAACGGCTCTGAAACGGAAAAGCTGCAGGCGGCCTATGACCTTTTCGGAAGCAAGGCAGGTGCGTCGATTTACAATGCCGTCCAGACCGGGAAACTGAGTCTTGATGACCTTGCCGGTTCCCTCGGTGACTTTGAGGGAAGTGTCGAGAACACCTTCAACGAGACCCTCGACCCGATTGACCAGTTCAAGATGACGATGAACTCCCTGAAGGAAACCGGCGCGGAAATCGGAAACACCCTCGCTACCGTTCTGGCTCCGGTCTTAAAGGACATCTCCGCAGCCCTGAAGGCATTTGCTGAAATGTGGAGCAAGATTCCGGCTCCGGTTCAGCAGACGATTGTAAAGATCGCCCTTGTGGCTGCGGCTATCGGCCCGATTCTGGTGGTGGTCGGAAAGATCATCTCGGCGGTCGGCACGATTATGACGATCATACCGCAGGTTTCTGCTGCAATCGGTGTGGTAAAAGGCGCGATGGCAGCCCTGAACGCGACCATGCTGGCCAATCCTATCGTCCTAATCATCGCTGCGATTGCGGCGCTGGTGGCTGCCTTCATCTATCTTTGGAACACGAACGAGGGCTTTAGGCAGTTCTGGATCGACCTGTGGGAAAACATCAAGCAGGCAGTCGTTACGGCATGGGAGGCGATCAAGAGCTTCTTCTCCACTGTCTGGGAGACCATCAAGGGAATCTTCGAAGCTGCGGTGAACGGCATCAGCACCTTCCTCACAAATGCATGGATGGCGATCACGACCACGGTGCAGACGGTTTTTAATGCCATAAAGACTTTCTTTGAAACGATCTGGAACGCCATAAAGACTGTTTTTGAGACCGTGTTCAATGTGATAAAAACTATCGTCACCACCTACTTCAATATCTACAAGACGATCATCGAGACCGTCCTGAATGTGATAAAGGCAGTGGTCACGACGGTATGGAACGCAATAAAAACCGTGGTCACAACAGTCGTCACGGCAATCCAGACCTTCATCACCACGGCTTGGAATGCCATAAAGACAGCGGTCACTACTGTGATGAATGCCATAAAAACTGTGGTATCTACGGTCTGGAACGGGATAAAGACCACCATCATGACTGTGGTAAATACCGTGAAAAACGGCATCACCACAGCCTTCAACGCCATAAAAAATACGATATCGAATGTCCTAAACGGCATCAAGAATACCGTCTCTAATGTGTTCAACGGGATCTGGAACTTTATTTCCGGCATCGTGAACAAGCTGAAGAACGTATTCAACTTCCACTGGGAGCTGCCAAAGATCAAACTGCCGCACTTCTCCATCTCCGGGAGCTTCTCTCTAAACCCGCCGTCTATCCCGCATTTTTCTGTGGAATGGTACAAGAAGGCGATGGGAAACGGCATGATCCTCGATTCACCGACCATCTTCGGCATGAGCGGGAATACGCTCCTTGGCGCAGGAGAAGCCGGTGCGGAGGCTATTGTCGGTGTTGACTCCCTGCGCGGCATGATTCAGGATGCAGTGGCCGGACAGACCTCGGCTATCGTTACTGCTCTTGCAGGTGTCGGCGGCGGAGGCGATATCACCATCCCGGTTTATCTTGGAGGCACGCTGCTTGACGAGACGATTGTCACAGCTCAGCAGCGAATGGCGCTCCGGTCAGGAGGCAGATGATGGCTTTTTCACACTATTTGAATATTGACGGCGTAGAGATGCCGCTTCCAGCCTCCTATGACCTGTCCCTCTCTGATGTGGAGGCGGACAGCTCCGGAGAGACGGAGGCCGGAACCACCCAGCGAGATATTGTCCGCTCCGGCGTGGCAGAAATATCTGTGGCCTTTCAGGTGTCTCCCGCATGGCTTAAAACCCTGTCAGCAATGCGGAGCCTCCCTCGGCTCTCTGTGGACTTTTTCAATACCGAGACGATGGTCAGGGAAAACCGTGAGATGTACATGGACGGCTTCAAGGTTTCCCTTGCCCACGACACCAGCAAGAAAGGCTTATGGAAGGTCAGCTTCACGCTGAAGGAATATTAAACGGGAAGGAGCGATGCTCATGTACAGCGTATCAGACGCATATAAAACTGCGATACAGGAAAACACTCGCTCCTTCACATGGTCTGGGAAGATCACCACAACCGCCGGACGAGAATATCCTTTCACAAACGAGGACATCGTAAAGGGCTCCGGGTATGTTTCCCGGCAGTGCTCCGGTTCCTCTGAAATCGAGCTCGGCTCTGTCTATGCGGCAGAGCTTGGAATTTCTCTGTTTTCCGATATTGACCGATATTCCTTGGAAAATGCAGAGGTTGAGCTCATCTTTCATATGAACCTCTCTGATGACACCGTTGAGGACGTCCCGATGGGCATCTTCTATGTCGCTGAGGCAAACCGGAAAATAAAAACGCTTGAGATAAAAGCCTATGACGCGATGCTGAATTTTGATAAGGCGTATAGCGAGGCGCAATCCAGCGGGTATCCTTATGATTTTCTCACTGCAATGTGTACGACATGCCATGTGGAGCTTGCTCATACGCAGGAAGAAATCGAAGCCCTGCCAAACGGCGCAGAGCTCCTTGGTATTTATCCGGATAATGATATCGAAACTTGGCGTGACTTCCTGCATTATCTCGCGCAGGCGCTCTGCTCGTTTGCCTTTATCAACCGCGAGGGAAAGCTGCAGCTGGTTCAGTACGGTGAAAGCCCAGTATGTACGGTAAATAACACCCACCGCTATTCCAGCAGCTTCTCGGATTTCGTGACAAGGTATACTGCGATCAGCTCCACAAACCGACGTACTAATACCGCCGAATATTATTCTCTCGATCCCGACGACGGCCTCACCATGAATCTTGAGACAAATCCTCTGCTGCAGTTTGGACTTGATGAGACCAGAAGCCGTATTCTCAACAACATCCTGAATGCAATCTCGGTCATTCGGTATGTTCCGTTTGATTCCGAGACCATAGGTGATCCTGCTCTGGAACCCGGCGATGTGCTCACTTTTACCGGCGGGCAGGCGGACTCCTCCCAGATGGCTGCGATTACTTCCATCACAACAAAGATAAATGGGAAATGCTCTTTAAAATGTGTCGGCAAAAATCCTCGCCTTGCGGAAGCAAAAAGCAAGAATGATAAGGACATCACCGGCCTTATCAATTCTGTTGAGAGCACAAAAATGGCGACCTATTCCTATATGAATGCCATGCCCTACACCCTTGGCGAGGAGCCAGTATTCATCGTCAGCTTGGAGTTTGCCACGCAGGAAGAAACAGACTGCGAGTTCAAAGCTGCTGTCCTTATAAATGTGACGGCAGCGCCAGTGGATCGTTCCGTTACTGCCGAGGGCACAGGAACCACTATTCTCCCCGAAGAAACCACGAATGAGAACGATAATCCCATCACCAATGACAGAGAACTTGAAACCACTGTTACCGTACCTGTGGAATGGCAGGAGGACGGCCAGTCTGTCATCAGAGTCGGGTATGTTGTTGACGGCCATGAGGTGGAGGAATTCCATCCGATGGAGACTTGGCACACCGGTGCTCATATCCTGAACCTGTTTTATCCGCTTCTGGATATGACAGAAAAGACACTGCACACCTTTGCCGTATGGATCACTATTGCTCCCGGCAGCGCAACGATAAATGCTCAGAACATCATTGCTTCCATCACCGGTCAAGGCTTGGGTGCTCAGGACAGATGGAATGGCCGCATTGATGCCAGTGACGATTATATTCCGCTCGTGCTTTCTGGCCTTCAGCATCTCCCCTTTGAAGAAGCCATGGAGACCATTCTCCATACACCGGAACCAGCCGGAGCTTCTGATGCTGTGTCGCCGATGCTCCTATCCGGCATGGCACTTTATGCCCTTTCCGACAACGTGCGCACCTTTGCGCCTATTGTTCATGACATCGTGGATGTAAGCGACAAACGGAAGATGTCATACAGCCGAGACTATATAGAGGATGATACACAGTTTTCTCTCCGGAAGTCTTACACAATTTTTGGTGGCACTGAGCGAAACCTGAACCGTGGCCGTATGGATTCGCTGACCATTTCAACAGCAGATTTTGATTCACTGACAAGCATCGTAATCAATCCGTTTGTTACGGAACCATTCATAAATGGAAGAATCCTCCCGGCACGGGTACTCACAGACACTGCCTATACCATTCATGAAAATGGCAGCCTGAAGCTAAAGACCGAGTATGCGGAACTCATCGAGGGTGAGGCCGCAGAAATCGACCGAGGCAGACTTGCAGTTTATCCGCTTGGACTTACCGCGTTCGAATCGATAACAGAATTGGAGGTGCAAAGTGGCTGATTACTTTTCTATCTCAGAGCTTCTTCAAAGCACTGATAACATGACCTATATACGAAACAACGTCGGAAATGACAGTGGCACGGACATTGTTCCCGGTGTCAGCTGGTTTACCTACAATTCCGTGACCGCTGAGAATATCTATGTAAATGGAAACTCGTGGATGGGGATTGGCACCAATGGCGAACAGGTAAAAGTCCACCGGCGCGACGCAATGAGCTGGACAATCCGTCGAGAGGAAGGGACGATCTACAACTACTATAGGTTTTTGCGCGTCCGCTGGGAGGGATACTCACAGTACAGCATGACGAGTGCTGATGTAAAGCTGGTCTGGGATCTGCTGCTTTTGGATACCGGCGATATCGTTCTTCATTTTGAAACGATACCCACAAACCCTTCCTACCTTGGCGAGTGCACCCTTGTAACCGGTACCGGGAATATTTCCTTCACGCCTGTTGCAGGAGGATGTGTGACTTTTTTGCACCAGAATGACAGTGGGACAGCCTTCGTCCGTTCAGATGAGCTTCCGGTGCTTCTCGATCCATACAACCGACGCTATCTGATAACAGACGCCACAGGAGCCCTTTATACCGTGGAGGAAGGAAGCCTTTTAAAGCTCAGTGAAACCGAGCTGACCGCAGAAGTGTTTGAAACTTACGGCGTGCAGGATATCCCGGACGGAGCCCTGCTTCTTACGCTCGTAGATCCGACCATCCTCTACTGGCACGATTCCGAGAACAGGTTCCCGCCCTTCACAGCGAGTTATACCGGCGTGCCGAAACCGCAGGTAATCTACTCGGAAAATATCGACATGTCCGATTCATCTATTATTGGCATTGAGAAGGTCACAGTAGACTGCGATGATTCAGCGCTCTTTGCCGTTTCCTTTGATGCCGGAGAAAGCTGGTGGACTTATACCGGCTCCTCGTGGGCAAGGTTATCGGAGGAAGCATCCGGTATGTCGAAAGCCGCACTGGAAGCTATCTCTACAAATGCATGGGCAGAGAAAGCCATCACCGGCCAGCTGATGTACCGCTTTGTGATTAGCGGCGAGAACGGATATGTACGTTCAATCACCACAGACTATCTGAACACGGAGGAATAACTATGCTCAAAGGAAAAAGTATTATAGAGCTCACAGATGTCCATACCGGTAAAAAGGAAATCTATGAAGATGAAAACCTTGTAACGGAAGCCATCTTTGATATTCTCAACACAAATATTCAAGGCGCGATGTATAACAGTCCCAGCTTTGACAGCCAGAGCGGTGAAGCATGGCTTCTACCTATATATCAGCGGCTCACTGGCGGCATTCTTCTTTATCAGGACGAGATTGAGGAAGATCCATCCGTTATATACGCTCCCCTCAATAATCCACTGATCGGGTATGCCTCAAATGATGCTAACAATACGGAGGATATCCAGCGCGGCAGCCGCAACCTGACAGAGAGCAAGGCTGTGGACGGCGGCTTCAAATATGTATGGGACTTTGCCACTTCGCAGGCCAATGGCACCATCTCCTGCATTTGCCTGACAAATGTTCTCGCCGGACGCGGCTGCAAGTATGGTGCAAACTATTTTGTTCGTCTGAAAGGCGACACCCCTATCAGCGGAGAGATTGATAATAACAGCTATCGGCATAACCATCGGACTTTTATTGCTGATGGATACCGACTGGAGATGATTGCTGTCCGCAACAGCACTTCTGTGAATCTTAGAAAGGTTCCGGAGGACTACATCCACGCACGCCTGATGGTCAGAACTTATACTCAGATGGCGACAGAGGCCATCGAGGAAACAAACATCGAAATGAACCACTACCCTTATTGGACGCACTACACCGGAGGCGGGAGCAAAGACGATACCGACGCTCCTTACTGGAATGATGAAAACCGAATGGATTATCTTTTCCACGCTTCGGATGGCAACTGGTACGGCATTGCCCGAAAAGAAATCCGCACCTACACTGGCGTGCGATACGGTTCTGAAGTATACGACCGCACCGGCTTTGAGTGGTATATGGATAAGATCAGTGGTGACAGATGCACGACCCAAAGGATCATCCTGCCTTCCGACACTACTGACATTTCCAATATCGGCATGAGCGGCAAATGGCTGATGTTTGCTATCGGAAGCACCGTCTATCGCCTCGATACGACGAATGTGGCAAACATAGAGGTCGTGGCAAACGCCAGCTATAACAATAACCAGCAGTACACCTTCTGTATCGATGATGAAGTTGTCATCAATGGCTGGTACTACTACGACGGCAGACCTGCCCTCTACGTAAGAAATAAGGACACTTATACGGACGGTGAGCAGTGGGGACATCGTATGGTCTCTATGTATAAGACCTACGCCTATCAGGAATTTTTCTACAGCTACTACGGATATCATTTCCGTAAGGAGCTGTATTTGTATACGCCGTACCTCGCCACCATCAACAATCTCTCCACACCCGTTATCAAGACGGCGGATAAAACTATGAAAGTCACCTATACGCTGACAGAAACGGAGGAAGCATGATAAAGTTTGAAATCCCATATAACCTTGATCCGGCCTATCCGGAAAAGCTCCTGCAGAGGCCTGCTCTGATTCCGTACATTGATTGCATCTATGCCGCTGCGTGGAAGGATGACTGCGATAATACCCGCTTTGACATTACCTTCCGGAGCGACTATCCGAAAACCTACGAGGAATATGTCGAGCGCATCAAAAGCCTTCTCGCCCTCGGCATCCCTGTCTGCATACTCGCCCAGAAGAAGACAACCATCACCATGATCCGAAAATACCGCGCCCTTGGCATCCACCAGTTTATTCTGAATGATGACAAGCTGGCGGCAAGGATCAAGCAGGAATATCCGGAAGTGCGGCTTACGTTATCCATCACGCGGGCGCTGACCCTATCCGAGCTTCAAACCGGTGATTATTCCATGTATGACCGGATTGTATTGTTCCACTGGTTTGCCCGGCATCTGGAAGCTCTGCAACAGCTCCCGACCGGCTATCAGTACACCATGATTGCAAACAGCGCCTGCTACCATGACTGCAAATGGCATGACGAGCACTGGTTCCTTAAAGGCGATACACCGGAAAACTACGCCAAGGAATCTGAACGCGTCTGTTCAAGCTGCACAGCGCTTCTGTCAAAAGGGAAACAGCAGTCAGCATATATCGAGCCAGAAGACCTGAGATACTTTGACCCGTATGTCTCGCGCTATAAGCTGGTTGACCGCTATGATGATACGGACACCATTTTCAACAATTTGTATTCCTACTCCGCACGCATCGGTAGCGGCGGGAAGCCAAAAGAATACTATAACCTGTAACTCGGAATTAGGCAGCGCCAAGGCGGCAGCTGCTTTTTTCATGCCAAGAAAAAGGAGGAATCACAACATGAAAGAATTCTGGAACTCTATTCAATTAGCTTTTGCCGCTGTCGGAGGATGGCTGGGCTACTTCCTTGGAGGATGTGACGGGCTGCTGATTGCCCTGATTATCTTTGCTGTCTGCGACTATATCACTGGTGTTATGTGCGCCATCGTCGATAAGAAGCTGTCCAGCGAAGTGGGCTTCAAAGGCATCTGCCGCAAAGTGCTCATCTTCGTGCTTGTCGGTATTGGAAACGTCGTTGATGTTCAGGTGCTCGGCCAGCCGGGAGTGCTCAGAACGGCGATCATCTTTTTCTATTTGTCCAATGAGGGTCTGTCTCTGACAGAAAACTCCGCTCATCTCGGACTACCTATCCCTGAGAAATTGAAAGCGGTTTTAGAGCAGCTCCACGACCGCGACAGTGAGGAGGAACACAAGCATGATGAATAAAGGAATTGACGTATCCCATTGGCAGGGAAACATTGACTGGAACAAGGTCAAAAAGGCCGGTATCGAGTTTGCCATCATCAAAGCTGGCGGCTCCGATGCCGGTTTTTATACGGATAGTAAGTGGGAAGCAAATTACAAAGGTGCGAAAGCAGCCGGTATTCCTATCGGCGCATATTATTTTGTCGGTAAGGACTGCGTGACCGCTGCCGCCGGAAAAGCTGATGCAGAGCGCTTTCTGAAAATCCTGAAGGGAAAACAGCTTGAATACCCGGTCTACATGGATAATGAAGCACAACCTGCTTCTGCCAAGGTCGGTATCACGGAGGCCACCATTGCTTTCTGCGAGACAATGGAATCCGCCGGATACTTCGTCGGCATTTACGGCTCCGCTGTTTCTGGCTTCAAAGAGCGCATGGACGACACGAAGCTCACGCCTTACGCTCACTGGGTAGCACAATATGCCAGCAAGTGTTCCTATAAGGGCAACTACGGCATCTGGCAGTATTCTTCCAAAGGCTCTGTCGATGGCATCAGCGGCAACGTAGATCTGGACTATGGCTATGTGGATTATCCCGCCATCATCAAGAGCGGCGGCTTCAACGGCTATACGAAGGATGCCTTTGACGACAACACCCCTGCTCCAGCGACAAACTCCCAGCGTGACCAGATCATCGCACAAGCAAGAGCATGGCTTGGAAAGAAGGAATCCGACGGCAGCCATAGAGAAATTATTGACGTCTATAACAGCCACAAGCCCCTCGCCAGAGGATATGCCGTGAAATACACAGACGCATGGTGTGCAACTTTTGTTTCTGCCCTCGCCATCAAGTGCGGCCTGACCGATATCATTCCGACCGAATGCGGCTGCGGTCAGATGGTCACCCTTTTCCAAAAGCTCGGTGAGTGGATTGAAAATGATGCTTATCTCCCTTCTCCCGGCGATGTTATCTTCTATGACTGGCAGGATTCTGGTTCCGGAGACAACACCGGCTGGCCAGATCACGTCGGTATCGTCGAGGAGGTTTCCGGCAAGACCATCACCATCATCGAAGGAAATAAGAGCGATTCTGTCAGCAGACGAACGCTGCAGGTCAACGGCAAATACATCCGTGGCTATGGCGTACCGAAGTACAATACCGGCTCCGTCACTCCTGATCCGGTTGCTCTGAGAAAGACCGTGGACGAGCTCGCCAAGGAAGTGCTGGACGGCAAATGGGGAAACGGAACTGACCGCAAAGAACGCCTCACCGCTGCCGGGTATGATTATTCTGCTGTGCAGGCAAAGGTCAATGCTCTGGTGAAAGCAAAGAGTGAATCTGCTGTTTTCTATACCGTGAAAAGCGGCGATACCCTCTCTTCCATCGCCCAAAAGTATGACACCAGTGTTTCTGCGATTCAAAAACTCAATCCAACGCTCATCAAAAACGTAAACCTGATCCTGACCGGCTGGAAGATTAGAGTGAAATAACCGAATATCCCATCTGCTATGCCTGCGAGTGTTCTTCGGAATACCCGCAGGTTTTTTTTATTTTCCTCCGCTCAAAACAGCCTGCAATCTCCAGTGGAAACTGGAGGTGGATATGTTATGCCAAACGAAAATACAAATGTTCAATCTGGATATTTTACACAGGAGCGGATTCAAGGCGATCTGGACTATAGCCGGGCGCAGGATATCTCCAAAAAGATGCTCGATGACGGCCTGATTTCTGTGGCTGAATTCAACAAATTAACCGCCATCAATCGGGAAACTTTCTCTCCCTTGTTCGCGGAAATAATGCCAGAAATACCTTGATATGTAGCGGCTTTAGAGTGATGTATAGACGTACGGAAAGGAGGGACTTCCCTTGAAAAAAGTAACAAAAATCGCGGAAGCAGCGAACACAAAAGTCAAGCTCAAGAAGATCAGGGTAGCCGCCTACTGCCGCGTCTCCACAGATTCCGATGCACAGCTTGAAAGCCTTGAGGCTCAGAAGACGCACTACGAAACCTACATCACTTCCCGTGATGACTGGGAGTTCGCAGGCCTCTACTACGACGAGGGTATCACCGGTACTAAGAAAGATAAGCGTCCGGAGCTCATGCGGCTCATCGGTGACTGCAAAGCCGGTAGGATAGATTTCATTGTTACGAAGTCTATCAGCCGCTTCAGCAGAAATACAACGGACTGCTTAGAGTTGGTCAGAAAGCTGCTTGATCTGAACATTCCGATCTTCTTCGAGAAGGAGAACATCAACACCGGATCGATGGAGAGCGAGCTTTTTCTGGCAATCCTCTCCGGCATGGCCGAAAGTGAATCTGTTTCCATATCAGAAAACAGCAAGTGGTCAATTCAGAAACGCTTCGAAAACGGAACCTTCAAATGCAGCTACCCACCCTACGGATATGATTGGGACGGCGAACAGATGGTAATCAACCCTGAGCAGGCAGCTGTGGTAAAAGAAATCTTCGCAGCTCTGCTCTCCGGCAAAGGCACACACGCCATCGCGGATGACTTGAACCGTCGCGGCGTTTCTTCCAAGCGAGGCGGACGCTGGACGGCCACAACTATACGCGGCATGCTTTCAAATGAGAAATACGTCGGCGACTGCCTTTTCCAGAAAACCTATTCTGATTCACAATTTGTCCGACACAACAACCACGGTGAGCAGACGCAATACATGGTCACGGAGCATCACGAACCGATCATCAGTCGTGAGGATTTTGAAGCTGCAAGGATTTTTATAAGTCAGCGGGCTTCCGAAAAAGGCGTGACAAAAGGTACCGATAAATACCAAAACCGATATGCTTTCTCCGGCAAGATCATCTGCGGTGAATGCGGCGACACCTTCAAGCGCCGGATTCATAGCTGCACCGATCACAAATACATCGCGTGGTGCTGCAACACCCATATCAAAGACAAGGATAGGTGCCACATGCTATTTGTAAAAGACGATGCGCTGAAGCAGGCATTCACCACGATGTTGAACAAGCTGATTTTTTCACACCGGCAAATCCTGAAGCCTTACTTAGAATCGTTAAAAACCTCATCGTCAGATGATTCCCTTCATCGTATTCAGCAGATTCAAACCCTTCTGGCTCAGAATACCGAAAAGCGTGAGACTCTTACAATGCTCATGACGCAGGGAATCATTGATCCCGTACTCTACAGTCAGGAAACAAACGAACTGCTTTCACAGGCAGACAGTTTCCGAGATGAGATTGAAGCCCTGAAGAATGAAGTCTCCGGGGATGTAAATAAAGTCACCGAAACCACAGCACTGATTCATTTCGCAGAAAAGAGCGCCATGCTTCAGGAGTTCGACAAAGACTTATTTGACAGATATGTAAAGCGCATCATCGTTCATTCCAGAAACGATATCCGGTTTGAACTGAAATGCGGCCTGACGCTCAGGGAAAGGAAGTGAGGATATGGGACATACACCATACGGATACAGAATTAAGAGCGGTTGCGCTGTGATTAACGAAGAAGAAGCCGCTAAAATCAGGAACCTATACGAGAATTACATCGCCGGAATGGCACAGTCAAAAGCTGCCATCGAGGCAGGCATCGAGACCTACCACAGCTCAGCCAAGCGCCTAATGCAAAACAGGCACTACCTTGGCGATGATTTCTACCCGGCAATCATCGATCAAGAGACCTTCGACAAGGCAGAAGCGATTCGTCTGGAACGTGCCGGTAAGCTCGGAAGGCTGAACCTTCTGAAAAGCTCAAAGCCTATAAAGGTTCCGACACACTTCTGGTTTGCAGAAGCGGAGAAAGAATACGAAGATCCGAGGCTACAGGCAGAGTATCTGTACAGCCTCATTGAAAGCGAGGCGATCTAATGGGAAATGTTATGGTCATCCCGGCCAAAAGGCAGGTCGGGAACACGGTAAAACAATCCGAGCAGAAAAAGCTCCGCGTCGCAGCCTATTGCCGAGTCAGCACGGATTCCGACGAACAGGAAAGCAGCTATGAGGCGCAGGTCACGCATTACACGGAGTACATCCAGAAGAATCCCGACTGGGAACTGGCAGGCATATTTGCGGACGATGGCATATCCGGTACCAACACCAAAAAGCGTGACGAGTTCAACCGCATGATTGACGAGTGCATGTCCGGAAACATTGACATGATCATCACCAAGTCCATCAGCCGATTTGCCCGAAACACTCTCGACTGCCTCCAATACATCCGGCAGCTCAAGGACAAGAACATTCCGGTCTATTTCGAGAAGGAATCCATAAACACGCTGGATGCCAAAGGCGAGGTGCTCCTTACGATCATGGCGAGCCTTGCTCAGCAGGAAAGCCAATCAATGAGCGAGAACATAAAGCTCGGCCTTCAATACCGCTATCAGCAGGGCAAGGTTCAGGTTAACCACAACCGCTTCCTCGGCTATACCAAGGATGAGAACGGCAACCTTGTCATTGATCCGGAACAGGCCGAGATCGTAAAACGCATCTACCGGGAATACCTCGAAGGCTCCAGCATGGACAAGATTGCTTCCGGTCTTATGGCTGACGGCATTTTAACCGGTGCAGGAAAAGAAAAATGGCACACAAGCACCATCAACAAGATTCTCCGAAACGAGAAGTATATGGGTGACGCGCTGCTTCAAAAGACCTACACCACAGACTTCCTGACGAAGAAGCGCATCAAGAACAACGGCACCGTACCTCAATACTACGTTGAAGGCGACCACGAAGCGATCATTCCAAAAGACCTCTTCATGCAGGTGCAGGCGGAGCTTGTCCGTCGCCGAGTAGTCCACGTCAGCCCGACAGGCAAGAAACGCAGCTTCTCCTGCAATCACTGTTTTGCACAGATGGTTTTCTGCGGAGACTGCGGCGAGCTTTACCGGCGCGTTCACTGGAATAACCACGGCTGCAAGTCCATCGTCTGGCGCTGCATCAGCCGATTGGAGCCGGGCTCCGCAGACACAAACTGCACCAACCGGACGGTTAACGAGCTCCTGCTGCAGGAAGTCACGGTCACAGTCATCAATCAGATTCTGACAGAGCGCGGCACCTTTCTAAAACAGTTGCAGGCCAATATCGCCAAGGCCGTAGTCAGCGCCGATACCCTATCGCCGGATGGCATTCAAGCTCGGCTGGAAGAACTGCAAAAAGAGCTCATCAAGAAGGCAAACAACAAACAGGATTACGATGCCATCGCTGACGAAATCCTCAGACTCAGGGAACAGAAGGAACAGTCCGAGGTCGACAGCCACCACCGGGAAGAAGCCATGAACCGGATCAAGGAACTGCAGGACTTTATCTTCAAGCAGAAAACAGACATCACAGAGTTCGACGAAGCTCTGGTAAAAAAGCTCATCGAGAAGATCACCGTCTTTGCCGACCACTTCACTGTGGAATTCAAGTCCGGGATCACAATTGATATAGAGGCATAAAAAGAGCAAGCATCACAGACTTATTATCTGAGATGCTTGTTTGCTTTACCTCCAACATGTTAAAGGTTTTATTTCAATTATTCGATCTGGAGAAATCTGAATACCGTTTTTCATCAGAAGAATATGCTCAAATGGCTCTCCAAAGGCGGTATCGTAAGCCATCGTTAAATACATCAATACTTTGTCCTTATCGCTCTGATCATCGTCCCCGTCAAAAACAATATCGAAACCATTTACTTGAGCTACTATTTCATATGGGAAATGCGACTGCTCCCATTCCTCAGATAATTTTAATCTTAATAGGTTGTCAATATCCCATAGTATTTCCGGGCGGCAATGAACCTGACCCCCATAAGGACTTCTTTCCCATACCGATAAAAATCCGCAAGTTGTAAAATCATAATAGAACTTTCTTCCAATCGACCAACATAAATATTCCTGTGTACCTGTTCTGGGACAATTGCCAGCATTATAAGAAATATCAAAGGCTTTCCCTTTATATGTCAATAATGCGTCCTCTATATTTATTATTATCCCGTGCCGATCTAAAAAAACTCTCAGTTCTGATTCGACACAAAGATATGCTTGCTTTAAATCTAAGATCCCATATTTCTTTATAGCTTCACACTCGTTTGCACTCGTGGTTACGTGAAAATACACAAAATTAAAATCAAGATATGTTCTCGGAAGATGTCCGAATCTTTTTATTACCTCTTCCACTAAATCATCTGTATATCTGTATTCACTTTCATGCCCTACAAATTTTTCCCAAGTTGAAATGTCGACTCCGCTTAGTCCTACTAATGTTTTACAGGCATTTGCAGAAGATCGTATATCATAAGTATTAAACAAATACAAAACCTCCTCTGACATCTATCTCGAACACTCAACACCCCTGACATCTAATCCACAGCTTCAACTATGTGACATCTAATCCGGCAACTCAACTCTCACACTTTTTGAGCCAAGCCACCATAGATAAGTTACCACAGAACTATTACCGTCTCCACCTGCTCGAAGCTACCTAAAGTCGAAAAGTGCCTGAAATCAAGGGCTTTCGCGCCTATTTTCCTTCGACCCTTGACATCAAGCAGACCGTCTCGACATGGTAAGTCTGGGGGAACATATCCACCGGTATTACCTGTGAAAGTTCAAACGGGCCGCCAAGCAGTATTTTGAGGTCTCTGGCCAGTGAAGACGGGTCACAAGCCACATATACCAGGTTACGGGGCGGGTTTTGGCATATGCTGGCTAAGACAGACGGGTGGGCTCCGCTACGTGACGGGTCAAGTATAAGTGCGTCCATTTGCCCCTGAAACTGGCTGATAACGTCCTCTGTTTTAGACTGGATAAGTTCAATATTATCTATGCCTGCAATATTCAGGCGGGCATCCTTGATGGCGGCGGCAGATTCCTCAATGGCTATTACCCTGTTGCAGTCAGGGCTGAGCAGGACTGCAAATGTACCCACTCCGGCATAGGCATCTACCAGCGTTTCCCCGCCGCTAAGGTTCAGGTGTTTTTTTATGAGTCCGGCCATTTTTTCGGCCTGGGGGTTGTTTACCTGAAAAAACGAAGCGGCAGATATGCAAAAATCATGCCCCAGCAGCAGGTCATGGTACTCTTTCTGCCCGCTTTCAATGCTTATATCGGCTTTTGTCAGTTTAGGCTGGATAAGATAACTGTCTTTATTGCTTGCGTGGCGGATGGAAAGCTGGCGGGTCTCTCCGCATTTATCTTGCAGTTCTGCCAGGACTTTATTTATGCCGGAGTTCATTATACGGCAGTGGTCTACCTGTACATGGCGGCGTGAAAACCGGTTTACAAAACCCAGCTTGGCGTGATATATGGAAAAACGGGCATGATTGCGGTAGCCATATTCGGCTGCTGAGGGTATTACCTCTGAGATATAAGTGCTGTCCAGCCCTGCTTTTTCAAATTCGGCCAAGATAATCTGGTGCTTTAGTTTCAGCTGGTGGGGATAGCTTATATGCTGGAAGGTGCAGCCGGTACAATCACCAAAATACGGGCAGGCAGGAGGGACCCTTTCGGCAGAGGGGTTATGCACTTTTATTACCTGAGCATAGCCGCGTCCGGCTTTATGGGTAAAAAGGCGGATATCTGCCGTTTCTCCCGGAATACCCCCGAAAATTTCCAGGGTACGGTCAGTCAGGGTTACTTTGGTAAGCCCGGAGTTAGCGCCTTTTTCCAGGCAGACATTTTCAATGATTTCAGGTGTAATTTCGTTCATATGCAGAGGGAATTGTATCATAAATGAAGATTTGGCGTTCAGTCCGGGGCGGGTGCATTCATCAGCTTAAAAAATGTCTTGTTACCCGTTTACTTATAGCCTAAAATTAGGATAATCGGTTTTCTGGGGGGATTATGCCCAAGATTAGCAAGACCAAAGCCCAGCTGGCAGCCGAACTTGAGGAATTGCAGTGCCGTTATGAGCAGTTACTTTCAGTTACGGCATCTCCGGTCTTTCCGGAAAGTAAGCCTCTGCCTGCATCTTCAGAAGTTTCCAAAACTGTTTCAGACATAAGCAAATATAAAAATATAAGTTTAGCCCAAGAGAGGCTGCCCGGTCAGTCCGCTTTAGAGGATAAAGAGCTTGCCTTTGCAATGATGTCTAACAGTTATGCTTTGCAATCTATCATGGATAATACCACTATCCAGCTGGCTTTTTTGGATCGGGATTTTAATTTTATAAAAGTTAACCGGGCTTATGTAAAAAATTGCGGGCATACGGAAGAAGAATTGATAGGTTTCAATCATTTCGTTCTCTTTCCCAATGCTGAAAACGAAGCTATTTTTAGAAAAGCGGTTGAAACCGGCGAATCAGTAGAATTCCATGACAAACCCTTTGAGTATGCTGACCAGCCGTGGAGGGGTATTACATACTGGGATTGGAGTTTAGTGCCAATCAAAAGTTCTGACGGGCGGGTGCAGGGGCTGGTATTTTCCCTGCTGGAAACCACTGTCCGTAAGCATATGGAAATAGCTCTGAAAAATTCGCTTGAGGAAACCCGGCGGCGTATCCACGAAACAGCGGTTTTGCTGGAGGCATCACGTGCCATACTGGAGCGCCCCGGTCTTCAGGAAGCTGCTATTGCAATTTATTCTTCTTGCAAAAAAATCACCTCCTGCCAGAGCGGTTTTATAGGGCAAATAGAGGGTGATGTCTGCCGTATTATTTATGCGGATAGCACTAATAAGCACTTTCAATTCCCTTCATCTATACTGCTTAGAGGTCTGGCTTTGCAGGCCAGTTTAAGCGGGAAGTCTGTACTGGAAAATGATTTAACCCTGGATGAAGATAATGAGTTATTCAAAGACAGTTGCCGGGATTTAAAAAATGCCCTTTTTACGCCGGTGCGTCTTGGCGGGCGGAGTGTGGGGCTGCTGGCTCTTTTTGATAAACCCGGCGGGTTTGACGTATCCGATATCCGGGTGGCTTCGTCATTTCGGTCTTTGGCGGCTATCGCATTTCGGAGCAGCCGGACCCGCCAGATGCTGGAGGAGAGTGAAAAGCGTTACCGCTTTTTGTTTAATAGTTCCGGAGATGCGGTGTTTGTTCACTACATAACTCCGGATGGTGAAAAAAGTAACTTTATTGAAGTGAACGAAGTGGCTTGCAAGCGGCTTGGGTATAGCCGTAAAGAACTGCTTAGTATGTCTCCCAGCCAGATAGATGACCCGGCTTTTGATGCATCGGTGGCGGAAGCTGTTAAGAAACTGAATGAAGAAGAACGGGCTATCTTTGAGCAGCGGCATCTGCGCCGTGACGGTACATTTGTACCTGTTGAACTTAATATCCAGCGGTTTGAACTGGGAGACCGGTTTGTGGTTATTTCGGTAGCCCGTGATATTACCGAGCGTAAAAAGGCTGAAGCTGCCCTGAAACTGGAGAGGGATAAACTGCGGGGGATACTGGATGCTATGGAGGACGGTGTTTACATTGTAGACGCTGATTATGAGATAGAGTATATTAATCCGCCGCTTATGGCTCAGTTCGGACCTATATCCGGCAGGAAATGCTACGACTATTTTCATGAGCGCCAGATTCCTTGCAGCTATTGCAAAAGTAAAGAGGTGCTAAACGGCCAGACTGTCCGGTGGGCTTGGCATTCCTCCCATAACCAGCGTGATTATGAGCTTATGGCCACGCCTATAAAAAATCCTGATGGCACTACTTCCAAACTGACTATTTTCCATGATGTCACCGAGCGCAGCCATATGCAGCGGATTATTTTGCGTTATCAGGCTGGTTTACTGGCGCAGGCGGAGAGGATTGCCCATATAGGCAACTGGGATTATGACCTTTTGGGGCATAGCATGATACTTTCAGACGAGGTTTACAATATACTGGGGTTACGCTCTGAAGACGGGCTTCCCGGTTTTAAGCAGATTATGGAAATAGTCCACCCTGAGGATAGGGATATGCTGCGCAGTGAGGCCCAAAAGGCGGTAGTTTCCGGTTCAAGACTAAATATCCAGCACCGGATAATACGCCCTGACGGACACTTGCGGTATGTGCATGAACTGGCGGAAATCACCCTGAGTGATACCGGGGTTCCGCAGAGGGTGCTGGGAACTATTCAGGATATTACCGAGCATAAAATGGCCGAGGAAGCCCTGCGGGACAGCGAAAGGCGGTATCGTCTGCTGGCTGATAATATGGTGGCATTTGTCTGGACTATTGATGGGCACTTGAATATCAGTTACCTTTCCCCGTCTACTATCCGCCTGCTCAACTATTATCCTGAAGATATACTGGGCAAACATATTTCCATGGTATTCACCCCCGAATCTTATGAGAAACTGCTGTATGTGTACCAGCAGGTACGCAAAAGCGGTTCGGAGCTTATTGTGAACCCGCTGGAACTGGATGTAAAACGCCAGGACGGCAAAGTAATCTTGACCGAGACACTGATGCGTCCCCTGTATGATGAAAATCACCACTTTTTAGGTATACTTGGGGTTTCACGTGACATAAGCGAACGCAAGGCTGCCGAATACGAACTGCATACTCTTTCCCAGCGGCTGGTTGAGCTGCAGGAAGAAGAGCGGTCTATTATCGCCCGGGAACTGCACGATCAGATAGGGCAGTCCCTTACGGTTTTGAAGCTTATGCTGGACAAGGCAAAAGATAGTCCGCCGGATAAGACCGAAGAACTGCTGGCTGAAGCCCAGCCGCTGGTTAGCGAACTTATCAGCAGTGTCAGAAATATGTCACTTGATTTGCGCCCGCGGATGTTAGATGACCTGGGGCTTTTGCCGGCTTTGCTCTGGTATTTTGACCGCTTTACCAGCCAAACAGGAATAAACGTAAATTTCCAGCATGCCGGTCTCAAACGCAAGTTTTCTCCCCAGCTGGGTACGGCTGTATACCGTATTATTCAGGAAGCCCTGACTAATGTTGTGCGCTATGCGGGGGTTGATAATGTGCTGGTACGGGCCAAGGCGGATAAAAACCAGCTGGCGCTGGTAATCCAGGACAAGGGCAAGGGGTTTAACCCTGCCCAGCGGGCTACAGGTATGTCCAGCGGGCTGAAAGGTATGAAGGAACGGGTGCGTTTTCTCGGCGGTAAGCTGGATATAGAATCCAAACCGGGTGAGGGAACTCATATCATAGTTGAACTTCCTTTGAATGAAGAACGGGACAGGATTAACGGAGGCGAACCATGATAAGTATAGTACTGGCAGATGACCACCAGATTGTGAGGCACGGGCTGAAAGCTTTGCTTGAGGCGGAAGCTGATTTTGAGGTTGTGGGAGAAGCCTCAGATGGTATTGAAGCGGTAAATCTGGTTGAAAGCCTGCAGCCGGGGGTGCTGGTAACTGACCTTATGATGGGCGGCATGAGCGGTATTGAGGTTACGTATCAGGTGGTCAAGCGTTCACCTAAAACTGCGGTGGTTATCCTGTCTATGTACGGCAATGAGGCCTATGTCCATGAAGCCTTACGGGCCGGGGCAAGGGCTTATGTACTTAAGGACTCCACTTCAGAGGAACTGGTAAGGTCTGTCCGCGAAGCTGTGCAGGGGCATAGGTATCTTAGCTCCCCCTTGTCTGAAAAAGCTATTGAAGCCTATATGGAAAAATCTGCCGAAGCTACATCACTAGACCCTTATGAAACTTTAACCATACGGGAACGGGAAGTGCTTCATCTGGTAGCACAGGGGCATACCTGTGCCGAAATAGCCGAGAGGCTGTTTATCTCACCCCGCACCGTAGAGGTTCACCGCGCTAATATGATGCGTAAACTGGATTTGCGTAACCAGACCCAGCTCTTACGTTACGCCCTGCAAAGGGGTATCATCCCCCCGGAAAATATGTATGATGTATCTGAAAAAAGTATGCCTGAGGAAACTACGGGATAATTTATTCTGTAATTACGTAAACGTACGTATATCTATCAGTGCGCTTATAGTTTATATTAGTTTCGGGCAGACTCTTTCGGGGGAAACTAGGGTGCTTTAGTTTGAGGCAGCTAAAGCTTAAATTTCATCCAGGTCCCCTGCCGTGTGCTGAGCCCTAGGCGTAATCGGTTATCGGAAGGGTCTGCCAAAACTTTTTTAGGGGTTTGATATGTCAGGGCTGGGTTTGTGGCTTATCTTAATAGCCCTTATACTGAGCATTGGCAATCCGGGCGGGGCAGAAGAAAATAAAGCCTAGATTTATGGCTACCCCCCCAAGTTCGGGTATATTTATAAAGCTTGCCGCTCTCAGAGCGGTTTTTTATTTGCCTTTAATCTAAAATAAATTTTTCTTGGTATTCGGGTGCTTTTGCCTGCCAGCCCAAAGTATTTTTTATAGTTTCTGTAAACCGGGCGCTTGTTTCCGGCTCGCCATGGGTTACAAATACCATTTCAGGTTTATTTTTAAACCCCTTTAGCCAGCGCAGCAGGGTAGGCTGATCTGCGTGTGCCGAAAAAGCCCTGAGTTCCTCTATGCGGGCTTGTACCGGATAGTGCTGGCCAAGTATCCGTACTTCTTTTGCTCCGTCAGTTATCAGCCTGCCCAGAGTCCCGGTTGCCTGAAAGCCCACAAACAGGATAGTTGATTCGGGGCGGCTAATGTTATTTACCAGATGGTGTTTTATCCTGCCGCCGGTACACATACCCGAACCGGCTATAATTATGCAGGGGTCTTTTTCAGCCAGAATGGCTTTAGAATCCGCCGCTTTGTTGGTAAAGTGAAGACCTTCAAATTCAAACGGGGAGCTTCCGTTGTTCACCCAGCCGCTGGTTTCGCGGTCATACAGTTCCGGGTGTTCTTTAAATATTTTAGTAATGCTGATAGCCATGGGGCTGTCTACAAAAACTTTCAAGCTGGGTATTTTGCCCTCTGACATAAAGCGGTTAAGGAAAAACAGCAGGTCCTGAGTGCGTTCCAGAGCGAAACTGGGAATAACGATATTCCCGCCCAGTTTAACAGTCTGGTTTATTATCTCGGCCAGTTTCAGGGAAGCCTCATTTATGTCCTGGTGGGTGCGGTCTCCGTAAGTGGACTCTATGACCACGTAATCTGCCTGATTTACAAGGTCAGGGTTTTTCAAAATCGGTCTGTCCCAGTTTCCCAAATCACCTGAAAAAACTATCACTTTCTGCCGGTGGTTTTCCTGTATTTTCAGCTCTATGCTGGCCGAACCGAAAACATGCCCGGCATTATGAAATGTGGCAGTGATATCTTCTGTTACGGCTGTTTCCCGGCTGTATTCCACTGTTTTAAAAAGGGGAGATACGGCTCTGGCGTCTTCGGCGGTGTAAAGGGGTATTTCGGGATACTTGGTTTTTCGGCCTTCGCGTTCATGGCGTTTCTTTTTAAAAGCGGCATCTTCTTCCTGAAGTTTACCGGCATCTGTCAGGGAGATACGGGCAATTTCTGCGGTGGCTTCTGTTGCAAAAACCGGCCCGGCAAAACCTTCCTTTACCAGCTTTGGCAGCAACCCGCAGTGGTCAATATGGGCATGGCTGATGATTACAGCACTTAAGCTTTGGGGGGGTATCTCAAAAGGCTGCCAGTTCCGGTCTTGCAGCCGCCGTTCCTGATAAAGCCCGCAATCCACCAGCAACTGGGTATGGTCTGTTTTAATCAGGTATCTTGAGCCGGTAACATTTCGGGCTGCCCCTAAAAACTGTATTTCTATACTCATCCAGATATGCTCCCACTTAATTTTTCCCATTATACCCTAATTACTAAAAATAGGGGGATAAATGGGGTAAATAAAGTTGAGTATATAGATGTTAGTCCGGCAGACAGCTGCACACCAGGTTGTATTTAACAGTATTTGCAGTTTACATAGCTGCCGGGGGAAAGGGGTAGTTTTCAGATTATCAGGCGGTTTTTTCAAGTTGGGATATCAGGTATGGCTGGCAGGCAGCCAGTAGTTAAAGGTGCTGCCTTTCCCAAGTAAGCTTTCGGCCCAGACATAACCGCCGTGGGCTTCTGCCATCTCTTTTACAATAGCCAGACCAAGCCCGCTGCCGCCTTCGCTTCGGGCTCTGGACGTATTTACCCGGTAAAAGCGGTCAAAAATATGGGGTAAGTCTGCCGGTGGTATCCCCTCTCCGTTGTCAGTTACGGATACCATAATCCCGGGTTTATCCCGGTAAAGCATATTTTTCAGGCTGAGGCTGATTTGCCCGCCGGCAGGTGTGTGCCGCAGGGCATTACTGAGCAGGTTGGCTGTTATCTGGTTTAAGCGGGTGGCATCACCCGTAACGGTAGATAGATTAGCGGGAATATCACTTAATAGGGCAATAGATTTGTCTTTGGCCAGTATAGATGCCTGTTTGGCCTGACGGCGGATAATGTCTGCGATATCCAGCTGGGTCATTTCCAGCTTGAGTTTGCCGGATTCAGCCAGAGATATATCCCGGAGGTCCTTTATAAGGCGGGTAAGGGTGGCGGATTCTTCTTTGATAGTGGTAAGGTGCTGGGCATCAGCCTCAAATACCCCGTCCAGTATTCCGTCTACGGTCCCCTCAATAACTGTAAGTGGGGTACGAAGTTCATGGGCAATATCAGCCAGCAGTCTCTGGCGTGACTGTTCGTTGGTTTCCAGGCTTTGGGCCATGTGGTTGAAGCTTTCAGCCAGTTCGCCCAGTTCGTCACGGGAGTCTACCTTTACCCGCTGGGAAAGCTCTCCCCCGGCAATCCGTCTGGCACTCCGGCTGAGGGCTTTAAGCGGACGGATAATCTGGCTGGCCAGCAGCAGCCCCAGACCCAGGGCCGCCAGACCGGCTAAGCCCCCGGACAGCCAGATAGACCTGTTCATTTCATCCAGCAGTTGCTGCTGGGATTCGCTGATTATGCCAGCAGCGGCATTACCGCTATTGTTCTGCCCGCTCTGCATCCCTTTACCGTAACCGCTGCCGGAGCCGCTGCCCTGGCTGCCAATCCAGTAGAGATAGCCTGCATCTGTACCCGAAATGCTTATCAAAGTACCGTTTGACAGGCTGTATTCGTCTGTCTGGTAGCCTATCCATTTGTTTTGGGTGTCAGCTACTATCAGCCCGCTGGCATCGCTTAATACTAAACGCCCGCCGTTACTGCCCAGCAGCTGGATAAGGACACCATTTACGTTATCCCAGCCTTGATATTGGGCATAATATGTACCCAGTGCACTTTCCACGCTGGTTATAAATTCGGTATTCCCCCGGATAATATACTGGCGGAACTGGCTGGCGGTCAGCTGGTTGGCGGCAAACGAAGTAAGACCCACCGACAGCAAAACAGTCAGCAGCAGGGCACCGAAAATTTTATAGCTTAAGCGGGACACGCTCTTTTACCCTTTGTCTTTCATCTTGTAACCTACCCCGTGTACGGTCAGGATATAGGCTGGGGATTCGGGGTCGGGCTCTATTTTTTTACGCAGATTTTTAATGTGGCTGTCTATAGTGCGTTCATAGCCTTCGTAAGCCTCACCCAGTTTGTCCAGTATTTGCATACGGGAGAAAACCCGCCCCGGGCTTGCGGCCAGATTTGCCAGTATATCAAATTCGGTAGCGGTCAGGTCTATATTCTCCCCGTCCATTTTTACCAAACGCCGTTCCGTATCTATTTCCAGGCGGTCAATAACCAGTACCGGCTCGGAAGCAGGGGTGTGTTCAGACCGCCTCAGCTGGACTTTGGCGCGGGCTACCAGTTCTTTAGCCTCAAAGGGTTTGGTCATATAGTCATCCGCCCCTATTTCCAGCCCTATCAGCTTGTCGGTAAGTTCATCCCGGGCGGTAAGCATGATTATAGGCACGCGGCTTTCCTTGCGGATTTCGCGGCAGACATCCCAGCCGGATATTTCGGGCAGCATCAGGTCAAGTATTATCAGGTCGGGGTTCTCTTCACGGAATTTTGCCAGGGCCTCTTTGCCATTATAGGTAACGCTCACCTTAAAGCCTTCGCGTTCAAGATAGGCTTTAAGGATTTCGGCTATTTTATTCTCATCATCGGCTATCAGTATTTTCTTAGACATATTCTTCTCATATTATAATGTAAACTGCCAAACGGCAAGGGGCAGGCTTTTAGGGCCTGCCCCCATCTTTACCGGCTATAATATTGCACAGCCCCGGCAGACTTATCTGCCGCCTCTTTGTCCGGCACCGCTACCAATCCCGGTTCCGTCACAGATGCCGTTGCTGCTGCCGGCGCCAATCCCGGTTCCATCACCGGCACCGCTTATAGGGCCGCTGCCGTCACAGGCGCCGTTGCCCAAGCCTGCACCGCTGCCGATACCGGTTCCGTCACAGACACCATTTCCGGCACCGCCAGTCTGGTTGACCATGCGGAGAACATTCTGCTCCATTATCTGCAGGCGGTAAGCAGCCTGCTCCTGGGTGATTTGACCCGCATTTACCATAGCCTGCACTGAGGCCCTGTGCTGTTCCATCAGGGCATTTACCAGCGCATCGGTAGTGATGCCCTGTCCGGCGGCGATTTCCGCCAGGGTTTTACCGCTTTGGCGTTCCGCCTGTAGCTCTGCCTGGGTCATGTTGAGCAGACTAAGCACTGTTCCGTTACAATCACCGGCAAAGCTGCGGTTCTGACCGGCAGCTGAAACAGTGGAAAACAGGAACAGGGCGGAGAGGGCAGCTACTACCCCCACAATGATTAAGACTTTTAGACCTTTTTTCATTTCTCTAACCTCCTTGAGTTGTTATGTATTAACTATACAGGCCAGGTGTGGAGATATTATGGAGGAGGTATGTAAATGGTATGTCAAAATTGATTTAAAAATATCAGCGGTAGTGGCCGTAATGGTTGACCAGTATTACCCCCGCCAGTGCCAGAAGACCGCCCAGCAGGCTGATTGGGGCAGGTATTTCCCCCAGCCACAAAAAGGCTATACCTATGGCAAAAACAGGGTTCAGGTATAAAAAGCTGATTACCTGTGAGATGCGGGCTTTGGACAGGGCGTAGCTGTATAAAAGGTAAGATATGGCGGTAGGGAATATACCCAGATAAACTACCGCCAAGGTAGATGAGGCAGGGGCTTCGGATATTTCCTTTAAAAGACCGGGTGCGCCTACCATAAGCAGCAGGGTTCCCGCCCAGATGGCATAGGTGGAAAACTCAAACCCGCTGTATTTTTTGAGCAGGGGTCTTTGAAATACTATGTAAATGCTGGTAAAGAGGGCAGCCAGCAGTACCCAGAAGGCGTGGGGTTCAAAGCTGAGGGTTTGGCCTTCGCCCAGAGTGATTACTGCAATTCCCCCGAAGCTGAGGAGTATGCCCAGCCAGCCGGCCGGAGTGAGTTTATCTTTGTAGAAAAATCTGGCCAGCAAAACACTGAAGATTGGGGCAGATGCAATAATGAGGCTGGCGGCGCCGGCGGTTACGGTTTTTTCGCCGTAGTTGAGGGCAAAGTGATACAGGCTTATGCCTATCAGCCCCAGCAGAAATATTGCCGGTAAATCCCGTTTGTCCGGCAGGCGCATCCGGGTTATCAGGGCGTATATGACCAAAGCCAAAGATGCCACCAGGAAACGCAGGAGTGCCAGGTGGGACGGGCTGTAGTCTGCCAGGCTTACCCGTATGGCGGCAAAGGCTGATGACCAGAATAGAATGGTAAAAATAAGTGCTATTAAGATATGCCTGGGCATGGCTACTTTCCGCTTGGGGGCATATTCAGTTCGGGTTGTCCGGGGCTGGTTTCCTTGAATAAAGAAGCTTTTTTCAGGAGTTCGCGGGCGTTTTCCAGTGATTTTTCGCCTGTTTGGTTGCCTGATAGCATTACCGAAAGTTCGGCAAGATGTTCTTCACTATCCAGGCGTGCAATCCGGCTGTTTATCCGGCCATTAAGTTCGGTTTTTGATACATAAAAGTGATGGTCGGCATATGCGGCTATCTGGGGCAGGTGGGAAACGCTTATCAGCTGATGCCCTTGTGACAGCTTCCAGAGCTTCCGCCCCAGCATGTCTCCGGAGCGTCCGCCCACCCCTATATCAATTTCATCAAATATCATCACCGGTATATCGTCCAGCCGTGAAGCAGCGCTTTTTAAAGCCAGAGTAATGCGTGATATTTCACCGGTAGAGGCTATTTTGTTAAGCGGGCGGAGAGGCTCGCCGGGGTTGGTGCTTACAAAAAATTCCACAATGTCTGTGCCGCTTGAGGTAAAGCCAAGCATCTGCCCGCCAACCGGCAGCCCGTTTTCATCAGACTGGGTTTGGAAATTTACTTTAAATATTACCTGCCCCATGTTAAGGTCCGCCAGTTCGGCTTGTACTGCTTTTTCAAGACTAAGGGCGGCTTCTTTGCGGTGTTTGCTTAATCCTGATGCCATATCTCCGAGGCGGCTTTTTAATTCGGTGATAGCCCCGCTTAGTTTATCTGTTTTTTCGGCATAGCCGATTATGCTATCCAGTTCGGCTTTGGTTTTAGCCAGAAAAGCCAGTATCTGGGGGATATCCCGCCCGTATTTCCTTTCCAGACTGTGGATAAGTGCCAGACGGTTTTCAATATCTTCCAGTTCCGCGGGGTTAAAATCAAGCCCCCGGTTATAGTTCTGGACTGAGCGGCAGTTTTCCTCAAGGCTGAAATAAGCGTTTTCCACCTCGTCTGCCGTTTCCTTTAGTGAGGCGTCTATTTCGGAAATTTTTCTGAGGGATTGCATAGCCTGGTTTAAATCTGCCAGTACCCCTCCGCTTTGGCCGCTGCACAGATACTCCAGTGACTGGTGGGTCAGGTTTTTCAGTTTTTCGGCGGAAGCCATGACCTGCCGTTTGGAAAGCAGGTTTTCCTCTTCGCCTTCGGCAAGATTGGCCGCTTCTATTTCATCTGCCTGAAAACGCAGAAACTCCTGCTGGCGGATGGCTTCGCGGTTGGTCTTTTCCAGTTCGGACAGCTGCCTTTGCAGGCAGGTAAGCTCACCTGCCAGACGGGCAAACTCGGTGCGTTCACCGGCAGTATGGGCATAACCGTCCAGCATATCCAGATGGAAAGATTTATTAAGCAGGGAAAGGTGTTCACTTTGGCCGTGTATATCAATAAGATAGGGGCAGAGGCGGCTTAAGACCGAGCGGCTTATGGCGCTGCCGTTTAACCTTAGCACACTGCGGCCGGCCAGTTTTGACTCAAGGCGGATAATAAGGCTGTCATCTTCCAGTTCCAGCCCGTTTTCAGCCAGTATGGCGGCTATTTTCAGGCGGCTGGCGGGGTTTAAATAAAACACTCCCTCCAGATTGGCTTCACTGGCCTGGTGGCGGATTTGTTCGTCACCAATACGCCCCGAAAGCAGGCTTTCCACCGCATCTATGACCAGTGACTTTCCGGCTCCGGTTTCACCCGTAATGACATTAAGACCTTCACCGGGTGACCAGGTGATATCCTCAATAATGCCGAAATTTTTTACCCGAAGCTCAACTAGCATAAAATCGTATCAGCCCAGCTTTTTATATTAAAAACATTATCTGGTTTTGAGGCTGAAAAATCAAGAAAACAGCTTGAGATGTCATAAACCGGCAGGCTTTGGATTGACTATTGCTATCTTAGCAGTTAAACTTTTAAAGGTTTTTGGATTTTTTGCTGAAAAGCGGGTGAAAAAGTGAAATTAATGGTCATAGGCTGTGGCCAGTGCGGCGGGCGTATTGCTGACCAGTTTGCCCTGTTAGGTAAAAACGCCAGACGTCAGCGCGGCATCAGCATAGTTTCAAATGTCCTGGCGGTAAATACCGACATCGCTGACCTGTCCGGTTTGGTGCATATAAAGGCAGATTATAAACACCGTATTCTTATCGGCAGCCGCAAGACCAGCGGGCATGGTGTGGGTAAACTGAATGAGCTGGGAGCCCAGCTGGCACGTGAAGACGGGGATAAAATACTGGACAGTATCCGCGAAACCCGCCTGCTGCAGGATACCGATGCCTTTTTACTGATAGCAGGTGCATCCGGCGGTACCGGCTCAGGGGCGATTGCGGTGCTGACCAAGATGATAAAAGAACGGTTTGTAGATAAACCTGTTTACAATATGATTGTTCTGCCCTTTAACTACGAGGAAACTACCGAAGAGCGGACTATTTATAATGTAGGCACCTGTTTAAAGTCTGCCTACGGGGTGGCGGATGCCGTAATACTGGCGGATAATCAGCGTTATGTGCGTGATGCCTCTTCTATAAGTGATAATTTCAGCAAGATAAACTACCGTTTCGTAGAGCCTTTTTACAATATACTCTCCGCCGGTGAGGAAACTAACCCCCGTTATATCGGCTCAAAGGTGCTGGATGCCGGTGATATTATCCAGACCCTGTCCGGCTGGACGGTTATCGGCCACAGCAAGATTGCCAGTTCCTTTCTGCCCTTCCGGCTGGATTTCAGAGGCAAACATGCCGAAACCCAAAAGGGGGCTCAGGCTATGGAAGACGCCATTGCCGAGCTTTCTTTGAAATGCCGCCCCGAAGACGCCAGACGGGCTTTGTACCTGCTGTCGGCTCACCCCAACAAGATGAGTATAGATATTATCAAGGAGCTTTCAGCCACCCTGAGGGATAACGCCAAACATGCCATTATCCGCAGCGGCGATTACCCGCGGGGAGACAATATGGGTGTGACGGTGATTATGTCCGAGATTTCCAGCCCCAAAAAGGTTATGGATTATTTTGACCGCACTATCCGCTTTATTTCCCTGGACAAGCGTCTGTCACAGGGGTTCAATGTAGAAGATGCTTTCGGGAGCATACCCTCCCTGCTGGACTGATAGGGTTTATTCCCTCTTATATTTCTGATAAAAAAGAGCCGTACTTTCAAAAGTACGGCTCTTGGCATACAGGTTTATTTTAAGCCGGAAGTTTAATCGTCAGCTTCTGCGTTTTTAGAGCCCGGCTCATTATCACGGCGGGCCTTATTGGCAGCATACATTTTGGCCAGATACTCCAGACGGTTCTGGGTGGCCTCGTTTACTTCTTTGGCCGGGAAGTCTGCCCGGTTGTTCTTTTCTTCCGGTTCGGAGTAATAGGGGTTTTCCTCTGATGAAGCTTCGGTTTGTTCATCAGTATCATCAGCTGTGCCATCGTCTTTTACGGCTTCAGGTGTTACGGCCTGTATCTGGCGGGGGGGGCGGGGTGAGATTGCCGGGCGGGTGGCAGGCGGTTCGTTGGCTACCGCATCCAGCTTTTCGGCTGTCTGCTTGGTAACTGCGGCAATAATCTGTTTTGAGGTATCCACACTGCCGATAAACTCTTTAAATACCCCAATCCAGGTTTGGGAGACTTCCTGGGCAGCTTTGCAGCTGGCTTCAATAGCCTTGGCAGAAGCTGCTTTGGCATCATCGGCGGCCTTGCGGGAAGTTTCCTGTATCTGCTTTACGGCCTGGACGGTGTTTTGCTGGACTTCCTCAACCCTGGTTACAGTTTCTTTAAGATGAGCGTTGGAGGAATCTACCAGATTTTTCATCTGGGCATTCATGGCCTCGGCTTTGCGGATTTCCTCTTGAAGCCTGTTTATGAGCGCTGAAACTTCTGCCGAAGAGTTCTGGCTGAGCTGGTTCATTTCGGCTATAGCTTTGGTGGCATTTTTTACATTGGTATCTACATTTTCACGTATCCGGGCACCGTTTTCCTGCATTTTTAGCAGGGCAGATTCGGAAGCCCTTACCGACACATCAGCCGTCTTTTTCAGCATATCTATAGTTTCATCAGACTGGGAAACGGCATCACGGGAGGCACGTATGCATTCCTCACTCATTTCCTTGGCGGTGCGGGTGCTGTCTAAAGCAGACTGTTTGGCAGAGCGGGTGGCATCTTCTATCCGAAGCATGGCTTCCTTGGTCTGGCGAACTGCCTCTTCGCAGTTATCCTTTGCCCAGCGGCTGGTGTCGTCTGCCCGTTTTATGGCTTTTTCAAACAGGTCGGTATATTTGGCTATCATTTCCTCAGAACGGCGGCTGGCCTCCTCGGCTTTTTGAGCATACAGGACAGTATATTTTTCCATACTATCCTGATACTGTTTGGCAGCGGCATCGGCCTTGTCTATAGCAGACTGAGAGTCTTTGGCCGCATTTTCAGCCGCTTTTTTGGCTGCTCTGGCCTGGTCTTCAGCTTGTTTTAAGGCTATGCGGGTAACTTTTAAATATTCTTCAGCGGATTCTTTGGCTGATTTGCCGGTTTCATCGGTCATATTCCACCTCATTTAATTTGGTAATTTCAGACAAGTTATTCTACAATTAAAAATCCGCTATAGCAACGCTTTAAAAGGCCGCTCTGAGACGGCAGGCAGTTTGTAAAAATAATAAAGAAAGAACGGGGAAATGACTAAAAAATATTTTTCAGCACCCGGTGCCCAGGGTCCCTATTCACTGGCGGTAAGGGCGGGAGATTACCTGTATATTTCCGGCCAGATAGGCCACACAGATATAGAGGGCAAACCTCTGGCTGGGGTGGAAGCCCAGACCAAACGCTGTCTGGAAAAGATGGCTGAGCTACTTAAAGAGGCGGGTGCTTCTTTTGATGATGTGGTAAAGACTACCGTATTTTTGAAGAGCCAGGAAGACTTTGCCAAGATGAACAGTGTTTACACGACCTTTTTCAGTGCGCCCAAACCTGCCCGCTCAACTGTCATTGCCGGTATGGTTTTTCCGGAAATAGTGGTGGAAATAGAAGCAGTTGCCTATCTGCCTGGGGTATAACTCTGCCAATTGGAAAACACAAAGCCGCCTCCAGTTAAGCTGTGAGCGGCTTTTTTATTTAAAAATATTTCAGGATTACAGGTGTTCTATGGGGATAATCTCCCCGCATTTGGGGCACTTTATAGCGGATAGGTAGTGTTTCTGGTAAACAGATTTAAAGCCGTTGGTGGCAAAAGCGGAGACAATACTGCCGATATTCTCTCTGGCAATATGGTCAGTTTTGGCCTTAGCCTCATCAAGAGTGCCTTCCATAGTTACGGTTTTTATTTCTTTGGCATTGGGGCTGGTAATCACTATTTCAAATTTTTCAGTTTCCATCGGCCGCTCCTTAAGGATACTCTGGAGATATTTTAACCTATATTTGCTGTATAAGAAAGGTATGTGCCAAATATATTCTTTGGTGGCCGCCACCCACTGTAAAATAGGGCGTGAGGGGGTATAAAAAATTCGGCCAAAATTCGGATAAAAGTATTAAGGTATTGATTGTTGACTTAAGGTGTGCTAAAAATGTGTTTAAGCGTGCCCGTTCTTCGAATGAATTTATAGAGGGTAAGCAGACCTGTTTATCTTGACCTGATAAGAGGTAAAGAAATTGGTTGATGCTGAGCTTATAACCAGGGTGTTGGAACAGTTGCCGGAAGGTGTAATCGTGGTGGACGCCGATGGCAGGATTGTTTTTGTGAACAAATCTGCCGAAAAAATCCGGCATATTTCGGCAGAAGACCGGGTGGGCAAGCACATTTTCATGTGCCATCCGCCTAATTCCCAGAAATCAGTTGACCGGGCTCTCCAGTACCTCCAGAAAGAAGACACTAAAACCTTTGTCCGTATGATAACTGACCACGAAAACGGCAAGTATTATGAAAACACCTATAACCCTGTCCGGGATGAGAATAATAAATATATAGGCTCAATGGTTATCAGCCGGGATATAACTGACAGCCGCCAACTGGAAATGGCCCGCTCAAATAACTTAAAGGAGATGGAGGAAAAGGTCTCCGAGTTAAAAGAGAAGCTTTCCCAGATGTTTATATCTTTAATTTTCTCCCTTATCAACACCCTGGAAGCCAAAGACCCCTATACCAAAGGCCATTCTATGAGGGTTTGCGGTTTGGCTTCTAAAATGGCTGAATATAAATGGGGTCTTTCCCCCATAAAAGACCAGGTGGAATTAGCCGCCCAGCTGCATGATATAGGCAAAATCGGTATCCGGGAGGAAGTGCTCCACAAAGCTGATAAACTGTCTGTTGACGAGTATAACCATATCAAAACCCATACTATTATTGCCGGAAATATTCTGGCATCGGCTGAAAAGTTTAAACCGATAATAAGCATTATCCGCCATCATCACGAAAGATTTGACGGGCAGGGCTATCCCGACGGTCTTAAGGGCGAGGCTATACCGGAGGGGTCCAGAATACTGGCTATTGCGGATACGTATGATGCTATGACCTCTGACCGCCCATACAGAAAGGCCCTGTCTTGCGAAGAGGCGGCTGAAGAAATTAAGAAGAACCTGGGCAGTCAGTTCTGCCCGGAATTCGGTAACTTGTTTTTAGACCTTTTTTATTCAGGCACAATCTGCTAGTAAAATATTCTTATAACAAGTTTGGCCTAAATAGGCAGTCAGGGCAAAATAAATCTTGAAAATACCTGACATAACTGATGCCAAGGCGGGCGTTTTTACAAAATAAAAATTCTGAAATACCTGCGGTGTTTTCCGAAGAAAAAAGGCTTTTTTGCCTCAGTTTATAGAGAAAATAGAGCTTGACGGAAACATAGCTAATATAAATTATGCAGTATCTGACGAACAAAACGTAGCCTGTTATTGGCGACCCCAGGGGGATTCGAACCCCCGATCTCCACCGTGACAGGGTGGCATGTTAGACCGCTACACCATGGGGCCTAGAAGCGGAAAACAGTTTAGAGTATTTGAAGCAATCTGTCAAATATAATTTGGTGTCCGGGCAGGTTCATTTCGGCCAATATTGTTTGCTTCTTCGCTATATGCTATAATGACCGTCAGATTTTTTAAGGGAATATATTGCCTTTAACTTAGAGAGGAAAACATGGCCGCAAGCGAGCTACTTAAATCCAGAGTTGAAAACCTGCGTGATTACGAACTGGTGGTTATTTTAACCACTGACACCCCCAAAGAAAAGGTTGAGGCCATTCTGGAAGGCATTAGTAAGACCATAGCTGAAAAAGATGGCAGCTTTACCGAAGTGAATCACTGGGGTAAACGTAAGCTGGCTTATCTTATCGGCAGATATGGCGAGGGTTATTACGTGTTTATCAAGATGAAGGCCAAGCCTTCTTCCATACGCAAGATAAACGCTGATTTGCGTATTTCAGAGCAGGTTATCCGCCATATGGCCATTAATATGGACGAAGAGTAATATCTGCTTGATGCTGCCGGGCATTTTGCCAGAGAGGAGACACGAGAGATGGTGAGTTTGAATAAGGTTATGATAATTGGCAATGTTGGCGGTGAACCGGAGATGCGGTATACCCCCAGCGGGCATCCCGTTACCTCCTTTAAAGTTGCTACCAATTGGGTTTATAATACCCCTGAAGGTGAGCGCAAGCAGGAAACCGAATGGTTTACGGTGGTTGCTTGGAACAAGCTTGCCGAGCAGTGCAACCAGTTTCTTTCCAAGGGGCGGCTGGTGTATGTGGAGGGGCGGCTTCGCACCCGCAGCTGGGAAGGACAGGATAGCGTCAAGCATTACCGTACTGAGGTAATTGCTTCACGGGTTACCTTCCTTGAGAAAGCCAGTGCAGGCAGCGGTATGGATGCCCGTGATGATGACAATGGCGGCGGTGAATTAGAACCGGAAGACATTCCGTTTTAGTGAATATTAAATCTCTTGATAGGAGTTTGCTTGAGTGAGTATCCAGGAAAGACCTAACAGACCAGCCAGGGGTGGGCGCGGCCGCTATACCCCCAAGCGCAAGATATGTTCTTTCTGCGCTGAAAAGGTTAGCCGTATTGATTACAAGGATTCGGCTAAACTGGCCAGATACATATCTGACCGCGGCAAAATTGAACCCCGCCGCCGCACCGGTACCTGTGCCCGGCACCAGAGGGCTTTGGCTAATGCCATTAAACGGGCTCGTTTTATTGCCCTGATGCCCTTTGTGTCCGAACATGTACGCCGCCAGGGTAATGTGGCTACTTTTTCGCCTATGCGTGAGCTAAGGCCTGAACCCAAAGTGGCTGAACCTAAGGTTGAGCCTAAAGTAGAGGCCAAGGCTGAAGCTGCGGTACCTGAAGTAAAGGCTGAGGTTGCTCCTGCAGCCGAAACTTCCGAATCTGCAGAATCTGCCTAAAATAATAAACTATTTCTTGCCATTTAAGGAGTTAATGTGCCTAAGAGGACATATCAACCGAAACGTATCCCCCGCATGAGGGTTCATGGGTTCCTGTCAAGGATGAGCACCCGCGGAGGACGCGGCGTACTCAGCGCCCGCCGGGCTAAGGGGCGCAAGAAACTGATTGTAGTCTAGAGTGTGATTGGCATACTCCGGGTTGATTATATATCCGGAGTATGGTTACACTATTTACAATGAAACACTCAAACAGGCTTACCAGACGGGAGGAATATTCCCGGGTGCTTGCCAGCGGCGGTACTTATATAGGGCAGCTGGCTGTGATGAAAGCTGTGCCTAACAGCCTTGAATTGAGCCGGGTGGGCTTCATTGTAAGCAAAAAAGTAGGCGGGGCTGTAGAGCGTAACCGGGCTAAACGGATACTGCGGGAGAGCCTGCGGACTACCGGCCTCAAACAGGGCTGGGACATAGTATTTATAGCTAGGGCAAAAGCGGCTACAGTGAAATGTGCCGAAATGGAGAGGGTAGTTAAGCACTTGCTGGGCAAGGCGCAGATACTATCAAAAGCAAATGAAAAAACTAGCTCTAAAGCTGATTAGATTATACCAGAATACCTACTCTAAAACTGCACCTCCCTCATGCAGGTTTATTCCCACTTGCTCCCAGTATACTTACGAAGCTATTGAAAGATTTGGAATATTTAAGGGAATTTGGTTGGGTGTGAAACGGCTTAGCCGCTGCCACCCCTTGAACAAGGGTGGCTACGACCCAGTGCCAGAATAGGACGGAAAATTGTTCAAAACCAATCGCATACCCAAAAAAGTTATTTTGCTGTTTAGCCTTATCGGCATTCTAGTTGTTTTAAGCGGCTGTATAGGTTCCGGACAGAAACCTTTAGGCTGGTCAGGCATACTTATCTCTGATAATGATGCCATTTTTGGTTCTATGACTGGCAAACTTATAGCTCTTAACAAGGATGCCAGCACTCCCCGGTATCAAATATCACTTGAGACCACTACCAATGGCGGCGGCTGTGCCGGTGCTGTTACTACTGTAGGTATATACGGTACACCGGTAGTCTCTGACGGGGTTATTTACGTTTCAACCTACGGCGGCAAAGTTTATGCCTACAATCAGGCTGACGGCAGTCTGAAATGGGTTTACCCCGGAACCGGGTCAGTATCTGCCATTGTCAGCGGTATTGCTCCTAACGGAGATAAAATCTTTTTTGCGGATACTAACGGGGTTGTTTACGCCCTGAGCAAGGCAGACGGTCAAAAGGTTTGGGAATATCAGACCGGTGCCAAGATTTGGGCTTCACCGGCTGTTGCCGGAGATCTGGTAATAGTCCCCGGGTTTGACAAGAAAGTATATGCCCTGGATATCAACACCGGCAGCCCTGTTTGGACTTTTGAAACCCAAAGCCCCTTTGCCAGCGCCCCGGTAGTTGATAACGGCGTTGTTTATGTGGGCTGTTTTGACCGCAATCTGTACGCCCTGGATTTGGAAGATGGCAGCCAGAAATGGGTCTTTGAATCACCCAACTGGTTCTGGGCGACCCCGGTTGTGGCTGACGGCAAAGTTTTTGCCCCCAATCTGGACGGCAACACCTATGTACTTGATGCTTTGACTGGTTCTCAGATTAAAGTAATTGATATGACTGACGAGGTGGCTTCTTCCCCGGCCCTGCTGGGTGACAATGTGATTGTAGCCACTAAGACCGGCAAGATTTTTTCCATAAATGTATCTTCAATGGAAATGAAGGCTGTTACCGACCTTGCCTTGAAAGTGATTGCACCGGTTACGGTGTCAGGTGAAGTTGTATACATACATACCCAGGAAGATGAAACTGTCTATGCTATAAATCCGGAGAGCCGGACTATAATCTGGACTTTTGTAGTAAGTTAGCGAGGTAGTCGTTGGATATTGGTGCTATTTGGGATTTAGTAATACTTTCGCCGATGATAAACGGCATGGTCTGGCTTTCCCACAATCTATGGGGGAGCTTCGGGCTGACAGTTATTGTTCTGACTGTGGTTATAAGGCTGGCACTCTGGCCGCTTAACCGCAAACAGCTTACTGCCACCAAGAAGATGCAGGAAATTACCGTCCACATGGAGGCTTTGAAGAAAAAGCACGGTAATGACCGCCAGAAACTGGCTGAAGAGCAAATGAAGCTCTACAAAGAGTCCGGGGTTTCACCTACCGGCTGTCTGGTTCCCATGCTTATCCAGTTTCCCATCTGGATAGCCTTGTACCAGGCAATAGTGCGGGTACTGGCTGTTACGCCGGAAGATTTCATGAATCTGGCTGATCATCTTTATTCATGGCCGGTAGTTTACCAAACCCTGCCGCTCAGCAATCATTTCCTCTGGATGGACCTTTCCCTTCCGGACTTTGCCTTAGCTGTGCTGGTAGGTGTCAGCATGTATGTCCAGCAGAAAATGTCTACTCCCAAAGCTATTAACCAGCAGCAGGCGGCTCAGGGGCAGATGATGAGTTTCATGATGCCGTTCATGTTCTTCTTCTTCTCGCTCTCTTTCCCCAGCGGTCTGGCTTTCTACTGGTTCGTTTCCGCCATAGTGGGTATCATAATGCAGTACTTCATTACCGGCTGGGGGCAGCTTGAGCCTATGGCCGAAAAGGTAATCTCTTATTTCCGGGGCGGCCGCCAGGTGCGGACAGGAAATACATATAAAACTGAAAAAAGAACTGCAACTCCGTCTGGTCAGTTGATTGATTCTTCGGCCAAAGGTAAGCAGATGGAAGGTAGTATAGATGAAAAAGGTCGAGACGAGCGCCAAGACGGTGGAGGAAGCAATAAAGCTGGGTCTAAATCAGCTAAACGTAAGCCGAGACGAGGTTGAGGTAGAGGTTCTGTCTGAAGGCCGGCATGGTTTGCTGGGCTTGCGGGGCGAAGATGCCAGGGTATGCCTGCATCTTCTTGAAAATGAATATGATGACGATATTGCGCCGGGCAACCAGATGGATGCCGGTGACCTGGCTCAGAGTATCCTTGAAACTCTGCTGGACAAGATGGATATTGAGGCCTATGTAGATATCCTGCCGGAAAAAATGGTTACCGATGAAGAATCCCAGCCGAGTACTGTTTTGAACATTGTGGGCGAAGACCTGGGTATACTTATCGGGCGCAAGGGGCAAACCCTGATAAGCTTACAGCAGATAATCAGGCTGATGCTGTCTCACCAGCTGGGCAGGTTTGAACCGGTGGTGGTTGACGTAAACGGTTACCGGCAGCGGCGGCTTAGCTCCCTTCAGTCTCTGGCCTGGAGGACTGCTGAACAGGTTAAGCTTAGGCATATGCCTTTTTCACTGGAACCCATGCCAGCTTATGAGAGGCGGATTATCCACCTGGCGCTGGCTGGTGATGACGAAGTAACTACCCAGAGCGTTGGCTTTGGTGAATCAAGAAAAGTTGTGGTAGTCTTAAAAGAATAGTACAATAAACCTTACAAAAGGCCTTGACGGAGAAGAGTAGGTTACCTGCGGTGCAGCAGCGAGTCTGGTACGGTGAAAGCAGACCTTCCCGCGGTTATCCCGAAAATCACTCCTGAGCCGCCAGCCAAAAAGCCTTTAGGCCAAGTAGACCTGGCCGGGTTCGCCACCCGTTATAATGGGCGGGGCATGTTAGTGCCCTTATGAGAGCCTCTGCTTTAGGGCAGGGGAAGCGGGGTGGTACCGCGGGCTTATTTGTCCCGTCCCTGATAAGGACGGGATTTTCTTTTTTAAGAGGTGATGAATGTTTAAGGCTGTGAATCCCAGACAAAACTTCCCCCAGATGGAAGAAGATATCCTGAAACTTTGGCAGGACAAGGGCGTATTCAAAAAGAGCATTGAAAACCGCCGTGACGGCAAGCGTTTTACCCTGTACGAAGGGCCGCCCACTGCCAACGGCCGTCCCGGTATTCATCATGTTCTTTCACGGGTTTTTAAGGACGTAATACCCCGCTACAAGGTTATGAAGGGTTATTATGCCCCCAGGATTGGCGGTTGGGATACCCATGGCCTGCCGGTTGAGCTTGAGGTGGAAAAAGAGCTGGGCTTTACCAGCAAAAATGATATTGAAAAGTACGGCATTGCCGAGTTCAATGCCCGTTGCCGTTCCAGCGTTTTTAAATATGTGTCCGAGTGGAACAAGCTGACTGAACGGATTGCCTACTGGGTGGATTTGGACAATGCCTATATAACTATGGATAACAACTATATAGAGAGCGGCTGGTGGGCGCTTAAGCAAATGTGGGACAAGGGATTAGTGTATCAGGGGCATAGGGTTACCCCCCATTGCCCGCGCTGCGGCACTTCGCTAAGCTCTCATGAGGTGGCGCAGGGATATAAGGATAATACCGAAGACCCTTCCGTATTTGTAAAGTTTGAAATAGCCAAAGAAAGTCTGGCCAAGGCAGGTTTGGCAAAGAAATGGGCTTACCCGGCTGACAAGCCGCTTTACCTGCTGGCCTGGACTACTACCCCCTGGACTTTACCTGCCAATACCGCGCTGGCAGTATCCGCTGCGGACCAGTATGCCATACTGGATATGACGGACTATTATATGATACTGGCCAAACCCCGTCTGTCAGCCCTCAAACTGGCGGAAAACCCCGTAGCGGGGGAATGCCTGGGCAGTGACCTTAGCAGGCTTTTTTATAAGCCGCTGTTTGACCCGCGGGAATTCGGTATTCCTGTAAGAAATATGCAGGATAACTCTGAGACAGGTGTTTCTGAAGAACTGCTTTATCCGGTAATCACCACCAGCTATGTATCTATGGATGACGGTACGGGTATAGTCCATACCGCCCCGGCTTACGGCGAACTGGACTATGAATCCGGGGTGAAGTACGGGCTGAAATTTGTCCACCACGTGGATTTGCAGGGCAGGATAACCGGCAGTTACCCGTTTGCCGGCAAATTTGTTAAAGAAGCTGACAAGGATATCTCCCGCAACCTGAAAGAGCGGGGGCTGATGTTCCGTAATGAACGTATGCACCATACCTATCCGTTCTGCTGGCGGTGTGATTCCCCGCTTATTTATTACGCCAAGCAAAGCTGGTATATACGGACTACCGCGGTCAGAGACGAACTGATAAAGGGCAACCAGCAGATAAACTGGTATCCCGAACATATAAAAGACGGCCGCTTTGGAGACTGGCTGGAAAATAATATTGACTGGGCTTTTTCCCGCGAGCGTTACTGGGGAACGCCTGTACCCATCTGGCGGTGTGAAAAGTGCGGCCGGACGGAGTGTGTCGGCGGCATTGACGAACTCAAAGCCAAGCCGAATTTTAAAGGCATGCAGGAAAAACTGGATATCCACCGCCCATATGTAGACGAGTGGACTTATGACTGTGATAAATGCGGCGGGAATATGAAACGGGTTACCGAGGTTATGGACTGCTGGTATGACTCCGGGGCTATGCCGGTTGCCCAGTACCATTACCCCTTTGAGCCCGAAAGCAGGTCTATTGCCAAAGACGGGCGTTTCCCTGCTGACTATATCTGTGAGGCTGTAGACCAAACACGCGGCTGGTTTTACAGTTTGCATGCTATTTCTACCCTGATATTCAACCGCCCCTGTTATCAGAATGTAATCTGTCTGGGGCATATACTGGATGAGCGCGGCGAAAAAATGAGCAAGTCCAGAAATAATGTTATTCAGCCGGCTACGGTGCTGGATAAATACGGGGCAGACGCTGTCCGCTGGTATTTCTATACTGCGGCCCCTCCCGGAAATGCCAGACGCTTTTCCGAAAAACTGGTGGGTGAGGTAACCCGCCAGTTCCTGCTGATGCTCTGGAACGTATATTCATTTTTCGTTACCTACGCCAATATAGACAGCTTTACCCCTTCGGAAAAGTATCTGGAAGGCGAAGTGCCCGAACTGGACAGGTGGATTTTATCCGAGCTTAACCAGCTGGTGCTGGATGTAGATAAGGGGTTGGATAATTATGACCCCACTCAGGCCGGACGGCGGATTGAAGATTTTGTGGGATACCTTTCCAACTGGTATGTCCGCCGCAGCCGCCGCCGTTTTTGGAAGAGCGAAAATGATGCTGACAAACTTTCAGCCTATCAGGCTTTGTATACCTGTCTGGTTACTCTTTCCAGACTGCTGGCTCCCTTTACCCCGTTTGTAGCCGAAGAACTCTACCAGAACCTGGTGCTTTCGGCAGACCCGTCTGCTTTGGAAAGTGTCCACCTGACGGATTTTCCGGTGGCGGACACAGCGCTTATAGACGAACAGCTGGATAACGAAATACGGCTGGTGATGAAGGTTTCCAGTATGGGGCGTTCTGCCCGAAGCAAAGCGGCTCTCAAAGTCCGCCAGCCTCTGGCTGAGGTGCGGGTGGTACTGGCTTCCGCCGGTGAAAGAACAGGACTTATGCGTCTGGCCGAGCAGGTGCTGGAAGAGCTGAATGTAAAGGCTTTGGCAGTGGAAGAGCCGGGCACAGTTATACCGGAGAAAAACTATGCCGCAAGTACCGAAGGGGCTTATACAGTAGCCGTCTATACCGGACTTTCACCCGAACTGCTGGCTGAAGGCACTGCCCGCGAGATTGTCCACCGTTTGCAGACTATGCGGAAATCTGCCGGATTTGAGATTGCAGATTATATAAATACTCATTATCAGGCTGATGAATATCTGGATAGTGTTATCCGGATGCATAGCGAGTATATAAAGAAAGAAACACTCTCCAACCAGCTTATAAAGGGAAACGCCCCCGAAGGGGCGTATGCTGAAAGTCTGGATATTGACGGCCACTCCCTAAGCCTGTGGGTGGCACGCTAAAAAACTAAAAAACTAGCTTTCCGGCGGCGGGGTCTCTGCCAGTGTCAGAGTGACAGTAGCGGTTACTCCGTCCCGGAAATAGCTGACCTCTATTTTATCGCCTATCTTTTTGCCGTGGATAGCTAGTATCAGTTCTTCATCAGTCAGCACTGGCTGGCCGTTTATGGCCAGAATAACATCATTTGCCATTAGACCTGCTTTTTCGGCGGGTCCGCCTTCAGACACGCCCCGGATAAGCACCCCTCTGTCTATGCCCAGCCTGAAGTATGACTGGATTGAACTGTCTACGGTCAGTATGCCGGCCACTCCCATAAAAGGCCGGGTAATATAGCCTTTTTTGACCAGCTCTTCAATGAAGGTGCGGGCGGAGTTTATATTTATAGCGTAGCCTACCCCTTCCACCCCCACTTCCGCTATTTTGGCAGAGGTAATGCCGATAACCTCACCGGCCATATTTACCAGCGGGCCGCCGGAATTGCCTTCGTTTATGGCTACATCTGTACCTATCAAACCGTACAGGGTTACACTCTGGTCAACGGTTATCTGGGCATCCAGACGGCTTATCCAGCCGCCTTTCATGGTTATCCCCAGCCCCAATGCATTGCCGATAGCCGCCACCGGTTCGCCTACTTCCAAAGCTGACGAATCACCTATATATACAAACGGCAGGTCTTCACCCAGTGTATCCACCTTGATTACCGCCAGGTCTGTGCGTGAATCTGTTACCACCTGGCTGGCGGTAAAGGTACGGCCGTCTGAAAGGGTGACGGTGACAGTGCTTCCGCCTTCAACTACGTGGTTGTTGGTAATAATATAGCCGCTGGGGTCTATTATGAAACCCGAACCTGAGGCTACGGCAACCGTTTGGCGGCCGAATATATCCTGGGTTATGTATTCCACATCTACCGCTACCACGGCTGGTTTTACCATGGCAACCACCATGGCATAGTTGGCCAGTTCCGGCAGATTCTGCTGGGGAGTGGGGAATGTCCAGTCTGCATCAATAGGGGTAGAAGTGCTGTCGGTATTGTCAGAGTTTATAGGCTGGGATAAGTAATCACAGCCTCCGCTGAGAACACTAACAACAAGTACTATGCCCAGAAACAGACTTAATAATTTTTGTTTCTTTTTCATAGTTTTGCTCAAGCCGGCAGCTGGGAGATAAGGTTATTGATAATGGGCAAAGCTATATACAGGCTGATAGCATAGCCGATGCCCTCCACCCCTACCTCCTGTATTTTGGCGCTGGTTATGCCGATAACTTCACCCTGATAGTTTACCAGCGGTCCGCCGGAGTTACCCGGATTTATGGCGGCATCGGTTTCTATCAGCCCGGTCAGGCTTTCGGTATCGCTGAACTGAACAGTGGTATTTAACCGGCTTATCCAGCCGCCGGTCATGGAAATACCCATACCCAGCGCATTACCTATAGCGGCCACCGGTTCTCCTACCGCCAGTTTAGATGCATCACCTAGCTTGACTGCGGGCAGATTGGTGGCATCTATCTTTATCACCGCCAGGTCGTTGGCCGGATAAGTGCGTACCGCTACCGCATTGAAAGTGCGCCCGTCATCCAGGGTTACTGTTATGCTGGTGGCGTCCTCCACCACGTGGTTATTAGTTACGATAATCCCGTTTGAATCTATAATCCAGCCGGAGCCGGCAGCCTGTTCTACTACTGTCCGCCCGAAAATATCACGGGTGACCAGCTCTACATTTATAGCCACTACTGAAGGTTTTACCGCTTTTACGGCATTTACGAAATTAACCGGGCTGGGCACACTGCCCAGCTCATCACTGCCGTCAGACAGATTTTGGTTATTACTCTGGTTTTGGGTGTCATCTTCAGGAGAATTGCTGAACTCCTGAAGCAGGTCACAGCCCTGAGCCAACAGCATGGATACCACCAAGCTGATTGAAATAAACAGACCGAAGAAATTCTTGGAAAATTTTTTCATAGCCTCTTCCTGTATGGAGTTATTGGTTTTATTATAGCAGGAAATTGTGTAGAAATTATTTATAAACTAAAGGGAGGGGTTTTTTGCCCCTCCCTTGTGAAAACAGTTTTGAGGTATTTGCCTAAGCGCTTACTTTGGGCAAACCTTTCTGGGCTTCTTTAACCAGTTCGGCAGGGTATTCATAATTGCTCAGCTTGCCCCGCAGGTACAGGTCATAGGAAGCCATGTCTACGTGGCCATGGCCGCTGTGGCAGAAGAGTATAGTCTTGGCTTCGCCGGTTTCGCGGCATTTCAGGGCTTCATCAATAGTCGCCCTTATGGCATGGTTGGTTTCGGGTGCGCTTATGAAACCTTCGGTCTGGGCAAACTGTATGCCTGCCTCAAAGGTCTCTATCTGGTTGACCGCTGTGGCCTCAATCAGGTTCAGGCGGCTGAGGTGAGACAGCAAAGGAGACATACCGTGATAGCGCAGACCGCCGGCATGTACCGGAGGCGGCATAAACTGATGTCCCAGAGTAAACATTTTCATCATGGGGGTCATGCCGGCTTCGTCACCGAAGTCATAGGCATCCAGCCCCTTGGTCAGTGAAGGGCAGCTGGCAGGTTCAACAGCCATAATGCGGGTATCCTTGTGAGTGCCATTGAGCTTGTCTTCTACAAAGGGCAGGGCAATACCGCCGAAGTTAGAGCCGCCGCCTACGCAGCCAATAACTATATCCGGGTAGCAGTCTGCCATAGCCATCTGTTTTTTGGCTTCCTGACCGATAATAGTCTGATGCAGCAGAACATGGTTAAGTACGCTGCCCAAAGCATACTTGGTGCCGGGATGGGTTACGGCGTCTTCCACCGCTTCGCTTATAGCAATACCCAGGCTGCCGGGGCATTCGGGGTCACGTTCCAGTATTTCACGGCCTATCTTGGTATCCGGGCTGGGGCTGGGTACAACTGACGCACCCCAGGTTTCCATCATGACCCGGCGGTAAGGCTTCATATTGTAGCTTACCTTTACCATATAGACCTTGCACTCTATATCAAAAAATTTGCAGGCCATGGCCAGCGAAGAGCCCCACTGTCCGGCGCCGGTTTCGGTGGAAATCCTCTTTATGCCGGCTTTTTTATTGTAATAGGCCTGAGCCAGAGCAGTATTGGGTTTGTGAGAACCGGCCGGGCTGACATCTTCCAGTTTGTAAAAGATTTTGGCCGGGGTCTGCAAGGCCTTTTCCAGCCTGTGGGCGCGGTAAAGGGGGGTAGGCCGCCAGATTTTATATATTTCCAGCAGTTCTTCGGGGATGGGTATATGCCTTTCGGGGCTGAACTCCTGCATGATAAGGCTCATGGGGAATATGGCTTCCATATCAGCCGGAGTTACCGGCTGGCCGGTACCCGGGTGCAGAACCGGGGGCAGCGGTACGGGTAAATCAGGCTGGATATTGTACCAGACCTGGGGCATATCCTTTTCTTGCAGTAGAAACTTGGTTTGAGCCATGGCTGTTCTCCTTGAGATTATTTTAGTATCCGTTTTGCCTTGGTTTAGTATTTACTTCCCTGTTGCCAGTCAGCCCCAGTCCATCTAAAGCCTCCTTAGCCGTATCAGGTTTGTCCGGGCAGGGATAATAAAAAACCCTCTGCCCTGAAAGGGGCAGAAGGTTCACTTCCGCGGTACCACCCTAATTAGCCGTAACCCTAAAGCTACCGGCCATCTTTAACAGGCACTTGGGGCGAACCCTTTATGCCTTAGGATACGTTAACGCTTCCCCTGCGGCAAGGCCTACTTGGATAACTCCGTTCGGTTTGCGGCTCCCAAGTCCATTCACCCTCTGCGTCAGCACCGGCTCACACCTTGCCCGGCTCTCTCAGCCTCGCTTGAAAATTACTAGTCTTGTTCACAGCCTTTGAATATTCAGTTAGCTACATATTAATCACTGGGTGTCTGCTTGTCAAGCTGGTTTCCGTTAAACAAACAAAATGAATGATATTAAAAAATTGATACAAAATATAAAATCTGGTACACTGGCTCATCTAATGCTTCAGACAATATATTTCCGGATGGTGAGATTTGAATCTTGCTGACAGGCTTTCAGAAATAGTGGCAGCCCGGCCTGAGGCTGTCGCTTTGAAATCTGAAAATAAACAGGTTACTTATAATGAATTGGACAGTATTTCCGACTGTTATGCCTGGGCGCTTACCCGCCGGGGAGTGGTTGCGGGCGAACGGGTGGCGCTTCTGATGCCAAACTGTTTTGAATTTGTGTTTTTTTATTTCGGTATAGTCAAAATAGGGGCTGTGGCCGTACCGCTTGACCCCAAATACAAATGGCCTGAACTGAAAGCTTTGCTGGATGACTGCCAGCCTGTAGCCTTGGTTTGCCAAACCGAGGGGCTAAATGTATTGCACCCGCACCGCTCTGAACTGGGTTATATCCAGCATTATATCAGTCTGGAAGATACCGTTTATCCGGGTGTAGCTGTACTTAAAGACTTTTTGGCTAACATATCGGAGTTGCCTTTTGAAATTGATGTGCCTGAAACTCAGGTAGCCCATATCGCTTATACATCGGCTGCCCAGTTACGCCCGCAAGGCGTCATGATAAGCCATGAAAATCTGGTAAAGACAGCCGCTATTTCCGCCTGCGGGTTTGAACAAACGGCCGAAGACAGGGTAATACTCTTTGCCCTGCCGCTTCATCACGTCATCGGGCTGGTGGTGGTAATGCTGGGTACTCTTTTTTGCGGCGGGAGTGTGATACTTCTTTCCGGTGTTTCTATAGACTGCCTGCTAAAAACTATTGAAAGGGAAAGCATTACCGTATTTCTGGGCGTTCCTTTTATTCATGCCATGCTGGTTCGCCATTTGCGTGAAAATTCTTCTGAATACAATCTGACTTCACTCAGGTTATGCGGCAGTGCCGGTGCGCCCCTGCCCCCGGAACTGGTGCTGGCCTACAGGATTTTGCTGGATAGGGACTTGGTGGATTTTTACGGCCTGACTGAATCTACTTCCCATGTAACCTGCCAGCCGTTAGACCGAAGCGGTAAACCCGGTTCAGTGGGTAAAACACTTAACGGGTTTGAACTGGAGGTGGTGGATGGGGCAGGGCATTTATTACTGCCGTTTCAGGCGGGGGAGGTCATTATCCGCGGGCCGGTTATGCAGGGGATATACCGTCAGCCTGAAAGAACCAGCCAGATGTTGCGTAACGGCTGGCTTTATACCGGGGATATCGGCTATAAGGATAACGAGGGATTTGTTTACATAAAGAGTTTTATTAAGCCCATGCTTATTACCAAAGGTCAGAATATATATTTTTCTGACCTTGAAGATTTGCTTCTTTCATGCCCGGGGGTGAAAGAAGTACTGGCAGTGGGGATACCTGATCCTGATGGTATGCGGGGTGAAGTGGTTCGGGTGGCGGTGGTACTTCGGGACGGGTTTGAGCAAACCCCTGCCGGTATTAAGAAATACTGTCTGGATAATCTGGCGCAGTATAAAACCCCCCGGGAAATCTTTATTTTAAAAGAACTGCCCTGTGATTTGCTGGGTTTGCCCTGCCGGGAAACTCTAAGGCAGATGCAAAAATGAGCGGAATGTATATATTGCCAAACTCATAGCTATGTGTATAATAAGTTACATACTGTAGCTGATGAGAGGTGAAATATGGCTAACGTAGCCATAGTAACCGATACCACTGCCTGTATACCCTCCGAACTTGTCCGGAAATACCAGATAGAAGTTATTCCGATAGACGTTGTGATAGACGGCAAGGTTTATCCCGATAACGAACTAAAGCTGGGCCGCTTTTACCGGATGCTAAAAGAATCTCCCCTGACCGCTAAAACTATTGGTTCGGTGCCGGGTCCTTATATTGAAGCCTTCAGCCGTTTGGCGTCCAGAACTGACCAGATATTGTGCATTACCGAGCCGGTGCGGTTTTCGGGTATGTTCAATGCCGTCCAGCTGGCGGCCATGCAGGTACTGGAAAAGCAGAAAAACCTTTGTATAAAAGTAATTCCCTGCGAAACAGCGGCTGCCGGTTTGGGGCTGGTAGTTATGGAAGCCGCCCGCCAGGCTGAATCCGGCAAAAGCCTGAATAATCTGGTTGCCCAGGTAAATACCCTGATGCAGAGGGTATATCTGTATGCCACTTTGGATACCTTTGATTATTTAATTAGAGGCGGGCGTATTCCTAAAATAGCGGCTCTGGCAGATTCTGTCCTTCAGATAAAGCCGGTTTTTACGCTGCGGAACGGGGATGCCCAGACTATAGCTCTGCCGCGGACTGCTGAAAAAGCTTTGCAGAATATACTGGACTTGATGACCGAACACGTAAAGGGCAAAGGGAAACTCACAGCGGCGGTAATGCACGCTGATGCCCTGGAACGGGCACACGGCCTTGAACAGAGCATAAAGGAAAAATATCCTCAGGCAGAAATTTTGCTGATGGAATTTACCCCGGTGATGGGGGTGCATACCGGTCCTGGGGTAGTCGGAATAGCTTTTTACGAGGCTTGAAAACTGTCTGGGTTTTTTAGTTTTTTTGGAATATAATGTTTAGTTATTATGCTGCTTGCGTCTGAAAATGATACCGGATTATTGCTGTCCAGTTTGGGGAAGTTGCCTCCGCCGGAGAAATGCCCGTTTCTGCTTATACTTGTCGGGCTGCCGGGAACAGGTAAAAGTACCTTTGCAAAGCATTTTGTAGAACACATACCGGCTGTGGTACTGGAGAGTGACGCTTTGCGTAAAACCCTGGTAACACAACCGGTTTATACTGATACTGAGCATACCAGAGTTTTTACGGCAGTGCATACGCTTATGGCCAAACTGCTAAAGCAGAAAGTATCTCTGGTGCTGGATGCTACCAGCCTGACTGCTAAAGACCGCGAACCTTTATATAAGATTGCCTCCGGGGCGGGAGTCAGAAATTTTGTTGTAGAGATTGATTTGCCTCCGGAGATTATCAAAAAACACCTGAACGAGCGGATACAGCAGGGTACATCCCGCTCTGATGCGGATTGGGAGATTTACCTGCAGCTGAGGCCGAAGTTTGAGCCTGTTTCCGGTAAATGTTATCGTATAAAGAGTGAGTCTGACTTTCAGCCGGTGCTGGAGTATCTAATAAAAGATGTAAAAAACTATATTTCACAAGAGGAGTGCAGATAATGGAAATAAAAGTCATTCAGCAAAACCCCCGGTCAATTACGGCTGATGTTTTGGCAATGCCTGTTTTTGAAGGGCAGGATTTGAGTTTTGAACTTAAAGAACTGGATGCCAAGCTGGGGGGCAGCCTGGCTGAAATGAAGGATAAAACCGAGCTCAAGGGCAAAACAGGAGAGCTTGATCTGATAAATACGCTGGGCAATCTACCTGTCCGCTATTTGGCCGTATTCGGTTTGGGAAAAGCTGATAAATTCGGGCCTGACGAACTCCGTAAGTCTGTGGGTGAGCTTGCAAGGGCTTTATCCAAAAAGGCTTTCAAGAATATGGCTATCTGGTTAGGCGAGCTTCCGCTTGCGGCAGATGTGCTGGCTGAAACAGCGGTTGGCGGCGCACTTATGGGCAGTTACCGTTTCCGCAAGTATTTTACCAGCGGCAATGAAAACGGGGTGATTGATGAAGTTAAACTGGCACTGGGGGACAATGCTGACCTGTCCAGCGCCTCACAAGGGCTTATCAGGGGGCAGATTATAGCCGAAGCGGTCTGTTCTGCCCGTGACCTTATAAACGAACCTTCCAGCAACATGACCCCTACTGATTTGGCAGATTTTGCACAGCGTTTGGCCGAATCTACAGGCCTTGGCTGCCAGATATTTAATGAATCCCAACTGCTTGAAAAAGGCATGGGTGGCGTGCTGGGAGTGGGGCAAGGCTCATGTCAGGCACCCAAATTTATTGTCCTCAAATATACCGGGCGTGATAGTGATGAAATTGATTTGGCTTACGTGGGTAAAGCTATTACGTTTGATTCAGGCGGCATATCCTTGAAACCCTCGGATAAAATGTGGGAAATGAAGTCGGATATGTCCGGCGGGGCGGCCGTGATTACATCTATGGGGGCTATTGCTAAGCTGAAACCGGCGGTAAATATTATGGGTATTGTGCCGGCTACTGAAAACATGCCCAGCGGCTGTGCTATCAAGCCGGGTGATGTTCTGCGCATGGCCAGCGGAAAGACGGTAGAAATCCATTCTACTGACGCTGAGGGGCGGCTGATACTGGCTGATGCCCTTGATTATGCCTGCCGGCAGGGGGCTAAACAAATAGTAGATATTGCCACCCTTACCGGTGCCTGCTCACGCGTATTCGGCAGTGCCTGCAGCGGCGGTTTTACCAATAATGACGACTTTTATGCCGGGGTTGTATCTGCTGCCAAACAGGCGGGCGAATGCATCTGGCAGCTGCCCACTTTTGAAGAGTATAGAGAAATGATAAAGAGCGATGTGGCTGATATAAAAAATGTGGGCGGTGCGGTTGCCGGTGCCAGCACGGCGGCTTTGTTTCTGGAAGAATTTGTGCAAGATACACCCTGGGTGCATTTGGATATTGCCGGCACGGCCTATCTTGATAAGGACAGCGGTTACCGGATCAAGGGCGGTTCAGGAGCATCTGTAGCTACTCTGATACGTTTGGCAGTAAATACTGCAAAATAATTATAAATATATGGCTGAAAACCTTGACTTTTGTGCTAAAATGAATGGGTTGCAAATGAGGGTTGGTTTTTGCAAGCAATGTACTGCCTTCTCTTGCATCAGGACAGATTATCCTGGCCGGGTTTAGCCCAGGGTGAATAATATGCCTCAAGATTCTGCAATTTTGGTTTTGCCAAAGTTGTTTTTGTGGTTGGAGGCAGATTATTTGTTATTGGGCTGCTATTACATAGGCCGGGGGTTTTAATATCTGTGAAAAAGCTGCAATATGGCTAAGCTGACAGCCGATGCTTAACCGGGTAAAAACTCTGGTGGAGTATTTTTTAGCCGGGATAATGGCATCGGTTTTATGCTTTAGTATCGGGCTGAATAGGGGCATCCGATTTGTGACTTACCAAGCCGGCAAGTCGGGGGTGTTCTTCAGGTGGGGGCATTTTGACCTGCTCCATTCACCTGCCGAATATCGGCCGCAGTTTAACCCAAGATAACCAAATATTAAGATGCCATTTTACTTATTATGATAAACCAGGAGTACATTCTTGATATACAATGCTTCCGAATATAATTTTAAAGCACCGGAAATACTTTCCCGTGCCAGAAGAGTCCTGATAAAGCCTTGTGCCCATTATCCGGTGCAGTATCCGGTGAGTACCAGCCGTGAGCTCATATCCAAAATCATAGCCGGAATACGCAAACTGAGTGATGCGGATATTATCATACTGGAGGGAGCACCTGGTGGTGCGCCCATGAAGAGTATTTATAAATCTCTTTCGTATGATTTTCAAAGGGTGGTCCTGCTGGACGTAAATGATTGCACCTGGGTTGAGGTGGATAACCCGCTTAACAAGCCTCTGGTTATACCTACCTTTTGGGTGCCCAATGTTATCTTGTCCAGTGATTTTCTGATAAGTGTTACCCCGTTGCAGGTGATAAACGGCAAGGGCAACTTCTCAATCTCAAATCTGCTGCCGGTACTGCCTTCCAGCAAATATGGCAGCGGCAAAACAGGCTGGGACGCGCTTTATAATCAGGGTATTGAAAAGGTTTTATCTGACCTTTACTTTACGTTGCCCTTTGATATGGGTATCATAGAGGCCACCCAGAAATTTACCAGTCACGGTGACCCCACTAAGGGCGAGATTGAGCACGTGGGCAAGATATTTGCGGGTGAACCTTATGAAGTTGATACCGAAGTTTCACGTACTCTGAATATAAAAACAGATTATCTGGAGTTAATAAAAACGTCCAGCGTTGAACTGGAACGCTGGACTTAAAACCCTTGGTTTTCATTTATTCGGCTTAGTATTTGATGTGGAAATCACCGTAGTTGCCATTTGTGCTTGACCAGCTTACTTCCACTTCTTGAACCTCAGCATGGGGAGGGCCGGAGCGGAGCAGTTTTAGAAATTCAAGCAGAATATCTTTGTCTCCTTCGGCTATCACTTCCACGTCAGTGCCGCTCTCAAGGTTTTGGGCGTATCCGCAAAGCCCCAGACGTATGGCTTGTGTCCGGGTAAAATCCCTGAAGTAAACTCCCTGAACTTTCCCTTTGACAACCGCTTTCAGACAATGCACGCCTGAACCCCGTATCCCAAGTTATATATCCTTGTTTTTCTTCTTTTTGCGGACTACTTCCGGTTCTACATTCGGCTGGAAAAACTCACCCGAAACTGCCGGTTTTTTGGAATCTTTCTTCTGTTTTTTGGTCTCGCGTGATTGAAAATCTCTGCCACCCATACGTGTCCTCCTACAATGCTAAAAGTTTATCAAATGTTATCTTCGGCTGTAAAGCTGTTTTCAAACTGCTGCAAGGCTTCTTTAGCGGCGCTGGTTTCGGCTTCTTTTTTGCTGCGCCCCGAACCTTCCGCCAGCACTTTGTCTTCGGTATAGACTTCGGCTATAAACAGATGGTTATGTTCCGGCCCGCTGAAATCTATAATACGGTAGCGGGGTGTAAGCTGAAATTGGGCTTGCACAAGCTCCTGCAGGCGTGATTTGTAATCAATGTTGGAACTCAGGGTTTGCACCCGTTCCATTTCGGTCTTAAAAAGGCGGAAGATAACTTCCCTGGTTGCATCTATCCCTTTATCCAGATATATGGCTGCCAGCACGGCTTCAAATGCACCCGCCAGATTGGCCGGCTTAAAACGCCCCTTGGAGGCATCTTCACCCCGCCCCAGATAGAGGTATTTGCCAAGATTGATGCCCAAAGCTACTCTTACCAGACTTTCCCGCCGCACCAGCAGGGAACGGAAACGGGTCAGGTCACCTTCCTGAATATCAGGGAAATCATGGTAAAGCCGGTCTGCAAATATTACACCCAGTACGGCATCACCCAGAAATTCCATTCTTTCGTTAGAGCCGCTTAAGTGGTTTGGGTTTTCGTTTACCCATGAAGTATGTATGAGCGCCTGCTCCAAAAGGGACAGATTTTCAAACTTTACTCCCAGGGATTTTTCAAGTTCAGTTAAATCTAACATTTCAGATAAGATTATGCCATTCGGCAAATACATGTCAAGCAGGAACAAATGCAGGGTTTTCTTGACTTAAAATTAAAAAGCATTTATGATAGTCCTGATATAAAAATGTATATAGGAGATAGGAAACGGAATGAGTAAACTATTAGAGAATGCCGGCGTCATAGCTTTCATCTTAGCCTTCCTGTTTTGTTGCTTTGGCATAAGTTTAGTTATTTTCTATGGCTTCCTTTATATGCCTCCTGCAATTACCCCTATTTCATAAGATAGTTTTTGCAAAACAATGCCGCACCTTTTAATATTGATGCGGCATTGTTTTGCAGCTTGGTTCACTGTATAATCCGTGTGCATGTTGGGGAATCGTCTAGCGGTAGGACAGCGGACTCTGAATCCGTATGGGAAGGTTCGAATCCTTCTTCCCCAGCCATTTCGTTCTTTACGGCGCATTCGTCTAGCGGCCCAGGACGCGTCCCTCTCAAGGACGAGATCACCGGTTCGAATCCGGTATGCGCTACCAATAGGTATTTAAAGCCCTTTTGCAAAGCTGAAAAGTTTTGAAGAGGGCTTTATTTTTACCTGTTTGCTTTTATTTAGTATTTAAAGCCAAGGTAAGGTGCCGGAATAAAAGTAACTTTCTGCCTTTTTGAGTTTCTTATTTAATAAGTGCAGCCCGAGCTTATTTTTTAAATCAGTCAAAAAATAACTTTTATAAATTTTGGGGTTTAAACAAGCCACGTCACACCAAAGAAATCTTTAAGGGTGCACTGCGTGACCAGCATATGTATGCCAGGTTATATGACAGATGGGCAAAAATAACAAAAAATATGCCAAATATTTTAAAAAATACCCCCCTCCAAAGCTAAAAAGGGATTTGCTTTCCCCTAAACCCTATGATATACTCTCCCACGTTGAAATTGATTGCCGAATAAAAACGGCCACTTTAAAAGACAGGTTACACGGTAAACAACTCCATAAAAGCCTTCAACAGGCTGGGGTTTTTCCTTGACAGAGAGTAACGAAATGTGATACTATCTCTTTTTGTCTGGAACTAATGCACCTTAACAACTGGATAGCGGAAAGAAAAGTTTTAAAACAATACACTAGTAATTATTATTGAGCTTGGAGAGTTTGATCCTGGCTCAGGATGAACGCTAGCGGCGTGCCTTATGCATGCAAGTCGAACGGTCTTAAGCAATTAAGATAGTGGCAAACGGGTGAGTAACGCGTAAGTAACCTACCTCTAAGTGGGGGATAGCTTCGGGAAACTGAAGGTAATACCGCATGTGATGGGCTGACATAAGTCGGTTCATTAAAGCCGCAAGGTGCTTGGTGAGGGGCTTGCGTCCGATTAGCTAGTTGGTGGGGTAATGGCCTACCAAGGCTTCGATCGGTAGCTGGTCTGAGAGGATGATCAGCCACACTGGGACTGAGACACGGCCCAGACTCCTACGGGAGGCAGCAGCAAGGAATCTTGGGCAATGGGCGAAAGCCTGACCCAGCAACGCCGCGTGAGGGATGAAGGCTTTCGGGTTGTAAACCTCTTTTCACAGGGAAGAATAATGACGGTACCTGTGGAATAAGCTTCGGCTAACTACGTGCCAGCAGCCGCGGTAATACGTAGGAAGCAAGCGTTATCCGGATTTATTGGGCGTAAAGTGAGCGTAGGTGGTCTTTCAAGTTGGATGTGAAATTTCCCGGCTTAACCGGGACGTGTCATTCAATACTGTTGGACTAGAGTACAGCAGGAGAAAACGGAATTCCCGGTGTAGTGGTAAAATGCGTAGATATCGGGAGGAACACCAGAGGCGAAGGCGGTTTTCTAGGTTGTCACTGACACTGAGGCTCGAAAGCGTGGGGAGCGAACAGAATTAGATACTCTGGTAGTCCACGCCTTAAACTATGGACACTAGGTATAGGGAGTATCGACCCTCTCTGTGCCGAAGCTAACGCTTTAAGTGTCCCGCCTGGGGAGTACGGTCGCAAGGCTAAAACTCAAAGGAATTGACGGGGGCCCGCACAAGCAGCGGAGCGTGTGGTTTAATTCGATGCTACACGAAGAACCTTACCAAGATTTGACATGCATGAAGTAGTGAACCGAAAGGGAAACGACCTGTTAAGTCAGGAGTTTGCACAGGTGCTGCATGGCTGTCGTCAGCTCGTGCCGTGAGGTGTTTGGTTAAGTCCTGCAACGAGCGCAACCCTTGTTGCTAGTTAAATTTTCTAGCGAGACTGCCCCGCGAAACGGGGAGGAAGGTGGGGATGACGTCAAGTCAGCATGGCCTTTATATCTTGGGCTACACACACGCTACAATGGACAGAACAATAGGTTGCAACAGTGTGAACTGGAGCTAATCCCCAAAGCTGTCCTCAGTTCGGATTGCAGGCTGAAACCCGCCTGCATGAAGTTGGAGTTGCTAGTAACCGCATATCAGCAAGGTGCGGTGAATACGTTCTCGGGCCTTGTACACACCGCCCGTCACGTCATGAAAGCCGGTAACACTTGAAGTCGATGTGCCAACCGCAAGGAGGCAGTCGCCGAGGGTGGGACTGGTAATTGGGACGAAGTCGTAACAAGGTAGCCGTAGCGGAAGCTGCGGCTGGATCACCTCCTTTCTAAGGATAATTGGCCTCGTGCCTATTAACCTAGGTCGATATCCGACTTAAAACGGATACTTCTCTTTTCTTTCCGCTATCCAGGGGTTAAGGTGTTAGTGTTATAAGGGGATAAAAATTACTTTCTCCTGATTGCTAACCTGTATCTATCCCGCTTTGAAACTCATGTAGGTTTTGTTAGGCATTTTGGGCTGAAGGACTTGCGCTAAGCGTCCTGTTTGCTATATTATATTGACGTTTTTCGGGTAGTATTTCGAAGATACCCAATCTGTCTGTTGTTATCAATCGGGCCATTAGCTCAGCTGGTTAGAGCGCAGTCCTGATAAGACTGAGGTCCTTGGTTCGAGACCAAGATGGCCCACCATAAAGCTAAAACTTAGCATAATCAAACGAATAAAAATACCTGCTGATTAACCGGTTTTTCGCGAGAGAACCGGTTTTTTTATAAAGAAGCAGGAAGATAATGTCTATTATTTCATTTTAGGTGAATAACCTGCGCTGCAAATTGGTATAGTTTAGTATTCACCGGGTTATTGGGCGGGCAAAAAAATCTTTGTGAAATGAAAATATTTACTTTAAAAAGACTGATTGCCGGAGGTAATATAACAGTATGATAAGTAATGAAGGTTCAGAAAAAGTATTATCTCCGGAAGAACAGGCTAAATTACTTGGCCTGCTTAAAGGGCGTTTTGAGCAAAATATACACCGCCACGAGGGCATTGTTTGGGCTAAGGTGCAAGAAAAGCTTAAGGCAGATACCCTTAAATTGTGGTCATTGGGTGAGATGGAAAAAACCGGCGGTGAGCCGGATGTGATTGATTATGACAAAAGTACAGGTGAATATTTATTCTATGATTGTTCGCCCCAAAGCCCGGAAGGACGCCGAAGAGCGTGTTATGACCGTGCGGCGGCAGAGAAGCGGCCGGCACCGGGCGGGAATGCTGTTGATATGGCCAATGAGATGGGGATTGAACTTTTAACCGAGGAGCAGTACCGTACATTGCAAAAATCCGGCAGTTTTGATACCAAGACTGACAGCTGGTTAAAAACCCCGGCGGATATCCGGAAACTGGGCGGGGCTATTTTTGCTGATTGCCGTTACGGCCATGTGTTTGTGTTTCATAACGGCGCAATCTCATGGTATGCCTCCAGAGGATTCAGGGGGTTGCTTAGGGTTTAGGTGTTATCCGTTTGGCCGGAAAGGAAGATATAATTTTCATGGACAGCGGAAATGTTACAGGGTAAAGTAATACTGTGAAGATGGAGTATAGTGTGGCGGCGGGTATAAACGCCTTTGGAGTTACCATAAATCATCAGATCCTATATTCCTGCGGGTAGGGTGGGTATAAATGAATAACAAAAGGCCGAATCCGGAAGTTTCAGAACTGCGATATCGCCGCCTTTTCGAAACGGCTCAAGACGGTATTCTCATTATTGATGCCGAATCCGGCAAAATAACTGATGCCAACCCCTTTTTGTTCGAGATGCTGGGTTATGATACAGACGCTATTATCGGTAAAAAACTCTGGGAAATTGGTCTATTCCATCATATAGTTTCCAACCGCAAGGCATTTGAAGTTCTGCAGGCTAAAAGCGGTATTCGCCACGAAGACGTATACCTTGAGACAAAAAGCGGCCAAATACGCCAGGCGGAATTTACCAGCAATACCTATTATGTCGGTGAGGATAAAATCCTCCAGTGCAATATACGGGATATTACCGAGCGCAAGCTGGCAGAAGAAGAGCTGCGCAAAACTGAAGAACGTTACCGGGAGTTCTACCAGAAATCCCCCATCGGTTACCAGTCACTGGATTCCGAAGGCCGTCTGATAGAGGTCAATCAGGTCTGGCTGGATGAAATGGGATACACCAAAGAAGAAGTTGCCGGCCGCTGGTTCGGTGATTTTTTGCGGCCTGACCAGATAGACCTTTTCAAGAAACGCTTTGCTGTTTTCAAAAATACTGGTACTGCCGCTACCGAATTTTATATGAACCGCAAAGACGGGTCAGTGGTGCTGATAGCATTCAGCGGGAAAATAGCCCGTGATACTAAGGGTAATTTTAAACAAACCCATTGCACATTGCAGGATATTACCCAGAGGCATTTGGCAGAAGAAGCTATCAGGGAAAGCCAGCGGAAATATCAGGCCCTTTTTGAAAGCATAGGTGATGCGGCTTTTGTCTGTTATATTGATGACCATAAGTGGGCGGATGAGTTTATTGAACTGAATAAAGTGGCTTCGGATATGCTCGGCTATACCCATGAACAGCTCTTGTCAATGTCAGTAAAGGAGCTGTTTTTTAGTTTGCCGTCAGACCTTATCTTGGAAGAGACCACCGATAAGCTTTACCGTCATAAGGTAATAACCCGTGAGTCCAGACTGCGGCACAAATGCGGTCAGGCTATTCCGGTGGAAATGACATTCCATTTATTTGACTTGCAGGGCAAGCCGGCGGTGCTTACTCTGGCCCGGGATATAACCAGCCGTAAAGAGGCCGCCCGTGAACTTGAGCAAAGTCATAGCCGTTTGGTAAAAGCCGAACAGGTAGCCGGATTCGGTTATTGGGAATTTGATTTAGCCAATGGGCTGGTATATCCCTCTGCCGGTGCCAGAGAAATATATGGCTTAGAGAGCGAGAGTATCACTATTCCTTTTGTCCAGCAGATACCTCTTTCCGAATACAGGTCTGACCTGGATAAAGCCATGAATGACCTGATAAAGCATAATATCCCGTATGATATTGAGTTTAAAATAAAACGGCCTACCGACGGAGCTGTTTTGTATGTACACTCTATAGCAGAGTATGATGCCAAGCGGAATTTGGTGTTCGGTACAATTCAGGATATTACCAAGAGAAAGCAGGCCGAAGAATTACTCCGTGAAAGCGAAGCCAGATTCCGTTCAACTTTTGACCAGTCTCCTATAGGTGCTGCCATATATGATTTGGGCTTCAAATACCGGCAGGTCAATGATAAATTCTGCAAAATGTTAGATTATTCTGATGACGAGCTGACTAATCTGTCAGTCAGGGATATTACCCACCCGGATGATTGGCCTAAAGATTTAATTCATCTGAATCAGCTGAAAAACAGGGAAATCAGCCGTTATGAAACGGATAAGAGATATATTCACAAAAGCGGCAGTGTATTCTGGGTGCATCTGTCCGTGGCCGGTATCCGGGATGCCGGAGGGAATCTGCTTTACTATCTGGCTATGATTGTAGATATTACAGCCCGTAAAGAAGCCGAAGATGCCCTCCAGAAATACAAACTGATTGCCGAAGACAGCCGGGATATTATCCTGTTCCTGGACAGGCAAACCGGGCGATTGCTGGAAGCTAATACCGCGGCTGTAAAGTCCTACGGATATAGCCGTAAACAGCTTTTGTCAATGAGAATACAAGATTTGCGTGCCCCGCAAGCCAGGATACTTAGTGACTCTGAGTTTGAGCAAGCCTATGCTCATGGCATGCTTTTTGAAACCATGCACCGCCGTAAAGACGGCAGCACTTTCCCGGTGGAAGTCAGCTCACGGGGAGCAGATATTGAAGGGACAACCACCCTGATAAATATTATCCGGGATACTACAGAGCGCAAACAGGCCGAAAAAGCCTTGAGCGAAAGCCTGCAGAGTTATCAAGTGCTTTTTAATAGCGTTACCGATGCCATTCTGGTGTATCAGCCGGAGGCGGATTATTCCCCCGGCAAATTTATAGAGATGAATGATGCTGCGGTGGCTATGCTGGGGTACAGCCGCCAGGAAATGCTGCAGATGAACCCGCTGGATGTGGTTTCAAAAGGAATACCCACGGTTAATGTATTTACAGATACCATGCGTCAGGCAGAAAAAAATTCTGAACTGGTAGCTGAGCAAACGCTAAAGACGAAATCAGGTGAAACCATACCGGTTGAACTGCACTCGCGTATGTTTGAGTTTGGGGGCAAGCATACGGTTATTACCCTTGCCAGGGATATAAGCGAACGCAAGAGGCTGGAGGAAGAACAGAAAAAACTGCGTCACCAATCTGAAATGTCCAGCCGTCTGGCGGCAATAGGCGAAATGGCCGCCGGAATTGCCCATGAGATAAATAACCCTCTGACGGGGGTAATCGGTTTTGCTTCTATCCTTATGGATAGGGAAGATTTGCCGCCTGATGCTATGGAGCAGCTGCAGATAATCAATTCCGGCAGTCAAAGGGTAGTGGAGATTGTAAAGCGGATGCTTACATTTGCCCGCCAATCCAAACCGGTCAGGAGCAGTATAAATATTACCGAACTTATTGATAATACTTTGGAATTACGCAGTTACGTGCTGAAAACAGCCAACATAGATGTAGTCAGGCATTATGAACCCGGGCTGCCGCTGCTGACTGTTGATTCCGGCCAAATCCAGCAGGTTATTCTGAATCTGATTCTAAATGCCGAATATTCCATGAAAAAAGCCCATGAAAAAGGCACACTGACTATTACCGTCAGCCGGACGGGGGATAGAATCAGAATGTCTTTCCGTGATAATGGTATGGGTATGTCCGCCGAGACACTGGGTAAACTCTTTCAGCCATTCTTTACCACCAAAGAGCCAGGTGAAGGTTCGGGCTTGGGGCTCAGTTTGTCTCACGGTATCATACTGGAACATGATGGCACTATCCGGGGAGAAAGTATCCCCGGTGAAGGGGCTGAATTTATTGTGGAATTGCCCATAAAGCTTTCCAATGAAAAATCTGCTATCAGCAATCAGGATAGCATGGCTATAGAGCTAGCTAAAAAAGCATCTATACTGGCAGTTGATGATGAGCCGGCTATCCGGTCACTGATACGGATTGTGCTTACCCAAGATGGCTATCAAGTAGATGAATGCGAAGCCCCCCAGGAAGCTATGGAAATGATTTCTAAAAATAAATATGATGCTATTCTTCTGGATATACGCATGCCCGGCATGAGCGGCCTGGAGCTTTATTCAGCAATAACCGCTAAATGGCCCAAGATGGCAAAACGGGTGATTTTTATTACCGGTGATACCTCCGGCAAGCTTATGGTTGCCAATGATATACCCTGTATAAACAAGCCTTTTAATATAGCAGTTTTGAAAGACACCCTGCTTAAGATACTTTCACAGCCAAACTGATATCGGCGGCTGTTTTGCTATTCCCCTTCGGCCTGAAACCCCTGGAAATTTATTCCGCTTACTTTGGAAAGATATAAATAAAAGCTATTTCCTCATTAGAGAAAAAGGGGTAAAATATTCCCTGTTATACTTTTTGCCGGCAGTATTTGCCAGGGTAATTCCGTTTACCCTGTTATATAGTTGTCATTATATTAGGAGGAGCCAGTGGTTATACGTAGCCCCGAATATGAAACCCTTCCCCGGCCGCAGCTGGAAGCGTTGCAGCTGAAAAGACTTCAGGAGACAGTCTCTTATATCTATGAGCGAAACCCTTTTTACCGCCAGAGTATGGATAAACTGGGGGTAAAACCCGCCGATATAAAAACCTTAAAAGACATAGCCCGCCTTCCCTTTACCAGCAAGGAAGATTTCCGGCAGAACTATCCCTTCGGGTTATGCTGTGTGCCTAAAAATGAAATATCCCGCATACAGTCTTCGTCCGGTACTACAGGCAAGCCTGTTATTGCTCCCTATACCGCCAAGGATGTGGATACCTGGGCTGAACTGATAGCCCGTTCCTTAAGCTGTGCCGGGGTAGTGCCTGAAGATATTTTGCAGAACGCTTACGGTTACGGGCTTTTTACCGGCGGGCTGGGGCTTCATTACGGGGCGGAAAAACTGGGGGTGGCGGTAGTGCCGGCCTCTACCGGCAACACCAAACGCCAGCTGATGCTGCTGCAGGATTTGGGTACTACGGTCATTAGCTGTACCCCGTCTTACTCCCTGATAATGTATGAAGCCGGCAAGGAAATGGGTCTGGATTTTCATAATTCTTCGCTCAAGCTGGGCATTATGGGTGCCGAGCCGTGGAGCGAAAATATGCGCCGCGAAATAGAAGCCAAGCTGGGTATAACCGCCCTTAATATATACGGTCTGACCGAAATAACCGGGCCGGGTGTGGCTATGGAATGTCCCCAGAAATGCGGCCTGCATATCTGGGAGGATAATTTCCTGGTGGAGATAATAAACCCTGAAACGGGTGAAGTACTTCCTTACGGCCAAAAAGGGGAACTGGTAATTACCACCATAAACAAACAGGCCCAGCCGGTACTGCGTTTCCGGACTAAAGACATTACCAGCCTGATGCCTGAAAAGTGTGGCTGCGGGCGGACTATGGTGCGTATGGCTCAGATATCCGGCCGGAGTGATGATATGATACGGGTAAGGGGCGTTTCGGTGTTCCCCTCACAGATTGAAAGTGTCCTCCTTACCGTAGAGGGTATTGAACCCCATTACCAGATAATAGTAGACAGGCACAATGCTTTTGCCTCAGATGAGCTGGAAATATGGGTGGAAGTGTCCGAAGGCATTTTCTCTGACGAAATGGCCGGTTTGAATGCCCTTCAGAAAAAACTTCAGGCCGAACTGGATAGCGTACTGGGTATACGCGCCAAAATCAAGCTGGTAGAACCGCGCAGTCTGGCCCGGACTGAGGGCAAGGCAAAAAGGGTTATTGACCGTTCCGAATTACCTGAAAACAGGTAGCAACCAGGAGGAAGAGGAAAATGATGATAAAACAGGTTTCCGTTTTTGTGGAAAATAAACCCGGGCGTTTGTCTGCAATCTTGCAGGCTATGGATAAGTCAAAAATAAATATCCGGGCCTTATCTGTTAGTGAAACCGCCGAATTCGGTATTGTCCGCATGATTTTAGATAATCCTGATGACGGGGCAGAGGCACTTAAAAAAGCCGGTTTTACCAGCCGTACGGATATGATGGTTACGGCTGAAATCCCGGATATTCCCAGCGGGCTTTTGAAGACAGTAGTTGAACCGCTTGGCAAGGCTGATATCAATATAGATTATTTCTATGCCTTTTTGGATTCTACACCGGGCCGGGCCAGGATAGTACTGAAGGTGAGCAACCCTGAGAAAGCTGAAACTATCTTAGGCTGAAGCCGGTTATAAAATTATAGGTTGTATCATGTCTGAGTGTCCCACCCCTTTGGGGGTGGGATATTTGTTTTAGATGGGGAATGCCGGCAGATAAATTTACATAATAAAAATTATTTTGGCCTTAGCTATAGGTAGCTTAAAAAATAAATATTTATAAATTGTATAATACTTTCAGGATGTGCTAGAGGAGGAGGAAAGCAGTGAACCAACCAACAAAAGGCAGTCACGAGATCTTAAGCAAGCCCCTGCCCCAGATACTGGACGAAATCGACGGCAGTATTATCCGGGCAGAACAGGCCGCCGCAGATGCCAGAAAGGCCGCTGAAGAAGCGCGCAGGGCTGGCGAAGAAGCCGCTGAGGCTGTTATGAAGAAGATCCGCAACGTCTTTAACAAAATGGTGGAAGACATTACTACAGAGCTTGCCACTCACGAAAACAAACCCCAGAAATAATACGGTTATCCCAAAGCTGAAATAGAAAGCTACCCGGCTCCCCCCAAAGGAGCCGGTTTTTTATTTTAAAAAATAATCGCCTTCATTTGCTTTAAGACTTGAGATAACACTGTTTTTAGTGCGTTTTGAGGCGGAAAATGAGCAAAATACGCCCATTATCAGCTATGGGTAACTCTATATATTTGGAGCCGGGATTTAAAAAAAACAGTTTTAGGGTATAATAAAAAAATAATACTATCCGGAGGGTTTGCATGTCTGAGACTGAGCTTATTTGTGAACTGCTGGCTGATGCCAAAGTCTTTACCGAAACTGAGTCTGGCTATAAGCGCTATATTTGTGCCAAATGCCCCAAAGACGGGTTTGAAGCCCAGGTTTCAAGGGTAGAGAAACATGATACTACTACGATGTCAGTGGAAAAGGCCGCATTTTACTGCCCCATTTGCCACAATGAGTTTATAGCTTCCACACAGGATATGTATTTAGCTTAGAAAATGGCCGGGGTGGCCGGGAGTACTTGAGAATTTAAATGCATCTAGGTTATTTGAGAAAAGCATACCGTTATCTGCTGAAACGGATACGTGAGCTCAAAATACACTGGAAACTATATCTTTTTCAAAGCTTTCTGGCCACCCTTGTACTTTTTATAATTGCCCTGACACTTAGTATTGAAAATGCGGTCGTTATTGCGTCTATTGCTTCCACGGCCTTCATTGTTTTTACTCAGCCCAGTTCACCCCCGGCTGTGCCGCGCCGTATTTTCTGGGGGCACGTACTGGGATTTTGTATTGGGTGTCTGGTAAATTTGATACCTCACCAATATATGCTGACTGATGCCCTGGTTTACGCTCTGGCAGTGGGGCTTTGCATTTTTTTGATGATGATTATGGATTTAAAACACGCTCCGGCGGCGGGTACAGCTCTGGGTGTTGCCATAACAGGCTTTAGCCCCGGGGTATTGATTGCGGTGGTTACCAGTGCTCTGGTGCTGTCTATGGCTCAAAGCCGGATGAAGGGTTTTTTAAAAGATCTGGCCTGAACTCCTGGCTGGCCATAACCGGCCGGGTCTCATTTTAGCCGGTATATCCTCTATGCCTGAAGGCGGGAAGTGGCTGAGTTCAACCGCATTTTTGGTACAGCGTTTCAGGCACTCTCCGCAGCGTACACATCTGTAAGGGAAAGTGCTACGCCAAACGGTCAGCCCCTGCGGACAGTCCCGCTCTGGTATCGGCACCTGAATACCGTACTATAGTTTGGTATAGTTGGGGTATAGTTAGGGTAGATAAGGTGGCATAGTTGACGGTCTGATGACGAGTGTTCAGGTGGGTTTGGGCCTGCTAAATGCGGCATTGATTGCTTTAGTTTTATTCGGCTCCGGTTAAATATTTATGGTACTTAGGTAACTATCTAAAAGTTACTATCTGGCTATTTAACTATACTCAGATAAACAACTATGCTTTTAAGGCATACTGATTGGAGGGTATAGAAATGGCAGGCAATAACCCCAATATATTCACCATAAATGACCACGAATTTAACATAACCCAAAAAGGGCTTGACCCCGAACAGGTTAAGGTATTTATAGAAAAACTGCTTGAGGAAAACAGCCGCTATACGGCCGAACTTGCCAGAATGAAAGAGCAGGCTGAGCATCTGGATTCCCTGAAGAAACTGGCAGATGCCACGGTTATGGAGGCTGATAAGCTGGCGGCGAGGCTTAAAGAAGAGGCTGTGGCTAAAGCTAAAGCAGAGTCAGACAGCCTGATTGCAAAGGCTGAGGAAAAAGCCAGGAAAGTGTACGAACAGATTTACCGCCAGCTGAACACCCTGAAGCAGCAGGTAAACAGCCTGGACAAGGATTTTGATTTTAAGTCTGAGGGGGCAGCGGTCACGGCTGAGCCTGTAATGACCGCCCCGGTTAAAGAAACACCTGTGCGTGAACAAAGTGACTTTATGGCTAAGGCAGTGGACACCTCGGATATTCTGGAATCGGATACCCGGGAATTGATTGTACGTGACAAGGAAATAGAGCTGGAGATACTGCCGCCGGTAGATGCGGTGAAAATAACTAAAATAATGGACCAGCTGGAAAACGCCAGTGAGGTTGAGGTGGTAGAGCTGATACCCCGCCCCAATCACCCGGTGATTATAGTATATGAAAATAAGCCCAACAGCCTGCTGGATGTACTTAGGAAACTGAGCATGGTAGGCAAGGTAAATGAAATTCCGGCCAGCCCCAACGGGAGCGGGATTGTACGGCGTAAGTACGAAATATCTCTGGCGGCCAACGCCGTTAAGTAAAACATTCTAAGGGAGTGGCCGGCACAGTTTGAAGGGAAATTAAGCCCCGGTGTGCCGGCCTTTTTATTTGTGTTTAGCTGGCTTTGGAAAGCAGGAGTTTTTGCATTTCCTCTTTGGTGGGCAGTTTGCCAGATACAACCACCTCTTCATTTATGACCAGCGCCGGGGTCATCAGTACGGGATAGGCTGATATTTTGTCTATATCTTTTACTTTTACAATCTGGGCTGACAAACCCAGTTCCAGTACGGCTTCCTTGGTCATTTCTTCCAGTTTGTTGCACTTGGTGCATCCTGTGCCCAGTACTTTGATTATCATGTCTTTTCTCCATTTAATATTAGAATATGCCGAATATAAACCCGGCTAAACTTGAACTAATGATTACCAGCCCTATATAAGTGAGGGCTTTGCGGTTACCCAGTATTTTGCGGATAACCAGGAAACCGGGTAAAGAAACAGCCGGTCCTGCCAGCAGCAGAGCCAGTGCCGGGCCTTTGGCCATACCTAAATCAACAAATGCCTTGACTATAGGGACTTCGGTCAGGGTGGCAAAATAGAGTAACGCCCCCGAAAGCGAGGCTATAAGGTTTGAAACAGGGTTATTGCTGCCCACGTAGCTGGTGATAAAATCAGCCGGAATCAGGGTTTTTAAAACCCCGGCTATAAAAATGCCGCCTACCAGCCACGGGAAAATAAGCTTCACAAAACGCCATGTTTCGGAAAGCCATTCTTTTATCTGAGACATATTGAAAAACCGCCACAGGCAGAAGAGCAATACTAAAAGTGCCAGCAGGAATACGGGTATATTTTTGGCGGATGCGAATATAAGTATGGCAATCAGACTGCCGAAATAAATCAAGGTCTGGTATAGGGGGCGTTTGGCGGCCGTATCTGCGGGCAGGCTGGTTATCTGCTGGGCGGTATCCGGCTTATCTTTGCGGAACAGGTAGGCCATAATAAGCCCGATTAGTATAGAAAATATGATGGCAAAGATAGCTCTGGCAATACCGATATCGTAGCCAAGTACCCCGGCAGACAGTGAGACAGCCAGAATACTTATGGCCGGGCCGGAATAAAGAAAGGTGACTGCCGGGCCGATACCTCCGCCGCGTTTGTAAATACCGGCAAAAAGCGGCAAAACAGTGCAGGAGCATACGGCCAGTATAAACCCTGAAATAGAGGCAATGCTGTATGAGACAAACGGGTTTACTTTACTGCCGAAATATTTGGTGACTATGTACGGGTCAAGGAAAACCGAAATAGCCCCGGCAATAAAAAATGCCGGAACCAGACAGGCTATCACGTGGGCGGAAAGGTATTCCAGCAGGGCGGAAAAGCCGCCCGCCAGCAAACTCAGGATAAAGTCCATTAGCCGTTGCTTCGTCTGCAGCTGGATTTTAGCTGCCCGAAATCTGTGTCTGCCTGCGGGTTTTGTTCCAGCATGGCTGATACGCTCTGCATGACCTTTTTAAGGTCAGGTGCAAATTCAGCCCAGTTTACCGAATACAGTGCCCATAAACCATCACGGCGGAGTTTTATCAGCCCGGCCTGATGCAGGTTTTGCAGGTGACGGGAAGCAGAAGTCTGGCTTATGCCCAGTGCCTGCTGGATTTCACAGACACAGCATTCCTGTTTGAAAAGTAAACTCAGTATCCGCAGACGGTATTCATCTGCCAGCGCTTTAAAAATGGATGCATATTTTTCCATAAAACCCCCATATGCGTATATTAGCATATAAGAATATATTAAAACTATTCGGCAGGGCTGTCAAATACATATCAGGCCTGCATACCCAAAATTGTCTTAAAAACGGGCAGGTGCTATGCTTTAAAGATGGTATATGTTTTTAAGGAACTCAGCCTTGAGGAATTAAGCTCTGATTTTGCCTCCGGCCAAAACGGGCTTAATTTTGTTTATCCCTTTTTGCACCCCGGCTGGCAGTCTGTCTGGCAGAAGTGTTTTTCTCCGCCCGGCAGGCAAGTTTGCGGGCTGGTGACTTTGGGGTCTGAGACGGTGGGGCTTATAGCCTTGCGGATAGACAGCGGGGTTGCCCGTTTTATAGCTGACGGAAATGTTTTTGATTATCTGGATTTTGCGGTAAAACCCGGCCATCAGGCCGGATATTTTGAGCTGCTGCTTAAGCTTTTGAAGCAAAACCAGGTTGAGGTGCTGGAACTGGAGGGGCTTACAGCCCGTTCCCAGGCTTATGACGTTCTGCTGCCGCTGGCGAAAGAAAAAGGTATTTTGGTAGTTTGCGAACAGGCAGACGTTTCTCCGCTGCTTGAGCTGCCGGCTGACTTTGAAAAATACCTGGCAGGGCTGGAAAAGCACCAGCGCCACGAACTTAAACGCAAATTACGCCGTCTTGAGGAAACTCTGACACCCCGGCTGGAAGTAGTGACCAGCCCTGGTGATATAGATATTTTGCTTGACCAGATGGAGCTCAGCCACCTTGAGAAAGCAATTTTCCTTAATCCGGAAATGCGCTGCTATTTTAAGCAGCTGGCAGACTGGCTTGGCAGTCAGGGCTATCTGCGTCTTGTTTTTCTCAAAACCGGGGAGACTGTTTTGGCAAGTCTGTTTTGCTTTGATTATAATAATATAAGATACTTGTATAACAGCGGCTACAATCCGGAGTATTCCCACCTTAGTGTGGGCGTGCTTTCCAAAATGCTGGCTATTAAGGATTCTATTGAAAAAGGCTATGATGCCTTTGATTTTCTGCGCGGAGAGGAAAAATATAAATTTCATCTGGGCGGGAAATCCCAGCCGGTTTACCGCTGCTGCATAACTCTGGATAGTCAGGTATAAACTTTGGCCAGAAAAAAATTACGTATTGCACTTATCAGCTTGCACAGCTGTCCTCTGGGGCAGCCCGGCGGACGGGATACCGGCGGTATGAATGTGTATATCTGCGAACTGGCCCGGACTTTAGGCCGTTTAGGGCACCAGGTTGATATTTATACCCGCGCCCATGACCCCCGTGATGACGTCTGGGAATTTTTAGCCCCGAACGTGCGGCTTATTCATATTCAGGCCGGGCCGGTAGAGGATATGGGCAAGCTGGCCCAGTATGAGCATCTGGAGAGCTTTGTCTGCGGGCTGGAAAAATTCCGTAAACACGAGGGTATTACATATGACCTTATCCACAGCCATTACTGGCTGTCTGCCAGAGCCGGGCTGGTTTTAAGTAAGCACTGGAATGTACCCCATCTGGTTATGTTTCACACTCTGGGGAAGGTTAAAAACCGTTTGATGCAGGCCCAGGTTGACCCTCAGCTCCGCTTGGATGCCGAGCAGAATATAGTCCAGGAAACCGACCTGATAATAGCCTCTACCCAAAATGAAAAAGAAGACCTGATATCTTTGTATCAGGCGTCAGCGGATAAAATACGGGTAATTCCCTGTGGGGTAAATACCAATCTTTTCTCTCTGGCCAACCGCGCCGAATCTGAAGCAGTCCTGGGGCTTTCCCAAGTGCCTAAGGCATTATTTGTGGGGCGGCTGGAGAAGCTGAAGGGGCTGGATAATCTGCTGAGGGCGGTTGCCCTGATTGATAGTGATATGGAGCTTATGGTGGTGGGCGGTGACGAATACAGCCAGGGGGAAAGAAACCGGCTGGAAGCTCTGTCCGGAGAACTTGGCATCTCGGATAAAGTGAAATTTTACGGGGCGGTCAGGCAGGATATGCTGGCAGGTTATTATAATGCCGCCAGAGTTTGCGTAGTTCCCTCTTATTATGAGAGTTTCGGCATGGTTATCCTGGAAGCTATGGCCTGCGGCACTCCGGTGATTAGCGGCAGGGTGGGGGTTGCGCCTGACATAATTTGCCCAGGCGTAAATGGCTGTCTTACCCCCGGCAATCAGCCGGAACAGCTGGCTGGTTGTATGAAGGAATGGCTTTATCAAAAAGAAATTGACCGCAAAGCTATAAGGGAAATAGCCGGTAAATACGCCTGGCAATCTGTATCGGCTCAGGTAGAGTCTGTGTATTATGCTATTTTATCTGCCAAAACAGCAGAGATTATTTAGAACGGAGGGGTTATGTCTTTCAAAGCTGATGTGTTGGTTATCATGCCTCATCCGGATGATGCCGAATTCGGGGCAGGCGGTACTATTGCCAAAATGACCGCCGAAGGTAAAAAAGTGGCTTATGTAGTCTGTACCAATGGGGATAAAGGCACTTCTGACCGCAATATGATACCGTCGGAGCTGATAAAGATACGTGAAGAAGAGCAGCGTCAGGCGGCAGCCGTACTGGGGGTTGGCAGGGTAGTTTTCCTGGGCAAACCTGACCAGGGGCTTGAAAATACGCCTGAACTGCGCAAAGAACTGGTACGCCAGATACGCACTTTCAAACCGTTTACGGTTATTACTACAGACCCGTATCAGCGTTATATGTGGTGGCATAGAGACCACCGCCAGTGCGGAGAAGCCGTGATGGACGCTATTTTCCCGTATTCGCGTGACCATTTGGCTTACCCTGACCTTATTGCCGAAGGTTTGGAGCCGCATAAAGTGAGTGAGCTTTTGCTTTCAAACCCCCAGGAGCCTAACTATGAGGTTGATATAAGCCAGACGGCCATACTTAAACTTAAATCCATTTCCTGCCATAAAAGCCAGGGCGGAGGCCGGATGGACGAGGTTATTTCGGCCTTAAGCGGTAAGAGCGATATCAGCGCATACGCTGAGATGTACCCTGATGCCGAAAAGTATATAAGAACCGAGTCATTTCACCGGGTGGATATGTGGTGGTAACGGACAGCCGTATTTGGGGTATTTGGCTAAAATAGCCGTGGCTCTGACCTGTCTGCGAAAATAGATACGAAAACAGCTGATTTTGCTTGACTTTGGAGCTTTATTTACGTATAATCTCACTTTGATTGTTTGACAATCAGCCTGAAACGTGATAAAAATATTGCCCGAGTGGCGCAAAGGAAGCGCAACCGACTTGTAATCGGTAGGTTAGCGGGTTCGAATCCCCTCTCGGGCTGAGCCGCTAACTTTTTTTTGGGCTTTTTTAACAGCATCATGGAGAGGTGCCGGAGTGGTTAATCGGAGCAGACTGTAAATCTGCCGCCCTAAGGGCTACGCAGGTTCGAACCCTGCCCTCTCCAGAGTATTTTATGACCCCGTCGGGCTAGACAGTGGGTATTAAAATAAATATAATGTAAGCGTTGCCCACATAGCTCAGTAGGTAGAGCACGTTCTTGGTAAGAACGGGGTCATCAGTTCGAATCTGATTGTGGGCTCCATAATAATAAGGGGGAATAATTAAAAGAAATGGCAAAGCAAAAGTTTGACCGCTCTAAGCCTCATTGTAATGTAGGCACTATTGGGCATGTAGACCATGGCAAAACTACCTTGACAGCGGCTATTACCCGAACCCTTTCAACCAAGGGCTGGGCTGATTTCCGCGCCTATGACCAGATTGATAACGCTCCTGAGGAAAAAGCTAGAGGTCTGACTATTGCTATTTCTCATATTGAATATCAGACCGAGACCAGGCATTATGCCCATATTGACTGCCCTGGACATGCTGACTATATCAAGAATATGATTACCGGTGCTGCCCAGATGGACGGCGCTATTCTGGTAGTTTCCGCGCCTGACGGCCCCATGCCCCAGACCCGCGAACACGTGCTGCTGATTCACCAGGTAGAAGTGCCTGCTGTAGTAGTAGCCCTTAACAAATGTGACATGATGGATGATGAAGAACTGCTTGAGCTGGTTGAGCTTGAGGTTCGTGAACTTCTTACCAAAAACTCTTTCCCCGGTGATGAAATACCGATTGTACGGGTAAGTGCCATTAAAGCCCTTGAATGCGGCTGCGGCAAACGTGAATGTGAATGGTGCGGCAGAATCTGGAAGCTGATGGATGCTGTTGATTCCTACATACCCATTCCTCCCCGCCCGGTTGACAAGCCCTTCCTGATGAAGGTTGAAGACGTATTCAGCATCAAGGGACGCGGTACTGTTGCTACCGGCCGTGTTGAACGCGGTATTATTAAAGGCGGCGATGAAGTTGACCTGGTTGGTCTGCATCATGAACCCCGCAAGATTGTTGTTACCAGCTTGGAGATGTTCCATAAGATTCTTGACTCCGCTGAACCTGGCGATGCTGTCGGGTTGCTTCTCCGCGGTGTTGAGCGTGAAGATATCGAGCGCGGTATGGTACTTGCCAAACCCGGCTCTATCAAGCCCCATATTAATGCCGAAGCTGAAGTTTATGTACTCAGCAAGGACGAGGGCGGCCGCCATACTCCTTTCTTCAATGGCTACAAGCCCCAGTTCTTCTTTGGTACTACTGATGTAACCGGCGAAATTCATCTTCCCGAAGGCGTTGAGATGGTTGTACCCGGAGACCATGTAAAAATGAAGATTTCCACTATCTATCCGGTAGCTATGGAAAAGGGTATGCGTTTTGCCATCCGCGAAGGCGGTAAAACCGTTGGTGCGGGTGCCATCTCTCAGGTATTGTCGTAATATGGCCAAAAAAACTGACACAAGAATTGTGATAAATATGGCTTGTACTGACTGTGGTGAAAGAAACTACACCACTGAAAAGAACAAGCGCAACGATCCCAGGCGTATAGAGCTTAACAAGTACTGCCCGCGCTGCCGTGAGGCAAAGGTGCATCGCGAGACCAAGTAATTTGAGGAGGAGAGCTAGGTAATATGTGTCCTTCCGCACAGCAAACTGCCAAGGCGGCTGGTAAGAAACCTGGTTTCTTTTCCAACCTTGTTGCCGAATTGAAAAAAGTAGTCTGGCCTTCACGGCCAGACGTGATAAAGCTTACTACCATGGTTTTGGTGGTTGCTATAGCGGTTGGTATTTTACTGGGCGTTGTAGATTACGGCTTTAGCTGGTTTATTGATAACGTATTTGTGAAATAGTACGTTTAGAAATGTTATGGGTTGCCAACTGACGGGTGAGATTTTATGATTGTTAAACAGAAGAACTGGTATGTAGTGCATACCTACTCCGGGCACGAAGAGAGAGTCCGCAAAGGTCTTGAAGAGCGGATTAAATCTATGGATGCCGAGGATGATATAGAGCGGGTTGTACTGCCTACCGAAGAAGAAGTTGAAGTCAAAAACGGTCTGCGGCGTACCATAAGGAAAAAGATACTGCCCGGCTATGTGCTGGTGCAGATGAACATGAACGATAAAAGCTGGACTATAGTCCGCAATACTCCCGGTGTGACCGGCTTTGTAGGGTCAGAGGGCAAGCCTACCAATTTGCCGCCTGAAGAAGTCAGCCGCATTCTGGACCAGATGGAAGCCGAATCACCCAGGGTTAAGGTCGGTTTCCGCAAGGGGCAGAGTGTTAGGGTTATTGACGGACCGTTTGTTGATTTTATCGGCATGGTAGACGAAATTAATACTGAAAAAGGCAAGGTTAAGGTGCTTCTCTCCCTGTTCGGGCGGGAAACTCCGGTAGAGCTTGACTTTTTGCAGGTCGAAAAGCTCTAGAGGCTTTAGGAGACATACGTGGCAAAAAAAGTAAAGGCAATTGTAAAGTTACAGATACCCGCAGGTAAAGCTAATCCTGCTCCTCCCATTGGTCCGGCGCTGGGTCAGCACGGTATCAATATCATGGGGTTCTGTAAGGAATATAATGACCGCACAGCCTCTATGGCGGGCACTATTGTACCTGCTGAGATAACCATTTATGATGACCGCTCTTTTACCTTTATTACCAAGACCCCTCCGGCGGCTGACCTTTTGAAAAAGGCGGCTGGTGTTGAGGCAGGTTCGGGTACTCCCAGCAAGAGCGTAGTTGCCGTTATCTCAAAGGGGCAGCTCAGGGAAATTGCTTCGGTCAAGATGAAAGACCTGAATGCGGTTAATATTGAGGGTGCTGAGAGAATTATTGAAGGTACTGCCCGCAGCATGGGCATTAAGGTGGAATAACAGATGGTAACACGCGGTAAAAAATATCAGGACGCAATAAAACTGCTTGACCAGAGTCTGGCTTACGCTCCGGCTGAAGCTATTGATGTGGCCAAAAAAATGGCCGCTGCCAAGTTTGATGAAACCGTTGAGATGCATCTGAAGATGGGCCTTGATCCTAAAAATGCTACCCAGCAGTTGCGCGGCGTGGCTGTGCTGCCTCATGGATTGGGTAAGACTGTGCGTGTACTGGTGTTTGCTCAGGGTGAAGCTGAAAAAGCGGCCCAGGCAGCCGGTGCTGATGTATACGGCGGCGACGAACTAATAAAGAAGGTTGAAGCCGGTTTCCTTGATTTTGATGTGGCTATATCCACCCCTGACATGATGAGCAAGGTTGGTAAACTGGGTAAAGTTCTGGGCCGGCGCGGCCTTATGCCTAACCCCAAGAGCGGTACTGTGGTACCGGCCGAAGATTTCAAACAGGTTATCGAGGAAGCCCGCAAGGGGCGGGTGGAATTCAAGTTAGACCGTTCCGGCATTGTGCATATTATACTGGGCAAGGCCAGTTTTGAAGGTCAGGCCCTGCTGGAGAATATGACTTCTGTGGTAGATGCTATTATCCGCTCAAAGCCAACCGGTGCTAAGGGGCAGTATATCAAGAGTGCTTACCTGGCTACTACCATGGGGCCTGGTGTTAAGATGGACCTTCGGGCTGTTTCCGCCATGGGTGGCGCATAAGTCAGCCCTGGTTTTATAACTGAATATTTCCTGAGACGTGGGTGCCTTCGGGCTTAATACGCTGCCTGCTGAGGATACAAGACTTTTTACTAAGGGTTTTCTTGAGTCCTTGTGCTTTGGCATAAGGACTTTATTTTTTTAGAAAAGGAGGTGCGGTTTGGTAAAAAAGATACGTGAAAAGAAAAAGATAGCAGTTGATGAGTTAACTGACGCTTTAGCTGTTGCCCAGTCTGCGGTTTTTACCGATTACCGCGGTATCAGTACATCAGAGCTGACTACAATACGCATGAAGCTGCGTGAAGCTGGTGTAGGTTACCGTGTACTTAAAAATACCCTGGCCCGGCGCGCAGCTGACAACACTGACCATGCAAATATCAAGAGTGCGTTTGAAGGTCCGGTGGCTATGGCTTACTCTTCAAGTGATGTGGTTGCCCCGGCTAAAGTCCTGATGGACTATCTGGCTGGCTCCAAGTCTACTTTGAAAGTAACCGGCGGTTATCTCAGCAACAAGCTTATTTCCGTTGAAGAAGTAGCCGAACTTGCCAAGTTGCCGTCTCGCGAAGTGCTTATCAGCAAGGTTTTGGCTGGTATGCAGAGTCCTATTGCCGGTTTGGCAATGGTTCTCAATGGCCCTGCCCGTGGTTTGGCCGTGGTACTTCAAGCCCGTATGAAACAGCTTGAAGGCTAAATAAAGTAATAAAAATATAATAAGGAGTTATTTTCATGACTATTGACGAAATGATGAGTGCCATTAAGGGCATGACCGTTATTGAACTGTCCGAACTGGTAAAGGCCCTTGAAAAGGAATTTGGTGTAAGCGCTGCTGTTGCCGTAGCCGCCCCCGCTGCTGGTGGTGCCGCTGTTGCCGCTGCTGCTGAAGAAGAAAAGACCGAATTCAATGTAATCCTTAAAGATGTCGGCGCCAACAAGATTAACGTAATCAAGGCTGTCCGCGAACTTACCAGCCTGGGTCTTAAAGAAGCCAAGGATATGGTTGAGGCCGCTCCTAAGGCTGTTAAAGAGAATGTCAGCAAGGAAGAAGCTGACGCCGCCAAGAAGGCTCTTGAGGCCGCTGGCGCTACCATAGAAATCAAATAAATTACTGTTAGCTGAAATCAAAAACAAAGGGCGGGGTTTAAATCCCGCCCTTCTTTATGCCCGAAAACTGGTGTCCTAGAGTTTATTGGGGTGCAAATCCCCTTTGCCGACATCAATCGCCTGAACATTATCCGGAAATACCAGACCGCAGGAAATAAGGGTTTTCATGGCATCTTCAACCGAAACATTTACCCGTTCAATCTGGTTCTCCCTGAGGAGTTCCAAAAAACCGCTGGTGGGGTTTGGAGAGCCGGGCACGTATACCAGATACAATTTTTCACCAGCCGAATTTGTGGTTTCATTGGTGATAAACGCCAGACTGTGCATTCCGGTGCGGGGAAATTCCACCATTACCGCCTCTTTGAAAGAGACCTTATTGCTTACTCCCAGCGTTTCTATAACCTGCTTGGCACTGTTATATACCTGATTGAAAATGGGTACTTTGACTAGTATTTTATCAACCCAGCCCAGTATTTGTTTACCAAAATAGTTGCTTAAAATCAGACCCACCAGATATATCAGGACCAGGGTTACCAGAAGACCCAGGCCGGGGAAGTACCAGTTAAAGAAAAACTCTATAACCGGCTTTAGTAGCCCGTCTATAATGTTAAATACCCAAATCAGCAATCCCAGAGCCGCCCCTATGGGTAAGACAAAGGCCAGCCCGGTCAAAAAGCGGTTTCTCAGTGTTTTCAGGGCCTGATTATTGGATGATGACATATTTGACCTCCGGGTGCATATGGTTTTATATATTCTAGCAGTAAAGGGCAAAAAGAATATATTATTTTTAATTTGAATGCCCTCTGCAGTTTAAATATAATACCATGATTATGTATCAAGTTTGTTTAGTTGCAGATGAAAATATTTTGAAGATGGTTTTTGACCTTCGGTACCGGGTGTTTGTGACTGAACAGGGGATTGACCCTGATACCGAATATGACCAGCATGATAAAAGTGCCCGCCATCTGGTTATCCATGATGGAGAACGGGCACTAGCCTGCTGCCGCATAAGATTGCTGGATAAAAACCTTGCCAAGATTGAAAGAGTGGCGGTGGACAGAGACCACCGCAAATTCGGCCTGGGGCGGAAGATTATGGAATATGCGGCCGAACTGCTGAAAACTGAACAGGCAGACAGGGTGGTGGTGCATGCCCAGACAAGTGCGGCCGGTTTCTATGCCAGTTTGGGTTATACCTCCCAGGGGGATACCTTCATGGAAGACGGCATAGAGCATATTCAGATGTATCTCCGCCTGTAAGTACCCAGGCCGGGTTTCATTTTGTGAACTATCTGCTAAATAATCTAAGTTTCGGTATCCGGCTTTTTGGGTTCTTTTTTGTCGTCCTTGAAGATATTGCTCACGTTCTTGCCGAAACTCTGGGCAGCGTCACCCACTTCTTTAAATTTTACCTTTACCTCCTCGTCTTTAAAACGGTCTGTGACAGCTCCGGCCGAATTTGAGACACTCCGCCCAAATTCTTTGGCCTTCTCTTTTAACGAGGGGTCATTAAATATTTCGCTGACGGCGCTTCCGAAAGCGGCCAGCATCTCTCCGAAACTCTCAGCAGCCTTGCGGGAATTAGCTTTTAAATCTTCTTTCATAGTTTTATCTCCTTCAGATATGGGCGGCAGTTCGGTTTTATAGTCTTCGCGCGGGAGGGTAAAAAGAATTGTACCCGGCTCTGCGCCTTTACCGGAAGCGCTGAAGCCTATTTTTACCAGAAGTTTCTGGGCGGCTATAGATTCCGGATATGTCTGGGCAATAATCTCTCTGACGCTTTGGTCACCAAGTATCCAGCCGATAAGGCTGTGAACTGCTTCCATAGCGTATCCGTGGTGCTGGTAATGCTCTAATATGGAGTAGTCTATTTCCATGCGGCCTTCGGCGGTAGGTTCCCCTTTAAATCCGGCCTGACCGATAAGCTGGCGGTGAATGCCGGATTGGTTAAGTATGATATACCAGTTGAGATAGCCTGTTTTTACATCATACTTTGTCAGTAACCGCTTCAGGGTTTCACAGCCGTAGCCTTCCGGCGGCCAGCTGGTCGGGATTTCTGCCCCAAGTAACTGCCCCAGCTGTTTTGTATCTTGAATTTCGCAGTTAAGCATGTCCGAATTTGCCGGTATCAATTCCAGACGGGGGGTTTGAAGAACTAATGGTTCTTTCATTTTATACCTGCCAGCGCGGCCGATACTGGATTGCCTCGGCCACATGATGTGATTTGATTATATCATTATTTTCAAGGTCAGCAATGGTGCGGGCTAATTTTAATATGCGGTGGTAGGCTCTGGCCGAAAGAAACAGCTGTTTGGTTGCCGAACGAAGCAGATTCTGGGCATCCCCTTCCAGTGTGCAAAAACGCCGTATCTCCGCCGGTGTCATTTCGGCATTGGAAAGTATTTTGCTGCCGCGAAAACGCTCAAGCTGGATAATCCTGCAGCTTGCTACTCTTTGACGGACTGTTTCAGATGTTTCAGCCAGATGTTCGCTGGAAAGCTTTTCGTACTCTATGCGGGGTACGTCTATAACTATATCTATCCTGTCTAAAAACGGCCCGCTTATCCGCCGTTGGTAACGTATTACCGAACCCGGCGGGCAGGTACAGTGCTTGGTATTATCACCATAAAACCCGCAGGGACAGGGATTCATGGCACCCACCAGCATAAAGTTAGCCGGAAAGCTGACACTTCCCTGTGCCCGGCTGATGGTCACGGTTTTGTCTTCTAAAGGCTGGCGGAGAAGCTCAAGCAGGCTGTGACCGAATTCCGGCAGTTCATCCAGAAAAAGAACCCCGCGGTGGCTTAAGCTGATTTCCCCCGGTTTGGGGAAAGTGCCTCCGCCGACCAGCCCGGCTGAAGAAATGGTGTAATGGGGGGAGCGGATGGGGCGGTTATGTATTAAAGGGGTATCAGGCGGCAGCAGCCCGGCCACGCTGTATATCTTGGTTATTTCCAGAGATTCGGCACTGGTCATGGGCGGAAGTATTGAAACCAGTGCCCTTGCCAGCATGGTTTTACCGCTGCCGGGCGGACCGGTCATTACCATATTGTGCCCGCCGGCGGCGGCTACTTCCAGTGCCCGTTTTACATTTTCCTGCCCTTTTATAAAAGACAGGTCAACATAATTTGCCGGAATATCGTTTTTCAGTTTTTCTTTAGATTTAGTTACTTCGGGTGCCGGGCGGTTACCTTGCAGGTATTCCGCCAGTTCCGCCAGGGTTGTAAAGGGTAATATGTTAGCCCCCTCTACCAGCGAGGCTTCAGCGGCATCACAGGCGGGTACAATTATATTGCGGTATCCTTTTTGAAAAGCCAGGGCTGACATAGGCAGTATGCCGGCGGTATGGCGCAGGCTGCCGTCAAGGGAGAGTTCCCCCAGAAACACTGTGTTGGAAACATCTGCTGCTTTTAACTGTTCGGAACTTATAAGGATAGCCAGTGCAATGGAAAGGTCATATGCCGGGCCGGCTTTCTTGAAATCAGCCGGTGCCAGATTGGCCACAATTCGCTTTACCGGAAAGGTGAAACCGGAGTTTCTAATTGCAGCCCTTACCCGTTCGCGGGCCTCCTGAATGGCGGTATCAGGCAGCCCTACAATGGTAAATGAGGGCAGCCCGGCCGAGATATCGGCTTCTACTTCAACAATAGTGCCTTCCAGTCCGATAATTGCACAACTTGATACTTTGGCAAGCATAATAGTTAATGTTAGCGTTAAGCACAGGGGGTGTCAACGGGATATGCATGGCAGTTTTTGAACGGCTGTGTATTGCTAAGGCATGGGGTTTGTGTTATACTGCTGTAAAAGCTAAATCACGTTGTTGAGGTGGGTTCAAACCCACTTTTTTGTTGTATCGGGATAAACTGAGGAGGATACATAACCGAGATGAAAAGCGACTTTTTGCTCGCTATCACCCAGCTCTCGGCAGAAAAGAATCTGCCAAAGGAAGTAGTACTTGCTACCGTTGAGTCGGCTTTGGTATCGGCTTATCGTAAAGAGAGCTTTGCTCCAAACCAGAATATCGCGGTGAAGATAGACCAGCTGACTGGCAAGGTAAAGGTCATGGCCGAAAAGCTGGTAGTTGAAAAAGTGACTGACAGCCGCCAGGAAATGCGTTTGCTTGAGGCCAAACGGCTGAAAGCTGATGCCAAGATAGGCGACCTTATGATGGTTGAAGATACTCCGGCTGATGCCGGGCGTATTGCTGCCCAAACTGCCAAGCAGGTTATCCTGCAGCGTCTGCATGAAGCGGAAAATACGGCTATTTTTGACGAATATGCCTCCAAGGCGGGTGACACCCTGGTAGGCGTGGTTCAGCGTATAGAGCCCAAGCAGATTACTGTTGATATAGGCCGGGTGGAAGCCATAATGCCCGCCAGCGAACAGGCATACGGTGAAAGGTATCGGGCCGGGCAGCGTATAAAGGTGTATGTAGTGGATGTGGCTAAAACAGCCAAAGGCCCGGCTGTTATTGTTTCGCGTTCTCACCCCGGTTTGGTACGGCGTCTGTTTGAAATGGAAGTGCCGGAGGTTTTTAACCAGCTGGTAGAGATAAAGGCGGTTGCCCGTGAAGCCGGTTCACGCTCTAAAGTAGCGGTAGGCGCTTTACAGCCGGGGATTGACCCGGTGGGTTGCTGTGTGGGTTTGCGGGGTATCCGCATTCAGAATATTGTCAGTGAGCTGAACGGCGAAAAGATAGATGTGGTGGCCTGGGATAGTGAAATAGCTAATTTTATTGCCAATTCACTTAGCCCGGCTCAGGTTACAAAAGTTATTCTGAACGAAGCTGAAAAATCTGCTATTGTGGTCATACCTGACCGCCAGCTGAGTTTGGGTATTGGTAAAGAAGGACAGAATGTGCGTCTGGCGGTTAAGCTGACCGGCTGGCGGATTGATATTAAGAGTGCCTCTGATGAAGAGGTGGAACGGGCGGAAGAAACTGCCCGCAAGCAGGGGGAAACTGAAAAGCCTGCCATAACCGAAAAGGTTATTGAAAAACAGCCTGCCGCTGCACCTGCTGCCAAGGCCGAAGCAGAACCTATTGAGCCGGTCATGCCTGAGGCTATAATAGCCGAACCGGCGGTGAAGGAAACACCTGCCAAGACTGAAGCCGTGCCTGAAGAACAGGGTGTGGTGGTACCCCTTAATGTGCTGGATAAAGTGGCTGAGGGTGATACAGTCAAACTGCGTTTTGCAGAAGATTTGCTGCCCCGGCGTGAAATAGTCATAGATGATAAAAACAAGGGTAAAAACAAGAAAAAGACCGTCAAAGGCAAAGATACCGCTGAAGATGGTATCAAGCTGAAGGGCAAAAAACGGCGGAATGTAACGGATTATGAATCAGAGGAAATCGACTTCTAAATTTGTGCCCATGCGGACTTGTATCGCCTGCCGTACCGAAAAGGCTAAACAAGAGCTTATCCGGCTGGTAAGAACAGAAGATAATGACGTAAGGGTAGACCATAGCGGGCGTCTGGAAGGACGCGGAGCCTATTTGTGCAGAGATATGGCCTGCTGGGAATCCGGGCTGAAGGGCAGTTATATTACCCACGCTTTGAAGATTGCCATTACTCCGGAGAACCGCGAAGAATTGTTGAAATATGGGCGCGAAGTGTGTGAGGTGAAGGAAAATGGTAGAGAAGACAAGTAAATCAAGCGCCAAGACTGAAGTTGCCCCTCCGGCTAAGGTTATTGAACTTGGGGCGGCGGTGTCGGTAAAAGAGCTGGCTGATAGTCTGGATACAAATCCGGTTGAAGTTATTAAGGCCCTTATGCGCAAGGGCATTATGGCTAATATAAATCAGGTTATAGAGTTTGAGGTTGCCAAGGGTATTGTAGAGGCGGCTGGTTTTGAGGCTAGGCTTAAGGTTCTTAAGAAAAGCGCCGCCAAAAAGGTCTCTCCCGCTAAAGAAAAACTGAGTAATTTCCCCCTTCGTCCGCCGGTAGTAACCATTATGGGCCATGTAGACCATGGTAAAACCCGTCTGCTTGATGCTATACGCTCCACCAATGTTATGGAAAAAGAAGCGGGCGGCATTACCCAGCATATTGGGGCTTATCAGGTGGAAATCAAAGGCCAAAAGATAACTTTTCTGGATACCCCCGGCCATGAAGCTTTTACTGCCATGCGCGCCCGGGGTGCTCAGGCTACCGATATTACTATTCTGGTAGTTGCCGCTGATGACGGCGTTATGCCGCAGACGCTGGAAGCGCTTGACCATGCCAAAGCCGCCGGTGTGCCCATTATTTTGGCTATAAACAAGATGGACAAACCCGAAGCTAATCCGGACAGGGTCAAACAGCAGCTGGCTGAGGCCGGGCTGGTAGTTGAGGAATGGGGTGGTGATACTCTGGCCATTCCCACTTCTGCCCGTGAAAAGAAGGGTATAAATGAACTGCTGGAAGCAGTCTTGCTGATTGCCGAACTTGAAGATTTGCGGGCTGACCCCAATCAGCCTGCCAGCGGTGTGGTTATTGAAGCTGAAATGGATAAGAACAGAGGCCCTATGGCTACTGTTCTGGTCCAGAGCGGTACTCTGAAACTGGGAGACACTGTGGTTGCCGGCACTACCTGGGGGCGGGTAAAAGCTATGTTTAATGATGTGGGTAAACGCATCAAAAAGGCTGAACCCTCCACTCCGGTGGCCTTGCTGGGTATGGAAAGTGTGCCTCAGGTAGGTGACAAGATTATAGCCGTGGCCACCGAAAAACAGGCCAGGGATATGGTTAATGAAAACAGCCAGGTTACCCGTAAAACAAACGCAGTCAGCCTGACTAATGTGTATGACCAGGTTAGCAAGGGCAATATCAAAGAGCTTAACATAATACTTAAAACTGATGTTCAAGGCAGCCTTGAACCCATTAAAGATTCACTGGAAAAACTGAGTACCGATAAGATAAAGATAAACATAAACCGCAGCGGTGTCGGTAACATAACCGAGAGTGATGTTATGCTGGCTATGGCTTCGGGTGGCTTGATTATCGGCTTCAGCACTGGTATAGAAACCAATGCCCAGCGTCTGGCGGATGCCGAAGATATTGATATCCGGCATTATGACATTATTTATAAACTGGTAGAAGATGTGGAGAAAGCTGTTCAGGGTCTGCTTGAACCCACTATTAAAGAAGTTATTGACGGCCGGGCTGAAGTGCGGGCAGTCTTTGAAAGCACTAAAAAGCTCAGCATTGCCGGTTGTATGGTACTGGAAGGCAAGGTTCTAAAGAATTCTCAGGTAAGGCTGCTTAGGGGCGGCGAAGTGATTGTAGATGCCCCCAGCAACAGTCTCCGCCGCTTTAAGGATGATGTTAAAGAAGTGGTGGCCGGTTATGAGTGCGGCGTAGGCTTGAAAGATTTCAATGATTTCCAGAAGAGTGATATTTTGGAATTTTATCATAAGGAAAAATCACGCTGATGTCACGGCGGGTAAAAAAACTTAACCAGCTGTTCCGGGCAGATATAAGCGCTCTCCTTCAAAAAGAGGTTCGTGACCCGCGTCTGGATACGCTTTTGTCTGTAAACGAGGTAGATGTATCTGAAGATATGCGCCATGCCACTGTATATGTGAGCCATCTGGCCGGTGATGAACATAAAGATGAAATACTGGCCGCTTTAAACGCAGCGGCCGGTTTTTTCCGCACCGAAATAGCTAAAAAGACTGATATACGCTATATGCCGGTTTTCAATTTTATCTGGGATGATACTATTGAAAGGGGTGTTCGCCTGAATACCCTTATTGACCGGGTTACTCAACACCAGCCTGAAGATTAGCCATGAATGGCATCTTGAATATCAACAAACCTCCAGGTTTGACCTCTTTCGGGGTGGTCTCAAAAGTAAGGCATATTTACTCCCAGAAAAAGGTAGGGCATGGCGGTATGCTTGACCCGAGTGCCACCGGGGTTATACCTGTTTTTCTGGGAAGCGCAACCCGCCTGATAGAGTACCTTTCTTCAGTCCGCAAAACCTATCTGGCTGAAATAGAGCTGGGTACGGAGACAGATAGCTACGATAGCGAAGGGGAGATTACTTCCCGAAAGAGCTGTGAACATATTACTGCTGATATGGTGCGTAATGCTTTGCCGGATTTTCTGGGTGAGATAACCCAGATTCCCCCCATGTACAGTGCGGTAAAACACCGCGGGGTTCGCCTGTATAACCTGGCCAGGCAGGGGATAGAGGTTGAAAGAAACCCGCGTAAAGCTGCGATTTACGGCATTGAATTCCTCGGTTTTGCTTCACCTGTGCTGCGTTTGCGGATAGAGTGCGGACACGGTACGTATATACGTTCTATAGCCTTTGATTTAGGCAGGAAACTGGGCTGCGGGGCATATTTGAAAACCCTGGTCAGGGAATCTTACGGCCCATTCCACCTTACAACTTCACTTGATTTGGCTGACCTTGAAGCGGCTGAAAATAAAGGAAGGCTGGCAGATATTCTGCTGCCGCCGGAAGCCGCCGTAGGGCATTTGCCGCGTATAACCCTTGATGATGAAAGTATAACCCGGCTGGTAAACGGGTTGGAAATAAGGCTGGAAATGACCGGGCAGCCGGAAGCTATGGCGGTGTATAGCGCTGAAAACCGCTTTGCGGCTGTAATCCGCCCTGAAACTGACGGCAGCTGGCACCCTGCCAAAGTCTTCCTGAGCCCATGCCCTAAAAAGAATGCGGATTAGCTTAAAATTATACTTATAATGCTTGACAATGCGCCTCTAATAGTAGATGATATATTCCAAAATACCCGAAAGGAGACCGGCCATGGTACAGGCTTATTGTGTCAAGGATCGCAAGAAGATTGACGTCAAAGATGCCAAGAGAGTTACTCTGAAAAATGGTCGCGGAGCCTGGCAAGGTACCTGCCCTGTTTGCGGCGGGAAGGTTTACAGAATAGGCTAGGGTTAAGCTTAGTTTATCCTGGGAAATGGCTTTAAAAATGCCCGGATGGGCTTAAAGATGGTATCAAATTATTCAGAGGTTATCTTCTGAAGGGTTAGTGACGTTTCAGGGTAGCCTCTTCTGTTGGAAGGAGAAAACGGAAAAAATTGGGTAAAATCAATGTTGCCATTATCGGTGTTGGTAACTGTGCTTCGTCCCTGGTACAGGGTGTTCACTATTACCGCAAAGCTAAGGATACTGAGTTCGTTCCCGGTCTTATGCATGTAAATCTTGGCGGTTATCACATCAGCGACATTAATTTCACCGCTGCCTTTGATGTAGACAAGAACAAAGTCGGCAAAGATATTAGTGAAGCTATTTTTACCAAGCCCAACAATACTTTTAAGTTTACTGATGTTCCGGCAACCGGTGTTAAGGTTGAGCGCGGCATGACCCATGACGGTCTGGGAAAGTATCTTTCCCAGATTATTCAGAAGGCTCCCGGCTCTACCGCTGACATTGTAAAAATCCTCAAAGAGACCAAAACAGATGTTGTTATCAACTATCTGCCGGTGGGTTCCGAAGAAGCCACCAAGTGGTATGTAGAGCAGATTTTGGAAGCCGGCTGCGGTATGGTTAACTGCATACCGGTATTTATTGCCCGGGAAAAATATTGGCAGCAGCGTTTTGTCACTGCCGGTGTACCTATTATCGGTGATGATATCAAGTCACAGGTGGGTGCTACTATTACCCACCGCGTACTGACCAGACTCTTCTGTGACCGCGGTGTAAAGCTGGAGAAGACTTATCAGCTGAACTTCGGCGGCAACACTGACTTTATGAATATGCTTGAACGTGAGCGTTTGGAATCAAAGAAGATTTCCAAGACCAACGCAGTTACCTCCCAGCTTGATTACAAGCTTGATCCTGATTGCGTTCATGTAGGCCCCAGTGACTACGTGCCGTGGCTTGAAGACCGCAAGTTCTGCCATATCCGCATGGAAGGCCGGACTTTCGGTGATGTCCCCTTGAATTTGGAGATGAAGCTGGAAGTTTGGGACAGCCCCAACTCCGCCGGTGTAGTCATTGATGCTATCCGCTGCTGTAAATTAGCTATGGATAACGGTATGTCAGGTTCACTGAACGAACCTTCTTCATATTTTATGAAATCACCTCCCGTTCAGTATACTGACGATGCTGCTCACGCTATGACGGCTGAGTTTATAAAGAAGACCTCTGCTAAAAAAATGGCCGAGGCTGAAAAAAAGGCAGAAAAATAACCCGGACTTCCTTAGTAGCACTATAGGTTAGTGGCGGTTAACAGTGAAGATAGCTTTAGTCTGTCCTTATGATTTTGCCTATCCGGGTGGCGTAGTTAACCACGTTAGCTCGCTTTATAAAGAACTTAAGATGCTGGGGCATGATGTTCGCATTATTGCTCCAGCATCAAAGTCTCCGGCAGAATACGGTACTGATTTTATCAGGATGGGCAAGCCCCGCCCTCTGGCTATCTCCGGCACAGTGGTTCGCATCAGCCTTTCGGTCAATCTTAAAAACCGTATTAAACAGGTTTTGGAAACCGAAAAGTTTGACGTTATCCACCTGCATGAGCCTTTTATGATAATGCTGTGCAGTGCCATGCTCCGGTTTTCCAAAACCTGCAATGTAGCTACTTTCCACGCCAGTCAGGGCAAGCCCGGTTATAATTTGGGCTGGCCTTTTACCCGCATATTCCTGAGAAGGCGCAGGCGTAATCTTCACGGGCATATGGCGGTTTCCAAAGCGGCTCTGCGTTTTGCCTCCAAATATATCCCCGGTGACTATACTATTGTGCCCAACGGTATAGACCTGGATTTATTTAATACCGAAGTTCAGCCTGTGCCGGAGTATCTGGATGACAAGCTGAATATCCTTTTTGTGGGGCGTATGGAGAGCCGAAAGGGTTTGGACTATCTGATTGATGCATACGCCCAGATTAAGCCCCTGTGCCCCCAGACCAGGCTTCTGGTAGTGGGGCCGGGTACTCCCAGGCAAATGAGCCATTATCGCAGCAAGGTAAAACGGCATGGGCTTTCAGATGTGGTTTTTACCGGCGGGGTTGCCTGTAATGAGCTGCCGCGGTATTACAAGACAGCCCATATTTACTGCTCCCCGGCTACCGGTCAGGAAAGTTTCGGCATTGTACTTCTGGAAGCTATGGCTTTGGGTGTGCCGATTGTGGCTTCACAAATAGAGGGATACCAGTGTGTACTGACGGATAATAAAGAAGGTCTGTTAGTACCGCCCAAAAACTCTGATAAACTGGCAGAAGCTCTTTTGAAACTGATTGCCCAGCCTGATTTGCGTTCTGAACTCAGCGCCGGTGGACTAAAAACGGTTCAGCAGTACAGTTGGAAAAGAGTTGCTAAAAAAGTTGAAGAGTACTACCATTTGGTGTTAAGCAAAAATCACCATGGTCCCGAAGGTAAATAGCCTGGCTGTTGCCTTTAACTCAGGGCAGAAAAGAGTCTGAATATCATGTCTGGTATGGCAAACTTATGTAAGGAAATAGCCCTAAAAGTCACCAATCCCATTATAAACCTTTTAGCTAAAACCGGTCTTACCCCCAATATGGTTACGGTAACCGGTTTTATTGTTACCCTGGTAGCCGCCGGGATTATAGTGAACGGAAATCTGTTGCTTGCAGGGATTGTTATGCTGCTGGCAGGTGTATTTGACATGCTGGACGGGGCGCTGGCCAGACGCACCGGCAAGGTTACCCGCTTCGGAGCGGTGCTGGATTCCACTCTGGACAGGGTTTCGGAAGCGGCAATACTTATCGGGGTATGTGCTTTTTACTCTCAGAGCGGGCAGACACCCGCAGTGGTGCTGGCGGTGGTTACCCTTACTCTTTCCCTGCTGGTCAGCTATATACGTGCCAGAGCTGAGGCTATGGGGCTTGAGGGTAAGGAAGGGTTTTTTACCCGGCCTGAACGGGTGGTTGCCCTGGCCATTGGCATGATGTTTAACATACTTGTGCCGGTGCTGGTGCTGGTAAGCGTGCTTAGTTTAATAACTGTTATCCAGCGGCTTGCCAATGTTTACCGCCAGACCAAATAATAGTGACTTTATTCGTCTAATCTGTTAAACTTTAGCGGTTTCCCCTCAGCAACTGGTAGTTGGGTGAGGGGATAAAATATGTTTGAAGCCAAAATTGGGGGAGTTATGCCTGTTACAGCAATAGTAGGTGGACAGTGGGGGGATGAAGGTAAGGGCAAAGTTGTAGATATGCTGGCCCAGGAGGCTGACTATGTAGTGCGTTTTTCCGGGGGCGATAACGCAGGCCATACGGTTATAAACCCTATGGGTGAGTTTAAACTTCACATTATACCTTCAGGTGTTTTTTATCCCGGTGTCAAGTGCATTATCGGCAACGGGGTGGTTATAAACCCTGATGTTTTTATCCGCGAACGCAATGAGCTTATCAGCCGGGGCGTAGATGTAAAAAATGTTTTTATAAGTGACCGGGCTCATCTGGTATTGCCTTATCATATTTTGCTGGACGGGCTTGAAGAAGAGGCCAGGGGCAATAAGTCACTGGGTACTACCCGCAGGGGCATCGGGCCGGCTTTCGTAGACAAATATGCCCGCATGGGTATCCGGGTGGGTGATTTGCTTCTGCCCGAATATCTGCATGAGCGGCTGGAATATGTGCTGGAATGTAAAAACCAGATTCTGACCAAGGTTTATGATGCGGCACCCATTTCTCTGGACGAGATTTATGAAACCTGCCTTAAATGGGGTAAAGAGTTAGCCCCCAATATAAAAGAAACAACTCATATTATTGAAGAGGCTATCAGTCAGGATAAAAAGATAATAATGGAAGGTGCGCAGGGGGCTTTGCTTGACCCTGATTTCGGCACTTATCCTTACGGCACTTCCAGCTCGCCTCTGGCGGCTGGCGGTTGCTTGGGAATAGGCATAGGGCCGGCTTCAGTCAGTGCTACCCTGGGTGTTTTCAAGGCTTACAGTACCAGGGTTGGCGGCGGGCCTATGCCTACTGAGCTTTTGGATAAAACCGGGGATATCATACGTGATGAAGCCCACGAATATGGCACAACTACCGGCCGTCCCAGACGGATAGGCTGGTTTGATGCGGTGGCAGGGCGGTTCAGCTGCCAGATAAACGGCATGACCACTGCCATTATGACCCGTTTAGACATTATGGATATTCTGCCTGCCATATCCATTTGTACGGCTTATGAGCTTAACGGCAAGATAATAAAATATTTTCCGGCGAACTCAGGTGAACTTGCCAAGTGCAAGCCTGTTTATGAGGAAATGCCCGGCTGGCTTTGCTCTACCAAAGAGGTTCGCTGCTATGATGATTTGCCATTGGCAGCCAAAAATTATATCTGCCGGATTGAAGAGCTTATCGGCTGCCAGATGAGTGCAGTTTGTATTGGCCCTTCACGCGAACAGACTATCTACAAATAAACCTGATATTTCTCTAAATACCGAAGGGGGCTTTTAAGCCCCCTTTTTATATTTATAATATCCGCTTTATAAAGCTTAGGATACTTTGCCGTCAGAGTTTTTCAGCATACCGTATATGGTCTGTTCAGTACCTGGAAGCCCCTGGCTGGCTAGTAGTTTGAACCCCATATGCTCATACATAGCTACATTCTGGCTGCTTTGAGTTTCCAGATAGCACGGTATACCGGTTTCGTTCATGAAGTCCAGCATGGGGCGTATCAGATGCCCGGCAATCCCGTTGCCCTGATACTTAGGGTCAACCGCTAAAAGCGCCAGATAAAAATATACAGGCGGGGCGTATTTGGCCCGCAGGTTCTGGCTGACTTTATCTATTCTGGATATTTCATTCAGAAGGGGCAGTTGGCTTCGTATTTGAAACAGATAGTATAGATGCCTGAGGCGCTGGCCTAGCGGTTTGCGGACATCATTGGGTTCCCAGAGGGCTATCCCCTCTAAGTTAGCCGAACTGGCATAAGCCTGTCCGTTTTCCATCTGGCTTTTCAGTATATATTCAAAAATCTGGTAGAGAGCGTCCGGGCTGGCTTTTTCTTTGGCAATCTCCCTTATGACCGGGTCATTTTGAAAAGCCCGGGCACAAACTTCGGCGGCTTTGGTTATATCTGATTTATTCAGCTTGTAAAGATATTGAAGAGGAATTTCCTCCATGTTAGTCCTTTCTGTTTTTCCTGAGCATGGCGTGCAGTGAAATATTGGCAAGCGGGATACCAAACTGGCCTATTTCTTCATACCCCCAGTGGCGGTACATACTTACATTTGTCTGGTTTTGGGTTTCAAGATAAGACGCAGTGTTACTTTGGTCAAGTTCGGCTAGAATAGGGCGTACTACTTTACTGGCAAATCCCCTGGAGCGGTATTTGGGGGCAACTGCCAGCAGGGCAAGATATTTGTTGGGGAAAGGGTATAGCTGGTTTCTCATTTTGTCACACAGGCTGTTCAGATGCATATCCTGCTGAAAGTAATTAAACCCGCACCACATGTTTTTTACGGGAAAGCCGCAGCTTATCAGCTGCCAGAGAGAAATATGCACCGGGGCGTCAAACCAAACGGACACTGCCTCCATATCAGGCGAAGAGGCATAAGCCTGCCCGTATTTTATGCCCAGTGCGGCATAGTATTCAAAAACAACCGGTAACCGCTTAATTTTCCGGGTATCTCCCTGCAGGAGGTACGAAGTAAGCTGGTCATCTTTGAAGGCTTCGGCAGTTACATAGGCAAGACGTTTTATATCCGTTTTTTCCAAACGGTAGAGACCATTGTCAGACTGTATCATTTTTATTTTATGGGCAGGTCTATAGTATAGCCCTTCAGACTTTCGCGTATCAGGGCAGCAGTTTTTTCATCTGCTTCGGTCATGGGCAGTCTAAGCCCGCCTACTTCAAACCCCAGGTAATTCAGGGCGTATTTGATAGGTATGGGATTGGATACTACAAAAAGTGAGCGTATCAGCGGGGTCAGGTGGCGGTGAATAGCGGCTGCGTTATCCGTATTGCCCGAAACAAAACTGGTTATCATCTCCTTTATTTGCTTGCCCACTATGTGGGAAGCTACCGAGATAACGCCGTAAGCCCCCATGGCCAGCATGGGCAGGGTATCACTGTCATTACCGCTCCAGACAGTGAAATCAGGGCGGACATTGTTTATTATCTGGGCTATATCATCCAGTTTGCCGCTGGCTTCCTTGACACCCACAATATTGGGTATCTGGCTCAGGCGGATTACTGTTTCCGGACTCATGTGGGTGATGGTGCGTGAGGGTACATTATAAAGTATGCAGGGAAGCTTGGTAGCCTCGGCAATAGTCTTGAAATGAAGGTACAACCCCTCCTGGGTGGGTTTATTGTAATAGGGCACTACCAGCAAACAGGCATCTACCCCAATCTTCTCCGCTTTGAGAGTATTTTCCAGGGCTTCCTGGGTGCTGTTAGCACCTGTTCCGGCAATAACCTTTCCCCGGTTGCCGACCGCAGATTTTACAGCTGCAAACAGGGCGTGTTCTTCTTCCCAGGTAACGGTAGGTGATTCGCCGGTAGTGCCAACTACCACCAGCCCGTCACTGCCTGAATCAAGAAGTCCCAGAGCCAGTTTCTGAGCCTGGGCATAATCTACTGTCCCGTCTTTTTTAAACGGGGTTACCATGGCCGTAATCAGCCTGCCTAATTCTTTCATCTTAACCTCCTATCATGCCGCGGTTGACCAGTTCTTCGGCAATCTGGACGGCGTTTAGGGCCGCGCCTTTCCGGACATTGTCCGCCACCACCCACATAACCAAACCATTGGGGTTGGAAATGTCTTTGCGTATCCGTCCCACAAATACCTCGTCTGTACCGGTGGCCAGCCAGGGGTGCGGATAAAGTTTGACAGCCGGTTCGTCCAGTACTTTTATACCCGGTGACCGAAGGAGTATATCCCGGGCCTGTTCCGGCTCCATGGGACGTTCAAATTCTATAGTTACAGCTTCAGAATGGCCGGTGATAACCGGTACTCTTACGCAGGTAGCTGAAAGCTGTATGTTGTCAGCATGCATAATCTTGCGGGTTTCTTCCAGCATTTTCCATTCTTCCTTGGTATAGCCGCTGTCCAGAAAAACGTCAATCTCCGGCAGCACATTAAAGGCAATCTGGTGGGAATATACATGGGCAACCGCTTTCTGTCCGTCAAGGAGCTGGCGGGTTTGGGTTTGCAGCTCATCTACCGCGTTTACGCCCGTGCCGGACACAGCCTGAAAGGTAGTTACCACAATACGTTTAATTGGATTTACCTTGTGCAGAGGGTACAGGGCGACTACCATCTGAATGGTAGAGCAATTGGGGTTGGCAATAATCCCTTTATGCCTGGTAATATCTTCAATATTCACTTCCGGTACTACCAGGGGGACTTTGGGGTCCATGCGGAAAGCGGCACTGTTATCTACTACTATTGCTTTGTGCTGGGCGGCAATGGGGGCAAAATGGCGTGAAATATCCGCCCCGGCAGAGAACAAAGCTATATCCACGTTATTAAACGAATCATAGGCGGTCTCCCTGACCTCTATTTCCTCGCCTTTGACCATCATTTTCTTGCCCGCAGAGCGGTCTGACGCCAGGAGTGAAACGGTATCCATAGGAAAATCCCGTTTCTCCAGTACTTTTATAAATTCCTGACCTACCATTCCGGTAGCACCTACTATGGCCACTCTGTAACCCATGGACTGCCTCCTAAAGCTTAAGCAGTTTGTCCAGACCGAAAACAAAACCTTTGGTTTGGACTATTTCTTTTATCGCCAGTACCACACCGGGCATATAACATTCGCGGCTGAAGGCATCATGCCGTATAGTCAAAGATTGACCGGCCGCTCCGAAAATAACTTCCTGATGGGCCAGCAAACCCGGCAGGCGCACACTGTGCACCCGGATGCCGTCATGTTCCTGTCCGCGGGCATCTGACATATTTTCCTTAGCCGGTTTGTTAAAGGCTTCACCCCGGGTTTTAAGCATGGCGGCTGCTGTAGCCAGCGCAGTACCGGAAGGTGAGTCCAGTTTCTTATCGTGGTGCAGCTCTATCACTTCGGCGCTGGCAAGGAAACGTGATGCTTCCTGTGCCAAGTGAACCATTATTATAGCACCAAGGGCAAAGTTGGGTGCAACTATAATGCCGATATCATTAGTTTTAGCCAGCTGTTCAATTTCTGATATTTCCTCAGGCGAAAAGCCGGTAGTGCCTATAACCAGATTAACCTTGTGGGCGGCGGCAATGCGGATAGCAGGCATGGAAGCTTTGGCAATAGTAAAATCTACCATTACATCCGGCTTGGTCTGCGAAAGAACGGAAGAGAGGTCTGCCGAATAGGGGATAGAGCCGCTTCCGTCCGGCAGGGGCAGGGCAGGGCTTTTTGCCCGTATGTCCACTGCTCCCACCGGAAGAAGGTTATTTTCCTGGCACAGGGTCTTTAAGACCTCCTGGCCCATTTTGCCTGAGGCACCGTGAACTACAACCTTTATAGGTGTCATAGCGCCTCCTAATATATTATGAGTTAGACCGGTCTTGAGGGCGGAAAGGCCCGGAACGGCGCGGCTGGGAATCACGGTTGCGGGAGATGGGAACAGCATTGGGATTGAGAATGACCCGGCGTGACAGGTTTATTCTGCCCTGTGAATCAATCTCAGTTACCTTTACTGTTATTTCGTCACCCACTTTAACTACGTCTTCCACTTTTTCCACTCTGTGGTCGGCCAGTTCGCTTATGTGTACCATGCCCTCTTTGCCGGGCAGGATTTCAACAAAAGCACCAAAGGTCATTATCCGGGTAACTTTACCGGTATAAACACTGCCGGCTTCTACATCTTTGGTCAGGTCTTCAATTATCTTTATAGCTTTTTGGGCCGAAGCTTCGTCAGTAGCACCGATGACCACTGTGCCGTCATTTTCAATATCAACGGTGGTATTGGTCTGCTCAATAATAGAGCGGATGGTCTTGCCGCCGCTGCCGATAACACTGCCAATCTTGGAGGGGTCAATGCTTATCTTGTACATTCTGGGGGCGTAAGGGCTAAGCTCGGTCTTGGGCTGGGCAAGAGCCTTGTCCATTACTTCCAGTATGGTATAGCGGGCTTCTTTGGCCTGGTAGATAGCGTCACGGATAACGTCAAAGCTGATACCCTTGACTTTCATATCCACCTGTATGGCGGTTATGCCGTCACGGGTACCGGCAACTTTGAAATCCATATCGCCGTAGTTATCTTCAATACCTTCAATATCAGTAATGGTGCAGTAGGTATCATTTTCACCGGTAATAAGGCCGATGGAAATACCGGCAACAGCTTTTTTAACTGGTACACCTGCATCCATAAGTGACAAACTGGACGAACAGACACTGCCCATAGAAGTAGAGCCTGATGAACCGACTACGTCAGCTACCATACGAATGGTATAGGGAAATTCTTCGGGAGTGGGCAGGACAGGCACCAAAGCCCTTTCAGCTAAAGCACCATGACCGATTTCACGCCGTCCGGGGGAGCCGGAACGCTTAACTTCACCGGTAGAGAAGGGGGCAAAATTATAGTGAAGCATAAAACGCTTGGTATCTTCGGCACTCAAGCCGTCCAGCTGCTGGGCTTCCTGCAAAGAACCCAGTGTGGTAATGGCCATAACCTGGGTATCACCCCGGGTGAACAAAGCTGAACCGTGAACGCGGGGCAGAATACCTGTTTCAGCGTCCAGCTGGCGGAGCTGCTTAATACCCCGTCCGTTTACCCTGATATCTTTTTCAAGTATAGTTGAGCGGATAGCCTTTTTGATTTCTTTATCATAAGCGGCCAGAATATCGCCTTCGGCATATGTCTCTGCCAAAGCTTCAACCAGTTCGCTCTGAAGGGCTTCAACCGCATTTTCACGGAGGGTTTTATCCTGATGGCTCAGGGCTTCGTTTACTCGCCCTTTTACAAAGGCGGCTACCGCTGCTTTGACTTCTTCGGGTATTTCCAGCACCGGCACCGGCAGTTTTTCCTTGCCCAGCTTGGCGCGGATTTCATCCTGCAGGTCAATAAGCTCCTGATTTGCCTGATGGGCAAACTCAATCGCTTTAATCATAAGGTCTTCGGGAATTTCCTTAGACCCGGCTTCAATCATAACTACGGCTTTACGGGTGCTGACTACCACCAAATCCATCTGGCTTTGTTCCAGCTGGGCAAAGGTGGGGTTAAGCACGAATTCGCCGTTTGTATAACCTACGCGGCTGGCTCCCACCGGGCCTTCGTAGGGTATTTGTGACATGGTAAGAACGGTTGAAGCACCTACCACACCCCAGATATCAGCGTCATTTTCCTTGTCTGAGGCAATTACGGTGATAATAATCTGAAGTTCATTCCGCCACTCCTTGGGGAGAAGGGGGCGGAGAGGTCTGTCTGTCAGACGTCCGGCCAAAATAGCCTGTTCACTGGGGCGTCCTTCGCGGCGGATAAACCCGCCGGGGATTTTGCCTGCGGCATACATCCGCTCTTCGTAGTCTATAGTCAGGGGGAGGAAATCCACCCCTTCGCGCGGTTTTTTGGCAGCACAAAGTGTTACCAGTAATTCGGTATCCGCATAGCGGATAGTTACTGCAGCATCTGCAAGGCGGGCCATTTTCCCGCTCTCTATAGTAAGTTTTCTGCCGCCAATAGTTCGTTCAAATGAGTTGGCAGTTATCAATAACGTAATCTCCTTACAGGGTTATTTGCCTTTGGCAATATTTATTTTCTAAGGCCAAGATTGGCAATAAGCTCCTGATAACCGGCCCCGTTATTGTTGCGCATGTATGAGAGCAAGCGGCGGCGGCGGCCAACCAAAGTAAGCAGGCTTCTCTTGGTATGAAAGTCATGTTTATTAGCAATCATGTGGGTGGTTAACTGGTGAATACGGGCAGTGAGCAAGGCTACCTGCACTTCAGTAGAGCCGGTATCGTTTTCGCTCTTTTTGAATTCGTTGATAATCAGAGATTTTTCCTGTTTGTCCAAACTTATTCCCCTTATGTTATTCTACTCAATTTAAAGTCAAAATTATATCACACTGTACCTGTGTTGTAAAACAAATGCGCTATATTTAGGTATAATATACCATATTCCGGCAAGTGTTTACTTGACGTAATATATGGGTAACGCTATATTCATTTAAGGGCTTTAAAAGAGGTGTTTGGGTGAGTTTGCACGCCGGTATATTAAAACTGTGGCTGGACTTGCCTGAAAATACCTCGCTGAAGGGCAAACGCCAGATTATTCAGCCGTTAATCAGGCAGTTGCAAAACCGTTTTAATCTTTCGGTAGCCGAAGCCGAAGAAATGGACAGATGGAAGACGGCGGTTATTGGTATAAGCTGTATCAGCAACAGTGCTGTGGTGGCTGACCAGTTACTGAATAAAGTATTGGCTTTTGTGACTGATGGCGGGTTTGATGTGGTTATACGTGATTTTCAGATTGAAATAATGGCGGTTTAGGATAAAGGCTTTTGGAAACTACCGAATTTTTAGCCTACATTGCGTCCCTGCCTGATTATCAGGAGCAGATAGCCCATATTGAACGCCTGCCATACCGTCCGGCGGAATATGCCAGAACTGACGCCCCGCTGTTGCCCCGGATAGATGCACGCCTCAGGAAAAAACGGATTTTGCCCTTGTACACCCATCAGGCAAATGCTGTAAACCTTAGCCGGCAGGGGAAGAATATTATCGTGGCCACCCCGGCGGCCAGCGGCAAAAGCTTGTGCTATAACCTGCCGGTGCTGGAAAAACTGCTCTCAGACCCGAATGCCAGAGCTTTATACCTTTACCCGGCTAAGGCTTTGGCACAGGACCAGCTGCGAAGCCTGAAATCTTTGGCAGTGCCTTCACTCCTGGCAGATGAGGAAATAGCTGTATATGACGGCGATACCCCCGGCAACAGCCGTGCGGATATACGCCTGAAAGCCCGGATTATACTTTCAAACCCGGATATGCTCCATGTTTCCATACTGCCGTCTCACCAGAAGTGGGGGCGGTTTTTACGCCACCTGGAATATGTGGTGATAGACGAAGCCCATATTTACCGGGGGGTATTTGGTTCGCATCTGGCAAACATTATCCGCAGGCTTCGGCGTCTTTGCCGTTACTACGGCAGTTCCCCGCAGTTTATTCTCAGTTCGGCTACTATAGCCAGCCCCGGCGTTCATGCCCAAAGTCTGACCGGGCTGCCTTTTTCAGTGGTAGATAATGACGGCGCTCCCAGGTCAGAAAAAGATTTTGTCTTTTGGAATCCGCCCATTATTGACCCGGCTAACGGCATACGCCATAGCGCCAACTCGGAGTCTTCGTTTCTTCTAAGCGAACTGGTCAGCCACGAAATACGTACCCTGGACTTTACCCGTACCAAACGGCTGACCGAGCTTATTTATAAATATTCGCGTGACCGCCTGATAGCCATAAAGCCGGAGTTTGCAGACCTCATCAAGCCTTATCGGGGAGGGTATACCGCCGAAGACCGCCGCAAGATAGAAAAAGAGCTTTTCTCAGGCAGATTGCTTGGGGCGGTTTCCACTAATGCACTTGAGCTGGGAATAGATATAGGTGACCTGGGGGCTACCATACTGACCGGCTTTCCGGGCAGTATCTCCAGCACTTTTCAGCAGGCAGGGCGCAGCGGCCGAAGGTGCGGACACTCCCTTTCCTTTTTGCTGGGGCTGGATAACCCCCTTGACCAGTATTATATGAATAACCCCGAAAAACTGTTTAACAGCGGTTTTGAAGGCACTTTTATCAATCCGGAAAATCCATATATCTACCGGGTTCATCTTTTATGTGCCGCCTGGGAGATGCCGGTAAACGCCAGTGAAACGGATATGTTCGGTGAAAACCTGATTGAGGAGCTGGATACACTTGCCCAGGAAAGAGTGCTTAATAAGCGGAGGGACAATTATTATCTGTCAGCCGATATTTCTTATCCCGCCGGAGATATCAGTATCCGTTCGGCTTCGGGCAAGGATTTCTGTCTGATAGATGCCGAAAGCGGACAGATTATTGAGACGCTGGACTTTCAAACCGCCTTTTTGCAGGCCTATCCGGGGGCGGTCTATCTGCATCAGGGTGAAAGCTATCTGGTAAGCCGTTTTGACCTTAACTCCCAGATAGCCCTGCTGGAAAAGAAAAAACTGGACTACTATACGGTTACCCGTGACCTTACCGAAATAAGCATAATTGAAGTGCTCAAAAACAAACTGGTGGGGGATATCAGCGTATATCTGGGCAAGGTTGATGTTACTTTAACTGTAACCGGCTACAGGCGTAAAGCCCAGTTTACAGAGCAGGTATTGAGCGAGGAGCAGCTGGATTTGCCGCCGCAGACTTTTCCCACTATAGCTGTCTGGTTTAAACTGCCTTCTGACATAGTCTCCGCTATGGGAAAAACTAAAATGGATTTTCACGGGGCTATCCACGCCGCCGAACACGCCCTTATCGGGTTGCTGCCTTTATTTGCCCTGTGTGACCGGGGAGATATCGGCGGTGTTTCTACCCCGCTCCACCCGGATACCGGTACTCCGGCCATATTTATATATGACGGACACCCCGGCGGGGTGGGTATTGCCGAAAAGGGATATGAAGTCATCAAAGACCTTTGGGAAGCCGCCAGAAACTTTATTGAAAAATGCACCTGCATAGACGGCTGTCCCAGTTGCGTTCAGTCACCCAAGTGCGGCAATAATAACAAACCGCTGGATAAAAACGGGGCTAAAGCCGTACTGGAAAGATGCCTGGGCAATGCCTGTTTGTGATGCTGAATTTGTTCGGGTATAATTTTAATATAGTACTTTTTAAAAATTGAAACAGGACAGGTATTTATGTTTGAAATAAATGTAGACCCGGTAGCCTTCAGCATCGGTTCGCTGGTGGTCAAATGGTACGGAATCATGATGGCCCTGGGTGTGATAGCACTGGTTTCCTGGATATTCTGGCGGATTAAACGCGGGGCTGATATTTCTTATGATACGGTGCTGACTGCGGCTATTATCGCCATTCCCTCCGGCATTATTTTTTCAAAGCTCCTGCATGTTATAGATGCCTGGGAATATTACAGCCTTAACCCAGGAGCTATTCTAAGCGGTGAAGGTTTAACCATATTCGGGGCTATTATCGGTGCAACTATAGGCTTGTGGATTTACAGCCGTTATTCCCATTTCAATCTGGGTTACCTGCTGGATGTAGCTGTTCCGGGCATACTGCTGGGGCAGGCGATAGGCCGGGTGGGGTGTTTGCTGAATGGGTGTTGTTACGGGGAATACGGCGGCAGCGGCTGCAGTGTGATTTATACTAACCCTGCCTCAGCCGCACCTTACGGGGTGGAGGTTGTTCCTACCCAGGCTTACGAAATAATATTTTTGCTGTGTCTTTTTGCCTTCAGCTTGTTTATAGCCAAAAAACTGCGGCCGGACGGTCAGCTTTTTCTGCTGTATATCAGCCTGTATGCCGCCTGGAGAGTGGCTATTGGTTTTGTGCGGGTGAATGATGATTTTGCTCTGGGGCTGGAACAGGCCCAGGTAGTGGGTCTGATACTTATTGCCCTGGCTGTTCCGTTCTTTATATACCGCCAGAGGAAACAAAAAGAGGCGGATAAGAACACTTAGTCAGGATACTTTTATGCCCCAAATGGGTTATGTTTGAAATAGAAACGGCGCTGCAAGTATATTCCAGTTTGCAGCGCCTCTGCTTTTTACTGCGGATATGACGTTTGACTAAAGCCGTTCTTTAAGGTTTTTACGGAAAATAGCCCTCTTGGCATTGCCGGAGCCGGCCTTGTTTTTTATCTCTTTCATTCGGGGTATGTACATAATTATGGGTATCATAACTACCAGCAGGGAAAAAAGCACTTTACCCAAATCATGCTGCCCCAGCCAGGCCACCAGTATGAAGCTTAAAAAAGATATGCCGTAGCTAAGGGTGGGGAAACGGGTAATAGCCATCAGCACCAGAAAACAGGCTATATATATGGGTATGCCCTCCGGCATAAGGTAGGCCAGAATGCCAATGGCGGTGGCGCCGCCCTTGCCGCCCTTGAATTTCAGCCAGACCGGGTAATTATGACCGGCTATAGCCATCAGGGCGCACAGCATCTGGATACCCAGCCCCTCACCCAGCCAGTTGGCAACCGCCATAGCCAGAGCACCTTTGCCTATATCTACCGCCAGCACCAGAATGCCCGGCCAGAAACCCACGTTGTAAAAAACATTCATAGATCCCATGTTTTTTGAGCCTACGGTGCGAATATCTATACCTTTAAAAATCCGCCCTGCCAGATAAGGGGCAGGAGTAGAGCCGATAAAATATGCGGCAATGAGGGCGATTATAACCATTATCAAGCTGTTCATTTGCTCACCTTTTTACTAAATCTTGGTGCCTGCGGGGGCCATGTCAATTATCTTTAAGCGGAGCGTGTCTGTCCCGCACCATTTATCCAGTTCCAGATTATACACTATATCCACCGGAGATTGGAGAAAACCGTTCAGTTCCTTAAACTGGCGGAAGGCTATTCCGTCCCAGAAGCGACCTTTATGTTTTATCCGCAGTTTCAGGTGCTCGTTGTTGCTGCCCATGGAGCGGTAATCTGTAATATTCAGCCCCCGGCTGAGGAATACGGGTTTGGGGTTTGCTTCCCCGAAGGGGGCCAGCCGTTCAAGTTCGCGCAGGGTAGCCGGACAGAGCTGGCTTAGGTCTGTATCTATATCAATATCTATAAAGGGTTTCAGCTCTACCCCGCTTAGGCTTTCTTCGGCATAGGCGGATATACCCTTTATAAACGTATCCAGATGTTCTGTGGGCAAGGTGAAGCCGGCTGCCTGGGCATGCCCGCCGAAATGGCTGAACAAAGGGGCAAAGCGGCTGAGTGCCTGAATAATATTGAAATCCGGTATACTCCGGCAGCTGCCGGTGGCAAAGTCCGCATTGGTCTTGATGACAATAGACGGGCGGTAGTATTCGTCTGAGAGTCTGCCGGCCACCAGCCCGCTGATACCCTGGGGGCATTCGGCATCACTGTATACCAGCAGGGAGGGAGGTGATTGGCTGTCCAGCCTGGCTCTGGCTTTTTCCACAAAACGGACAGTTAATTGCTGGCGTTCGGTGTTCTTGTTTTCCAGCCAGAGAGCCAGTTCCTGGGAATCACTTATAGCCGTGGAGGTTAAGAGTTTGTACCCGGCCATAGCGTGCTCCAGACGCCCGGCGGCATTGAGGCGGGGCGCCATTATCCAGGAAATGCTTTCCGGCTCTATTTCCCCCAGACGCAGGCGGCTCAGCTGGGCCATTTCTACTATACCGGGACGCGGCTCTGCATTCAGGCGTTTTACGCCTTCCTTTACCAGATAACGGTTTTCGTCCAGAATGGGTACAATATCCGCAACCGTGCCGATGGCTACCAGGTCCAGCAGGTCTCTGGCTTCACTTTCCCGCCCCAGATTGCGGTACAAAGCCTGTATAACTTTATAAGCCACGCCCACCCCGGCCAGTTCTTTAAACGGGTAGGCTGAGCCGGGTACTTTGGGGTTTATAATGGCATGTGCAGGCGGCAGTTCATCAAGCGGAGTGTGATGGTCGGTAACTATCACGTCCAGCCCTATTTTATTTGCCCGTTTGATTTCGGGTATGGCGGTAATGCCGCAGTCTGTGCTGATGATAAGTGAAGCACCCTCGGCTTTGTGTTTTTCAAGGGCGGATATCTTCAGCCCGTAACCTTCGGTGATGCGGTGGGGTATATAGGGGGCTACATTTCCGCCTAGACGGGCAATACCCGTAGTCAGGACGGCTGTTGCCGTCAGCCCGTCAGCGTCAAAATCACCGTATACCACCATTTTTTCACCTGTCAGCAGGGCTTTGTAAATACGGCTGACCGCCTTTTCCATATCAGGAAATAAAAACGGGTCATGGTCTAAACGTCTGTCGGGTGACAGAAACATATCAGCTTCTTCAGGGGTTTTGATACCCCGGTTGTAAAGCAGACTGGTAATCAGGGGCGGATAAGGGAAATTCTGGCTGGTCTCTTCCGGAGGCGCCGGTTTTAGCTTCCAGAGGCAGTTAGCCAATATTTTCATCACCCATTTCCCTGAGGATAAGCACCGAATTATGCCCGCCGAAACCGAATGAATTATTAAGCGCCACCCTTACCTTGGCTCTGCGGGCGGTGTTGGGGGTGTAATCTAAATCACAGTCAGGGTCAGGAGTGGTGTAGTTTATGGTAGGCGGTATAATGCCGTTTTTAATAGTCAGGGCGCAGATAGAGGCTTCAATAGCCCCGGCCCCGCCTATCAGATGCCCCAGCATGGATTTGGTGGAGCTGATGGCCAGTTTCCGGGCGTGTTCCCCGAAGGCCACTTTAATAGCATTGGTTTCCATCTTGTCATTCAGGGGGGTAGATGTGCCGTGGGCATTTATATAGTCTACCGCTTCCGGTTTGATGCCGGCGGTATTCAGGGCAATATTTATAGCCCGGGCGGCTTCTACACCGGATTCCACCGGCTGGGTTATGTGAAAAGCGTCTGAAGAGCCGCCGTAACCGATTATCTCGGCAATGATATTTGCTCCCCTGGCTTTGGCAGACTCCATTTCTTCCAAAACCAAAATCGCCGCACCCTCCGCAATAACAAAGCCGTCCCGGTTGGCATCAAACGGGCGCGAAGCCGTCTGGGGGTCTTCATTGCGGGTGGATAGGGCTTTTAAGGCTGAAAAACCGGCAAAACCAACCGGGTTCATAATAGATTCGGCACCGCCCGCCAGGATAATCTTGGCCGAACCAAAACGTATTTTTTCAAATGCTGTGCCTATGGCGTCTGAACCAGAAGAACAGGCCGAAGTAGTACAGAAATTAGGCCCTTTAAGACCCAGCTGGATAGAAACCTGGGCTCCGGCCATGTCTGCAATCATCATGGGTACTAAAAAAGGGCTGACTCTGTCCGGCCCTTGTTCCAGGAAAACTTTGATTTGTTCAAAGAGAACCGAAAGCCCGCCTATGCCGCTGCCTACAATTACCCCGATATCCTGCCGGACGCTTTCATCTGCCCCCAGTCCCGAATTTTCCAGTGCCTGTTTGCCGGCGGCTACCGCCAGCTGGGCAAAACGGTCCATGCGGCGGATATCCTTGCGGGATATATAGTTCGCCGGGTCAAAATCTTTGACCTCTCCGCCAAAGCGGACAGCCAGATTTGATGCGTCAAAGAGGCTGATATGGTCTATACCTGAACGGCCGTTTATCAGGCCTTCCCAGGTGGTTTGAGTATCAAGTCCAAGAGGGCTGACAATGCCGATGCCGGTTATGACAACCCTGTTTTGGGGCTGGTTATCAGTCATCTGTTCACCTCAGTTGTTAAATTGGCTATTTATAACACAGGCATATTATAACTGCAAGTTTGGGGAGGCTTTGGTATAATCAGGTTTGATGTTTAATATAGCTTTAGATACACTGGGCTGCAAGCTGAATCAGGCTGAGACCGAGGCCTTCGGGCGTGAATTTGCCCGGGCAGGTTACCGTCTGGTAAGCCCTCAGGATAACTGGGATATTTATATTTTAAACAGCTGTACGGTTACTCACGTGGCAGACCGCAAAGCCCGTTATCAGATACGTATTGCCCGCCGGCATAATCCGGCTGGGTTTATCTGCCTCATGGGGTGTTATGCCCAAAACGGCGGGGATAAGCTAAGCTGCCCGGATGCTGATTTGATACTGGATAATTGCCGTAAAAGCGGTATAGCGGCTGAAATAAGCCGCCTTTTTCCGCCGGAAGCTCTTGCTCCATCTCTGTATGAAAACGGCCGGACACGCAGTTTTATCAAGATACAGGACGGCTGTGATAACTTTTGTTCATATTGCATAGTGCCGTTTGTCAGGCGGCATAAAAGCTGCCGCCGGGTTGACGAAATAATCAGCGAAATAAACCTTCGGCAGGCTGAAGGGTATCAGGAGATTGTGCTTACCGGCACGGAAATCGGCGAGTATGCTTCAGGCGGGGTTGACCTTGCGGGGTTGATTGAGGCTATCCTGGCCAATACCCAAATACCCCGTTTGCGCTTGTCTTCCTTGCAGCCAGGTGAAATAACCCCTCGGCTGTTAGCTCTTTGGGAAAACCCCCGCTTGTGCCGCCATTTTCATATGGCCCTGCAGAGCGGCAGTGACTGCATACTGGCTTTGATGCGCCGCCCTTATAGTCTGGGTGATTATAACCGGGCATTAGAGGCAATCCGCAGTCAGGTTCCGGGTGCGGCTGTGACTACAGACTTGATTGTGGGTTTTCCGGGAGAAACCGAAGAAGACTTTGCCTTGAGCCTGAAATATATACAGCAGGCCGGGTTTGCCCGGGTGCATGCTTTTCCGTATTCCGAGCGGCTGGGTACGCTGGCATCAGGCATGGAGGGTAAAATAGACCCGTCCGTTATAAAAAAACGCCTTTCCCTGGTGATGGCTGCGGCTAAAAGTGTCAGTATGCAGTACCGCCGGCAGAGCAAAGGCTTGGGAAAAGAGGTACTCTGGGAGAATAAAATGCGGGACGGCCTCTGGTTTGGCTATACTTCAGACTATATACGGGTGTACGGCAGATTTTCCGGCCAGCCGACTAATACTATTTCACAAGTGAAATTGGTTAAAATTTATGCTGACGGTATGTTAGCCGCTGATACAGTATGACATAATATTATTTCCAAACGGCAGTTTAAGGCAAATGTGCAGATAAAGATAGGTAAAAGCTGTCAGGCAGGTTTTTTAAGGCCTGCCGCTTCCCAGTAATTTTTAAAGCTGCTGTAGGGTATCAGACCGCTCATGGCCTGGCTGGCTGCCGGTATATCGTTTTCAACAGCGGCCGCTACCGGATTAAGCCCGCCCATCATTATCATACCTACTTTATTCAGTCCTGACGGCATTTCGCAAACTGATTTACCGGCTTCACCTACAACCAGTACCCCGTTAATGCCGGCGTTTCTCAGTTTGGCTATTATCTTTTCGGCCAGCGGCAAACTGGCGGCAGGTATCTCGCGGAAATTACATAATACTTTGCCCTCACCCCTTCGGGCTACTTCTGAAACGCTGGTCATCCGGCTGGCAATAAATATTTCAGAGGGGTCAAGCGAAGAGCCTGTATAGTAAATCATATCCGTAAAGCGCCGCGGTTTATTCTGGTGGAACTGCAAAGTACCCCCGAAGCGGGAATCCATGGGAATACCTGCCTTAAGCAGGGTGCCGTTTATTACAATGGAACAGACAGTGGCAAAAGCAACCTGCCCGGCGGGTACGCTGATATCCGCAATCTTGTCTCCTTCATGGGCAATGCACACCAGCTCACTTACGCACAAATTGGCTTTATACGCCTGGGCCATAGCCCTGAGGGCCGGTTTGAACTGCTCTTTGGCAAAAAAGGATATATTTACCGGCACCATTCCGCTAAGGGTGTCCAGATTGAAATCTGTCAGATAGGCCAGACGCTCAATCTTGTCAATAACAAAGCCGACTTTGTCAGTTACCAGGGCATTTTCCAGTTCCTCAAGACCAAGCTGGGTAATGCTCCGGCCGTCACGCCGGCTTATCTTGCAGGTCATTCCTCTGTCATCCAGCATTATCAGGTGATAGCGGACTGCCCGTTCCGAAAGCTCAATGCCGTATTCATTCTTCAGGCGGCGGGCAATGATTTTACTGCCAAGCGGTGTCTGGCAGCTGGCCAGAACACGCAAAATGGCTAATTTTTCGCGCTCTACTTCGCGTCCGTCCTGTTTTATCAAGTTAATCCTCGGTGTAAGATTTTTATTCATTGTAACAGCGCCCCGTCATATAAGGCAATAATTTGCCGTATGCAGGGCAAGATTTTTATATTTGTTCGGCCGGACAGCGGCAGGCGTATTTTACGGGAAACTATCTGAGGGGCGGCATATTTACCGGTATACCCCGTGAGTATAAATATTTTTTCAGTTCCATTATATTTATCATGCCGGAATGAAATACCGAAGCCGCAAGCACCGCCTGGGCTTTGCCCCCGGTTATTACGGCATATATATCCTCCATACTGCCGGCACCGCCCGAAGCTATTACCGGTATACTTACTGCTTGGGCAACTGCTTTGGTCATCTCCAGGTCATAGCCGCTTTTAGTTCCGTCAGTATCCCGGCTGGTAAGCAAAATAGCACCTGTTCCTTGCTTTTCAATCTGTTTCACCCAGCTCACCAGTTCCAAACCATGTTTATTGTCTGTATCGGGCATAATAGCCTCCAGACGGTGAAGCCCGCTTTCGGGCGGGTTTTTAATCCCATCTATAGCCGTAATTATACGTTCACTGCCGAATCTGGCTGCCGCTTCCGCCAGAAAACCCAGATTTTGGGGTGTAATGTTATTTAGGGCAACTCTGCTTACACCAAGAGACAGCAAACTTTTAATATCCCTCAGGTCTCTGATACCGCCGCCCGCAAGCAGCGGCAAATCTGTATTCCCTATAATCTTTTTAACCCAGTCCGTGTGGATAGCACTTCCTTCCAGAATGGCAGTCATATCCAAAAAGGCCAGTTCGTCCGCCCCCTGTCCGGAATATGCCAAAGCGGCTTCAGCCTGGTCATAGGAATCTGCCATTCGGGTAAACTCTATTGCTTTGGTTACCCGGTTATTCTTCACATCTAAACAGGGGATAATCTTGATAGGGTTCACCTTATCACCATCAGTTTTTATTCATTTGCATGTAAACTGGCGCACTTGGGAATAGTATGCTATTTGGAGGTTCAAAGTAAAGTTGGCGGTTCAAAGGTGTTAAGCGGAGTTGTCCTGATATTGCCCGCATACGGCTATGATGTTAAGATATCTTGTGCCGTACAATTTGAAGCGAAGCCGCCCTGACAATGTGCCAAATGAAATAAGCCTTCGTCACCTGACTGTTGATGAAGCTTTGCCGGCATTTAAGCAGTATTTGAATGATGCGTTTATGGCCGGGCATATGATTATAAAAATTATACACGGGAAAAGCGGCGGCGTAATCCGTGGGCTGGTCTGGGAAGAGCTCAAGGGGCATCCCCTTGTTCAGTCTTACCGTTTGGGTGAATACGGGGAGGGCGGTTCGGGTGTAACTATCGCTTACCTGGAGCGGCGTTAAAGCCACATAAGACTTTTGCACAAATAAATTGAAATGATAGGTGGGTTTTGGCTATAATACTGTGGTTTTGGTGAGTGTGGCCTAGCGGTTAAGGCACCAGGTTGTGGCCCTGGAGATCGTGGGTTCAAGTCCCATCACTCACCCCATTTTTTTAAACGGCCTGCGCCTATAGCTCAGTGGATAGAGCATCGGTCTTCGGAACCGAGGGTCGTGGGTTCGAATCCCTCTAGGCGCGCCATATTTGAAGCTGAATATAAGCCCCAGGCAGTAAAAAGCCAGGGGCTTTTTTGTTGTTAAAATAGTTATTTTGAATATATATGAAAATTAAATTGTGGGGCAGTAAAAAAACTGCCCCCCTTTTTTATCTATCTGGTCTAGTTCTGAAATCGTTTTTCAGCTTCGTCCCAATTTATATTTTTAAGGAAAGCAGCAATATAATCCGCCCGTTTAAGTCCGTAATCTGTCATAAAGGCGTGTTCAAATATGTCTATCACCAGTATCGGGGTTATTCCTGCCAAATGCCCGGTTTCGTGTTCATTTATCCATTGGTTAAACAGCCGCCCGGTTTGGGAGTCTTTGTAGAGTATTACCCAGCCTATACCCCGCATAGAAGCGGTGGCTTTAAAGTCAGTTTCCCAGAGCTGGTAACTGCCAAACTCTGCTGAGAGAGCCTGGTAAAGTTTGCCTGTATTTGATAAGGGGGCGGATTTACCCAGGTTTGAAAAATAGTATTCATGCAGGCGCATTCCGTCAAACTCAAATCCGAAGCGGCGTTTAAGTTCAGCGTACTCCGGAGCAGCCGTTTTGCCTTCGGCCAGCATAGTTTTCAGTGTGTCTGAAAGCTTATTGGTGTTGTTCACATAACCCTGATACAAAGTGAAATGATTTTTGAGTAGCGTGTCGGAGAATCCCTCAAGTCCTAATAGGGCTGAATAATCATGAGCTGTATACATAACAAATCCCTCCGCAATAATAATATATTTTATTCTAACAGGTCTTTAAATACTTCGGCATGGTAGCGTTCATGGGCTGAAAGTTTTTTGAATAATTCTTTTACGTCACTTTCGGTTGACTGGATAGCGGATTGGTCGTATTTGTCAGCCACCTTGTGTTCCAGTTCTATATCTGCCTTGAGCATCTTGTTGTGTTCAAGGGTTTGTTCAATTTTACCATGTTCCAGATGCGGAAAACCTTTTTTGTCTATCATTTTTTCTGCAAGCCAGCCCATGTGCTGCATTTCGTTTATGGCCTGGTCCTGGAGCTCTTTCCGGGTTTCCTCATTTTTGGCGGCATAAGACTGGAGCAGATACTGAAGGATAACTGTGTATTCATGTTTTATGCCCCAGCTCAGGTTTTCAGCAGTAGTACCGGTGGCATTCCCGCGCTTGTCGGCCATCTTTTCCCGTAGTGTCTTCTCGGCAAAGTGTTTAAAGTCCCTCTGATGGGATTCCTCGTCCGAAAGGATACGCATAAGCAAACGCTTTATTTTAGGGTCGTCAATCAGCCTTATATGTTCACGGTACTGAGCGATAGCACCGTTCTCCAGCCCTATATTGGCCTGCATCCATTCGGATACAGTTTGGCCGGTCATATCCATCATGCCCCGTTTGAAGCTGGGTTCTCCGCCCAAATCTGTAATGGCCTCTGCCAGCCAATCCAGATGGCGCATTTCTTCACGGGCAATAGCTTCTATCTCGCAGGCTGTCTCTCCTTCACCTATAGCGTAGGCATGACCCAGATACTGGATAATAGCTCCGTGTTCATCTTCCATATCTCTATTAAGCAGCTCAATAATCTTGGGTCTATCCATCCGGAGTCCTTTCTTAGCGGTATTATTCAGAGCGGGCAGTCTATCTAAGTATGGTCAGGATTTGGTTTTTGGATTGCCTGGTTTGGTATTTATGTTGGCTTTTCTGGTTTTGGCGGCCTTGGTCACCGAAACCTTCTTAGCCTTAGCTTCGGATACCTTGGGTATGCTGATTTCCAAGATGCCGTTATCCAGCGTGGCTGCAATATTCTGGATGCTGGTATTGTTGGGCAGGGTCATAGAGCGTGAGAAACTGCCGTAACTTCTTTCACTGAAGTAATAATTTTCCTCAGATACTTCGCTGGTGTACTTTTTTTCGCCTTTGATGGTAAGTACGTTATCTGATACCGAAACTTCAATATCCTCTTCATTTATGCCGGGCATCTCTGCCTTTATCAGATATTTGTCCTTAAGCTCCAGCATTTCGGTAGCCGGCAGCCAGTCACGTTCGTTAGCTAGCATACTCCAAAGGCCGGGACTGAGTATTTCTCGGAAAGGACGCCAGGGACGCAGTGACCAACCCGGTTGCCATCTTTCCAGAGTCATAATCAAACCTCCTTTTCGCCCGCTCTCTCCTTATATAAAAGTATGCCATGCCGGTAAAAATGTCTCAATACGTATCAATACTTATAACGGGTGTGTTATTGCTTTAGATAAGTATTTAGTTTTACCCTGCGCAGGCGGAGGGAATTGCTGACTACAGTCAGAGAGCTGACGGCCATGGCCAGAGCTGCCAGTATGGGGTTTAAAAATCCGTATTCTCCCAGGAAGAAATGAAGGGATTGGGGGACACCGCTGTGGCTTAAAAACAGGTAGAGTACCCCGGCTGCCACGGGTATCAGGATAATATTGTAGAAAAAAGCCCAGAAAAGATTTTGGCGGATAGTATTAAAAGTTGCCTTGCTAAGGACGATAGCTTTGGTAAGACCGAATAAATCACCTGAGATAAGGGTGATATCACCGGTTTCCATAGCTATATCAGTGCCGGTGCCTATGGCTATGCCTACGTCTGCCTTTGCCAGTGCCGGGGCATCATTTATACCGTCTCCCACCATAGCTACAAAGTGACCTTGGTCTTGCAGTTCCTGTACCAGCCTTGATTTGTCTTCAGGCTTTACCTCAGATATATACTGGTCCAAGCCAAGTTCGTCTGCAATGCGTTTGGCTGCCCTCTGGTTGTCACCGGTGAGCATAATAGTGCGGAGTTTATTTGCCTTGAGTTCGGCTACCACCGCCTGGGATTCGCGTTTTAATATATCCCGTACCGCCACCATACCCTCAAGTTTGCCGTCCGCTGCCACGAAAATAAGGTTTTCCCCGGCTTCCCAGAGCTTGTCAGCCTCAGATTGGTATTCAGCAAGGGATATCCGGTTTGACTGCATCAGGTTTGCGTTGCCGATGAGTATTTGTTTGCCGCTAACAGTGGCTTTTAACCCCGCACCGGGCAGGGCGGAAAACTCTGACGAGGAGGTAATCTTTAGTTTTTTGCGCGCAGCCTCTTTTACCACTGCTTTGGCCAGAGGGTGTTCGGAAAACTGTTCGGCAGAGGCTACCAGGGTTAAGAAGGAATCTTTATCCATGGTATGGCTTACCAGATTGCTTAGCACCGGTTTGCCGCGGGTAAGAGTACCCGTTTTATCCAGTACAATTGTATCCAGTTTATGCATTTTCTCCAGTGCCACCGCACTGCGGATAAGTATTCCGTTTTCAGCCCCTTTGCCCATACCCACAATTAAAGCGGTGGGTGTGGCCAGCCCCAAAGCACACGGGCAGGCAATAACAAGTACGGCTATCATATTTAAAGCGGCATAGGTAAAAGATGGCTCTGGCCCGAATACCAGCCAGAACACAAAGGTCAGTATGGCTATACTGATAACCGCCGGTACAAATACCGAGGCTATTTTGTCCGCCAGACGCTGGATAGGGGCTTTGCTTCCCTGAGCTTCCTCAACCAGCCGGATTATCCTGGCCAGGGCGGTATCCGCCCCTACTTTTTGAGCTTCGTAAGTAAATGCGCCGGTTTGATTAAACGTACCGCCGATAACATAATCCCCGGCTTTTTTTTCAGCCGGTATACTCTCTCCGGTTACCATAGATTCGTCCAGGCTGGAATAGCCTTCCAATATCAGCCCGTCAACCGGCAGCCGTTCCCCCGGACGGATAACAATTTTATCTCCAGCCACCACTTCGCTGATGCCCACCAGTATTTCCTTGCCGTCCCGGATAATTGAAGCGGTACTTGGCTGAAGGCCGACCAGACGGCGGATGGCATCAGAGGTGCGCCCTTTGGCACGGGCTTCCAGAAAACGCCCGGTCAGGATAAGGGCGATAATCATGGCGGAGGTATCAAAGTAAAGGTGCTTTTCCAGCAGCGGTGAATCAAATATTGAGGGGAATACCAAAGCAGTCAGGCTGTACAGGTAAGCTGCAGAAGTACCCAGGGCGATAAGAGTATTCATGTCCGAGGTGCGGTTTTTCAGGGCGGCAAATGCCCCGCGGTAAAAACGCAGCCCAGCCCAGAACTGCACGGGCGTAGCCAGCAAGAACATAATAAATTCCTTGCCGCCAAAGGCTGGCAGGAATCCTATAATCATAAGGCTTATTCCCAGCACCAGAGCAACTGTAAGTTCCTGTTGCAGTTTGCGGGTTTCGGCATTTTCCGAGCTGTTAAGCTCGTTTTGGGGTGTTTCTTCCGACAGCAGTTCGTAGCCGGTGTTTTTTATGGCTTGGCTGAGTTCACGGTAGGAAATAAAATCCAGATACTCCACATTGGCAGTCTGATTAGCCAGGTTTACACTGGCACTGAGAACCCCGTTTGTGTTCTTCAGGGCTTTTTCGGCTCTGGCTACGCAGGAAGCACAGTGGAGGCCCTTTATGGGGAAAATGGATTTGCGGCTGATAACGCCGTAACCCAAGCCCGAAATAATAGATTTAATATCTGCCAGGCTGATAACGGCCGGGTCATAGCTGAATATAAGTTTGGCGGAGGCAAAATTCAGTTTGGGGTCTGTTATCCCGTCTGTTTTTGACAAACGCGCTTCTATACTGGCGGCGCATCTGGTACATGACATACCGCTTATACCCATGATTATCTTTGGCAAAGTATCCGGCAGGTTCTTTTCAGGCATTATTTTTAAGCTTATGACAAAAGGTCTTTCTTCATTTGGTCAAACTCTTCTTTACTTATTTCACCTTTGGCGTAGCGTTCTTTCAAAGTTTCCATGTAATGGGTTTTAGTGGCTGAAGATGAGGGCTGCCCTTTCCGGACAAGCTGAACAATACCCCAGATAATTAGGCCGATAATGGCGCACCAGAAAATCAGCATGAAAATACCGCCGAAAAACATCCAGCCCCAGCCGGCACTTGACCAGTCAAACATCATGGTTTTGGCCTCCTCGGCATATTTATTAATATCATATAATATTATAGCATATCAGATATGATTTCAGATTTGACTGTTAAGCTCCAAAAGTATGTGTTAAAATTATATAAAGGCTGGGATTTTGATTTTTGGCTTTTCAGTTGTTATCCTAGTAGTATCCGGGGAAAAGGGGATGGAAAATGGCTTTTTACTTTGAAAAGGTGATGGAATACTTTGTGAATCCTCTTAATTCGGGTGAAATGGAAAATCCTGACGGCATAGGCAGAGCCGGAAATGACATTTGCGGAGATGTTACCGAATTTTACATAAGGGTAAAAGATAACCGTCTGGTGGAAGTGAAATTTAAAACTTACGGCTGCGGGGCAGCTGTGGCTATATCCAGTCTGGTAAGCCTGATGGCTACCGATAAAACAATTGAAGAAGCTATGAAAATTGATAACAAGGCAGTAGAGGCTGAGATTAAGGGGCTGCCGCAGAACCGCAGCCATTGTTCCCAGATGGGCCCCCAGGCCCTGCACAGCGCTATTGCTGATTATAAAAGCAAAGTTCAGGCCAGAGGTTAATATGACACATTCAAATTCTGCTAAAAATCCGACTGCTTGCCCATACTGTGATATTGCTACCGAAGCGGAAGCGCGTATGCCTTTCTGCAAGGCCTGCAAGCTGTCACTTTTTTACTGTCCGGCTTGTGGCGGGTTGGTCGGGCGGGGGGAAGCATTTTGTCCCCATTGCCAGGCAGAGATGACCGGACAAAAAGAAAAATAGACGGGTGAGGGATTTTGGAAAACGTTATAGTCAGTGAACTGTGTGAAAAAATATCTGAGAAGCGGATGGTCCGGGATGATATGGGTATTGAGTATGCCATAAAGGCTTTTGCTTCGCATACCCATACCCACGTCCTTTTTGTGGTCAATAAAGATGGCGTTTTGACCGGGATTGTTAAGCTTAAGCAGCTGCTTGAGTGGGTAAAAGTGAAGCTGAATATCGTGTCTGAAAAGCACATTGTTACCCGCTCGGATGCCTTTGAGGTGCTGCGTCTCAGCCAGTCATGCACTATTAAAGAAATAACTTCCGAAATTATCAGCGTCAAGCAGGGCGATACCATTGCCCATGCCGTAAACCTGATGGCCGAAAAGGAAATGGTGGAAATACCGGTAGTAGATGACGCTGGCAAGCTGGTGGGCGAACTCAGGATTTCAGATTTGCTTTCCAAGCTGATGGTGGATATTGAGACCGCCGAATCTGATAATACCTGCACTACAAACTAGTTTTACCTAGCGTGAAGCCGCGTATCCGGCGGCAAATGCTTTCAAATTGCCCTCAAGTAACTTTGGGGGCAAACGCTTTTTTATAGCCCCGGCTAGTATCTCGTGGTCAAAGGGCAGATAACTGGCGGCATATCCCAGCAGGTAAATATTCAGCATTTTGGCATTCCCAAGCTCTTTGACTGCCTGGTTAGCGGCTATAAAATCTGCTTTTATGCCCATTTGTTTATACCCCTCAAGTATTTCGGCATCTGAAGGGTATTCTGCAATGCCCAGGCTTATTGAGGCCGGGGGCATGGCCATATCATTGATAACGGCTTTAGTCTGTTTGCCCAGATACTCCATATAGCGGGCGGCCTCCAGTTTTTCAAAGGCAATTATCAAATCAGTCTGTCCCTGCGGGATAAGGGGGGAGGATACTTCTTTATCAAAACGCAGGTGGCTGACTACACTCCCGCCGCGTTGTGCCATGCCCAAAGTATCTGTCTTTTTGACATCATAACCGGCAGCCATGGCCGCATCACACAGAATATTGCTGGCCAGTATTACCCCCTGTCCGCCCACGCCTACAATCAATATACCAAACTTTTTCATAAGTTTACGCCGCCTCATTGGTTTTAATGGCTTTTTGGGGGCAGACCTGGGAGCACAGGTTGCAATTACTGCCGGTGCAAAGGCCTGGGTCTATAAAGAGTTTGTCACCGTCACGCTGTATAGCCGGACAGCCTAAAAGCAGGCAGGCATCACACCTGTTGCACAGGCTGGTGTCTATGGTATTTGGCAGGGAGCGTTTCCGGCAGATGACATTACACTCTCCGCGTACAATTATCACGTTCAGCTCGCCGCTGGATATGGCATTTTTCAGCCCGTTTCTCAAAGCTTTCAGGTCAAAAGCGGGCAAGACCTGCAGGTTTTTTATCCCGGCACCTCTGACCAGTTCTTCTAAATTTACCTCGGTAACGGTTTGGCCGTTTGCCGCAATGCCGCAGCCGGGGTTTCCCTGATGCCCGGTCATGGCGGTAGTGCGGTTATCCAGTATCAGTATGGTTATCTTTGACTGGTTGTAAACGGCGTTAATCAGACCGTTTATGCCGGAATGCATAAAGGTGGAGTCACCGATAATGGCTATAACGGGTTCGCCAAGGCCGGCTTTTTCCATGCCCACTGCCTGGCTGATACTTCCGCCCATACAGCCGCAGGTATCCATGGCCGAAAGCGGCGGATAAGCCCCCAGGGTATAGCAGCCTATGTCACCCGAAAGCACCAGCTTGGGTTCACGCTTTGGCTTTCCGGGCAGAGCCGAACGCTGTCCCAGAGTGCTGAGGGTAAAAAATATGCCGGTATGCGGGCAGCCCGCACACAAAAGCGGCGGCCGCTTGGGAAAGTCCGGGGTATTTATTTTTGGCAGAGTGTCTTTAATCTCAGGCAGTATGCCCGCTTTGATTGCCGCAGCCCAGATTATATCCGGGTTAAGTTCGCCGCTGCGGGGTATGTATTTTTTACCTATTACGGATATGCCCATGCGGCACAGGGAATCTTCAAGAACCGAATCCAGTTCTTCCACCACAAATATAGTTTCAACACTCTGGCTGAACTCTTTTATAAGGTTTTTAGGTAAAGGGTAGGTCATGCCCAGCTTTAAAAATGAAGCTTCAGGGAAAACCTCTTTAGCATATTGAAAGGCAATGCCGCTGCTTATGATACCCAGTTTGGCATTTCCGGGTATGTACTGGTTACAAGGGCAGTTTTCGGCATATTCGCCTATCAGTTCTTCCCTTTTAAGCACCTTCGGCCAGCGTACCCGGGCAGCGGTGGGTACCATCACCAGTTTGGCGGTATCATGTTTAAACGCAGCCTGGGCTGCGGGTTGTTTTTCAGCAGAAGTTTCCACCAGAGAGCTGGAATGGGAAACACGGGTGGTGCTGCGCAGAATTACCGGCGTATCAAAATGTTCGCTCAGTTCAAAAGCCAAAGCCATAAAATCATAGGCTTCCTGACTGTTTGACGGCTCTAGCACCGGCATTTTAGAAAGCCGGGCATAGTGGCGGGTATCCTGTTCGTTCTGGGAGGAGTGTATGCCGGGGTCATCTGCTACTACTATGACCAAGCCGCCCTTTACCCCGGTGGTGGATGCAGCCATAAAGGCATCTGCGGCTACGTTTAAGCCCACATGTTTCATAGCCGCCAAAGCCCTCACCCCGGTATAAGATGCGCCGGTTGCCACTTCTACGGCTACAGCTTCGTTAGATGACCACTGGGTATTTATATCCGGAAATCTGGCCAGATTTTCCATTATTTCGGTACTGGGGGTGCCGGGATAGGCAGCAGCCAGTTTAAGACCTGCGTTATATGCACCTAAGGCTAAAGCTTCATTGCCGGATAATAGCTTTTTCAAGACCTTGTTCTCCCCTTGGCTAATAGTTCTAGGATAATGAATAGCTTGCGGCTTGTCAATCAGGCGGGATATGTATATTTGAGTGTGCTTTCAGGTACGGCGGAAATATTATGGTTTGACACACATTTATACCTGTGTTACACTACGCCGATGAGATACACAGGCTATGCTTATTTTTACTTCATGTTTACCGGGCGCACTTTGTGTGCGCTTTCGGGGGCAGTTGATAAGTAAAAATAGGTAGACCGGTTTAAATAAGCAAAAGTGTTTTACAAGCTCACCTCCCCCAAGCGGGAGGTGAAGTTTTTTTGGCAGATAAATAAAGAGGGTGCAATGGCCGAAGTAGACACGATACCCAAACTGGTAAAGAATAACGCCGAGCAATGGGGCAATAAGCCCGCCATGTGTATGAAAAATCTGGGTATATGGCAGAAATATACCTGGAGTGATTACTACGGTACGGTTAAGTATTTCGGTTTGGGGCTGCTCAGTTTGGGGACTAAACCCGCTGACCGGGTGGCTATTATCGGCGATAACGAACCCGAATGGTTTTGGGCGGAATTTGCCGCCCAGGCCATAGGTGCAATCCCCACCGGTATATATGTGGACTCTATCCCTGACGAGGTTAAATATATTGCCCGTCATGCTGATGTAAAAATAGCAGTAGTAAATGACCAGGAACAGGCTGACAAATTTCTGGAGCTGCTGCCGGAACTGCCAAACCTTACCAAGATTATTTACTGGGACCCCAAAGGACTTAAAAATTACGATGACCCCATGCTGATAAGCTTTAAAGAAGTGGTGAAGCTGGGGCAGGAATATGAAAAAGCTCACCCTGGCTTATTTGAAGAGCTGCTGGGTGCTACCAAGCCGGATGATATAGCCTTTATCTATTACACCTCCGGCACAACCGGCCTTCAGAAAGGGGCTATGCTCAGCCACCGTTCACTTATCACTACCGCCAAGGGTTTTATTGCCCGCTATCCTCTTGATTATAAAGATGACCTTATTTCAAATTTTCCGGCCTCATGGGTGGGTGACAGCTTTTTCGCTACTGTACCCCATATACTTTCCGGGGCGCGCTTAAACTTTCCCGAAGAGCCGGAAACCGTGGCTGAAGATACCCGTGAGATCGGGCCTGATTTTGTTATCTACGGCCCGCGCCAGTGGGAAAGCCTGGTGAGTGAAATACAGGTAAAAATAATGGATGCCCACCCGCTTAAGCGTCTGGCTTACAGGGCACTTTCCCCGCTGGGATACAAAATGGCTGAAAAAATGCTGGCCGGAAGCAAACCCGGTCTCCCCTTGAAGATAGGCCACAAAATAGCTGACGGGCTGCTGTTTCACCCCTTAAAAGACAAACTTGGGGTCAGCAAGGTAAGATTTGGGGTTACCGGAAGTTCGGTGCTTTCGCTGGATACATTCAAAATGATACATTCCATGGGTATTGAGCTAAGGCAGAATTATGCTTCAACCGAAGCCGGGTTTATTTCCTCCCACGGCAAGGGCGATATCAGCTTTGAAAGCGTGGGGCGGCCGGCACTTGGCACGGAAGTGCGCCTGACAAACGAAGGTGAGCTCCTTATCCGCAGTGACTGTATGTTCAGCGGTTATTACAAAGACCCTGAAAAGACTGCCCAGAGTTTTAAAAACGGCTGGTTTGCCACCGGTGATGCCGTCAATATAAATGAAAAGGGCCACCTAATATTCCTTGACCGCCTGAAAGATTTGGGCGTGCTGGCAAGCGGGATAAAGTATGCCCCCCAGTATATTGAAGGGCGCCTCCGTTTCAGCCCTTATATAAAAGATGCCATGGTGGTTGGCGGTGAAGACAAGGAATATGTAACCGCCATTATAAATATTGATTTTACTATGGTGAGCAAGTGGGCGCAGAAAAACCGCTTGAATTTCACCACCTTTGTAGACCTTTCCCAGAAAAAAGAGGTTGCGGATTTGGTTGCCAAAGACCTTATCCGGGTAAACAGCTATCTGCCGGAAGGCTCACGGGTAAAAAAGTTTGTTTTGCTGCATAAAGAGTTTGACCCTGACGAAGCTGAACTTACCCGCACCCGTAAACTTCGGCGGGGTTTTGTATCTGAACGGTATAAAGACCTGATAGATGCCATGTACCATCTGGATAAAGAAGTAAAGGTGGAAGCGGCGGTAACCTATAGGGACGGGCGCAAGGGCGTGGTAACTACCAGTATAAAAGTAAGGTCTTTGTAGGCGGAGATTATGGCAGATTTATTGCAATATGTAATAACCGGTATTACGGTTGGTCTGGTGTACTCTCTTATTGCGCTTGGTTTTACCCTTATCTGGAAATCTTCTTCGGTGGCTAATCTGGCTTTGGGTCAGATGGTGCTTATCTGCTCATGGTTTACCTACAGTATGCTGGCACAGGTAGGCATGCCCTTCTGGCTGGGGTTTATCTGCGTGGTTTTATTTGCACTGGCTCTGGGCTGGCTGATGGAAAGGATTATCCTGAGGCCGCTTATCGGCCAGCCTATCCTTTCACTGGTTACGGTGACGCTGGGGGTGGGGTTTTTCCTTGAGGGTGTGGTCAGCTTTATCTGGCCGCAAAGTGTGGCCGCCCTGCCCAAGATTTTCCCGGAAACACCTATCCACATAGGTTCGGCGGTTATTTCACAGGAATATGTCTGGGCGGCCGGTATATCTTTACTTCTTTTTGCCATGCTGACCCTCTTTTTTAAATACCACAAAATGGGGGTGGCCATGCGGGCTACCGCTGATGACCAGCAGGCTGTTCAGGCCTGCGGTATACCCGTAACCCGTATATTTTCCCTGTCCTGGATGCTGGCCATAGTCTTGGCGGCTGTGGGTGGGGTATTGATGTCCAGCATAGGCGGTATCACTTTAGGCTTGGTGGAAACCGGTATCAAAGCCTTTTCAGTGGTGATACTGGGCGGGCTGGATTCGTTTTTAGGGGCTATGATAGCCGGGCCTATTATCGGTCTGGCTGAAAATCTGGGAGGCGGGTATCTTACCTCCCTCACCTGGCCGGGCGTTAAAGAGGTAATACCCTTTATCATTATTATCATCGTAATGTTCATCAAGCCTTACGGCCTGTTTGGGCAGGAACGCATCGAGAGGATATAGCTATGGACCTACCTTGCGGAACGCGTAATTTCAGCTACAAGACGGATATGGCTATCTTCCGTACCAAAACCCATTGGGCTATGCTGATTGGTTTTCTGATTCTTTTATTCAGCCTGCCGTTCAATATCAGCAGTTACTGGCTGGGTATTATGAACCTTATAGGCATTACGGTTGTGGCGGCGGCCGGTTTAAATATACTTATGGGTTACTGCGGACAGCTTTCGGTAGGCCATGCCGGCTTTATTGCGGTGGGGGCATATACTACCGCTATTTTGGCCAGCAAACTGGGAGTGCCTTTCCCCTTTGACATGATAGCGTCCGGCATTATGGCCGGTCTGGTGGGTGTGCTGTTCGGGTTGCCATCACTTCGGGTAAAGGGGTTTTATCTGGCTATTTCCACTATTGCCGCCCAATTCATCATAATCTGGGTGATAAACCACTGGTCCAGCCTTACCGGCGGTTTTAACGGGATTGTGATACCCCCGATTAATCTTTTTAATTTTGACTTTACCACTCAGGGCAGCCAGTACTTCATTATTATGCTGGTGGCTGTTTTGGCTATTTTCTTCATGAAAAATATAGCCCGCACCCGCATAGGGCGGGCATTTGTAGCCATACGGGATAATGATTTGGCGGCTGAGGTTATGGGTATAAATGTCTTCAAGTATAAGCTGCTGGCTTTTTTCATCGGCTGTTTTCTGGCCGGTGTGGCCGGTTCGCTTATGGCTCACTGGATAGGTTATTTGACGGCTGAAAATTTCACCTTGTCTGATTCTATTTTATACGTTGGTATTGTGATTATAGGCGGTTTGGGTACAGGGGTTGGCCCCATATTCGGGGCGCTCTTTATCCGTCTGCTGCAGCAGGGTGTCCAGTATGTATCCCCTCTTATGGGCTCTGCTTTCCCGCAGTTGCCGTCAGGCTTTGCAGCCGGGCTTGGGCCGATGGTATTCGGTCTGGCAATTGTCTTGTTTTTAGTGCTTGAACCAAGAGGCCTCGCCCACCGCTGGCAATTGTTCAAGTCCTCTTACCGGTATTGGCCTTTCTCGTATTAGGCGAAAAAATAGGGAATTCTGAAAAAAGGAGGAGCACAAGTCATGTTAGGGCAAAACCGTAAACAATTGATAAAGAGGGGAGCTTTGTCCTTTTTTAGCATGCTCCTTTTGCTTTTTTCAGTGGTGGCGGGGGGATGCGGTTCAAGTGATACTGATGCCAATAATCCTGACGGAACGGAAAAGCCTACTTTGAAGGTTGGTTTTTCAATACCATATACCGGCCCGGCAGCTGAAAAAGGCTCTGTGATGGGGAATGCTAAGCTGGACGCAATCAAGTACATAAACGAAGAACTTGGCGGGGTAAACGGATACCAGATAGAAGTACTCTGGCGTGACACCAAGTATGATTCCGCACTGGCGGCAACTATTGTACAGGAGATGATGGATAAGGACTGTTTGTTCTTCACTACCTGTGCTTCCAAGGAAATGCAGGCATCTATGGAGATTGCCAACCGGGCAAGTTTCCCCGGTTTCACGGTTTTCAGTTCACCGGTCTGCACCCACCCGGCAAAGCATATATATGCCCAACTGCCGGACTATGGTGACAGCTGGGCATCATTTGCCAAATACTATATGGAAAATATCTGGCAGGGTGAGGGTACTCCTAAAATGGCCCTCATGATACTCCAGAATCCCACCGGTTACGGTGCCCGTGATGCGGCTAATGCCTTGGCGGCTGATTTGGGTATAGAGATAGTGGGTATTTACGAACACTCTGCCACTATTACAGATGACACGGCAAACCTGATAAACCTTAAAAGTCAAAACCCGGATGTGGTCTTTATATCCAGCACTCCCCAGCCTACTTCGGTTATCATCAAGCAGATGAATCAGATGGATATTTATCCCGGAGTAACTGTGGGTTGCGGCCATGCCGGTTTTACCAAGGCACTTATTGATTTGGCCGGTGTGACTAATACCGAAGGTATTTACGGCGTATATCCTACTGTAAACTGGGATGAAGATGTGCCGGGAATGGCCAAAATGAAAGAATACTGCCTGAGATATCACCCTGAAAATTACGGCAACATGGATTATATCGCTTCCTGGTCAGAGGGTTTGATTGTGGCCGAAATACTGCGCTTAGCCCTTATCAATACCCCCGGAGGCATAGATAATCTGACTCCGCAGGCTATTGAGGAATACGGAATAAAGAAGCTTAATGGCTATACGGTGGGCGGTTTGCAGGGGCCGGTTTCATATGTCAGCGGTGATAACCGTCTGGCCAAAGCAGTCAGGGTGTTCCAGATATCAGACGGTGTAATGCAGGTCTTGAGTGACTGGGTAGAAGCACCGCTTATCAGGTACGAGGATTTTAGCTGGTTTGGCAGCTAAATAGGCTGTAAACAGGTACAAGGGGAGCTGTAAGGAGTTGTGTTGCGAAGCTTAATAATAGATAATATAGCCTCAGAGGAGGGATCTGATGAGACTAGGAAAATCTGAAATTGGCTTTAGAATCTTCATGGCTCTGGTGCTTGCCCTTGTACCTGTTGCCTTGGGCGGCTGTAATCTGGATAATATTATTGGCAATAATAACAATAACACGCCGGCATCTACTAAAACTCTCAAAGTGGGCTTAAGTGTATGCTATACCGGCCCGGCGGCTGAAAAGGGTACACCCCAGGGTAATGCCAAGCTGGATGCCATAAAATACATAAACGATGAGCTTGGCGGGGTAAACGGCTACAAGATTGAGCCTATATTCCGGGATACCAAATATGACACCGCCATAGCGGTTACCGTAATAAACGAGTTTATTTCTACTGACTGTTTATTCTTCACCACCAACTCTTCAAAGGATATGCAGGCATCTATGGAAATAGCCAACCGGGCAGGTTTTCCGGGATTTACCACTTTCAGTTCACCATCACTTACCCATCCTCCCCAGCATATATACTCCCAGCTGCCTGATTATGGTGATGACTGGGTAGCTTTTATGCAGTATTATCTGGAGAATGTCTGGCAGGGTGAGGGCAAACCGAAAGTAGCCCTGATGATACTCCAGAATCCCACCGGTTACGGTGCGCGGGATGCCGCTAATGCTATGGCAGAGGAACTGGGTGTGGAAATAGTGGGTATTTACGAACATTCCACTACTATTAATGATGACACAGCCAATCTGTTAAATATGAAAAACCAGAATCCGGATGTGGTTTATATATCCAGCACTCCCCAGCCGACATCTGTCATTGTAAAACAGATGATTGAACTGGGGATTTACCCCGGTGTCCAGATAGGGTGCGGTCACGGCGGCTTTACCCAGTCACTGCTTGAGCTTGTCGGTGCAGATAAGGCTGAGGGTATAATGGGGGTGTACCCCACCGTAAGCTGGGACGAAGATGTTCCGGCTATGGCCAAGATGAAGGAATACTGCCTCAGGTATCACCCTGAAAATTACGGCAATATGGATTATATCGTCTCGTGGGCTGAGGGTTTGATAATAGCTGAGATACTGCGGCTGGCTATAGAAAACTCCCCCGGCGGTGTAGACTCACTGACCCCCCAGATTATTGAAGAATTCGGCATAAAACGGCTGAACGGGTATGATGTGGGCGGCCTGCATGGCCCGGTTTCTTACTCAGTGGGAGATAACCGTCTGGTAAAATCTGTAAGGGTTTTCAGGATTGAAGACGGGCAGCTTAAGGTTATAAGCGGCTGGATAGAAACACCCAGCATTGCGTATGAAAATTTTGACTGGTTTGGCAAATAGCGGGAGGTAATATTGGGTCTATGCTCAAAGTAAATAACATAGAAGTTACCTACCTGAACGTTATCAAGGTGCTTCACGGCGTTTCGCTGGAAGTGCCGGAGAAATCCATTGTGGCTTTGCTGGGCGGCAACGGTGCCGGTAAGACTACCACTTTAAAAGCCATTTCCGGCTTGCTGCATATTGAAGAAGGTCTGGTAACAGACGGCAATATTGAGTGGGACGGCACCCGGATTGATAAAAAAAATCCGGAAGCTATCGGTAAGCTGGGTATAGTTCAGGCTCTGGAAGGCCGCCATGTTTTTGAGCATTTGACCACCGAAGAAAATCTGATTGTGGGGGCGTTTAACCGCAAGGACCGTCAGAATATAAAATCAGATTTAGCTATGGTATACGAATATTTCCCTCGCCTTAGGCACGTTCAGCATAACACAGCCGGTTACCTTTCCGGCGGTGAGCAGCAGATGCTGGTCATAGGGCGGGCTATGATGGCCCGCCCCAAGCTGATGATGCTGGACGAACCCTCACTTGGTTTGGCACCTCTGATGGTCAAGGAAATATTCGGTATTATCAAGAGGTTTAACGAAGAACAGGGCACTTCCGTGCTGCTGGTTGAGCAAAATGTGAAAGTAGCTTTATCTATTGCCCATTACGGTTATGTGCTGGAAAACGGGCGGATAGTGCTTGACGGTGATACTTCATTCCTGATTAACAATGAAGATGTCAAAGAATTTTATATGGGGCTTTCCACGGTGGGCGCTAAAAAAAGCTATCGTGAAGTCAAACATTACAAGAGGCGGAAAAGATGGCTTTAGAAAACGGCAAAAATAACCACTTTGACAAGCTGGAGTCCATGGGGCTTGAGGAGAGGGTTGAATTTTTAAACACCAGGCTCAAAGAGACGGCTGCTTATGCTTATGAAAATTCGGCGGCAACCAGAGCTATGTTCCAAAAAGCCGGGCTGAAGCCTGAGCTTATACGCAAGGTGGAAGATTTGGAGCGGCTGCCTATTACCCGCAAAGCAGACCTGATTGAAATGCAGAAACAGAACCTGCCTTATGGCGGTTTTCTGATGATACCGGAAGAAAATATTGAACGCATATTTATTTCTCCCGGCCCTGTTTATGAACCGCTGCACACCAGCACTATCCATTGGTTCGGGCGTTCTTTCTGGGCAGCCGGTTTCCGCAAGGCAGATGTGGTTATAAATACCTTTACTTACCACTTGTCTCCCGCTGGTATACTTTTCCACGAGGGTTTGCGTGACTGCGGGGCTACGCCTATTGCCTCAGGCACCGGCCATACCGAAATGCAGATTAAGACTATTCAGGAGCTGAAAGTAACTGCCTTTGTGGGTACTCCCAGCTATCTGATGAGCCTGTTTGCCAAAGCCGAAGAGATGGGTTTGGATGTTAAAAAAGAGCTTAATATCAAGCGTGCCTGGTTTACCGGTGAGATGCTGACGTCTTCTATCCGTAAAACGCTTGAAAAAGATTATGGCATAGACACGTATCAGGCTTACGGGGTGACTGAAACCGGAGGCTGTTTGGCCTACGAGTGTGAAGAAAAAAACGGCTTGCACCTTATGTCTGATGAATATGTAGTGGAGATAGTAGACCCCAAGACTGGCAAGCAGCTTGGCGAAGGTGAAGTTGGCGAAGTGGTGGTTACCCCGGTAAATAACAAAACCTGGGGGCTTATGCGGTTCGGCACAGGTGATTTATCCTGCCTTAAAAAAGAGAAATGCGGCTGCGGGCGTACCGCCTATAAGCTCAGCGGCATAATAGGGCGGGTAGGAGATGCGGTAAAGGTGCGGGGTATGTTTGTAGTCGGCAAACAGGCTGAGGAAGTTTTCAAGCTTTTCCCGGAGATTGTCCGCTGCCAGATAAGGATAAACCGCCCCGAAAACAAAGATGAGATGACCTTTGTCTGTGTCCACGATGACACCGAATTTGATGCCAAAAAGCTGTCTGACGAACTGAATAAAAAATTTCAGGACAGGTGTCTTTTAAAGGCAGACCATATAGAATTTGTAGCTGCAAATGCTCTGGCAGAAGAAACCAAGCTGATGCTGGATGAACGCAAGTGGGATTAGGGGAAATAAATGGTTGATTGGCAGATTACCGCCTGTACCATACTCTGCGAAGCAGTTTGTGATGAGATAACCATAATCGTCAAGGATGATGGTTCGGTACGCTGTACTGCTTATGATATATACGGCTCTCCTTCACGGGATACCCTGAAAGAGATGTCAAAACGGGCTAAAAAATGCGGACATGGCTTAAAATGCGAAGGCCCTCTTTGCCACCGGGTTATAAGCTACCGGGATAAGATTATGAATGAGGAGAGAGGGCAGAATGAATCAGCCTGATACCAAGATAAAAATAGCTGACCTCTCCCTTTCGTTTGGCGGTATCAAAGCCCTGAAGGGAATCAATCTGGACATATATGATAATCAGATAACTGCCGTAATAGGTCCGAATGGGGCAGGCAAGACCAGTTTGCTAAACTGCATCAACGGTTTTTATAAACCCCAGGCAGGCAGCATTGTTTATAAAGGCCAGAATATTGCCCGTATCCGCCCTGACCGGGTGGCTAAAATGGGTATTGCCCGTACTTTTCAGAATATAGAGCTTTATTCAGGTTTGACTACCCTTGAAAACCTGATGGCCGCCCGGCATATATTTATGAAACAGAACTTTCTGACCGGGGGTGCCTATTTCGGGCCGGCCCATAAAGAAGAAATAGCTCACCGCAAGATAGTAGAAGACATAATAGATTTTTTGGAAATAGAGCCTGTCCGCAAAAAGGTAGTCAGTATGCTGCCGTACGGCATGCGTAAGCGGGTGGAACTGGGCCGGGCTTTGGCGCTTGAGCCGGAAGTACTTTTGCTGGATGAACCTATGGCAGGCATGAATCTGGAAGAGAAAGAAGATATTGCCCGCTTTATCGTAGATATTTTTGAAGGGCAGGGTGAGACCTATCCTGATACTCCCATACTGCGTGACGGGGTAAAGTGTATTGTGCTTATTGAACACGATATGGGCGTAGTTATGGATTTAGCTGACCGTATTGCGGTGCTGGACTTTGGCAGCAAAATAGCTGAGGGCAGGCCTGAAGAAATAAAGAATGATGAGCACGTGATAGCGGCCTATCTGGGTGATGAATAAACTACCTGGCGGGCGGGTTTAAAGCGGAACGCCGCTGGCACTTACTTTAGCTATCAGTTTGCCTTTGGCATTGGTCACCTCTACTTCGGCAACAGCCAGACGGCGGCCTGATTTGACTACTTTGGCTTCCGCAGTTAGTTCGTCATCATTATCCGGGGCTGACAGAAAGTGGATATTGAACTGGGCGGCTACCGTAGGCAGTTTCAGACTGTTCACTGCATAACCGAATGCCTCATCTGCCAAAGACATGGTGATTCCGCCAAAAATTATGCCGTAGGCATTTATAAACTCCGGTTTGAGTTTGATACTCAGCTTGGAATAACCGGGTTTCAATTCCAGTATTTTTATGCCCAGAAAATTCAGGGCAGGTTCAGTGCGGCTTTTTTCATGCAGAAGCTTAATATTTTCTTCAGCATCAGGGTGTGTCATCTTATTCCCTCGTTCAAAATATCATAAATCTTGTTCATGTCTATGCTTGCCCTGACTATATCTGCCAGTTTATCATATTCTTTGTCACGGTCAAAATAGCCTGCCTGCCGCTCAGGGATGCCCTTGTAACGGCGGATTGCATTTAAGAAGCCGCGGCGGAAAGAGTCACTTTCAAATATTCCGTGTATATATGTACCCAGCACCGTACCTTCGGCATTGGATGCCCCGTCCAGATAATCAGCCGGGCCTTTGGGGGTTTTGGTAATCTGGAAGGCAGGCTGGGCAGTAAATAAGCGGGTCCTTCCCATGTGGATTTCATAGCCGCCCACTTCACAACCGGCCATATCTGCAAGCAGCCCGTTATTAAACCTGACCTGGCCGCTTACCTGTGTGGTGGATTTTTCTTTTTCAAAGGTTGTTTCGGTATCCAGCAAACCCAGACCCTTTAATTCGGTGGTTTCAGACTCAGTCTTGTGGGGGTCGTATATCATCTTTCCCAAAATCTGATAGCCGCCGCAGACGCCTAAAACATGGGTGCCTTTTCCGGCTTTTTTGATGATAGTTTCCGCCAGACCGTTTTGCCACAGATATTCCATGTCAGGTATGGTGGATTTGGTACCCGGAATTATTATCAAATCAGGGTTGCCAATCTCACCGGTTTTAGATACAAACCTGACTGATGCCCCGTCTGTGGCTAAAGCGTCAAAATCGTCGTAGTTGGATATGCGGGGCAGACGTATTACCGCAATATCAAGGTCGGTTTCACCCAGACCGCTTTTACATTCGTCCAGGTATACCGAATCTTCCTGGGCAATGGCCATATTCCGCAGATAGGGGATAATGCCCAGTACCGGTATGGAGGTGCGGTCTTCCAGTACATCTATGGCTGGTTTAAGTAAACTGGCATCCCCCCGGAATTTATTTATCAGATAGCCCTTTACATAACTGCGTTCTTCAGGCTCTAAAAGGTCTATAGTGCCAATCAAAGAAGCAAAAACGCCGCCCCGGTCTATGTCTCCGGCCAGAAGCACCGGCGCACCGGCGGTTTTGGCAATCCGCATATTTACAATCTCCCGCTGCCTCAGGTTTATCTCAGCCGGGCTGCCTGCCCCTTCTATGACCACAATATCATTTTGCTCCCGCAGACGGTTAAGTGCCGCCAGAGCGGTATCCAGCAGCAGGGGTGCATATTCATAATATTCACGGGCAGAAATGGTGCGGTCCACTTTGCCGTTTACAACAATCTGGCTTTTGGAATCTGCTTCGGGCTTCATCAGAATAGGGTTCATATCTACACTGGGGGCAATGCCGCAGGCTTCTGCCTGAACAGCCTGTGCCCGGCCGATTTCACCGCCCTCTTGGGTGACAAAAGCGTTCAGCGCCATATTTTGGGACTTGAACGGGGCTACTTTGTAGCCGTCCTGTTTGAATATCCGGCAGAGCGCAGTGACCAGTATGCTCTTGCCCACATTAGAAGAAGTGCCCTGAACCATTATCAATTTCGCCATGGCGTTCATTATACCAGTTTTTATTTAAGTAGAGTAGAAAAAGGACAACTTATTTTGATTTATAGCGTGTTCTGCCTTGAAAATCTTTGATGTATAATGTTTCCCAACTAATATAGCGAGGCTGAAAATGCTGGTTGAGAATCCCAAAAAGCAGGCATTAGAAATAATTAAACGCCTTTCGGTGATATACCCTGAGGCTAAAACAGCGCTTAACTTTACTACCCCGTTTGAAATGCTGGTAGCTACTATTTTGTCTGCCCAGTCTACTGACAAAATGATAAATAAAATCACGCCAGCTCTCTTCAAAAAATATCCCGGCGTACAGGCCTTTGCTGATGCATCTCTGGCTGAGTTGGAACAGGATATTAAGTCATCAGGTTTCTTTCACAACAAGGCGCTGAATATTATAGGTGCTGCCAGAGCGGTTGTAAGCCGTTTTGGCGGGGATGTCCCCCGTAATATGGCAGATATGCTTACTCTGCCGGGGGTTGGGCGTAAAACAGCCAATGTAGTTTTGCATAATGCTTTCGGGCTGGTGGAGGGAATAGCGGTAGATACCCATGTAAAGCGTTTAGCTGGGCGGCTGGGGCTAAGCACTAATACTGACCCGGTGAAAATAGAGCAGGATTTGATGGCACTTATTCCCCGCAGTGAATGGGGGAATTTTTCGTATTACCTGATAGACCATGGGCGCGCAGTCTGTGATGCCAAAAAGCCGCGTTGCCCGGAGTGTGTGCTTAATGATATCTGCCCGTCTGCTTTTTTATTTATCAAGGTGAAATAGGCGGCGGGCATTGGCAGTGGTTGCCGATGCCACTTCGTTAGTACCAAGGTTTTTTATCTCCGCCAGAGTTGCCGCTGTCAGCGGTATATAGGCGGGTTCGTTCCGTTCCCCGCGGTGAGTTTGGGGGGGCAGAAACGGGCAGTCAGTTTCCAGTACTATATGCTCAAGAGGTATGGCGGCAAAGGCAGGGTGATATTTTCTGGAAGACGGATAACCGATATAAGCGCCCAGCCCTATATAAAAACCCATATTTATATATTTAAGTGCGGTTTCGGCCGAACCGCTGAAACAGTGGATTACGCCTTTGCCTGCGCTCGCCGGGCTCTGGGCAGACCAGTCCGAAAGTATTTTCAGTACGTCTTCTTCGGCCTGGCGGCAGTGGATTATAAGCGGCAGACCGGTTTGGTCAGCTAAATCAAGGTGGTGGTAGAATGTTTCCAGCTGGGTGTGGCGGGGTGAGTAATCACGGTAATAATCCAGCCCGCATTCGCCTATAGCCACCACCTTTTCACACTTAACCAGTAGTTCCAGACGTTCAAAATCCGCCTCGGTAACCCCAGTGCATTCCTGGGGGTGGATACCGACTGCGGCGTATATGGCCGGATTGGCGGCTGCCAGGTCAATGGCTTTTTGGCTGGAAGGTATGTCTATACCGGTGGTAATTATAGTTTTTACGCCGTTTTCAAAAGCCCGCTTTAGCATTTCCTGACGGTCAGCGTCAAATTCAGGCATATCCAGATGGGAATGGGTGTCTACATATTCATAAATCGGCACGGCAAATGTCCTAATGGATTATTAGCTCGGCGGCCTTTTCAATAAGGTTTAAGAGTGTTTCAGGTACAATGCCGAATATTAACACAGCCAGTCCCGAAATACCAAGTGCCAGTTTAAGCGGCCAGGAAGCCAGTACCCGTACATCCTGGCGGGCAGGTCTTAGCCACATTACCCGTATTACGTTGAAGTAAAAAACGGCCGAAATCACGGTGTTTACGGCGGCGATAATCATCAGCCAGAGCATATCCGCCTGGACAGATGCGCTGAAAATATAATACTTGGCAAGGAAACCTGCCAGAGGCGGAAAACCGGTGAGAGACAACAGCGCCAGTGTCAGGGCAGAAGCATATACCGGGTTGGTCTTGGCTAAGCCTTCGTAAGAGGATATTTCATCACTGCCGGTAGAACGGCTGATGGCTATGATAGAGATAAAGGCGGCCAGGTCTGATACGGCAAAAGCCACCAGATAAAAGAGCAGGCTTATCCGCCCGTCTGCCAGTTCCGGGGCGTTTCCCACCGCTGCCAGAGCCACCAGTATATAACCGGCATGGGCTATGCTGGAGTAACCCAGCATTCTTTTGATGTTTTTCTGGGGTATGGCCAGTACATTTCCCAGTGTCATACCCACAGCGGCCAGAATGGCAATAATCAGTGCCCATTCCTGGCTGAGTGCCAGCGGGTCGGTAAAAACGGTGTAAAACAAACGTAGGAAAAGGGCAAACCCGGCCGCTTTGCTGGCTATGGAAAGGTATAATGTTATCGGGGTGGGAGAGCCCTGATAAACGTCCGGCACCCAAAATTGGAATGGCACGGCGGCTACTTTAAAGCCCAGACCTGTAATGGTCAGTATTATACCCAGCAGCAGCCCTGCATGAGTGGTTATATCTGTGCCTGAGGGCAGGGTTTGTATATAGTTTACAATACCGCCCAGATTAGTTTCGCCGCTGAAACCGTAAATAATCACCAGGCCAAACACCAGCATAGCCGAAGCCACCCCGCCCAAAAGCAGGTATTTGAGAGCTGATTCGGTGGAATTCTGGTCTTTTAAAAAACCCACCAGTACGTAAAAAGACAGTCCGGTCAGCTCTAGTGAAAGATACATGGTAATAAGGTTGGCCGTGGAGGCCATCATTATCATGCCCAGCAGGGCAAACAGTACCAGAGCGTAGTATTCACCCTGAAAACGTTTAAACTTAGTTACATAATCAGTAGAAGCCATTATAACCAGGCCTGAAAGGCAGATAAAAAGAATACGGAAGAAACTGGAGTAGCTGTCCAGTGCCAGCATACCGCCAAAAGCCATTTCGGGTGGGTTATTCCAGTTTAGAGCTGTGGCTACAGCCGCTGCTGCCAGTCCCAGCAAAGACAGATAGGCCAGATACCTCTTGCTTTTAGTCAGAAAGAGGTCAGTTATTATAACCAAAATGGCTGTTATCAGTATTATTATTTCAGGCATAAACAAATCCATCTGCCTCTATCCGCCGAAAACGGCCGCCAGCGGGGCCACTCCGGTTTGAATCACATCTACTATAATCTGGGGATAAAGGCCAACCCCGAACATTACCACTAAAAATACCAGTGAAAAAACTATTTCGGTTTTATCGGCATCTTTTACCATCTGGAATTTTTCCAGTCCGGGGCCCAAAAATACCCTCTGGACTGTCCAGAGTATATAGGCAGCTGCCAGTACCAAACCCAAAAGGCAGAGCATGGTAAATACCTGCCCGCCGGGGACTACCGAACTCTGGAATGAACCTAAAAATACGCTGACTTCGGCGATAAACCCGCTGGTAGCCGGCACAGCCATCGCCCCCAGACCGGCCAGTATAAATATGATAGCTGTGCGGGGCATCTGTTTTGCCAGACCGCCCAGCTTGTTAATATCCCGTTCGTGGGTATTGTGCATAACTACACCGGTTATGGCAAAGAGCAGACCGGTGATTATACCGTGGCTGAACATTTGCAGAACCGCACCGTTCATGGAGATTTCACCCAGGGTAAATATACCCAGCAGTACAAAACCCATGTGGCTTACCGAACTGTAGGCAATAAGCCTTTTGATATCTGTTTGTTTAAGGGTGATAGCGGCACCGTAAATTACGTTTATGACCGCAATAGTCAGTATCAAAGGCGCCCAGTCACGGCAGACGTCAGGGAACATGGCCACGTTTAACCTGAGCATGGCATAGCCGCCCATTTTAAGCAACGTACCTGCCAGAATAACACTGGCGGCGGTAGGTGCGTCTGTATGGGCATCCGGCAGCCAGGTGTGGAAGGGGAAAGCCGGAAGCTTGATGGCAAAACCGATAAAAAACATAAAGAAAGTAAGCACCATCATGGCCGGACGCAGGAAATTATTTAGGTCCGTAGATGCCAGAGACGCTATATCCAGACTGCCGGTGGCAAAGAAAAGTATCAGGATACCGGCCAGTATAAACGCACCGCCAAACAGGGTGTAAAGGACGTATTTAAGAGCCGAATACTCTTTACGCCCGGCACCCCAGATTGAAATCAGGAAATACATGGGTATCAGTTCCAGCTCCCAGAAGATAAAGAAGAGCAGCAAATCAAGAGAGACAAATACGCCTGTAATGCTGGTTTGGAGTATAAGCAGCCAGACAAAAAACTCTTTTATCCTGAGGTCTACTTTCCAGCTGATAAGTACCGCCAGAACACCCAGTAAAGTAGTCAGAACCAGGAAAGGCAAACTTAAACCGTCAACGCCAAGGTGGTAGTTAGCGTTTAAAAGGGATATCCAGGGGAGATTTTCTTCAAACTGTATAACCCCGGCCATGGAACTACTCCGGTCAAATCCGGCAAAGACCACTAGTGAGAGCACCAGCGGCACAAGAGTGAGCAGCAGTGAGCTGATTTTTATTGCCCGCCCGGACAAACGCGGCCACAGAGCCATCAAGATAGCTCCCGCTGCGGGCAGGAAAGTTATTAGTGTTAAGTATGGTATGCTCATACTCCCCCCTTACCAGATAATAAGAGCCGCCATCACCAGTACAACCACCCCGGCGGCAAGATAAATTCCGTATGATTGGAGCTGCCCGGTCTGGGCTTTGCGTCCCACCTTGCCGCTCTCTACGGTTATAGCGGCAACCCCGTTTACCGCCCCGTCCACTATGCGTTCATCAGCGGTGCGGAAGCGGCTGAAAAGACGGGAAAATAATACTTTTTGAATGAAGAAGCCGTTTAAGCCCCCGTCTACCACCTTTTTGTCAAAGAAAGCCGCAAAAGCAAACAGTCCCTTCATAAGCAGCGTGCGGGATATAACACCTTCGTACAGCTCATCCATCCAGTATTTCTTGGAAAATATCATATAAAGCCATTTAAAACGCTCTGAAAATACAGCGGGTGAAAGGCTCTTCTTTTTATACATCAGGAAAGCCAGATATATACCGCCGCCGGCTACGGCCAGTGAAACCAGGGCCAGCGGGTGCAGCAAAATGCCGAATAATCCCTCAAAAAAGCCGGTATGCACCTCTTCGCCCAAAAAGCCGCTGAAACTGCCGCCGGCATTCAGCAAACCGCTGATTACCGAAGGCACAACCAGTATCAGAAGCGGCCATGACATGACCTTGGGGGATTCATGGGGATGCCCCTTGCCGCGGTAAGTGCCGCCGAAAGCCACGAAGTACAGGCGGAACATATAAAAGGCGGTCAGGAATACGGTGATGAGTGCCAGAATGAACAGAATAAATTGCCCGTCCATAGCCCCGGCAAGTATCTCGTCCTTGCTGAAAAAGCCTGAAAGCGGCCAGATACCTGCCAGACTGAGTGAGGCAATAAGAAAAGTCTTGCTGGTAACAGGCATGGGTTTGGACAGGCCGCCCATTTCGCGGATATCAAATGTGCCGGTAGCGTGATTTACGCTGCCCGAACCTAAAAAGAGCAAACTCTTGAAAAAAGCATGATTAAACAGGTGGAATATACCGATAGCAATGCCGCCTGTACCCAGCCCCAGCATCATATAACCCAGCTGGCTGACTGTGGAATAGGCCAGTATACGCTTCATATCGTTCATAACCAGCGCCATGGTAGCGGCAAATATAGCGGTAACCGCACCGATTATAGATACCCAAAGCATGGCTGTTGCCGAGCTTTCAAATATAGGGTAGGTGCGGGCAACCAGAAATACACCGGCAGCAACCATGGTGGCGGCATGGATAAGGGCGGAAACGGGGGTAGGGCCTTCCATAGCATCAGGCAGCCATACATGCAGGGGGAACTGGGCTGATTTACCCACCGCACCGGCAAATATGCCCAGAGCGGCCACAGTTACTGTGCCGGCACCTATAAGCCCCATTTCGGCCATGCCGTTCAGGCTGTTTATATCCAGCGTGCCGGTATTCGCAAACAAAATGAGTATAGCGGCTAAAAAGCCCACATCACCTATACGGGTTACAATGAACGCCTTTTTAGCGGCATTGGCGGCGGCCGGGCGGGTAAACCAGAAGCCGATAAGAAGATATGATGCCAGACCCACCAACTCCCAAAAGAAGAAGGTAAAAAGCAGGTTGTCAGAGAGCACCAGCCCCAGCATAGAGGCGGTAAAGAAAGACAAAAAGGCATAGTAACGGGGATACCCTTTATCACCGTGCATATAGCCCTGTGAATATATGTGTACCATCAGGCTGACAAAAAGGATTACAAAGCACATTATGGCGGCCAGCGGGTCAAAGTTTAGGTTAAGGCTGATATCAACCGAATTACCAATTGAAAACCAGCTGAAGCCGGAGGCATAGTGAGAAGCCCCTTCCTTTCCCAGCAGGCCTGTCAGCCCCCAGATAGAAAGTAGCAGCGAACCACCTACACCGGCTATGCCTAGGTATCCGCTTAAAGCCGGTTTTTTGCAGAAAAAGGAGTACCCCAGGGCTATCAAAGCCCCGCAGATAAGGGGGAGCAGCATTATGAGCCAGAGTCCGGTTTGGGTCATCGCTTATTCTTCCTCTTTACCACTTCATCAAATCTATCTTGGTGGCATCAATAGTATCCCGGTTTTTGTAAATGGATATTATTATGGCCAGACCAATAGTTGCCTCGGCGGCCGCCACCGCGATAATAAACAGAGTAAATATCTGCCCGGTAAAAAATTCGGCGGCAGAAAAACGGTTAAAGGCCACCGCCGCAATGGTAACTGCGTTCAGCATTATTTCTATGCACATCAGTATCACTACGGCGCTCTTTTTAACCAGTGCCCCGTAAAGACCGATACAGAACAGTATTACCGCCAGTACCAAAAAGTGAGTCAGTCCCATATTATTTGTCCCTCACCAGTACTATAGCCCCGATAATGGCCACCAGTAATATTACACCCGTAATCAGTACTCCCAGCCCGAACCCGTCTGAACCGAAAAGCATTTCGGCCAGGCCGGCGGTGGTGGTGGAGGGGGCGGGTGCGTCACTGGAGGTCCAGTTTGAGCTGATAAGCATATAGGTCATTATCCCGCCCAAAGCGGTAACAACAGCCAGAGCCGGTATTTTAAGCTTGTTGGTAAGGTTGCCCCGCTGAACCTCACGGGTAAGCATGATTGCCAGTATTATCAGTACCGATATAGCACCGATATAAATAAGTATCTGCACTGCTGCCAGAAAGTCTGCCGAAAGCAGCAGGAACACGCCGGCAACCGAAAGGAAACAGAGTATCAGCCAGAGGGATGAGTGGAAAATATTTTTCACTCCCACCACCAGCAAGGCGGAGGCTATACAGGTTATGGCTATAATCCAGAACGCTATTTCCACCCCGGTTTACCTTTCAAAGTAGCCTTTCTTATTTATAAGCAGGGTTTGTTCAGCCAGTTTTTCTGCGGCATCCGGGCGGTCATACCCGCTGAGTACCCGGGTTGCCGAGGGGGCAAGTTCATCCCCGGTAAGTATCAGCTCACGGCAGCGGCACTCGGAACGGCTTTGCCCTTCCGCTTTTTCAACGTTGGTACAGCGGTAGGTGGTAGTTTCGTAGCCGTAGCCCATGTAAATTGAAGTTTTGGTAGGGCAGGATTCAACACACAGACCGCAAAAGACGCACAGCCCGAAATCTATAGACATATGGTCTACCTTAAGTTTGCGGTCTTCGCCGCGGGAAACCTCCATATTGATGGCCTTTACCGGACAGGCTCTGGCACAGGCCAGGCAGGCAATACAGGTCTCCTTCACCCAGATAACCTGCGTTCCCCGTATCCTTTTTGACATAGTCAGTTTTTCTTCCGGATACTGGACAGTTATCCAAGGGCGGAAAAGATGCTTGAAGGTAAGGCGCATTCCTTTAAGAATGCCGCCCCCGGTATTACTTAACGCTGACACGTCCACCTCCCAGCTTGTAAAAACGGCTGAACAGGAGGATAAGCCCGAACATTACCGCTATATTTATACCGATAAGCACTGCTGTATTCATGTCAGGCGCAGCCAGTATCTCAAATGCCGTTATAACCAGATTGGCCAGGGACAGCGGTAAAAGGAACTTCCAGCCGAAAGCCATCACCTGGTCTATACGAAGACGGGGTATGGTGGCACGCACCCAGATTATAAACATAAAGATTATCAGGACTTTAGTAATAAACCAGATAACGGGGTGCAGCAGCGGCCCCTGCCAGCCCCCCAGAAACAGGGTGGTGGCTATGGCCGAAATTGCCAGTACTTCGGCGTATTCCATCAGGTAAAAAAGGCCGAATTTCATGCCGGAATATTCGGTATGAAAACCGGCAATGATTTCAGATTCCGCTTCCAGCAAATCAAACGGGGTGCGGTTTATTTCCGCCATGGCGGCGGACAGGTAAACGAAGAAACCCAGAGGCTGCAAAAGTACAAACGGGACACTCTGGGCTTTTACTATCTCATTCATAGAAAGCGAACCGGTTAACATAACAACGCCAAGTATTGAAAGCACCAGCGGTATTTCATAGCTGACTTCCTGGGCTATGGTACGCATGGCACCCAGCAGGGAATACTTGCTGTTGCTGCTCCAGCCGGCCATAAATATACCTATTACCGTTACCGAGCTGACCGCCAGTATATAGAGTATGCCTATATTCAGGTCAACCAGCATAGCTCCGTCTGCAAAGGGTATGGCGGCAAACATCAGCATTACCGGTACAAAAGCCACCAGCGGGGCTAACCAGAATACCCCTTTGTCTGACTCGGTAGGGATAATATCCTCTTTAATAAGCACCTTGATAGCATCTGCAATGGGCTGTAGCAGCCCGAAAGGACCGGCTCTGTTGGGGCCGGGGCGCAACTGAAAACGGCCGATAAAGCGGCGCTCCAGCCAGATAAATAAAAGCACACTCACAATTACAAAACCAAAGAGTATGACCAGGTAGACTAGCAGGTGAACCCAGAAGTCAGACATTATCTGTCCACCTCACCCATTACAATGTCTATGCTGCCGAATATAGCCATCAGATCAGCCACTTTCCAGCCTACCACCATATCTTTCAAAGCTGATAAATTTAAAAGGCAGGGCGGACGCACCCGCCAGCGGTAAGGCTTATCCGTGCCGTCTGAAACCAGATAAAAGCCCAGTTCGCCTTTAGGCCCTTCTATGCGGCTGTAAACTTCACCCGCAGGCGGCTTAAGGAGTTTGGGTGCTTTACCCATTATTTCACCTTCGGGCAGGTCTTTGACTGCCTGGCGGAGTATCCGCACGCTCTGGCGCATTTCCCTTATGCGTACCATATAGCGGTCGTATGTATCACCGTTTTGGGCGGTGGGTATATCAAACTCAAAACGGTCATAGATTGAATACGGGTCATTCCGGCGGATATCCCAGTTTACCCCGCTTGCACGGAGAACCGGCCCGGCCGCACTGGAGTTTATGGCCAGTTCACGCTTAAGCACGCCCACACCTTTGGTGCGGATAAGCACAATTTCATTAGTGGAAATAAGCTGTTCGTATTCGTCTATGAAACCGGGCAAGGTGTCCAGCAGTTTTTTCAAGGCAGGCAGGAATTCTTCCGGCAAATCCTGAACAAAGCCGCCGAAACGGTAATAATTGTAATTTAAGCGCTGGCCGCTGCACATATCAAACAGTTCCACAATCTTTTCACGTTCGCGGAACATGTACAAAAGCGGGGTTTGAAGGGCTCCCAAATCATTCAGGAAAAAACCCAGACCCGCCAGGTGGCTGGCTATCCGCTGGAGCTCATCCAGTATTACCCTGATATATTCAGCCCGTTCGGGCACTGTTATGCCGGCCAGTTTTTCCACCGCCATAACATAAGCGTGGTTGTTGGTCATAGAGCCCAGATAATCCAGTCGGTCGGTAAAAGGTATGTCCTGCAGGTAGGTACGTCCCTCAGCCAGCTTTTCAATACCCCGGTGGAGATAACCGAAAACCGGCTCCAGGTCGGTAATAACCTCACCGTCCAGAATCAGCCGCAGACGGAACACCCCGTGGGTGCTGGGGTGCTGGGGGCCTATATTTAAAATAAAGCTTTCAGTTTTAATGGCCATTTGCAAAGTCCTTGCGCAAAGGATAACCTTCAAAGCCCTCCCACAGGAAAATGCGTTTCAGGCCTATATGGTTTTCAAAAACCACTCCGAAAAGGTCATATATTTCACGTTCCTGCAGTTCTGCTCCCCGCCAGATATCCACTACCGAAGCCATTTTGGGGTTAGTCTTGTCAGTCAGGCGGGTTTTAAGTGTCATGGCGGTATTGTTCACAATTGAATTCAAATGGAAAATTATTTCTATGTATTCAGGATAGTCAGCCGCGGTAAGGTTGGTCAGGTAGTCCATTTGCAACGGCCGGGAAACCAGATATTGGCACACATGGTGTATATCCTCAGGCAAAGCCAGCAGGAAAGAACTTTCCGCCTGGATTTCAATCCCGGGCAGTTCTTTAGATAAATCAGCCTTCAGTTGTTGGTAATCAAGTACGGCGGTCATGAATCTATCTCTTTATAATGCGGGTTTTATCTATTTTTTCGTGGATATCCATGATAGCCCTTAAAAGGGCTTCCGGACGGGGAGGGCAGCCGGGTACATATACATCAACCGGGACTACCATATTGAAACCCGGAACTACCGAATATGAATCCCGGAACAAACCGCCGCTGGTTCCGCAGGCACCCATAGCCAGCACCCATTTCGGTTCCGGCATCTGGTCATAAATCCTTTTCAGCCAGGGAGCCATTTTCCAGGTAAGAGTACCGGCAACTATCATCAGGTCTGCCTGGCGGGGGGAGGCGCGGAAAATATCCATACCGAAACGGGCTAAATCCCAACGGGAAGCTGCCATGCACATCATTTCAATAGCGCAGCAGGCCAAACCGAACATCACCGGCCAAAGGGAATAATGGCGTGACCAGTTCAGTACCTTTTCAACGCTGGTAACGAAAACACCCGGAGGCGGCTCTTCGCTGTTTAGCCAGTCTGCAGGGTCGGGGTAAGGCGTGGTATGACCGGTGCGGAAGCTTTGAATTATGCCGCCTTCATGCTGGTCAATTTCATCCAGCGTAAGCAGGCTCAGTGGTTTTCCCGAATCTAGTTCCATTCCAAAGCCCCCTTCTTCCAGGCATACAGGTAGCCCACCATGACTATTATCAGAAAGGCAAGCACTATTCCAAAAGCATAAAACCCGAGCGAACCTATCTGGGTTGCCCAGGGGAAAAGAAAGACCAGCAGTACATCAAAAGCAATCAGCAGCAGGGCATAATAATAATAACGGAAATTAAACTGAACCCAGGTGCGGCCTTGGGTTTCCACACCGCATTCATAGGTGGCATTTTTGACTTTGTCAGGTTTGTTAGGCACGATGCCGATTATACGAAGGAGAACCGGTAGGCCTAGTACTATGGCGGTAAAGAGTATTGCAGCGACAAGGAATAGTGCAATATAGCCGTAATCAGTCAGCATAATTCCTCCCCTGAAATACTTTTTACTACTATAGCATTAGTCCCCTTGAAGAGTAAAGCTTAAATATGATGTAATGGTATTATAAAATAGTAACTTAAAGTTTTAATTGTACATAAATATTCTAAAAATAATTATAAAGTCTAATACTAAAGTATTAGAACTTGGAATCTTTGGACCAAAAAGTGCGGAAAAGAAATATATTTGCAGAGTGCACCGGGGCAAACCCCGCCGGAACTTGCTGCATTTAATACGGCAAATGGTACTGCGTGTTGCCGGCAGTTTAAAACTGGTGGGGCTTGGTCTGCTGGGTTTGCTGGTATGCCAGCAATTTTTGCAGTCTTTCCGGGTTACTGCTTTTTAACAGGGCTTCTTCCAGCGAAACTATATTCTGGCGTACCAGACCTGCCAAAGACTGGTCAAGGGTCTGCATACCGTCTTTGGCACTCAGCTGCATTACGTTATGCAGTTCATGGGCCTTTTTGTCACGTATCAGGTTGCGTACGGCGGTATTGGCTACCATTATTTCAAAAGCGGCCACCCGCCCTTTGCCTTCCCGTTTTGGCAGCAGCGTCTGTACCAGTACCGCCTCAATAACCAGAGACAGCTGCATGCGTATCTGCTGCTGCTGGTCAGGAGGGAATATATCTATTAAGCGGTCTATAGTCTGGGGGGCATCGGTAGTGTGCAAAGTACCCACTACCAGATGGCCTGTTTCGGCGGCGCTGATGGCGGTGGAAATAGTCTCCAGGTCACGCATTTCACCCACCAGTATTACGTCAGGGTCATGCCGGAGGGCATATTTCAGGGCAGTGGAAAAAGACTTGGTATCGTCACCCAAATCTCTCTGGGCAATAATGCAGCGGTTATTGGTATAAAGATACTCAATGGGGTCTTCTATGGTAATGACGTTACGCGAATCAGTATTATTCAGGTGGTCTACCATGGCGGCCATGGTGGTGGATTTGCCGCTGCCGGTTGGCCCGGTTACCAGAATAAGGCCGCGCGGTTTCAGGATAAGCTCTTTGCAGATTTTGGGTACACCCAGTTCATCTATAGAACGTATCTCAAAAGGCACCTGGCGGAAGGCAATGCTGATAGAGCCGCGCTGTTTCATCACGTTTACCCTGAAGCGGGCTACCCCGGCTACACTGTAGGCAAAGTCCAGCTCTTTTTCGGCATAAAATATTTCACGCTGTTCGGGGGTGGTTATCTCTTCCAGTATCTGCTCAATGGCCTTGTTGTATAAAACAGGCCAGTCTGTCTGGGGTTTAAGGGCGCCGTCTATTCTGAGTACAGGCGGGTTCGGCACTCTCAGGTGGAGGTCTGAAGCCTTTTTTTCTACTGCTATTTTTAATAATTCGTCTGCGCGCATTTGTCTTCCTTCTGAACCGGATATGATATCATATTATAGTATAAGTTAGTTTTAGTAAGGAAAATCCCCCAAAAGTACTATTTAAGTTTATTATATTATAACTATATTACCACCGGCAGGATATATTTGTTTGAAGACTAATATGGTAAGTGATATAGTTATCTAAATTTTAGCTTGAATGCGTAGCTGTTTCAGGCTTTGTTTCAGGCGGGGGCTGATATGCAAAAGACACTGGAGGAAATAAACCAGAGAATCAGGGAAGGCAAAGCGGTTGTTCTGACCGCCGAAGAGATTGTGGGCTATACCCGTGAGAAAGGGCTGAAAGCCGCTTTCAAAGAGGTGGATGTAGTTACCACCGGCACTTTTGGCCCTATGTGTTCCTCTGGTGTTTATTTTAATATGGGTCACACCACTCCCCGCATGAAACTGGGCGGCGGCAGGGCTTATCTGAATGACGTATCAGCGTATGCGGCTTTTGCGGCGGCAGATTTATTTATAGGCGCCAACGCCCTGCCGGATGATGACCCCCGTAACCGGATTCACCCCGGAGAGTTCAATTATGGCGGCGGATATGTTATAGAGGAGCTGGTAGCCGGCAAAGACATCCGTCTGGAGGCCAGTGCCTACGGGACAGACTGCTATCCGCGCAGGCGGCTTTCCAGTTACCTGAACATAAAAGACCTTAACGAAGCCGTTTTGTTTAATATGCGTAACGCCTACCAGAACTACAATGTGGCTGTTAACCTTTCAGATAAAACCATATATACCTACATGGGTGTTTTGAAACCCAATATGGGAAACATAAATTACTGCACCGCCGGTATGCTGTCACCGCTGCTTAATGACCCGTATTACCGGACTATAGGTATCGGCAGCCGCATCTTTTTAGGCGGGGGCGTGGGCTATGTGGCCTGGCAAGGCACTCAGCACAACCCCGGTGTTGCCCGGACGGAGGGCGGCGTGCCCAAAGGCGGGGCTGGTACTCTGGCGGTTATCGGTGACCTTAAACAAATGGATGCCCGTTATCTGGTGGGTACCAGCATGCTGGGTTACGGGGTAACCTTGTCGGTAGGTATCGGCGTGCCTATCCCCATACTTTCTGAAGAGATACTGCAATCTACGCTGGTTACTGATGATGATATTGTAGGTACGGTGATAGATTACTCGTCTGCCTATCCTAATCTGCGTCCGGGCGCGGTTGCCGAAGTTACTTATGCCCAGCTGCGAAGCGGCAGTGTGGATATAAACGGTAAAAATATACCCACCGCTTCCCTTTGCAGCTATTCCCGGGCACGGGAAATTGCCGTTAAACTAAAAACCTGGGTTGAGCAGGGTAAATTTGAAATCACCAGTCCGGTTGCACCCCTGCCGGGTATAGACTCCGGTCTTAAAGTCCGCCCGTTTAATGAACGGCCGCTTGGTGATACCAATCATCATATCTTGTAGGTAGTAATATGAAAACATCTAAAAGAATAGTTTTGCGTTTTCCCCAAAGACTGGTAGACCGTCCCATTGTTTACCATCTGATACGTGATTTTGACTTGGCATTCAATATCCTTAAAGCCTCCATCACGCCTGATAAAGAGGGGCTGATGGTACTGGAGATTACCGGGGAACGTGAAGCCTACGATAAAGGTATTGCCTACCTGAATGAGGCCGGTGTCAAGATAGATTCTCTCAACCGTGAAGTAACCCGCAACGAAAACCGCTGTACTCACTGCGGAGCGTGCGTGACTATGTGCCCGGTAGATGCGTTCAGCATAGATGAGGATAACCGGGAAATTAATTTTGATGCTAAAAAATGCATAGTCTGCGGCATATGCATTCAGGCCTGCCCGCCGCGGGCTATGGAACTGCACTTTTAGTGGTTTAGCATGTATGAACCGCGTAATTACCGGAACTGGGTAAACGCTGGTAAACTTATTCCTTTTCAGGTAGTTGAAGAGGAATCAGACCTGTTTATACTGGCTGCAACCGAACTAAAAGAGCTAAGCTACTTTTTTACCCGGAAATACCGCCAGGAAATAACCTCTTACATTAAGCGTCAGCCTGTTTTTGCCTCAAGCCTCAAGCCGCTAAAGATTTATGCAGATGCTCCGCCTATTATACAAGCTATGGCCGGAGCTGCTGATAAAGCGGGTGTAGGGCCTATGGCGGCGGTTGCCGGGGCAGTAGCCGAATATGTGGGCAAAGAGCTTCTAGCCTACAGCCCCGAAATTCTGGTTGAAAACGGCGGAGATATATTTGTTCATACCCTTTCGGCCAGACGGATTGGTATATTTGCCGGACGCTCTGTCTTAAGCGGCAGGCTGGCACTGGAAATAAGCCCCCATAAAAGCCCGCTGGGTATCTGCACCTCTTCCGGTACAGTGGGGCACAGCCTAAGTTTGGGCAAGGCGGATGCGGCTCTGGTGGTATCCGGGTCTGCTATTCTGGCAGATGCGGCCGCTACCGCAGTGGCCAATCAGGTGCAAACCGCTCTTGATATTCCCGCAGCGCTGGAGTACGGGCAAAAGATAGAGGGTGTTGCCGGGCTGGTGGTTATTAAAGATGACAAAATAGGTATCTGGGGAGATATACAGCTTTCTCCGGTATCTCCTGTAAGATAATCAAAAAGTATCCTAATAACTGCGGATATGGTAAAGTATGTTGGGTGTAAACAGGGGAAATAGCCTGTGTGGGCTAAAGAACCGCTACTTGTTTACATAAAGATAACATAATGTTATGCTATACAGTAAAATAGCTTCAGCGGAGGAATGGGAATGGCGCCACGTTTTCTAAAAGGCCAGAGGGTGAAAATACTGTCAGTACGTCTAGCCAACATGACCTCCAAATACCCTGAAATTGATAAATATGTTTCTGAAACCGGCATAATCATAGAAGATTATTTTGTACGCTACATGGATCCCAAAAACGAAAAGCCGCCCATCACCAGTTATATGTACTCTATAAAACTGGATACCACCCGGCGTTTGATAACTGTAGCCGAAGACGCTCTTGAAATATATCTGGGTTAATTATCTCATACAAGAAGGTTTCTGCCATGCCTGTTACACAGGATGAATATTTAGCCGGGCGCGCAGCCGAAAATTTGGTAAAACAGCAGCACACCAAGCTGATGCGCGGTGCCATAATAAAGGCCTGCCTGTCTCCGCGGGTTATCCTGACTTTCGGCCTTATTTTAATAATTAGTTTGGGCGGGTTCTTTTTATTCGGAAAACTGCTGGGGTTATTTGCAGACTGAAATGACCCTATAATAGCATTCTAATATTACTTTAATATCTGTCCTCTAAAAAGTTTTACAAAGGTTATGTTCAAAGCTAGCTCACGCGACTGTGATGGCAGTCTTTTTTCCGGCAATATTCATTTTACAGCCAATAGCCGTTTGGATTACCATGTAAGTCGGGCTTAATATAGTATTGTAAAGGGCAAAACAAGTCTATGGGGATTATTTATCATAATAAACCTGAAATGCAGTCACCTACTCTGCTGGCAGCCTGGCCGGGTGTTGGCAACGTGGGCATTGTTACTTTGGCGGCTTTGCGTGACCAGCTGGGGGCGGGTGTTCTGGCGGATATAGAGCCGGAGGAGTTTTTTTATCCTTCGGGGGTAAATATAAAAAACGGTGTCCAGCAGGAACTTAGGTTTCCCCAAAGCCGTTTCTATTATCAAAAGTGGTGCGGTCAGGATGTAGTAATATTTATGGGTGATGAGCAGCCGGCTGACGGGCAGAATACCTATGCCCAGGGCAGCCGTGCCAGCCGGATGACCGCTAAAGTGATTGATGTGGCTGAAGAACTGGGCTGCCAGAGGATTATTACTTTCGGTGCGGCGGTGACTATGACCCATCATAAGGCCAAACCTAAAGTATGGGCAGTGGCCAACAGCAAAAATTTTCTGGATATGATAAATGAACGTCTGCCGGCTGAGCTCAAAAGCAATTTGGCGGGTAAAAATTTCGTCCCCCATATTTCGGGTTTAAACGGGCTTTTGCTGGGTGTGGCCGGTAAAAGAAATATACCTGCGGCCTGCCTGATGGGGGAAATACCGGATTATCTGTCTCACCTGCCGCTGATTTACCCGCATGCCTCCCGTTCGTCACTTGAAGCCCTGAGGTATATTATGCGTATAAGCGTGGATTTGTTCCGTATGGATGAATCTGTCCGCGAAATGGACGAAATGATTGCTGAAATGTATGCCCGTTTTCCTGAAATGGTAAGGCAGAAACTGGATAACCGTTATCATGCCGCTGAAAACGAAGGTATTTCCGATGATGATGAGAAATGGCTGAAAGAGAACATAGCCGAATTTTTTAAGAAAGACCATAATCAGGATGAACATGGAAGCTAAAAACCCGCAGGCACAGTGCCTGATTATTGCCTGGCAGGGCGAATTCGGTTTGCTGAGCGAAAGAGTGCTGGCCGAAATCGAAAAACAGGATACTCCTGTCACTGTATTTGAGGTGGAAATAGAAAAATACTTCTCACTTAACGGGGTAGCGGTTAAAGATGACTTAACCCATTTCCCCGGTGGTGAACTGAAATATCTGCCTGGAGGGCAGCTGCTGGTATTTCGGGGCAGTATCCCCGAATTTAACCAGTATGAGTATCTGAACAGGCTGGTTAATACAGCCTTGGCTTATCAGGTAAATGAAATAATCTGCCTGGGCAGTGTGGGTGCTATGATTTCCCATACCGCCCCCCGCCGCCTTATGGCAGTGGTCAACTCTGACATACACAAATACAGTTTGGAAAACACCGGGGTTGAGTGCAATATGAATTTTGACACCCCGCCTAACCAGAAGGTAGATATAAATTCCTTTGTAATCTGGCTGGCGGGTAAATACGGTATAAATGCCATGAGCTTGTGGCAGGTTTTGCCCTTTTATTTGCAGAACAGCGGGGACGCTGCGGCTAAGCTTCTTTTGCTTGAATTCCTGGGTGACAGGTTTGCCCTAAAGCTCAATCTGGCTGAAACAGAACAAAAGGTAAAGTATCAGTCCGGCAAAATAAGTACCCTGTGCCAAACAGATACCCAGGTTGAAAGCGGTTTGAAAATGCTGGAAGGCGGGCTTAGCCTGGATGCTGCAAGCCGTAATCAGCTTTTAGACCAGATAAGCCGCCTTTTTGAAGATTGTTAGTTAGCTAATTGCTTTTGGTATCTTCGGCCGGGGGTGTTTCGGTATCTTTTTCGGCAAAACAGGAATCAATCTGTTCGTCTTCCGGAGCAGGGGGTATCTGGTCCCGTCTTTCCCTGAGCCAGCGGTGAATTTCGTCCAGTACCGGCGGAGCTATGCTGAATACTTCGATATCAGCCGGGAATTGCATCAGGTTGCCTTCACGGATAAACAGCACACCGGCCTCATTCCCTTTGACCGTTCCGCTTATTCTGCCGAGGATAAACTCGTAGCGGCTTTTTACCGCCTGTATAAATTTTTCAGAAACCAGTTTGGATACATTCTGGCTGGTAAAACCTATCATCATAAAGCGTTCCCAGTCTAGGCATTCCCGCACCAGTTCACTATCTTCTGTGGCCTCAATTACCGCACCTTTTTCCAAAAAACGGAGGGCCATTTCCTTGCTTACGGGGCTGAAATTTGTCAGCACTTCCAACCCTTCTGCGCCGCTTTGGTCTACTGATTCGTGAAATACGTAGTTGACAGCCCCAATGCGGCTTTCCAGATGGGACAGCTGAACGCTTACTTCTTTCCAATAGCGGCTGAGCATGGCGCCATATTCGGGTGGTGCATCTTTCCAGCCAAGCACCAGCGGAACTACATAGAGCTTCTTTTTATCCGCATATTTACTGCTTTCGGGCTTTTGTATTTTGGCTATCTCTTCAGACACTTTGACCTCCTGGTTGGTATTTGGGTGCTATAACAAACTGAATAGTCTTCGGCTGGCCTAATCTTCGGGGAAAAACAGGTCATCATAGATAAGTTCCAGCTTCAGTTTGTGTTCCAGCTCTTCGGCAGATAAAAACCGGCACATATCCTTTGCTTCCCGGCTGATGAAGGTAGACATGAGGTGGGAATAGAACTCTGAGGCAGACTGTTCTTCTTTAATAGCATAAAGGAGTATGTCCTGCAGTCCTGCCCCTTCCATGTCATTCCCGCCTTTGACATAAGTATCCAGCTTGAGAGATTGCAAGCGGGGTGCAATGGTTTTTGGCTTAAATTCGCCTTTTACCAGCAAATCTTTAAGCACTTTCAGATGGCCTTCTTCGCTCTGGATTAGTTCCTTTAAAAGCTGTTTTACAGCCGCATCATCTGTTTTTTGCAGGGCAGACTGATAAAGTGACTGAGAGGCAACTTCCTTGTATACAGCCGCTTCAATAAGTTCTCTTAATTCTTCGCTCATCTGGCAAAATCCTCTCTGCGCTAAGAAATATTTGGTTGCCGGCTCCGGCTAAAACTTATGCCGCTTAAAGCATATTATAACAGGCAAATCCCGTAAGGGGTAATCTGCCGGAATATGTGTAATAAATATATAACAATAGCGGATACTGCCGGATTAAAATACACCGGCATATACCCCATGGAAAAGGACTATTTGTAGGGCGTTTTAGCAACGGGCTGATATTTCTGTTGGGACTGAAAAACTAGTAGTCGATAATAAATTCCCCGTTTTTATATAATAATTCGCCATCCACCCAGATTTCACCACCGTCACGCAGGTCACATACCATATCCCAGTGTACGGCAGATTTATTGACACTGCCAGTTTCCGGATAACCCGCTCCGCAGGCCAGGTGGAAACTCCCTCCGATTTTTTCATCAAAAAGTATTTGTTTGGTAAATTTCTGGATTCCCTCACTGGTGCCAATGGCGAATTCACCCAGATATCTGGCACCCGGGTCAGTATCCAGGGTCTTAAGCAAAAATTCTTCGTTAGTTTCAGCGGTTGCTTTTACCACCTTGCCCTTTTCAAACCAGAGGCGAATCCCGGTAACTTCACGCCCGGCCTCTATGGCAGGGTAGGAAAAATATACATATCCTTCGGCGCTGTCTTCTACCGGGCCGGTAAATATTTCCCCGTCAGGCATGTTGAGTTTGCCGTCACAGCTTACAAAAGTACGTCCTTCTATACTCAGGCGGAGGTCAGTTTCTTTGGCCTTTATATGCACCTGTTTTTTACCCTTGAGCCAGTCTACTACTTTCTGCTGGCGGGTATTTAGGTTTTTCCAGAAACCCACCGGGTCATTCATATCCGGCAGACAGGCGTTATAAACGAAATCAGTATATTCTTCCAGACTCATACCGGCATCCTGGGCATAGCCGTTAGTGGGGTAAATAGCCAGTACCCAGCGGAAATTGCCTTCGGCGGTACGGCGCATACTGGTTTCCATTAGGTCGGTGCGGGCTTTTTCAAAGGCTACCATTTTCCGGGGGTCTATGCTGGTCATGGATTTGGTATTTTCCTCAGCCAGCAGGTGTATAGTAGCGTCATAATGTTCCGTTATATACCTTTGGGGAAAGTGGACATAGCTTATCTGTTCATCAGAACCGTATTTCAGCAAATACTCCAGGAATTCGTTTTTGGAGACCTGCATAAGGGGGTGGCCTCCGGCAGCCAGTATTTTTTTATATACTTCAACCGCTAAGGGCAACGCACCGCTGAAATAATTGACCGCCACCGTGTCACCCGGCTTTACCTCAATAGAATAGTTAACCAGTAAATCCGCCAGTTTTTCCGTCCGCGGGTCGACCATAAATAAACCTCGCTTAAAATGTATTATAGTTTATTATAGTGGCTGTGATAGGCAAATCCAACTTGTGAAACCGCAGGGGTTTTACCGGCAATGCAAGCAAGATGCTATATATATTTAGCACGGGGAATAAAGTGGACTGTTTGCTCTTTAAAAACGGATGATAAGCTGGAATATGCGGATTACCATTCCGGAGCGGAGAGGCTGGCGGAAAAGACGCGGCAGCTGGGGTATTGCCTGAAACACAGCTTTTAATCTAAGAGCCAGTACGTCCAGTTTGCACCCGGATATAAACAACTGATATATAGAGGTATTTACCGGTTTAAGCTCTTTTATTCCGTTTATCAGCAGACCTATTACTGCTGCCCTGGCTATTACAGATACTAAAAACAGGCTTAGCATATGGTAGCCGTTAATCTGGGGCAGTATGCTAACCAATAAACCGCCGACAAGTGAACCCAGCGCAATACCCAGACTGTTTCCCCCGGTGTAAAGGGCAAAACCGCGCATCCGGTTACGGCGGTTGGAACTTTCAAAGATATAATTTGTGCCTGACAGCAGGAAACCTGACCAGACAATGCCTGAAAGTGCCTGAACACCTATCAGGTAATATGTATTATGGCTAAACATCCATAAAAGCGGTACTATCGGTACAAATATGCTGCAGAGCTTAAGTATCTTTACCGTGCCGCAGATATCACAAACCCGCCCCCAAACCTTCATAAACACAAAATTGGCTATTGAGGCTGAGGATATTACTATTATATATGTCAGATAGTCGAAGCCAAGCTCACGCAGCATGTAGACCGCAAAAAACGGTGCGGCAATATAAGTGCTGAAGTTTATTAGGGCTGAGTAAGATATGAATTTGCCCATGGGGGTTGTGTTTAGACCCTTTAACAGGGCTTTCATGCTGACATTGTCTTTGACCGGGGTTTTAGCCTGAGGGTCTTCCATCTTGTTTAAAAAGAAGCTTGAAATAAAACGGGCTAAGCTGGCACCGAAAAATATAAGGCCAAAACCCAAAAAGAGGGTATTTGCGCTTATCTGGAGCAGCAGCCCGCTCAAAAGTGAAAAAGCCAGAGTCATAATGCCGGCTATCATGCCGCGGTAGCCGAAAAAACGCCCGCGGATAGGGCCGGGGACAAGGTCTGCCATCAGGCTTGACCAGGCCGGATTACCCAGTGAGCCGAACATAGTCCCCAAAGTGTACCAGAGTATCAGCCACCACACCCCGTAGTCACTGAAAAGAACAGGCAGAATGAACGCCGGTATAAAACATACCGCTTGCAGCAATACGGCCTTAAGCACAAAGGCTTTGCGGCTTTTGGCCTTCTCGGACAGGAACGGGGCAAACAGCTGTGAAAAAGCAATGGATAGGTTGGGTAGTGCTGAAAGTATGCCTATCTGGGGTACGGATGCCTTTAGTGCCAATGCAAAAGGTGTTACATAATCCTGGGTCAGCCCCAGCATGGCTGAATAGGCCGCTCCGTCTTTGATGCTGTTATCTAAACTCTGGCGAGTGATATTTTTCATCTTAATTACTCAGTTTTCCTAATTGAAATATGGCAAATGTAGATACCAACAGAGACGGCGGGGTTATAATAAGACCCAGTCTGGTATAATCCAGGGGCTTTATTATCAGCCCCCGTTTCCGCAGGAGCATAAGCCAGAGCATGGTGGACAGAGAACCCATTATCAGCAGATTAGGCCCCAAATCTGCGCCCAAAATAGCCTGATACACCAGCCATGCATTGCCGCCGCTGATATCAGTTATGGCGGATAAACTGGATACTGAGACCATCATCATCGGCCAGTTATTTATAAGGTTAGAACCGATAGCTGTCCCGAAAGAGGTAATTAGCCCTGTTTCCAGCTGGTTGTCGCCGGCCATAGTGCCGGAAAGCCAATTCCCCAGTGCCGAAGTAATTCCGGCATTTTCCAATCCGTTTACCATAAAAGCCAATCCCAGTACAAAGGGCAGTATTGACCATGAAACAGACTGCCGAAGATGCCCGAAATCCATTTTTTTATAGAATAGGGTTATGCCCATCAGAATAAATGCAGTCAGCATAAGAGGGATTGCCAGTGGCCACCCCATAAACGAAGTTAAAAGGCAGCCTATTGCCAGAAAAACCAATGCCAGCCTGACCGAGCGAGAAAAATTATTTGCTACAACCGCCTTAGCCGTTACCAGTGAAAACCCCGCTTTAAGGTCACGGCGGAAAATAAAGTAAAATATGACTATCATAATGGTAATAGCAAGCAGGGCTGGGATTAACATAAATCCCAGATATTCACTTAGGCTAAGGCCGAATTTATCTACCGCCAGTAGATTTACCGGATTGGAAAAAGGGAAGATAAATGAGGCTGCGTTAGCCACAAAAGCGCAGGCAAATACATATGGCAAAGGCTTCAGCCCGTAGCGCTGGACAAGCATAAAAATTACCGGGGTTAAGAGCAGGGCAGTGGCATCATTTGACATAAACATAGTGATAACAATACCCAGTGCAAAAACCAGCCCCAGCAGCCGCCAAGAGCTGCCGTTTGAAAGCTTCAGAGCCAAGTTAGCGGCCGAATCAAAAAAACCGGACAACTCTGCGAAATAACTAACCAGCATGAGCCCGAGGAAGAAAAATAAAATGTTCAGGTTGGTAGCTAAAGTCTGCCCGATACTTGACAGGGGAATCAGCCCCAGCACAAGCATTAAAAAGACCCCAAAACAAATAGCCCCGGCTTCGTTAAACGGCCGAGGTTTAAATACCACTAACAGAATGGTGGTAACGAATATAGATAAAGCCAACCAGAGCATATTCAAAAATAATGCAGGAGAATCACCCTTGATGCGAGAGAGATTCTCCTGCCCTTTACCATCAGTTGATTACCAGTTACTTTTTAACGGGCTTGGCAGCGGGAGCGCCGGGCTTGGCAGCAGGAGCCATGGGTTTTTTGTCAACCATTGTAGTCACCCCCTTTCGTGCACTCTAATGTACCCGATGTGGCAACACCTACGTTGTCAGTTTTAGATATTGCATGCATGAACAAAATAGTTTACAATCAAGATGTTCTAATATTCATGTATATATAGTTATGATATCTAAAACATGAATAATTTATCACTAATCAAAGACCTTGTCAAATGGTAAAATTGGGCATAAATTTAAGGGGAGTTACGAATGGCTAGCTGGACTTTTCTCACGAACCACGCACTGGTGCTAAGCTTTTTAGCCAGACATTCACGTATCACCGCCCGTGAAATTGCTGAAAATATACATATTACCGAACGGGCTGTCAGGAAAATTATTGCCGACCTTGAGGCCGAGGGCTACATTGCCAAGAAAAAAGAAGGGCGCGGCATAAAATACCGCATCAACCCGGATTTATCTTTACGCCATGAATCATATCAGGAAATAATTATCGGTGATTTTCTGGAAGGTCTGGGCTGGAAACGCCGCAAGCGTAAACCTGTAGCTGAAGCCAATGTTATTACGGCTGAAGCACCTGCCAAGTAGCAGATATTTTGCCGCAAGTAACAAATATTTTAAAAATACCTGATAAATAGCTGGTTAAAGTTTGTCAAAACCTACCCAACGATGCTAAAATAACCTCTGTTTGTGGGCCGTTAGCTCAGTTGGTAGAGCATCTGACTTTTAATCAGAGGGTCACAGGTTCGAGACCTGTACGGCCTACCACTTACTCCCTCGTGTTTTGCTAACCGTTTGCTAACCGAATTTTCTTCAAGCGATTCTTCGTTAGCTGACAGCATCTTATCAAAAACATTTACAGCCTTTTTCTGAAGCCCAGGCATTACATGGCTATATGTATCTAAAGTAATATTGATACTGGCATGCCCAAGCCTTTCGGAAACAATCTTAGGGTGTATACCTGCCTGAAGCATAAGCGTAGCATGTAAGTGACGCAGGTCATGCAGACGAAGCTTATCAAAGCCTGCCTTTCGGACTGCTTTCAGGAAAGTGTGAGTAACTGTATTTGGATTTAAAGGCTCTCCATTAGGCCGAGTAAAGACGAAGTCATGTAAGCCAAGTTCTACCCCTAGTTTTGCATAATATGCCGTCTGGTCTGCTTTGTATTCGAGCAGAAGAAGCTTCATTGTGGGTGGTATGTCTATGCATCTTCGACTGTGAGGCGTTTTGGGTTCTTTTATGACGTATTCACCGGATCTTAAGGTAAAAGCTGTCTCGGCTATTTGAATTGTGTCTTGTTTTAAATCTATATCCTTCCAGCGTAATGCTAAAGCTTCGCCTCGGCGCATGCCACAATAAAGAAGCAGGCAATAAAAAACGTAATAGGGGGTTGTTTCAAAAGCATCTAGGAGTCTGGGTAATTCATCTTTATCTGGAACAGATATTGCAGTCTTTCGGGGTCTGGGTGGTTCAACTGCATCAGCTGGATTTCTCATAATTAAGCCAAGTTTGGTTGCCTGTTTAAGGCATTTACTTATTATCCGATGCTGGTAAAGCACACTTCGAGCAGAGAGGCCACCTTTACCATCTGCACGGCCTTTTTCTAATTGCCTTGCATAATAAGCTTGGATAATCTGGGGAGTAAGTTCAGTCAGTATAACCTTGCCTAGTGCAGGTTCAATATGCCCGATTATGTTTTGATAGTAACTTTCAAATGTTCTTTGGGTAGTTTGGATCTTAACGTAATCTCTACACCAGTTTTCAAGCCATTCGCCAAATGATAATTTACTCTGTTTTACAAATATACCGTTATCTTGCGCAGTAAGAAGTTCACGCAGTTTTTTATCGGCTTCTTTTTTCGTTCCTTTTATCGTATGCCAAGATTGTCTGCGTTTACCAGTAGCTGGATCGCGTGGCAGTTCAATTACAATTGACCAGCTGTCCGTACTGCGTTTTACGATATGGCCTTTCATTCGTTACCCCGTTTTAGAATTTCTTCTAATTGCATGCGGGAAATCAGTATGCGCTTACCTAATTTTATAGAAGGGATAGCGCCTTGTCTAACCAGTTCATAAGTAAAATTCTTTGACAATCCTAACATCTTAGCTGCTTCTGGCACGCTAAGACAAAGACGCTTGCCGTTTAATAAATCAGGAGAAAAAGTATCGGGGTTTACTGTGTTCATGGTTTTCACGCTAGTTCTGTCCTTTCGTATTCACAAATCTTCTATCAATTTTATAACCACCTTCTTCAAGTGATTTTTCAAGCATATCTCGGTCATTAGTTTGTAAGACCGCATGTTTTTGCCACTCGGTTTCCTTTTTCTCAACTTTGGGGGAAAAACCTCTGGAAAACCCATACATACGGCATTTACCACTCCAAAGTAAGGCCAGATGTAAATCACTCCAGCCATTCATTTTTCTTAAGTACTTGCTGATATAACCGGCACAGTTTGTTGTTATGGCTTTCGGGCTTTCAATATTTGCTCGTCCCTTATTCCAATTGCCGTTGATAATTGAAAGGGGTGCAAGCCATTTCAGGTTCGGGAAGAAGATATGTACATGCGGATAGCCCGTTTCTTTTTGAACCTCGACTACCCAAAGATAGTGGAGTCTTGGCCAGCCACGCCGTTTTCGATATTGGTTGAGACCATTCAGAAATTTACGAGTGTCTTTGCTAAATGATGCCCATGCTTCTTGTTTAGAAATCTTTTTGGGATCATAGGTCAAAGTTTCCATTAACCCTTTTACGTTATTAAACTTACCCAAGCGTCTTTTTATTTTTCTCGAAATGTTCAAGCGTCCGTCTTGAAAGTATCTGCTTTGAGCAGTTGAGGGCATAAGTTTAAGCTGTGTATGGTCTGACTTATTCTGAAGTACAACAATGGTGTTACCAACACGTACTTTGTGTAACATGAAATCCCAGTATGTAAGTAAACCCTTAGCTCTATAAAGCTGAGCGTTGACATTAACGTTGTTATGGACAAGTAAAGAAGGAGGGGGTACGGGGGAGGACGACCGCCCTTCCGCCCCACCGAACGGTCGGTCTTCGGTGACGCATGGCAACGCCCTGGTGCGATTTCCTGCGTCCTGCTTGCACATGGCAGAGCCATGTGCGCCTGTCTCGCGATGGCATCGCACCGCTATGTATGCGCCAGTGATTGCAGTCAAAGCGCCACCATCACTCGCCAGTCTTTTCGGGTTGCCCTTCGGGTCTTTCCGCATTTCTCAATTCCTCGATTCTATCTTTATACAATTCACCGTAAAGGCCATGTTCGACCATGAACTTCTTTGTGAAGGTTTTTGAACTTTTGCTTAGTCCAGAATTTGGATTTTCCAATGTTTCTCTTAAATTTTGTACATATTCTGATTGTGTAATTTCAGTGTTTTCCCATTTTCTCAGTAGACCAAGTACATTCATAGACAATAATATAACCATTGCTTGTGGATTATTATTTGCCTTTAATTTTTTATTTAGTGTATGCAAATGGTTTTTTACCGACTGGTACTGTATGCCCAGAAGTGCACCTATTTCTTTGTTATTATGGCCTTCAATCATTAATACAAAGACCTCAAGTTCACGATGAGAAATATTCATACCCTTAGCTGGCTCTAACCACTCGTAGCTAGGGTGAATAACGATTTTCAGTATTGTCTTATATAGACTTGTATCCATCGTTAACCTCTATTCACTAACATTAGTACCAGAGTACTCTTATAGAAATATTTTGTCAAGGATAAAAGTCTTCTAATGAATAAACAAATATGTAATAATGTTTAGATCAGAAAAAGAGGGATATATGCAAACTAAAAGCAGAAAATTGAAAGAGGATTTTTGGTTTTGGGCGATATTCATAGCCCTAGTTTTATTCGCATTAATAAGTGATTGGTGGAAAACCAATGCTACTCTTGGTTGGACAATAATATTGGTAGTATCAGCAATAATTATATTTGTATTTATCAGGTTTAGATCAGTACGTTCAAAGGCAGGTCAGGTAGTTAAATCAACTGCTGAGAAAATAATTTATGACTCAACCGAAATCCATAGAAGAGAACCGGTACCAAATAAAATGCGCAAAAGAGTGCTAGAGAGAGCAGAAAATCGTTGCGAGAATCATGACTGTAATTACACGGGTATTCCAGAAATCCATCACATAGATGATAATAACTCTAACAATGACCCACGTAATTTAATTGCACTGTGTCGTAATTGTCACGGAGATGCTCATCATGGCAACATAATTGCTTCACAATGTAGAAACTGGGTAAAGAGAGATTATTTTCAGATAAAAAATAACCGACCCAACGTTAGAAGTAATTAGGATATAGAGTATATGACTATAGATGAAACTGCACTGATCATGAATGCGTTTGTTGCAATTGGTACAATAGTATTAGCATGTGCTACTTTTTATTCCATTAAGAATTTAAAGGATCAATACAGAAACAATCATATCCGGGAATTGTTAAGTGAAACAGTTATAATTCTTAATAATTATCTATATTTTTACAAAGAACAAAATAACAATATACAACTAATAAAGCAGACCATTAAAGATAACCCGATAAACAAACAAGGTATTTTGAAAAATCTCTTGTCTACAAATGAACGTCTAATCGATCGATCTGAAGAGATTTTCAGGGAATTCTCTCGCATTGAAATTATGCTGGAATACAGCAATGTACCTGACAAGGAATTTAAAGAAATGATTAAAGAATTCAATAATTGTTATGATGATTTTAAGGAGCTTGACTTCAAGAAGTCGATTTCGAACCTAAAAGACTGCATAAAGTTTATTGAAGACCCGATTTATATTGCCTGGCTGGACTCTATAAATAATTTGATAAACACTTGTGTAAGACTCAAACAAACTAAGTATTGCTAAACGGCTGCTTGTTAGCCCTATTATTTGACTAAATCAGATATCACGAAACAAACGTAAAATGCCATAGTATAGGACTAAAAAGTATCCCTTTCCACGTGTTCTCTGCCTCTTTAGATTTTAATAATTCTTCCTATAGCTAGATCTCTAACTCGGAAAGCTATAGTCAAACTCACCTTTTTTAACCTTACGCCATAATTCACGAAAGCTATTATAAGTAATTTCAGTCATAACTCTTGCAAATTGTTCTTTAGTCATCTTGTCCCTAAAATTTTCGTGATAGTATTTTAAAGTGAGAAATATCATATTAAACGCAGCTGTTCTTAATAGCCGTAGGGTGTACTCGTCCTTTTTTGTAATATTACATCCTTTTGTAAAAACGTAATCGCTTAACCCTTCTTGTTGAAGTTTAATCATAGCATTCAAGTGAAATAAAGTTATATCCTCCTTGCCAGCAATATTTGCTGAATAATAGACAAAAGGCGTTTTGTTATTTTGTCCACCAAGCTGCAAATACATATTATATAATTCTTCTTTTGTTTGATTGTCCCACAAATATTCCATTTCCTTTTGGCCTCCATCTAGGAAATGAGAAGTAATCGAATAAGCGATAGCTATTTCTCGTAACTCACTTAAGGAGTGAAAGTGATAATAAATACAAGGCTGGCTTACATTTACGTGCTCCACTAGGAGCTTCAAAGTTACATTGCGTTCGCCATGTTCTGTACATAATTTGAGGTATGTATCAAGAATATGCCTTTTTGTTGCCCCTGAACTTAGCATTACATGCCTCCTTTCACCGTAAAATCATAATAACCCACAAAAACAAAACTCATCATAAGGCACAATACCAAGATATACAATTAGCTACCAACAAGATTGCTAATGCTACTATAAATAGCATTAATTATTTATAGTTTCAAAGCTGTTCATTTTAATATCTATAAATATTGCCCTGAAATTATATTTTAGCTATATCTTAACGTCAGTATACTCTAACAGTATTGATTCTTATATCCCATATTTTCGAATTAATCCTGGAGGAGGTGCATAAATAATAAGAAGATTTGATTTGTGAATTCATAGCAACGGGAAAATATTTTAAGTTTGTGTGGATGTAGCGCATTTGAAGAATAGAAATTTTTCAATATGCGTTTATTTGCAAATCTGTGGAGCTAAGGGAAAGGAGTATTTTATGAGTAATTTTCATTCTACAGTAAGCCGGCGTGATTTTATGAAAGGCCTAGGGTTAGTCGGCGCCGGGTTGGGAACCGCTACTGCGACTGCTCCTCTGTTTAAAGACCTGGATGATGTTAGTTCTTCAGCTTGGGGTAACTGGAAACGTCCCTGGTGGATCAAGGAAAGAGAACTTGGAAATCCGACTATAGAAATCAATTGGAATGAAATGCAACGTTTTGACTTAAGGGAAAATCTATGGATGCCGCATGCTTTGGCTAGCTATGTAGGTGTCGATAAAGTTTTACAGATTTTCCATGAAAAAGGCGCTAGTCAGGCTGAAGGTCTTAAAAATAACAAACCAGGTCAATCACTAAGAGACCTTGCTCTTGCATCTGCATCCAGTACATTTAATACCTCTTATGTTCCAGGACAAGAATTGAAGACTTGGTTAGGGCCTCAGAAAACCGAATTTTCTGGAGTATCTGCCACACCTGAGGAACTTGGGGTGCCAAAATGGGAAGGGACTCCAGAAGAAAACCTAAAAATGCTTCGCGCGGCAATGCGCTTTTTTGGCGCCTCTCAAATAGCCGTCAGCGCATTAGATACTAATGAAAGAAAAATAATATCAACCCATGATACAGGTAACGCACATAATTATAATTATCTTTACAGTTGGCCCCCCCCAGCTACTGATGCCAAGGCCTTTGTTTTTGAGAATGTGGATAAGGCTTATGAAGGAAACGACAAATATGTCCTCCCCGATAAGCCGCTTTGGACTGTGTGTATAGCTGTGCAGATGTCAAAAGAAATGTTTCGTCATGAAGAAAGTCATCTTAGAATGGCCGCTAATTCAAGCCGTTATCGCCTTCATGCAACAATACAATACCTGACTCAAAACTTTTTACGTGGCCTTGGCTACCAAGGGATGGGATACCCTAAGTCTTATTGGGGTGCTTTGCCTGCGCAAGCTACTGCTGTTCTATCTGGTATAGCAGAGATGGGACGCAATGATAATTACTGTATAAGTCCAGAATTTGGCTCAGTTTGCGGTTATTTCAGTTTAATAACTGACTTGCCTCTAATGCCAACTCCGCCGATAGACGCTGGGATATTCCGTTTTTGTCATACTTGCCGTAAATGCGCCGAAGCGTGTCCGGTTGGAGGAATATCTTTCGAAGCTGAACCATCATGGGAGATTCCGCCATCAGCAATTGCTACTGATAAACCAATAAGTTTCTCTACACCAGGTAAGCGGACATACCATACTGATGCATTGAAATGCAGGTTGTATTTTGATGCGCAGCCGAGTTATTGCGCCAGGTGTATGGGTACTTGTGTGTTCAATACAAACACTAGTGCAATGGTTCATGAGCTTGTAAAAACAACAGTAAGTTCGACTGGCCTTCTCAATGGATTCCTCTGGAATGCTGACAAGGCTTTCGGCTATGGGTTAGTACCCGCTGAGGAGACGAGTAAATGGTGGGATTTATCTCTTCCTCTATATGGCCAGGATGGCAGTATTGGAGCTACTGATGGAGGATACAAATAACAGGTGTTAATTGAACGAAATGGAGGATAGAGGAAAATGTGGTTCTTAATCGGTTTGGTTGTCGGTTCCTTAATAACGGCGCTTATTTGGTGGATAAAAAAGGCAAAAGCAAACCTTAAATGGTATGAATGGATTATAGGGATTTTGGGGTTAGCTTTATTGCTCTTCACTGTTCAGAATTTTTTCGCCAGCTTTGCTGAACTTGAACCCACAGCCGCCTACACGTTCTTGCTGGCCACGGGGTTGCCATCTCTAATTTTTCTGGTCGTTGCTTGGCAATTGGTGACTAGAAGAATTAAATCATCCTAGACTTTAGGATAACTAAAAGATATTGGGGAAGCCATTATGGCTTCCCCTTTCATTTTGATAAACAAAACCTGCAAAATAAATCCCCTGTCTTTGCTAACATTTTGCTAACCAACTGTTTGTTTTGCCTTGGTATTTAACTAAATCAGACGGTACGGAACAAACGTAAAATGCTACATCAAGGGACTATAAAGTATCCCTTTTTACGTGTTCTTTGTATCTTTTAATCAGAGGGTCACAGGTTCGAGACCTGTACGGCCTACCACTTACTCCCTCGTGTTTTGCTGCCGCATTACTTTCACTTAGTTTACTGCTGGCAATTGGTCTTTGTTCAGTCTTCCTGTGTTCATCATCTTTTATTACCCGCATACCAAAAATCTTGCTTTTCTGATATTTATTAAAACATAAAAACATATTGTCAAATACTTATTTTAAGTGCATAATGTCTATATAATTACAATGATGAGTATAGGCGAAAAGATACGAGAATTCCGGAAGGCCAGAGGCTGGACGCCTGAATACTTAGGTAGTCGTTCGGGGCTTTCCGGGCAATATATACGAAAGCTGGAGAAAGGTGAGCGGCAGAGTATTACGCTGACCACCGCCAGTAAACTTTCCAGCGCTTTTGGTATTGAACCATCCAAACTTATTTCGGAAAGCGAAGCTACATTACCCAGGCAAATTGAAGATATACTGACTGAAATCCGGTCTGTGTTTCAAAGACTTGAAACTGTGGAAGTTTGCGTACACGGGTGCATGCCTGAACGCAGACCCCGTAATGAATTAAAATATAAAAGCCTTCTTATTCCCCGCGGCTTGGTTGAAAACCTGAAAAATATTTATGCCCTCCAGGTAGATGATAACCATTTGGAACATTTTGGCATATACCCCGGTGAGATGGTGGTCATTCAGGCAGGACAGGCAATAAAAGACGGCAATCTGTATGCCTGCCAGATAGGCCAGGGCATTTACGGGTATCATCTGTATATCACAGATAATGGCCTCCGTATTTCAGACGGAAATGGCACAAACCGTAATCTGCCGCTGACCGAGATAAAGGTCCTGGGGAAAATACTTTTAAGCTACAAATGTAAAGTAATTTAGCTTCAGTTTTCACTCTTTCTGCTGCTAGTATTTTTCTGATGGAACGGCCACCAGTTCCAACAGCCGATTATAGTAGCCAGTGAAGGTACCAGGATACCTCTGACAATGACGGTATCCATTATAATGCCAATGGCGACCGCCGCCCCCAGCTGGTACATGGTAAGTATGGGTGAAGTGAGCATGGCTGCGAATGTACCACCCAGAATAAAGCCGCAAGCCACGATAACCCCGCCGGTTGAGGAAATTGCATTTTTGACAGCTTCCCTGATGGGTTTAGTCTCTGATTCCTCGCGGATACGTGATACAAGCAGGATATTGTAATCTGAACCCAGCGCTACTATCAGGGTAAATAATATGATGGGCAGCATAAAGCTTATACCGGCGTGCCCTAATACATCCTGGAACAGCCAGGTTATTATGCCCATAGTTGCACCGTAGCTTAGCATCACGGTCAGGAGCAGATAAATGGGGGCAACTATACTTCGTAAAAGGGTAAGCAAAACCAAGAATACCCCGCCCAGAATTATCATCTGGATATGGGTGAAATCTTCTTCAATCATACCCCGGACGTCCTGGCTGGTGGCGCTGGTACCCTGAATGCCGTATTCCAGACCGGAAAGCTGTCCTTCTGTCATGTCCTGCTGGAGCAGGGCTTTTACATCGGAAATGGTATCCATGGCTTCATTGCTGTAGGGCGAATCAGCCAGTATCAGGAACAAACGTATTCCTGACCTGTCCTGTGAATAAAATGCATCCACCAGGCTGCGCAGTTCGGGAGAGGCCTGCATAAGAGCTTGAGATATAAAATACGGGTTGCCGTTGTCCGCCAGAGTGCTGCTTAATAAATACATATTCTGTCCGAATGCGCTTATTTCACTGAGCAGCATTGCAGCGGCATTATCAGAGGCACTGTCTGACGGGAGGGATTGGGGGAAGAAATAGAAGACACCCTCACTGCCAATCACGAATGACAGGTGTTCGGTGGAGTAGGCCAGACTGTATAATCCGGAAACAATACTGCCGTCATTGCTGGACTGGGCAATAAGGAGGGCAAGTGTATCAATCTTTTGCATGGCCTGCTGGTAGTCATATAAATCAGCAATAAAGCTGTATGCCTGTGCGCTTTCTTCCAGATAGGCTTTTACCGCAAAGGCTATTTCAGCCTGAGCCGGATAGCCCAGCCTCAAAGCATCTGCGGTCTGACGGATTTTTTCAGTCAAGGCAGTTAGCTGGGTATCTATTTGGGCATTGTGGCGGATACTTGTAAGTATATCGGTTATATTGTTTATAGAGGTTAGGCAGTCCTGATAGGCTGTCTCATCTGCAAGCCATGAAAAACTCTGACCTAGTTCCAGCAGGTAAGTTTTTATAAAGCCGAAACTTGCTAAAGTCTGGTCAGAAACCAAATCAGCGGGGTCAAGATTCCCGGAAGATGCATCTGGTATCAGACCCAGTATCTGGTTGGCGGCCAAAAGCGCTGAACCGGAAACGGAAGTCCCGTCCGGCTGAAGCACAGACTGGATACCGCTTATCCCCTTAATATTTTCCAGGCTGGCGGTTAAATCAGCCAGTTCCTCAAGTATAGCGGCGGAACTTAGGTCTTCGCCGTTGCTATCAGCCAGTACCAGAGTGGCTGGCATCATTTCGCCTATATTAAAATGCTCCAGCAGTTTATTAAAACCGATTACCGATTCGGCATCCTGGGGCAGTTCACTTATAGTATCAAACGAAACTTGTTGGCGTGACAGCTGGGTATAGGGTACGAAAAGAAGCCCGATAATAACCAGTGCTATGGGCAGAGGGTGTTTGGTGGTGATATTGCCTATCCAGCTCCAGAAGTGGAATTTGTTTTTAGGCGGTGCATCCGGCTGCTTTTCCTTCTGGTTTTTATCAAATTTGCTGGGCCAAAATATTTTACCGCCGAATATAGATGCCAGCGCAGGGGTGATTGTTAAAGCACACAGCAGGGTAATGGCAATGGTCACACTCAGTGAAGGCCCCATGGTTTGAATCATCTGGTAGCGGGCGATTGACATGCCCATCAAACCCACAATAAGGGCTATGGCGCTGGCAGATATGACAGCCCCTATCCGCCCCAAAGCGGTTTTAAGTGCATCCCAGCGGTTTTGGTTGTTGTGGAGTTCTTCGCGGAAACGTGACATAAGAAACAAACAGTAGTCCGTGCCTACCCCAAATATCAGTACCACTATAAATATATCCAGCTGTGACCAGATATTTACTCCGGCTTCAGCCATATAGCCCAGCACGCCCCGGCTAACCAGATAAGCAATGCCTATGGTTAAAAGCGGTACCAGTGAAGCTACCGGTGAGCGGTAAATAATAAGCAGCAAGACCGAAACCAGCACAATGGTAACAATGGTGGTCAGGTCTATACTGTCCGCCAAAGCGGCAAAAAGGTCATTTAATATGCCGGCTTCGCCGGAAACAAATACTTCAAGCCCTGCGGGCGTATCTGCCAGCTGAGAATGAATGGCGGTTATGATTTTTTCTGTCCGGCTGTCCTCGGCGGCCTGCATGAGGCTTATATTTATCAGCATGGTAGTATTATCCGGGCTGATAAGGCGGCCGGCTAACTGGGGGTTGTTAAATACCGAATCTACTTCCCCAATGCCGGCGGGCGCATCCCCGGAAGAGAGCCAGTCACTTAAAGATTCGGCATAATCCATATCAGTCTGGCTCAGGCTAGACTGGTTAAACAGGATTAGATAGAGACCGAAAACCGAGGAAATATCATCCGGGAAATACTGTTTTAAAAGAGCATCAGCCTTAACTGAATCTGAGTCTGAGGGCATAAAGCCGGACTGGTCCAGTGTGCTTGCATCCTGCAAAGATGGGGCGGAAAGCGCCATTACCGCAGCCAGTATCACCCAGAAACTGACTACCAGATATTTAAATTTGATAACCCAATTTGCAATAGTCTTGAACATATTTTTAAATCCTGTCAGTACTTTCTGCCGCTGTTAATTTATTGGCAATGGATTTTTCAAGCTGGCAAAACCCATTCCGGATTATGGATAAGCCTTCGTTATCTACCCCGTCCAGCAGTTCGGCTACTTTGTCGGTGGTAAACTGCCACAGGCTCTGGTAATGGTCATTACCTTTTGGGGTAAGGTGGCAGATGACCACCCGGCGGTTATCGGGCGGAGTTTCTCGTTCTACAAAACCCTGCCTGACCAGACGGTCAACAATGCCGGTCAGGGTAGCAAGCCCGACGCAAAGTTTCTTGGATATTATCCCCATGGAGAGAGGGCCGTGCTGGCGCAGAAGTAAAAGCACCTGCAGCTGGGGCATGGTGATTTCGGTTTCCAGCAGCCCCTGGGGGACTACCAGGGCTTCGGTATAAAGTTTCTGGATAAACCCCAGAATATCTTTTACCAGCACAAATTTTGCATCTTCAGAGCACGTTTCAGGTGTCATGTTTTTCCTCTATACATCGTGTCATATATATATTTATCAGTACTAAAATATTTTGTATAGCACTAATTATAATCAGGCCTAAAAACGGTGTCAAACCCTGATGACAGTGCCCCTTAAATTTGACTTGTTATACGTATATCCATTATTATTTTTGGATTGAAAACACTTAGTATTTTCTGTTACGAAAGGCCAGTATGAATATAGAGGAAGTCAGCAAGAACAAAAAAATCCTGTTGGATGAGATACCTTACAACGTGGATGACGTGGATTTTATGAAGCCGGGCAAGGGCAGTGCCGTCTACCGGATAAAGTTCCGCAATCTGATGGATGGCGGAATTCTGGAACGCACCTATCATTCGGGTGACAAACTGAAGGAAGCTGATGTAGCTACTTATGATATGCAGTATCTCTACCATGAGAATGGCAATTATATATTTATGAATACCGATACCTTTGAACAGCACTACATGACCGAAGACCGTATGGGTTCACGGGGTGTTTTTCTGAAAGACGGCATGGTTATTCCGGTACAGCTTTTGGGTGATGCCCCCATTGAAATTACCCTGCCTAATTTTGTTGAGCTGGAAATAGTGGAAACTTCTATGAGTACCGGCAAAGAAACCGTAACTGCCCAGAATAAACCGGCCAAACTTTCCAACGGCATGGAAATAGGCGTTCCCACTTTTATAAAGGCTGGGGATATTATAAAAGTAGATACCCGCACCGGTGCCTATGTGGAAAGAGTTGGCAACAAGAAGTAGCTGGATGTACTTAGACGAGAAGCAGCGGCTGGGGAAACTGGAAGACAACCTGAAACGCCGCATGCAGATACTTGGGTGGATACGCAGTTTTTTCAATGAGCAGGGGTTTCTGGAAGTGGAAACCCCTGTTTTTGTTCCGGCAGTTGCCCCGGAACGATATATAAAACCGGTGGAATGCCAGAGCGGTTACCTGTCTACTTCCCCTGAGCTTTACATGAAACGTATGCTGGCAGCGGGATATGCAAAAATCTACCAGATAAGCCGCTGTTTCAGGGACGGGGAGAAAGGACGCCAGCATAACCCCGAATTCAGTCTGCTGGAGTGGTACCGGGCCGGGGCTGATTATCTCCAGATGATAAAAGACACCGAAAATCTGTTTCATTATATTGCCATAAAACTGTCCGGTAAGCCACTAGTCCGGTACATGGCGAAGGAAATTGACCTGATGCCCCCGTGGAAACGGATAACTGTGCAGGATGCCTTTCTAACTGCCGCAGGCTGGGATCCGCTAAGCGTAGATGATGAAAAGCGTTTTGATGATGACCTGGTGTTAAAGGTTATTCCGTCTTTTCCGTCCGAACAGCCTACGGTGCTGATGGATTATCCGGCTAAAATGGCATCTCTGGCCAGGATAAAAGAGACTAAACCGGAAGTAGCCGAACGGGCGGAGTTTTTTATATCCGGCTTGGAAATGGCCAATGCTTATTCAGAGCTGACAGACCCGCTTGAGCAGGCAAGCCGTTTTGCCGGGGAAAAGCGGCTGATAGAAACTGAGCAGAATAGGCGGGTGGTTTCGCCTGATAAATTTTTGGAATCAATGAAATATCTGCCTGCCTGTGCCGGAAATGCACTGGGAATAGACCGCCTGGTTATGTTCTTCTGTAATACAGACAGCATACAGGACGTTATACCTTTTACAGCCGATACGGCCTAATTACATTACATAATATATCTGCGAATCATAATAGATATAATAAAACCCCGGTCACAGCCGGGGTTTTTCTCTGCGATAAACCTTTTTCTAATAGCGGTAGTGGTGGACTTCGGTTATCCGGCTAGCGTGCTCAGCCTGCGGGGCGGCGTAAAGCGGATGCTGGGTGATTGCATGCTGAAGACAGGTTTCGGCGCAAGTACCGCAGTAAATACACTTTAGCGGGTCATATTCTATAAGGTGTTTTTCCGGTTTAAGAGTAATAGCGCGGGCGGGACAGACCCGGGCGCAATCGTTGCACATATCACAACGCCCGGCATCCCAGGTGATGTTACCGCGTGAACCAGCAAATGACTCCCGTTTTTCGTATGGGTAGCGGCGGGTGGGGGGAGTTGAAAACAAATTTTTAAGTACTGTTCCTATCATCCAGGGCATAGCCTTCTCCTAACGCTCCGTGCAGGATATACATGGGTCTATAGATAAGGTAATAACAGGCACATCTGCCAGTTCACACCCCGGCAGCATGACCAGCAGGGTGGGGATATTGGCAAAGGTGGGGGTACGTATTTTGCACCTGTCCAAATGATTTGTGCCGTTGGCTTTTATATAATAAGTAAGCTCGCCGCGGGGCTGCTCCACCCGGGTAAATATTTCTCCCTCAGGATAGGCTTCGGCCTTAACCATTATTTCCCCTGCTGGCATTTGCTGAAGCGCGGCCAGCGTAAGGTCTATGGATTGGTAAATTTCACGGGTGCGCACCAGGGTGCGGGCATAGCTGTCCCCGGCGGTTTCCACTACCGGCTCAAAGCCAAGCTCCTTAAAAGCGGCATACCCGGTGGCCCGGGCATCAGATGGGACGCCGCTGCCGCGCATGGTAGGGCCGCAAGCACCTAAGGTAACCGCCTGGTCATAGGATAAAATACCTTTGCCTACAGTCCGTTTTTTCAAGGTGGGGTCATTCAGCAGGGTAGGCAGGATAGTTTTATCCATCATTTTTCTAAACTCAGCCAGCATATCAGACGTTTTTTTCAGCATTTCGGTGTCTATGTCACGGCGCACTCCGCCCACCACGCAGGCAGAAGTAATAACCCTGTGTCCGGCAGTCATCTCCAGTATATCCAGGATAATCTCACGGGCGCGCCAGATTTGCATGAACAGGCTTTCAAAACCGAGTGCATCCGCCAGCAAACCCAGCCAGAGGCTATGGCTGTGAAGACGGGAAAGCTCAGCCCAGGCAGTGCGCAGATAATGTGCCCGTTGGGGAACTTCAATACCGGCCAGTTCCTCTATGCCCTGACAATAGCAAAGGGCGTGCTGAATTGAACAGATGCCGCAAATACGTTCTACCAGAAAAATATTCTGCCGCAAGGTATTTATCTCACAGGCCTTTTCTACCCCGCGGTGTACGTAACCGATAACCGGCGTAACCCCGACTACCGTTTCGTCTTCGCATTCCAGTTTAAGCTGTACCGGCTCAGGGAATACCGGATGCTGTGGCCCGAAGGGTATTACTGTCCGTGCCATTTATTCCTCCAAATCACAGCGCCAGCAGCGTTTGCCCTCGGCGGCGGCAACTTCACGGCTATAGCCGGCAGTTTCTTCATTTCGCTCTTTGGCTTGCTTAATATCATATTTAACACTTAAAGGTTTGCTCTTGGGAAAAATCCGTTCAAGGAAAGTATCACGGGATACTGGCTCGTGGGCTACAATATTTTCATACACCCACTTGCCGGCACTGCCCAGATATTTGTCTATACTGGCGGCGGCTTTTTTACCGGAGGCAACGGCATGAATTACCGAAGTAGGCCCGTTTACGGCGTCTCCGCAGGCAAAAACACCCTCCTGCGAAGTACTAAGCGTATCATCGTCAACCTTAAGCACATTGCTGCCGTTTATATTTTCAACAGCCAGCCCGAATTTTTTAAATACGTCTGTAGCACCGCTGAAAGCGGCTATTATGTTGGAGCGGCGTACCCCCTGATTGGCACCCAGCGCCAGCAAAGTGGCATCAAACCCCATTTCTTTGAGGCTACTCAGCGAATTTACGGCTGTACCCAGTTTGAACTCAACACCCAGTTTGGCAACGTTTTCAATTTCGGCATCCAGTATCTGGCGGGGCAGTGCATACTCAGGTATGCCTACCCGCATATAGCCGCCGGCTTTCGGCAAAGCCTCAAACACAGTTACCTTATGCCCCTTTTTGGTCAGAAAATAAGCTGCTGCCAGACCAGCCGGACCAGAGCCAACCACTGCCACTTTTTTGCCGGTAGGTTTGGCGGTGGCGGTATCTGTATAATGGCCGTATTCATAGGCCGCCCGTTTAAGCTGTTTGATGCTTATAGCTTCTCCGCACTTGCCCTGGCGGCAGGCAGATTCACAGGGGGCTAAGCAAACCCGCCCCAGTATTCCGGGGAAAGGCATGGCCTGTTTGATTACAGCCAGGGCCGCATCATAGTTCCCTTCGCCGCAAAGGCGGACATAACGGGATACATCTATACCTGCCGGGCAAGCCCTCTGGCAGGGGGCAGTCAGGCGTTCTACCGGAATAAGCTTGTAATCAGGGGCTTTTATCATATAGCTCTTGGGGGTTTCTTTGGTGACCAGAAACCCGCCGCTGAAATCTATGGCAATTTTGCTGAGTTTGAGCTGGTAAAGCTCCTGCATTTCGTTTTCAATGAGCGAAGCACATAGATATATGTTTGAAATACTGGGAACAGTTTCATTTTTATCTATTTTAAGCCGGAGGTGTTTCATCTGAAGACCATTTTCCAGATTGTAGTGGTAAATAACTTCAAATTCGTTACCCAAGTCTACGCAGGAGGCGGTACAGAATATCGCCCCCTCGTCATAAAGCTTCTGGGTCTGGTCAAGCAGTTCCTCGGCTTTTATATATTCAGCATTTTCTAACATAACTATTCCTCAGTCCCGAAAGTGAGAGCTTTGGCCATTTCAAAATTAGCCCGGATAAAATTGGTGGGGCAGATATCAAAGCACTGCTGGCATTTTTCGCATTCCCGGCTGGCTATCTCCGGTACGAAGGTTACCTCCCGCTGAGTACCCCGGCTGATAAAGCACAAAGCGTTGGCTTTTTTAACCTCGGTACAGTAGCGCACACATAAACCGCAGAGCACGCAGAAAGAGGCATCATGGCTGAAGCGGGCGGCATCCGCCCCGTATTCTTCTGCCAGGTCTCGTATGGGTTTTGAAGCGGGGGCTTTGGTGAGCAGCAGCTCTATAAGTACCTTGCGGATATGGCGTATTTTTTCGGTATTGGTATTTACTACCAGGCCGTTTGACGCCGGATAAACACACGAAGCTACCACCTTGGAGCGTGAGCCTGTTACTACCTCCACGCTGCAGACACGGCAGCCGCCATATGGTTCAAGCTGTTCATGGAAGCAAAGCGCGGGTATATGAATACCGGCTGCCGCCGCTGCCTGAAAAACAGTTTGCCCGCTTTGGGCAGTAACTTCCCTGCCATCTATGGTAAGCTTGATTTCTTCCATTATTCTGCCTTCCGGTTTAAAGGAATAGGTTCAGACGGTACGTTGTCCGGTATAGGTATGCCGGATATTTTCCTGACCGCATAAAATTTGGCCGGGCAGGTATCCAGACAGGCTCCGCACTTGATGCATTTATCCTGTTCTATAGTATGAATAAGCCCTTTGCCGCCCTTTATGGCATCAGTAGGGCAGTTTCGGGCGCAAATCATGCAGGCTTTGCATTTGTCAGGGTCAATATAGAAAGTAAGCAAGGCTTTGCAGACGCCGGCTTCACAGTGTTTGTTTTTAATATGGTCAATGTATTCGTGACGGAAATATTTAAGGGTGGTCAGCAGGGGATTTGGGGCTTGCTGTCCCAAAGCGCACAGGCAGGCTTCACTCATTACCCCGCTCAGGTCTTCCAGAGTGTCCATATCTGCCATAGTGCCTTTGCCTTCGGTAATACGGGTAAGTATTTCTACCAGCTGGCGGAGTCCCTCGCGGCAGGGCAGGCATTTGCCGCAGGATTCATCTGACAAAAAGTTTATAAAATAGCGGGCAATATCTACCATGCAGGTTTCTTCGTCCATTATGATAAGCCCGCCTGAACCTACCATAGAACCCAGTTTACTCAGCACATCATAATCAACAGGCGAATCCAGCAGGTTTTCGGGTATGCAGCCGCCTGAGGGGCCGCCTGTCTGGACAGCTTTTATTTTTTTGCCGTCACGCAGGCCGCCGCCTATTTTAAATATAATATCCCGGAGGGTAGTACCCATAGGTACTTCTACCAGTCCGGTATTGTTAACCTTGCCAACCAAAGCAAATATTTTGGTGCCTTTGCTGCCTTCGGTACCGATAGACCTGAACCACTCCGCCCCTTTGTTTATAATATGGGGTACGTTAGCCCAGGTCTCCACGTTATTTAGATTTGAGGGTTTATCCCAGAGCCCCTTGATCGCAGTGCGGATATATTTGGGGCGGGGTTCACCAACCCGCCCTTCAATAGCAGTCATCAGTGCGGACGATTCGCCGGATACAAAAGCCCCGGCTCCTTCGTGGACTTTGACAATAAAATCAAATCCGGAGCCAAGTATATTTTTGCCCAGCAGACCATACTCCTCTGCCTGCCTTATGGCAGCGTACAGGTTTTCCACCGCCAATGGGTATTCGGCACGTACATATATATAACCCTCTTTGGCGCCGACTGCAAAAGCCCCTATAGCCAGACCTTCCAGCACGCAGTGGGGGTTACCCTCCATGATGGAGCGGTCCATAAATGCCCCTGGGTCACCCTCGTCACAGTTAACCAGCACGTATTTGACCGGGTCAGGAGCATCACGGGTGGTGCGCCACTTTTTACCGGCAGGGAAACCGCCGCCGCCGCGTCCGCGCAGATTGGCTGTATCTACTTCTTCCAGTACAGATTCCGGGGTCATCTGGAAAAGGGCTTTAACCAGGGCGGAATAACCGCCCCGCTGAATATAATCCTCTATATTCTGGGGATTTATATGCTCGTTATCGCCCAGTACAGTCCGTTCCTGGTACTTGTAAAAGGGAATATCCTGATGATAAACCAGCTTTTCGCCGCTGGCAGGGTCTTTGTAAAGCAAATGGTCTACCAGTTCGCCGGTTTTTATTGTTTTAGCGACAACGTCTGCGGCGTCTTCAGGTTTTACATGGAAATAGCAGATATTTTGGGGATAGATAACAACCACCGAACCTTTTTCACAAAAACCATGGCAGCCGGTTTCTTTAATATCAACTGAACTTTCCAGGCCCTGCTTGGCAAGCTCGGCCCGGAAAGCATCTACCAGTTTAACCGAACCCAATGCCCGGCATCCTGTACCGCAGCATACCGTTATGCAGGGGCGGGAGGCAGACTGGTTTTTGACCAGTTTTTTCCGCAGGGTTTCCAGCTCAGCCGGAGTATTCAGCCTTGGCATCATCTGCTCCTAACTAATCGTAATCTGCCAGTATTTTTTCGGCGTCAGCAGTGGGCAGTTTGCCATGATAGTGACCGTCAACCACCACCACCGGCCCTAAGGCGCAGCAACCCAGACAGTTTACTGTTTCCAGGGAAAACTTAAGGTCAGGCGTAGTTTCACCGGCTTTGATACCCAGTGATTTTTCCAGCCTGTCCAGTATTTTGGGTGCCCCAAACACATGGCAGGCAGTACCTACGCAAACACTCACATTGTGCTTACCTTTGGGAATCACGCTGAAAAGTTTATAAAAAGTGGCCACATGATAGACCCGGTTTACCGGTACGTTAAGAGCTTGGCTGACTTTATACAAGGCCTCTTTGGGAAGCCAGTTATATTCTTTTTGGATTTTAAGGAGTACCTGAATAAGCATATCAGCTTTATCACGGTAACCGTCCAGGATATTATCCAGCTTTGACAGGTCTATAACCTCAGGTGCTTTGGTTTCACAATTACACATGCTGTTCCTCACGTTTGGCTTCAGTTTTGGCCTTGGCTTTTTTCTCAGCCAGCTTGCCCAGCCCCATAACCACGCCGTCTATAATAGCCTCCGGTCTGGCGGCACAACCGGGCACATATACGTCCACCGGTATTACCTTGTCTACCCCGCCCAGTATATTCGGGCAGTTATGGAAAACACCGCCGCTGCAGCCGCAGGTGCCGATAACTATTACTACCTTCGGGTCAGGCATTTGCTGGTACAAGTTTTGCAAAACACGGTAATTACGCTTATTGGCCGGGCCGGTTACCAGAAGTACATCCGAGTGTTTGGGGTTACCCATGTTAACAATGCCGAAGCGTTCAACATCATAAAGGGGGGTAAGACAGGCCAGTATTTCAATATCACAGCCGTTACAGCTGCCGCAGTCAAAATGGAGCAGCCAGGGTGATTTTATTTGAGATTTAGTAACAAAATCCACTTAAACCCCTCCCAGTGCTGAAAGTCCGATAAGATTAACCAAAGCCAGACCCAAACCGAACATCCAGGAGATTTTGAGCATGGAAGACCAGGTAAGGCGGGCGGTAATATTGTCAATCAGTAGCACCAAAAACCAGCAGCCCAGTGCCAGGGCAACGCCGGGCACAATACCCGGAAGCCACATGAGAGAAATAAAGCCCAGCACCAGTATCAGCTCATACATGTGGGCAATCTCTATAAGCCCCAGGTGGATACCTGAATATTCGGTAAATACACCCTTCACCAGTTCCTGATGGGCATGCTCCGAAGAAGATATATCAAACGGGGATTTACGCATAAGAATAACCAGTACCAGAACCAGGGCTAAAAGTATGGGCCACAAAGAAGGCAGCAAGGGCTGGTCTATTTCGGAAATCATGAAACTGCCGTTAGCAACATAAAGCCCGATAGCCGTTATAATCAAGATAGGTTCATAGGAGAGTATTTGCAAAAGTTCCCGGTTAGCACCAATCTGGCTGTACGGGGAACGGGTGGCAAAAGCACCCACAACCAGAAACACATCGGCCACCCCCAGCACCAGCACAATCAGCAGCAGGTCCTGGCCGAGGAAAAACATGACCGTAGCCGCCATGATAAACAGCAGGTAACCTATAGAACCAACGGCCTGCATACGGCCGGTAATCATGCGGCGTTTAGCTAAAAGTTTGATAGTATCATAAACCGGCTGAAGCAGGGGCGGGCCGAATCTGCCCTGCATTCGGGCTGTCAGTATGCGGTCAAGACCGCGGAGCAAACTGCCCAGTACCGGGGGTAAAACCAGAGCTAAGGCAACCAGCAACCATTCATTCATATCAGCACCACTACCAGCATACTAACCAGTATCAAAAGGCCAGCTATTTTTAGCCCGGTATCCAGATGGGGGTTGGCAAACTGGGTGTCAAGATACATAGACCCCAGCTTTAGTTTAGTTTCACCGTCAGCCACCGAATAAAAACTGTCCGCTGAGGTGCTGACATTTTCACCGCACATATAGGCAGTGCTGAGGTTTTTGGTTTTAGGCTTAAATAAAACCGGCACCAGTATAATGGCTATGGCCAGCAGGATAAACAGCGGCCACACAGTAAATAACCCGGCCGCACTGCCGAAAAATCCGTTTGAAGTGTCAATGGCATTCGGATAGAAAGCAGTTACCGCCGGTAAAATAAAGCTTTCATAGAAGGGTATCACCCCTATACTGAACACTCCGGCAAAAGCCAGCAGTACAATCAAAGGGGCGTGGTATAAAAATGAAAAACGCTCAAAACGTATTTTTTCTATACCCGGCGTTACGCTGAAAAAGCGGCCCAGCCATTTTACCCAGAAAACGGTAGTAGCTGCCGAGCCTATAATCAGCAGCAGGAACACCAGGGGTGAGATAAACCCGGACATAGCTGAAGTGGCCTCTATAGCCGCCCATTTGCCCAGCAGCATACCGAAAGGCACCAGCATCATGGAGAGAATACCGGCTATAGTTATACCGGCAATTAAAGGGTAACGGCGTACCAGCCCCTCCATGTTTTCAATATCACGGCTGCCCAAAGAGTGGTCTATGACACCCACGCACATAAAGAGCAAGGCTTTTGATATGGCATGAAAAATGGTGAGCACAATGGCAGCAGTAATTGCCAAAGGGGTATTTATACCCACACACATAATAATAAGCCCCAGGTTTGAGATGGTGGAGTAGGCTAAAACTTTCTTGGATTCACGCTGGCTGATGGCCATAATGGCGGTAACCATAAAAGTAAATGCCCCGAACAGGGCAATTAACGTAGCTAAAGATGTATCAGTAATAGCCGGTGCCAGCCGGATAGAAAGGTAAATACCCGCTTTTACCATAGTGGAGGAATGAAGCAGGGCGGAAACAGGTACGGGTGCCACCATTGCCCCCAGAAGCCAGCCCTGAAACGGCACCTGGGCTGATTTGGTAAAAGCCGCCATAAACAGGAAGAAGAGTGGCGCCATGGCTACGGCCGGGTTAGTTATAAGAGCCTGCAGGGAAATACTGTCATAATTTGTAAAGACATAAATAATAGCCAGTACAAATCCCAGACCGCCTATCAGATTCATCCACAAAGCCCTAAAAGCATTGTTGATGGCTTCCTTGGTTTGTTCATGGCCAATCAGGGCAAAGCAGCATAAAGTGGTTATTTCCCAGAAAAAGTATATCCAGAGGAGGTTATCAGAAAAGACAATGCCGTTCATAGCACCCAGCAGTATGGTCATAAAGAAGAAGAAACGGGGCTGGCGGGTGACGCTTAGGTGCTGGTGATGCTCATGGTCTTTCATGTATTTGATGGCGTAAAGAAGTATAAGCGAACCGATAATGGAAATAATGAGGCACATTATTATCGAAAGCTGGTCAATAAAGAAAGCCGGTTCGGACGCAAGCGGTACGGAGGGTGCCCAGACAAACTCAAACAGGCCCAGGAGAATTATCTGGGAAAGCACCAGCCCGGAGGTTAAAACACCTCTGGCACTCCAGCCGTTTTTAAGGATATCTTTCACACCCACAAACAGGAAAAATACCAGCAAAGCATAATCCAGCACCAGAATAACACTGTCCCACTGGTGGGCGGGGCTGTATTCAATGGGCAAATTTCCCTGGGAAAACAGCAAAATGGAACTGCAGATGAGTACAATAGCTGACAGAGCAACCAGCCCGGACCGGAGAAGGGTATTTTTCAGAAAAAGGCAAACCAAGCCGGCGGTAAATGGGAAGAGAACGGCTATAGCAATAAGACTACTGGCCAAAATCTAATCTTCCTTTTTTAGTAATGTCTACCCCGGGCATAAAGACATACGTATGCAAAAGACAATAGAATACCCAAAAGTAGCTTAAGTGGCGGTATTGTAACACACTAAATGCCCTTTGGCAAGGCTGAAAAAACAGGCTATTGGAGCTTTAAAACACTTAGAAATGCTTCTTTGGGCACTTCCACTTTGCCAATCTGGCGCATTTTCTTCTTGCCTTCCTTCTGCTTATCCAGAAGTTTGCGCTTACGGGTAATATCACCGCCGTAACATTTGGCAATTACGTCTTTGCGCTTGGCGGATATATCAGCCCGGGCCACAATCTTGCTGCCGATAGCCGCCTGAAGGGTGACCTGATATAGCTGCCGGGGTATCATTTCCTTCAGCTTCTTTACAAGCGCCTCACCAATTTCATGGGCTTTATCCGGAGGAATAATGCGGCTGAAAGCATCTACCGCAACATCATTTACCAGTACGTCTATCTTTGAAAGGTTGGCAATGCGGTAACCAACAAATTCGTAGTCCAGTGAAGCATAACCCTGAGTCCGGCTCTTAAGCTGGTCATGAAAGGTGGTGAGTATGGAACGAAGCGGCATATCATAATGAAGCTGTACCCGCTGTCCAAGCTCACTCATAGCCAGCTGCCCCAGATACTCGGTATTTTTATATACGCCGTAATTTTCCCGGACCAAATCCATAACCGTACCGATATATTTTGAGGGCGTTATAATCACTACCGAAACCCACGGCTCTTCAATACTGGCAATCTCGTGGGGAAGGGGCATCTCGTTAGGGTTTACGACTGTAAGAACCTCACCGCTGGTACGGGTGACTGTCAGGCTGACACCGGGGGAGGTGACTACCAGTGAAAGGTTAAACTCACGTTCCAGCCGTTCTACAATTATATCCAGATGGAGCAGCCCCAAAAAACCGCAGCGGAAACCATGCCCTAAAAGCGGGCTGGATTCTGGTTCATAAGACAGCGAGGCATCATTCAGACTCAGCTTTTCCATAGCCTCACGCAGTTCGTGATAATCATCTGTCTGAGTGGGATAAATACCGGCAAAAACCATGGCCTTGGCCGGGTGATAACCTATAAGCGGCTGGATTGCACCCCCGTGCTGCAAAGTAACTGTATCACCCACCCGGCATTCGCCCACAGACTTAAGTCCAGTGGCTACATAGCCTACATCACCTACGTCTAACCTCAAAGCGGCAACCTGGGCAGGGGCAAAATACCCGGCTTCAAGCACCTTGAATTCCGTACCCTGTCCCATCAGGCGTAAATCATCACCCTTGTTTATATTCCCGTCTGCCACCCGCAGGTAGGCAACCACACCCTTATAAGGGTCATAATGCGAATCAAATATAAGCGCCCGCAGGGGCAGCTTGCCATCACCCTTGGGGGCAGGCACTCTGGCTACGATAGCTTCCAGCAGTTCCGGCACGCCCAAACCCAGTTTGGCACTTATCTGAATTACGGCATCTTCGTCATAACCCAGTACGCTTTTAATTTCGCCCATTACCCGCGGAATATCAGCCCCTGGCAGGTCTATCTTATTGATAACCGGAATAATTTCCAGGTTGTACTCTATGGCCAGGTAAACATTGGCTAGAGTCTGGGCCTGAATACCCTGAGTTGCATCTATAACCAGAATAGCCCCTTCGCAGGCGGCAATAGTCCGTGAAACTTCATAGGAAAAATCCACGTGTCCGGGAGTATCTATAAGGTTCAGGCGGTATTCATGGCTATCCTTTGACAGATAGCGCAGGCGGATAGCCTTGGCTTTTATGGTTATGCCGCGCTCACGTTCCAGCTCCATGCTGTCCATGACCTGTTCGCACATTTCATCATGCCGGAGTGTACCCGTCATTTCTATCAGGCGGTCAGCCAGAGTGGATTTGCCGTGATCTATGTGGGCAATAATGCAGAAATTTCTTGTAGCGGATTGACTCATATCACCAACTTTTAACTATACACTTGTATACTGCCGGATATATAAATTAGCGTATTTTCACCTTTAAGGCAAGAAACGCCAGAAAACCTCGTTTGAAAGCAAGCGTCCTCTGGGAGTCAGGCTGATACCGCCATCAGATTTTTCTAAAAGGCCCAGGCCCGTGCATTCCTGTATAACCGGAAAATATTTGTCCATCACATGTTGCCCGAAGCGGTTTTCAATATCTTCGGCAGTTATACCCTTATCCAGCCGAAGACCCAGTATGATGGTTTCAGCCAGTTGATTTTCCAAATCTAGATATATATTTTCAGATGGCGTCGGCGGGAGGTCATTTTGCCATCTGTTTAAATATTCATCCAGGCTGGAGGTATTTGCCAGCCGCCAATTCTCAAGAAAGGAGTGCCCGGCCGCTCCCAGACCCAGATACGGCCTGTTTTGCCAGTAGGTAAGGTTATGGCGGCTTTCGTATCCCGGTTTAGCCCAGTTAGATATCTCATAATGGCGGTATCCGGCTTTCGCCAGTATGTCTTCGGCGGCTTGATACTGGTCAGCCGCAGTTTCGGCATTTATTTCAGGCAGCAATCCTTCTTGCACCTGCCGGTACATAGGTGTATCTTCTTCTAAAGTCAGGCCGTAAAGTGAGATATGTTCCGGAGCAAGTGCCAGCGCTTCTGCCAGATTTTTTTTAAAAGAACTAACGCTGGAATCCGGCAGGCCATATATAAGGTCAAGGCTGATATTATTAAAGCCGGCAGCTCTGGCCTGTTTATATGCTTGACGGGCTTTTGCGGCATTATGCAGCCGCCCAAGCATTGTCAGTTCGGCACCCGAAAAGCTTTGGATACCCAGACTTAAGCGGTTTATGCCCAGGCTTTTTATTTCTGGAAGATAAGGCAGGGCCAGCGTACCGGGATTTGCCTCAAAGGTAATTTCCGCATCCGGCAACAAATGTGCCGCAGTGCGTATACCGGCTAAAATATCTGCCACTTGCGAAGGGGATAAGAGGCTGGGTGTGCCGCCGCCAAAATACAGGCTGTGAAAGTAAAGCCCGCTTGCCCTGGACTTTATTTCTTTTCTAAGGCATTTTACATAATCAGGCAGGCAATCCAATCTTGCAGGGTAAGAAACAAACGAGCAGTATCCGCATTTTTGCAGGCAAAAAGGGAAGTGGAGATATAAGGCAAGGCTGGTGTCTGTCATAAAAGTATTATATCAGGATTGGGCAGCGGAGGCAGTAGAAGGTTCAAACGGTATTAAAACACCATCGCTTAGGGTATATACCCTGGTAGCAACCGCTAGAGGGAAATTGCCGTGGGTAGCTACTACCAACCCGGCTTTGCCTGCTTTTACCGGTGAGAGCAGCATCTCTATTATTTCAGCCCCGGTTTCGGGGTCTACATCACCGGTGGGCTCATCTGCCAGTATTATTTCGGGTTTGGCGGCCAGTGTCCGGGCAATAGCCACCCTTTGCTGCTGCCCGATACTTAGCTCGGCGGGCAGGTTTTGAAGCCTGTCCGATAGTCCCAAATCCGCTAAAATACGGTGAATCCGCTCTGATTTTTCAAGTGGCGAGAGTGCGGAATTACGCAAAACGATTGCCACGTTTTCATATGTATTCCACGAACCAATCAGATTGAAATTCTGGAAAATAATGCCCAGGCGGCTTCGGCGGAGTTCAGAACGCTGCGAATTGCCAAGTGTATTTAATTCCCGCCCGTCAAAAAGCACCTTTCCCGAATCCGGATTGTCTAAACCGGATAATATCCAGAGGAGAACGGACTTACCTGCCCCGCTCTTGCCGCGGATAACCACCACTTCACCCGGCTCAACCCTCAGATTGATATCCTGTAAAACGGGTATGGATTGGACACCTTTCCGGAAAGAACGGCGAAGATGTATGGCTTCCAGGCTGGACTTTTTCATTCTAGAGCCCCCTCAGGCTTTCAGCCGGGCGCATTGAGGCTGCGCTTAAGGCGGGGATTATCCCGGCTATTATTCCGCCGGCCATGGCCAGACCGAAAGCGCTCAGCGTGACCGTCCAGTCAATTCCCAGCGTATCCTGGCTGACAATTCCGCTGAGACTGGCAAACGGCACAGTGTCTATAAGTATAATACCCAGCAAAATACCTGCTCCGGCTCCGATAAGTGCCTGTATAACTGACTGACTGGTTATTTGCCAGACAATAGTGCTGTTGTTAAGGCCTATGGCTTTTAAGATACCGATATCCCGCCGCCGTTCCAGTACCGCCGAATATTCAGATTTCAAGGCCAGAGCAATTACGCTTATAAGTAAAATACCTGAAATCAGCCAGATGCCATTTTCACCTATGCCCATGGCGGTTGAAGCTGGTTTGGAACAGGCATAAGTGGAAACCAGACTACGGTCACCCATTATTTCTTCTACCTGATTTATAGCCTGGTAATGTACATTTGCACCGGCAGATTCCACCAGTATAATGTTGGTTGCATCTGATGGCAGAGCAGTATTAAGGCGGGTATTTATAAGACTGCGAAGCTCGTTTATAGGCATATAGACATCAGCTTTGCCGGGGCGTATGCCCGCATTTATAATTCCCCCCACCTGAAAGCTCTGTCCGCCTATATCCAGCCGGAAACCTACCGGAAGGTTTTCAGCCAGAGCAAAGGATTCCTCAAGCATGACCAGCCCGGTATCAGTTGGGGTAAGGAATTCGCCCTGGATAATATCCCCGGCGGCACAGCAGTTAGTTTTAACTGCCGTGTCATTAAGAGGGTCAAAACCTGCTACCAGAGTGTATTTAGCGGTGGCTTCGTCGTAAAAACGGAACAGAATAAAAGCCGAGGCATCTTTTACGGTATCAAGTGCCGTTATCTGGCTGACAATATCAGCTGAAATTACTTTTGCCGGAGTATTGTTAGCTATAAAACCTTCGTGAAGCGGATCTTTCAGGTCTACAGCACAGGCTTCAGTATTGCACTGGGGGAGATAAGTTATGAAATGAGTACCGGTAGAATTAAGTACCGCAGTAGAGGCGTCCTGGGAAAAACTGAGCACTGAAAACAATACTACGACAATGGCCAGTGCTAAGCTGTAGCCCAGCATGTTGCCAATGCTGCGGGCAGGACGGCGGATAATTTCTATCCAGGCGTAATGCAAAATCTCTTTCAAATAATCTCACCTGTTGGCTGTTTAAAAAAGATTATTTCAGAAAACTGCTTTTGTCAATCATTTTTATTGCAATTCACACCAGTTGCAGCAAAATACAAATAGTTACTGAGGGGTAAATGAGAATTGTATGGGCAAGCACCCAAATATTGCTTGACTAAAATGGCTGATAAAAAACGGGAAATAATATCTGCGGCTTATGCGGAGGAGTGCCTGGCTGGCAGGACAGGATACTGCGGTGCATCGTGTTACAGATGCTTACCAAAGCTATATAATCACAAACGGATTTACTTGGAAGGGGCACTGCGGTAATGGATGTTCCACTTGGCAGCCAGAGAAGCAATATATGCCCGGCTTTCAGGTGAAACTGCACGGTTAAGTTCGGCTAAAAAGCCGTGCAGAAGCTCTCCGCCTGTCATACCGGGCATAGGCTCTTCCGGACCGGGCAGATTGATATACACAATCTCGGTCATAACCTTCTGGTATTCAATTGCTACACCCATATTGCACCTCTTTTACCCCCTTGATGGGATATGTGCAAGGGGGTTATTAACGCCCGCTGCTATTGCGGTAGTGAATATTCCACTTGGATGCCAGAGTGCTTACAAAAGCCCTTGTCTCAGCTGAAGGAGCCCGGTTGAGCTCAGCCAAAAAGCCATGCAAAAGTTCCCCGCCAGTCATGCCGGGTTGAGGTTCTTCAGGCCCTGGCAGGTTTACATACACGATTTCGGTCATTTGCTTCTGGTAATCAATTGCAGTTCCCACGCAGCACCTCTTTCAAATTTTGTTATGGAGCGGGTGACGGGATTCGAACCCGCGACGTCTTGCTTGGGAAGCAAGCACTCTACCGCTGAGTTACACCCGCAAGTTTTGAGGCTATTTTAGAGCAATTCGGCCGAATAGTAAAGGGCTTGGCAGCTTTCCGGCTTGTTTAGCCGTACAAAATATCGGCTTTGCTCCCGGCCAGCCTAAGTTTGCCTGATAAGATGCATTATCTCCTTTATGCTGGGGGTTTTGCCATACATGAGCAAAAAGATTCTGAATAATTTGGCGGCCAGACCGAAAAAAAACCAGATAGTGAGCGCAAGGAGAATAGCCGCCAGTACAATTTCCCATACAGGTATGCCGATACCCATCCGCATAATAATAGTAAGGGGTGAGGTAAGGGGAAACAGGGAAAGTATCTGGTTAAGCAGGTTGTCACCGCCGTCTAAGATAAAGGGCATAATGTAAAAAGGAAAGGCGGCTGACATGGTGACAATAACTGACAGCTGCTGCCCGTCACGTACGTTAGAGGTTACAGCACCTATGGCCGCCATCATGATTGCGTACAGGAAGTAACCCAGTATAAAGAAAACCAGACAGACTATAATCATATCTGCCGGTATAGACAAAGCACCCAGAATATCACCGAAAGTGCTGGTGGCAAATTTTACCAAGCCCCAGGCACAGACCAGCCAGAAGGCAACTTGTATAAGACCTGCCAGCCCCAGCCCTATTATTTTACCGGTCATAAGTTCACGGGTGGTAACAGAGGAGAGGAGTACTTCCATAATACGGTTTTCCTTTTCCTCACTAAGACCCTGCAGCAGATAACCCGAAGCTGTAAATATGGACATCAGCAAAAGTATGCCGAATAGATAGGAAACAATATAATTGGGAATGCCGCCCTGACCGGGTGCCGGCTGGCCGGTTTCGTCTATAACGGTACTTATCAGGGCAAACGGGTTTTGCACCCGGCCTAAGATATCAGTATCAACCTTGCCATCCAAAAGATTGGAGGTTAGAAAATTGGATATAGCGTAGGTGATATCGCCGCCGGGGTTTGTCTCGGCCTGCATGGTAAAACGCTGAATGATACCCGTATTTATATAATCCTCAGGTATGATAAGAAACTCGTCCAGTTCCCCGCTTAGCATATTATCAACTGCGGTTTGAGAATCTGTTTGGGGCACCAGTACAACCCCCGGCTGGTCCTGATAGCCGCTGAAAATACCTGTGTTGTCCACGTAGCCCACTTGAAGCGGTTCGGAAGTATCCGGCTGTGCGTTTATATTCTGGATTAGCATACCTACTAAAATACCCACCAAACCAATCACCGGCAAAGCCAGCGAGGTTATTACAAACCCCTTGCGCTTGATAGTTGACATAAACTCGTGCTTTAAAACAATACTGTATTTAGACATTTTTCTTACCTGCAATGCTGATAAAGATATCATTTAGAGTGGGGGTGGCCACCTCAAAGCGGTGAATAACCAGCCCGCTGTTCACCAGCTGCACCAGCACATCCTGGGTAGTGGTGCTGCCGTTTAGTATAATATGGGCTTTGCCGTTCTTGGCTTGCAGGTCGCTTATTTTATCCAGCCGAGGGAATTCGCCATCGTAATCTACCTCAAGAGTATTACTGCGGTAGCGGTTTTTGATATCCGCCAGATTACCGTAGAGCACCTGCTGGCCTTTATTAAGCATGCAAACGCGGTCACACATTTCTTCTACTTCATTCATGCGGTGGGTGGAAAGAATAAGTGATTTGTTCTGGCTGCGCAGTTCCATCATAAGGTCTTTTACCAGCTGGACATTTACCGGGTCCAGACCGTTAAAAGGCTCGTCTATTATCATCAGAGCCGGGTCATGGATAATCGTGGAAACCAGCTGAACCAGCTGTCCCATGCCATGAGAAAGCTGTTCTATTTTCTTTTCGGCATGAGCCGAAAGTCCTACCTTTTCCAGTAACTCCAGCGCTCTTGCCCTGGCGGCAGACGGATTCATACCTTTCAGGCTGGCCAGATATACCAGGGAATCAATTATTTTCTGCTTGCGGTAAAGACCGCGCTCCTCAGGCAGGTAACCGATATGGTTTTGGGCATCAGCATCCATGGGTTTATCCAGTATAAGTACCTTGCCGCTGTCAGGTTTGATAATATCCATTATCATCCGGATGGTGGTAGTTTTACCCGCTCCGTTCGGCCCAATCAGCCCCATAATCTGCCCCCGCTCAAGGCTAAGTGATAAATCATTCACTATAACATTGCGGCCGTATATTTTGGTTATGCCATGTGTCTCTATTACACTCATAGACTACTCCCCGGTATGGTTTAAACCCGGCTAAACTAAATTTCTTCTACCAGCCTGCCGCTTATTACTGAAGCAGGCTGTTCGTTAAGTATATCTGACAAAGGGCGGGCAAACTCGTCTTCCATCTTGACCATCAGCCAGCCCATTTTAGTCCGCAAAAGCGAATAACCGCCTTTAAGTTTTTCACCTTGAAGGTTTATAACTAGATGCCCTGTGCTGTAAGATTCCTCCAGTGTTTTGCCGTCTTTCAGGTTCTGAAAAGTGCCCCTGTCCCAGACTATAACTTTACCGGCACCATATTCCCCGGCCGGTATTACCCCTTCAAAAGAGGCATACTGCATGGGGTGGTCTTCGGTGGCAACCGCCAGCCTTTTTTCTTTGGGACTGGCAGACGGTCCTTTGGGCACAGCCCATGACTTTAATACACCGTCAATTTCCAGCCTGAAATCATAATGCAAATGGCTGGCAAGATGTTTTTGCACAACAAACACGGGGTTAGCGGATGGCGGGCTTTTTGTCCCTGACGGTTCGGCGGTTTTATTAAAATCACGTTTGCGGTTATATTCTTCCAGCGGGCTGGCAGGCATAACAAGTTTACTCCTCAGACGTGCTTATTGTTGTATAATATAACGGTTCCGGCCTAAAGTCCAGACACTTTAGGGGAGATGGAGAAGCATATGGATGAACCTGTTATTTCCCTAAGTGATATTAAGAATAATTTGCATACCTGTCTTATGGGCAGGGAAATAATATATCTGCCCGAAACTGCATCTACCCAGACAACCGCTATGGATATGGCACGCAAAGGTTCCCAGGAGGGTACTTTGGTAATAACCGGAAAACAAACCGAGGGGCATGGACGCCTGAAAAGACTATGGGTATCGCCCCAGGGTAATATCTATATGTCCCTGATACTGCGCCCGAATCAAAATCAGCTTTCCCGCCTGATAATGGCTGCTTCGCTGGCAGTCAGCTTTGCCATAGAGAATACCACCGGCCTGATTGGTGAGCTTAAATGGCCGAATGATATCCTGATAGACGGCAAGAAAGTGTGCGGTATGCTGGTGGAAAATGATATACGTGACGGGCAGGTAAACTTCAGTACGGTGGGGCTGGGTATAAACGTAAATACAGATATGCAGTCATACCCCGAGCTAAAGGGTATTGCCACCAGCCTGATAAACCATACCGGCAAACCTGTCAGCTGTGAAAAGCTGATAGTGAGCTTTCTGCATGAATTTGAAAGGCTGTATCTGGGCCTGAACGAATATGGCGAGTGCATTTTTGAAATGTGGAGAAAACGCTTGATTACTCTGGGTAAAGAGGTAGACGTAACAAGCGGCAAAGATACTTACCGGGGTATTGTGGAAAGCGTAGTTCCGGACGGCAGTCTGAAAATACGGCTGGCAGACGGTAATCTGGTGCATATAGTGGCGGGTGATGTAAGCCTGCGGCATGCGGAATGATATTTAATACACTAATATATAAAGAAGGCCTGCTCTAAAAGCAGGCCTTCTAATTTACATGACGGTAAAAAGCTATTCTTTAGTGTCTTTTTCAGTCTTGGGGTTCATCATGCCTTTACCCTTATCCATGAACATGCTGATAAGGTCTACCGGCACAGGGAAAATTATAGTGTTAGAGTGTTCTGAAGCAATTTCGGTCATGGTTTGCAGGTAACGCAGCTGGAGGCTGACCGGCTCTTTGGCAATAACCTTGCCGGCCTGAGCCAGTTTCTGGGAAGCCTGCATTTCGCCTTCGGCATGAATAATCTTGGCGCGGCGTACCCGCTCGGCTTCAGCCTGAGCAGCCATAGACCGTTTCATAGCTTCGGGCAGTTCCACTTCTTTTATTTCTACAATGCTGACCTTGACACCCCACGGGGCAGTGGCTTCATCTATAATCTGCTGAAGTATCTGGTTCAGTTTTTCACGCTGGGAGAGCAGTTCGTCAAGCTCTGACTGGCCAAGTACATTCCTGAGGGTAGTCTGGGAAATCTGGGAAGTAGCCCGGTAATGGTCAACCACTTTCACCACCGAGGCTTCAGGGTCTACCACTCTGAAATAAACCACGGCGTTAACCCTTACGGTGACATTATCACGGGTAATGACTTCCTGTCCGGGTACATCCATAGTGACTACCCGCAGGTCAACCTTTACCATACGGTCTACAAAGGGGATAAGGAAAAATAAACCCGGCCCTTTGCCGCCGATAAGCCGCCCCAGCCGGAATATGACACCCCGTTCGTATTCGGCAACTACCTTGACGGCCATACTGAGTATCAGCAGCAGTATAACCAGAACCACCCCGACCGTTATTAAAGTGTTCAGGGTTTCCTCCATTTATTCACTCCTTTCCATTTTGACGTACAATTTCAGTCCTTCCAGACGTACTATTACTACTTCCTGTCCCACTTCGGCAGAGCCGTTTTCAATATGCGCCGCCCATATCTCCCCGTCATACAGCACTTTGCCTTCGGGGTTGAGCGGGGTTTTTACCAGAGCTTTTTTGCCGTACAGCTCTTCTTTGCCGGTGGCAGCCTGTTTTAGGTGGGCGCTGACCACCTGATTTACCACAAAAATTATTACCAGTACAGCTATAATTATTAAAGGGACTATCCAATACCAGCTCATACTTACTCCTTTGCCGGCCAATACAAGACGACTAAAGTATATTGCTTTAAGGTATAATATTTCAATAACTTTACTACTATTTGCTTGGTCAGGCCGGGTATTGTAAAATCTACAGACTAACTTTAAACGGAGTAGAAGAACATGATTGCGCGTTGTAAAGGCTGCAGTGATTTATTGCCCGAAGATATGCTTCGGTTCAGGTATATAGAAAGCATTTTCCATGACAGTTGCATTACCTGGGGTTACGAAGAAGTGCGTACCCCCATGCTGGAATACCTAAGCCTGTTTACCTCAAGCGGCACACTTACCCCCCAGATGCTTAAAAGGGTATATTCCTTTTTGGACTGGGACGGCTGGAGCGGCGAAAGGGTGGTACTGCGGCCGGACGGCACTATACCGGCTGCCAGACTTTATATAGACAACCTCCAGGAAATGGAAGTTGCCCGTTTGTGCTATACCTCCAATATTTTCCGCTTTGATGAAACAGGCAAAAAATCCCGCGAAAACTGGCAGCTGGGGGCTGAAATTATCGGCGTTACCGGTTCGGAAGCTAATGCAGAGCTGATTACGCTGGCGTTGGAAACCCTGTCCAGACTGGGTTTTGAAGACGTGGAGCTAAGGCTTTCCCATTCCCAGCTTATAAAAGCGGTGCTGGCCCAGCTTGAGCCGAATGCTGATGAACAGCATAAAATATTTGATCAGCTGCTGGATGGGGACGTTGCCCTGATGAGCAGGCTTGAGGCCGAAAAGCCTGAGCTTTTCCGCACCCTGAAGCTCCTGATGGAAAACAAGGGCACTTCAGCCGCTTTCCTGAAAAATGTAATGGCCATGGCCGGGGCTGCCGGCGGTGACCTGGAAGAACCCCTAAATGATTTTATTGCCGGGGTAGACGTACTGGATAAGCTGGGTGTCAGCTACCAGATAGACCTTGCCTCCGGTAAAGGTTTTGAATACTATACCGGGGTAATTTTCCATTTGTTCGTAAACGGCGAACACGTGGGCGGCGGCGGCCGCTATGACAAGCTTATCCCCCTGCTGGGCGGTCCTGACAAACCGGCAGCCGGGTTTGCTTTGTATCTGAACCGCCTTATACCTATGATAGATGCCGAAGATATGTATGACATGGTAGAAGAAAAAATACTTATAAAATATGAAGGTGATAACCTTAAAAATGCCTACGAAATGGCTAACCTTATTCGCGAGTGCGGCATAAGCGCTGAGCTTTTTTACCCCGGTGTGGATACGGCCGCTTATGGCTGGGCGGTTACGGTTAAAGCGGCTGACAGCTATGAAGTAACAGACCTGATTGAAGACAAAACCACAGAGTTTAAAAATCAGGCCGAGGTAATATGCCTGCTAAGCGGTGAAGAAGATGCTTAGAGTGGCTCTGCCAAAAGGCAGATTACTTGGTGATACCAAAGCCCTGCTGGAAAAAAGCCAGTGGGGGCTTGACGGATATGTGGATAAGGCTAAAATATACTGCTTTAAATCAGTTTCCAACCCGGAAATGTCCGCCAAAATATTTCACGAGAAGGATATACCCATTCAGCTGGCCATAGGCAACTATGATTTGGGTGTCTGCGGGGCAGACTGGCTTACCGAACTGACTTCACGTTACCCTTCCAGTAGTATAGTCAAACTGAAAAATCTGGGCTATGGGCATGGCGCTTTATATGCGGCAACGGCTGTAAACAGCCCGTATGACAGCCTGGCGGCGCTTTCCGCCTGCAGTACCCGCATACGCATAGCCAGCGAATACCCGAATATCGCCGAGGCATTTGCCATGCAGCTGCGGCTTAAAAATTTCAGTATTTTCCCGCTTTGGGGTTCGGCAGAGGCTTATCCGCCGGATACCGCTGAAGTGGTTATTCTGCCGCGCAAGTCCGAAGCGGACCTGGCTAAAAAGAATCTGCGTTCCATCGCCAAAGTGCTGGATTTTAAAGCCTATCTGATAGCCAACAGCCAGAGCCTTGAAGAAAAAGATCTGAGCGGGGCTATTTCATCTGTAATGGCAAATATCAGCCGGTATGTTGAACCCAAAGCAGAAGATATTAAGATTGAACCAGTAAATGGCTGCCAGCCATCTTTTCTGGATATGCCTGATGATACTGTGCGTTTGGCACTGCCTGACGGGCATCAGCAGCCCCATGTCCGCAAGATACTGGATGCCGCAGGGATAGCTATTGAAGACTATCCATCTGCCACGGGCAATCACCGTCCGGCATTCGGCATAAACGGCATTGCGGTAAAGGTAATCCGCCCGCAGGATATGCCCATACAGGTAGCCAACGGCAATTTTGACCTGGCTATTACCGGGCGTGACTGGCTGACTGACCATCTTTACCAGTTCCCGACCAGCCCGGTAAAGGAACTGCTGGATTTGAAATACGGCTGGGTGAAACTGGTGGCGGTGGTGCATAACGATGTGCCGGTTTCCAATCTGGACGAACTGAAAGATTACTGCGGCAGCCGCGAAATGCGGATAGCTTCCGAATATACCAACATTTCTGACTTTTACGCCAGAAGCAACCACCTGGGGCATTACCGCATTGTTCCTACCTGGGGGGCTACTGAGGCTTTTCTGCCGGAAGATGCCGATATGCTGGTGGAAAATACCGAAACCGGCGGCACTATTGCCCGCCATAACTTGAAAATAATAGATACTTTATTTGAATCTACCGCCTGTGTTATAGCCAACTACCAGAGCGTAGTTTCCGCCGCCAAGAGCGAACGGATAAACACGGTAATAAGTATGCTTAAAAAGGCATTGGAGGCCTAAAGTAAAATGGAAATAATCCGCGGGTTTGCCCCAGCAGAAAAAAGGCTCTCCCGCCGGGATAAAGCCGGGTTCTTTCTGGACGAAACCCAGAGGGCCGAACTTGCCAAACGGCTGGGGGTTGACCCCGAAAAGGCTGTAAACGGCATAATTGACGATATACGCAAACAGGGTGACAAAGCTGTTTTAGAGTATACCCTGAAGTTTGACCGTGCCGCTATTTCAAAACTTGAGGTAAGCCCAGCCGAAATAAAGCAGGCCGCTGGTGAAATACCTGCCGAACTATTTGAAGCACTGAAACTTGCCGCCACTCAGGTGCGGGCTTATCACCACTTTCAGAAAGAGGCTGTCTGGAAAGCAGCTGAAATTATGCAGGGCAAACAGCTTATCCGCCCGCTGGAAAGGGTAGGCTTGTATGTACCCGGCGGCAAAGCTTTTTACCCGTCAACTGTGTTGATGACTGCTATTCCGGCCAAGGAAGCCGGGGTAGATGAAATAATACTGGTGACTCCGCCGGGAGCAGACGGAAAAATACCTGCGCCCACTCTGGCTGCCGCTTATATAGCCGGAGTAGACAAGGTGTTTGCCTGCGGCGGTGCTCAGGCGGTGGCAGCGCTTGCTTTCGGCACCAAATCTATTCCCAAAGTAGACAAGATATGCGGGCCGGGTAATATATTTGTTACACTTGCCAAAAAAGCCGTATTCGGGGTAGTGGATATTGACGGGCTTCAGGGCCCTAGCGAGGTATTGATACTGGCTGACCAGTATGCAAATGCCGAATACTGTGCCTCGGACATACTGGCCCAGGCCGAACATGACGTACTGGCTTCGCCTATTATGGTGACTACATCTGCGGAACTGGCAAAACGGGTGAATGATATTGTGGAGACAAAAGCTGGTAGCTGTGCCCGAAAGGATATTATCCGGCAGTCTTTAAGGGACAACGGGCTGATTGCGGTTGTGGATAATATGGATGAGGCCATTAAGCTGGCCAATATGTATGCCACCGAACATTTATGCCTGCTGGTAAAGGATTCAGAACAGTATTTATCCCGTATAAATCATGCTGGCTGTATCTTCTACGGGGAAAAAGCCAGTGTGGTAATGGGGGATTATGTAGCCGGGCCAAGCCATGCTTTGCCCACCTCCGGTACTGCCCGTTTCAGTTCCCCGCTTAATATACTGGATTTTGTAAAATATATAGATATTGTAAACGTGAGCAAAGAGGAAGTGACAAAGCTGGGGAAAGCCGCTGTCACTATTGCCAGAGCCGAAGGGCTGGAATGCCATGCCGAAGCCGCCTTAAAGCGGATGGAATAAGTGAGAACTGATATGACATATGATATGAAAAAATACATACGGACAGATTTAGAAGGGTTTGCCGGCTATTCTGCCTGCAAAGCACCGGAACTGGTAAAGACAAAAAACCGGATAATCAAGCTGGATGCCAATGAAAACCTGTACGGGGCTGCGCCAACTGTCCAAAAGGCTATGTCAACCTTTGACCAGTACCATATCTATCCTGACGCCACCCAATTTGAAATCCGCCGTTTGCTGGCGGAATATACAGGCGTAAATATGGAGCAGATTATCTGCGGGGCGGGCTCTGACCAACTGATAGACTTGCTGCTGCGGCTGTTTATAAACCCCGGAGATGAGGTTATTAACTGCCCGCCTACTTTCGCCATGTATAAGTTTTATACTGATTTGAACCGCGGAACCGTGGTCAATGTGCCGCGTGATGCCGGTTATGATGTAAATATCGGCGGCATTAAAAATGCACTTACCCCAAAAACCAAGCTTATATTCATAGCCGCCCCCAATAACCCCACCGGCACAGCCATAAGCAAAGAAGATATCCGGCAGATACTGGATTTGGGCGTACCCACTGTAATTGACGAAGCTTATTACGAATTTACCGGGCAGACTATGGTGACGGATATGCCCAGTTACCCGAACCTGATGATACTGCGCACCTTTTCTAAGTGGGCAGGGCTGGCTGGTCTGCGGGTGGGTTACGGGCTTTTCCCGCCGGTAATTGCAGATTACCTTTCACGTATCAAAGACCCGTATTCGGTTAATATTGCGGCTGATGCAGCCGTCCGCCAGACTATGCTTCAGCGCGAATATATGCTGGAAACTGTAAAAAAGATTGTGGATGAACGTAAACGGTTATATACTGAACTAAGTAAATTTAGCTGGCTGAAACCATATCCGTCTGCGGCTAACTTTATTTTGTGCAAGCTGCTTAAAGGCAAGGCTAAAGATGTTCAGCAGGCACTGGAGTCACAGGGCATTTTGGTAAGATGCTTTGATGCCCCAATGATGGAAAACTGCCTGCGGTTTTCAGTGGGCAAGCCCGAAGATACAGACGCACTGTTAAAAGCGCTTGGGGAAATGGGGGAATAACATGACCAAGAGAACAGCATCTATAAAAAGACAGACCACCGAAACCACCATAAGCCTTAGCCTGAATCTGGATGGCAGCGGTCAGGCTGAAATGTGCACCGGGGTCAGGCTGTTTGACCATATGCTCTCTCAGCTGGCCAAGCACGGTTTATTTGACATAAATGTTTCCGCTAACGGGGATGATATTCATCATCTGGTGGAAGATGTGGCGCTTACGCTGGGTAAAGCCTTTAACGAGGCCTTGGGGGAACGCAAGGGGATAGTACGGATGGCTGATGCCACTGTACCTATGGATGATTCCTTGGCGACAGTGGCCTTGGACCTGAGCGGCAGGGGATATGCGGTGGTGGACTTGCCCTTTTCCAAAAATGACCTTACCGGTTTTCCCACCGACCTGGTCAGACATTTTCTGGAGACCTTTGCCATTGAGGGGCGGCTTAATTTGCATGCCCGTATTTTATATGGGTCAAATGACCACCATAAGGCCGAAGCCCTTTTCAAAGCGCTGGCGCGGGCACTGGACAAAGCTACCAGTTTAGACCCCAGACGTGAGGGCATTGCCCCCAGCACCAAAGGCATGCTGGAAAACTGATTTAAATAGTTTATAGAATAAAAAAGGGGCGAAAAGCCCCTTTTTTATTTTGGATATGTGAAACCCAGCTAGACCAGTTTGATACCGGTTATTCTTTCATACGCGTATTCATACCGGCGGGTAGTTGATTTGATAACCTCATCCGGCAATACCGGGCCTGGAGGCTCTTTATCCCAGCCGATAGCTTCCAGATAATCTCTCACGGGCTGTTTGTCATAGCTATCCTGGGCTTCGCCTACTCTATAAGTCTTTTCATCCCAGAAACGGCTGGAATCCGGGGTAAGGGCTTCGTCAATAAGGATAAGCTCTGAGCCGTCCAGACCAAACTCAAACTTGGTGTCAGCTATAATAATACCCCTTTGGCGGGCATATTCCCGCCCAAGTTTATAAAGTGCCAAGCTTTTTTCAGCCAGTTTATCAGCCAGCTCTTTGCCAACCATAGCTTCCAGTTCGGCAATGGTCATAGGATGGTCATGTTCGCCCTCACCTTTGGTAGTAGGAGTAAATATAGGTTCGGGCAGCTCCTGGCTTTGTAAAAGACCTTTGGGCATGGGCATACCATTTACCGTACCCGTCTTTTTATATTCACTCCAGGCTGAGCCGGCAATGTAACCCCGTACCACACATTCCACCGAAACCCGCTTTACCCTTTTGACCACCATGCTTCTGCCGCTCAAATATTCTGGGTAACGAAAGCGTTCTTCCGGGGGCAAATATTTATCCAGACAGCTTACATCTTCAACCAGCTCTATAACATGATTGGGTATTATGCGGGCGGTTTTTTCAAACCAGAATGAGGAGATACGGTTAAGCACCCGCCCTTTGCCGGGTATACCGCCAGGCAATATTACATCAAAAGCTGAAATACGGTCACTGGCAATGATAAGCAGTTTATCACCCAGCAGATAAGTATCCCGCACCTTACCCTTAATAAAAGAAGGCAGCGGCAGGGCGGTTTCCATGAGTACTTTGTTATCAGTCATTTATATAGCTCTGGGGGCCAGTCCTTCGTCAGAGGAGGCATCCCCGCCTTTCTTCCACTGGGAATTAGTCAGCCCTACCCGTCTGAATATATCATCTATGTAGCGCAGATAAAATTTGTAGTCAAATAATTCGTCAACTTCGGCAGAAGAAAGGTGTTCCATAACCTCGGTATCCGCCTTGAGCAGGTTCATAAAATTATCTTCGCCTTGCCAGGTGCGCATAGCATTCCGCTGCACCATCTTGTATGCCTGCTGGCGTGAAAGCCCCTTGTTTATCAGGGCAAGCATAACTCTCTGTGAATAAACCAGACCGCCGGTAAGGTTAAGATTCTTTTCCATCTGTTCAGGGAAAACATTTAGACCCTTTATAACATTGGTAAAAATGTGCAAAGCGTAATCCAGCAGCAGACAGCCGTCAGGCATTATTACCCGTTCGGTAGAGGAGTGGCTGATATCCCGCTCATGCCACAAGGGCTGATTTTCCATGGCGGTAACGGAATAACCGCGTATTATACGGGCAATACCGCAAATTCGTTCGCAAAGCTCAGGATTTTTCTTATGAGGCATAGCTGACGAACCGGTTTGCCCTTTTTCAAATGGTTCTTCAGCCTCGTGGCATTCAGTCTTCTGAAGAGCCCGTATTTCGGTAGCAAATTTCTCCAGCGAACCGGCGATAATGGCCAGAGTAGTCATGTACTGAGCATGACGGTCACGCTGGATTACCTGATTGGAAATGGAAGCCGGGGAAAGCCCCAGTTTTTTACAGGCTATTTCTTCAATTTCGGGTGATAAAGTAGCATATGTGCCTACCGCACCTGACATTTTGCCCACCGTAATAGCTTTGGTGGCGTCCGCAAGGCGCTGGCGGTTACGCTTCATTTCTTCCATCCAGAGTGCCAGTTTCAGCCCGAATGAAATGGGTTCGGCGTGCACGCCGTGGGTACGCCCTACCTGAACAGTATATTTATACTCCATAGCTTTGGCAGCCAGGGCATTTATCAGCTCTTTAATGCCGCTGTTAAGTATCTTGGAGGCTTCGACCAGCTGAAGGCTGAGGGCGGTGTCCATAACGTCTGAAGAAGTCATGCCCATATGGATAAAGCGGGATTCATCACCCAAGCTTTCGGCCACCGAGCCCAGAAAGGCAGTCATATCGTGGTGGGTTTCTTTTAGTAGTTCTTCCATACGTTTGAAATTCAAACGCGCCAGCTTGATTTTGGTAATATCCTCACGGGAAATCACGCCAATTTTAGCCCAGGCTTCGCAGACTGCAATTTCAATATCCAGCCAGTAACCGAATTTGCTTTCGTCTGACCAGACTTTTTTCATTTGAGGGCGGCTGTATCGCTCTATCATTTGTTCTCACCTTTTAGTTCCCGACGGTAGCTTTCATAAGCCTGACGGATATTTTGATATTTTAAACCCAGTATTTCAGCCGCCAGATAAGCCGCATTCTTGGCACCGGCCGCTCCGATAGCTACGGTTGCTACCGGTATACCGGCGGGCATCTGGACTATGGAATAAAGGGCATCAACCCCTTTGAGTTCACCTGAAGCCACCGGTACGCCTATAACCGGCAGTGTCAGCCAGCTGGCAATTACTCCCGGCAAATGGGCTGCCCCCCCAGCGGCAGCTATAACCAGTTCAACCCCCCGTGCGGACGCACCCAGACAAAACTCCTGCACTTTTTCGGGAGTACGGTGAGCAGACATAACCAGCGTCTCAAAAGAAATGCCCATTTTCTCCAGTATTTCCTCAGTAGGTTTCATAACCTCGGCATCAGATTTAGAGCCCATTACAATACTTACTAGCGGCATAGTTCCCTCCCGTTAAACAAGGCTATGTCCCGGCGGTACTGGCAATCTTCAAAAGATACCTTGCCTATGTTCCTATATACATTTTCCCGGGCAGCCTCTATGCTTTGGCCTTTGCTGACCAGACAGAGTACCCTCCCGCCATTGGTAACTATCTCATCCTCTTCAGAAACAACAGTGCCGGCATGAAAGACCAGTATATCCGAAGGCATATCTGAAAGGCCGCTTATGGGCAATCTCTTGCGGTATTCAGCCGGGTAACCGCCTGAAGCCAAGACTACTCCCACGGCGCAGGAGTCTTCCATTTCAATACTAAGTTTATCAAGCCGCCCCTCCAGGGTTGCCTCCACTATTTCAAGCAAGTCTGTTTTAAGCAGGGGCATCAAAACCTGTGTTTCGGGGTCTCCAAACCGGGCATTAAACTCCATGACCTTTGGCCCTTCGGCTGTCATCATCAGCCCCGCATATAAAACACCTTTATAGGTAATACCGCGTTCAGCCAGGGCTTTGATAACCGGGAGCAGAATACGGGACATTATCTCGTCCTTAAGCTCAGGTGTAAAAAACACGGGGGGGGTATAACTGCCCATACCGCCGGTATTAGCACCCTTATCCCCGTCATAAATCCGTTTATAATCACAGGCGGCACTTAAAGGAGCAACCGTTTTGCCGTCAGTAACCGCAAAAAAGCTCATCTCACGCCCCACCATGCACTCTTCTATAACTACGTTTTCGCCGGCTTCGCCGAATATTTTGGCTTCCATAATATCTGATAAGGCCGCCATAGCCTGCTCATAGGTTTGGGCAACGGTAACCCCTTTGCCGCCTGCCAGACCGTCTGCCTTGATTACCACCGGCATTTCAAGCCGGTTCAAATATGAACAAGCTTTTTCATAACTGGAAAAACTGCGGCTGTAAGCGGTGGGGATTTTATTTGAAAGAAGCAGTTCTTTGGTAAAAACCTTGCTTGATTCCAGCTGGGCTGCCTCACGGCAGGGTCCGAATATGCGCAGACCGGCAGATGCAAAGACATCTACCACTCCGCCTGCCAGCGGTGCTTCAGGCCCTACAAAAGTGATATCAATGGAGTTATCTTTGGCGAAGGCCAGCAAACCTTTGATATTTGTACAGCTTATAGCCACATTTTCAGCTATAAGGCTTGTACCGGCATTACCCGGGGCAACGTAAATTTTAGTAACTTTCGGGCTCTGAGAGAGCTTCCAGACAATAGCATGCTCTCTTGCCCCATTTCCAATAACCAGAACTTTCAGAGTTGTCTCCTCAGCAAAACTAAACTATTCTTCTGCCCCGCTCGTAGCGGCCATGCCAACGGGGGGCATAAAACTCATAATTGCCGTCTTCCCTCAGGAAAAGAAACTTTGAATCCGCAGATGTATCACGGCGGCAGGCAGGCGGGTAGTTTATGGTATTTGATTCCAGACACTGCCAGATAGCCTCATCACTCCAGTGGCCTTTTTTCCTGACCGCCTGCAGTATCTCTTCGGCCGAAGCCCTCCCCCCCAAATCTGTCAGCGCTTTTTTAACTTCATCCAGACAGGTTTCGGGTGTGTAGCCTCTGCCCATGATATAACCGCCGGTCATAATACCTTACTCCCATTCAATAGTGGAAGGCGGTTTGGAGCTTATATCATAAACCACCCTGTTCACTTCTTTAACCTCGTTAACAATCCGGTTGGATATAACTGAAAGCAAATCATAAGGCAGTTTAGCCCAGTCCGCCGTCATGGCGTCTTCGCTGGTGACAGCCCTGATTGCAACCAGATAACCGTAGGTGCGGAAATCACCCATAACACCCACAGACTTAACATCAGTCAATATGGCAAAGCTTTGCCATACCTGGTGATACATTTTGGCTTTTTTAATTTCGCTCATTACAATCCAGTCCGCCGCGCGGAGGATTTCCAGCTTTTCACGGGTAACTTCACCGATAATGCGTATTGCCAGACCGGGGCCGGGGAAGGGCTGACGCCAAATCATTTCGTCCGGCAAACCCAGCTCTTTGCCCAGCAGCCGCACTTCATCTTTAAAGAGATAGCGCAAAGGCTCTATAAGTTTTAACTTCATATGGGCAGGCAGGCCGCCCACGTTATGATGGCTTTTTATTTTGGCGGAAGCTTTAGATACGGAAGAAACGCTTTCTATGACGTCAGGGTAAAGTGTCCCCTGAGCCAGAAAATCAATCTTGCCAAGCTTACAGGCTTCATCTTCAAATACTTTAATAAATTCACTGCCGATAACCTTGCGTTTCTGTTCGGGGTCGGTAACTCCGCTAAGGCTATCAAGGAAACGGTCAACCGCATCTACATATATTATTTTCATACCCATATGGTTTTTGAAAACATGCAGGGTGCGGTCAGCCTCCTCACGCCGGAGAAGACCGTTATTTACATATATGCAGGTCAGCTGGTCACCAATGGCCTTGTGGATAAGAGAAGCCACTACCGCCGAATCAACCCCGCCGGAAAGGGCACAGATAACCTGACCGTCTCCGACCTGTTCGCGTATATTATGAATGCTTTCCTGAATATAGTTGCCCATAGTCCAGTTGGCATGACATTTACAAATATTGAAAACAAAGTTTTTAAGAATGATTTTGCCGTTAGGGGAATGGACAACTTCGGGGTGAAACTGCAAACCGTAAATGTCCGCTTCGTTACCCATAACCGCCACCGGGCAGTTTTCAGTGTAAGCCAGCGCCGTAAACCCGGCCGGCATTTTCTCAATACGGTCTCCGTGGCTCATCCAAACGGGAGAGGGTTCGGGCATATCCGACAGGAGGTCGGAATTTGCCACGCTTGAGTGGAGTAAGGCATGGCCGTATTCGCGTTTTTCACTGTGCTCAACTACCCCCCCAAGCTGGTGGGTGATAGCCTGCATACCGTAGCAAATACCCAAAACCGGCAATTTACTTTCAAATATATAAGCAGGGGCCAAAGGCGCTCCTGCTTCGTAGACACTGGAAGGCCCGCCGGAAAGAATAAACCCGCGGGGATTTAAGTGGGCTATTTTCTCCCAAGGGGTATCGTGCGAAACCAGCTCGCAATAAACATGCATCTCACGTATACGGCGGGCAATAAGTAAGCTGTATTGAGAACCGAAATCAAAGATTACTATTGATTCACGCAGGCTTTCATCTTCGTTATCAATAAACTCCGGTTTGGCGCCGGACTTTTCCTTGGCAATTTCCAAATAAGTAGAGACCTCAATGTCTCCGCTAGTGGCAACCCGCAGGCTTTCAGTGGTTTGTATATTATTCATTTCGCTCATCATTTTCTTGATGGTAGCTTAGCATTATAGGCTAAAATTGTAAAGAAAACAGGCCCGTTTCTCATAGGGCTTTCCCGGATAATACTTGACTAAATTTCCTAAGAGTATTTAGATATATTTACCGGGTTTGTAAATGCCAGAGGTAATAAATATATGACACCAAATTTGTTTGATGCCGGTATGGAAAGCCAGATAGACCAGGCAGTCAGCATACTTAAGCGGGGCGGGGTAGTGGTATTTCCCACCGATACAGTTTATGCAGTGGGGGCTTTAGCCAGCAATACCCAGGCAGTGAGGCGCGTATTTGACATAAAAGGCCGCGCCAATACTAAGGGTTTGCCGGCTTTAATAGGGGATATCTCCCAAATAAATCAGGTGGCCAAAGTTTTTCCGCCGCTGGCCAGCAAGCTGGCTAAAGAATACTGGCCGGGAGGGCTTACCCTGGTGCTGCCCAAGACAGATAATATACCCCTTGAGCTGACCGGCGGAAATGAAACTGTAGCCATAAGGATACCAAACCAGCCGGCGGTAATTGAGATGCTGAAACGGGTTGGTGAACCGGTAACCGGCACCAGCGCCAATCTCAGCGGGTGCAAAAGCTCACTTAATGCCGCTGAGGCCGAAAAACAGCTGGGTGACCGGGTGGATTTTATCCTTGACGGCGGGCAGGTGAGCGGAGGGGTGGAATCTACCATAATAGCGGTAAACCCTGACGGTTTGAAGATTATCCGCCAGGGGGCCATAAAAGAATCAGATATACTTGAAACGGCCGCCAAAAACGGCTTTTCAGCTTGACAGCAAACGTGGACTGTGTTAAGGTTAAACACTTCCAATAATCCGTCGTACACCCGTCCCCAAAGGACGGTTTTTAATTCTTTTAAACGGGAGAACCTATAATGAAAAGCGAAGATGTCAAACTAGGTATTGAACGTGCCCCGCACCGGTCTTTGCTGCGCGCTCTGGGCTTAAACACCGAGAGCTTTCAAAAACCTTTTATAGGTATTGTAAACAGCTTTACCGAAGTAGTCCCCGGACACATTCATCTCAGGCGTATCTCCGAAGCGGTTAAAGAGGGTATAAATGCCGCCGGCGGAGTGGGATTTGAGTTTAATACTATTGCGGTTTGTGATGGCATTGCCATGAACCATGCCGGTATGAAATACAGTCTGCCCAGCCGTGAGATTATTGCCAATACAGTTGAAATAATGGCCATGGCGCACGCCTTTGACGGCCTGGTGTTTATACCGAACTGTGACAAGGTGGTTCCCGGCATGCTGATGGCTGCCTGCCGTTTAAACATTCCCTCTATATTTGTCAGCGGCGGCCCCATGCTGGCCGGGCGGTTAAGGAAAAATGACCAGGTCAGCTGTGTTGATTTGAACAGCGTTTTTGAAGCAGTGGGTCAGGTGGCCAAAGGCCAGATGACCGAAGAAGAACTGCTGGAACTGGAAAAAGTGGCCTGTCCCGGCTGCGGCAGCTGTGCCGGCATGTTCACTGCCAATACCATGAACTGCCTGACCGAAGCTCTGGGTATGGCTTTGCCCGGCAACGGCACTATCCCGGCGGTAGATTCACGCCGCACCCAGCTGGCCAAAGACACCGGCAGGCAGATACTGAAACTGATAAAAGACAATACCTGCCCCAAGGATATAATCACGCCGGATGCCATTTACAACGCCTTCAGTCTGGATGTGGCACTGGGCGGCAGTACCAATTCGGTACTCCATGTTATGGCAGTTGCCCATGAAGCCGGGGCTGATTTTTCACTGGAAGAAATAAACAGGGTAAGTGATACTACCCCGAATTTGTGCAAACTCCGTCCGTCAGGGCCGTACCATATTGAAAACCTGGACCAGGCCGGCGGCATAGGCAGTGTGCTCAAAGAGCTGAAACCCTGGCTGAAAAATGACGCCCGGACTGTTTCCGGCAAAACTATAGGCCAGATGGCGGATGCCGCCCCCAAAGCTGATAATAAAGTTATCCGTTTTGCTTCAAACCCGTATTCACCCAAAGGCGGGCTGGCTATTTTGTTCGGCAATCTGGCACCAAGTGGCAGCGTAGTCAAACGCTCTGCCGTTGCCCCTGAGATGATGGTTCACCGCGGGCCTGCCCGTATATTTGACTCTGAGGAGCTGGCTACCAAAGCTATTATGGGCGGCAAGATAATCCCCGGTGATGTACTGGTTATCCGTTATGAAGGGCCTAAAGGCGGGCCGGGTATGCGGGAGATGCTCACCCCAACCTCGCTTTTGGCAGGCATGGGGCTGGATAAAGAAGTAGCTCTGATTACGGACGGGCGTTTTTCAGGCGCAACCCGCGGAGCCGCTATGGGGCATGTTTCGCCCGAAGCCGCTGCCCGCGGACCTATAGCCGCCTTGCAGGACGGGGATATGATAAATATTGATATCCATAATTACAAACTTTCGGTAGAGCTTTCAGATGAGGAAATCCAGAAACGGCTGGCAAATGTGCCGGCTTTCAAACCTAAAATCACAAGCGGTTATCTGAAATATTATACAGAAAACGTCACCTCGGCCAGTACCGGGGCGGTTTTCAAAGACTAATTCTAAGGGGGCAATGAGAAAATGAAATTGACTGGCGCCCAGATAGTATGTGAAAGTCTGCTCAAAGAAGGGGCAGATGTAATCTTCGGGTATCCGGGTGGAGTACTCTTGCCTCTGTATGATACTTTCCCCCAGTACCCCGCCTTAAGGCATATTTTGACCCGGCATGAACAGGGTGCCGCCCATGCTGCCGATGGTTTTGCCAGAGTAACCGGCAAAGTAGGTGTCTGCCTGGCTACGTCTGGCCCTGGTGCTACCAACCTGATTACCGGCATTGCCAATGCCTACATGGATTCCATACCTATGGTAGCTATAACCGGCCAGGTTACCCGTAACCTTATCGGCAAAGATGCTTTTCAGGAGATTGATATTACCGGCATCACTTTGCCTATTACCAAGCAGAATTATCTGGTAACCAGGGCAAGTGCACTGGCTGACACTATAAAAGAAGCTTTCTATTTAGCCCGAACCGGACGCCCCGGCCCGGTGCTGATAGATATACCCAAAGACGTATTTATTGAGCAGGCAGAGTTTGAATACCCTGATGAACCTGATTTGCCCGGCTACAAACCCGTTATAAAGGGCAATCTGATGCAGATACAAAAGGCGGCCAAGCTGATAGAAACCGCTGAGAAACCGGTGATTATTGCCGGACACGGGGTAAACATTTCCGGTGCTAATGAAGAACTGAAAACCCTGGCGGAAAACTGTCAGCTGCCTGTTATTACCACTTTGCTGGGTGTCAGCAGTTTCCCCGAAGACCATATACTAAGCTACGGTATGCTGGGTATGCACGGCATGGCTTATGCCAATATGGCTGTTGCGGCCACTGACCTGATAGTGGCTATCGGTATGCGTTTTGATGACCGGGTTACCGGTAAGCTGAGCGCATTTGCTCCCCATGCCAGTGTTATTCATATAGATATAGACCCGGCTGAAATAGGTAAAAATATACGGGTTGACGTGCCTATAGTGGGTGACGTTAAAACCGTACTTAAATCACTCAACAAACAGGTAGAATGTGTCCAGCACTCTGAGTGGCTGAGGCAGCTGGAAAACTGGCGCAGAGAGCACCCGCCGCTCTCCATACGGCATACTGACCTTATCCTGCCCCAGTATATAGTCCAGCAGATAAGCGAAGCTACCAGCGGCAACGCCATTGTGGTTACCGGGGTGGGACAGCACCAGATGTGGGCTGCCCAGCACTATACATATATCCGCCCCAATTCTCTGGTGACTTCCGGCGGTCTGGGCACTATGGGTTTTGACCTGCCGGCTGCTTTGGGTGCTAAAGTCGGCTGTCCTGACGAAACTGTCTGGTGCATTGCCGGGGACGGCGGATTCCAGATGAATATGCAGGAACTGGCCACAATAGTTCAGGAAAGGGCTGCGGTAAAAATAGCGGTCTTCAATAACGGCTATCTGGGTATGGTTCGCCAGTGGCAGGACTTGTTCTATAACAAAAATTACGTGGCTACTCCTTTGGGCTGCCCTGATTTTATAAAAATAGCCGAAGCCTATGATATACCGGCTCTAAACGTTAAACGCAAGGAAGAGGTCCGGCCGGCTATTGAACAGGCTATGGCCACCGAAGGACCTTTCCTTATAAACTTTATAATTGAACCTGAAGAAAACGTATATCCCATGGTTCCTCCCGGCGCCGCTCTCCACGAAGTACTGGAAGAACCTAAGAAAGAGGTGAGTGCATGTCCCCGACGAAGCATACCATAGTAGCTTTAGTTGAAGACAGGCCCGGCGTATTAAACCGCATGGCCAGCCTTTTCAGACGGCGTGGTTTCAATATTGACAGTATTGCAGTCGGGCGGAGTGAAACACCCGGTTTTTCCCGTATGACCATTGTGGTTGACGGGGCTAATACCATGGTTGAGCAGGTGCGCAAGCAGCTTGACAAAGTGGTGGATGTGGTCAAGGTGTCAGATATTACCGGGCAGGATATTATCTGCCGTGAGCTGGCACTTATAAAAGTAAAATCCACTCCGGCTAACCGCAGTGAAATAATGCAGATTGTAGATATTTTCCGGGCAAAAATAGTGGACGTAGCTTCCGACTCGCTGACAGTGGAAGTAACCGGAGATGAAGAAAAAGTAAATTCGCTATATAATCTATTACGTGCATTTGGTATCAAGGAGATAACCCGCACCGGCCGAATCGCCATGACCCGCGGCGGGCTTGCTACCGCTACCGAATTGCAATCAGCTAAAGAATCAAAAACAAAAGAGTAAAAAGCTCTAGGAGGAAAGATGGCTGTTATATATTACGATAAGGACTGTGACTTAAGCCTTATTGAAAAGAAAATTATCGGTATTGTCGGTTATGGTGCCCAGGGTCATGCCCATGCCCAGAACCTGCGTGATTCTGGCCTGAAGGTTATTGTGGCTTGCGTTGAAGGCGGACGCGGCTGGAAAAAAGCCACCGCTGATGGTTTTGAGGTAATGTGCGTAGCCGAAATGGCTAAAAAAGCCGATATTATTATGATGCTGGCACCGGATACATCTCAGGCCAAAATTTATAAAGATTCGGTGGAACAGGGGTTAACACCCGGCAAAATGCTGATGTTTGCCCATGGCTTCAATATTCATTACGGGCAGATAGTCCCCCCGTCTTTTGTAGACGTGACCATGATTGCCCCCAAATGCCCCGGCTATATGCTGAGACAGGTCTTCACCGAAGGCGCGGGCGCTCCTTCGCTTATTGCAGTTGAACAGGACGCCAGCGGCAAGGCTAAAGAAATAGCTCTGGCTTATGCCAAGGGTATCGGCTCTAACCGTGCCGGCGTACTGGAAACCACTTTTGCCGAAGAAACCGAAACTGACCTTTTCGGCGAGCAGGCCGTTTTGTGCGGCGGCACTACCTCATTGGTCAAAGCCGGTTTTGAAACCCTGGTGGAAGCCGGATACCAGCCCGAAGTAGCTTATTTTGAATGTCTGCATGAGCTCAAGCTGATTGTAGACCTGATGTATCAGGGCGGTATTGCCTATATGCGTGATTCCATTTCTGACACCGCCAAATACGGTGACTTCACCCGCGGCCCCAGAGTTATCAACGAAGAAACCTATGAAACTATGGGTGAGATACTGGGCGAGATTCAGGATGGCAGCTTTGCCAAGGAATGGATACTGGAAAATCAGGCCGGACGCCCTGTTTATAACTCCCTCCGCCGCATGGAGTCTGAGCACCTTATTGAAGAAGTGGGTGCCGAACTGCGCTCTATGATGAGCTGGCTGAAAAAGAAAAAGTAAAGGGCATTTAAAAATAACCATGACAGATTACATTCCAAATAATATAAGCGGACTGTATCACAGCCTGGCTGAAGGGAAACTTCTCATCCTTAGCAGCCCCTCTTTCTGGACGAAGAGGGGTATCCGGTTATAATGCTAAATATAGAGTAATTTTCTTTCAGAAAGGATTTTTGTCATGGACAAAATAAAGATTTTTGATACCACCCTCAGAGATGGAGAACAGGCTGCCGGTGCGTCTTTGAATGCACAGGAAAAACTGGAGATAGCCCGGCAGCTGGAAAAACTGGGGGTGGATATCATTGAAGCAGGTTTTCCCATCACCTCTCCCGGTGATTTTGAAGCGGTAAAGCTGATAGCCCAGGAAGTGCGCACCCCTGTCATCTGCGGTCTGGCCAGAGCTATACCGGCTGACATTGACCGTGCCTGGGAGGCTTTGAAAGAAGCTGCCCACCCCCGAATTCATGTGTTTATTTCTTCATCTGAAATACACATGGTTCACCAGATAAAAAAGAGCCGTGAAGAAGTAATGGAGCTGGCACGCACTATGGTTGCCAGAGCCAAAAGCTATACTGATGATATAGAGTTTTCCCCGATGGATGCCAGCCGCTCTGACCCGGAGTTTCTGTATAAACTGCTGGAAGCAGTTATAGATGCCGGGGCTACCACCCTGAATATACCTGATACGGTGGGTTACGCTATTCCCAGTGAATTCGGCGAACTCATAAAGGGTATCCGCCAGAATGTGCCTAATATAAACAAAGCGGTAATAAGCGTACACTGCCACGATGATTTGGGCATGGGCACAGCCAATTCGCTGGCTGCGGTTAAAAACGGTGCCAGACAGGTGGAATGCACCCTGAACGGCATAGGCGAGCGTGCCGGTAATGCAGCACTGGAAGAAGTAGTGATGGCACTGCGCACCCGGAGTGACTTTTTCAATTTTGAAACAGGTATAAACACCCAGGAAATATACCGCAGCAGCCGCCTGGTCAGCGCTCTGACCGGTTTTGCTATCCAGCCCAACAAGGCTGTGGTGGGTGAAAACGCTTTCCGCCATCAGTCCGGTATCCATCAGGACGGCGTTATTAAAATGGCTAAAACTTTTGAGATTATGGACCCCAAAGAAGTGGGTATTCAGGCTTCCAGTCTGGTGCTGGGCAAACTTTCCGGCCGCCATGCCTTCAAACAGCACCTGACAGAGCTGGGCTTTGACCTGAACGAAGAGGATTTTGACCGCGCATTCAAGGCCTTTAAAGATTTGGCCGATAAAAAGAAGGACGTGACTGACCGGGATATAGAAGCGCTGGTTGCCGAGGAACTGCGGACTACAGTTGAGCTTTATCATCTGGACCGGATACAGGTTACCTCCGGAGACCGGGGCATACCCACTGCTGCCGTCAGACTAACCACCCCGAACGGCGGAGCAGCAGAAGATGCCGCTTTGGGCAGCGGGCCGGTAGATGCTGTTTACAAGGCCATAAACCGGATAGTAAATGTACCTAACAAACTGACTGAATTTTCGGTCAAGTCTGTTACGGCCGGCATTGACGCACTGGGTGAAGTGCTGATCCGGATTGAGAGTGACGGGGTAACATATACCGGACGCGGCTCTGATACCGATATAATAGTAGCCAGCGCCAAGGCTTATATGAACGCCTTAAACCGTTTGCTCAGGGTCAAGAACGCATCTTAAAAGGAGCGACATGCCATGCCGATAGAAGTGGAAATGCTGTTTCGCATTCTGCTGGCCGTGGTACTGGGCGGGATTATTGGTTATGAACGGGAACGCTCAGGCAAGGCAGCCGGGCTGCGTACCAACACCCTTATTTGCGTGGGTTCCTGCCTGATAACCCTGGTATCCATATACGGTTTTGCGGAAACGGATATCAGCCGGATAGCCGCCGGTATAGTTACCGGGGTGGGCTTTCTGGGTGCAGGGGCTATACTCCGCCAGACAGAGGGACATGTTGAGGGGCTAACCACTGCCGCCACTATCTGGGCTGTTGCCGGTATAGGCCTGGCATCCGGTGCGGGTATGTACTTTTTGTCCGCCGTCGGTACCGGTGTGATACTGCTTATATTACTTATTGACCGGGTAAAATTCCGTTAGATATTCTTGGAGAGGTTATGATGAACTTAGTTGAAAAAATACTGGCCGCCCACAGCGGCAAAACTCAGGTCAGCCCGGGTGATTTTATAAACGCCAAGGTAGACCTGGTGCTGGCTAATGACATTACCGCACCTATAGCCGTAAAAGAGTTTAAGAAGATTGGGGTCAGCAAAGTATTTGACCCCAAAAAGATAGTTTTTGTGCCTGACCATTTTGTACCCAACAAGGACATTGCATCTGCCGAACAGGTAAAAATGGTGCGTGAGTTTGCCCGTGAGCAGGGTATACTCTTTTTTGAATGCGGTAAAATGGGTGTTGAGCATGTAATCCTGCACGAGCAGGGTCTGGTACTGCCGGGGGATATTGTGGTAGGCGCTGACTCCCATACCTGCACTTACGGGGCACTGGGCGCTTTTACTACCGGCATGGGCTCAACCGATATAGCCGCCGCCATGGCCACCGGTGAGGTTTGGATGAAAGTCCCCCCCACCATCAAATTTAACTATTCGGGTAAGCTGCCCAAATGGATTGGCGGTAAAGACCTTATTTTGTTTACCATAGGTCAGATAGGGGTAGACGGGGCTTTGTACTCTGCCATGTATTTCTGCGGAGAGGCTATTGATGCCCTTTCCATGGAAAACCGCTTTACCATGTCCAATATGGCCATAGAGGCCGGCGGCAAGGCAGGTCTTTTCAGGGTTGACGAAAAGACTCTGGAATATGTGACCCCCAGAGCCAAACGCCAGTATACGGTTTATGATAATGATGCTGATGCGTCTTATGCCAAAACATATAACTTTGATATTTCCAAGCTTGAGCCGCAGGTATCACTGCCGCATTCACCGGCAAATGCCCGCCCCATCAGCCAGATTGGTAAAATAAAGGTTGACCAGGTTATCATCGGCTCATGCACCAACGGCAGGCTGGAAGACCTGGCCATATCTGCCAAACTGCTTGAAGGGAATAAAGTCAGCCCTGATTTGAGGACTATTGTTATACCCGGTTCGCAGCAGGTCTATCTGGATGCCCTGAAAGCCGGCTATATTGAAACCTTTATCAATGCCGGGGTTGCGGTTTCCACTCCCACCTGCGGTCCTTGCCTCGGCGGGCATATGGGTATTTTGGCCGCCGGTGAACGCTGTCTGGCAACTACCAACCGCAATTTCGTAGGGCGTATGGGCAGCCCCAAGAGCGAAGTATACCTGGCCGGGCCGGCCGTTGCCGCCGCTACCGCCATCAAGGGATATATTGCCCATCCCGATGAAATTTAAATAGTAAATCCTGTCAGAGGGAGACGAAGAAGGTCTTGTTTAAAACAGGCTTTATTCAGCTAGGAGAAAAGATGTTAAAAGGATTTGTACATAAATACGGTGAAAATGTGGATACGGATGCCATTATCCCGGCACGGTATTTAAACGTATCCGAACCTAAGGCACTGGCCGAACATTGTATGGAAGATATAGACTTGGACTTTGTAAAAAAGGTTAAACCGGGTGATTTTATCGTGGCCACCACCAATTTCGGCTGCGGTTCTTCACGTGAGCATGCACCTATTTCAATAAAAGCTTCCGGTGTTTCGGCGGTTATTGCCGCCAGTTTCGCCCGCATATTTTTCCGCAACGCCATAAACATCGGCCTGCCATTGCTTGAAAGTGCCGAAGCAGCCGAAAAAATAAACAGCGGTGACGAACTGGAAATAGATTTGGAAAGCGGCGTTATCAAAGACCTGACTACAGGTAAAAGCTTTGCCGCCAAACCCTATCCTGAGTTTATGTCCCGCCTGATAAAGGCCGGCGGCCTTATTGAATATACCCGTGAAAAACTTTGCGGAAGAGGTGTTTAGTTGGATTTCAAACTGACAGTTCTGCCCGGTGACGGCATCGGCCCGGAGGTTATGGCCGAAGGCCTAAAGGTGCTTAATGCTGTTGCCAAAAAATACAAACATAGCTTTGAATATCAGTACGGCCTTATCGGCGGCTGCTGTATAGACAAAGAGGGGGTAGCACTCAGCCCTGAGACACTGGCCATGTGCAAAAAGTCTGATGCCGTTTTACTGGCGGCAGTAGGTGACCCCCGCTTTGATGACCCCAAACTGCCGGTTCACCCTGAAGATGGTTTGCTGGCCTTAAGACGCGGCCTTGGTCTTTTTGCCAATATCCGCCCGGTCAAGGTTGCCCCTTCGCTGGTTAATTCTGCTCCCATAAAAGCAGAAATAGTAAAAGGCACTGACTTCATCTTTATACGGGAGCTGACCGGCGGCGTTTATTTTGCCAAGCCTAAAAAACGCTGGACCACACCTTCGGGTATCCGCAAAGCTACCGACAGCATGACCTATTCCGAAAAGGAAATAGAACGGATTGTGCGTGTTGGCTTTGAGCTGGCACGAAGCCGCAAAAAGAAACTGGTCAGCGTGGACAAGGCCAATGTGCTACTGTCTTCGCGTTTGTGGCGGCAGATAGTAATAGAAATTGCTAAAGACTACCCTGATATTACGGTGGAACATATACTGGTAGATGCCTGTGCCATGAAACTGATACTTGCACCCACTTATTTTGATGTTATTGTGACTGAAAATATGTTCGGTGATATTTTGACTGATGAAGCTTCCATGCTGGCAGGTTCTATGGGCATGCTGCCCTCTGCCTCTCTGGCAGGCATACCGGCAAAAGGTACTAAAACATTTGGCCTCTACGAACCTATTCACGGCAGTGCCCCCACTATTGCCAAGCAAAATATTGCCAACCCCATTGCCACCATTTTAAGCATAGCCATGATGCTCCGTTATTCCTGCGGGCTGGAGACCGAAGCTGCTGAAATTGAGGCGGCGGTTGACAAGGTTCTGGCGGCTGGTTATGCTACGATAGATATATTTAAAGAGGGCAACACCAAACTTGGTACAGCCGAGATGGGCAGCCAGATAGCTAAAATTATAGGAGGCTAAACTCCTGTGCAAGTAAAACTATATGATACTACTTTAAGAGACGGTTCTCAGCGTGAAGGAATTTCCTTTACGGTAGCTGATAAGCTTAAGATTGCCCAGAAACTGGATGAACTGGGCATACACTATATTGAGGGCGGCTGGCCGGGTTCAAACCCCAAAGACAGTGAATTTTTTGTTCAGGTAAAGTCCCTCAAGCTGAAAAATGCCAAAATGGTGGCTTTCGGCTCTACCCGCCGCCCCAAAGTTAAAGCCGAAGCAGATGCAACCCTGAAGCAGCTGGTTGAGGCAGGTACGGAATATGTTACATTGGTCGGCAAGAGTTCCGCCAGACAGGTGACCCAGGTGCTGGAAACCACTCTGGAAGAAAATCTGGCCATGATTACTGATTCCATTGAATACCTGCGTTCAAAATGCATAAAGGTTTTTTTGGACGCCGAACACTTTTTTGACGGCTACAAAGACAACCCCGAATACTCCATACAGGTTTTGCAGGCGGCCGAAAAGGCCGGAGCTGAAGGCGTGGTGCTTTGCGATACCAACGGAGGCAGTCTGCCCGAAGAAATAGCCGAAGCCGTAGAAGCGGTAACCAAGTCGGTAAATATCTGCGTGGGTATTCACTCTCATAATGACACGGAAATGGCCGTAGCTAACAGTATAGCCGCTCTCAAGGCCGGTGCCAGCCAGATTCAGGGTACGATAAATGGTTTTGGTGAAAGATGCGGCAATGCCAACATGTGCTCCATAATACCCATTTTAAAGCTGAAAATGGGTATAGACTGCATAACTGACAGCCAGTTGAAGCTGCTGACCGATACTTCCCATTATATAAGCGAACTGGCAAATCTGGTTTCCGAACCGTTTTTGCCGTATGTGGGTGCCAGCGCCTTTTCCCACAAAGCAGGCCTGCATGTCAGCGGCCTGAGCAAGTGGTCAGGCAGTTACCAGCATATAGAGCCGGAACTGGTGGGCAACCGCCAGCGTTTATTGGTATCGGAATTGGCAGGCCGGTCAAACATTGTCCAAAGGGCCAAAGCTATCGGCATAAATTTGACGTCGGACTCAAAAGAAGTCAAAGATTTGCTTCAGCAGGTCAAGAAAATGGAGAGCATGGGTTTTCAGTATGAAAATGCTGAGGCCTCTTTTGATTTGCTGGTAAACCGCACCCAGGCGGGTTATGCAGCCCCGTTTGAGCTTATAGATTTTATGGTGGTGGTAGAAAAACAGCGCCGCCCCTCAGCTATGCGCAGCCAGGACGAAATGATGGCCGAAGGGATAGTAAAAGTAAGGGTAGACGGCGAGGTTATGCATACTGTCGCCGAAGGCAACGGCCCCATAAATGCACTTGATGCCGCTTTGCGCAAAGGACTTTGCCAGTTTTATCCGGAACTTTCATCTGTCCATCTTTCGGATTACAAGGTGCGTATACTGGAGCAGACCAGCGGTACAGATGCTTTGGTGAGGGTGCTGATTGAATCTACTGATGGTGAAAGTACCTGGCATACTGTAGGTGCCAGCCCGAATATCATCGAAGCCAGTTGGCTGGCTTTGTCAGACAGCTTTGAATACTGGCTGATTACCAAGAAATGTAAAAACTGCAAGAAACAGTAAACTTATTTAGCGGCGGGGAAACCCGCCGCAATTACATACAGCGGTTTGGGGTGTCCGTTCAGGTTCATAGATTTGCAAACAGTTTCTTCCGTAAAAGCACCGATTACTACACTCCCTAAACCCGAAGACACACACTCCAGACAAAAATTTTGAGCCGCGTGACCCACTTCAAAATAAGCATACTTGTCAGCGCTTTTGCCATACCTCTTTATCAGCTCATCAGGACGGTAGCAAATAACCAGCGAAAAAGGTGCATCAGCTACAAAGTCCTGATTAAAACACCCCTCCGCCAGCTGAAGGCGGAAATCACCGCCTAGCTGCAGATGAAGAACGTGCCGCTCCGGATTATACCGGTAAACACCGGCATCCAAGCCTTCTATCCCTTTATCACCGGCTATAATATAAAGCTCCAGCGGGTAAATTGCCCCGGCACTGGGTGCAGAGCGCAATTTATCTACCGTATCGGTAATACCGTCTGAAGCCCATAACAGCTGGGATAATATTTCTTTGGTCAGCCCGCGGCTTGAAAAGGCTCTCACCGAACGCCGTTTATTTATAGCTTCTTCAACTGTCATTTTGCCCCGGACAGCAGGCGGGGGTAATTTTATAATATCGGCCATTTAACCCTTGATTACTCCTAATGGTCTGGTTTTAAATATATTTCGGGCAATACCGGCTTTGTGGGTTACTTCTACCACATCTGCCACATCCTTGTAGGCTTCCGGGGCTTCTTCAGCCAAGCTGTCTATATCACCTGCCATTACACTTATACCCTGGGCTCTAAGGTTTTCCATAAGCTGCGGAACGGAAGCAGCTTTTTTAGCCAAGCTCCGGCTTAGCATCCGGCCTGCACCATGGCAGGTAGACCCAAAAGTTTCTTTCATGGCAGTTTCGGTGCCCACAGCCACATATGAGTACCTGCCCATATCCCCGGGTATTATAACAGGTTGCCCCACTTTTCGGTAAATCGCGGGTATTTCAGGCCGCCCGGCCGGAAAAGAGCGGGTTGCGCCCTTGCGGTGGACACATACGTTCTGCATTTTCCCGTCAACCATGTGTTCTTCTATTTTGGCAATATTATGAGCCACATCGTATATCTGGTTCATACCCAAATCCTGCCGCCCTTTTTCAAATACCTTCATAAAGGCATCCCGCGCCCACTGGGTAATGCACTGGCGGTTAGCCCAGGCATAATTGGAAGCGCAAGCCATAGCAGCCAGATAATTCTGCCCGTCTTCTGATTTTAACGGGGCACAGGCCAGCTGGCGGTCAGGCAAATTTATCCCATATTTCCTGACGGTCTCATTGAGCAGCTGGACATAGTCAGTGCAGACCTGATGCCCCAAACCCCGCGAACCGGTGTGGATAAGAAAAAGTACCTGACCGGTTTCCTGCACCCCAAATACTGAGGCCACTTCCGGGTCAAATATCTCAGCCACCACCTGTACTTCCAGAAAATGATTTCCCGAACCTAGTGTACCCAGCTGGGAGGAACCCCTGGTTTTAGCCTTGGGGGAAACCCTGTCCGGATTAGCACCGGACAGACTGCCGCATTCCTCAGTCAGGCTGATATCTTCAGACTCGCCCATGCCCTTTTCCAGTGCCCAGTTTCCGCCGCGGGTCATGACGCTATCCATATCCGGCTGGCTCAGCTTTATATTACCGCTGCCGCCAACACCGGAAGGTATTTTGGCAAAAAGCTCAGCCAAAAGTTCATCTATCTTAGGCTGTACCTCCCGGACACTAAGGTTTGTCCGCAAAAGGCGGGTGCCGCAATTTATATCAAAACCAACGCCGCCGGGTGAAATTACCCCGTCACTTATCCGGGTGGCCGCCACCCCGCCTATAGGAAACCCGTAACCCCAGTGAATATCAGGCATAGCCATAGACTTGCCGACAATACCAGGCAGAAATGCCACATTGGCAATCTGCTCTATAGCATGCTCCTCCCATATTTGGCTAAGCATAGGCTCACTGGCATACACCAGACCGGGCACTTTCATACCGGTTTTATAGTTCTGGGGAATTTCCCAGCGGTAATCATCTATTTTTTTTAGTATTCCCTGCCACGGGCTGGTCATAACTGCCTCCTAGATATCCAATACCACTTGTAGCTTGTACCCTCCGCTAATCTTTTTTACCTTAAGCAGGTGGTAGGTAGCGGCTTTTACATAATGATGTAAAACAGTATCAGCCGTAATTTTCTGTCCGAAACAGGTGGCTGAAAGCCTGAAATCAGGGCTAACGGCTACCTCAAACCGGCCAAATACCATCTGGTGAGTATCAAATATGTAGATAAGCTCGTTCAGCCATTTAACCAGCAGATTTTCATAGCTGTCTGAACTGAATGCCAATGATACGGCTTTATCCTGCTGCAAAGTTGAGGTATCGGTGATAAGGCTGAAAAGCCCGCTGGCTGAAAAGGCAAAAGCAGCACTCAAATCTGCTCCCTGGGCTATTATGCCCGTGTCGGCAGTATGCTGCATCAGCTTATATCCGGAAAACATGGCTATTTATTATAACATTTTAAATATTCACGAGCGTAAATTTCTTTCAGCTTTGACCATCATTTAGTATAATATAAGCGAATAAACGGAATCGGAGTGAATATGGGCGAAATTAAATCTGCTCTTGAAATCGCCATGGAAAAGCTAAAGGATATTGAAGAGGTTACCGAGGAAGAAAAAGCCCGCTGGAAATACCTGCCGGCTGGAGAAAAGCTGGGAGCGGCCTATCTGAAAGGGAATGTAGACCTCAAAGCGGAACTTCAACAGTACAGCGGAAAAGCGGGTGAGTACGTGGCAAAAGGTATAGAAAACCTGCTGTCATCCCTGATAACCCTGCCGGAAAATGAAGCCGCCAAGCGTACTAACGAAACAGCTATGGAAGGCATAAAAAGTATCAAGGAAGATAAGGAAGCTGCCGAAGCAGTTATCTCTCAGATGGTGCAAATCCTGACCCATTATGCTGACCAGGGGGAAAAACAGCGCCGCAGCGCTTATGACCAGCTAAAACAGCAGTATTCCCAGTACCTGCAAAAAGCCATGCAGCAGGGAATGGAAATGCCCCCGGGGCTGTCAAATGACATAGAGAAGCACCCCCGTTTTCAGGAAGAATGGCGAAAACGGAAAAATGAATTTGAAGCCCGGTATATAGAATCTCTGGCGCAAATGAAACAAGCACTTTCACAAATAAAATAGGGGTCTAGTGTGGACGATTCTCTGATTTTTAAAGCAGTGGCAAATACCCGGATACTCCGTCCGCCCAAACAGCGGCTGGCGACTTTCGGTATTACCAATATAGATTATTACCTGCTGACTACGCCGTCTTATCCCGTTGAGGATGGGGACGCGTCTTCACCTAGGGAAACGGTGATACGGGAAGGCAAAGTAATAGTCCAGCAGCCGCGGATAGTTACGCCTTATTATCTTAGCCGCCTGGAAGGCTTCTCTGACGAAGCAAAACGCTATTTCAGCCTGCTAGTTGACCGGTACGGCTCTCAGGCACCGGGGCTGATGTATGCCTATAAAAATGAATCCAAAGGGCTTAACATAGTACCGGGGGAACTGCATACGGTAGCCCAGAATATAAACCAGCAACTGGATAGGGATAAAATTGAACTCTCCACCATTATAGAGGGCGAAGATATCCTCTGGGATGTTTCCCTGCTCAAGTTCATTTACGACCTTACCCGCCATTCGCTTCAGGGCAACCTCTCAGATTTAGGCAGCCGGGGACGGCTGGGAGTGGGTGCTGACGGCGTACCCAGCGATGCCCGTTTTCATATTGAGGAGCTGTTTTCCAAAGCACTCAGGGACGAAGCCGACCCCAAAGACCTTAAAGACGAGCTGGAGCGCTGGGAGCTTTTTAATGAATATCAGGACCGCTTTTTTGCCCTGTTTAAGAAAAAATAAGGGGAAGACTGATGAAAATTACCTCAGTGGAAGCCAGAGACCTCTCCGAAGCATGGTTTTTGTGCTTAAGACAGGTGCTGACAGATGGTTACGAATACACTATTGAACGCGGCAGTTATACGGGGCAAAAACGCAAAGAACTGGATATGATAACTGTCCATATTAAAAATCCCGGCAACCGCCCCCTTATACCGGATGTCCCCCCCGGCGTACCTGCCCCATCCACTCTGGAATATATAGACAACTACCTGCCTTATCTTATGACCGCCCACCGGGCAGAGGGTGAACAATATACTTACGGCCAGTACCTTGAAGCCCAGATTGCCAAGGTCATAAAAATGTACCGGGACACAGGCTTCAATACCAATCAGGCCTTTATGACCGTAGGTAACCCCGAAACACTGGATTTGGAAGACCCGCCCTGCCTGCGAAGTATAGATACCAGAATCCGCTACGGAAAACTTCATTTCGTTATATATTTCCGCTCATGGGATTTGTGGGCAGGTTTCCCGTCTAATCTGGCCGCTATCCAGATGCTCAAAGAATACATGGCCGCCGAAATAGGGGTGGAGGACGGAGAGATTATCGCCATGAGCAAGGGCATGCATATATACGATTATGCATGGGATATAGCCAAAACCGCCGCCGGTATGAACGGCGCTTAGATATTTGGCATTTCTGCTTATTTGTACTATAATGCTGAACGTTCTTTTCAAAAACAGACAGCTTTGTATTTGTCACAAACTGGGTATAGTGTTAAAATATGGGTGTTTTAAACGTGGGCCGATAGCTCAATTGGCAGAGCAATTGACTCTTAATCAATTGGTTGGAGGTTCGAGTCCTCCTCGGCTCACTTTATAATGGTTTTAAAGCGGTCAGGCGTGGTATTGACCGCTTTTCTGTTTGCCGGTGATTTCAGAGCTTGCAAGAAGGAATTAAAAATGGCCAAACAAGATTTACCACCTCTGATAGAGTTTAAGAACATAAGCCTGGTACGCGGTGAACGCCTGTGCCTGAAAAATATAAATCTGGTTATAAACCAGGGGCAAAGCCTGGCAATCCTCGGCCCGAACGGAGCGGGTAAATCCAGCCTGATTAAAACCATAACCCGCGAACTGTATCCGATTTTTGACCCCCAAAATTCAAGCCTGCGTATACTGGGACGGGAAAACTGGGATGTGTTTGCGCTGCGAAGCCAGTTGGGCATAGTATCAGCCGAAGTTTTAAACCAAAATATCAGCCAGACCTGCAAAGAAGCAGTGCTAAGCGGGTATTTCGGCTCACCATATCTGCACGATGCCGGATTGGTCAGCACGGAGATGGAAAACTATGCCAATGAAGTAATGCATCTGCTGGAGATAGACAAACTGGCGGAAAGGCTGACCAATGAGATTTCAAGCGGTGAAACCCGCCGGGTGGTTATTGCCAGAGCTTTAGTAAACAAACCCCAAAGCCTGCTGCTGGATGAACCGACTACCAACCTTGACATGAAATCCGCCCACCAGTTACGCAAACTGCTCAGCAAAATTGCCGGTCTGGGCACCCAGATAATACTGGTAACTCATAACCTTAGTGACATAATACCGGAAATAAACAGAGTGGTTATGCTGAAAGACGGCAGCATTTTCCGGGACGGGGTAAAAACCGAGATACTGACCGAAGCTAATTTTGCAGAGCTTTTCGGGTTTGAAGTAAACCTATTGAGCAAAGACGGTTTTTATCATATATACTAGCACCTTATACACATAAAAAAGCCCTCTGTCTCCAGAGGGTTTTTTTATACAGTTAATGTAATATTATTATTACATTCCTTCCTGGTCACCCAGCTTAATGGCTTTATCCATTTCTTCCTTAAGCAGGGGAGGCAGGCCCTCAACATCTACATTCAAAAAGCCGCGTACAATGGCAGCCGTAGCTTCATCTTTATTTAACCCTCTGGCCATCAGGTATTCAACTTCCTCTTCGGCTATTTTACCCACCGCAGCCTCATGAGACAAATCCACTCCGGCCACCTTACCCATAAGCTCCGGTATGGCATAAATAATGCCGTTATCACCCAGAATAAGCCCGCGGCACTCCAGATGCCCCTTGCAATCCGGCACTTTTCCTTCAATATACCCGCGGGAGATAATCTCCCCGCCGGTGGTCAGGGCGCGGGTAATAAGCTCTGTCCGGGTATGCCTGGCATTTAAAAAGACCCGCGAACCGACATCCATTTTAGAGCCGGGAGGGCAAACCATAACACTGTTAAAACGGGCAACTGCATTTTCACCGTTCAGATAGGCCACCGGGTATGACTGCAGGTTTTTAACAGTTTTCATGACAACGTAATTACTCAGGAAAACCCCGTCCTCTTCCACTATGGCACCGGTACGCGGACGCACGGCTATATCCGGTGACCAGGTGTGTATCATGGTAAAGGTTACTTTAGCGCCCTTTTTTATAAAAAACTCGGTCACACCCAGATGCAGACCGGTCTCAGTGCGGTGAGCGGAAGTACAGCCGGTAATAATATGCAGCTCGGAACCTTCTTCGGCAATAATAATGTTGTGGACATTCTGTATAGCCTGGTTTTTAGCCATGTACATACAGGACTGAACGGGGAATTCGGTTTTTACGCCGGGAAGCGCCCGTATAAAATAGCCGTCTGCCTTGTTAAGCTCAACATGGGCGGTATATTTATCCGCATCTACAGATACCGCTTTCCACCAGTAATCTTTCAGCCAGTCATACTTCAAAGCGGCTTCACTGGTTGACATAATCTCTATGCCATCCTGCTGGGTAGAGAAATGGACGGGGCGGTTATCCATCTGGATAAATGTTCCGCTGCGTTCCTTAAGGTCATCCAGTATTACACCTGACTCAAGCATACGGGATTTATCTTCAGCCCCAAGCTCAGATGGTTTATTTACGTATTTATGGTCATCGGTATTATCGGTATATTTTTCTAATAAAATATCATCACCGATGGCGGGTTTTTTATTTACAGCAGCACCGGCTTTATCAGCCAGATTGGGCCTTAGATCTTTCGGGGACATTCTACACACTCCTGATAACCGTTCTGCTTTATAGTTTCCAGCATATCCCGCGGGTCACCGGTGCAATTTATGCGTCCGTGGCAGAGCACATAACCGGTACGGGCGTTTACATAATCCAGGATATGCCCGGTGTGGGTTATTACCAGACCACCCCGTTTGCGTTCGCGGATAGGGTGTTTTTTCTCCAGCAGGTCATTTATAAGGCTGCCGATAAGGGCAATATTTTCCAAATCAACCCCGGATTCAGGTTCATCAAGCAGGACCATATCCGGCCCTTGTGCCAGTAACTGCAGCAGTTCGGAACGTTTGATTTCACCCCCGGAAAAGCTGTGGTTTACGTCTCTTTCCAGAAAATCTGTCATGTGGGCTTTTTTGGCAAGCTCATCAATCAAGCCTGAGTCTTCTTTAGTCCGAAGCGAACTCCTGACCATTTCCCTCAGTTTTACCCCGCGGACTACTGGCGGGCGCTGAAAACTTATGCCTATGCCTAAACGGGCACGCTCATCAATGGGGACATGGGTAATATCTTTGCCATTAAATATAAGCTGCCCCTGAGTTATCTTGTACCGGGGAAAGCCCATCAGAGTCATCAGCAAAGTAGTTTTGCCGCTGCCGTTAGGCCCGAAAATGACATGGGTTTCTCCGGCAGGCAGTACCAGGTCAACTCCGTGGAGTATCTCACGGCCATCTACCTCAACGTGGAGGTCTTTTACCTCAAGCAAAATTTCTAAATCCATTTTAAATACCCCTGAATTTATGCTTAGTATATGTTAAATGTTACCAGTAAAGCGGCGGATATGCAATTTGCACGCCAACTGGCGGCATGACTATTTTACCTTAGCGGCGCTTGGGAACGGTGAGTGCCGCCAAAGCGGTGGTAATAACTGCAAACAATATCAGAACCCCGCACTGAAAGCCTACTTCAGCCAGATTTTTCCCCTGAAGCATTATTTCCCGCATGCCGTCCACGCCATAGGTCAGCGGCAGTATATTTGACAGGTACTGAAGCCATTCCGGCATTTGGGAAACCGGCCAGATAACACCGCACAAAAACACCTGGGGGACAATAATAAGAGGGATAAACTGAACCATTTGAAATTCATTTTTGGCAAAACTGCTGGTGAAAATGCCCAGTGTAACCGCCCCGGTAATAATAAGCACCTGAAAGAGCAGAATCTGCCAGAGTTCACCCTGAAAGTTGACTCCCAGCACGTAGATAGTAAAAAGAACAATGATAAGTGTCTGGAGCAGGGCAAACACGAAAAACCCCAGCAGATAACCGGCAACTATGTCCAGACGGGAAACAGGTGCCGCCATAAGCCTTTCCATAGTCCCCTGAGATGTCTCCCTAAGGAATGAAATGCCGGTCAGCAGGAAGCTGAAAAACAGGGCTAAAGTGGCCAGCATGGCCGGGGCAATATAATCAAGTACAGTGGCATCCGGGAAACTTACCCCTATAAGCCCCATAACCACCACCGGGACTACTATAATAAGGGCCATAGTCCGCCGGTCATGGAGCAACTGGCGGATAAGCCTCTGGGCAATAGCCAGTATATTATTCATGGCTGAGAGCACCTCCTGTGCGGATGGAATATAAAAAGGCGTCTTCCAAACTGGCATCGGCATTGCCTGTAGCCGCCTTTAATTCTGACGGAGTACCTTCGGCAATAACTCTGCCCTCACGCAGAAATGCCAGGCGGTCACAGTGGGCGGCGTCATCAAGGGTATGACTGGATATTACTATTGTTACCCCCTTCTGGTTCAAGCTCTTAAAGTACTCCCAGAAGCGGCAGCGCAGTTCGGGGTCAAGCCCCACAGTGGGTTCGTCTAAAAAGATTACCGGCGGATTATGGACAATGGCACAAGCCAGACTTACCCTCTGTTTCATGCCTCCGGAAAGGTTCATAACAGCATCGTTCCGTCTGTCCCAGAGGTCTACCAGCCTGATTACTTCTTCTATCCGGGCTTTACGCAGTGTTTTATCCCGCAGCCCATAGATACGGGCAAAAAAGTCTATATTCTGGCTGACTGTCAGTTCGGTATACAGGGAATGTATCTGAGGCATGTACCCCAGCTGATATTCCAGCTGGCGGCTGAACTCTTTGCCCAGTATAGCAAGATATCCGCTTTTTTGGCGGAGAAGCCCCACCATTATCCGGATAAGAGTGGTTTTGCCTGCCCCGTTAGGCCCCATTATCCCGAAGCTTATACCGCAGGGAATCTCCAAACTCAAATCATCTAAAGCTTTAATGCGCTTATAGCTGAAAGATATATCCCGCAAGCTGATAGCTGTATCAGTCATAACGTGTCCCTTTCTGTCTGGGCAACGGCTTTTTAAAAACTAACCCTTTGCCTGACTCTCAGCCGAATATTCCCAAGTTTTCTGAACTGCTCTTGATTCATAATACCCGCAGCAAGCGTACACCCGCAAGAGTTAGTATCAATATAGTTAGATTTATTAGTGCGAAACGGGAGTTTATGCTAATATGAAAGTGAAAGCTTTATATACGGGAAGGTGAATTGAAGACCAGACTGGCAAACTACATCTCTGATATTTTCAATCCGCTTACGCTTAGCATATTGTTTGTTTTCCTTTTGGCCAAAGACTCTACCGCCAATTTGTGGGAAGCCGCCAAATGGTCATTTATATTTATAGCCCTGTGCATGCTGCCGATATTTCTGGTCATTTTAAATATGGTCAAAAAAGGTAAACTAAAGTCAGTCTTTTCAAACCCCCGTGAGCAGCGCCATGTTTTATATGTTTTAGGTTCGGTGCTGGTGGGCGCCGCTTTGATAATACTGGTATTTATCGGCGCGCCGGATAAACTGATTGCCGCTTTATTTGCCGGTTTTGTCTCCAGCGTACTTTTTATGATAGTAAATTTCTTCTGGAAGATAAGCGTTCATACCGCGTTTGCCAGCGCCTTTTTCAGTATAGCTTTGGTGCTTTACGGCTACAGTGCTTTGGGTTTTGTTTTGCTGGTACCCATGATGGCCTGGGCCAGAGTTTACTTAAAAGAACATACCGTTGGGCAGGTAACTGCCGGAGCATTGCTGGCGGGCACAGTGATAGTAACTGTTTTTAATATTTTCAATATGGTCAATCTCTAAGTAGTCCGGGTAAAAAAAGTCTTCTTTTCTTTGGCACATATAAGCTGTACAGCCTGACGCCCTGAAAGTATTACTCCCGGCACACCCCCTGATACCCAGTGTCCTGCCAGATAAAGGTTTGACAGCCCCTCTAAAGTCCGCCTTGATTCGGCCTTGAAATTTAAGGCATTCAAACCCCAGCCTTCCGGCGCACCCTGATGATTTAAGGTATAACGGCTGAAAGTGCAGGGAGTAGCAATATCCCTGATTTCCACTGCTTGGGATACGCCAGAATATAGCATATCCAGATTGTCCAGTATTTCAGCCGCCAGCCGTTCTTTTTCAGCGGTATATTTACTAAGGTCGGTCTGCTTAAGGTTGTTCCAGTAAACCCATTCGGTTTCAAACTCTACCTGAATAACGCTCTTGCCTTCAGGTGCAAAGTGACTACTGTAGTTAAATATCCGAAGGAACAGCTGCCGGACCTCCCTGTTACCAACCCGCAAGGGCTTTTTTAAAAAAATTGTATTAAAAACATTTTCATTTTCAAAAGTGCGTTTTACCCCAAAGCTGGCCACAAAATAGGGCAGGCTGAGTTCAGAGGTATCAAACTTGTTTTGGAGCTTTTTGCCTATATACTTGCCGTCAAGCAGGTGAAAAACTGTATTATAAATATCACCGGCTGAAATAACGTAATCTGCATAGTCTTCAGTCCCGTCAGCCAGCCTGACCCCGATTGCACAGTCATTCTGAACCAGTATCTTTTCCACCGTAGCAGAGCAGGTTAGTTCCCCGCTCAAATCTTTATACCGTTTTTCTATCCGGCGGACAAAATCTTTACAGCCTCTTGCCAGGTAGCTTATTTGCCCGTCACCGGCAAGTGCCAGCAGCATGACTACAAACCAGACAGGCACTTGGGGGGTAAAGAGATTATTCAGGCAGTCCGCCAGCCAGCGGCTTTGCATTAAGGAAGTATACTCTGCCATACTTTTTGCATACCGGCCGGACATATACTTAACCAGACCACGCATTTTCCAGATAGCCGTAAGCCTGTCCATGCCGGAGGTAAGTTCCGGCGGATTAAGCTGCCCGTACGTAGCTAAATCTTTGCCGGAGAAAGCATGTACCGCCGCTACCAAACCATCTATCAAGGGAGCATCTGCAGGGGAAAGCATTTTCATCTCCAGCGCCAGTTCAGAAATATTAACGGGTATATCCAGCTGCCTTCCCTGCTCAATATCAATAAAACTGCCGTATGATTTCATGGTCACAAAGTTGGCCGGGTCTGCCACCCCAAGCTGGCGGTAGATATTATATAAATCAGTGCCGTTTTTGTAGCCGGTAATGAAGTGAATACCGCCGTCAACCAGGTAATCACCCCGCCGCCAGGAGGCGGCAACACCGCCGGGCTTGGAATGATGCTCATAAATACGGGTATCATAACCATTCATGCGGGAATAACAACCGGCAGAAAGTCCGGCTAAACCCGCACCAATAATGATAACCTTTTTTGCAGACACGGCGGCCTCCTGAAATACAGCCGAATGATAATCCGCTTTTATAAAAGCGTCAATAGCTGAAAACGGCATAAAAAAACCGCCTGCGTCAGGCGGTTTAATATACGTTGGCTCCCGAGGTAGGATTCGAACCTACGACCAAGCGGTTAACAGCCGCCCGCTCTACCACTGAGCTACTCGGGAACGCTTTATTTGGCTGGCGAGCCAGGATTCGAACCTGGGCATAAGGATTCAAAGTCCTCTGTGCTACCACTACACAACTCGCCATAGCCTAAAAGTAAGCTTTCAAGTCCTCTTGGTGCCGAAGGTCGGACTCGAACCGACACGAGGTTTACCCCCAGCAGTGTTTGAGACTGCCGCGTCTGCCATTCCGCCACTTCGGCCGGTTTAAGATTACTTTCGCTGGCTACGTTTGCTGATTAAAGCTATTTTAAGTAACTGAAATACCAATATCAAATGGTGCCGAGGCCCAGGATCGAACTGGGGACACGCGGATTTTCAGTCCGCTGCTCTACCGGCTGAGCTACCTCGGCGAAAACATGTAGTATTGTAGCCTTAAGCGTTAAAGGTGTCAAGAATTTCAGCCTGTTTCAAGGCTATTTTTATCTTGCACCGACAGGATAATACGCATATTATTATATCCTGTGCTGATATGTTAAAGCGATATATAATCAGCCGGATAATATTTCCGGCATATGCAGAGGTATCTCAGCTGATGCCCCAAATACGCTGTCTGCTTTTAAAAGAAGCGCTAGCTGGATAGGGCAGGGAGACGCCCAAACCGCCGTCTAAGGCCCTGAGAGGCTTAATGAGTGGTACAAACATATCCAGCAGGGGCGAATTAAGGTAACTGGAAAATGAAGCAAGAAATGAAACCTGCCGCTTCCGAAAAAAGGATTATGGGGTTTGCACCCAACGTATTTTTTCTGGGGATAGTAAGCTTCCTGACTGATATCTCCAGTGAGATTATTTTTACCCTGGTGCCGCTGTTTCTGGCTAACGTACTGGGAGCGACTACCACCGTAATCGGCTTCGTGGGCGGGCTTTCAGATTCTACCGAAGCCATTTTTAAAATCTTGAGCGGGTATCTTAGTGACAAGATTAACCGCTGTAAAAGCCTGGCACTCTTCGGCTACGGATTTTCGGCACTTTCAAAGCCGTTTATGCTTTTGGCAAACAGCTGGGGCATAGTCACCGGTGTCCGCTTTGCAGACAGGGTAGGCAAGGGGGTCAGGTCTTCACCCAGAGACGCCTTGATTGCCAATTCGGTTGAAGTATATGAAAGAGGGCGCAGTTTCGGTTTACATAAAGCAATGGACAGCCTGGGTGCGACACTGGGCCTGGGTATTGCGGCCGTAGTCATATATTTTACCCAAAGCGGCAGCCTGACACTCAAACCGGAAACATATACTACACTGCTATGGTGGGGAATAATTCCGGCTTTTTTGGCAGTGCTGGTACTGGCGGTATTTGTAAAGGAAAAACGCCGCCCCCAAAATACCGCCCAAGCGGATATGAAACCCCATTTTAATTTTCGCACTTTGCTTTCCGGTATGGACAGCCGCTTCAAACTTTTTCTTTTGGTTATGTTTTTATTTACGCTGGGGAATTCCAGTGACTATTTTGTTATTCTGCGGGCACAGGATATGGGGGTTTCGGTACTGGCAATCAGCCTGATGCTGGTAGTTTTTAACCTGACCTATACCTTGATTTCACTGCCGGCCGGGCTGCTTTCAGACAGAATAGGGCGCAGAAGAGTAATAGCCATGGGCTGGCTGTTTTACGCCCTGGTGTATCTGGGTTTTGCCGTTACCCAAAGCCAGATTGGTATCTGGATACTGTTTGGCTGTTACGGGCTATACTACGGGATTGTAGAAGGGGTAGCCAAAGCTTTTGTGGCAGATATGATACCACCGGATAAACGGGGTACTGCCTATGGCTTATATCAGGGTGTAGTCGGGCTGACTTTGCTGCCGGCCAGCCTTATTGCGGGTATTCTGTGGGACACTATAGGTTCGGCAGCACCATTTTACTTCGGGGCGGCACTGGCCTTGCTTGCCGTTATCGGTTTGCTGGTATTTATCAAAGAACCGCCAAAGAAAAAACCTGCGGGGGCAGCTTAGGCTAAAAACATATTGTCTATCAGACGGGTTTTGCCGAATCTGGCAGCTACCAGGGCAATAGTTTTTATAGATACTTTATCCGCCTCACCCAGGGTATCCTGGTCTGACAAGCTGACATAATCTATTTCCGCCAGGGATTCGCGCTGTATTTCCTCAGTCATTTTTCTGCGAATAATCTCCGGGTTGTACTCTTTTGCAGCAAACAAGCTTTTGGCTGTGAGCAGGGAGCGGTAAAGCACCAAAGCCGCCTTACGCTCTGAAGCAGAAAGATAGGTATTACGGCTGCTTAGTGCCAGACCGTCACTCTCACGCACTATGGGCAGCATTTCCACTGATACGTCCAGATTAAGGTCTGAGGCCATTTTTTTTATTATGAGGTACTGCTGGTAATCTTTCTGCCCGAAATAGGCTTTGGCAGGGCAGATTATTGTAAAAAGTTTCGCCACAACAGTACATACCCCGCGGAAATGCCCCGGACGGACAGCCCCTTCCAGACGTTCCTGCAAAACACCAGGCTCTACCCATGAATCAAAGCCGGGTGGATACATTTCCTCAACGGACGGGGCAAAGACATAATCCACACCGGCATTTTCCAGCATGGCCATATCCCGTTTTTCGTCACGGGGGTACTTTTTAAAATCCTCATGCGGCCCGAACTGGGTGGGATTAACAAAGATACTGGCGACCGTATTTAGATCCTGTTTTTTAGAAGCCCTAATCAGTGACAAATGCCCTTCGTGCAGATAGCCCATAGTCGGCACCAGGCCAACCGGTCCGCAGATTTCACGGTGCAGTTTTTGCATCTCGGCTACTGTTCTGATGATACGCACTTTTTCAGTTCCTCCAATACCTTTTTATCAAGGGTGAAGCTTTCTTTCAAAGTGGGAAATTCACCTTTTGCAACCTCAGTTACATATCCGGATACAGCTTTTGAGATAATACCGTTTAAATCAGCGTATTTTTTGGTATGTTTAGGTACAAAATCAGTAAACATACCCAGCATATCGGATACCACCTGCACCTGGCCATCACAATTTTCACCTGCCCCTATGCCTATGGTAGGTATGGAAACGGCAGCGGTAATCATGGCCGCCAGCTCAGCCGGCATAGTCTCCAGCACTATAGCAAACGCCCCGGCTTTTTCCAGAGCCCTGGCATCTTCTAGCAGGGCTAAAGCAGCTGTCAGAGTTTTCCCCTGGACTTTAAACCCGCTTAGCTGGTTAACAGACTGGGGAGTCAGCCCTATATGCCCCATAACGGGAATGCCGCAGTCAACTATACGTTTAACCTTGTCAGCCACATTTACCCCGCCCTCCAGTTTGACTGCCTGAGCGCCGCCTTCCTGCATAAAACGCCCTGCGTTCAGGAGTGCCTGTTCCGGGCTTAGGTGATAGGTCATAAAGGGCATATCGGCTATGACCATGGCCTTTTGGCTGCCCCTGACTACGGCTTTCAGATGGTGCAGCATATCTTCCATGGTCACGCTTACGGTGGAATCATACCCAAGCACCACCATACCCAAACTGTCTCCCACCAGTATGGCCGGTATACCGGCTTTATCCAGTATTTGGGCAGTGGGATAGTCATATGCAGTCAGCATGGCTATCTTCTGCTTGTTCTGTTTCATTTCCTTTAGCTGGCTGATGGTGGTGCGCATCTGTTTATACCTCTAAATTCCGGCTGGCAACCCCGTTTTTAACTTTGGTTATGCGGTTAAGACTGTCTACATAGACCAGATTCGGCTGGTGGGTAAGGGTATCTTCTTCGGTAATCAGACTGTAGCCCAGTATAATTACTTTATCACCCTTCATTCCCATACGGGCAGCTGCCCCGTTTAAGCATATCTGCCCGCTGCCAGCCGGGCCCTCTATGACATAGGTCTCCAGCCGCGTTCCGTTATTTACATTTACCACATGCACCTGTTCGTAGGGCAGCAAGTTGGCTGCCTGCATAAGGTTTTTATCAATGGTAATACTGCCTTCATAGTCTATGCAGGCATCGGTAATGGTAGCCCGGTGGATTTTGCTTTTGAGCATGATTCTCACTGTATATGTCTCCTTAATTTGCCAGTATCTCGGATACTTTTTCTATGCCAGCCAGATTGGGGTTTTCCTTATCAAGCGCTATTTTAACAGTTTGGCTGCCCAGTTCTTTATAAACAGGCAGCAACTCCGGGGCAGTATTTTCAAGATTTGCCAGATGTTTTAAAACCGTCCCGTAATCCCCCCTGGCTATAGGCCCGGATAGAGCACTAGTTATACCTGCTTTTTCTATATTTGAAAGGGTGCCGCGTACCAGCGGCATAAGGGCTTTTACGGCTTTATCTTCGGGGACACCGAAAGTCTGCCAGAGCCCGGCAGCCATTTCCATAAGTGTAACCAGATAGTTGGAAGCCATAACTGCTGCCAGATGATAACTTAGCTTATCTGACGGTTTAAGGATTATCCACTCTCCGCCAAGCACTTTTACCATATCCTTAAGCACAGGCAAAGTCTGGTCATCACCCTCCAGCGCATAGGTAATACCCCTAAGGTTTTTTACCGGGTCTGTCTGTAAACTGAAACTCTGGAGGGGGTGCAGTACCCCTGTATGCGCCCCAAACTCGTGGGCAGTTTGCAACAGTTCAGCTGAATAAGCCCCGGAACAGTGAATTATATATTGGCCGGGATGCCAGCTGATACTGCGGCAGACTTCGGCAATAGTGTCATCCGGGGTGGTAATAAATACAATATCAGCGGTGTCAGCCACTTCCTGCGGATTAAGGCAGATTTGTACCGAAGGGATTTTCCGGCAAAGCCTGTTCGCAGACTGAGCCGTGCGGCTGGCAATGCCGGAAACGGGATATCCTTTACCGGTTAGCCCCACAGCTAGAGCACTCCCCACTGTGCCTGCCCCTATAAAACCCAGCGTCTGCACCTGTTACCCCCTGATAATGATAGATGCCCTCCCCGGCAGACCGAAGAAGGCATCTAAAAAAATCTTTTTATTTACCGTCTCGGCCGTTTTCCGATCCAAGCGGGGAGATATTTAATTTAAAGCACCCGAAAGCTCACCGCCGGTTAAGGTCGGTGGCATATAGCCCGTATTTAGGCCTCTATATTCTGGTCGTAGGGTATAAACTCAATGTCCTCAGTGGATGAACCAACGAAAGTGATTTTCCCGTTGGTCATACCCATACATGTACCGGTAATTGCAATCTCCATGCCGATTTCAATATCAGCCCCCGGTTTGATTACATAATTACCGAAGTAGCAAATTATATTTGCCCCGTTATCCAAATCAGTTTTCAAGGATATCCAGCAACTGTTAGGTGCTGAACCGTAAACAAAGTCGGCTATTTTCCCTCTGACTTTGATAGTTTTATTGGTATAATACTGCTCAGGGTTGATTTCACCGGGACTGATAAACTGTGAATACAAAGTTTCGGCAGCTACCAGTATAATAACAGGCTCGCCAGATGGAGTATTATCAGCAGGTTCATTATTATCTACCTGCTGGGTATTGTTACTGGTACTTCCGGTAGGTGAAGAATCTATTTTGCCTTCCAAAGCAACTGAAACCGAGAATATTATGCTCACTGCGGCAATAACCAGCACAGGTGAAGAGAGCATTATCCCCCTTAGAAATTTGCCATTTGTAGAGTTGCTCATCTCAATACCTCAAGACATTATATTGATACCCTAAAATGATATACCACATGACATATCCGGTCAAGCCAAAAACCAGTTTTTGTATCTGGCAGCGCTTTGAAAAAATCAGGCTAAGATTATCCGGGGCGGTTATTTACTACTAGATTATATCCTGAAGGGCTCTGGCTGAAGCCAGTATGCCGGCAGTTTCAGTATCTTCAAGCATAAAGGGCGGCTGCTGGAAAAGCCTTTCATGGAGTGCACTTATAGAGATTAGGCCGTTTTCCACCGCCCAGATATCCGTTTCGTTATTGTCTGCCGGGCTTAGCTGGCGTCGCCTGAGCCAGAAATAACGCTTCCTGCCATCATGCCCTTCTTCCACTGTTTCTATGTGGGTTTTATGGGCAAGCGGGGTAACCCGTAACTCATTAATCCGGCAAAGCGGCAGGTCAGGGGTATTTATATTCAGAAAAGAATTTTTACTGATATGCCCGCTCTGTATCCGGCGTGCTATCTCCGCTGTAATACAGGCGGCACTATCCAGATTTTCGGGCTCTTCCGCCGTGACGGGTATTGAGATGGCTATTGAGGGTATGTTACGCAGGTATCCCTGCAGGGCGGCACCCACCGTTCCTGAAATAAGCACATCATCACCCAGATTCAGGCCATGGTTTATGCCTGATACCACCAAATCCACCGGTTCGGTTATCAGCTTGGCTAAACCCATTATTACACAGTCACATGGGCTGCCTTCTACCGAATAAGCCTCTATGCCCGGAATAAGCGGGTGGGTTTTCTGCACCCGGAGGGGCTGGCGCAGGGTTACCTGGGTGCCGGTAGCACTTTGCTCACGGTCAGGTGCTACCACCACTACTTCGCCAACTTCTTTGAGCCTTTTCACCAGTGCCCACAGGCCTGATGAATAAATACCGTCATCATTGCTCACAAGTATTCTCATAACAAAGATGAGTTTAGCATACCCTCAAAAACCGGGCAAACTAACCGCCGTCATTACCCGGATAACAGCCGGAATTACCAAAATTGCTTAAAAAACCTCTCACGGATATACTTACAGTGAATAAAAATTGACTATCACTCTGTCTATTTGTTTGAGGATTTGTGAAAACCAGCGATTTTGATTATAACCTGCCGCAGGAATACATTGCCCAGAAACCCGCTGAACCCCGTGACAGCTCACGTTTGCTGGTCTTAAACCGCCAGAGCGGGGAGCTAAAGAGCTGTATTTTCAGAGACATAACCGGTTATTTTCAGCCGGGAGACGTACTGGTAATGAATAACAGCCGGGTACTGCCCGCCCGTATAAAAGGCATTAAGCAGGATACTTCAGCTAAGATTGAAATACTCCTGCTGAAAAGTGACGGCAACGGTTGCTGGGAAGCCCTGTTAAAACCGGGGAAACGCACCAAACCCGGCACTATTATTGATATCCGGAAGCAAGACGGACAGATACATATTCAAGCCGAGGTGCTGGCAGATAAGGAAGACGGCATCAAGCTTTTGCGTTTTTCAGATGAAACCCTGCTGATGAAACTGGGCGAAGTGCCTTTGCCGCCTTATATACACACGCCGGTTTCAGACCCGGAACGCTACCAGACAGTTTACGCCCTGACTAACGGCAGTGTTGCCGCCCCAACTGCGGGTCTTCATTTCACCCCGGAGCTGTTAGAACGCCTTGGAGATATGGGTGTAATTTGTACCTACGTAACCCTGCACATAGGACTGGATACCTTCCGCCCGGTCAAAGAGGAAGACCCCAGTGACCATATAATCCACCGTGAATACGGTATACTAAGTGCGGAAACTGCCGCGGCTATCTGCCAGGCCAAAGCAAACGGTAAACGGGTATTTTGTGTGGGTACTTCGGCCACCAGACTGGTGGAACAGGCTTCCAGTCTAAGTCAGAACGGGATTATTGAACTATATTCGGGCTGGGCGGATTTGTTTATCTTGCCGGGATATAAATTTAAAGTGGCTGACTGTTTTATTACCAATTTCCATCTGCCCCGTTCCACCCCCCTTATGCTGACAGCGGCCTTTGCCGGCTGGCCGTTACTTCAGAAAGCCTATGAAAAGGCTATAAATGAGCATTACCGCTTTTACAGCTTTGGTGATGCCATGCTGGTTTTATAAAACACCCCCAAAAATTACCCATAAATAACAAAGGCCGGGTTTAATTCCCGGCCTTTAGTTTTATTATTCGCAAAAACTGGTCATTCCCAGCGGAAAAAGCGGACTGAGATAACCATACAGACCACCAGCCAGCCTGTGACTACCAGCAAATCAACCCCCAGCGGGAAAACAGGAGCTCCGTCCACCATTACCTGTCTGAAGGCATCACCCAAATAGGTCAGCGGTAAAGCATTTACCACCGGGCGCATGAAATCCGGCATATATTCCAGCGGAAAGAAAATGCCGGAAAGGAACATCATGGGGAACTGGATAAGCTGCACAATGGGCATAGCACCCTCTTCGGTCTTGGCCAGTGAAGCCACCAGAAAGCCCAGACTGATAAATGACAGCGTTCCCAGCATCACCAGCCCTAATAGCAGCCACCAGTTGCCTAAAATCTCCACGCCGAACATAAGCTGCCCGATGACTATAATGATAACGGTCTGAAGCACTGCCAGCCCCAGCCTGAGCACCACCTGGCTGAATATAATAGTGGAGCGGGAAATAGGGGAAGCCCCCAGCCGTTTCAAAATCTTCTTTTCCCTCTGCTGAATAAGCGGCATGGCCGAATAAATTCCCAGGAACATGATAGACATGGCCAGCACACCGGGGATAAAGAAACTCATCATACTCATGTCTTTGGTCTGAATAGTCTCTTCGCTTATCTCAAACAAAACGGGCGTCTGGGTTATCTCACGGTTGATACTCTGAAGTATCTCTTTGACCACCGGCAAAATAATCTGGTTTACGCTGGTCTGAGAGCCGTCATAATAGACCTGCACCTCGGTAGTCTGCCCGGACAGAGCCGCCTGCCCCAAACCCTCCGGCAGTATTATAACTGCCTTGAGCTTACCGTCTGTAAGAAGCTGCAGACTGTCATCCCGCGGGTTATCCTGCACTGAAAATATGCTTACCTGACTGAAAGCCTGAACTATACCCTGACTTATCTGCGAATCGTCTTCGTTTACCAGGGCAACATCATAATTAATCTTGTCTGTACCGCTGAAAACCAGCCCGAACATAATGATAAAGAGTACCGGGAAAGCCAGGGTAAAAAACAAAGCGGTCTTGTCCCGAAGAAATTACTTGAAATTGGCATTTAGCATATTTAAAAATGAATTCATTCTCTTATCTTCCTGCCGGTCAGTTTCAAGAATACGTCTTCCAGGGTGGCCTGGCGGACATGCAGATTACGCAGTTCGGTATTACCCTTGTTTTTATCCGCATAATCCAGTATGGCGCCCATAGTTTTAGGCACATCAGCCGAATATAAAATAACCTCAAAACCTTCTACTGAAGCACTGGTCACACACGGAAAAGACCCCAGTAGTTCACCGGAGGGCACAGGTTCCATTTCAAACTCAATGGCGCTTTCTTTAAAGTTGCTTGAGATAAGTTTTTTAGGTGTATCCAAAGCAATAATCTTGCCATGGTCTACTACCGCAATCCGGTCACAAAGCCGTTCAGCCTCGTCCATATAATGGGTGGTGAGGAAGACTGTTTTACCCTGTGCGCGCAGCTCTTCAATAACCGACCACAAACCCCGCCTGGCCTGAGGGTCAAGCCCGGTGGTGGGTTCGTCCAGAAAGGTAATCTCCGGGTTATTGACCATAGCCATAGCTACCGATAAGCGCTGCTGCTGACCGCCGGATAGATTCTTAGAAAGCACCTTGCGGCTTTCGGTCAGCGCTACCATTTCCAATAGTTTATCAACCGGCAGAGAATTACGGTAGAAAGAGGTGAAAAGTTTTAATATTTCTTCTACATTTAACAGCGGCAAAAGAGCCGGAGCCTGAAGCTGGATGCCGATAAGCTGTTTAATCTGTTCACGCTGTTTGCGTACATCCATGCCCATCACCGTGACACTGCCTGAATCCGCATCCCGCAGCCCCTCAATAATTTCGGTTGTGGTAGTCTTACCAGCACCGTTCGGACCCAGCATACCGAAGACCTCACCTTTTTTGACCTCAAAACTGATACCATCCACCGCCCTGATTGGACCGTAGACCTTTACCAAGTCTTGCACTTGAATAACCATCTGTTTCCTTTCTCTGTCTGCAGTGAAAAGGCATAATTAAACTGCACGTGCACTAAGTATACAGCAGCAATATTAAGGCTGGATTAAGGAAGACGGGTTAACTGCCTGTAAAGTTTTGGATGAGCAGATAAACACCATAGCCCAGCACAGCCACCGCAGCAATCAGGAGCACTACCAGAAGGGGCATTACATCATTGCGGCGGTTAGGACGGTAACTGCGCTCCTCACGGTAAGCCTTGGCAGGGCGGCGGGGAGTGCGGTAGCGGGGTTCTTCATCTTCGTAATAATCATCTTCAGCAGCATAACGGCGGGAGGTGCGGCTGCGGGGACGTTCTTCGTACTGGTCATAATAGGGATAAGCCTGCCGGGCAGGTCTAGCGGCAGGGGTAGTATCATCTTCATCACGGTAATTCCGCGGCTTGGCAGTTGATTCCAGTTCTTCATCATTTTCATATTCGTCATCTTCGGGAGCAGGCTGTACTGGCGGTGAAAACTTTTCGGCTGACTCACGGCGGGTGGTATTCTTATAAAGACGGCCGGTTCGCCCAAGAGGGGGAGCGTCAGGGTTTAACATCTGGCCGCAGCTTGGGCAATAGTTAACCTTCCCCACAATGCCCTGACCGCAGCTGCAAAAGGTCATATTATCTATATCGGGGTTTTGCGAACCCCGGGGTTGTCCGACACCGCAGAAAGGACAGAAAAGCAAGCCGGATTCAACCAGGCTATCATCAAAATCACGGGAACAATTAAGACACTTCATAAAATCCTCGTTATCTATCAATTTTAGTTGGCAAATTATAACACTCTTTTTCCCCGAAGCATACCATTTAGCTTTAAACTTTGTATTTATGGAACTAAAGTTTAACCAGCCGAAAAGGTCAAAACACCAGCCGCTGCGCACCTCCCCGTAACAAATTCAACTACCAGTGTATATAACGTATTTCAGGCTGCAAGGTTAGGCAGGAATAATAGATATCAGTGCGGCCGAAAAACCCCGGTTTTCTAGACAGGTGGAGTTTTGGGGGCTATAATCACAACCAGATGATGAACAGGATAAATCTTTCGCTTTTTATTCCCAGGGCTGATATTGAAGTTTATCTTGAACGTTTGGCTGCTGAAATTAACCGCAGCTACCAAGATAAACCGCTGGTGGTAATAGGCGTGCTAAAGGGGTCATTTATTTTTATGGCTGACCTGATTCGCCGCCTGAATATGCCTGTTGAACTGGAATTTGTAGGGCTGGCCAGTTACGGCCAAAATACCCAAAGCAGCGGCAAAGTACGCCTGACCCGCCCCCTTAAGCGGGATATTACCGGCAAAGACGTACTGGTAGTGGAAGATATTGTTGATTCGGGGTTAACTATTTCTTACCTTTTAAAGTATCTGAAAAGGCGTAAAGCAAACTCGGTAAAGCTGTGTGCCCTGCTCAGTAAACCCAGCCGCAGAATCTGCCCGGTAGAAATAGACTATCTGGGCTGCGAAGTAGCTGATAAATTTCTGGTAGGTTACGGACTGGACAGGGGCGAATGCCACCGCCAGTTACCTGAAATATTTGCTCTGGAGGAACAACCGGATGCAGACAAACCTTAGCCAGCTGATAAAAGTTGCCAGAGGCGAAGCCAAAGCTGATTTGGTGCTTTTAAATGCCAGAGTAGTAAACGTATTTAACGCTGAGATAGAACCGGCAAATGTGGCCGTGTTTGGCGGCCAAATAGCCGGTGTCGGGGACTACACACTGGGTAACCGGGTGCTTGACCTGAAAGGTGCATATCTTCTGCCCGGACTTATCAACGGGCATACCCATGTGGAAAGCTCCATGTTGGATATTTCCCAATACGCCCGAGCAGTAATTGCCCATGGTACTTCCGCCCTGATAACCGACCTGCACGAAATAAGTAATGTCTGCGGCAAAGAGGGCATTGATTATGTCTTGAGTGCTTCAGCCGATTTGCCTTTAAACATTTTTTTGCAAGTCCCTTCCTGCGTACCTGCCACCCATCTGGAAACTGCCGGAGCCGAAATAAACTCCAACGATGTGACGGAGCTGCTGCGTCTTCCAAACGTAACCGGACTGGGAGAAATGATGAATTTCCCAGGGGTACTGTTCGGTATCCCTTCGGTACTTGACAAGATTGAGGCCGCTTCGGGTAAAGTGCTGGACGGTCACGCTCCGGGTCTTTCGGGCAAGGATTTAAATGCCTATATTTCCGCCGGGATACACTCTGACCATGAGTGTATCCAACTTGACGAGGCCAAAGAAAAACTGGCCCGCGGCATGTACATAATGATACGCGAAGGTTCTTCGGAGAAAAACCTGACAGAGCTTCTGCCGCTGGTAACCGATAAGACTTATAAGCGCTGTATTTTTGTGGTAGATGACCGAAGCTGTGCTGATTTGCAAAGAGACGGGGATATTGATGCAGTAGTGCGCAAAGCCATCAAGCTGGGACTTGACCCCGTAAGGGCAATCCAGCTGGCCAGTATAAACACCGCCGAGTATTTCCGTCTGAATGGTCACGGGGCAATTGCACCCGGATATCTGGCTAACATGATAGTCTGCCAAGACCTAAATCAGCTGGATATAGATATGGTCTTTCACAAAGGGGAACTGGTAGCGGAAAAGGGTCAGGTATTATTTAAACCCCAAAGCCACGTCCCCAAGTCACTTCTAAGCAGTATGCACATAAAACCTTTTGACATCAAAGACCTGGCGATTAAAGGCAGCAGTACCCAAATGCCTGTCATAGAGGTAATACCCGGGCAGATTGTAACCCGCAGGCTAAACCTGAAAATACCGGCTGAAAACGGGGTTCTCACGCCAGATATTGAACAGGATTTGCTAAAAATAGTGGTATTGGAAAGACACTGCCAAAGCGGCAATATAGGACGGGGGCTGATAAAGGGATTTGGTCTTAAAAAAGGGGCTATAGCTTCATCTGTCGCCCATGATTCGCATAATGTAATAGCTGTAGGCACAAATGATGCCGATATATACACTGCCGTAAAGGAACTGGAAAGAATAAACGGAGGCATTGCCCTGGTGGTGGACGGTAAGATAAGTGCTTCGGTGCCATTGCCGGTAGCCGGGCTGCTTTCTACCCAGCCGCTTGAAAAAGTGGTAGATGCACTGGAAGAAATAAATAAACAGGCAGCCGGACTGGGCTGTAAATTAAGCGCCCCCTTTGCCACTTTATCCTTTATGGCCCTGCCTGTTATACCCGAACTGCGCCTGACTGACTTGGGGCTGGTAGATGTAAACGCTTTTAAACTTATTCCACAGGAGACATGATGCACAGACCGCTGGTATCGCCCATATTTGAAAACCGATTTGATGCAGGCAGACAGCTGGCTGAAAAACTGACCCAATACAAGGACAAATCTGCCATAGTGCTGGCTATCCCTAACGGCGGTATACCCATTGCTACCCAGGTGGCTTTGGCACTGGATGCCGATATGGATATGATTATTTCCCGTAAACTGCCCATACCGTTAAGGCCGGAAGGAGGCTTCGGGGCAGTGGCAGATGACGGGGCGGTGATGCTTAACCACGAAGTGGTAAATTACCTGAAGATGACCGAACAGCAAATACATTATACGGTCAACAAAGTACGGGCCGAAGTCCAGCAGAGAAGCCTGCTGTACAGGGGACACCGCACACTTTCCATACTGAACGGGCGGACAGCTATTATCATTGATGACGGACTCGCCTCAGGTTACACCATGCTGGCGGCGATAGAATCTGTAAGGCGCAAAAAACCGGCCAGAATAGTTGCCGCCGTACCCGCTGCTTCGGCTACTGCCCGCAAACTGGTGGAAAAAGCAGCCGACGAAGTAATTACCGTAGCTGACGGGTTTATGCCCAAGTTTTACGTATCAGATTACTACCGGTACTGGAATGTACTGGATGATGAACAGGGGTTAAAGGTATTTAAAGACTGGCAGATGCGCCGCCAAAACTTAAATCTCCGCCCGGAAAACCTGCCTCCGCCCAGCATGACCATGCGGCGTAAACCCCTTATTTAAGGCGGGTAATACGCTTTAGGGCGGCTATCTCTCCCGGAGTAAGCTCACGGGTTTTACCCTCTTCCAGTTTGCCCAAACGCAGTGTGGCTATACGGCTGCGCTTCAAAGCCTTTATCTGGTATCCCAAATGGGCAAACATACGCCTTACTATCCTTTTTTTACCTTCGTGTATTATCAGTTTGTAGTTATACGGCGGTTCGTCTGTAACCCGGCTTAAGCGGGCAGGTGAGGTCAGCCCGTCATCCAGCAGCATGCCTTTTTCCAGGCTTTCTTTATCTGCCTGGGTAAGTGCGGCATCAATGGATATCAGGTATTCTTTTTCTATTTCATAGCTGGGGTGGGTAAGGCGGTTAGTCAGTTCACCGTCATTGGTAAGCAACAAAAGGCCGGTAGTAGTCTCGTCCAGCCTGCCCACCGGGAAAAGACCTGCCCCCTCATAACGGCGGTGGAGCAAATCCATCACAGTTTTACGACCCAGTTCATCACTGGTGGTAGAGACTATTTCAGGCGGCTTATTTAACATAAGGTATATACGGCGGATACGGCTAAGTTCAACAGGTTTGCCCTCAAAGGTTACCTTGTCCTGCTGGGTATTTACCGGCTGGGAGTAAGATTCCGCTTTCTGTCCGTTCAAAGTAACCAGACCTTGCTTAATAGCCTCCGCCATTTTGCGGCGTGAACCAAGCCTGGCTTCCACTAAAACTTTCACCAACGGAGTACCTGAAGATGCATTATATGACATTAAAATTCCTTTAAATGGGTATTAAACTTTTGTCTGCTTGCTATCCAGTGAAGTATACAGCCTGCGCCCATATTCCAGCAGAGTCTTTTTCTCCTGTGCCGAAGTCTGCCTGGCATCCAAATAATGTTCCAAAGCCTGAACAGGGTCAAGCCCCTCCGCTTTGAAACCGCCCTCTCTTTGGCGGCTTGAGCGGGTGAAATTTTTGGAAACAGTGAAGTTATGGGCCTCACGCAAAGCTTCCCGTATATCATTATCCCGCAGCTGCCCGCCAATCTCTGCCGGCAGCTCCAGTTTCAGGCGGACTATAGCATCTTTTATTTCCGGCTGGCGTGATTGTAATATATTTATTACTTCCTGAGTAGGGTCAAGGCTGTCTGCCGTTACAGTATGCTCTATAGTCAAAAAACGGCGGCCTTCCAGTTTTATAAACTCAAATTCAGTTTTACGGCTGAGGGAGTCTATCTCTACCAGATAAAAACCTTTATCGTCTTTTTCCTCACCGAAATCCAGCCTTTCCAGACTGCCGGGATACACTACCGGAGGGGAAGAAGACAATACCTGCTGCTTATGGATATGCCCCAGAGCAATATAATCAAAAGCAGGGTTGGCAATATTACTTAACATAACTGTAGGCTCGTGACCTATTGAGATATTCCGCTCGGAGCCCAGTTTGGCGGTATTGACCGAAAGATGGGCGGAAAGGATGGCGGGGATATCTTTATCAAGCTGGCCTGCCAGATTTTCTATAATACCGGCCAGATAATGTTCCACCCTCTGGTTCAGTTCCTCAATGCTCAGGCTTTTTTCTTCTTTCTGGTTTGAGACCGAAAGAACAGAGGAACGGCGTAACCACGGCAGGGAGGCGACCTGAATAAGACCGCTGCGGGTATTTATCAGCCGCACTTCCGCCTTGGCGGAAACATGCACATTGGCAATATTAAGTGTGTCAAATATTTCAGTTGTGGTAGCCCTGCCGGTGGCATTCGGCAGGTCATGGTTTCCTACTAGCAGGAATACCTGTATGCCGTTATTTGCCAGGGTACTTATCCGACGGGCGAACTCCCGCTGCTGAGTTTGGGAAGGGTCACGGCTTTTGTAAGCATCACCGCTGAAAACCACCAAATCCACTTTGTTCTCAATGGCATAAGCCACCAAACGGTCAAAAGCAGCCAAGAAATCAGCCAGCCGGGAGGAAAGCCCGGTTGCACTGTCAAAACGGCCGTAATTCTCCACCCCTATGTGAAGGTCTGCAAAGTGGAGGATTTTCAATTTCGCCTCCAAATCAGCTGTTAAACGGCTCACCCGAAAGCTTGGCAGCCAGAATGCAGCTAAGTTCGGATACTTTTACCCGTATTTGATCCATGCTATCCCTGTCACGTATGGTCACCATGCCATCTTCCAGAGACTGGAAATCCACCGTAACGCAGTAGGGTGTACCTATTTCGTCCTGACGGCGGTAACGGCGGCCGATACTCTGGGAGTCATCGTAAGCTACCATCCAGCATTTTCTAAGGTCAGCATAAATCTTGCGGGCATAATCAGACAGTATTTCTTTCTTGGAAAGAGGCAAGACGGCTATCTTGTACGGGGCAAGTGCCGGGTGCAGGTGCAAAACAGTCCGTATTTCGTCCTTGTCAGGCTCTTCGGCATAAGCATCAATCAGGAAAGCCAGAGTAGAGCGTTCAACCCCGGCTGAGGGTTCTATTACATAGGGTATAAAGTGTTCTTTGGTTTCTTCGTCAAAATACTCCAGTGCCTTGCCGCTGTATTTGGAGTGCTGGGTAAGGTCAAAATCACGCCTGTTGGCTATACCTTCAAGCTCACTCCAGCCCATGGGGAAATTGTATTCCACGTCATAACAACCCTTGGCATAGTGAGCCAGTTCGTCAGAGCGGTGAGCCCGAAGCCTGAGGTTTTCAGGATTCATACCCAGATTTTTATACCAGTTCAGGCGGTACTGAGTCCATTCCTCCAAGCAGGCATCATCCGCACCCGGTTTTACAAAATACTCCAATTCCATCTGCTCAAACTCGCGTGAGCGGAAAATAAAGTTACCGGTAGTAATTTCGTTGCGGAACGATTTACCTATCTGGGCAATACCGAAGGGCAATTTTTTGCGGGTGGTATTTAAAACGTTTTCAAAATTTACAAATATGCCCTGAGCGGTTTCCGGCCGCAGATAGACAATATTGGCCGCCTCTTCAACAGGACCCATAAAGGTTTTAAACATGAGGTTAAACTGGCGTGATTCGGTAAGCTCACCGCCGCAGGCCGGGCATTTGGGTTCGGCAAGGTCTGTGGGGCGCCAGCGCATTTTGCAATTTTTGCAGTCCACCATAGGGTCGGAAAACCCGGCCACATGACCGCTGGCTTCCCAAACGCGGGGGTGCATGATAATACTGGCATCCAAACCAACCACGTCATCCCGGTCACGTACCATATACCGCCACCAGGCTTCTTTAACGTTGCGCTTCAGTTCTACGCCCAGCGGGCCGTAGTCCCAGCAGCTATTCAGGCCGCCGTAGATTTCACTGCTGGGGAATATAAATCCCCGGCGGCGGGCCAAAGAAACTATTTTATCCATGGAAACAGGCTGAGAAACATTTTCAGACAAGGTCAATTACTCCTTTTTGCTTGCACTCGGGCCGTTAAAAGTTTTGTAAGCCCTGACAAATACCGGAATGGCAAAAATCCCTATAACAATGGCTGCTATAACAATAAGGATAATGGCAAACAGCCACAGGGGCAACAGGTGAATTTGATGAACATTGTAAACAAATACGTCCAGCAAAGCATATGCCAGTATCAGCTGGGGCACAGCCATAATATTACCCATAAACCCAAGCAAAGTTCCCGGTTTCACCCAGAAATCCGTCTGGTTGGTTTTAAAAAAGCTGAGCCGCGGCAGGAAAAACGCCAAGCCAAAAGCCAAAAGTACCACTAAAACCTGCACTCCAACCAGCATGCCGGTTATCAGCCCGGCATTTATATAGGTAACCGGTGCGCCGTCAATACTGAAGCGGTATGCCACCTCTGCCGGCAAACGGCCAAAATATATAGCAGTAAGGATAAGCGACATAACCAGCGCCAGCAGCGGTGCCATGAAATAAGCCGGACGGAAGCTGAATGAAGCGGCAGGCAGATTCGGCTGATTATCTATACTCATGAATAAAAAGTTATCAGCTTTGGGCAAATAAGTCAAAAATATTTTGGCGGATACCAGCTTTAGTGCTAGAATGTGCCAAAATATTATCCTTGAGGCTTATACAAACATGCTTAACCGCAAACTCCGTTTAGGTTTACTGGGTACAAACTGCTATATACTGGGTGATGAAGAAAGCCGTGAGGGGCTTATAATTGACCCGGCTGCTATCTCAAACTCAATCCCCGAAACAGTGACCGAGCACCATCTGAATGTAAAATATATCTTACTTACCCACGGGCATCTTGACCACCTGGCAGGGCTGGAATATGTCCGGAAACTTTACCCCGGAGCTAAACTTTGTTTTAACCCTTCGGATTCCCACTTAAGTGAAAATATTGAGCTGGTAAGTTACCTGGGAATGCCCGCGCTGCCAAACCTTGTGCCGGATATTCCGCTTGATGAAGGCAGTACGCTGGAACTGGGCAAAACCAGATTTTCGGTTATTTCTATACCGGGCCATACACCGGGCGGTATCTGTTTGTACACGCCGGGTTATTTGTTCAGCGGAGATACCCTTTTTAACTCCGGCATAGGGCGGTCAGATTTTGAGGAAAGTGATACCGAGGCCTTGCGGCAGAATATAATAAACAGGCTGCTCAGCCTTCCCCCTGAAACCCTTGTCTTCCCCGGACACGGCCGGGAAACAACCATTGGCAGAGAAAAGGCCGGCAACCCGTTTATTTAGCTTTATATAGCCTTAAATTATACCGCTAAAATTAGCCAGTATAGGTGCCATAACCAAGGCAATAATGGCAACCAGCTTAATCATAATATTAAGTGACGGTCCGGCGGTATCCTTCATGGGGTCGCCCACCGTATCACCCACCACTGCCGCTTTATGGGCATCCGAACCTTTACCGCCGTAAGCCCCGGTTTCAACCCATTTCTTGGCATTGTCCCAGGCACCGCCGGCATTGGCAAAAGTGACTGCCAGTACAAACCCGCACAGTATGATACCGGCCAGAAAACCCACTACGGCTACCGAACCAAGCAGCCAGCCGACTATTACCGGTGAAACTACCGTGATAATACCGGGCAAAATCATCTGCTTAATGGAGTCACGGGTGCAGATATCTACACATTTGCCGTATTCGGGTTTGGCAGTGCCGTCCATAATACCGGCAATCTCTTTAAACTGACGCCGCACTTCGTTCACAATGGAAAAACTGGTCACACCCACTGCTTTTAAAGTAAGTGAACAGAAAACAGCCGGCATCATAACACCCAGCAAAAGCCCGGCCAGCACCTTGACATCCAGCAGGCTTACCTGCGAAGCAGTTATACCAACCGCCTGGGTGTAAGAAAGCAAAAGAGCCAGTGAAGTAAGCCCGGCAGAACCTATGGCAAACCCTTTGCCTATGGCGGCAGTGGTATTGCCCAGAGAATCAAGCGCATCCGTCCGTTCGCGTACTTCCTTGGGCAAACCCGCCATTTCAGCTATACCGCCGGCATTGTCAGCTACCGGGCCGTACGCATCGGTAGCGTCCTGAATACCCAGGGTAGCCAGCATACCCACACCGGCCAGAGCCACACCGTAAACATCACCGAAAGTATAAGCAATGACAATAGCGGCGACTACCAGAATTATCGGAGGGACTACACTCAACAGCCCCACCGAAAAACCGGAAATAATATTGGTGGCCGCACCCGTCTGGCAGGATGCCGCTATACCCAGAGTGGGTTTATAGACATATGAAGTAAAATAGTTGGTGCTTTCACCGATAAATACACCCGCCGCCAGCCCGGCCAGAATGGCAACAAAGAGACCCAAATCTGCCTGAAGATACCAGACAGCCAGGAAAGAGAATACCGCCGATAAAAAGGCGGCTGCCAGAGTACCCTTGCGTAAAGCTGCCAGCAAGGCCTTCATCTGGAGTTTTTCCCCGGTACGTACCAAAAAGATACCGATAACCGAGGCCAGTATACCCCCGGCTGCAACCAGCATGGGCAGGAAGAAAGCCGCTTCCTCAGACGGGACAAGCGAATACCCCAGTTTCATTGAGAAAGCGCCGACAGTAGCCAGAGCCATGGTAGCTATAATGGAATCTACATAAGATTCAAAAAGGTCAGCCCCCATCCCGGCCACATCACCCACGTTATCACCCACAAAGTCTGCCACTACCGCCGCATTGCGGGGGTCATCTTCGGGGATACCTTTTTCCACTTTGCCGACAATATCCGCCCCGGTATCAGCCGCTTTGGTAAAAATACCGCCGCCCACTCTGGCAAAGATAGCCACAGAGGAAGCCCCGAAACCATATCCGGGCAGAATCTGCAGGAAATCTGCGTTACTGCCAAAGGCAAAGTACATTATTGAAAGGCCGATAATACCGATACCAACCACACTCATACCCATAACCGAACCAGCCCTGAAAGAAAATTTCAGGCCTTGATTAAGGCTGTGACTGGCGGCAGTAGTAGTACGCGCATTAGCCCTGACGGCTATACTCATGCCAATAAAACCCGCAAGCCCGGAGCATAAGGCCCCAAACAGGAACGAGACCGATACCGGCCAACCCAGCGAAGGCAACAACGCCAGTATGATAGTCACTGCCGCTACGAAGATGGCCATAACCGTGTATTCACGGGTGATAAAAGCCATGGCACCTTCCCTGATGGCCGAGGCAATTTCCCTCACTTTAGATATGCCCTCATCTTGCCGGAGGACAAACCTGGCCAGCAGCCCGGCAACAACCAGACCCGCTAAACCGACAACCAATGCAATCCAGATAGACACTAAATTACTCCCCTTTCCGGGTCAATTTTGACTGGAAATCTTCCAGCTTTTGCTCAAGCCCCTTTTGCTGTATATATAACGTTAAATCACTTCGGGTGCGTTCCAGCACACCCCGAACCATGTCTGTAGTCCGGCGAAGCCCGCCGGTAATGGCATCCGGGAAATCCATGGTAACCAGTACTTCGTAGATATCATCCATAGCCTGAAGCAGCTCTTCGCCGCGGGTATCTTCGCCCTTTCTCAGGCCATCCAGTATGTAACGCCTAAGTTCACCTGCCGCTTCGCCAATACCGTTTAAATAGGCGGCATTATCCACTTCCAGTTCCTGTGGCGAGGGCATATCCTTACCGTCCACCAGAGCCAGTACTGTATTGGCTTCGGCGTACTCTTTCTGGGCATCAAGGAAAAACGCGGTGTTGGACAATTCCCCGCATGCGTCTATAGCCTGCCCGGCCTCCTTAATAAGGGCTTTGGCCGAAACCAGCATTTCTCTTGCCTGTGCCAGTTCCTGGCGGTGAACCGCCCTGATAGCCAGACTGCAGTAGCGGATAGCTTCCCGGCTGACAGGCAGGGATTTTTCACGGGCGGCATCACGGGTTTTAAAATTTTCCCGTATGCTGTCAGATATCTGTTCCATTTTGAGACTGATACTAGTCAATTTTTGCTGCCTCCATAAGGGTTATAAATTCTGAAGTAGCCTTTTTAATATCAGGCGCACCTAAGACCGCACTTATCAGACAGAGGCTGTCCGCACCTGCCTGCATGGCTTCATAAAAATTTGACTTGTTTATGCCGCCAATAGCCACCAGAGGTATTTTTACCACCTGGTGAATGGCCTTTAAACCTGAAAGACCGCCGAAAAGGACATCTGGTTTAGTTTGGGTGGGAAAAACCGCCCCGGCCGCCACATAGTCCGCCCCTTCGTTTTGAGCTGAAACAGCCTGTTCGGGCGTATCTGCAGAAATACCTATAATGCTATCCGGCGGCAGAAAGCGGCGGGCTTGCGAAAGCGGCATATCTGTCTGCCCCAGATGAAGCCCGTCCGCACCGCAGGCTAGGGCAATATCCAGGCGGTCATTTACAATAAAAAGCGCACCGTATTCAAGGCAAATTTCCTTCAAGTTTACGGCCAGTGCCAGAAACTTTCGGGTAGAGGCCGTTTTAGCCCTAAGCTGGATAAGGCGGCAACCGCCTTCAAGGGCTTCTCTGGTAACTGCAGGTATATCCCGCCCGGCCAGATAATCTGCATCTATAGCCACATACAACCCCGTTATCATATCCCGGCGGTGTTTACGCAAAAGCCTGGCCGCCAGGTCTTTTTCAAGGGTATAAAGTTCAAAACGCCCGCGGCTGTAGAGAGCGGCATCAAGACCCGTCTCAGATAAACCGGCAAACTCTTCTAAAACACGCAGGGATTGTTCTGCCCGCTTGGCATTGGCACTTACAACCGAAAATAAGGTTTCCGGTTTGGACTGGTCAGCTGTTTCTAACTGAGCGCCGATATCCGTATCCGCCTGGCGGGAAAATAAAAGGCGGGAATTAGAGGTGATATCCTGTAAAGTAAGTGAGTGACGCAGGTTTTTTAAACGCGAAGTCAGCGTTTCATCTTCAAGGTACAAACGGGCAATCTCTTCCAGTATCCGTAAACCTTCGCTTAAGCGGTTCTGGTTGACATCAACTATCCGCCACAGTTTATCAAGATTATCCACGCCAAGATTTTAACACAAACCCGTATCTTTCGTCTTTATTCTTCACCCAGTGCGTTTTTAATAAGTTCCAGTTTAGGTTCAGGCTGGCTAAGGTCTACTGAAACGAAGTCTATCCGGCAGGGCAGGTGTTCCAGATGGTATTTTTGCATATAGCTTTCGGCACTGGCAATAAGATGGGCTTTTTTACGCAGGGTAATAGATTCGGCAGGCAAACCGTATTCCAAGCGGCGTTTGGTGCGCACCTCAATAAATGCCAGACACTCACCGTCCTGCCCCACTATATCAATTTCACCCTCAGGCAAACGGCAGTTGGTCTGGATAATGCGGTATCCCATACCCTTCAGGTACTCTGCTGCCAGTTCCTCACCCAGCTTACCTGTTTCTTTACGCTTATATGACATCAAACATACTCTTTAAAGGGGCAAAAGTGCGGCGGTGGATGGGGGAGATACCTTTTTGGGAAATGCACTCCATATGAAGCGCCGTGCCATACCCCTTGTGCTTGGCAAGGTGGTATCCGGGATAGGTAGCCTCAAGTTCGCACATCAGCCGGTCACGGCTGACCTTGGCAATAATGGAAGCACAGGCAATACTGAAGCAAAGGGCATCACCATCCACAATGCCCTTTTGGGGCAGGGGAATATCCGGCAGTTTCAGGTAATCCACCAGCAAAAAATCAGGCCGACAATCCAAATGTTCCACCGCCTGCTTCATGGCAAGCCTGGTAGCAGGGGCAATCCCCAGGCAATCAATCTGGGTATTATCCACTACACCCACCCCGAAACTTATTGCCATGGAAACAATATGGCAGTAAAGGTATTCGCGTTTTTCGGGGGTAAGCACCTTGCTGTCCCGCACCATAGCCACCCAGTCGCCCTTTAACCGGGGCGGCATGATGACCGCTCCGGCTACCACCGGTCCGGCCAGACACCCCCTGCCGGCTTCGTCTAAACCGGCAATTGAGGAAAAACCCTGCTTCCAGAGATGCTTTTCCTCAGCCCAGCCGGGGCAGATCGCGGCAGGCATATCAGGCGACGTCCCCGCCGTGTTCAATAATACCCCCGCCAAGTACCATATCACCCAGATAAATAACGGCTGCCTGACCGGGGGTGGCTGCCCAAACGGGGCTTGCCAGTTCAAGCAAATAAAAATCACCTGTTTGGGATATCTTTTTTACCTCGGCCGGGGCGGCTTTGTAGCGGACTTTGACTATCATACCGGGGGTATCCAGCGGAATCCTGCTTTCCCGCCAGATGAAGTTGCTCAGCAATATGCGGCTGGTGTAAAGCTGATCATGGCTGGCAACCATAATGGTATTGGCCTCCGGATTCATATCAGATACAAAGAGCTTTTCATTTGAAGCCAAGCCCAGTCCCTGCCTTTGACCTATGGTATAAAGAGGTAGTCCCTGATGTTCGCCCAGTATTTTGCCGGTTTTATCCAGAATTTTGCCGGGGGTAAATCCCATACGGGTAGCCAGAAAAGATTTGTAATCACCGTCAGGTATAAAGCACACGTCCTGGCTCTCCTTTTGGGAAACGGGCAGTTTCATCTTATCCGCTAAGCGGATAATATCCTTTTTGTACCTTTTGCCCAGAGGGAATATAAGACGGGACAGTGATTCGGGCGGCAGGGTATATAAAAAATATGACTGGTCTTTTTTCTCATCTGCCCCTTTTAGAAGGTGAGTGCCGTTTTCATCTGAAAGGACACGGGCATAATGCCCGGTAGCTAAATAACCGGCATTGAAATCAGGTATTTTTTCAAGTAAAGCGCCTATCTTTACATAATAATTACAGCGGATACAGGGGTTCGGAGTACGCCCCTGCGAATACTGCTGGCAGAAATCTGCAATAACCCTTTGGGAAAAAATATCACTCAAATCAACCACATAATGGGGGATACCCAGAGCAGCCGCCACTTCACGCGCCCGGTTAATAAGTTTAAGGTTATAGCCGTTGCCGTAAGGTTCATTATTGGACTTGAGCTGCAGGCTGACCCCGGCTACATCGTATCCCTGCTCCAGAAGGAGCATGGCCGCAACCGAGGAATCCACCCCGCCGCTCATAGCTACCATTATTAATTCGGAAGTGTCATTCATTGCGGCAGCTTCAAAAGAGCGTTAACCCTTTGCTTAATACATTTGGTAAGCTCTGACTGGGAGAGTGAAGCATCCAGCTTCAGAAACCTGTTTGGTTCGGCAGCGGCAATAACCCCGAAACCGTCACGAACCCTTTGGTGGAAGCCATTATTTTCACTTTCAAAGCGGTCAGGCGGCAACTTTCCTTTGCGGAGGAGGGCGGCTTTGTCATCCATATCCAGCCAGATGGTTAAGTCAGGTACCAGACCGCCGCTTGCCAGGCTGTTTATACATTTTACCGTATCCAGCTCAAGCCCCCGCCCGTACCCCTGGTATGCCAAGGTGGAATCTGTATACCGGTCACATATAACTATATTGCCATCCAGCAAGGCCGGTTTAATCACATTGTCTATAAGGATAGAACGCGAGGCGTTGAAAAGAAACAACTCCGCAAGAGGGGAAATATTTTCTTCTTCAGACCACTTCAACAAACGGGTTATTTTATCACCTGAGCGGGTACCGCCGGGTTCGTGAGTAAGCACACACCCCAGCCCCAGTTTTTTCAGATACCTGTACAATGCCTTGGACTGGGTGCTTTTGCCGCAGCCTTCGCCGCCCTCAAATGTTATAAACAAAGACATATTTTAACCCCTTGATATTCTTACCCGGCGGTGCGGCTCTTTGCCCAAACTATGGGAAGAAAGATGCTCTTTTTCAGCTATTATGTGCTGAAAGCGCCTTATATAAGCACCCTGCGGGCTAAGCTCTACCGGTATATGGGAACTTTTAACCTGGGCTATTGCTTCTTCGGCTTCATGTATAGCTAAATCTATTTCAGGCGGCTTATCTGCTGTAAAAGCTACATCCCTGCCGCTAAGGGTAGCCAGAAGCTGGTGGAACTGCCCCGGCGTATGGCTCTTAAGTACGTATATAGGTATATTCATATTTTCGGCATCACGCACCCTTTGGGGTTTGCGGCGGTAATAATTCCGCGAAGTAACCATCAGCTGTGCCTGCTCAGGGCGTTCGGCCAGCTTGATATCCAGATGCATTTCCCGGGCAATTTCTTCCATACGGCTGCGGTTCACCCCGAAAAGATACATAACCGGCAGTTCCTTGCCCTTTGGAAGAGGCAAACTCTCGGCGGCAACTTTAACTTTTTCTTCGCTGGGCTGCTGCTTGCTGATAACTACCTCGCCATTTTCATCAAGGTAGCGGATTTCAGACGAAGGGGACACCCCCCGTAAAATAGAGTCTACCGCCGCACCCACATCCGGGTGGACAGCCACTTTGTTGCGTTCCTGTATTTCCACAATCACCTGAAAAGTGGGCGGGGCGCGCCGTTCCAGTATAGTTTTCTGGGTTCCGCGTCTGCGGGCTTCTTCGTCACCCAGGGTAACAGACTGGATACCGCCGATAAGGTCACTTAAGGTAGGGTTAAGCATCAGGTTATCCAGCACATTGCCATGAGCTGTGCCTACCAGCTGAACACCCCGTTCAGCGATGGTGCGGGCAGCCAGGGCTTCCAGTTCCGTGCCTATTTCATCTATTACAATCACCTGCGGCATATGGTTTTCAACTGCCTCTATCATAACGGCGTGCTGCATATCAGGCGTACGGACCTGCATGCGGCGAGCATGGCCAATGGCAGGGTGGGGGATATCCCCGTCACCTGCAATTTCATTGGAAGTGTCCACTATAACCACCCGTTTTTTAAGGTCACCCGCCAGCACTCTGGCTACTTCCCTGAGCATAGTGGTCTTGCCCACACCAGGGCGGCCCAGCATAAGCACGCTCTGTCCTGACTGGATAAGGTCCTGAATGATTTTGATAGTGCCGAAAACCGCCCGTCCTACCCGAAGGGTCAAACCTACTATTTTGCCTTTGCGGTTGCGTATAGCGGAAATACGGTGCAAAGTACGTTCAATACCTGCCCGGTTGTCATCACCGAAATCACCTATGCGGGAGGATACATAATCAATATCTTCCTGGGTAACATCACGTTCAGACAGGATAATCTCACGGTCAGGAAAACGGGCTTCGGGAGTACGCCCCAAATCCATAACAATTTCTATCAGATTTTCCCGGTCAGCAGGGTTTGCAAACGGCTGGCGGACATGAGGGGGAAGTACCTCCAGCAGGGCATTGAGGTCATCAGTCAACAGTTCAGGCATATCTGCCTCCGTAATCTTTTTGGCAACCAGTACTGCAGATAAGTATACAGGGCTTAATCTGCTTCCACTCCTTACAAGGCCTCACCCGGATTTAGCGGATACCCGGTAAAGCCCTCCGGAATAATATGCATACTATCTAATTAGTAACCCGGACAAATATTTCCCCTGCCTATCTTTAGTATATTTTACTATTTATACCGCGCTCCAACAAGCTAAATAAGGGGATTTTTAGCCGGCATTCCCGCCCGTCTGGGATACTGGGACAGGGTATTTGATATTTTTTCCAGTACTACCAGTTTACGGCCGTCTTGCAGCCCCGGCAAATCCACTTTTATTATTTCAGACACCCGCCCGCCCATCTTTTTAATGGCGGAGGCAGCCCTGTCCATCTCTTCCTCTATGTCACCTTTTTTGGGGGCAACAACCCGCCCGCCTACGGCACAAAACGGCAAAGTCAGTTCGGCGAGAGTTGCCATATCCGCCACTGCCCGTGAGGTGACCAGAGTATATTTCTGGCGGTAAAGGGGGTTTTGGGCGGCATCTTCCGCCCTTTGGGATATTATTTCAACACCGGTTAAACCCAGTTTGGCAGTAATTTCGCTTAAAAAGCGGGCCTTTTTCTGAGTGGCTTCCAGTAAACCAAGCTTCATACCTGGAAAAATTATCTTTAGCGGCAGACCTGGGAAACCGGCTCCGCTGCCTACATCCAGCAGTTTTTCATCACCCTTAATACCAGCCAGTGCTAGCGAAGCCGAATCTAAAAAGTGCTTTAACTGAATATCTTCGTATCCGGTTATAGCCGTCAGATTAACCCGGCTGTTATAGTCCACCAGTTCACGGTAATAGGTTTCAAACTGTTCAAGCTGGACAGAACTTAGCGAAATGCCCAAAGAGGATAGACCGCAGATAAGTTTATTCATGGATAGTAATATAGCATAAAGGCAGATTTCAGGCTTTATTTTTGCATTTGACAATTTAACCGTGTTATCATTTATTTACATAAACTCGCTAGGGGTGCTCCAGGCTGAGAGGCACATAGCCAACCCTAAAACCTGAACTCGGTAATGCGAGCGTAGGGAAGCGAACTTTGAGACCAGGGTCTAAAGTTAACGCTTTGCCTTGGTTAATTTATTTTCAGGGGAAAATCATGACCCAACTCAAGCAAGCCCGAAAAAACATCATCACTCCCGGAATGAAAGCTATAGCCAAAATTGAAGGACTACCGCCGGAGTTTATCTGCCAAGGTGTAGCTGACGGGAATATTGTCATACCGGCTAACAAACTCCGGAAAAACCTGAAACTGTGCGGCATAGGCAAGGGGCTTTCCACTAAGGTAAATGCCAACATAGGCACCTCCACAGACTTTGGTACGGTGGAAAGTGAGGTTGAAAAACTTAAAATGGCCGAAATGGCGGGTGCCGATACCATAATGGACCTCTCCACCGGCCCCAAGATAAATTCAGTCCGCCAGTCTATACTGAAAAATACCTGCCTTCCGCTGGGGACTGTGCCTGTCTATCAGGCAGCTGTGGAAGCCAAAGACCGTTACGGGGCTATGGTAAAGATGACAGCTGACGACCTGTTTAGCGCAATAGAATCCCAGGCCAAAGAAGGGGTAGATTTTGTAACCGTACATTGCGGGGTTACCCGCCAGGTTATAGATACGTTTAAAGGGCAGGGCAGGCTTACCGATATAGTTTCCCGCGGGGGTACTTTCACCGCCGGCTGGATGGTATTCCATCAGGCAGAAAACCCGCTTTATGAACATTTTGACCATCTGCTGGATATCTGCCGCGAATATGACGTTACTTTGAGCCTGGGAGACGGGCTGCGCCCCGGCTGTATTGCAGATGCAACAGACCGCGCCCAGGTAGCTGAACTGCTGGTGCTGGGTGAACTGGTAAAAAGAGCCAGAGAAGCCGAAGTGCAGGTCATGGTGGAAGGTCCCGGGCATGTGCCTTTGAACCAGATAGAGGCCAATATAAGATTGCAGAAATCCGTCTGCGAAGACGCCCCCTTTTATGTTCTTGGCCCGCTGGTGACAGATATTGCCCCCGGATATGACCATATTACCGGGGCTATCGGCGGGGCTGTAGCGGCAGCCGCCGGGGCTGATTTTCTGTGTTACGTTACCCCGGCTGAACATCTGTCTCTGCCGGATGTTACCGACGTAAGAAACGGGGTGATTGCCTCACGCATTGCCGCCCATGCCGCTGACATTGTAAAGGGGGTAAACGGGGCAGCAGAACGTGACCGGCAGATGGCCATTGCCCGTAAAAAACTGGACTGGGATAGCCAGCTTAATCTCTCACTTGACCCGGAACACGCCAAGCTTACCCGTGACCGCTTTAAAACCAAAGGCAAAGCCTGTAGTATGTGCGGAGACTTTTGCGCCATGGAACTGGCGGAAAAACATCTTGGCGTTTCGGTCTCGCGGTGCTAGCATAAGATAAATTTTTTTATAAGATTGTCAGGTGATATGGAACAGGGCATAAATATAGGCAAGCTTTTCGGCATCCAGTTTCGCCTTCATTACGGCTGGTTCATAATTTTCGGGCTGGTGTCCGTATTTCTGGCAACCCAGGTATTTCCTGATATTCTGGAGAGTACTTCCAGCCTCCAGCTTTGGGTTATGGGGCTTGCCACCAGTTTGATGTTTTTTGCATCGGTAATTGTCCACGAACTTGCCCACAGTGTGGTCGGCAGGGCAAACGGAATGCAGGTAAAAAGCATAACCCTGTTTATATTCGGCGGGGCTGCCAATATGAGTGAAGAAGCGGAAACTGCCGGAAGCGAATTTAAAATGGCACTGGCCGGACCGGCTTCAAGTCTGGTACTGGCAGGAATATTTTATGTTCTGTATATAAACCTTAACGGACAAAGCCCTGAACTGGCCGTAATGAACTACTGGCTGGCTCAGATTAACCTGATACTGGCGGTATTTAACCTGATTCCCGGCTTCCCCCTGGACGGCGGGCGTATTCTCCGGGCAGCCTTCTGGCAGCAAACCAAAGACCTGACCAAATCTACCCGCATTTCAACCATAGCAGGCCAGATATTCGGTTATCTTTTTATAGCGGCCGGAATATTTATCGTAATCCGCACTCAGGACTGGCTGTCCGGTGTCTGGCTGGGACTGCTGGGCTGGTATTTATCTGATACCGCCCGCACCAGTTTCCGCCAGTATACCCTGCAGCAGTTCTTAAAGAGGGTATCTCCGGCTGAGATATTGGATACGGGTATGCCCAGTGCCAAATCCAATCAGCTTTGGGCTGACTTTGCAAACCGCACGGATAAATCATATATACTGGTTGAAGATGAAAACGGGCTGGCAGGTATAATAAACCGGCACAACCTGAAAAACACGGACAGTCTTAAATCCAAGCCCTTAGCTGAACTATATACTCCCATCAGCCAAATACCGGTCATACCGCCGGAGGAAAATGCTCTGGATATTGCCCGCCGCATGAATGAGGATGATATAGAGATAGTCAGGCTGGCAGGTGAAGACACTCAAACCGGTTTTATTACTCTGGACAGTTTCATAGCATATGTAAACAAAGCGGCGGACAAGGGCTTTACCAATGCTTAGCGCCCTCATTTACCTGTTATTAATCACCGCCGCCGAACTTGTCACCGTAGTCTTACACCCGCTTTTAGGTTTGGGCCTGTATATTTGTCTGCTATTTGGCATTATCGTACAGGTTGCCAGAACTAACCGCTTTCACCCAGACCGGCTTATTCTGGCACTTTCACTGGTAGCCTTGATACGGATAATCAGCCTGGCTATGCCCCTTGGGGATATACCGCAGATATGGTGGTATCCTGTTATTTACCTGCCATTACTTATAGGCGCGGTCATAGTGGCCAGAATACTGGAATATACTTTTAAAGATATCGGCCTCAGCTGGGGGAAAATACCGGTACAGATACTGATAGGCCTGACGGGGATAGGGCTGGGATTTGCCGAATATGCTATTTTGAAACCTGATGCCATTATAGATACTTTAAGCTGGAACAGCCTGATATTACCCGCCACAATACTTCTGCTCACCACAGGGTTTGTAGAGGAACTGATATTCAGAGGCATTTTACAGAAAGCAGCCCTGGAGTCATTCGGCTCAAAAGGTATTATTTATATAAGCCTGATATTTGCCGTGCTCCATACCGGATTTTTATCTATAGCAGATATAGTATTTGTATTCGGAGTGGCAGTTTTCTTCGGTTATCTGGTCAAAAAGACAGGCTCTATACTGGGAGTAACCCTGGCGCACGGGATAACAAATACTATACTCTTTGCGGTAGCGCCGCTGTTACTGGGCTAATGTTTCCATTATACGGGAAATCACAATAACACCCATCACCAGAAACAGGGGAAAAATACTGATACCCAGGTAGCGGGCTACCCTTATGGAAAAAGCGGATTTTCTGGCCAGTGCCATCTCCCGGGCAATCAAAAAAGCTATCAGAGAAGCCAGCGAGACACCGCCTATAACTGCCGCCGTACCTGTTGCAGTAGCAATAACCACACTGGTTACGGTTACGATCATATACCCCTCTGCCAAGCATAATTTTATACTTTTGTCCTTTATTATAACGTTATTTTAGATTTAGCACAATACTCTTTTGTGTTATTATTGCCAATTGTCTTTTTTGCCTGAAAAATGGATAATATATTTTGTGAATAAGGATATATTGGTAATAGGGGCAGGGCCGGTAGGGATATACACCGCCAAGTGTCTGGCTCAGCGCGGCTACGAAGTAAGGCTGCTGGAAAAAAGGCCGGAGATGGCAAAACAGGTTTGCTGTACGGGCTTAATCAGCACAGAGTGCGCCGCAAAATATGGCTTTGAGTCCGAACACGTACAAAATATATTTTCGGAAGCGGTTGTATATTCACCAAACGGGCAAAAGTTACTGCTCAAGCGGGATACACCCCAGGCCATAATGCTGGATAGGAGCGGATTTCAGGCTGGTTTACTAAAACAGGCCATAAACTGCGGGGTGCAGACAAATTTCGGCTGCCAGGTAAACGGACTTGAAAACACAGGTAATGGTATCCGCATAACCACCAAAGGAGGGCAAACTTTCTTTGCCAAAGCCGCTGTTCTGGCCGCAGGATATAATACTGAGCTCAGCCGGGCAGCCGGACTGGGAGAAATAAAGCACTTTGCCTTCGGCTTGCAGGCCGAAAGCCATATTTCCGCACCATCCGGCTTGGAGCTTTTTACCGGCAACGCCATATCCAAGGCCTATTTTGGCTGGCTAAGCCCCATAGATGACCATACCGCCAAAATAGGGCTGCTTACCCAAACAAACCCGCATGAATGCTGGTCTGGATTACATAATGTTTTGCATCAACGCAATTTGATACCCCCTGGCCATATCCGCTATACCTGCCGCCAGGTTCCGGCAGGCAATCTTTCGGCCAGCTTCGGAGACAGAATACTGGCAGTAGGTGATTTTGCCGGCCAGCTTAAACCCACTACAGGGGGAGGAATTTATTTCGGCCTGCTATGTGCCGATTTGGCAATATCCTGTCTGGATAAAAAAATAAAAACCGGTAACCTTTCCAAAGCCGAGATGTCCGAATATGAGAAAGGCTGGAAATCCCTTATCGGATTTGAACTATCCGCCGGCAGAATGCTCAACCGGATATATGCCGGGCTGAATGACTATTTGATTGAACAGATTTTTAAAAAATGTGCCGTAAATGGTATGATTGATAAGATGGCTGCAAAAAGTCAGCTGGGGTTTGACTGGCATGGCAAAGCCTTTGCCCACCTCTTAAAAAACCCGCTTGACCTTATCCGCAGCTAAAAAAGAAAATCGGAGTCAATCAAAACTTTTATGCAAAACAGCGGCATTAACCTTGATGAAGCATTAAACCAATACCTTAGCGATAACAGCCACAAAAAGATAAATCAGAACTCGCTGGTTCACTTTACCCGCTGGTGCGGCAAAGACAAGCTAGTCTGCCGCCTGACCGCTATTGAGGTATCCCGCTACCCTGAGTGTATCTCATCTTCTGACAAGGAAATATCCGCCAAACTCCAGTCCATCCGGGCTTTCCTGACATACCTGAACGAACAGGGTTGGGTGGATTACAATCTTTCTTCACACATAAAGATAAAGAAACTGGCCTCCCGCAAATCTGCCTCCCGCGCCAGCCAGACCGTGGTTGAAAAAATACCCATGACCGCCAGCGGATACAAAAAGCTGGAAGATGAACTTAGCACGCTTAAGGTCAAACGGATTGATGTTATTGAAGAAATGCGTCTGGCCGCTATGGATAAAGATATGAGGGAAAATGCCCCTTACCATGCCGCCAAAGAACAGCGCGGACAGATAGAAGGGCGCATAAAAGAAATAGAACACGAACTGAAATACGCCGACGTCAGTGAGTATACAGACACCAACACTTCAAAAGTGAATATGGGCAGCACCGTAAAACTCCGTGACCCGAAAAACGGCGAATGCTGTACCTATACTCTGGTAAGCCCCAAAGAAATAGAACCCTTAAAAGGCAAAATATCAGCCTCTTCACCCATTGGCAAGGCTGTCTTTAACCGGAACAAGGGGGAACAGATAGAAATAGAAGTGCCTTCAGGCACTTTACAATATATAATAGAAGATATAAGCTTTTAATAACTCCTTACAGCTAACGGAGGGAGACCGTGAAATCCTCTTTCAAGCTTGGGCGGATTCTGGGCATAGAGATAGGCATTCATGTTTCGTGGCTTATCATCTTTGCCCTGCTCAGCTGGTCTCTGGCAGTAGCTTATTACCCCGCAATAGATGAAAATATAAGCCCCCTTACCGCCTGGGTACTGGGTATTACAAGCTGTCTGCTGCTTTTCGGCTCGGTTTTAGCCCATGAGCTGGGACACTCTATTGTAGCTATACGCCACGGGATACCGGTTAAAAGCATAACATTGTTTATCTTCGGCGGGGTTTCAAACCTGACCAAAGAACCGGATAACCCCGGAGCCGAATTCCGCATGGCTATCTCCGGTCCGGCAGTCAGCATTATACTGGCACTGGTATTCTGGGCTTTCGAGGCTGTTTTTTCCGCTTTAGATGCCACTTTAGCCAGCGGAGTATTCCTGTACCTGGCTCAGATAAATGCCATGCTGGCCATTTTCAACCTTATTCCCGGTTTCCCCCTGGACGGGGGGCGGGTACTCAGAGCTATTATCTGGAATGCCTCAAACAGCATCAAAAAAGCAACCCGAATTGCCGCCAGAGTGGGGCTGGGTTTTGCTTACCTGCTAATATTCGGGGGCATTGCCATTGCTTTCCTGGGTATAGGAATAAGCGGCCTCTGGCTGGCGCTGATAGGCTGGTTCATGGCTACAGCCGCCCAGGGGTCATACCAGCAAACAGTTATTTCGGAAATACTCAGCGCAGTAAACGTAAGCAGAGTGATGCGGCGTGAATTTAAAACTATTGACCCGGATAAAACACTCTATCAGACACTTCACGAATATATATTGCCGCTTAACCAAAGGGCACTCCCGGTATTTGAAAACGGGCAACTTACTGGCCTGATAAGCCTGAGTGATATTAAAAAAATACCCACAGATAAACTTGGCCAGACATACGTACGGCAGGTAATGACCCCCCTTGAAAAGCTGCAAACTGTTGCTCCGGAAGAAAATCTGAGCAGTGTTGTAAATATGCTGCAGTCCAAAGATATTAACCAACTGCCGGTTTTGTCAGATGGCAAACTGGTAGGCATTATTTCCCGTACCAGCCTGATAGAATACCTGCAGATGCGACAGGAAATGGAAACCAATCAGCCGGATGTAAAACAATAAAAATATATCCGGATATATTGACGCCAAGTTTAAAATAATATAGCCTTAAACTAGATTATTAAAGGAGATACTAATGACCAAAACCTCTACCGGTTTGCAGGAAAATGTTGCCGGATTACTTTGTTACGTACTCGCCTGGATTTCCGCTATTATATTCCTGATTCTTGAAAAGGATAATAAATTTGTCCGCTTCCATGCCTATCAGTCACTGGTGGTTTTCGGTTCACTTCAGATTATCGGGCTGGTTTTTACCATAATACCTGTGCTGGGGGTATTTATCACCTGGGTAATAAGCGTTCTTTCATTCATATTGTGGGTAGTCCTGATAGTCAAAGCGGCACAGGGGTTCAAATATAAACTGCCTATTGCAGGGGATATAGCCGAGCGCTGGGCAAATAAATAACCTCTGAAAAACCAGGGGATAACACTGAGCCAGACTTCACCGTCTGGCCTTTTTATATCAGAAAGTTCTTGTATATCAGCCCAGTATGTATTTTATAAACCCCAGCACCAGAGAAAGCCCGCAAAGTACCATCCCTAACAGGCTAAGGCGGTGGCGGGGGGAGCGCAGCATACCGCCAACCCCTAATCCCAAACCGATAAGAGCCAGAAAAAAATTGAAAAAATTTATCGTGCCCAGCAAGGGAATTAAGCCTATACCCATGCCGGCCAAACTAAAAAGCCCTATTATAAAACTGGCAATACCCATAACTGTCTCCTGACGGGTAGTTATATCAAAATACAGCCGGCTTTGTAAAATGACTAACCCTGCTGATGTGAAGTTACATATATATCACTTAAGTTCAAGGTGGTTATATGTTTGACGAAAATGCACTTATAACTTATACTTACGGCGTTTAAAAATAGAATATTAAAAAAGAAAGGGAGAAGACTGTGGATCTATCCTGGTTGGTGTGGACAGCAGGGCTTATTGCCGTGCTATTTGCCCTCTACCTGATTCGCGATGTTATGCGTCGTGATTCCGGTACCCCGGCTATGCAGGATATTGCCGGCCGTATTCTTGAAGGCGCTGTAGCTTTCTTGAGGCGGCAGTATCGCACCATCGCTATTCTGGCCATCGTGGCTGCAGTAGCTGTGGGTGCAGTGGTTGGTTTGCTAGGTGGCGAACGCGGACTGGAAGCCTATGGCATAACCGGTTTCGGTATCGCCTGGCGGACTGCTCTCGCCTTCATGGCAGGTGCTCTATGTTCCGGTATCTCTGGCATCATAGGTATGTACATCTCGGTTAAATCAAACCTCAGATGTGCCGCTGCTGCCGCAAAAGGCGGCCTCTCTGAAGCTGTTACCGTAGCTATTAGAGGCGGGGCTGTTTCCGGTTTCCTTATTGTTGCCCTAAGCCTGCTAGGCGTTGCCGGCATCTATTACATGTACGGCGGCAACCCCGAAGTAACTCCCCATCTTATTATCGGTTTCGGTTTCGGCGCCAGCTTTGTAGCCTTGTTTGCCCAGTTGGGCGGCGGTATTTACACCAAAGCCGCTGACATGGGTGCTGACCTGGTGGGTAAAGTTGAAGCCGGCATCCCCGAAGATGACCCCCGCAATGCCGCTGTTATCGCTGACCTGGTGGGCGATAACGTAGGTGACTGCGCCGGCCGCGGTGCTGATTTATTTGAATCTACTGCTGCCGAAAACATAGGTGCCATGATTCTGGGTATTACCCTTTATCTGGCTACCGGAAATGCTGCCTGGGTACTCTTCCCGCTGGTTGTCCGTGCCTTCGGCATCATAGCCTCAATCGTAGGTATTATGTTTGTACGCGGTAAGGATAATGAAAGCCCCATGAATGCCCTTAACCGCGGCTATTTTACAGCTGTGGGTTTATCCATAATAGGCCTCTTCGTAGCTAACCAAACTATCGGCGGCGACCTGTGGCTGTTTGGCGCAGGCGTTATCGGTATTCTTACCAGTGTAGCCATGGTATTCATAACCCAGTACTACACTGAATTCCGCTATAACCCTGTTAAAGAAATTGCCAATGCCTCACGCACCGGTCCGGCTACCAATATCGTTTCCGGTACGGCTGTCGGCCTTGAGACCGCCATGCCCACCGCCATTACTATTGGTGCCGCTCTGCTGCTTTCTTACTGGATGGGCGGTCAAACAGGTATCGCCGGCGGGGCTGTGTTCGGTACGGCCGCTGCTACCATGGGTATGCTTATGACCTGTCCCTTTATCCTTGCCATGGATACATTCGGCCCCATTACCGATAACGCCAATGGTGTTATTGAAATGGCCGGAGTAGGCGGCAAGGTAAGGAAAATTACCGATCATCTGGATGCCGTAGGCAATACTACCAAGGCTTTGACCAAGGGCTATGCTCTGGCCTCTGCCGGTCTGGCTGCTTTCCTGCTCTTTGAGGCTTACCTGGAGCGGGTTGCCTTCCTTCGCGGCGAAACCGAAATGATGGCGGTAGACCTTTCACGTATAGAAGTATTTGTAGGCGGCTTGCTGGCGGTTGCCTTGGTATTCTTCTTCTCTGCTGTAGCTATCAAAGCCGTAGGCAAAACTGCCTCCAAGATTATTGAAGAAGTACGCCGCCAGTTCAAGGCTGACCCCGGTATTCTGGCCGGGACTTCACGCCCGGATTACGCCCGCGCAGTAGATATAACCGCTGCTGCCGGCCTGCGTGAAATGATTTTCCCCGGACTGCTTCCGGTTCTTTCGCCCATTGTGCTGGGTATTTTCCTTAAGGTGACCGGATATGATTCCGCTATGGCCATTGCCGGATTCCTGATGGTAGGCACCATAGGCGGTATTATGATGGCCGCTTATCTGAATAACTCCGGCGGTGCCTGGGATAATGCCAAGAAATACATTGAAACCGGCGAAATGCTTGAATCAGACGGCAGCCCCGTTATGAAACATACTGTTACTCATGCCGCAACCGTGGTAGGTGATACGGTAGGTGACCCCTTCAAGGATACTGCCGGCCCTTCAATCCACGTACTGATAAAGTTACTCTCCACCATTACTCTGGTACTGGCCCCCCTCTTTATCTAGTAAAATAGTTAACCAAAATCAAAAGCCCCCGGCCGAAAAACCGGGGGCTTTATTATTGAAGTGATACTATAGTCAGGCTGCAGCACCCACTGCCTTAGATTCCATCTCCTTGGCTAGGCATTTGGCACAATCTTGATGCACATATCTTTCCCGATACTCATAAAGGTTATTTTCATCCTCTATCCTGATAACCCTCTCCTTTTTGCACTTGGGGCAGGCGTTGATTGTAACTTTCATTTCGGCCTCCTCCATATTTATTGACTCAAACGCTGTGAGGAAAAGAGTCTGTCTGTGTTAGAAGGTTACAATAATTGACCGCTAAAGATAATGCGTATTAGTACTTATTTGGACTATGGGAAAACACCTATTTTTAAATATATCTTAACAATTTTGCTTTATTTATAATGACTTTGGTAGAGTAATGCCATATACTATAGCCAGGAATTTTTATGCAGATATACGAAAAAACCATAAATGTTGTCATAGGCACTACCAAACTGCCCGGTGAGCTGGCTGTACCGCCGGAACCCATAGGGCTGGTGATATTTGTGCACGGCTCCGGTTCAAACCGCCAGAGTCCCCGCAACCGTCAGGTTGCCCACCAGCTGAACAGCTACGGTTTAGCTACATTTTTATTTGATTTGCTGACACCCCAAGAAGATATGGTGGATATCCTGATAGCCAATACCCGCTACAATTTCCGCTTTCTGGCAGACAGGGTTATAAAAGTAACCGAAATGCTGAAGGACAGGGAAGAAACCAAAGACCTGCCGCTGGGATATTTCGGGGCAAGTACCGGAGCCGCCGCCGCGCTCTACGCATCTTCGCTGCTGCCCGGACAGATAAAAGCGGTAGTCTCCAGAGGAGGCCGGCCTGACCTTGCCAAAGAACTGCTGCCCATGGTGGAATCCCCCACTTTATTTATAGTAGGGGAGAAGGACTCTCAGGTGTTAAAACTGAATACTCAAGCCCAAAAGATAATGCGCGCTCCTAATCATCTGTGTATATTACCGGGAGCCAGCCATCTTTTTGAAGAACCAGGGGCACTTGAAAAAGTAGCCGAACTGGCCGGCGGCTGGTTTATAGAATACATGGAAAAGACGGCCTGAGGAGGAAAGATGAGCGGTCTGCTGGTCTACCTGATATTACTGGTGCTTATCTTTGTCCTGGACATGATTTGGATTGGGTTAATTGCCAAAAAATTTTACGTGACCGAACTTTCTCCCATTGCCCGCTGGAGCGGAGGGAGTATGTCACCGGACTGGCCTTCAGCCATACTGGTTTATCTGATTTTCAGTTTGGGCATAGTAACTATGGCTTTGCCCTTGGCAGATGACAATATTTTTGCCGCTCTGGCTTATGGCGGGCTTTTCGGTTTTATTACTTACGGCGTTCATGACCTGACTAATTATTCCACTTTAAATAGTTTCAGCCTGAAGATGGCTTTGGTAGATATGGGCTGGGGGGTTTTTCTGGGTGCTGCCGCCGGACTGACAGGCGGCATTTTGTACAGCCTGTAACTTTTTTTGAGAGTTTACCTGTTTTTACCTGTAAATGGTGACGGGAGGTAATATGGCTAACAAAAAAGTAAAACAGCCTGAGCTGAATCAGCCACAAGCGTTTAGGAATCTGCGGGTTTATAACCTTGTCATGGGCAGTTTCCATTTAGCCCAATCAATACTTATCTTATTCCTCAGCAACAGTTTTTCACTTCCGGTTACTACTAACTTTATCGGCGGCGGGCCCGGCGGGATTACTTTTAAACCACCCGAAATACTTTTTGACCTGCCTATAGGCCCCATGGTAGCCATTTTTCTGCTGCTTTCAGCCGCAGCCCATTTTCTGTTATCTGCACCGGGCATATTTGATTGGTACAAATCTAATTTATCAAAAGGGATTAACTACGCCCGCTGGTACGAATATGCCTTAAGTTCGTCTGTTATGATTGTACTTATTGCCATGCTAAGCGGCATATATGATATAGCCACTTTGATTGCAATTTTCGGGGCAAATGCTGCTATGAATCTGTTTGGCCTGATGATGGAGCTTCATAACCAGACCACATCCAAAACCAACTGGCTTTCATACACTTTCGGGTGTTTTGCCGGATTCATACCCTGGGTGGCTATAAGTATTTATTTCTTCGGGGCAATATCGCAAGCCAGCGAAAATATACCCACCTTTGTTTATTTTACCCTGCCTACTCTATTCGTTTTCTTTTTCAGCTTTGCTCTAAACATGTGGCTGCAATACAAGAAAGTGGGCAAGTGGCGGGATTACCTGTTTGGCGAGAAGGTTTATATATTCCTGAGCCTTACTGCCAAGACAGCTCTGGCCTGGCAGGTATTTGGAGGAGCACTGGCAGGCGGTTCTTAAACGAGCCTGAACAAGCATCCTAAACTTGCTGACCCGGCAATAAAAAAGCCCTCTTTTAAAAGAGGGCTTTCGTTTAAAGAAAATGGTCGGGGTGAGAGGATTTGAACCTCCGACCACCTGAACCCCATTCAGGTGCGCTACCAGGCTGCGCTACACCCCGACTGTGCAAGATATGGTAGCATAGTGCTTAACTTTGAGCAAGTCTGACTTTTTGTCCGCCAAAGCTAAATATGCTATAATTACAGGGTAATTTCAAAAACTAATGCATAAACGGAGAGAAATTTCATGGCAATACGCCGCATCTGTGAGTTGCCTGAGCCTATATTAAGGAAGAAGGCTAAAAAAGTACCGTCTATTGACGGCTCTATTCAAACACTCATTGATGACATGATTGAAACCATGAAGAGCGCTGACGGAGCAGGGCTTGCTGCCCCGCAGGTAGGCGTATCTCTAAGGCTGATAGTTTTCCGCGAACCGGACGCTAAAGAAGCCACAGTGCTTATTAACCCTGAGATTGTGAAAAAAGAAGGGCAGAGACAGGTGACCGAAGGCTGCCTTTCCATTCCAGGTTATTTTGGTGAACTTACCAGAGCCGAAACTGTCACTGCCAAGGGGCTTGACCGCCACGGTAAGGCTTTCCGCATAAAAGGTACCGGTGTTGTTGCCCAGCTGCTGGAACATGAAACCGAACACCTGGACGGAATACTTTATATAGACCACCTTGAGAGTGAAGAAAAACTGCATGAGATACAGCCGGAAGATGAAATACCCGAAGAAATCCGTGATTAGCAGATGAACAGGATAAACATATATGCCCGTTGCTCATAAACCTAAAATAATGTTCCAGAGTGATTTTGACGGCACCCTTACCGAAGGGGATGTAAGCTTTTTAATACTTGAGAAATATGCCCAGGGTGACTGGTGTGCTATTCTGCGTGAATACCAAGAGGGCAAGATAAGCGTAGGTGACTTTAATTACCGGGCTTTCGCCCTGGTAAAAGAAGACCGTGAAACACTGGTTGATTTTATCCGCAAGAATGCCATACCCAAGAAGGGCATTTACGAACTTATCAACTACTGCCGCCAGGAAGATATCCGCTTTTCGGTGGTAAGTAACGGCTTAGATTTTTATATTCATACCATGCTGGAAGAAATGGGATTTAAAGATATTGAGATAAATGCCGCCCGCACGCTTTTCACCAGCAACGGCCTAGATGCCCGTTATTACGGGCCTGACGGCAAAATGGTAGAAAACGGCTTTAAAGAGAGCTATACCAACCACTATAAATCACAAAATTACCAGGTAATTTATGCCGGTAACGGCCCTTCTGATTTTCCGCCGGCCAAGCTATGTGAATACGCCTTTGCTACCGATATGCTGCTTGACCGTTTTAAGCAGAGTAATCTGCCCTGCTATCCTTTTCAGGACCTGCACGATATCGTATTCCACTTAAAAGCACTGCCCCGTTAGGGTCGGGGGCCAAAAATACGCGTGCCCAGCCTGACCAGATTAGTTCCTTCCTGAACGGCCACTTTATAAGAGCCCGACATGCCCATGGAAAGAAACTTAAGCTCGGTATTAGGCAAACCCATAGCGGCTATTTCATCAAACTTGTTTTTAGTCAGGCGGAATACGCTACGCAGTTCATCAGGGTCTTCCAGTGCCGGCCCCATAGTCATAAGCCCTGAAAGCCTGAGATTTGACAAGCCGGATAACCGCTTTGCCAGTTCCACGGTATCTTCCGGCAATACCCCTGATTTCTGTTCTTCCCGTCCGCTGTTTATCTCTATAAACACAGATAAAACCTTGTCAATTTCGGCAGCTCTGCGGTTTAACTCGGAGGCTATTTCAAAACTATCCACCGTTTCAACCACCGAAAACAAACGGACAATTTTTTTGCATTTGTTTGACTGAAGCTTGCCGATAAAATGCCACTCAACCTTTTCCCCTATAAGCGGGTAAGTTTGCTCCGCTTCGGATAGATAGTTATGCCCAATTATCTTTACCCCGGCCTCTATAGCCGCCAGTATTTCAGCCGGCTGGCGTTTTTTGACAGCCGCTTCAAGTGTCACATCAGGCGGCAGCTCAGCCAGTATGTCCCTTATGTTCCGAGTAATATCTTCGTACATATTTTCAACCTTAGCCCAGGCTATTTCCGCATTGAGGACAGAAACGCATACCGGCTTCCACTCTGGCTTCGCAATTAGCACACTCGTACCGGGGTGTTTCCATTTCCAGTTGCTGTATCAAGTTTTCCATCTGCTTTTTACTCAGCAGGCGGGCTTTCACTGTAGATTGGAGACTTTTATCAATTTCAAACCGCTCATGGCAATGGCCGCAATACATGTATTGCTTGCGGGAAAAATCAAAGGTGGGGATAAAATAAACCGTGAGCTTTTTGCGCTGCTGTTCAACAGTCATTACCGAAGTAGTCTTACAGCCCGGACAGGTAGTGACCATGTATCCCAAAATATCGTAATATGCTTTATTTCCAAACAGTACAATCATCAAGTGATGTTATAATGGAAAAGCCTGCTTGTCAAACCGGTTATTTATTATCAGGTTGAGAGGCCAAGCCTAAAATGTTAATATGTACTCTCACAGCGGGGGAGTGCCGGAATTGGCAGACGGGCATGACTTAGGATCATGTGTCGAAAGGCGTCGGGGTTCGAGTCCCCGCTTCCCCACCACACACCACCCTAAATACCTGTTAAATCTAAATCACCAGGGTATACTCTCTCTCATTGCCTTCCCGAGGAATCAGCCGCTATCCGCATTCAAGGTTATATTTACCTTTATTCCATTATCATCTACTTAAATATTTAATTATTTACAATATTTGGCTGGTAATATATTTACCCATCTGCCCTTAAACTACCGCAAATCAAATCCAGCTTTTCGCTTTACATAATAGAATTTATTCTTATCTACTCATACTTTCGTATTGACTCTGGATTGAGCATAGATTAGACTACACATGAGTTATATATAAGTACTTGCTTGTTTAATAGTTCGTTTTGATTGTCAGAGCTATATGTAGTTTTTGGCAACGGTTATTTGTGGCATTGGTACTACTAGCCGGCCAAGGAAAGAGGATAAAATGGAGAATAAAAGCCCTACTCTGGGTCAGCATGTAGACCAGCCCGGTCCCAAAATTATGACCAAGCCTCTGCCCATTATTCTGGACGAAATGGAGGCTAATATCCGCGCCGCTGCGGAAGCTGCCAGACGCGCAGAGGAAGCAGCAAAACAAGCAAGTGCCTCCGCCGGTACTTCTATGCATGCCGCAGAAGTAGCCGAAAAAAGGGCGGAGGATGCCCGGCTTGCAGGTGAAAATGCAGCTGCAGTAGCCCAAAAAGCTGCTGCCGAAGCAGTCGCAAAAGCGGCTGAAGCCGCCTCAAAAGCCCAGGAAGCTATTTTGCGTTCAGTTGAGGCTGATAAGGCTGCCGTAAAAGCCGCCGAAACCTTCAAAAAAGCTGCTGACGATGCCAGTGAAAAAGCCAGAGCTTCGGCCGCCGAAGCAGCTGCCCAAGCCAGTTTGGCCGCTGAAGAAGCTGCCAGACGTGCCGAAGAAGCTGCCAGAAGCGCTGAAGAAACAGCCAGAGCTGCCATATATGCAGCCGAAGAAGCAACCGCCAAAGCAGATGAGGTTGCCCGTTCTTCAAAAGAAGCTGCCTTAGCTGCCCAGAGAGCCGCCGAACAAACAGCCATCAGGGCTGAAGAAATTGCCAAAGCTGCCAAAGAAGCTCTTGAGAGACTTATTAAGCAAGCGGAAAAAGCCAGTGATGAAGTTGCCGCCGCTATTGCGGCTGCCAAATCAGCCGGCAAAGAAGCTACTATAAAACTAACTACCGAAGCAGGTAAAGCCGCCGATGATGCCGGGCGCAAAGCCAAAGAAATGGCCGTATCTGCTTTACATTTATCCGAACAGCTGGCTCACAAGGCCGAAATGGCTGATGTGGCCGGAGATGAAGCTATAGAAGCAGCCACTAAAGTCAGCGGTAAATTAGCCGACGCAGTTGACGAAGCCGGACGAATAGCCAAAGAATCAGCTGCAAGCGGTTTCAAAATTGCCGAAAATATGGCTCAGCAAGCTGTATCTGCAGACAAAGCCGGCGATGATGCTATCCGGACTGCGATGTCCATCTTGCAGGAGCTAGCCACCAGAGCTGAAAGCACCGCCAAATCTGCCGCTGAGCGAGCTACCGGTGCTGAAGCTACTGCCAAAGCCGCTGCCGAACGGGCTACCGGTGCTGAAACCACTGCCAGAGCTGCTGCCGACAGAGCGGTGGCAGAGGTAACGCGGGTAAGGCAGACAGCCGAAGAGGTCGCCCAAAGCGCACGCAAAGCAGCAGATGAAGCACTTGCCAAAGCTGAGGAAGCTCTGGTAAAAGCTGTCATCAAACGCCTTACCAGCTGGGAGTGGATTGTAATCCTGGTAGTAATTAACCTTAGTATAGTATTTGCGGCAGTACTTATTGCTACTGCTCTGGGTGCTTTGCTCTAATAAAATATCTTGTTGATGGTCCGCCACGAATGATATAATGGCTTCGTGGTGGTCAAACCTGATACGAAAGCCTCTCAACCGTTTAATCCGGCTGGGAGGCTTTAGGTTTTTTACCTAATACTGGTGAGAGGAATCTAAAAATGGAAGGAAAGAAAAACATTTCTTCAAATAATGAGCCTGTTGCCCAACCCAAGATTTTAACTAAGCCTTTACCTCAAATTCTGGACGAAATGGATGCCAATATACGCGCGGCTGCCGAAGCTGCCCGCAGGGCACAAGAAGCCGCCATTACCGCCGGTAAAGCCGCTGAAAGTGCTACCCATGCTGCCAATCTGGCTGAAAAACGGGCTGAAGATGCCCGGTTAGCCGGTGAAAAAGCGGCTGAAACCGCAACCCGTGCTGCAGCAGAAGCTGCCGCCGCCGCCGAAAAAACTGCTAAGTTAGCTACTAACGCTGCCAATGAAGCCCTGAAAGCCGCTGAACTGGCTTCACGTAAAGCCGAAGATGCCGAAAGAGGGGCTGCCAAAGCAGCTGATGATTTTAAAAAGGTAGCGGAAGAAGCTGCCAGAAGAGCTGAAGCTGCCAGCCAGGCCGCCCGTGATGCAGCAGACAACGCCATGCTTATAGCCGAATCTGCCGCCCAAAGGGCTGAAGATGCCGGTGAAAATGCCCGTCAAGCAGCTGAAAAAGCTATTCGCGAAGCTCAAGATGCCACTATTGCCGCTATTCAGGCTTCCGAACTGGCCACCAACGCCGCCGAAGAAGCTGCCCATAGAGCCGAACAGGCCTCTGCCTTAGCCAGAAAAACTGCCGAAGAGGCCAGCAATGCTTCGCGCGAAGCTGTACTCAAAGCTGAAGAAGCCGCCCGTAAAGCCGAAGCTGCCAGTTTAGCGGCTACCAATGCAGCCGAAAATGCTATGAAATCTGCCAGCGAAGCAGCCAAAAGAGCCGAAGCTGCCAGTCTGGCCGCCAAAGAAGCTGCCGCCATGGCGACTGCCGCCGCTCAGGCCGCGGCCAAAAAAGCAGAGGAAGCCAGTGCTATTGCTAAATCTGCGGCTGAACAAGCTATAAAAGCCGCTAGTGATGCAGCCCTGAGAGCCGAAGCGGCTGCTAAAGCCGCTACCTTAAAAGCAGAAGAGGTACTTTTAGCCTCTAAGAAAGCTGCGGCCGAGGCAATAGCCACCGCCAGTGAAGCTGCCATGTCTGCGGCCATGAAATCAGAAGCCGCTGTTGCCGCCGCCAAATCTTCGGCAGAAAAAGCCATTTTAGTAGCTGAAGATGCCGCCCGTAAAGCCGAGGCTGCTGCTTCTGAAGCATCTAAAAAAGCCGAAACTGCCAGTATGCTTTCCACCCAAAAGGCAGAGGAAGCCATAAAGGCTGCCGACTTAGCTGCCAAGAGAGCCGAAGCGGCTGCTTTGGCTGCCACTCAAAAAGCTGATGAAGCAGTTAAAACCGCCGGAGAAGCTGCTAAACTGGCGGCTGCCAATGCTACAAATGCGGCCAGTGAAGCTGCCAAGAGGGCTGAAGCTGCCGCCGCTGCCGCTACAAAGAAAGCCGAAGAGGCTATTGCGGCTGCCAAACTGGCATCTGACGAAGCGGTAAAAGCCGCAACCAAAGCTGCTGAAGATGCAGCGAAAAAAGCCCAGTTAGCCGCCGAAGAAGCCACCCGCCGGGCAGAGGAGGCATCTGCCGCCGCGGCTTCTGCCGCTGCTGCCGCCGCCCTAAGAGCCGAGGAAGCTGCTTATAAGGCCGAAGATACCGCCAAGGCGGCTAAATTGGCTGCCGAAGAAGCTACCAACCGGGCTGACGAAGTAGCTCTAGCTGCCAAAGAGACTGCTCTGGCTAATAAAAAAGCTGCCGAGGCAACTGCCGTCCGGGCCAGCCAGATTGCTTTGGCTGCCAAGACAGAACTTGATAAAACTATTCTGGCTGCAAATAAAGCCGGGAATAATGCCACTGAAGCCACTGCTGCCGCTAAGGAAGCCACTGCTGCCGCCAATACCCGAAAAGATGCTGACAGTGCCCGCAAGGCAGATGAAGCCGGACGCAAAGCCAAAATGGCGGCTACTGCCGCCCTTCAGTTAGCTGAAGAAACTGCCCGTAAAGCTTCTCTAGCCGAAATAGCCGGAGATGAAGCTCTTGAAGCCGCAACCAGAGTCAGCGGTGATATTGCCAAACGGGCTGAAGATGCCGGTTATGCCGCTAAGGAATCCGCCAAGTCAGGCTTCAAGGTAGCTGAAGAAACCCGCAAGAAAGCCATCCTGGCTGACGAAGCCGGTGATGCCGCCATACATGCTTCTATGAGCATTATTCAGGAACTAATAAACAGGGCTGAACAGGTGGGTATTGAGGCCAAGCGTTCAGCCGAAGACTTTGCCCGGATATCACGCTCACAGGCAGAAGCCATGCTGCGTGACGCCCAGATGAAAGCCGCCGCCGAGGTTGAAAAAGCCCGCCGTGCTGCCGAAGATGCCGGTGCCAAAGCAGAAAGCATTGCCAATTCGGCCAAACTGGCGGCCGAAGAAGCCATGAACAAAGCTCAGGAAGCTCTGGTCAAGGCTGTTATCAAACGCCTTACCAGCTGGGAGTGGATTTCAATCCTGGTTATCATAAACTTAAGTATAGTTTTTGCGGCCGTACTTCTGGCTACCGCCTTCGGCGCGCTTATCTGATAATATTGCCTAATTTGGCTTAGCCCATGTATAATTAGTTACAAAAGCTAACCCAAGAGAGAAAAAGCCTCTCATTAACCGGAAACGGTGGGTGAGAGGCTTTTATTTAGATTAGAGGTGAATCTTATGGCCAACCAAATAGACGAAGCAAAGCCCATAAGCGACCTTGAAATCATGCGTCACTCCGCCGCCCATATTATGGCTGAAGCGGTCTTGTCCATGTTTCCTGAGGCCAAGCTTGGCATAGGGCCGGCTATTGATACCGGTTTTTACTATGATTTTGACTTACCCCGCACCCTCACACCCGAAGACCTGCCGGAAATAGAAACCAGAATGAACCAGCTGGTAAAGGCTAATCTTCCTTTCAGGCGTGAAGAAATGTCTAAAGATGAAGCCCGAAAGCTTTTTGCCGACCAGCCGTATAAACTGGAACTTTTAGATGATATTCCTGATGAAATTGTAAGTGTTTACCGCCAGGGGAACCTTTGTGACCTCTGCCGCGGACCTCACGTTAACTACACCAGCAAGGTAAAGGCGTTTAAGCTTTTATCTATTGCCGGTGCTTACTGGAGGGGTGATGAAAAACGCCCCATGCTGCAGCGCATATACGGGGCAGCTTTCCTGGATAAAGCCTCTCTGGCTGAATACCTGAATATGCTTGAGGAATCTGCCAAACGCGACCACCGCAAACTGGGCAAAGAGCTGGAACTTTTCTCACTCCATCAGGAAATAGGGGGCGGGCTGGTAAACTGGCTGCCCAACGGCGCTATAGTACGCCACCTGATTGAGGAATTCTGGAAGAAAGAACACCTTAAACGGGGTTATAGTCTGGTTTATACCCCCCATATAGCCAAAGTAGACCTCTGGAAAACAAGCGGGCATTGGGGCTTTTACCGTGAGAATATGTACAGCCCCATGGATATTGACGGCGAGGAATATGTACTTAAGCCCATGAACTGTGTTTACCATATTCTTATGTTCAAAAACCGCACCCGCTCATACAAAGAGCTGCCTATCCGCATGGCTGAACTGGGCACTGTGTACCGCTATGAACGTTCCGGGGTACTGCACGGGCTTTCAAGAGTGCGCGGCTTTACCCAGGATGACGCCCATATTTTCTGTTTGTATGAACAGCTGGAAAAAGAAGTAGTCAAGGTGCTTGACCTGGCTAAATTCATGATTGATACCTTCGGCTTTACAAGATACAAGGTTATGCTTTCCACCCGCCCCGAAAAATACGTAGGGGAGTTGGATAAATGGGAATATGCCACTGACATTTTGGCCAAGGCACTGGAATCCAACCAGATTGCTTATCAGGTAGACCCCGGAGAGGGTGTTTTCTACGGTCCGAAGATTGACATAAAGTTTGAAGATGCCTTAGGACGTGCCTGGCAAGGCCCAACCATCCAGGTAGATTTCCAGCTGCCGGAGCGGTTTGATGTAAGTGTAGTCGGTGAGGACGGTAAAGACCAGCCGGTAGCCATGGTTCACCGCACAGTACTGGGCAGTATGGAACGCTTTATGTCCTGCCTGACCGAACAATACGGCGGTGCCTTCCCGGTCTGGCTGTCACCAAAGCAGGTTATGCTGATACCAATTGCAGACCGGCATAGTGAATTTGCTGAAAAACTGGCTTGTGAACTCAGGGAAGAAGAGGTTAGGGTAGAGGTAGATAACCGCTCGGAAACCATGAACCAGAAAATCCGCCAGGCTCAGCTTGCCAAAATACCCTATATGCTGGTAGTGGGTGACAAAGAGATTGAAACACAGAGTGTCTCCATTAGAACCCGCAGCGGCAGCCAATGTGTAATGCCCTTTGCAGAGTTCAAATCTATGCTGATTGATAAAATAAAAACCAAGTCTACCGAGATTTGATTACCTAGCTGAACTGTGGTATATTTTGCCAGAATAGACGCGTGTCCGTTAAGGAGGTAGCCAGGAATATTTAAGGAACTGCGCATCAATAATCAGATAACTGCCCGGGAGTGTCGCTTGGTAGGCGATAAAGGCGAGCAGTTAGGAATTCTGCCGATTTTGCAGGCCCGGGAACAGGCCAGAAAAATCAATCTTGATTTGGTTGAAGTTGCTCCTACAGCGGTGCCCCCCGTGTGCCGTTTGATGGATTACGGTAAATACCGCTTTGAACAAACCAAGAAGGATCGTGAAGCTAAAAAAACACAGAAAGTGTCTCTATTAAAAGAGATACGTGTGCGTCCCAAGATTGGCGAACATGATTTTGATGCCAAAGCCCGCTCTGCCCGCAAACAGCTGGAATGCGGAGACAAAGTAAAGCTGACTGTTATGTTCCGGGGACGGGAAATAACCCATGCTGAGCTGGGGCTGAAATTACTTAAGAAAATGGCTGACTCCCTGACTGATATTGCTACTATAGAAGGGCAACCTTCATTACTGGGATCCAGAATGCATTTAACACTTTTGCCTAAAGCACCTGCTAAGGCGACCAAGGTAAAGGAAGGACAGGAAACCGCTAATGCCTAAAATGAAAACCAGAAAGACTGCTGCAAAGCGCTTTCATGTAACCGGTACCGGCAAGATTATGCGCAGCAAGGGCATGAAGAGCCACCTGCGCCGTAATAAATCCGCCAGAGTACGCCGCCAGTTTGACGAAATGTCTCAGGTAGCTGGTGTGGACAGGGCTCGTATTCAAAAGTTAATTCCGTATGGTGTAAGCTAACTAGGGAGGGGTATTACATTGGCACGTATTAAAGGTGGCATAGCCACACATAAAAGACATAAAAAAGTACTGGCCTTAACCAAAGGCCACGCTTCAGCTAGACATTCGCTGTTCAAGCGGGCACATGAGTCCATGGTTCATGCCATGAGCTATGCCTTTGCCCACAGACGCGCACGCAAAGGTGATATGCGCAGACTCTGGATAACCCGTATAAATGCGGCTGCCAGAGCCGAAGGGCTGACTTATGGCGAACTCATGTCCGGCCTTAAAACTGCCGGTATTGATATCAACCGCAAAGTTTTGGCTGACATGGCCGTATCTGACAGCGTTGCATTTGCCGCTGTGGCCGCTAAAGCCGCTGCTGCTAAAGCAAACTAAATTAAAACCCATTAGACGGATTATTAACCGCTGCTCTCAGGCAGCGGTTTTTCCATTTTATTAAATTGACATACCCCACCTGCCATTTTACAATTGTGCCAAGAGAGGATGGGATTGAACAAAGAGCGGGCTTTTTACAAGGCCGTTAGCCGGTCAATTCAGAGCCTGAATACCCAAGCTGAACTGAAAGCAAAGCTGGAGGGGATTATCCGGCTGGCGGCACGGGCCAGCCATTGTGCTGTATCATTTCTCCTTATAGATACAGCCGGACAGAAGCTGTCCCATAATATTTCTTTCGGTCTGCCCCAGTTCTACCTCCACAAAGGTGTCCTCTCAGCCGCCAAAAGTATAGGCGAAACCTCAGGCACTCAAACTGTCAGCATAACAGACACACAGAACGATAGCCGTATCCAGTTTCCACAGATGGCTGCAAAGGCCGGTTTTTCTTCTATCCTGGGCAGTCCTGTTATCCATCAGGAAAAAGTTATCGGCAGCCTCAGGTTTTACTGTAAAGATTCTTATGAATTCAGTCAGCAGGATATAAATTTCGCCGAAAATATGGCACGTATAATCTCTTTGGCATTTGGCACTTTGCCTGTGAGCACAACTAGTTGGGATAAAACCGTCCCATTACCCGCTTCAGACCTGAAAATAGCCCGAAATGTCAGCTTTGCCCACCAGAGCGAAGCTGAATTTGCCCGCCTGCTGGATTTTTATAATATAGAGTGGATATACGAACCCCGTTCTTTCCCGCTTAGCTGGAAAGGCGAACAGGTGACTGAAATGTTCACCCCTGATTTTTACCTTCCGGGGATGGATATGTATATAGAGCTGACCACCCTGAAACAAAGTCTGGTCACCACCAAAAACCATAAACTCAAGCTGCTTCGGGAGCTTTATCCGGATATAAAAATAAGCCTGCTATATAAAAATGATTATGCCCGTCTGCTGGCTAAATACGGCTGCGGCCCGTTAGCCCAGACCAGAGCCCACGGCATAGATAGGGTGCTTTATACTGCTCAGGATATATCTGAAAGGGTGTCCAGCCTGGCACGCCAGATTTCCGATGATTACCGGGATAGCCGCCCGATACTTATAGGGGTGCAAAGGGGTTTTATCTGCTTTATGGCAGACCTGATACGCCAGATAGCCGTTCCGCTGGATATAGATTTTATGACTATATCCTATTACAGCGGTAGCAACGCATCTATGGTACGCATAACCAAAGATATGGATTTGGAAGTAGCAGGCAGAGATGTGCTGCTGGTTGAAGACATTGTGGATACAGGTATAACCCTGAACTATCTGTTAAACCACCTCAGGTCTAAAAATCCAGCCAGCCTAAAAGTTTGTACTCTGCTTGACCGCAAGGTAAGACGGCTGATTGACATAAAGATAGACTACGTGGGCTTTGAACTGCCGGATGAATTTGTAGTTGGTTATGGGCTGGATTACCATGAAGAATACCGCAACCTGCCGTTTATAGGCATACCCGGTATAAAAGAAACCCCGGATAATAAACCCTGCTAAAATAGCCGCCCCAGGTAGCCTATGCATTCGGGACGTTTTAACCTTGGAGCTCCTTTTCGGTTTCTACCCACCCAGTTTCTTGACAATCCTCAGAGAGGGCTCTTTAGATTACCTAGCTCCGTATTCTGGTAGAACTTACTAAGGTTATCTGGGTCAGTTTCCGTCACCATTGCTTCGGTCACCTGGGACAGTTTTAATATGACATACCAGTTGATACACCAGCAACCGTATTTAAAACTATTTACAAGAGTACAGCCGGAAAGGGCTTTCTCATACACCCTTAATTAGTTTAATATTCGCAAATCTATTAGTTATTTGATATAGATGACGCCTGAAGTAGACTGAAAATATTTTTATGCAAAAGCCGGGGAGGGGAGTGGTTCAGAGTGGCGTCCCCGGAGAGATTCGAACTCTCGACCCACTACTTAGAAGGCAGTTGCTCTATCCAGCTGAGCTACGGGGACACGATGAAATGCTACCATTTTAGCGCTTTTAAGGTCAAGTTAAACAAGGCGGTTTTCTGGAATTCATCATACGGAAAACTGCAACCCCGCTAAGCACCAACCCCGCCATCAGAGCCCCAAACCATCCCAGCAAACACAAACAGGTAACCACCACTCCCGCCACAACCACTCCTAAACTGATGTAAATCAAAGCTTCTTTGCGGTCAAGACCCAGCACCACCGCAACCAATGAGCCTGTCCACGCTCCGGTAAAGGGCAGGGGAACTGCGACTAACAACAGTAACCCGATGCGTTTATATCTTTCAACCGGGGCGCTTCTTTTTTTACCCAAATCAACAATCCAGTCGGTAAATTTTCGGATAAAAGCAAAATGCCCAAGCAGAGCCAGAACCTTCTCCAGTAAAAATAATATAAAGGGCACCGGCAGCAAGTTTCCTGCCAGTGCAATCAAGTACGCCCAATACCAGGGTATACCCAGCACATTTATAGCCAGCGGCAAAGCCCCGCGCAACTCAGAAACAGGCACGGCCGACACCAGAAAAACCAGTAACTCCGGCGGCAACCCCAAACTAAGCCAAAATTCTGACGACAAGTCCTTTTTATAACTCCTTTTGGCATTTTATATGCCCGCTGTCTCTGACAACTCTAACAAATACGGCTATGCCAGTCAATCTTTTTCTAGCTTGACTAGTATGAACACAACTGTTACTATAATTTGCATACGGGATTGGAAATTTCTATTCCGCATAACTTGCAAATGTCAAAACTGCTAGACACAATAAATAGTCCCTCAGACCTGAAAAAGCTTACTCTGGACGAATTAAGAGAGCTGGCTGTCCAAATCCGTGAAGAACTCGTTAACCGGGTGACTTTAAACGGGGGACATTTAGCCTCAAGCTTAGGCGTCGTTGAGCTTACTATTGCATTGCATCGTGTTTTTGAAAGCCCCAAAGATAAAATAATCTGGGATGTGGGGCATCAGTCTTATGCCCACAAGCTTTTGACAGGCCGCCGTGAACAGTTTGCCACTCTTAGGCAGCATGGAGGATTATCCGGCTTTACCTGCCGTGATGAAAGCCCGCATGACCCTTTTGGTGCAGGACATGCCAGCACCTCCATATCAGCCGGACTGGGCATGGCGGTAGCCCGTGACTTAGCCAAGGAAGATTACAGTGTTATTTCAGTAATCGGAGACGGGGCTATTTCCGGCGGTATGTCATTTGAGGCTATAAACAATGCCGGGCATTTGCATACCAAATTTATAGTCATACTCAACGATAACGGCATGGCTATATCTCCCTCTACAGGGGCTTTATCCAAGTTTTTAAATAACGTCCGCTTTGACCCGCGTTTTGAATTTGCCAAACGGGGTGCCAAACAGACTATTACCAATATGCCTTTCGGCAAATCAGTTTGGGCTTTTACCAAGAGCATTAAACGTAAATTTGAAAAGTCTATGCTGCCCGGCAGTCTCTGGGAGGAATTGGGCTTTATTTACCTTGGTCCGGTAGACGGTCATAATATCCGTGAACTTGAGGCCGCACTTAAATGCGCCAAGGATTTTGAATCCCAGCCGGTGCTTATCCATATGATTACCAAAAAAGGCAAAGGCTATGATGATGCTGAAGCTGATGCTGTAAAATACCACGGTATTGCACCCAAATCAGGCGGGCTTAAGAGCGGGCACGGGCTTTCCTACAGCCAGGTATTCGGACAGACATTACATAAAATCATGTCTGATAACCCCAAAGTAGTAGCCATAACCGCCGCCATGACTGACGGCTGCGGGCTGAGTGAAGTTGCCGCAGATTTCCCGGACAGGGTCTTTGATGTGGGTATTTGCGAACAGCACGCCGTCACTTTTGCAGCCGGAATGGCTACCCAAGGGTATATACCGGTAGTAGTTATCTATTCTACTTTCCTCCAGCGCAGTTTTGACCAGATAATCCATGACGTCTGTCTGCAAAAACTGCCGGTGGTCTTCGCTATTGATAGGGGAGGGATTGTAGGAGATGACGGGAAAACCCATCAGGGTATTTTTGACCTTTCCTTCATGTCTCTTATACCGGATATGATAGTCACCGCTCCATCTGACGAAAACGACCTGCAGCACCTCCTTTACACCGCTGTCAATTCCGGCAAACCTTTTGCCCTCCGCTATCCCAGGGGATTTGGGGAGGGGGTTGAGACAGAAGGAACTTTACGTAATATTCCAATAGGGGAAAATGAAGTTCTTGCCAGCGGCAGTGAAATAGCCATTTTTGCCACCGGCAAGAGTGTTGCATTTGCCAAAGAAGCTATGGAGATACTGGCCGAAAGCGGTATCAAACCTACGCTGGTAAATAACCGCTATATAAGCCCGCTTGATACTGAGCTTATTTTAAAAATAGCCGGAAACCATAAATACCTTATTACAGTTGAAGAAAACGTGCTTTCCGGGGGGCTGGGCAGCCGGATAAATACTATTCTGGCAGAGGCGGGGCTGGTTAATGCGGTCAAGATTGCCAATATCGCCGTACCGGATAAATTTGTAGAACATGGCAACCAGAGCCTGCTTCGTGCCAAATACGGTCTGGACGGGAAAGGCATAGCCCAAAAGGTATTATCCTTAATGGCTAATACCGGTGAAGCAAAACACCAGCAGATACTTTGCCCATAGAAAAACCAACTGCTGAAAATTATTACCAGCTATAACCCGAAGCCGTTCGGAAATCAGACCGGCATCGGTTATGAATAATAAGACCTTTTCAGGAGCGTTCATGGAAAACTTAACAATCAGAGATCTGGATTTCTCTGGTAAAAAAGCTCTGGTGAGAGTGGACTTCAATGTTCCTATAAACGCAGAGACCGGCAGTATAAATGATGACAGCCGCATACGGGCAGCTATACCTACTATTGATTATCTGCTGGATCACCAGGCCAAAGTTATTTTATGCAGCCACCTGGGAAGGCCGGATGGCAAGGTAGTAGAAAGTATGCGTCTTGCCCCGGTGGCAAAACGTTTGTCAGAGATACTCAGGCAGGAAGTGCTTACAGCCTCTGATTGTATTGGAGATGAGGTAACCGCAAAGGTAAACGCGCTGGAAGACGGACAGGTGCTGCTGCTGGAAAACCTGCGTTTCCACCCGGAAGAAGAAGCCAATGACCCTGCCTTTGCCAGAAAACTGGCAGATTTGGCTGATATATATGTAGATGACGCCTTTGGCACTGCCCACCGCAAACACGCCTCTATTGTAGGTGTGGCCAAATACCTGCCGGCAGTGGCCGGGCTTCTCCTTGAAAAGGAGCTTAATGCTCTGGGAAAAGTGCTGGAACACCCGCCCAGACCCTTTATGATACTGCTGGGGGGTGCCAAGGTAAGTGACAAGGTGGGCATGCTGGAAAACGTTATGGATAAGGTAGATACTATTCTTATTGGCGGAGGCATGGCTGCCACTTTCCTGAAGGCACAAGGGCTGGAGATAGGTGACTCTCTTATTGATGACAGCTTGGATACTGCTAAAATGCTGATGGATAAAGCAAAGTCTAAAAATGTTAAGATTGTCCTGCCGGATGATGTACTGATAACATTTGATAAAATAGGCCCTGATGCCAAAGCAGAAAACGTAAGCGTGGAAAACATACCCCCCACAGCCAAAATTGTAGATATTGGGCTGCTTACCATTACCCTTTTCACCAAGCAGCTTGAGAAGTGCAAAACAGTCTTCTGGAACGGGCCTATGGGCATTTACGAAATACCCCAGTTTTCAGAGGGCACCAGGGCAATGGTAAACACCATGACCCGCCTGCACGGTACTACTATTATCGGCGGCGGTTCTACAGCTGAAATTGTGACCGAACTGAATATTGCCAGTAAAATGAGTTTCGTATCTACCGGAGGCGGAGCTTCACTCAAGTTTCTCAGCGGTGAAAAATTGCCCGGCGTAGAGGTGCTTGCAAAAAAACATGAATAAATTAAACCTGATGAAAGAGCTATCCCAAGCGACCCCCAGCAAGATTGTACTGCTGGTAATAGACGGACTGGGCGGTTTACCCCACCCCGAAAGCGGGCAGACCGAACTTGAAACTGCCCATACCCCAAATCTGGACGAATTAGCCGGTAAAAGCATCTGCGGCATGTCCAGCCCGGTTGCAGCCGGTATAACCCCCGGCAGTGCCCCCGGCCATCTGGCACTTTTCGGTTATAACCCGGTTGACTGCCTTATAGGACGGGGCGTGCTGGAAGCGCTGGGTATAGATTTTGATCTGAGGCCCGGAGATGTGGCAACCCGCGGAAACTTCTGCACGGTAGATGCGCAGGGGCTGATTTGTGACCGCAGAGCCGGGCGGGTTTCAAGCACAGTCAGTGCTAAACTTTGCGCCCTTCTGGACAGACAAGAGTTCGAAGGCATTCAGGTAATTGTAAAACCGGTCAAAGACCACCGTTTGGTGGTAGTATTCCGCGGCAGCGGTTTGTCTGAAAAGGTGACTGATTCAGACCCTCAAAAGCTTGGGGCTGCCCCCAAAGAGGTCAAACCCTTAGCTGAAGATGCCGGCCTTATGGCCAGAGTAGCAAACCAGTTTTTGCAGTTTGCAGCCAACGCCCTCAAAGACCATGCCCCGGCAAACATGATACTTCTGCGGGGGTTTTCAGAAAAACCCTGCTTTACCACTATGAATGAGATTTATAAGCTTAAAACGGCCGCTATTGCCAGTTACCCCATGTACAGGGGACTTTCAAAGGTAGTGGGTATGGATGTATTACCCACCGGCCCGACCCTGAATGATGAAATAGCCACTTACAAGGCTAACTTTGAAAAGTACGACTTTTTCTTTATCCATGTAAAAGCCACAGATGCCGCCGGTGAAGACGGTGACTTTGAGCGCAAAGTAAAAGCACTGGAAGAACTGGATAAGGTACTGCCTGAAATACTGGCCTTAAAGCCGGATGTGGTGGCCGTAAGCGGTGACCATTCCACCCCGGCCGTTATAGAGGGACACAGCTGGCACGAAGTACCGGTGCTTATTTATTCTAAATATTGCCGTCCGGACAAAGTCTGCCGCTTTTCCGAAACAGACTGCCTGCAGGGCGGACTGGGACATATACCCGCCACTGATATTATGCCGCTGGCCATGGCTAATGCCCTTAAACTCGGTAAATTCGGAGCCTAGGAGCAAGCCGTATGAGACAGATTATTATTGCCGGGAACTGGAAAATGAATACCACTCTTTCCGAAGCTTGTACACTAGTGCAAGGCATGAAATATGAACTTGACCAAATAAGCGGCATTCAGAAAATAGTCTGCCCGCCGTTTATATCTTTAGCCCCGGTAAAAACCATACTGGACGGCAGCAGTATCCATTTGGGTGCTCAAAACCTTTTCTACGAAGAAAAAGGGGCTTACACCGGAGAAATTTCCCCCCTGATGCTGCAAGATATCTGCCCATATGTGATTATAGGCCACTCTGAAAGGCGGGCCTATTTCGGCGAGACCGGACAAGTAGTTAACCGGAAGATAAAAGCCGCCCTTCAGGCAGGTATAATGCCAATAGTGTGCGTGGGCGAAAAACTGGAAGAGAATGAAAACGGCCAGACCCGCCAAATACTGGAAACCCAGATGAAAGAGGCTTTAGCCGGGATTAACCCAAGCAGTATCATAATAGCCTATGAGCCTATCTGGGCCATAGGCACAGGCAAGGCTGCCACTGCAGCGGAAGCCAATAACACTATAAGTTATATCCGCAAGGTATTGGGTGATATATGGGGCAATACCGCATCCCGGATTACGCCTATTCTATATGGCGGCAGCGTAAATGAAAAAAATACTGCCGAACTTCTTTGCCAGTCAGATATAGACGGAGCTTTGGTAGGCGGAGCTTCCCTGAAAGCAGAGTCTTTTGTCAGCATATGCCGCCAGGCTGCTGATGTAAGAAAATAAACGGGGATATTAGTTAATCATAGTTTGCCTAAACCCCTTTTAGGCCCTGTAAGAGAGCCAATGAAGAGAACTGACAGCACCGCCAAAGCAACCGCCCCAAATCCGCCCTTAGCGCCTCTACTGGTCATTCTGGGCAACACCGGCTCTGGCAAAAGCGCCTTAGCCCTGAAACTGGCCAGAGAAATTCCTGCCGGAATAGTCAATGCGGATAGCCGCCAGATATATTCCCAGATGGATATAGCCACCGCCAAACCCACACCGGCAGAAATGTCAGAAATACCTCACTACCTGTACAGTTTTATCCAGCCTGACCAGCCTTTCAGCCTGGCGGAATACCAGTCACTGGCTTATCAGGCCATAAATAAGCTGCATACCCAAAACCGTTTGCCAATACTGGTTGGGGGAAGCGGTCAATACCTGAAAGCAGTCCTTGAAGGTTGGAGTATTCCCCAGATAGCCCCTGACGAAACTTTCCGGGCGGCCATGTTTGAAAAAGCCGAAAAAGAAGGGGGGGCGTCTATTTTTGCAGAACTTGTAAAACAAGACCCCCAAGCAGCAGCCAAAATAGACCCCCGCAATATCCGCCGGGTTGTACGGGCACTGGAGGTTATAAATAAAACCGGTGCTGAATTTTCCAAGCTGCAGACTAAAAACCCGCCTCCGTACAGAGTACTTAAAATCGGTATTCATTTAGCCCGTGAAGAACTTTACCGCACCGTTGACTTGCGGGTGGGAAAAATGTTAGAACAAGGGCTGGAAGCGGAAGTCCGCCATCTGCTGGAACAGGGCTATGCGGCTACTTTACCGTCTATGTCCGGCATAGGTTACCGCCAGATAGCCAAATATATAGGGGGTGAAATCAGCCTGAGTGAGGCAATTGAGCAAATGCAGTTTGAAACTCACCGCCTAATCCGCCAGCAGAATACTTATTTCCGGCTGGCTGACCCTGATATACACTGGATAACACTGGAAGAAAGCATGGATAGCGGGATTATCAATTTAGTCCGTAATTTCCTGGCTGACGGAGGAAAAGAATGAAATTTACTAAGTTACAAAGTGTAGGTAATGACTTTGTGCTGATAGACCCTCAGGGTGAGGATAAAGACTGGTCAAAACTGGCACTCCACATGTGCCACCGGCATTTCGGTGCCGGGGCTGACGGGCTGATGCTTATTTTACCTTCAGCCAAAGCTGATTTCCGTATGCGGATATTTAACGCGGACGGCTCTGAGGCCGAAATCTGCGGCAACGGTCTGCGTTGTCTTATTCATTACATAGCTGCCAACAATCTGATTGGCAACAGGGATGAACTAAGCATTGAGACTCTGGCAGGCATACGCAATGCCCAGATATTTGCCGACGGGCGGATACGTACCACCATGGGTAAACCCATGTTTGAAGCCCACCAAATACCTGTTGCCGCCGAACCGGACCCCAAATACTATAACGGGCAGCTTATTTCTGACTTTCCGTTAAATATCAATAACCGCAGATTACTCCTTTCCCTGGTATCCATGGGCAACCCCCATGCCATACACTTTTGCACCAAATCTGTAGAAGAATTCCCCCTAGGTGAAGTTGGCCCACTGGTGGAAACTCATAAAGCCTTTCCCAAACGCACTAACTTTGAGGTTGCAAACATTCTGGACAGTGAACATATCAAAGTACGTGTTTGGGAACGGGGGGTAGGGGAGACTCTGGGCTGCGGCAGCGGAGCATCTGCCGTGGCGGTTGCCGCCCAAATACTTGGGTATGTCGGAAAATTTGTTTACATAAAGTTACCGGGCGGAACACTGGGCGTTGAGTGGGATGGCCATAATGACGTCTATCTGACCGGAAAAGCTGAAATTATATACACGGGAGAATGGTTGAAAGATGAAACTGTCTAAACGGATTGAAAATCTGCCGCCGTATCTTTTTGTCCAGATAAGCAAAAAGATAGCTGAGAAACGCGCTAAAGGCGAAGAGGTAATCAGTTTCGCTATTGGCGACCCTGATTTACCGACGCCCAAACATATACTGGCGGAACTTTGCAAAGCGGCTGAAGACCCGGCTAATCACCGCTATCCCGAAACCGAAGGATTGCCGGTGTTGCGTAAGGCTATGGCAGAGTGGTATGAAAAACGGTTCGGGGTAAAACTAAACCCTGATACCGAGGTATTGCCTCTTATAGGGTCAAAAGAGGGCATAGGGCACGCTGCCTGGTGCTTTCTTGATCCCGGTGATGTTGCACTGGTGCCAGACCCGGCCTATCCGGTATATGCCATCAGCAGCCAGCTGGCAGGCGCAGAGGTATTTTATATGCCGCTGAACAAAGAAAACAACTTCCTGCCGGACTTTAACGCCATACCGCAAGATGTACTTTCTAAAGCCAAAATTCTCTGGATAAACTATCCCAACAATCCCACCGGTGCAGTGGCAGGCTTGGACTTTTTTAAGGAAGCAGCGGAATTTGCCGCTAAACACAATCTGGCAGTCTGCCATGACGGACCGTACTCTGAAATAGCTTTTGACGGCTACAGACCTGTAAGTTTTCTTGAAGCTGATGGTGCCAAAGAGGTAGGGATAGAGTTTCATTCTCTTTCCAAAAGCTACAATATGACCGGCTGGAGGATTGGCATGGCCGTTGGCAATGCCAAAATGATAGACGCCCTGCGGCGGTTTAAATCCAACCTTGACTCAGGTATTCCTCAGGCTATCCAGCTGATGGCAATAGCGGCTTTGAACGGCTCCCAAGATGTGATTAGCCAGAACTGCGCCGTATATCAGCGCCGCCGTGACCGCCTGGTGGAAGCCCTGCGCAACATCGGTATGGAGGTTACAGCCCCAAAAGCCAGTTTATATATCTGGGCACCTGTACCCGAAGGCTATACTTCAGCCAGCTTTGCTACTGAACTTCTGGATAAAACCGGTGTTGTAGTTACACCAGGTACGGGGTATGGCACATCCGGCGAAGGGTACATAAGGTTATCACTGACCGTACCTGACGAACAACTGGAAAAAGGCATTGCCAAGCTTGCCAACTTCAAGAGCCAAGCATAGATAACAGATAAGTAACGGTACTAATAACGACCCGCTTCGGCACAAAAAGAATCCCGGAGTGAGTCGTTATTTATTAAGTAAACAGCACAATCAGATAGGGGGGTTTTAATCAGCACCTAATCAGGATTGCATAAATTCTTTATGACTAAAATTTATTTCAGATGGAAACTCAAAACGGAGGCTAAAACTTGCACAAACCGAAATATTTGTAATATATTTTTAACTGCATTATTTATGTTAAGTTGTATTTTTACTCGTGTTTATTACATAACATATATAGTGCGAACCATTCCAAAGCTTAATTTTAAGGGTTCCACCACAAACCAATAATCAGGAAAATAGTTTATATATATTTTGTAATATATCTCTGACTTTTGCTTACAGATAAATACATGGATATTTTAGAAAAACTGTTCAGAAAATTTAGCCAATACCCTACAGGCCTTGACCCCGCTGCTCAACAGCAATCACACTGCCTAAAACCTACTAATAGTAAGTTATGCTGATGTTAATTGAGCATAATACATTAAAGGGTAATAATTTATTAAGGGGATTGTATTGCCCACCCTTACAAAAGCCCTAGATTTGGATTCTAGAGGCTTGTATATTTCATACGTTTATTCGGCTGTATCTCCCGTCTGGCCAAGCTCATTTAGCTTGTTCAGAGCCTTTGTTTCTTCTTCATCTATAGCTGCTAAATCATAATAGAAATAATAGTCTTCACAGGCACCCTTTTTGGACAATAATTCTCTCCGGCGGCTAAGCACCTTTGATAATTCATCCAGACAGGACATCATACTATCAGCCAGTTCTTTTTCCATTTATCACCGTTATTTCTTTCCGCCGACATCTTCATCATAAACCGCGTATCCGGGATTAAACCCCATGCCAATCAATTTTTCTTTCAGCCTGAGGTTAAATTCAGCTAAGCCCCAGTGCTTCGCAGCTGAAATAAGCACTGTATCTTCCGCCACCGGGCATTCCGCCTTCAATAAGCTTAAAGCCTCATCTTCAGTCCATTTGCGGCTGTTATCCAGCTTCAGGTCTATCTTATTCATAGCCGTCAGGCGGGGTTTTTCAGCTACCCCCATATCTCCAAGTATTTTTTCCACTGTCTGGCACTGTTCAAAGGCATTTTTCGCTGTTATGTCAACCACGTGCACCAGCAGGTCTGCCTGGTTTATTTCTTCCAGCGTAGCCCTAAAAGCCTTCACAATAGCCGGGGGTAACTTCCGGATAAACCCTACTGTATCTGTCAGCAGTACATTACCAAGTCCGTTTATATACATTCTCCTGGTAGTCGGGTCAAGCGTGGCAAAAAGTTTGTTTTCAGCCAATACATCAGCTTTGACCACCGCATTAAGCAGGCTGCTCTTACCGCTATTTGTATAACCAACCAGGGAAACCACCGGCACGCCCCGCATACGCCTTCTCTCCCGGTATAAGTCCCGGTGAGTTGTTACGTCGTCCAACTGTTCTTGAAGGTTGCGTATCTTGGTACGGATAATACGTTTATCGGTTTCAAGCTGTGATTCACCCGGGCCTCTGGTGCCTATCCCGCCGCCAAGTCTTTCAAGATGACTCCATTGGCCGGCCAGCCGGGGCAATATATACTGCATTTGAGCCAGCTCTACCTGAAGCTGACCCTCACGGGTATGGGCATGTTTAGCAAATATATCCAAGATGAGCGCTACCCGGTCAATGACTTTAACCCCTAGCGCTTCTTCCAGTAATCTCTGCTGAATAGGCGAAAGTTCATCATCAAAAATGACCAGGTTATAGCCAAGTTCTTTTTTCAATTCAACCAGTTCATCCAGTTTGCCTTTTCCCAGGTATGAGTTTCGGGCAGGTGCCTGAAGTTTCTGGGTCAAACGCCCTACCACTGTTGCACCGGCAGTAAGCACCAACTGAGCTAACTCATCTAAAGAATCCTCTATATCCCAGTTTGCGTTATTATCAGTATCCACCGCCACCAGAACAGCTTTTTCCGGCTGAATTATTACGCTATTTATAGATGCCTTATTAATAATAGCCTCCAGTTATGTAAAGTAAATACATATTTATCTATTATATACCATATTGCTCACATAATTAAGTTAAATCAGGTATTGACACACACCCGCCTGATAAATCAAAATAAATAAGGGCTAGTACCAATGGATTAATACTGTTAGGAGGAAAGACCATGATGACCGTAGCCGAGTTATTTGACCTAAGCGGCAAGGTGGCTATTGTAACCGGTGGTGCAATGGGTATTGGAAAAGGTATTTCCATGCGTTTGGCCGAAGCAGGTGCCAGTATAATGATTCCGGACTTAAACCTTGAAGTCGCCCAAAAGACCGCAGCTGAAATTAAGGCTCTCGGAGGCAAGGCGGCGGCAATCCAGGCTGATGTAAGTAATATAAGTGATGCTCAAAAAGTCGTAGATGCCACCATCAAAGAATTTGGCGACCTGAATATTATGGTGAATAATGCCGGCATTTATCGCTTTATGCCTGCCATAGATATGACCGAAGCCATGTGGGATAAAACCCTTGGCATAAATCTTAAAGGGCTTATGTTTTTCTCACAGGCAGCCGCCAAAGCCATGATAGCGGCAAAACACGGCGGTAAGATAATAAACATTGCCTCTATAGACGGCTTCCGCCCCACCGGCAACTTATCTCATTATGACGCATCCAAGGGCGGGGTAATAATGCTGACCAAGGCTATGGCACAGGAATGGGCACCCCATGGCATACTGGTTAATGCCGTTGCCCCAGGCGGTATAAACACTCCCGGCGCTTCCGCGCTGACGCCCAGCGGAAGTATGTCAACCGAACAATTAATGGAGCTATCAAAATCTTTTGTAGAAAAGCTGCCGCTCAAACGGATGGGCGAACCGGACGATATCGGCAAAGTAGTCCTTTTCCTGGCCAGCGCAGCTGCCGATTATATGGTCGGCGGGGTAATTGTAGCTGACGGCGGCGCTCTTCTGGTCTAAAAGACCTAAGAGTAATTTCTTAAATAACAAGAGGGGGAGTTTTCACTCCCCCTCTTTGCTTTCTATATATATGGTGGGCTCGGTAGGTTTCGAACCTACGACCAAGCGGTTATGAGCCGCCCGCTCTGCCCCTGAGCTACGAGCCCTCAGGATAAAACTGTTTTATACTTCGCGTCCGGTAAAACCAGTGCCGTAATCTTTGACCTTCTGTTCTTTAGCCTCTTCCTGTTTGGCATATTCCACCCAGGCTTCAGGCCCTTTGCCGCAGGTTTTTTCACGCTCTTCACGCCATTTTTTCAACGGATCAGGATTTTTAATTTTATCTTCAGCTACTTTTTGCTGGGAAATCCACATCTTTTCATTAGCAGAGTCTCTGCGGGATTCAGCTCCATCTTTAGCAAAAGCCACCCCATGGGTAAAATCCGAAATAATACGGGGTGCATCCGCATTGCAAACAGGGCAAGTAGCAGACAAACTGGACTCACTCCGTGGCCTCATAAGTTCAAAGACCTTGTTACACTTTGAACATGAATATTCATAGATTGGCATGAGTTACCTCCGATGAACTTGTTGTCTTTAATCTGCAAAGAATTCTAACACGTTTTATATCTTCGTTCAAGCAGAAAAGCTGCTGTCTTTACTCATAAAACACCTTTGACATGTCAGGGTGTTCAGGTTAGAATAACCATACAAAATCAGCGGGAGTAACTCAGTGGTAGAGTTCCTGCCTTCCAAGCAGGCTGTCGCGGGTTCGAGCCCCGTCTCCCGCTCCATACTTTCCCCCTGTTTATATATCTAACTGAAAGCCTTACAGCCGGCTTATCACTGTATCCAGCCTGTCCTTATAACCAGGCCAGTAGCGCAGTACCAGCCTGACAAATGGATTGCGCTGCATTTTTATTGTATAGCTGATATCCGCTGCCCGTTTTATTATCCCTTCTTCATAAGTAGGATAAATATGGGGAATGGTATGCAGTTTTGAAAGCGGCTTATTCAGGCACTTTACTATTTGCAGTTCATGGACAAGGTTTTCGGCATGAGAACACAGCAGATGTGCCCCTATCAGCCTGTCATTTTTATCAAGTATAAATTTACACAGACCGCGGGTATCATGGTCCATAACCGCCCGGCGCACTTTAGTAAGCGGATAGCGGATAACCCGCACATTATTACCATATTTCCGCCGGGCTTCATCCTCGGTTAAACCGATATGAGCCATTTGAGGTTCGGAATATGTTACCCAAGCCACATCTTCATACCTAATGCTCTGCTTAAACGGCAAGCAGGCGTTACTTGCCGCCAAAATAGCCTGTTTTTCAGCCATCATACCCAGTTGGATAGGTCCGGCCACATCACCGGCTGCAAAGATGTTTGAAGAGCTGGTTTGAAGCCTGTTATTGATACTGATACCCCGGGGGGTATACTTAACACCAGCTTTTTCCAGTGCAAGACCGGCTACATTTGCCCGTCTGCCTACTGCTACCAGCACCGTCTCGGAAGATATTTCACTAATCTTGCCTTCACGCGTCTGCATTTCAAGTTTCAGACTGCCATCAGTCTGACTTTGAAAGCGAACAGCTTTAGTGGATATATGAATATTTAAGTTTTCTTCAGCATTCAGGTATTCCAGTAACAAGGCACTTAGTTCGGTATCGTCCTTCGGCAATATACGGTCTGCCATTTCAATGATATCTACTTTGCAGCCCAGCCAGGCAAAAGCCAGCCCCAACTCAATACCGGCCGGACCCCCGCCTAACACTATCATAGAAGATGGTATAGCCTTTATGTCAAAGACAGTCTCATTAGTATAATAGGGTATATCAGACAGTCCTTCTACTGGGGGAATTGCCGGGCTTGAGCCGGTTGCAATAATAAAGTGCTTGGCAGATATAAGCTGTCCGTTTAGACTTACCTGATGCCGGCCGTTGAATACCGCCTCACCATTTAATATATCTATGCCCGTGTTTACTAAACTTGCAAAATCATCAATCCGGGAAATATTTTCCAGCACCGAGTGCAGGTATGGCATAACATTTTCTGTTTGCAAGTTTACGCTGGCCAGTTTGGTACCGCTGCGGTTATAGTTGTTTAATTGACGGATACGCAGACCCAGCTGGAGTAAAGCCTTAGACGGCACGCAGGCATTCCAGGTACAAGCCCCGCCCAGCTTACCCTTCTCCACTATGGCCACTTTTTTGCCAAGACCATTTGCAAAAACAGCGGCAGTAAATCCAGCCAGCCCGCCACCGATAACCACCAAATCATATTGATATTTCATATCTGTTCTCTTTCTGCCTGGCAAATCTCTTAACCCAACACAGAATCTAATCCCTCCCCCACCCCGTTCACACTCTATATCAGCGAACCAATCTTTATATTATGTAATCTACAGCCAGGCAAATGTTAATTTTATTCTATCAGGCACTAGCGGCAAGTCAATGCTTTTTTGAGTAAAAAAGAAACTAAGCTTACAAACTAAAATATCCATTCTGAAACTTGGCTGTATATCTTCTTAAGGCAGTCAAATGCAATTAACTCTGGCACAAGAGGGCAAAAACAGCTTTTAAAGTTAGTCTAAATATGAAGAGTTAGTCTGAAATAAAGAGGCACAAAACAGAAGCCAGGTAGACTGGAATATACAGATTGGAAACATATGGAAGGCCAGGATAGAGTTTAGAAAAAAAGGGCCTGGTCGGGGTGAGAGGATTCGAACCTCCGACTTCAGCGTCCCAAACGCTGCGCGCTAACCAGACTGCGCTACACCCCGCAGGCGCCAGTATAACAAAGCTATATTATAGGGTCAAGGACGATTGCCCCAGGACTAGCGGCAATCAGGGCAGATATCAAAAAACTCTGCCGGAACCTCGGTGGTATTCAAGATATGCTTGACCTGTTTTTCGGGAATCCATTCGGCGCCGCACTTGGCACAGCGCTTAAGTTTAAAGCTGACCTGGCAGTTAGGCCAGGTAATAGTACGCATACCATTCCCGTCTTCCATCTTTATAGCCCCGGTTGGGCAGATATAAGCACACGAACCACAGGCAATACAATCTGTTTTATCTTCGTAATAGGGCAAGGCTACTTCACGGCTGGTGCCCCTGCTTACCAGGCTTATAGCGCTCTTACCCACTACCTCAGAGCAAACTCTGGTGCAAAGGGCGCATAAGGTGCACAGATTTTCAGGTTTTTCACTTTCAAACCGGGAGCAGGTAACCCCCAGTTTCTTAGCCATAGCCTGAACACCCTCGGACTGGGGACAGCGTGCCAGCAGCAGCTCTATAACAGTCTTGCGGATATTGGCAATCCGCTCATTCTGGGTGCTGACAGCCAAACCCTCTTCAACCTCATACAGACAGGAAGCCACCAGTTTTTTGCGGCCTTTCCGCTCAATTTCCACCATACACAAACGGCAGGCTCCATAAGCTGAAACCGCTTCATCTACGCATAGGGTAGGAATAAAAATACCATGCCGGTTGGCTACTTCCAGTATTGTCTGACCTTCTTCTGCCTGATATTTCTTGCCGTCTATGGTTAAATTTATCATAGCCACCCTACCTTATCTGATTTCTACGGCGTGGAGCTTACAAGCATCAAAACACGCACCGCATTTAGTACATTTGCTCTGGTCAAGTATGACCGGCATCTTTTTACCCTGTGAAATAATAGCCCCTGTCGGACAGGCTTTGTAACATAAACCGCAGCCGGGGCAATTGGCATCAATGATGTTATAAGTTATAAGGGCTTTACATTCCTTAGCCGGACAGGTCTTCTGGCGGATATGGGCTTCGTACTCATCACGGAAGTATTTAATGGTAGATAAAACCGGATTAGGAGCACTGCCGCCCAAAGCACATAAAGAAGCGTCCTGTATCGCTTGTGAAAGCTGCTCCAGAAGCTCTATATCTCCCTCTTCGCCTTCGCCCTTGGTTATTCTTTCCAGAATCTGGCGCATACGCTTGACACCCTCACGGCAGGGTACACATTTGCCGCAGGATTCTCCTTCAAGGAAGCTCAGGAAGTAACGGGCAATCTCCACCATGCAGTTATCTTCGTCCATAACAATCATGGCACCCGAACCCATCATAGAACCGGCCTTGGTAAGTTCATCAAAGTCTACCGGCAAATCCAGCATACTTTCGGGCAGACAGCCGCCTGAAGGGCCGCCGGTCTGAATAGCCTTGAATTTTTTGCCTTTGGGAATGCCGCCGCCTATATCATATACAATTTCCCGAAGGGTAATACCCATGGGAACCTCAATCAGGCCGGTATTGTTTACCTTACCCACCAGTGAGAATATCTTGGTTCCCTTGCTGCCCTCTGTACCTATTTTGTTAAACCAGTCTGCTCCTTTTTCTATAATCAGGGGTATATTAGCCCAGGTTTCCACATTATTCAGGGTGGTAGGCTTGTCATGCAGACCCTTTTCAGAGGTATGAACATACTTGGCACGGGGTTCGCCGACCTTGCCCTCCAGAGAGGCCATAAGGGCCGTGGACTCACCGCAGACAAAGGCACCGCCACCCCGGTTGATATGGATTTTCAGGTCAAAGCCGCTGCCCAGTATGTTTTCACCCAGCAGACCATAGTCTTCGGCCTGTTTTATAGCCAAAAGGGCGTGCTTTACAGCCATAGGATATTCATCACGGATATAAATATAAGCTTCATGAGAGCCAATAGCATAAGCACCGATAATCATGCCTTCTATAACGCTATGGGGATTGCCCTCCATAAGTGAGCGGTCCATAAACGCACCCGGGTCACCCTCGTCACAGTTGCAGATTACATATTTTACCGGGTCATGGGCGTCCCGGCAGGACTTCCATTTCCAGCCGGTGGGGAAACCGCCGCCGCCCCGTCCGCGCAGTCCGGATTTGATAACCTCTTCCACAATTTCTTCCGGCTTCAGGCCAGATATAGCCTTGGCCAAGGATTTATAGCCGCCCACCGCCAGATAGTCATCTATAGAGGTAGGGTCTATATTGCCGTTGTTGCCGAAAACCAGACGCATCTGTTTTTTATAGAAAGGCACATCATGTTCATGCACCTTTTTGTCTTTGGTCATGGGGTCAACATACAGCAGGCGTTCAATAACTTCATTGTTTTTTATGGTTTTTTCAATGATTTCTGGTATATCTGAAATCTTCAGGCGCTGATAAAAAATATTCTGGGGGCGGATAACTACCAGCGGGCCGCGTTCGCAAAAGCCGTGACAGCCAGTAGTTCTGACCTCAACCTTATCTCCCAAACCGGCTTTGGAAAGCTCTTCCTCAAAGGCATCGGCAACTTTTTTAGCCCCGTAAGCCTGGCAGCCGGTACCGCAGCAAATAGCAATAACCGTCTTTTGGGAATTCCTGTCTTTAAGGATTTCCTGCCGTTTGGCCTCAAGTTCGGCTACACTGTTAAACTTTTTAATTGCTGTATTAATCATCCTGGCATCCCTCAATCAAAGGTTTGACCTTTTCAGTAGTCATATTGCCTACATACTGCCCGTCCACTACCACCACAGGCCCCAAAGCACAGGCGCCCACGCAGTTTACGGCATCAAGGCTGAATTTCATGTCTGCGGTATTTTCACCGGCACAACAACCCAGTTTTTCAACCAGTTTATCCAGTATCTTATTAGCACCGCGTACGTGGCAGGCAGTACCCATACATACATGAATAGAGTGTTTGCCCTTGGGTTTCAGGCTGAAAGCCTTGAAGAAAGTGGCCACACTGTAAACCTGGCTCATGGGAACACCCAAGCCCTCGCTTACGGTCTCCAGAGCGGGACGGGGAAGATAGTTGAACTCAGTCTGGATATCCTGCAGTATAGCTACCAGCATACCCTTGTCTTTGGCATATTTATCCAGAATATTTTTAACTTTTGGCGCTACTATTTCTCTAGTTTCGGTGCACATGCCGCCCTCTCTGCAATCTTATTGTATTCCAGCTGAACTCTTTCCTGAATAAGGTCCAGAGATTCTTCTGTCAGGTGGCGGAACCGCCGCTGAAGACTGGTGTACTCACGCAAAGGCTTAAGCTCAGGCGTTTCCATGCTCATTTTGTACTGGCCGTTAACAACCTCATACAGCGGGAAAACACCGGTTTCAACTGCCAAACGCCCTATCTTCACGGTATCTTCAGTGGCACAGCGCCAGCCGGTGGGACAAACAGATAAACAGTGTATATAGGCCGGACCGTCAGCCGCCAGGGCCTTACCTACTTTTTCAATCATATCAAAAGGATAGCTAGGGCAACAGGTAGCCACATAAGGAATATTATGGGCCACAGCTATGGCCAGCATATCTTTTTTCCATGAGAACTGGCCTTTGCCTACTTTACCGGCCGGTGAGGTAGTGGTGGACGCACCGAAAGGGGTAGCCGAGGAACGCTGGATACCGGTATTCATATAAGCTTCATTGTCAAAACAGATATAAGTGAAGTTATGCCCGCGTTCCATAGCGCCTGAAAGTGCCTGAAGACCAATATCCACAGTTGCACCGTCACCGCCAATGGCTACAATCTTTATATCCCTGTCCTCTATCCTCTTTTTCCGTTTAAGCACCTTTATAGCTGACTCAACGCCAGAGGCAACTGCGGCTGTATTTTCAAACAGGGTATGTATCCAGGGTAAACGCCATGAGGTATACGGGTACTGGGAAGCGATAATTTCCATGCAGCCGGTGGCATTCACTATTATGGTGTTTTCATCCATAGCCTTGGTAGCCAGACGAACTGCCAGAGCCTCACCGCAACCTATACACCCGCGATGACCGGGGGCAAATAACTCACGCTTGGGCAGTAGCTTGGGAACAAATACTGAATAGTTCTGCATCACGCCCTCACTCCATATATTTCGTATTCGTTGGGACTGCCTTTTTCAGCAATCTCCAGACCTCTTTTCATGATATCTTCAAAATTGGCAACAGTTATATCCCGTCCGCCCAAACCGCCGATAATGCTGACAATCTTGGGCTTTTTCTCCAGCGGATACAAAGCAGCCTTAATTTCAGAGCAGACCGGCCCGCCCGGACCGCCTATTGACAGAGCACGGTCCAGAACAATAAGGTTTTTGGCATCTTTAACCGCGTCCCGCAACTCTTCAAACGGGAAGGGACGCCACAGCCGCAGCCTTACCAGACCGACACTCATACCATCATCACGCATTTTATCAATGGCGGCCATGGCAGTCTCAGAAAAACTGCCCATGGTGAACAACAGGTTCTCAGCACCTTCGGTGCGGTAGGTTTCAACCGGTTTGTAAGAACGGCCAAACTGTTTTTCAAAGTCTTTCCAGACTTCCAGAATAACGGCTTTAGATTTTTGAAAATCCTGTTCCTGGGCCCACTTGGCTTCGGTGAAGACCACCGGAGGGGCAAAGTCACCCATAGCATGGGGGTTATCAGGATTCAGGGCATAGGGGTAATCATTAACGCTAAGGAAAGCATCTACCTGTGCTCTCTCAGGCATATCAATAGGCTCAATAACATGGGACAGATGGAAACCGTCCAGGTGAACCATAACAGGTAAAAGCACCCTCTTATCTTCGCCTATTTTAAAAGAACAGATAGCGTTATCAACTACTTCCTGCCCGTTTTCAGTAAATATTTGTATCCAGCCTATATCCCGGCAGGACATGACGTCAGAGTGGTCACCCCAAACTGAAAGGGGGCCTGAAAGAGCCCGGTTGGCAACCGCCATTATGACGGGCAGCCGCATGGATGAAGCCACATAAAGCACTTCGTGCATGAGCTCAAGCCCCTGACCGGCAGTGGCGGTAAAGGTGCGGGCACCGGCTGCCGCCGAGCCCAGGCAGGCACTCAGAGCCGAATGCTCAGATTCTACCGGGATATATTCGGCATCCAGTTCTCCATCGGCCACCATCTCGGCCAAATGCTCAACAATATGTGTCTGAGGAGTAATGGGATAAGCGGCAATAACATCAGCATTGCAAAGCCCGACTGCCTCACTCAGAGCGATAGAAACTTCTACGCCTACTCTGGCCATTATTTCTCCTCCTCATCCTTCATAACAATAGCCCCGGTGGGACATTCATGGGCGCAGATACCGCAACCCTTACAATAGAAAAGGTCGGCCTCAAAAAAGCCCTCTTTGGTTTCATTTATACAAGCTTCGGGGCAGAATACATAACACAAGCCGCACTTGATACATTTTTTAAAATTATGCACAGGCAGCTGGGAACGCCAGTCACCAGTCTTATACTGACTGGCATTTCCGGGTTCACTGACTATACAGCCAGGGGTCATTTCCTGCCAGGTAATCTTATTTTCCTGTTTAGCCAACTTTAAGCTCCTTTACAGCGGTCTCTTCCAAGGCCTTTTTCATAGCCGCCATATTTTTGGCAGCCAGCTTTCCGAAGCGGTGTTTCAAAGGTTCTTCGAAGTCTTCTATACCTGCCAGACCGGTAGCCTTGATAAGAGCGCCAAGCATGGTTGTATTAACGATATTGACACCCAGTAATTCTTTGGCAATAGCGGTGGCATCCACTGTGGCTATTTTCCAGCGGTCACCATATTCAGATACGAAATAATCCAGCGGTTTAGTGGTATTTATAATAAGAGTACCGCCTTCTTTAAGCCCGGAAATAACGTTGCCGATAATAACCAGACTGGGGTCAAGTACTACCACAATATCCGGCTCGCTTATACCGGAACGCTCACGGATAGGTTTATCATCACTGATACGGTTGAAAGATTGAACCGGAGCTCCTCTGCGTTCAGGCCCGAAACTGGGGAAAGCCTGGGCATATTTTCCCTTGCCAATTGCCGCCTGAGCGATAAGCTCGGCTGAGGTTACCGCACCCTGACCGCCACGCCCATGCCATCTGATTTCAATAAAATGTTTCATGTCTATGGTGGTAATCCTCCCCGTTTTATAAAAGTGCCCCTGGAGAGACTCGAACTCTCGCCACCAGCTTCGGAGGCTGGTGCTCTATCCACTGAGCTACAGAGGCATAGTACCCAATTTTACCTTAAGCTATGTTTTTACTCAAGGAAGCTCTTTGCCGTTAGCTTCAGCTTTAGGTTTGAATAAAGGTTTTATCATAAGGGGCATAACGAGGGTAGTCAAAATACTGACAGCTACCGCAATGCCGAAAAGGTCACGGGTGATAGCCCCGGCAATAAGTCCCGCCCCGGCTACGATAAGACCCACTTCACCTCTAGGTACCATACCTACACCGACAATCAAAGCACCTTTATGACTGGTCTTGCCCACAAACCGGGCGGGAAAATAACAGCCGATAATCTTGCCGATAATGGCCAGCACAACTATAACCAGCGCCGGAACAATTACTGCCCAGACTTCCTTCAAATCCACCTGCATACCCAGGTAAGCAAAGAAGAACGGGGCAATAAAAAGCATTATCGGGCGGGTTTGATGGAGTATTTCTTCTTTTTCCGCGGTGGAAGCAAACATAAGCCCGGCTACATAAGCACCAACTACCGGATGCAGACCCACCAGCGTGACCATATAGGAAACCAACAGACCCACAATCAAGGCCATGACTGGCATAGTGCCGGAGGCCTTAAACGGGGTAAGTATATATTTTGAAATATATTTGTGGCCGTACACACCCAGCAAAAGTATACCCAGCCAGACTGCAAAGCCGATAACACCGGTGCCTATAGCACTTAAGGCATTGATACTGCCGCTCTGAGCCATGGAAATAACCACAGACAAAATGACCAGACCGATAATATCATCCACCACGGCGGCAACCAGAATAATAGTGCCCTCACGGGAACTGAGTTTACCCATATCCATTAGTATGCGTACCGTGATACCGATGCTGGTGGCAGTCAGAATAGCACCGATAAAGAGCCATCCGGCAATATGCAAATCAGGGAAAAAGTACATGGCGCCAAAGACACCCAAAGCAAAGGGTACAACAACCCCGCCAATGGCTACCATAGCGCCGGTAAAGCTGTTTTTAATAAATGAGGCCACGTTTGTTTCCAGACCCGCCACAAACAGCAAAACCACAACCGCTATCTGCGAAATAATTTCCATAGGGGCAAATTCGCTCAGATGTTCACCATTCTGGCTGAATACCCCGTCAATAAGGGCAAAGTTCAAAATAACCGGGTCATTGGCAAAAAGGAAATGCCCCAGCAGAAAGGGTGAGATGATAATACCGGCCAAAAGTTCACCGATAACTGCCGGTTGTTTCAGAAAGCGTTCTGCAAAGGCTCCGCCCAAACGGGCAACAAGCAAAATAAGCCCAAAAGAGAGTATAAATTTAAAATAGATTTCTGTTTCCATACCAGTCACTTAAGAATAATTTGATCTATTTTAGCAAAAATACGGCTGATAATCTAATTTATGAGCTGCTATTGCAGAATAACCAAAGGGAAATATATTTTAGAAGAATAAATTTTACCGACTGCCTGCCCGTCAGAAACCCCGGTCCGTCCTGTTTGTTTAAATTTTTCACAGGTATGAGCAATAAGTTCATCCGTCATCCACGAATACCCGTAATAACATTGGCACCTTTACACCCGGCAATACTATCCGGGAAATATATGAGACAAATTTGAATTCGGGGTGGGTTTCATTATATCATTACTCCTGCATTTGGATACATTCCTGATTGGCTTTTAATTTTGCTTGCATTCAAGTAAAATATAGCCTCCGGAGAGGTGTCCGAGTGGTTGATGGTGCTGCTCTCGAAAAGCGGTCTCCGTGAAAGCGGAGCGTGGGTTCGAATCCCACCCTCTCCGCCACAGGGTTTAATAAAAGAATACTTGCAGACAATACGGAGAGGTGCTGGAGTGGTCTATCAGGCACGCCTGGAAAGCGTGTGTCGCCGCAAGGTGACCGTGGGTTCGAATCCCACCTTCTCCGCCATTACATTTAAACACTAAAGCCTTCATAGTTTTGAAGGCTATTTTTTTGCCGTCCAGCCAGCGCATCTCTTCCTTAATAATGTTTTATTGTTTGGATATTGTGCCTGTGCTAGAATTCCCAAAGAACAAGATGCAAAACCAAGACTGCAAATACGCCATAGGATTCAGTTATATAAACGGGGTCGGCCGGGTGCGCCTGAACCTGCTGGAAAGCTATTTCGGCAATCTGGAAAGTGCCTGGCACGCCGGTAAGGAAGCGCTGGTATCAGCCGGGCTTGATAACTCTCTGGCGGAAAATATAGTTGCTTCCCGCCCCAAAATAGACCTGCCTAAAACCCTTGAAACTTTGAAGCGGCACGATATTCAGGTATTCACCCATACAGATAGTGATTACCCTGCCAGACTTAAGCAAATACATGATTACCCTCCCCTTATTTTTGTAAAGGGACAGCTTTTGGGGAATGATGAACTGTGTCTGGGGATAGTGGGCACCCGCCAGCCCACCGTCTACGGCAAACTGACCACCGAAGAACTGGCCGAATCACTGGCACGATCAGGCCTGACTATAGTTTCCGGTCTGGCCAGAGGAATAGATACAGTTGCCCATACTGCCGCCCTTAAAGCCGGCGGCAGAAGCATTGCGGTTTTCGGCTGCGGACTGGATATAATTTATCCATCTGAAAACAGCTGCCTTGCCCGCCAGATAGCTGAAAACGGAGCCCTGGTAAGTGAACACCCGCCCGGAATCCGCCCCCGGCCCGAATTTTTCCCCCGCCGCAACCGTATACTCTCAGGCCTTTGCCGCGGAATACTGGTAACCGAAGCGGGAGAAAACAGCGGGGCTGTGATAACCGCCAATTTTGCACTTGAACAAAACCGCGAGATTTTTGCCGTTCCGGGGAGTATACTATCAGCGGCTTCAGTGGGAACAAACCGTCTTATTCAGGAAGGAGCCAAGCTGGTTTGTTCCGCCAAAGATGTCCTTGAAGAACTGAATATAGGCCTGCTTTCAGTGCCGGATAACACTACCAAAGCTGTACCTGAAAACCAGACCGAAAGCCTGATACTGGATAAACTGGGCTATGAGCCAATACATATTGACCAGCTTTGCCGTGAGTGCGGCCTGGGGATAGCCTTGGTCAGCAGCACTTTGGCCATAATGGAACTAAGAGGCCAGGTCCGCTCTGCCGGAGGCATGAATTATGTGCGCACCCGTGAAAAGAAAGAAATCTACCAGCTGGAGATGAATTAAGCTGTCATGAAAGAAAAACTTGTTATCGTTGAGTCACCTGCCAAAGCCCGTACTATCAGCAAAATGCTGGGCAAAGACTTTAATATTATGGCCACCATGGGGCATATACGGGATTTACCCAAAAGCACCCTGGGCGTAGATGTTGAAAACAGTTTTACCCCCAAGTATGTCTCCTTAAAAGCCAAGGCCAAGGTCATAAAGGAACTCAAAGACGCAGTTAAAAATTCCAAGGCAATCTACCTGGCTACCGACCCTGACCGCGAAGGTGAGGCTATTGCCTGGCATATATCCGAAGTTACCAAAGCAAATCTGGCTAAGCCCAAACGGGTAGTCTTTCACGAGATTACCAAAGAAGCCATAGATAAGGCTTTTAAAAACACCCGCGAACTGGATATGGATTTGGTAAATGCCCAGCAGGCCCGGCGGGTGCTTGACCGGCTGGTAGGTTACAAATTAAGCCCGCTGCTCTGGCGAAAGGTACAACGGGGGCTTTCAGCCGGGCGGGTGCAGTCTGTTTCCCTGAAAATAATTGTTGACCGCGAACGGGAAATAGAAAAATTTGTATCTGCCGAATACTGGAATATAGAAGCCCTGCTGAATAAAAAGGTTAAATCAGCCGCTTTCAAAGCTTCTCTGGCAGGTTATGTAACCAAAGGCAAACTGGAGATACATAACGAATCTGAAGCCGAACAAATTAAAAAAGAACTGGAAGTATCTGACTATCAGGTACTGAAGATAAAAAAGAAATCAAATCTCAGGCAGTCCCCCGCCCCCTTTATTACCAGCACCCTTCAGCAGGAGGCCTGGCGGAAGCTCCATTTTTCAGCCAAGCAAACCATGGTGATAGCCCAGCAGCTGTATGAAGGCCTAAATATAGAGGGCGAAGGGGAAGTGGGTCTTATTACCTATATGCGTACTGACTCTACCAACGTAGCCCGTACCGCCGTAGCCGAAACCCGTGATTATATAAGTGAAAAATACGGCCCGGCTTACCTGCCCAAACAGGCCAGAGTATTTTCAAGCAAGGTTAAGGGAGCACAGGAAGCCCATGAAGCTATCCGCCCTACCCGTATAATCCGCACCCCTGACTTGATAAAAAAGAGCTTGTCTACCGAACAGTTCAAGCTTTACCAGCTTATCTGGCAGCGTATGATGGCCAGCCAGATGAGCCCGGCCGTCTTTGATAATACTACAATAGACATAGAGGCCAAACACCAGCCCTCAAAAACCCGCTACCTGCTTAGAACCACCAGTTCGGTAAATACTTTTCCGGGTTTTACCATTGTATATATAGAAGGCAAGGACGAAGATGAGGAAGCGGCGCAGTCCAGCCTACCGCCCATGGAAGAAGGCGAAGAGCTGAAGCTGAAAAGTCTGGAAGCCAGCCAGCATTTTACCCAGCCTCCTCCCCGTTATACAGAGGCCACGCTAATCAAGGCACTGGAGCAATACGGCATAGGCCGCCCCAGCACCTACGCCCCCACTATTTCCACAATACAGGAACGGGAATACATTACCAAGCTCAAAGGCAGCCTGAAACCCAGTGAACTGGGAATGCTGGTAAATGACCTGCTGGTAGAGTATTTCCCGGATATTATCGGTATAGATTTTACGGCCGCCATGGAAACCGAACTGGACAAAATAGCTACTGAAAAACTGGACTGGGTGCCTATAATCAGGCGGTTCTACGAACCTTTTATAAAAGAGATAGAAGCCGCCAGTGAAAAAATTGAAAAAATTAAACCGCCGGAAGAAGAGCTGGACGAGCTTTGCCCCGAATGCAATGCCAAGCTGGTAGTAAAACGGGGGCGTTTCGGTAAATTTATTGCCTGCTCGCGTTATACCAAAGAAGAGGGCGGCTGCCGTTATACCCGCTCATACCAGATAAAAACAGGTGCCAAATGCCCTGAGTGCAATTCGGATATAGTTGAAAAATACAGCAAAAAGGGCAAGATATTTTACGGCTGTGCCGGTTACCCGAACTGCAAATTTGTATCTTTCTACAAGCCGCTAAGCAAACCCTGCCCGGAATGCGGCGCCCTTATGATCAAGAGCGGCAAGAACTGGGCTAAATGCACCAAGTGCGGCAAACGCAAAAAACTTGAAGATGAAAGCTAAATGCAGGAGAATTTTAACAAATACCTTGAATATCTGACGGTAGAAAAAAATGTTTCGGCTTATACCCTTAGAAACTACCGCACAGATTTGATTGGGTTTGTTAACTACCTGATTGAAAAAAAAGTGAGTTCTTTTGACAAGGTAGACCGCTATATTTTGCGGGATTATATGTCCAGCCTGATAGAAAAAGGGATTGTTAAGGGCAGTATCGCCCGTAAACTTTCAGCTGTACGTTCTTTTTACCGTTACCTTATGCGGGAAGGTCTTATTCAGAAAAACCCCACCCTAAATGCCTCCAGCCCCCGTCTGGATAAACGCCTGCCGGAGTTTCTGACTACCGCTGAAGTTAATAAACTGCTGCGGATACCTGATTCCTCCACCCCCCAGGGTTTGCGGGACAAAGCATTTATGGAGCTGCTTTATGCCAGCGGCCTGCGGGTGAGTGAGCTGGTCAAACTGGATATAGAAAACCTGGATTTGCACTCCCACCAGATACGGGTCTGGGGCAAAGGGTCTAAAGAACGCATAGTTCTGATGGGTCTGCCTGCAATCCAGTCAATCCAAACCTATCTAAACCTGGGCAGACCTTTGCTGAAAGGCAAGCGGAATACTCCGGCTTTATTCCTTAATCCAAACGGCGGCAGACTGAGTGCCCGCAGTTTTCAGGAAAGGCTGGATAAATTGGCACACCAAGCCGGTATTGAAAAACACGTACACCCCCACATGCTGCGCCATACCTTTGCCACTCACCTGCTGGACGGCGGGGCAGACTTAAGGGTAGTACAGGAGCTACTCGGCCACTCAAACCTTTCTACTACCCAGATATATACCCATGTTACCAAAAGCCAAGCCCGCAAAGTCTATATGTCCAGCCACCCGCTGGCCAAACCGCAGAATGATATTTCGGGGAGTGAAGACGAATGAAACAGTTAAACACCCGGCTTGCACTCCTGCGAAAGCTTATGGCCGAAAATGAGCTGGATGGCCTGTTGGTGTCCAAACCTGAAAATATTTTTTATCTGTCCGGCTTTACCGGCGGCGAAGGCCATCTGCTTATCACCCAGACACATGCCTTTATTGCGGTGGATTTTCGTTACTACGAGCAAGCGGAAAATGAATCCCCTGAATATACCTTATGTAAAGTTACTAACGGAATGTCCCGCTGGCTGCCCGAACTGTTAAGCTCCGAACATATCCGCCGTCTGGGTTTTGAATCTTTCTATATTACTTTTGAAGAATACAGCAAACTAAAGACCGCACTCAGCAAAGGCGGTTTAGATATTTTACTTACAGAAACAGCAGACTTGGCAGGCAAACTGCGGCAGATAAAATCTGAAAAAGAAATAGACGCTATCAAACAGGCCGCCGCCATTGGTGATGCCGCTTTCTCCGCCCTGCCCTCCCTGCTAAAACCGGGTATAACCGAACAGCAACTGGCCTGGGAACTTGAGAAATTTATGCGAAACCACGGCAGCCAGTCTATGCCGTTTGAGGTTATTGCCGCTACCGGGGCAAACTCCGCCCTGCCCCATGCCCGAACCCGCCCGGCCGCTGTGGTTTACGGACAGCCCCTGCTCATGGACTACGGGGCAAAAGTAAACTGGTACGCCAGTGACATGACCAGAACTGTATTACAGGGGAAAGCGGATAGCCAATTTAAGAAAATATATGATATAGTTCTGGCCGCCCAGCAAAAAGCCATAGACCAAATCACCTCCGGAATGACCGGACAGGAGGCTGATACTATAGCCAGAGATGTTATTGAAAAAGCCGGCTACGGTGCCAATTTCGGGCATAGTCTGGGACACGGGGTGGGACTGGAGGTGCATGAAGCACCCCGCCTCAGCCCCAGAAGTACGGATATACTTGAAGACGGAATGGTTTTCAGCATAGAGCCGGGCATATACCTGCCGGGCTGGGGAGGCATCCGTATAGAAGATACCTGCACCCTTAAAAATGGTAAAATAGAATTGCTCTCAAAATCAGATAAACAAAACCCCTATATTTAAAGAAGAAAGGTTTATATGGCCACTGGAAACGAATTAAAGAAAAGCTGCATCATCCAACAGGAAAACGGCCTGTTTCAGGTCATGGATATCCAACATGTCAAGATGAAACACACTGCCCTGCTCCGTCTGAAACTCAAAGACATACGGGACGGGCATACTATGGAACAAACCTTTCAGTCAGACGAAAAGTTCAATCTGGTAAATCTGGAATACCGCCATATGCAATTTTTATATAATGACGAAAACGTTTACCATTTTATGGATGATAAAACTTTTGAGCAGATAGCTCTAAATAAAAGTGTCTTGGGTGACGCTGTCAACTACCTGCTGGAAAACGGCAGTGTCAGGGTAATGACCTTTCAGGAAGAAGCCATCGGGGTTGAGCTGCCGGCATCGGTTAACCTGAAAATTGCCCATACCGAACCGGGTTTTAAGGGTGACACCGCCGCCACCACTACCAAACCGGCTACTTTGGAAACGGGACTGGTGGTACAGGTGCCCTTATTTATAAATAACGAAGACCTAATCAGGGTAGACACCCGCAGCGGCCAATATCTGGGAAAGGCAACCAATTAGTAATGTTAAAAGCTGATTTACACGTCCATACCAATTATTCTATGGACTCAAATACCAAACCCGAAGATTTGATAAAGAGGTGTCTTGAAAAAGGCATAAACTGCATTTCTGTGTGTGACCACGGCACAGCCGAGGGAGCTTTAATGCTGGCTAAAAACAGCCCCATCAAAATAATAGTCTCTGAGGAAGTGCTTACCCCCCACGGAGAGATTATGGGTATGTTTCTCAAGGAGAGCATACCCAGCGGAATATCAGTAGACGAATGTGTATCCCGGATAAAAGCCCAGGGCGCTCTGGTCTGCATTCCCCACCCTTATGACAAGCTAAGGGGTTCGGCTCTGATAGATTCGGAACTGGAAAGGCTGGCTTCCGAAGGGAAAATAGACGTGCTGGAGGTATTTAACTCCCGCACCCTGCTGAACGGAAGCCTTAAAAAAGCCCGCAAACTGGCCAAACAGTATGACCTGCCCACAAGTGCCGGCACAGATTCCCATACCCTGCCCGAAATAGGCACTACCTACGTTACCATGCCTGATTTCAATACCCCCAAAGAATTTATAGCCGCCCTCAGGCAGGGGCGGATAACCGGCCGCCAGAACCGCATGGTACGGATACGGGCGCTGATTCGCAAACTTTCCAAATATATCAAACCGGAGAAATAAGCATGTTTGAACTGGGCTGGTTTTCAACCGCCAGAGGCAAGGGGTCACGCAATCTGCTGACTGCCGTACTGGACAGCATCCAAACGGGAGAGCTTAAAGCCAAAATAAGTTTTGTCTTTTGCAGCCGCGACCCCGGCGAATCAGCCGAAACAGACGCTTTTTTTGAACTGGTAAAAAGCCATAATATACCGCTTATTACCTTTTCCTACCAGAAATATAAGGCCAAGGTAAACGGCAGTGACGAAACTCCCGGCGGCAGCCTGCCCCAGTGGAGACTGGACTATGACAGCGAAGTCTTAAAACGCCTTAGGCCGTATAATCCCCAGTTATGCGTACTGGCCGGCTATATGCTGATAATGGGGCCGGAAATGTGCAGCCGGTATAACATCATCAATCTGCACCCCGCCACCCCCTGGGGACCAAAAGGCACCTGGAAAGAGGTCATCTGGGAGCTTATCCAGCAAAAGGCTGCCGAGACCGGGGCTATGATACATTTGGTAACACCTGAACTGGACAGAGGGCCAGTGGTCAGCTATTGCCGCTTTTCTATTCAGGCAGAGGCCTTCAAACCGCTGTGGGATAGTATTTCAGGGCGGACGGCAGCTGAAATAAAAGCGGAAGAAGGGGAAGAAAATGCCCTCTTCAAAGCTATCCGCCATCAGGGCACTATCCGTGAACTGCCGCTTATAGTCCGCAGTATAAAAGCCATAAGCGAAGAGCGGGTTAATATATGCAAGGGACAAATTACGGATAACCGCGGCCAGGCCATAGCGGGATACGACCTGAGCAGCGAAATTGACCGCATAATTCAGGGGAGAGAATGATATGACTGCTTATCGTCTTGAGGCTATCGGCCTGGGGGCGGTGCATGTGGACCATATATACACTGTGGAACAGATACTCCATGACGGAGAATGCGTGGTTACTGAATCTGCCTCGTTTCCCGGCGGTTCGGGTGCCAATACCATACACGGGTTATCCCGTCTGGGATTAAAATGCGGCTTCATAGGGGCCGTGGGAAATGACCCTGACGGCAATCTGCTGATTAGTGATTTTGAAAATGCGGGTATAGATAACCGTTACCTGTTAGTAAAAAATGAAGCCCAAACCGGCTCTGTGGTTTCGCTTAGCGAATCTTCAGGACGCCGCTCAACTTACGTCAATCCCGGCGCCAATAACTACCTTGACCTTTCTGATGTAAATCTGGAATACCTAAGCCAGGCCAAGCTGGTGCATATGTCCACCTTTTTTAACCAGAATGAGTTTGCCCTGTGCCATGAAATAGCGGAACGGCTGGCACCGGATATACTTTTCAGTTTCTCACCGGGGTCTCTTTTTGCCGCCCAGGGGATTAAAAAGCTTGCCCCCATACTTTCCCGCACCAATGCCCTTTTTACCAACCAGCAGGATATAGAAAAAATGACCCAGAAAAACTATCAGCGGGCGACAGATATGTGTATCCGCAGCGGGTGTGAACACGTGGTAGTGACTTTGGGTGAGAGCCGCCGCTTCCAGCGAAAAGGCAAAATAACCCTGCAGACTTACATACGGGACAAAGACCACGAATGCCATATGGAGTCAACCGTCAGCCTCAGGAAAGATATCCGCACAGTAGTGGATACAATCGGCGCGGCAGATGCGTTTACTACAGGTTTCCTGTTCGGGCTTATGGAAGAAAAGCCTATTGAAGAATGCGGTTTGCTGGGGGATATTTCTGCCCGTTTCTGTATAGGCAAGCTGGGTGCCCGCTCAGGCCTGCCTGACCTTGAGGCGCTGAAGGAGCGCTTTGGTATGCACTATTTTACCAGCTGATTCATTATCTGGCTGAAAGAAAAACGCCCCCTCTGTTACGAAGGGGCGTTTTTCTTTTAGATACGAAACAACCGGTTATTAACTATTTGTTTTCGGGTTTCTGCAAAATCTCATCTATCAGGCCGTATTCCACAGCCTGCTGGGCATTCAGGTAATAATCACGGTCACTGTCATGGATAATTTTTTCCATAGGCTGGCCAGTGTGTTTTACCAGGATATTCCTGAGGATATCCTGCTGGCGCATAATCTCACGGGCGGCAATTTCAATATCTGAGGCCTGTCCCTGAGCACCCCCCATAGCCTGATGCATATGGATGGTGGCATTGGGCAGAGCATAGCGTTTCCCCTTAGCACCGGCACACAGCAAAACTGTAGCCATGGAAGCCGCCACACCCACGCAAATGGTGGACACTTTGGGCCGGATAAGCTGCATGGTATCATACATGGCAAGGCCGGCAGATATTACGCCGCCGGGGCTGTGAATATAAAGGCTTATGTCCTTGTCAGGGTCTTCACGGTCAAGAAACAATAGCTGGGCAATAACCAGATTGGCTACCTGGTCATTTATTTGCGAACCCAGAAAGATAATCCTTTCCTTTAGCAGCAGAGAATAAATGTCAAAGGCGCGTTCGCCTCTGGCGCTGCTTTCAATAACCATAGGTACTACGTTTTCAGGGCTTATCATTTATCTGCCTCCTCTGTTTTTTCACCTTCATCAGATTTAGGTTCAACAGCCTCAAGAGCTGGCTGGAGGGCTATTTCATCTATAAAGGCCATGGTCTTACGGGCCGTAAGGAGCTGAATAAGACGATCTCTGGTATCCGGCTTATTGTAAAAAGCTTTTTCTTCTTCTTTTTTATCACCGGAATCCTGGGTAAGCCTTTCAATTTCGGCATCTACTTCTTCGTCACTGGGTATCAGATTTTCAGTAGTGGCCAGTTTGCCCAGGGCCAGCGAAGATGCCACCCGCTGCTCAGCCAGAGGGCGGTACCGCTGCTGCATATCTGCCGGACTCAGCTGGGAAAGCGTAGCCCGGAATTCTTCAGGGCTCTTTATAGTGCTTTGCAGACGCTGCAGCTGCTGTTCAATTATCTGGTCCAGCTCTGTTTCCACCATAACTTCCGGATAATCTATTTTACTCATTTTTATCAAAGCTTCAACAATCTGGTCTTCAAACTTGGCCTGAGCCTGGTCATCCTGTCTTTCCTGCATATTCTCCCGGATACGCTGGCGAAGCTCAGCCAGAGTATTGAATTCAGGGTTTAATTCGTGGGCAAAGGCATCATTCAGTTCAGGCAGTTTTTCTTCCCTGATTTCCTGAATGGTAACCTTGAAAGCAGCTGTCTTACCGGCAAGTTCCGCCCGGGCATGGTCTTCGGGGAAAACTATGGAAAACTCTTTAGGTTCGCCCACTACCATATCTACCAGATGCTCACCGAAACCGGGGGCGGGATAAATAGCTTCTTCTCTGACAGAATACTGCATATCCTCACGGTTCAGATAAGGTTCGCCGTTCAGGGTACTCTCAACTTTCATAAGCAGCATATCACCCATTTTAACAGGGCGCTCCGCTTTTTCCCAGGTAGCTCTCTGGTGGAGTACTTGGTCTATAACGGTATCAATATTTTCTTCGGTAATTTCCACCTTTTCTTTAGCGGCTCTTATGGTTTTATAATCACCCAGTTCCACTACCGGAGGCAGGGGTATGCGGGCGGAAAATACAAAAGGTTCGGTGGTGACCATGGCTATCTTGGGGGCGGCAAAGGGTTTTATTTCCTCATCATCATTTATAGCCTGCTGGCAGGCTTCGGGGACGATATCATCCACTACCTCATCCAGCATTTTTTCACGGCCGAGGTATTTTTCAAACACGTCTCTGGGGGTTTTACCCTTGCGGAAACCCGGAATTTCCACCTTTTTTACCAGACGGCGGTAAGTTTTGGACAGACCCGCCTCAACTTCAGCCGGATCCATCTCTACCGTTATGCTGGCCTGGCAGCCCTCTATCTTTTTATCTGTTACTTTCATGGCACCTCAATCTAAAAAACTATTCTTTTTCCGTTTGAATACGGATATGTAAATCCCTTATTTGCTTGTCATCTACCACTGACGGAGCCCCAAACAGAAGGTCCTGAGCGGCCTGATTCTTGGGGAAGGGTATGACTTCACGTATGGAAGTTTCCCCTGCCAGCAGCATTACAAAGCGGTCTATACCGGGGGCAACACCTCCATGGGGGGGAGCCCCGAATTCAAAAGCTTCCAGCAGGTGGCCGAAGCGTTCATCTATCTGCTCGTTATTATACCCCAGCAGATGGAATACTTTCCTCTGCAGGTCTGCCTGGTGGATTCTGATACTGCCGCCGGCAATCTCATAGCCGTTGCAAACCACGTCATAAGCCCGGCTGCCTACCCTGGCGGGGTCGGTATCCATAAGGGGCAGGTCAGACTCAAGCGGAGCGGTAAAGGGGTGATGAACCGAATCCCAGCGTTTGCCTTCCTCATCCCACTGGAAGAGAGGGAAATCTACCACAAAGGCAAAACTGAGTTCATTTTTATCACATAAATCAAGCTTTGCAGCCAGATGGTTTCTCATTTCACCCAGTACGCTGTTCACCATTTTACGGGCACCGGCCACAATCAAAATAAGGCCACCCGGCTTAGCCCCGCTGCGTTCGGCTATGGTTTTGATTTCTTCCAGAGTAAGGTACTTGGCAGATACCGATTTAACCATTTCCATAGTCAAATCTTTAAGCTCCCCGCTTTCCGCACCCAGTGAAATGGGTACCAAACCGGCCGCCCCGTACTTCTTAGCCAGATTTATCAGTTCTTCCTGCTGGCTCTTGTTGTACCCGCCGCAACCGGGAGCGGAAATGGCTTTGATAGCTCCGCCCTGGGCAGCCACATTTTTAAAAACACCGAAAGCCGAAGAAGCGCCGATATCGGTAATATCTGCCAGTTCCATACCGAAGCGAAGGTCAGGCTTGTCACAGCCGTATTTCTCCATAGCATCAGCAAAGCTGATACGGGGAAACTTTTTATTATATTTCATATCCGGGCGGACACTGGCTACCAGCCCGGTAAACAGGTCTTCCATGAGCTGCATCATATCATTTTCGTCAACAAAGCTCATTTCCATATCAAGCTGGGTAAATTCCGGCTGGCGGTCTGCCCTTAAGTCTTCATCACGGAAACAGCGGGCTACCTGATAGTATTTTTCCATACCCGCCACCATAAGCAGCTGTTTTAACTGCTGGGGAGACTGGGGCAAGGCAAAAAACTGCCCCGGAAACAAGCGGGAGGGAACCAGATAGTCACGCGCCCCCTCAGGCGTGCTTTTAATCAGAATGGGGGTTTCAATCTCTATAAAACCCCGGTCATTTAAAAACTGCCTCATAAAGCTGACAGTTTTATGGCGGATAATCAGGTTGTTTTTCATGCCCTGGCGGCGTATATCCAGATAGCGGTACTTGAGCCTTAAGCTCTCGTCCACCTCTACCTCTTCGTTAATATAAAAGGGCGGGGTTTTGGCTGTATTTAAGATTTTGGCACCTTCCGCCACCACTTCCACCAAACCGGAGAGCATACGGCTGTTTTCCGTACCGGCCGGGCGGTGGCTGACAGTGCCTTTTACCTGCAGGACATATTCACTCCGCAGTTCTTTACCGATATCCAGACAGGCAGCGGACTGTTCGGGGTTAAATACCACCTGAACAATGCCTTCCCGGTCACGAAGGTCAATAAATATAACCCCGCCATGGTCTCGGCGGCGGTGTACCCAACCTGCCAGAGTAACTTCAGTGCCAATATTTTCCTGAGTTAAGGCACAGCTATGAGTTTTAAGCATGCGCACCTTCTAAATTTAGTCAAGACAATTAGAAAAGATTATATCCTATACATTGTGTTTGTTCAAACGCTGAAAGCTATTTTTTTTCGTATTCGCCCAGCAAAAAATCCACCTCATCCAGCAGGCATTTTACAGCCGCCTCGCCGAAAGCACCCGGCTCTATATCCAGTATTACCCGGCTGTCCTTACGTTCAGACCCCATTACATACACACTGGCACAGGCAGCAGAGCTGTTTTTCACCCGGCTGAAGACCATAGTTCCTTTGAAAATGAAATCTGAAGAAGAGTCGGTTACAGAGTAATTGTCACTGCTGGCACTTTCCAGATGCCCGCCATGTTTGGTAATTAAGTCTTTAAGGGTATCAAAAAGAAGCTCAGGTTTTAGGCGGCTGTATATTTTCCGGTACTCCATGCAGGCCTTCCTCCTTTAGAAACTGTGCAAAACGGTTAACAATATTTTTATCCCTTACCAAGGCAAACTCTATGCCGTACTGGTGCTTTAGACGGTACGGCACACAGCAGCAGCGGCAGCAGTTGCAGATAGAATAAAAATGCTCTTTGCAGTGTACCAGGGTGGTCATCAGCCCGGCCTGCTGGCAGGATATAATAACCTCCAGTGCCTGCTCACGGCTGATGGGCTTAAACTTTCCAAGTGTATCCCGGTAGACATGCCCGCCCGCCCCTATTATAATCTCCGCCATAACCGGGGCATCACAGTTTTTAAAAACCTCACGGCAGCTGCACGGGCCGAGATAAATATTTTCGGACATGTCCAGTATCTCTTTGGCTTCGGACAGATTCAGCAAATACCCGCCATGCTGTTTGCGGGCATAATGGTTGGCATATTTCTTTACCAGACCGCCTGCAAGCGGCCAGCGGCTGAGTGATGCCAGACGCATATACCACTTCAGAAATGACTTCTGGCGTTTGCCGTAAAAGGGCAATAGTTCGTGCATTTTTTTATTATACCAGAACCGGCAGGAAAAGCCTTTCGTATTACCATTTTCTATACTTAAATCATTGCAAAAAAGGGGCTGTCTGATATACTGGGTTCAGTACCTTTTAAAGATTTTACGGGGAGTATTTTGACTATAAATAACCGCAAATCACACTTAAAAGACCTTGACCCCGGCCTGATGAAAGACTGGGAAATAGCCGAAAAGGCCGAAGAATTCCTGAAACCGTCAAAAATGCTGGCCGAGGAACTGGGCCTGACCGAAGATGAAATAATCCCCCACGGCAAATATGTTGCCAAAGTGGATTTTGCCGGGGTACTTACCCGCCTGAAAGACAGACCAAACGGCAAGTATATAGATGTAACCGCCATTACCCCCACCCCGCTGGGTGAAGGTAAAAGCACCACCACTATGGGGCTGGTGCAGGGGCTGGGAAATCTGGGCAAGAAAGTAACCGGAGCAATCCGCCAGCCTTCCAGCGGCCCCACCTTTAATATAAAAGGCTCGGCAGCCGGGGGAGGACGCTCCCAGTGCCTGCCGCTTTCACCCTTTACTCTGGGGCTGACCGGGGATATAGATGCTGTTACCAATTCCCACAATCTGGCCATGGTCGCCCTTCAGGCCAGGATTCAGCACGAAGCGAATAATACAGATGAATTTCTGTCCAGCCGCAGTTTAAAACGGCTGGATATAGACCCTGCCAGAGTGGAACTGAAATGGGCAATAGACTTTTGCGCCCAGTCCCTCAGGGAAATCATAATGGGTATAGGCGGTAAAACAGACGGCTACCAGATGCACTCCGGCTTCGGCATATCCGTAAGCTCCGAGGTGATGGCCATACTTTCGGTTTTTACCGGCTTGGCAGACCTGCGGGAACGCATGAGCAAGATAATTGTAGCCTACCGTCAAAACGGCGAACCGGTTACCACCGCAGACCTTGAGGTAGACGGCGCCATGACCGCCCTGCTCCTTCGGGCGGTAAACCCGAACCTGCTTCAAACTATAGAAGGCCAGCCGGTGTTTGTCCATGCCGGGCCTTTTGCCAATATTGCTATCGGGCAGTCATCTATTGTGGCTGACCGGCTGGCACTTAAACTGGCTGATTACCATGTGACCGAAAGCGGTTTCGGGGCGGATATCGGTTTTGAAAAGTTCTGGAATATAAAGTGCCGCTTAAGCGGCTTAAAACCGGATTGTGCAGTTATTGTGGCTACGGTCAGGGCTTTAAAGATGCACGGCGGCGGGCCCAAAGTAACTCCCGGCGCCCCCCTTGACCCTGCCTATACCACTCCCAATGCGGCGCTGGTGGAAAAGGGCTGCCAGAATATGCTTGCCCACATCCAGACCGTAAAAACGGCAGGCATAAACCCGGTGGTCTGCATAAACCACTTTGCCGCAGACACAGCTCAGGAAATAGATATTATCCGCCGCACAGCCGAGCAGGCAGGTGCCAGAGTAGCTGTTTCCTATCACTGGGCAAACGGCGGTGAAGGGGCAGCCGAACTGGCCGAAGCAGTGATAGATGCCTGTAACGAACCTAATGACTTTCACTTCCTTTACCCCGAAGATATGCCGCTGAGGGAACGGATTTATACCATTGCCCGTAAGGTTTACGGGGCAGACGGCGTTTCCTACACCCAGACAGCCTTGGAAAAACTTGCCCGCCTGGAAAACACGGGCAACACCCAGTTTATGCCCAGCTGTATGGTCAAAACCCACCTCAGCCTCTCGCATGACCCCGCACTTAAAGGACGCCCCGGCGGCTTTACCCTGCCTATACGTGATATACTCACCTATATGGGGGCAGGCCTGGTAGTGCCGGTGGCGGGGGATATCAAACTTATGCCCGGTACTTCGTCTGACCCCAATTTCAGGCGGATAGATATAGATACTCACACCGGCAAGGTTAAGGGCCTGTTCTAAATTGGTCTAATCTGTTTAAAGCTGATAAAATAGTAAGATGACCGAGAAGAAATTTAGCGTCTGCTTTGAGCCCGGCCATAAAATTATAAATGGCCAGAAGGGGGACAGCCTGCTTGATTTGGCTATTGCCGCCGGAACAGGGCTATGTGCCTCCTGCGGGGGCGAAGGCGTATGCGGACGCTGCCGTATAAAACTGGTGGAAGGCGAACTGGAGTGCGAAGACCACCTCCAGATAAGCGCTGAAGAGTTTGCCCAGGGAATACGGCTGGCCTGCCAGAGCCGTCTTATATCAAACGTAACAGTGGAGATTCTGGCCGAATCACGTTTTGATACCGCCCTAAGCGGTGATACTATAAGCTGCACCCTGCAAAGCCAGCCTGAACCTGCTGAAAATAAAGCCGTTTTGCCTCTCCGAAAGGTTTTTCTGAAACTTACCCCCCCGTCCGGTACGGATAACGCAAGTGACCTTGCCAGATTAAAACGTTTTCTTAAACCTGTGTGTCCGGCAGAGCCGGATATAGATTATCACCTGCTTTCGGGTCTTTCCGAAACCCTGCGGGAAAATAACTGGGAAGTAAGTGTGAGTTTGCTTAAAACCCCCGGCGGGGAAAAGATAATAAATATCCAACCGGGAGACCAGACTAAGGCAACATACGCTTTTGCTTTTGATATAGGCACTACCGGTGTCCGCGGACAGCTAGTGGAGTTTACCGAATCTAAGGTGCTGGCACAGGCAACCGAATATAACGGTCAGATACCCTTCGGGGAAGACGTTATCAGCCGGATAAACTATGCTGCCAGAGAGGGCGGTCTTATTCAGCTTCAGCGGGCAGTAGTAAACACCCTTAACAATCTGGGTAACGCCATGCTTTCCGAATACGGACTTACCGCGGAGGATATTTCGTTTGCAACCATAGCCGCCAATACCACCATTACCCAGCTGCTTTACGGGCTTGACCCCAAACACCTCAGGCTTGCCCCGTACGTACCCGCGGCAAATGAGCTGCCGCTGATACCTGCCCGCCATATAAATCTGAGCATCTGCCCGCAGGCATATATATACACCCTGCCCTGTGTTGCCAGCTACGTGGGCGGTGATATAGTGGCCGGAGTAATAAGCACCAATATCCCCCGCCGGGAAGGTTTGGTGCTGTATATAGATATTGGCACCAACGGGGAAATAGTAGTTGGTAACAAAGACTTTATGTTAACTGCTTCCTGCTCTGCCGGGCCGGCTTTTGAGGGCGGCGGCATAAAAAACGGCATGCTGGCCAAACCGGGGGCGGTAGAAGATATTGAACTGGATACCCAAAATTTTGAACCCAAACTTAGCATTATAGGCGGCGGCAGTCCCAAGGGCATCTGCGGTGCAGGTCTTATAAATACGGTATCCGCCCTGCTCAAATGCGGCCTGCTGGGGCAAAACGGCAAATATAACTCAAATATTAAAACCAACCGCCTTCGCAAAGGTGCTGACGGCTGCGAATATGTACTGGCCTTTGGCCGCGAATTCGGGCAGGGACAGAATATAACCCTTTCAGAGGTAGATATAGACAACCTTATCCGGGCCAAGGCTGCCATGTATGCCGGTTACCAGACACTGCTGGAAAGTGCTGGCGCCGGTTTTGACAACCTTGAAAAGGTGATTATTGCCGGGACTTTCGGGGCCAAACTGAATATTAAAAAAGCTATCAATATAGGCTTGCTGCCCGAACTTCCCGAAGAACGTTTCATTTTTGTAGGCAACGGCTCTTTGGCGGGTGCCAGGTTGTGTGCTTTTGATGCCAATGCCCAAACACAGGCCGCTGCCGCCGCCAAAATGATGACCAATGTAGAGCTGTCTGAAAGCACCAGCTTTATGGATAACTATATGGCGGCCATGTTCCTGCCTCATACCAAATCCAGTGATTTCCCTGAGGTATATGCCGCTTTAAGTAAATTTAACGGAGGCAATACTTGACCTATACTATTGCACTGGCAGGCAAGGGCGGGGTAGGCAAAACATCCGTTTCCAGTCTGATTATACGCCAGCTTTTAAAAAACTCTCTCACCCCGGTGCTGGCGGTAGATGCTGATGCCAACGCCAATCTGGGGGAAAGCCTGGGTTTAGACGTGCCGCAGACTGTGGGCGGGCTGATAGCCAGCTTTAACAATGTAAAATTAAACCTGCCGCCCGGCATGACCAAAGAAGCTTATCTGGAATATCAGCTGAATACCACTCTGGCGGAAAGCACAGGGCTGGATATGATAAGCATGGGCCGGGGCGAAGGTGATGGCTGTTACTGCTACCCTAACAGCATCCTGCGCAGTTATATAGACAAGCTCAGCCAGAACTACCGCTATGTGGTTATGGATAACGAGGCCGGTATGGAACACCTGTCCCGCCGCACCACCCAGAATGTAGACCACCTTTTTATAGTATCTGACCACTCGGTCAAAGGGGTGCGGACACTGGGGCGGATACGCCAGCTGGTAGATGAAATGAAACTTAATGTCAGCCAGATTTCTGTTATTATAAACATGGTCACCGGAACGCTTGACCCGCGTCTGGAAGCAGAGATTAATAAACTGGGCATAGCCTATACAGATACCGTGCCGGCAGATGAAATGATACGTGAATTTGACCTGAAGCAAACCCCCCTGCTTAAATTGCCTGACAACTCTCCGGCAGTGCAGGCAGTGGCCAAAATACTTTCAACCCGGCTTGGCATTAAAAACCGTACAGAGGTATCAGAATAATGAGCGCACATATTATAAACGGCACAGAAATAGCCGCCGCCATCCGCGAAGAAATACGCAGTGAAGTAACTGCACTTAAAGCCAAGCACGGCATAGTACCCGGTCTGGCCACCGTACTGGTGGGAGATGACCCTGCTTCGCACTCTTATGTAGACTCCAAAATAAAAATGTGCCAGAATCTGGGTATATATTCAGAGCATCACCCGCTGCCACAGAGTGCCACCAATGAGGATTTGCTGACCCTGATAGCCAGGCTGAATGCAGACCCCAAAATAAGCGGTATTCTGGTACAGGTACCCCTGCCCGTCCAGATTTCGGAAAATCTGGTCTTAAATGCCATAAATCCGGATAAAGATGTAGACGGTTTCCACCCGGTAAACGTAGGCAGAATGTGCCTGGGTGAACCCTGCTTTTTGCCCTGCACCCCCCACGGCGTTCAGGAACTCTTAATCCGTTCGGGCATAAAGATAGAGGGCACCCATGTAGTTATAGTGGGGCGGAGCAATCTGGTCGGCAAACCGCTGGCCAATATTCTGCTCCAAAAAGCCCCGGGGGCAAACGCCACAGTCACTATCTGCCACAGCGGCACTAAAAACCTGCCGCTGATAACTTCGCAGGCAGATATACTGGTATCCGCCATGGGCAAGCCCAAATTTATCACCGCAGATATGGTCAGGCAGGGCGCGGTGGTGATAGATGTAGGCACAACCTGTATAGGCTACACACCCGAAGGCAAGCGGATACTTTCCGGTGATGTTGATTTTGAAGCCGTCAAGGAAAAGGCCTTTGCCATTACCCCCGTACCCAAAGGTGTAGGTCCTATGACTATTATTATGCTTATGCTAAATACCCTGACCGCCGCCAAAAGGGCTGCCGGTCTGGTAAAATAGACAAATACTTTTAACCCCCTCATGGAGGAAAGTTTATGGCATTTGAAATACCCAAAATAAACTACAACGGCCGTATCAAGGAAATAACCCTGGGTGAAGGGCCGAAAGCCGTCACTGTAGGCGGTGAAACTTCCATGCCCTTTTACCTGTTTGAGGGGGAAATGCCCCGCAAACCTAAAATAGCCATGGAAATACAGGACACCCCGCCTGAAGATTGGCCGGAAGATGTTTTAAAGCCCTTTGGGGATGCAGTCAATAACCCGGTCAGCTGGGCTAAAAAATGTGTTGATACATACGGGGCGGAGCTTATCTGCCTTCAACTGGAAAGCACTGACCCGAACGGGCTTGACCGTTCTGCCGAAGAATCTGCCAAAATTGTCCGGGAAGTGGCAGATGCCGTGGATGTACCCCTGATAGTCTGGGGAACGGCTAACCATGAAAAGGACACCGAGGTACTCCGCAAGGCAAGTGAAGCCTGCCCTGATAAAAAGCTTATACTGGGGCCGGTGGAAGAGGGTGACTATAAGAAAATAGCCGCCCAGGCCATGGCCTATAAACATACTATTATCGCTTCGTCACCCATAGATATAAACTTGGCTAAACAGCTTAATATCCTGCTGGGCAATCTGGGCGTACCCGCCGAAGGGCTTATTATGGACCCCACTGTCAGCAGCATAGGATACGGCATAGAATATTCGTATTCGGTGATAGAACGCATCCGTCTGGCGGCGCTCACCCAGCAGGACGAACGTCTCCAGTACCCCCTTATCTGCAATATCGGGCGGGAAGCCTGGAAAACCAAAGAAGCCAAAATACCCGAAGCGGAAAGCCCGGAAATGGGCAATACCGAAAAACGGGCTATTATGATTGAAGCTATGTCCGCTGCTATTTTACTTATTGCCGGGGCGGATATACTGGTAATACGCCATCCGGAATCCATGCGGCTGGCGGGTGAACTGATAGACGAACTTAGCTAACCCCGCCCGCGTAATGCACTTACAGGTAATGCCCTGATTATCAAGGAGGGACATGAAAAATGAGTAATACAGTAGCCGAAGCTTCTATAAATAGCGCCAGAAACATAGTAAATGCCAGTTATAAAATATTTAAACAAGAACTAGCCGCAAACTGCCCTGATACAGCAGTAGGTTTCCCGAATACCGCCTATTTCCTGCCGGTTATTTACGGCATACTGGGTATTCAGGTTGAAAAACTGTCTGATATGGAGGCCGTTTTTGATAAATGCTTCAAAATGCTGCCTCCGCCGGAGGTAAAAGCCGAAGAGATAACCGAGCTGGGTGCGGTGCTGGAGGCCGGTCTGGCCACCCTGTTTGCAGAGGAAATGCTGGAAGCTCTGCGTTATCTGAGCCAGCCGGAATATTACACCAATACCGAAGACCCCACCCCGGATAATATCTGGCTGGGTGCGGCTGATGATATTATTCTGCGTAAACGCGGGGTAGAGTTTGTAGACGGCACCGCCCCCGGTTTTGCCGCCATTATAGGTGCGGCACCTGATAACGCCACGGCCGAAAGCATAGCCGCCGAGCTTCAGCAGAAAAACCTTTATACGTTTATGTGCGGTGAATCTCAAGGCAAGCGTTTTGCCAGCCAGCTGGCTGATGCCGGGGTTGAGCTTGGCTGGACACCCCGTCTGGTTTCCTTCGGGGATGAACCCACCGCCGCCATCTTTGCCTTCGGCTTTGCCGTCAGGGTAGCCCTGTCATTCGGCAATGTAGAGCCGGGCAACCGGGCCAAACTGTTTGAATACAGCCAGGAGCGCATAAAGGCCTTTGTTATGCCGCTGGGAGATATAAGTGACGAATGGTATGCCAATGCCGCCGGGGCGCTAAATTTCGGCTTCCCCATAATTGCGGACAAATCCGTGCTGCCCATTCTGCCGGGGGTAGATACGGTTGATTCAGTGCTGGCAGGCATACCTTATGACCGTATTGTCTCCAAGGCTATGGACGTCCGGGGAATAAAAGTAAATATAACCAAAGTGCCTGTTCCGGTGGCTTACGGCCCTGCCTACGAAGGCGAACGGGTACGGGGTGAACAGATATATCTGGAATGCGGCGGCGGACGCACCCAGATGGTAGAGCTGGTAACAACCGCCGGAATGGATGATGTTACCGACGGCAAAATAGAACTGTTCGGGCAGGATATAGCAAATGTGCCCGAAGGCTCCCGCCTGCCGCTGGCTATAGTGGTAGAAGCAGCCGGACACAAAATGAATGAAGATTACGAACCTATACTGGAACGCCAGATACACCACCTCCTGAACTACGCCCAGGGTGTTATGCATATCGGCCAGAGGGATATAGCCTGGCTGCGTGTAAGCAAAGGCGCAGCCGCCAAGGGCTTTTCCTTAAAGCATATCGGCTCTATTCTCCATGCCAAACTGCATCAGGATTTCGGCGGTATAGTAGACAAAATACAGATAAAACTATATACCACCCCTGAAAAAGTGGCCGAGATAAGCGGGCAGTCCAAAAAGATTTATGCCAAACGGGATGAACGCATTGAGGGTATGACTGACGAAAATACCGAGACTTTTTATTCCTGCACCCTCTGCCAGTCATTTGCCCCCAGCCATGTCTGTATAGTCAGCCCAGAAAGAACCGGGCTGTGCGGGGCTTACAACTGGATGGACTGCCGGGCTTCCAACGAGATTAATAATTTAGGGCCTAACCAGCCGGTAAACAAGGGGGCAGTTATTGATGCCAAGCTGGGGCAATGGTCAGGTATAAACCAGTTTGTAGAAAAAACATCCGGCGGGGTGGTCAGCCATTACAATCTTTACAGCATAATCCATGACCCCATGACCACCTGCGGCTGCTGCGAATGTATTGCGGCCATACTCCCCCTGTGCAACGGGGTTATGACCGTAAACCGGGAATACGCCGGTATGACCCCCTGCGGTATGAAATTTACTACTCTGGCCGGGACTATCGGCGGGGGCATTACCACCCCCGGTTTTCTGGGCCACAGCAAATACAATATTACCCAACGCAAATTTATCTCCGCCGAAGACGGACTGCTCCGGCTGGTCTGGATGCCCAAATCTCTGAAAGACGAGATACGGGAACGGTTTAATGCCAGAGCCGCCGAACTGGGTATACCGGATTTACTGGAGCGGATTGCAGACGAAAGCGTAGGCACTACCGAGGAAGAAATACTCCCCTTCCTTGAAGCAAAACAACACCCGGCGCTGACCCTTGAGCCACTTATCTAGAAAGGAGCCCGTTTGATATTATGTCACCTACCGGTATAGAGATTTATAAATTTTTGCCCCGAACTAACTGCGGCGAATGCGGCGTACCCACCTGTCTGGCATTTGCCATGAGTCTGGCAGGAGGCCGGGCTGAACTTTCTGCCTGCCCTTACGTTTCGGAAGAAGCCAAACAGAAGCTGGAGGAAGCTTCCGCCCCCCCGGTCAGGACAGTGAGCATAGGTACAGGTGATTACTCTTTTAAAACCGGCGGCGAAACTGTCATGCACCGACATGAAAAACGCTTTGAGCACCAGCCGGGTATTGCCCTGCTCATCTCAGACAGCCTGAGCGAGACGGAACAGGATGCCAAACTGGCCGCTTTCACCCGTTTTCAGTACAAACGGGTGGGTGCTATCCTGAAGCCGGATATGCTGGCACTCAGGGCAGACAGCGGCTCAGGTGAAAAATACCTGAAGCTGGTCAAACTGGCCGCCGGAAAATGCCCGGCCAGCCTCATGCTGATGTGTGCTGATACAGCCGTACTTGATGAATCTTTGAAGATTTGCGCTGAACGCAAACCGCTTCTTTACGCCGCCACAGCCGAAAACAGCAGCGAAATGGCAGAGCTGGCTAAAAAATACAACTGCCCGCTGGTAGCCAAAGCGGCTAACCTGGCAGATTTGGCTGACCTTAGCGTCAAGCTTCAATCACTGGGAATAAAAGATATTGTGCTTGACAGCTCTGCCGAAAATTTAAAACAGGCCTTATCTGACAATGTTGCCATAAGGCGCTCAGCCATTTTGAAAAAGTTCCGCCCCATGGGTTTTCCGGTCATCAATTTCCCCGGCCAGATGACCCAAGACCCCATGAAAGAATCACTGTTTGCCGGCATACTGACTGCCAAATACGCCGGTATACTGGTGCTGTCTGACTTTAGCGGCGAAACCCTGTTCCCTTTGCTGGTAACTCGTATGAACCTTTACACTGACCCCCAGCGGCCTTTGGCTACTACCGAGGGTATTTATGAAATAAACAACCCGGATGCCAATTCACCGGTCATACTCACCTGCAATTTTTCGCTGACATATTTTATTGTCTCCGGTGAGATGGAAAACAGCCGCGTACCCTGTTACCTGATGATAAAAGACACCGAAGGGCTTTCGGTCATGACCGCCTGGGCGGCAGGCAAATTCGGGGCGGATACAATCGGTAAATTTGTAAAAAACAGCGGTATTGCCGCTAAAATCAACCACCGCAAGCTGATTATACCGGGCTACGCCTCAATGGAAAGCGGTGGCTTGGAAGAAGAGCTGTCCGGCTGGGAGATAATGGTCGGCCCGCGTGAAGCCGCCCATATACCGGCCTATTTAAAGCAGTTTAAACCCTAACATAAACCGGAGGGTTAAATGATAAATTCAGGAGAAGGTTTCCGCCTGCCTGACCAGCGCAATTTTGAGCTGGCCACCCAGCGCACCCTTGAACTTAACCGCAGCCGTTTTCTGGCCACGCAGGATTTTAATAAGATATGCCAAAACTCAGGTGCGGTATTCCAGCCGCCCTTTATCCAGCTGGAATATTTCGGGTTTAAGGTAAAGGTAGACACCCGAAACGCAGCCGTAACCAGCCCTGATACAGACCTGTCACTGCGTGAAGAAGCCCTGATACTGCATTACCTGCTAAAGGCAGACAGGACACCAGTTCTGCACGAACAGATAAGCTTTAAAGAACTGCCCGAAGGTGCCAACTACCAGCCTGTTTTCTATAACAGGGTGCTCAAAGGGCTGATAGCCCTTTATACCGCAGATAAGGCTAAACTGAGCTTATCCGCTCTGTCACTAGGCGGTAAAAAAACAGACCAGGCTGATATGAGTTTCTTATTTCAAGCCCTGCCCCGACTGCCCCTCTGGCTGGTATTCTGGCAGGGAGACGATGAATTCCCCCCGGAGGGTAATATTATCTTTGACCGCTCCATTTCACACTATCTGGATACTGAAGCCATTACCGAAATCTGCCAGAACCTTGGCCACAGGCTCAGCCAAAAAACCCCTTGAAGATATGCCGTCTGATAAATGCGTTGAAGCAGCCCAGTCCTGAGTATATAATTAGAACGAGGGAAATGAAATGCAAACTACCCAGATGATAAAGGTGCTTTTGGCAGATGACCACGTAATTGTGCGTGAGGGCACGCGTGAGCTTATCCAGCGCGAATCCGGCATGATGGTCGTCGGCGAAGCCTCAGACGGGGTTGAGGCAGTGGAAATGTCCATGAAGGTTCACCCTGACGTAGTTGTTATGGATATTGCCATGCCCCGCTTAAACGGGATTGAGGCCACCAAGCAAATAAAACAGCTTTTGCCCACCACGGCTATACTTATACTTACCGCCTACGAATCTGAGCAATATATTTTGGCCATACTGGAAGCAGGCGCAGCCGGCTTTCTGCTGAAAAATGTTAAAGGTACTCAGCTGCTGGAAGCTATCCGGGCTGTATATGCCGGAGAATCAGTACTTCAGCCCTCTACCACCCGCCGGGTTATTGACCAGCTGATTAACAAAGCCACTAAGACAGAAGAGGTTTCAGCCGTAAACCCGCTGACCGACCGCGAGATAGAAGTGCTTAAGATGGCCGCCCGGGGGGTCAGCAACAAAGATATAGCCGACCAGCTTTATTTATCCAACCGTACCATTCAGACCCATCTCTCCAATATTTTCAAAAAGTTATCCGTAGGGTCGCGGACTGAAGCTATTCTCTACGGGCTTAAACGCGGCTGGTTTATTATGGAAGATTTGCCCTAGAACTTGATATTACCCTATGAAAAAAGTATTTAGTTTCTTCTACAGCCAAATCCGCCGCCTGCCCAGATTATTTGCCAATGTGCATATCTGGATACTGATACTACTTTTTACCGGCGGTTTTTTCCTGCATTACCCCCAGTTACTGCCCTTTATAGGCCAGATAGAACCTGATTCTTTTCTGTACCTGACCCGCCATTCGGTAGGACGGCTTATAATGCTGCTGCCGGTTACCTACACCGCTCTGGTATTTGGCTTAAGACCGGGCCTTCTCTCCCTGGTACTGGCTATTGCTATTATTATTCCGAATATTTTCGTAACTGATACGGTCACCCCTGATGATATTATTGAAATTATCGGCATTATTATCATCGGGCTGGTGGTAAACCTCTGGCTGGAAAGCTATGAGACTGATAAAAAACACCGCCAGCAGGCTTACCTCAAAATGGAAACAGCCCAGCGCGAACTTCAGCGTATGCAGCAAAACCTGCGTTTTTATCTTAAACAAATCACTATAGCCCAGGAAGACGAACGCCGCCGTATTGCCCAGGAGCTGCACGATGATACCGCTCAGGACCTGATTGTCATATCACGAGCCATAGACCGCTTTGTTACCCAAAACCCCAATCTGGGCGAAGACAATCTGGCTGAACTGGAAGAGCTGCAGAACCATGTAAACCGCACCTTAAGTGAAGTCCGCCGCTTTGCCCAGGATTTACGGCCTTCGGTACTAGATGATTTGGGGTTGATTCCGGCTTTGGAATGGCTGATACCTGACCTTTCAAAGCACTTCGGCATAAATATTGATATAGATGTAAACGGGGAAATCCGCCGTTTTGCCCCCGAAACCGAACTGGTGTTATTCCGTATAGTCCAGGAGTCATTGCGTAACGTAGGCAAGCACGCTCAGGCAACCAAAGCCTGGGTTTATATAGACTTCGGCAAATACAAAGCCACCCTGACCATAAAAGATAACGGCAGGGGGTTTTTGCTGCCGGAACGGGTAGGAGATTTGGCCGCTCTGGGCAAACTGGGACTGACCGGTATGCAGGAACGGGCACAGCTTATTGGCGGGCGGCTCTCCATCCAGTCCAAACCGGAGGTAGGTACCATGGTAACAGTAGCCGTACCAAATTCCGGCAACCTGGAGGATAATGAGGTTTAAAGCCTGATGCCAGTTTCGGGCCGCCTTGACAGCAAATGAACCTCAAAGTAGTATTAAAAGAGACAGGAATATACACTAAGGAGAAACAAGATGGTAATGGAAATAACCGACCAGAGTTTTGCGGCCGAGGTACTAAAATCAGATAAACCCGTGCTGGTAGATTTTTGGGCACCGTGGTGCGGCCCCTGCCGCATGGTAGCCCCCATAATAGACAAATTATCTACTAAATACGAAGGCAAGTTTAAATTTTGCAAGCTGAATGTAGATGAAAATAAAACTACTGCCGCCCAATACCGGGTTATGTCCATACCTACCCTGCTGTTTTTCAAGAGCGGTCAGGTAGCTGACATGGTGGTAGGTGCAGTACCCGAATCTGCCTTAAGCCAGAAGATTGACCAGTTACTCCAGAAGTAAATTTTTTAATACCCTATAAACAAAAGCCCCCGTCTTTAGCGGGGGTTTTTCATATTCTTTTTACTATAAAATTGCCCCTAGCGGAGCAAAGGCTTAACCTGCATGGGCAGTCCGGCCACCATAAGGTACACATATTCCACATATGCACCCAGCATCTGGTTTGCCCTGCCCAGCAAATCCCGGTAAATTCTGGCCATGGCATTAGGGGGGATAAGCCCCGCACCCACGTCATTGGTCACCACAATAAATGACGCACCCGTCTTTTCCATAGCTTTTATAACATCGTTTATTTCTTTTTTAACCGCCGCATCCAGATAGTCAGCCGCATCACCGGTAAGCTCATCACCATGTTCAAGCATATACCGGCACATTATGTTATTTACCAGCAGGGTAATGCAGTCCAGTATAATCACATCGGCATTTTTCCCGTGAGCGCTTATTTTTTCACCCACCCCCAGACTGGCCTCTATAAGACCCCACTCAGGCGGACGGGCCTGCTGATGCCGCAGGATACGGGTTTTCATTTCATCATCACCGGCTTCGGCTGTTGCCACAAACACAATATTGCCACCTATGGATTTGGCCAGTTCCTCCGCATAACTGCTTTTGCCGCTGCGGGCACCGCCGATAAGTAAATAATTCATTTTAATGACCCTCCGGTATTATAAAAACGCCCTGCCTGAACAAAAGTTAAAAATCAGCCCAGATGGGATTTATCGTTCAGTTTTTCCAGTATAGACCCCTCGGGATAAATATCCAGAACAGTTACCGAGCCAACACCCAGCGTAAACTGCCACCAGTGTTTGTAATCAATGCCCAGAAAATGGCAGATAAGGATACGGAAAACACCCCCGTGCCCCACCAGTAATAAAGTCTCATCCTCCCGGTGCTTGGAGAGCATTTTTACAAATTTAACAACCCGCTGGGCAAAATGTTCCATGCCTTCCCCGTCCGGGAAATGCACGTCAAAACTGCCCTCAGCCCATTTCTGGGCAATATCCGGGTAGCGTTCTAAAACATCATCGTAGGTAAGGCCCTCTACCCGCCCGAAATCTATTTCCTTCAGGTCATTATTTTTATTGACTGAAAGAGGCCGCCCGTAGGCAATGGTTTCAGCAGTTTCCATGCAGCGTTTAAGAGGGCTGGAATAAATGGCATCTATCCTGACCGCAGACAAATATTCCCGCAGGGAGTTAGCCTGAGCATGGCCGGAGTCTGAAAGGCCGATATCACTATGCCCCCAGTAACGGCGGCAGTTATCTGTTTCGGTCTCCCCGTGACGCACCAGTATCAGTTTCATGCTATAAACTCCCTCTATTTCAGCTGAAATACCCGGACAAGGCCACTATAAATATCAGCGCCGCTACCTCGGTAAACTCGTTAATTGAGCCGTAAGTATCCCCGTTTAGTCCGCCAAGCCTGCGTCTGAAGAAAGATGCCAGATACATAATCAGCAGCCAGCTGCCGAACATAGCCAGCAACCCTGCCCAGCCACCCAGTATTACACAGACTGCCAGACAGAAAATGGTAGCAAGCCACAAGCTGGCTTTTGCAGACCCGCCCTTAAGCTCTTTGCCCAAACCCTGTGACCTGACATACGGGTAACAAACCACCGCATAGACCATAGCCCAGCGGCTGATTACAGGAAACAGGATAAGCCCGGTTATGAAACTGCCTGAAGGAAGGCTAACGATAGCGGCAAACTTTGAAAGTAACAGGCAGATTGCCGCAAGTACCCCGATAGCCCCCACCCCCGGCAAATGCATTACCTCCTGGGCGCGTTCAAAGGACTTGTGGCCGGCGGCAATACCGTCAAAGGTATCTGTCAGGCCGTCAAGATGCAAACCGCCGGTAATCACCACCAGGCTTACTGTCAGCAAAGCGGCCGTAAGTACATCCGGTAAAAAAAGGCTGAAAACCCAGCCCAAAACGGCCAGTATCAACCCGACAATTAAACCCACCAGGGGGTAGAAGCCAAGTGAGCGGGCAAAATCCAGATGTGACTTCTCCCCCTGCCAGTCTTCTTTCAGCCAGGGTACAGGTATATTGGTAAGAAAGCGGAAAGCCGCTAAGAATGAACCCATATATATTTCCTCAAACCGGGATTATACCAGAATACACCTAACTTTGCTTTTCGGAAACCCCGGCATCTGCAAAAGAGGCCATCTCGTGCTGGATACGGTTGGATGCTTCGATAATATTCATGGCAAGGGCGGCACCAGTGCCTTCACCCAGCCGCATATCCATTTTCAAAATAGCATCCAGCCCCATGTGTTCAAGCAAAATACGGTGTCCCGGCTCTACCGACTGGTGAGCGGCAAACATAAAGTCCTTTGCCTGCGGGCAGATAGTATACGCAATAAGTGCCGCCGCACCTGAAATAAAGCCGTCTACAACCACCCCCACTCTGTTGGCTGCCGCACCCAGTATTACTCCTGCCAGACCGCCTATTTCATAGCCGCCCACCTTGGACAGCACATCCAGCGCATCTTGGGCATTGGGTTTGTTAAGGGCAATTGCCTTGGCAATGGCATTGCGTTTCAGCTTCATCTGCTCGTCTGACGCACCGGTACCCCGCCCGGTTACCTCTTCAAGTGACCGCCCGGTAATGACAGAGCAGATAGCGGCGGAAGGGGAAGTATTGCCGATACCCATATCACCGGTACCTACCAAATCCAGCCCCTTTTTAACCTCGGCGTTTACAATCTCTATACCTGTTTCAATAGCTTTTACCGCCTGCTCGCGGGTCATAGCCGGACCGTAAACCATGTTATTGGTACCGGGGGCAATATTGCGGTTGATTATATTCGGGTCTTCCGCCATGGGGGTGGCCACCCCCAAAGCAACCACCACATTACGCGCCCCCACCTGTCTGGAAAGGACATTTATGGCGGCACCGCCATGGGCGAAATTTTGCAGCATCTGGGCGGTTACTTCTTTGGGCCAGTTGTGAAACTTTTCATCAATAATACCGTGGTCGCCAGCCATGGTGATAATGGCTTTGCGGGCAGTTTGGGGCTTAGCATTCCCCTGAATGCCTGCAAGCTGAACCGCAATGGCTTCCAGCTTGCCTAAAGAACCCTGTGGTTTAGTCAGGATATCCTGATGGGCCTGAGCCTTGGTCATGGCCTCTTTATCAAGCCCGTGTATCTTTGCCAGTGTTGCATTTAATAGTTCCATATTTTTAAAACTCCTATATTACAAACTTTGGTCATAATATCCATGGTGGTATTTCAGGCTATGCTCAGTTTATCCTCCTCTGGCGCCTGCCCAAATAAAAAAGGGGCTGGCACATCTCAAAATATCTTCAAGATGAGCCGGCCCCTTTACCATCAGGTATCCGGTTTGGTGTTAACACGTCTTCTGGCTTCCGGATTATCCCCCGGTTCCGCCCTTCCCATCAGGGTACTGCCCTGACAGTGGCCGCACAAAAAGTGCTTTAAGAAACCAAAGTCCCCGGTTACAGCGGCGGGACCGCCACGGATTCAAACCGTGTTCCGTTTGCTAATCACCATTAAAAACTATATCAGACAAAACCCTGTCAGTCAATCAGGCTGGATAAATCTCAGACTTACTTTTCAATTCAGCCGCAACCGCAAGCAGGCGTTCACACTCACTTTGGGTGCGGGGAGCAATACGGACATACTGTGGCAAGCCGAATGAAGTGCAGTCCCGCACCATAAGCCCGTGCTTAAGGAGTGCCGAACGGAAATCCGCGGCCTTTTTCACTTTCAGCAGGAAAAAATTGGTCTCGGAGGGCAGCACTCTAAAGCCCAAGCCTGCAAAACCCTGCCTGAGATACTCCTTAGAGGCCTTTATCTTTTTCTCAGATTCCGCCAGATAGCTGGGGTGACACAGGCAAACAAGCCCGGCTTTCTGGGCGGCAGAATTAACATTCCACGGCGGACAGACCTTTTTGAGGTTGGTTATTATCTCCGCCGAAGCCATGCCATAACCAAGCCTCAGCCCGGCCAAAGCGCAATCTTTGGTCATAGAGCGGATAACTATAATATTGCCCGTTTCGAGCAAATCTGTTGATTTCCAGCCGCCTTCAGCAAAGGCTATATAAGCTTCGTCCAGCACCAGCAGGGTATCAGTGCAGACGCTCAGCACTTTTTCAATATCCGCTTTGGAAAGATAAACCCCGGTAGGGTTATTGGGATTGCAGATAAATACCGCTTTGGGCTGGTGTTTTTTAATAATGCGGCAGGTTAAATCCAAATCAAACTTAAAGCCGCTCTCTTCGTCTGCCCACTGCTCAATTATATCCGCACCGGCCACTTCTGCTGCCAGTTCATATTCCCCGAAGGTGGGTTTGAGTATTAAAACCGTATCCCCCACCCCGAAATATGCCCCGGCAACCAGACGGATAATTTCCATAGAGCCGTTGCCCATAATCAGGTTTTCGGGCTTAAGTGAAAGCCTGCCTGCCAGGTATTCTTTTAGTTCGGCAGAATCTGAATCAGGGTAGCGGTCAATAACCAAAGAGCAAAGGGCGTTTTTGAGCTCAACAGGTGCCGGATAGGGATTTGAGCTTACCGAAAAATCCATAACCGCATCCGGGCTGATACCCAGTTTTCTAAGCTCGGCATAGTTCGGCCCGCCGTGGTAACACGGCTTTAATTTTTCTACCTGCGGCTTAGGCGATACGGACAAAATAAATCACTCCCGCGCTTATTAAAACCCAGATAAAGGCCGCACTGTTTATAAGCAGCAGCGAACGGCTGATAGTTTGGGGAACAAGCTCCCTGATATTATCCCCCAGTGAGTAGTGTCCCACTTTTTCCAGACAAACTTCAAGGGCACCGGCCGCAGTCGCCATTGGCCAGCCGGCATTGGGGCTTTGGGTCTTGGCGTGGTCACGCCACATTATCCGCCATGCCCCTGCCGGGCTGTAACGCCCAAATAAGCTGGCAATCAGTATGCACAAGGCAGACAGTCTGGCCGGAATAAAATTAAGCACATCATCAAATCTGGCGGCAAACTTGCCCAGATATTCGTATTTGCCGCGGTAACCCACCATGCTGTCAAAGGTGCTAACTACCCGGTAGGCCATAACACCGGGCACGCCGAATATCAGAAAGAAAAAGAGCGGCGCCACAAACCCGTCTCCGATACTCTCCGCCACAGATTCCACCGCCGCCGCCACCAGTTTGGGCTGAGGCAGTTTGGAGGTATCACGTGAAACCAGTGAGCGGAGCTCAAAACGGGCCTGGGCAATGTCATCTTTTTCTAACAATTGTTTAATCAGCAAAGCGGCCTTACGCAAGCCGGTTACCGTAAAACACATCTTGAGTAAAACGGCCGACACTATTATGTAAACTACACTGTTTACTCCATGCAGCCAGTCCAGCAGAAAATATACCGGTATAAAAAAAAGTGCCATGGCAATAAAAACCATGACTATACCGTAAACAAACTGGTAGACCCTACCGCCCTTAAACCCTGCCCGCTCAAAAAGGGCAATTACCCTGCCCATATAGGCTACCGGATGAAAAGCATTAGGCGGGTCTCCAAAAACCAAATCAATAATGAGCGCCAGCAGGAATATAAAAAGGACTTCCAACCTAATGCCCTTTTCTGCTGGCCATACGCTTGGTCAGGGCTTCTTTTATAGCCAGGGTAACACTCCGCCCCATCAGTTCACCCAGCAAAGTATGCCCGCCCACGTAGGTTGCCTTGTCACCTGTGCCGGAAACTGCCACTATCTGGTCAGTGCCGGTGCCGCTGGCTTTTAGGCCGGGGGTATAAGCACTCATGACACCCAGTTCATCCAAAGCGATAGTCTTCGCCTCAGTAGCGGTTATAAAACAGGAAGCCAGAGCAGACTGCGGCAGGCTTTCACTGGTAAGAATAATAGTATTTATAGTGCCGAAGGGTTTGAACTTGCCGTTACGGTCAATACCCGAAGACTTATCCTGCCCAATGCGTAAGGCATTAGACTCCACCCCGGCGGTAGCCAGAACCACCACCCATAAATCACCCTGTTTTTCTTCATGGAAGGCCAGATGGTCCATGGTAACCCCGGTGGATAAAACCAGCACTTTGGAAAGGGGAATGCCGATAGCACTCAGGGCTTTGGAAAAAACCTGACGGTAATAGCCATTCCAGCTTAATTTATCATTATGCAGACGCGGCCAGATAGCATCCGGCAGATAAATATTGCAGACTGCCTTGACCTTGCGGTAACCCTGCCTGCCGGAAAGTGCCCGCCGTTCTTCGGGAAAAGTAACCACTAAAGCATTGGCGGGAACACCCCAGACCTCATGCTCAATAACCTCGGCCTTTATGCCGTGAAATTCGGCAACTGTCCGGATATTTACCTTCTCAGCGGGCACCCGTGCCTCCCTTTTCGCCGTTTGCACAGCGGGTATTACCTAAACGCGGCAGTACCGCCGGAAGTCCGCTTAGGGGATGAGTATGGACATAACTGCCGGGGCCGTAAACACGGCTGATATTTTCAGTGGTTATTACCTCGGCCGGACTGCCGTCTGCATGAATGCCGTTGTGATCAATAAGTATCAGCCTTTCACAATAGTGGGCAGCCAGATTAAGGTCGTGCAGGGCGGCAATTACGGTAATATTCCGTTCGCGGCACTCTGATTTTATAAGGTCAAGTACCTCTATCTGGCGGCCTATATCCAGATTGGAAGTAGGCTCATCCAGCAAAATAGCCTCGGTTTTCTGGCATAACGAACGGGCAATGACTACACTTTGTATTTCACCACCCGAAAGTTCGCCTATTTGTCTTTCAGCCAGATGCAGTACCCCTGCCCTCTCCATCGCCTCCCAGGCAATGGCAATATCCTTGCGGCTTTCATATTGAAACGTTCCCATATGAGGGTTTCGGCCCATCAGGACAATCTCAAAAGCGGTAAAAGCGCTGGGAAGTACCGGTATCTGAGGCACAACCCCTACCATCTTAGCCAGCTCCAGGCGGGGAATAGTACGCGAATCACGCCCGTTTATGTAAATATGCCCCAGACGCGGCTCTATAACTCTGGCCAAAGATTTTATCAGGGTAGACTTGCCTGAACCATTCGGCCCTACCAAGCCTATCATTTCACCGGGCATGGTTTTAAAGCTGACATTCCTCAAAACATCAACCGCACCATAGGCCAGGGTTATATCCCGGACTTCAAGTTCAAACATTTTTCATATACCTAAAAGAGCATTCGGGTGCGTTTTCTAAGCAAATACAGGAAAAAGGGCGCACCCACCAGTGCCGTAATAGCCCCCACCGGGATTTCATTGGGAGCAACCAACGTACGGGAGGCAATGTCAGCCATTATCATAAATACCGCCCCCACCAGAGCCGAAAGCGGCAGCAGGAAACGGTAATCCGCCCCCCAGATTAGTCTCACGGCGTGGGGAACTATAATACCCACAAAACCGATAATACCCACAAAAGATACCGCTGCGGCTGTTATCAGGGTAGCTGCCGTAAGGAGGAAGATTTTCATCCGCTCCACATCTACCCCCAGTTCCTGAGCCTGCTCTTCACCCAGCTGAATAAGGTTCAGCGAACGGGCAAATAAAAGTATAACTATAGTACCTATGATTACAATAGGTACAACTATTTTTACACTGTCCCAGGCAGCCATAGAAAAACTGCCCATCAGCCAGAACATAACAGAGTGAATCTTGTCGCCGCTGACCGTAATCAAATACGATACAACAGCCGTAAGGAATGAGCCCAGTGCCACACCGGCCAGTATCAAAGTGGTAACCGTAAGGCGGTTTCCCACCCTGGCCAGCATATACACAACACCTACCGCCCCGAACGCCCCCACAAAGGCAAACAGCGGGGTTGCGAAAATACCCAGTATATCAAAACCGATACCCAGTATCAGCCCCAGTACAGCGCCTACCGCCGCCCCTTGGGCCACACCGATAAGATAAGGGTCTGCCAGAGGGTTACAGAAAAGCCCCTGATATGTAGCCCCGGCCACAGCCAAAGCCATACCCACCACTCCGGCCAGCAGGACTCTGGGCAAACGGATATCCCAAATAATAATCTGGGTATTTACAGTCCAGTCAGGGCTGATATGTATAAAGGGGATTTTTGAAATTATAATGGATATAGTGGTAAAAAACGGCACTTCAACCGAGCCGAATGAAATAGCAAAGATTGCCGCCAGCAGCAGCAATCCAAGCAACCCGAGCATTGCATAAAGCCTGCCCTGCCAGTGAGGGTGCAGACCGCCGGGTACTGCCGGGCAGTTTTCTTTATTCAGACTTGTATTAACACCCATTCTTACCTGCAAAACTGTGGGGCAGGTATATACCTGCCCCAGCCGAATTCTTTATCCGCTGAAAGCCCCGAATATTTCAGGGTGGAGCATCTGGGCCAGCTGCTCCAGAGCATCTACAATCCGCGGGCCGGTACGGCCGATAAGGTCTGTATTGATACTATATATATTGCCGTTTATTCTGGCATCAATAGCCGCCAGACGGGGCTCATCCTGCATAAAAATCAGCGGCGCATCCGCCCCTGAACCCATACCGGTACCCACCACTATCACCTGGGGATTAGCCCCGAGTACTGTTTCCAAACTAATGGTAGGATAAGCTTCTACAGAATCAGCAGTAATACTAACGCCTCCGGCAGCAGTAATCAAGTCGGTTATAAAGGCAGTAGAACCAACACTCATAAGAGGTTCATACCAGATAATGTATAAAACACGCGGTTTCTGACTGTCAGACAGGTTTTTGACCTTGGCTGTTACCGCATCTATACGGGTTTGCATCCCGTCTACCAGCGAATTGGCTTTTTCAACCTGATTAAGGCATTTGCCAATAAGCTCAATAGATGAGATTACTTCTTCCAGATTATCCGGGCTGATAGCTATCACAGTCAGACCCAGCTGTTTAAGCTGAGGGATAACGGTAGATTCATGAAGATTGGAGGCCAGAATAATATCAGGTCCTATAGCAGTCACCGCTTCAACATCTACGGTTGAAAAACCGCCCACCTTGGGCTTATCTGCGGCGGCCTCAGGGTAGTTGCAGTAAGTAGTCACACCCACCAGTTTATCTTCCAGTCCCATAGCATAAATAGTTTCGGTATTGCTGGGGGAAAGAGAGACTATAGTCTGGGGTTCGGACTGAATAGTTACCGTCCTGCCCAGCTGGTCTGTCACTGTCAAGGGATAGCTTACTTCGGTTACTACCGGGGTATCATCTTCATTTTCGGTATCGTCTGCCGTTTTACAGCCGCCTGCCAAACCCAGCAGCAAAACCAAACTTAAGAAGATACTGGCAACAGCCGTACCCAAGCGGGCACTCTTACTGTTAAGTTTCATTTTAATATCACTCAGCATAACTGCTCCATTCATTTTTAATATCGGAAACCAAAACCACGGGCAAAACTGTTTCCTCTTACAAGTTTTTCTGCATGGCCACGTACCTCCTCTTACCGCGGAGAGCCTCTAAAACCGAACTTTGAAGTTCTGACTTCGGGGTATTTGCCCCATTACAGCAGGCGGTACTGCGCCGGAATTGCACCGGTCTTGCACTCAAAGTTCAAGGCCCTGTTATTTTTTATATACTCTGCCAGACATAAAAAATACCTCTGCCTCATCGGACAAAGGTATTTCAGTCACTTTAAAATGACTACCCTCCCTATTCCGCGGAGTGCCTGGTAACGGAATTTGAGGTTCTGGCTCCCGAAGGTCTCCCCTCGGTCACAGTAGGCGGTACTGCGCCGGATTCGCACCGGTCTTGCACTCATAGCTATCCCGTCATATATTCAACTAAATTTTAGTTTACTCCAGTTATTTTGTTTAGTCAATACATAAACGAAAAACCTGAAATATATTCTCAGGGAAACCAGACCCGTAAACCTGCTTTGACAGACCCCCTATCCCAAGCATTCCGGGGACATAAAAAAGGGATTTAGAAACTAAATCCCTTTCAGATTAAAATTAGATTAGCCGTCGTAAATACCGTCAGGGCTGTGGTTTTCCAGCAGAAGCTTATGCCTGGGGAAAATACGTTCCCGGTAAACTGCTTCCAGTACGTCCAGCAGTTTATGCGGGTCTGATTCGTAGTAGACCCGGGCACCGGTTTCCTTGTCCACCATGGCAATAATCTTGTCCAGATGGTCAGCAATACCGCCGCTCCCCCGCAACACGCCTATAACCTTGCCTTCGTCATAAGCTATGGCAAACTCACCCAGAGTGCCGGAGCGCCCCCCGGCAAATATAACTACGTCACAGCTGCGGATATTTTCAATCTCCCGTCCCATCAGACCTGAGCCGGTATAGATAATGGCGTCATATCCGCGGGTGGGAGAATGGTATTTTTCTACGTGTTCTTCCAGATTGAGGGCCGGAGAAATACCCACTACTACTCCGCCTTCTTCCTTAGCCCCCAGCACAGTTTCATGGGGCATACCGGGACAGGCACCGGTAATAAGTACATGTTTACGCTTGGCTATGCACTCACCCAGACAACGTAGATTTTTTTTGGTTTCATCAGACATTGCCCCGCCGGCAGAACCCATAACCCCTATTGTCATCTGGGGAAAAGGCGGAATCAGCTTGGTTGGTTTTATCATTACGCTCGCTTCTCTCTTGTAAGGTTTAAGGATATATAACTGCAAACCATTTTACCTAATAAACGGGTTTATCTCAATCAATAAAACAGCCGCAGACTCAAAAACTGCGGCTGTTAAAACCAGTATCCTAGCTAATAAGTTAGTTTTTCTTGCGGGCAACTACGGCAATTTCAGGTGAAGTTTCGCAGTAAACCTTCCCGGCAACATCTGAAAATACACCTGTTACCTCAAACCCGTTTTCGGCTAACTCGTCTTTCAGCTCTGCGGCAGAAAAATACTTCAGCCAGTTGAAGACCTGCCACTCCCTATCCGCCTCTATAATAGTGTATTTATCCAGCACTACTTTTTCGAGCGGATATTTAAAAGTGTTAACAAAGCCGAAATAATCATGGCCTGACCAGAAGCCGTCCATCAAGCGGTGTCCGTAAGCTGCACTTTCCGCCCGCCCTTCGTAAGCTGAAAGAGAAAATACATCCAGCAATATCTGCCCGCCATCTTTCAGGCATTTCCGCCAGACCGAAAGAAGCCGGCAACGCTGGGCCGGGCTGAGCGCGCAGTAATCACAGTAGATAAGAGTTATCAGGTCAAACTTCTTCGGGGCAGCAAACTCCAGATAGTTTTGCTCTATATAATGGATATCCAGATTATGGGCAGATGCGGATTCACGGGCATAAGCTATAGAGCGGCTTGAAAAATCTATACCGGTCACATCTGCACCCGCAGCCGCCAAATGGCTGGTATAAAGCCCCGGCCCGCAACCGAAATCACAGACCCGCTTGCCGTCACCCAAACCAAAATATTCTGCTATCCAGCGGGCAGATTTTTCAATGAAGACTGCTTTGCGTGATGCAGGCTCAATATCCGGGTTGAGGTGAAACTCCAGCATACGGGAGGAGATATGAGGGTCATTCCAGAGTACAGGCGCACTGTACTGCTGATATAACTCAGGCTTATTATTTATATCTGCCAGTTTTTTAAACACAAACTTCCCCTTTTATTTTAAAAAATGGAAAACCGGGCACTTAAGCCCCTGACATTCGGGAAGTATTTAGCAGATCATAATACGATATGATATAAAGAGATAACAGTATTCGTCAAGGAGTATGAAATGGACACACTTGAAGCAATATTCAGCCGCCGAAGCACCCGCCACTATCAAAACGGAGATGTAAGCCCCTCCGAACTGGATACCCTTTTGAGGGCAGGCATGGCCGCCCCTTCCGCCGGAAACCAGCAAGTCTGGCATTTTGTAGTTATAGATGAACGCCGCATACTTGATAAAATACCCGACATTCACCCCTACTCTAAAATGCTGAAAGAAGCCCCCATGGCTATTATGGTCTGTGCAGATACAAGCGCCGAAACCAAACCCGGTTACTGGATACAGGACTGCGCTGCCGCCAGCCAGAATATCCTGCTGGCGGCCGAGGCTTTGGGCTTAGGTGCCTGCTGGCTGGGGCTGCACCCCCGTGAGGAACGGAAAAAGGGCATCTCACAGCTTTTAAACCTTCCGGCCAATATCTCTCCGCTTAGCCTTATAGCCATTGGCAAGAAGGGGGAGGTAAAACCTCCGGCCGGGCGATATTTGGAAAGCCATATACACAAAAATGGCTGGCAGGTTTAGACCAGATTTGAAAAAGAGCCCGCTAAACGTTAAAATTAAACGCCATGTCAAATACAAAATCAGATAGTTTATGTATAAATGCCCTGCGCTTTCTTGCGGTAGACGCCGTTCAGAAGGCAAATTCGGGGCATCCCGGAGCACCTATGGGTATGGCCGCTATGGCCTATGCCCTGTGGCAAAATTTCCTCAAGCATAACCCCCAAGACCCGGCCTGGCCTAACCGTGACCGTTTCATACTTTCTGCCGGCCATGCCTCAGCCTTGCTTTACTCACTTCTCCACCTTACCGGTTATGATTTGCCGCTGGATGAGCTTAAAAATTTCCGCCAGTGGGGCAGTAAAACCCCGGGGCACCCGGAATACGGCCTGACCCCCGGCGTTGAGATGACTACCGGCCCGCTTGGGCAGGGTTTTGCCAGCGGTGTGGGTATGGCTATGGCCGAAGCCCATCTGGCCGCGGTTTTTAACCAGCCGGATTGCAAAATAATAGACCATTATACCTACGGCATAGTCTCTGACGGGGATTTGATGGAGGGCGTAGCCTCGGAAGCCGCCTCTTTGGCGGGGCATTTGGCACTGGGTAAGCTGATTTACCTGTATGACGATAATGAAATATCTATTGAAGGTTCAACAGAGCTGGCTTTTACCGAAAATACGGCTCTGCGTTTTGAAAGTTACGGCTGGCAGGTAATTGGCCCGGTAGACGGGCTTAACCCTGAGGCAGTTTCAGGGGCTATCAAAGAAGCCCAGTCAGATTCCGCCCGCCCCAGCCTGATTATCTGTAAAACAGTTATCGGTTTTGGCAGCCCGAACAAGGCCGGCAAGGCCTCTGCCCATGGTGAGCCGCTGGGAACAGACGAAGTGGCCAAAAGCCGCAAATCTTTAGGGTGGGATTACGAGCCTTTTGTAATACCGCCTGAAGCTCTGGCGGAATTCCGCATGGCACTGGATAAAGGCAAAACAGCCCAGCAGGTTTGGCAATCCAAGCTGGACTACTATTCAAGCCGTTATCCCGAAAAAGCCGCCCTTTTGCAGGACAGGCTTTCTGGTAAGCTGCCAGACAACTGGGATAATGAGCTGGATAAACTTTTTGACAAGGCTATGGCCAGCCGCGAGGCTTCCGGTTTGATTATAAATACACTGGCTTCCCGCCTGCCAGCCCTTATGGGCGGTTCGGCAGACCTCAGCCCGTCTAACAAAACTGTTATCAAAGACGGCGGCGAATATGAACCGCCGCATTATGAGGGGCGGAATATCCATTTCGGCGTACGTGAACACGCCATGGGAGCAATAGCCAACGGGCTGGCTCTCCACGGCGGGATTATACCTTATGTTGCCACTTTCCTTATATTTTATGATTACATGCGTCCGGCGGTAAGGCTGGCATCCCTTATGGGTCAAAGGGTTATTTATATTTTTACCCATGACTCTATCGGTCTGGGAGAGGACGGCCCTACCCACCAGCCTATTGAACAGCTGGCCGGTTTACGTTCGGTGCCCGGTCTGGTTACTATCCGCCCGGCAGATTCGTATGAAACAGCCCAGGCATGGAAAACGGCCATACTCCGCAAGGACGGCCCGACCGCCATTGCCCTCTCCCGCCAGAAACTGCCTCTCTTAGATAACTCACAGGCAAATTCCGTAAACTTGGCCAAAGGGGCATATATACTGGCAGAAACAGATTCCCGCCCGCAGGTTGCCCTGGTAGCCAGCGGCTCAGAAGTAAGCATAGCCGTTCAGGCGGCTGAAATACTTAAAAATAAAGGCGTCTCGTCAAGGGTAGTATCCTTCCCTTCGTGGCAGCTTTTTGAGGCCCAACCCCGGACCTACCGCCAGAGCATCTTGCCCGCTTCCCTGCCGCGGGTAATAATAGAAGCCGGCAGTGCACAGGGATGGTGCAAATATTTGGGCGCAAACGGTGATATTATTTCCATTGACCATTTCGGGGCATCAGCCCCGGCGCCTGTGCTTTACCAACACTTTGGGCTAACCCCGGAAAATATGGCTGAAAAGGCTTTAAAGCTTTTGGAGAATGAAGATGAGTAATATCTCTGTTGCCATCGGGGCAGACCACGGCGGTTACGGCCTGAAAACAGACCTCTTACCCTTTTTAAATCAATTGGGGATAAAGGTGCTGGATTTGGGGGCATGTACCTATGACAGTGCTGATGACTATCCTGATTTTGCTTTAGCGGTGGCCCGAAAGGTTGCCTGCGGGCAGACAGACCGCGGCATTATCATCTGCGGCAGCGGGGTGGGCGCCTGTATCACCGCCAATAAAATCAAAGGCGTCAGGGCCGGCCTCTGCCACGATGTTTACTCCGCCCACCAGGGGGTGGAGCATGATGATATGAACGTGCTTTGTTTAGGGGCCAGGGTAATAGGCATTGAAGTAGCCAAAGAGATTATTACGGCCTTTTTAAATGCCCGCTTTACCGGCGAAGAACGGCACAAACGCCGCCTGGAAAAGCTGCTTCAGGCTGAAAAAGAGGGCTAAATACCCGCTTCTTTGGAGGCATTTTTAGCCAGTTTATCCAAATACAGGTAGCTTGACTTAGGGTCAGTTTGCCGGAAGATAGCACTTCCCACGCATATATCATTTACCCCGGCCGCCACAATCTCAGGTATGTTGCCCTCTTTAGCACCGCCGTCCAGACCTATTTCAGTTTCGGGAAAACGGCGTTTAAACTCTTTTACCTTCAGGAGCACCTCAGGTATAAACGGCGCGCCGTAAAAACCGGGAATAACCGACATAAAAAGCACCATGTCCAGCTGCGGCACCAGATAAGCAAAATCTGAAACAGGTGTTTCAGGGTTCACCGCCAGCCCTGCTTGAAAACCCAATTCCTTTATCCTGCTGATAACATATTCGGGGCGGGTTGTTGCTTCAAAATGGAATATTACCCTGAAAGCGCCGTGCTGCTTGCAATAGGTAAGGTATTCTTCTGGATTAAGGGTCATCAGGTGTATTTCAGAGGCAAAACGGGGCTTGTATCTGCCCAGTACTTCAGGTGGGATGCTTAGCGAAGGCACAAACTGCCCGTCCATAATATCTATCTGGGCAGAAGGAGCAAAACTCTCCAGCTGGTTTAGCATACACTCAAAGGCCGCAGGGTCATCGGTAAGTACAGCCGGCACTATCTTTACGTCTTTCAAACTGTTATCTCTCTATTAATATTACTCTGGCGGGGGCACCGTCTACTTTACCCAGTTTCAAGGGCAGGCAAAAAAGCTCATAATCCCCTTCAGCCACACCTGCAAGCTGCAGACTTTCCAATATAACTACCCCACGGCTTAAAAGGTGCTTGTGCACTCCCTGAGTCTCTTCAAAATCCTCTACCGAAAGGTAATCTATACCCAGCAGGCGTATACCTATCTCGGTCAGATAACGGGCAGCCCCGATGTCTATATAAGTATAGTTCCGGTCAAAATCAGGCTTATCCCAAAGGGTTTCATTATCCGTAGCCAGTATAAGCCGGGTTACCCCCCTTAGTTCAGCCTGCTCAAGCATATCACGGGTTATAGTTTTCACCCCGCTAAAGCGCAAAACACGGACATTGCCAATAAGTATCTCAAGGGGTATCTCACCCACCCCATCGCCATCTTCAAAAAAATGGAGGGGGGCATCAATATGGCTGCCGTTATGTAATGTCATGGTAAGCTGACCGAGGTTGGTGGGAAAACCACCCCTGATACTATGCAAAAGCTTTATCTGCGGAGGGCCATCACCCGGCCAGCTAATCATTTCAGGGCGTATTTCGGGGCTTAAGTCATAAATCTTTTTCATGCCTTTTTCTTGTCTAATTGTAGGAAGGAGTAAAGGCAAGTGTCAAGCAAAGTTTAAATGCTGTTCCGCCATAACAGCATGGGGCGCGGGGAATTTTCAATCAAACCGGCTGCCACACTTCCATAATACCATTTCTCTATTCCGGAGCGGTTATGGGTGGTAAATGAAATAAGAGAGGCATTTATATCTTCGGCGGTACTCAAAATAGTTTCAGGAATATTATCTGAAACTTCCATACGGAATTCAGTTTCAATTCCATTTTCCCGCAATTCGCCGGTAAGCCGCTCCAGATAGGCCTGCGCCTGTTGTTTAAGCTCCTCCAGAAGCGCCTGATAGTATTCATCCCAGCTGGGTTGAATACTGGGGGAACGATCTGAGGGTATGCAGGGGGGCTGAATAACCACCAGCAGGGTAAGTTTGCTTTTAAAATCACGGGCCAGAACTGATACCTGCTTCAGACAAGCCTCTGAAAAAAGAGAGCCATCCAGTGGCAATAAAATATTCCCGAAAGCTGCCTTGTCTGCGTCGTACCCATCTTTTACCAGCAAAACCGGCAGATTGGTAGATTTAATAAGCTTTTCGGAAACGCTGCCCAGTACCATTTTCTTAATACCGGTATATCCATGAGAAGCCACACACAGCAGGTCAATATCATTATCCCTTATACACTTCAAAATGAGCGGCAGCAGTTCACCGCAAAACATTTTTCCGCTGGATTTAATGCCTTTTGCCTGCAACTCAGCCGCTTTGATATCCAAATACTTCTGGCGCTCATCGGTGATTTTGGGTTTGGGGTCACATATACTTACCAGCAGGAGTTGTGTTTCGGCAGCCCCAGCCATACATTCAGCTATGGGCAGGGTTTTTTCAGCAGTTTTTGTCCCATCAAGAGCAACCAGTATGCGCTTAAAATACATCTTCTGACCTCAAATGTTCTCAGAAGATTATACCCCATACATCTAGTCTGTGGAATATTATTTTTCATGGGCAAAGAAAAAATATGGCGTAATTTTTAAAATATGCCATAATATTAGAGGGCGTACAATCAAAATCTAGCGGATAGTACTACTTTTAAGGTCAGCTCTTTGACACTTTTTTAAGCAAAACGTCAAAAGCTTCAAACCATTTTACCTTAACTTCGTCCGTCCAGGCAGGGTCAAAAGTGGGGAATTTACCCAGTAATACCTTGTCCATATCTGAATTTTCTGGAATTTTCATTGTATTATCCGGAATTAGAACATGCGAAGCAGTCCTCGGCATAATCTTCCGTGACACCTTTTTAGTACCGGCACCTGACCTGGCAGTACGTGATTTTTTGGTAACAAACGGGGAAATTGGTATATCCGCATCTTCCGCCAGCCCCAAAAAGAACTTTATGCACTTGCGGACTACGTCATCCGCTACTTTAAAGCTATTATGAAAGAGCTCTTCCAGCTGGGCATAGGTAAGGGACTCCGGGTCAGCAGACGAATTAAACACAAACTCATACCCTTCAAGGGCAATCTGCCTGAGTATCAGCGTTCTGTCTTCCCCTTTGGCATCCACCAAACGGCGCAGCTTTTCCCTCGGCATACCCTCATTATCCGCCAAGCCCAAAAACCGCAAAGCCGCCATTAGCTGGGTACCGGTACTGCCTGACCACTTATCACCCCAAAAACTGCGGTCAAGGCGGGACGGAATGGCCTCCTGTAAGCCTAAAAGAAAGTTTAAAAAGGTCCGGTATGATACATATGGGGGTAAGGGTTTTGAGCCTTTCAGATTAGCCATTTCTCCTCCGTCCAGATATTCTATTCCATAAATTCTGAAATGGCAAGGCTTTCAGCTGTTTTTCTGTATATTCCAGATCTGGATTAGTTGGTATTCTTGAGGACGTTTTTTAATATAGTTCCAAGTGTTCTAATTCCAGCTAGAATATTCCAAAATTTTTTTGGACTAAATTTGACGGCTCTATTTGGAACGGACTAATATGTGGCACAACTGAATCTTCAAAGGGAGGGAAAATACCTATGGGGACTGCAATTGAGTATCAGAAGCTGATGACGGAGATTGTACACATCAATCTACCCGGCCCGGCCGAGCCTATGCCCGGCATGAGCGGCGGCGAACTTCTGCACGGATTCCTGGCTGAATTATACCGCGCGCCCAGCACTGATTCAAAGGCTTTTATTGAGTCACTATCCGGTAAGTGGAATGTCCATTTTCGCCAAGTCAAGTAGGTAACTACCTATTATATATAGGGGTTGCCAGGGGATAAAAAATGAGGGAGAGGCAATAAAATGAAAAGGAGACAGATAGCAGCCATAGACGTTGGTACAAGTAAAATCTGTACCGTTATGGCTGACACCGAAAACGGAGACCTTAGGATACTGGGCGTAGGGGTGGTAGCATCCCGCGGTATGCAAAAGGGCATGGTGGTTAACCTGAATGAAGCCAAAGAAGCCATCCGTGAGTCGGTAAGCATGGCAGAGAGAACTGCCGGTTATAAACTCAAATCCGCCCTGATAGGCGTGACCGGAAAACACATTAACTCCAAAAACAACCGCGGGGTTATCAGTATAACCCGCAATGACCACCTGGTGCGCCAGAGTGACCTGCAAAGGGCTATAGATATTGCCAGCAGCATCACCATGCCCCAGGACAGAAAAGTACTCCACATCATCCCCCGCAATTATTCGGTGGATGGGCAGGAAGGCGTCAGTAATCCGGTGGGCATGCATGGCTTCCGCCTGGATGTAGAAACCCATATTATTACCGCCGCTTCCAATTCAATTGAAAATTTAACCAAGTGCATCCGTGCTGCCGGCGTAGAGATTGATGACCTGGTCTTCAATCCTTTAGCCAGTGCTGAAGCAGCACTAACCGATGAGGAACGCGAAAAGGGCGTTATTCTGGCTGACATCGGTGGCGGCACTACAGATATAGCTGCCTTTAAAGGCAACAGTATTTACCATACATCGGTTCTGCCCATTGCCGGTTCACAGGTAACCCATGATATTTCTGTGGGCTTGGGCATCCCCTTTGAAATGGCCGATGATATCAAACAGAGATACAGCAGTGTAATACCCGGTGAATGTAATGACGCAAGCTTTGTTGAAAGCGGACATACCTTCTCTTATCCTGACCTTTGCGAGATTGTCAGGATGCGGGTGGAAGAGCTGCTTCGCCTTACTATCCTTGAGTTACCCAGTGATGATTATTCCAAGATGGTGCCTTCCGGGTTGGTAATAACCGGCGGTACTGCCAACCTGCCCGGCATTGCCGAGCTTGGCAGCGAAGTACTGCGGATTCCGGTACGGGTAGGTACTCCCCCCAATTTATTTGGTGTATCGGATATCTTAAATGACCCCGCCTGTACCAATGTTGTCGGTATGCTGCTTTGGAGTATCAATAACCGTGATGCTTCAAAAAGCCATCCAGCCAATGAAGAGAGCGCCAAAGGCGGCTTTATCTCACGAATGTTCGGGAATCCAAAAAATTAACGAAAGGATAATAGTTTACTAAGGATAATAAAATGTCAAAGAAAGTATATGTACCCAGTGGCGCAAAGATTAAAGTTATCGGGTGCGGCGGCGCAGGCAGCAACGCTGTAACCCGTATGGTCAGGGATAATATCCAGGGGGTAGAGTTTATAGCCGTAAATACAGATGCCCAGCATCTGGCTATTACCGAAGCAGCTACCCGAATCCAGATTGGCGAACGCTGCACCCGCGGGTTGGGTGCCGGCGGTAACCACACCATGGGCAAAGCTGCTGCCGAAGAAAGCATGAGTGAGCTCAAGGAAAACGTAATAGGCGCTGATATGGTTTTTGTAACCGCCGGTATGGGTGGCGGCACAGGCACAGGCTCAGCCCCGGTGGTTGCCAAAATAGCCAAGGAATCAGGTGCCCTGACCATTGCAGTATGCACCAAGCCTTTCTGCTTTGAGGGCGCTCACCGTATGCAAACCGCCGAAGAGGGCATAAATAATATAGTAGACAGCGTGGATACGCTTATAATTATCCCCAATGACCGCCTGCTGGACATGGTTGACCAGAAAACAGGGGTTGACGGGGCTTTTAAACTGGCTGACGAAGTTCTGTGCAACGGCGTCAAAGCTATTGCCGAGGTTATCACCGTGCCGGGTATCATCAACCTGGACTTTGCAGATGTAAAAGCCGTCATGAAAGATGCCGGTCCCGCCTGGATGTCTATAGGCAAAGGTGCCGGACAAAACCGGGCTTCCGATGCCGCCAGAGCCGCCCTGGCCAGCCCCCTGCTGGATATTGCGGTGGACGGGGCTAAGGGTGTTATTTATAACGTCTGCGGCGGTGAAGACCTGTCCCTTATGGAAGTAAACTCCGCGGCTGATGTTATCCGCCAGGCGGTTGACCCTGAGGCCAATATTATCTTTGGTGTAAGCACTGACCCCCGCATGGGTAAGGAAGTACAGATAACCCTGATAGCCACCGGCTTTGCCACCAAAGAGAGCATGCTCTCCAATAACCATGAAAAAGAAATGACCCGTATGATGAAAGGTCTGCGCAGCAAGACCCAGGAAGAACTGGAAGTGCCCTCGTTTATGCGCTACCGCTCCGCTCAGCCTTCCATCCGGAAACCGGCTCCCCCCGCCCATCAGGCCCCGCCGCGTTTCTTAAGCAGATAATAACCTACATTTTTATATCTTGAAAGAGAGTGGCAGGTTGAACTCCCTCCCCTGCCACTCTCTAGACATTAAAGTCTAAAAAGCTAATGAGGGTTGACATAGATAAGGAAACGAAGATGGAACTTGACGAGTTTCTGAAACAGAGTGCCGTAGATTATACCAGCCGCCAGATAATCCTTCTTTTCAGCAAACACCCCTTTGCCCGTTTTGACCGCTCTGCCATTGCCAGCACTATAGAAGGCGGCAGCGATATCCTGCCCACCCTGCAGTCACTGGTTTCCAGCGGCATAATTAAGCTCTGCCAGAAAGGCGGGGCTGAGCTGTATTATCTGACCAGTGAACCGGAACTCAGGGAAATGGTAACCCGCCTGGGGAATATGGAATGGAAACAGCAGCAAAACTTTTCCAGACGAAAGCTAATCGGGCTGAATGTTTTTCCCCAAACCAGACCTCTGGGTACACACTAGTTTTTTTAACCAGAAAAGAAGGGCTTTATCCGGAGCGGGTACAGCCGGTTTAGTCTCTGACCGGCTCTTGCTTCTTTTTGTTTTTAAAAGCCCAAACCAAAAGGAATACAGCCGCACTAAAGAGTATGATAGTAGCCCCCGAAGCCAGGTCCAGCACATATGAAAGCCACAAACCGCCCAAACAGAAGACCATACCAAATCCAATTGAAAGCAGCATCATTTTAAAAAGGTTATCAGTAAAACGGCGGGCAACCGCTGCCGGTATAGTCAGCAAAGCTATCACCAGTATTATGCCCACTACCCGTATCAGCATCACTACTGTCAAAGCTATAAGCCCCAGCATTATTATGTATAAAAGGCCGGTAGGCATACCGCTGACACGGCAAAACTCTTCGTCAAAAGATATACCCAGAAACTCTTTATAAAAAAGCCAGACCACCCCTATTATCAGGGCATCCAGCACCAGCATAAGCAGCAAATCTGAAGACGGCACTGTCAGAATATTGCCGAAAAGATAACTGAATAAGTCCGGGGCATAACCGGGTGTCAGCCCTATAAAAATAACACCCAGAGCCATACCCAAAGACCAGAGCATACCGATAACCGTATCTTCACTTATACGTCCCCGGCGGGTAATGGCACCCATGCCGGCCGCGGCCAGCAGACTGAATACCAATGCCCCAAGCACAGGGCTGATACCCAGCAGATATCCCAACCCTATTCCCCCGAATGAAGCATGGGCAATACCGCCGCTTATAGATACCAGTTTTTTTACTACTACATAACTGCCAATAATCCCGCAGCCTATGGCCGCCAGCAGACCAGCCCAAATAGCATTCTGGATAAAACCATACCCCAAAGCCTCTATCATACGTGTTCCTTCAGCACCCGGTGGGGCACCTGCCCGTGCGCAATAAGCTGGATTGGGCAGTTATAGGTTTCAGACAAAGCTTCTGCGGTCAGCCCTTCCTCGGCATGGTGATACGACAAATGCTTGTTTAAACAGGCTATATCATCTATACATACTGCTACCGCACTGATATCATGGGTAACCATAATAATGGTCATCTCTTTTTTTAATGTTTCCAAAAGTTCATACAGCCCGGTTTGCATGGCGGCATCTACCCCGGCAGTCGGTTCATCCAGGATAAGCAGTTTCGGCTGATTAACCAACGCCCGCGCAATAAATACCCTCTTTTGCTGACCGCCTGAAAGCTGGCCAATCTGTCTGTGAGCAAACGGCAGCATACCCACTTTATCCAGATACTCCTTAGCCAAGGCCACATCCCCACTGGAGTAGCGGCGGGCTAAACCCCTTTTGGCATACCTGCCCATCAGCACCACTTCCAAAACACTTATGGGAAAGTCACGGTCAAAAAGGTGATATTGGGAAACATAGCCAATCTCTGGCCGGGCATCTTCGGGGCTTTTACCCAAAACCTTGATACTGCCGCAGTCAGGCTGAATAAGACCCAAAATCAGCTTTAGGAGGGTAGTTTTTCCCCCGCCATTCGGGCCTATAATCCCCAGCATCCGTCCTGCAGGCTGGGAAAAAGTAATATCTTCCAGTACTGTAAGGCCGTCAAAACCGGCACTAACTCCCCTAAACACCAGGGCTGGCGTGTCAGACATTTTCAGCTCATAACCTCTTGCATTTGCTTGTAAACAAATTCCATATTCTTTATGTAATCTTGGGCCAGCGGGTCTATCATTATCACCTGCCCGCCTATTTCAGAGGCAATTGACTCTGCACTCCGGCTGGAAAATTGGGGGGAAGCAAAGACAATGCTGATATTATTTTGTATAGCCAAATCTATTATTTCTATCATCTGCTGGGGGGTGGGTTCTTTGCCTTCTATTTCAATGGAAAGTTCTTTCAGATTATAGTCTCTGGCAAAATAAGCCCAGGCAGGATGAAAAACCAGAAAGGTACGGTTATGCAGGTGGCTGAGAGCCAGGGTTATTTCATTATCCAACTGCTCAAGCTTTGCTAAATAAGCATCCCGGTTGGCTACATAATAGCTCTTGTTTTCCGGGTCCAGGCTCATCAGCCCCGTAGTGATATTTTTGACCATCTGGATAGCATTACGCGGTGAAAGCCAGATATGCGGGTCTGCCCCGTCACCTTCCGAACTGCTTTCCAGTGTAATATTTACCGAACTATCTACCATCAGCATAGAGTGGTTTAAAGCCAATATTTTTGAAATCCAGGTTTGCTCAAAACCAAAATCAGAGCCCAGCTTCACGTACATATCTGCCTGGCTTATATCTACCATTTGGGAAGGAAGCGGCTGGTAGGTATGCGGCTCCGCCCCGGGAGGAACCATAAGAATTACTTCAGCCTTATCCCCGGCAATTTGCTGGGTAAATTCTTTCAGGGGCACTATACTGACTGCAATTTTGAGCTTGGCAGCAGAAGATGAATCTTCCTGACAACCCGCCAGCAGTAAACTGCTAAGCAGGGTAACGCCTAAAGCCAAACTCAAAAATAATGTCCTTAATTTCATACTTTCCCCGCCTCTTTCTGACAATTCCGGCAACGCCCGATAAACTCCAGCAAATGGGCATCTATAGCAAACCCGGTCTGCCGGGACAAATTTTCCGTAATCTCTTTAAGCCCGCACCCCTCCACGTGAATAACCTGACCGCAACCGGAACAAATCAAATGGTGGTGATGGGAATCAATACGCCTAAGCAGATAGCGGTGGCAATTACCGGCGGTATGCAGCTCGCAAACAAGCCCCAGTTCGGACAAAAGCTGGAGAGAACGGTAGACAGTTGCCATACCGGTTGAAGGTTTAGCCGCCTGCACCAGTTCATGCACTTCTGACGGGCTTAGCGGCTGGGTAGCAGCAGACAATACCTTTAAAACAGCCTGCCGCTGGGGCGTAATCTTGTATTTATTCTGGCGGATACGGCTCTGAATAGTTGGCACTGTAATCCTTCTAATTGATAGGTTTTCTCAATTATAGCTTCGGCTTTTTCAAATAGCAAGAATCACGGGGGTTAATTATCCCTTAAAATAAAAAGCCTCCCGGAGGAGGCCTTTATATAACATTTTATTTAACCTAAGGCAGGCAGTTTGCCGCAGTCAGACTGTGGCGGGCCAGAGCAGTGTCAAGTATTTTTAACACCAACTCAGCATGACTGATACCCAGTTTAGATGCCATAATCGGCAAATCTCCGCTGACAGGGTTCAGACCGGGCAAAGGGTTTACTTCCAGAAAATAAGGTATGCCGTCAGGGCTGACCCTGAAATCCATACGGCACAGGTCACGGCAGCCCAGCACCTTATACGCATCCAGCGTAGCCTTTTCAATGCGGGATAAAGTCTCAGCAGGCAAAGCCGCCGGTACCTCATACTCCACCATCTGCCGCCAGTTGCGTTTCACCTCTACAGAGTAGACAAAATAATCAGTTTTGGTTTTGGGGACAACCCGCATGATACCCAAAACTTTGGGCTGTATATTACCGATAACCCCTACCGTAATCTCTTCGCCGCTTATAAATTCTTCTATCAAAACAGGCTGCTCATAGGCAGTAAGCAGCTCTGCCGCCATGCTTACTATTTCTTTGGCACTTCCGGCGCGTGAAGCAAACCTGACACCCTTGCTAGAACCCTCACAGGCAGGCTTAAGAAAAGCCGGCAAGGGGAACCCTGACCAGTCTATAGCCGAAAGCTCTTCGCAGCTGGTGACTAACTGCCACCGGGCAGTTTTTATACCGGCATCAGCTACCAGTTTCTTAGTCAGGGGTTTATCCAGACAGACCGCCAGTGTCTGCGGATCTGAGCCGGTGTACGGTATATCTAACATCTCTAAAATACCGGGAATTTGAGCCTCACGGCTGCGGTAATTGCCCAAACCCTCCGCAATATTGAAAACCAGGTCAAGTTTTTGTTCCTGTACCCTGCGTAAAAACTCTTTTCCCCCACCCAAGCGGTAAACCGTATGCCCGGCCTGGGTTAAAGCATTAGTGATAGCTTCAACCGTCTCCGGTGAGTCATATTCTTCCAGCGCATCATCAGGGCCGCCGCTAACCGGATTTAACGCCTGTTTAAGATCGTATGACAGCCCTATCTGCATCTGTTTCTCCCTTTATTTTAGCGGCATTATTAAGTAAATCTGTCCGGCCGGTATTGCTGTAAACTTTGGGGTCACCCGGATTTTTAAAACGGATTATATCACCCTTGTAATTACGGATTATATATTCGTCAGCCTGTTTATCCAGCACGTAGTCCGGCTGAATAGTTATTTTGCCGCCGCCACCCGGTAAGTCTATAACGTAATTCGGCACAGCCAAACCGGAGGTATAACCGCGCAAGCCCTCAATAATCCCCACCCCGGTTTCAATGGGGGTATGGAAATGCTCTGTACCCTGCACATTGTCACACTGGAAAAGGTAGTAAGGGCGCACTTTGCTCATTAAAAGCTTGTGGCAAAGGGATTTCTGCACAGACACACTGTCATTTATGCCTTTTAAAAGTACCGACTGGTTATTTACAGGTACGCCCGCCCTGACCAGACGGTCACAGGCCTGACGGGATTCTTCGGTAATTTCATTAGGGTGGTTATAATGGGTATTAAGCCAGATAGGACCGTACTTGGAAAGCATATTGCATAGTTCATCATCTATCCGCTGGGGTAAGACCACAGGATAGCGGGTACCTATACGGATAATTTCCACATGGGGTATTGAACGCAGAGCCGAAAGAACACTTTCCAAGCGGGGTGTAGACAGGGTTAAGGGGTCACCGCCGGAGATAATTACGTCCCGGATAACCTGATGCTGGCGTATATATGCCAGCATGGCATCTATCTCTGCCTGGGTATGCACCCAACCGCCGTTTTTCCATTCCCTTTTACGGGTGCAGTGGCGGCACAGTACCGGGCATATATCAGTCAGCACCATGACCACCCTGTCAGGATAACGGTGTACCAGCCCAGGCACTACCGAACTATGAGCCTCTTCCAAAGGGTCAGAACAGCAGCGGGTATCAAAATTAAGTTCAGCTGTATCCGGCATAAGCTGACACTTTACCGGGTCATTTACATTGTCAAAATCTACCAGACTGAGGTAATAAGGGGTGGCGGAAAGGGGGAAAACCGCAGAAACGGCCTCCATATCCCTGTATTCTTCTGCAGACAAATGAAAAAACCTTGCTATTTCTGTTACAGAAGTAACACGGTTTTTAAACTGCCAGTGCCAGTCATTCCAGTTCTGGTCACTTACTTTGGGGAAATATTTAAGTCTAAATCTTTTTGTTTGGCCAAGCCTACTGGGAGGCTCATCGTCTACCTTGCCATAAGTTTCGACTGCACCTGCGCCGAGAGGGTCATCTGATTGTGTGTTTTTATTTTCTTCGGTAGTGGTCACGTTAGGCCTGAAGCCTCCTTAAGAATTTATGGCGTTTACTCACAATTACGTATAATTGTGAGTAATATTCTACACGAAACATAGCTACTGTCAAGGAAGCCCAAACGTGGGTCAGGGGAAGGCAAAAAATATTTTTTATGAACTAACGGCGGTTCCGGATAGCCCACCACATAAATATTATAATAGCCACCAGCCCCACACCGACCCCGACTACCAAACCCAGATTTTGAACCAGAGAAGTCCTGGTAAAAGTACCTGTTTCAGACCAGGCACTTGCATTACCGGCACCGTCAACCGCCTGAACCCGCCAGTAAAAAGTGTCCGCCGAAGAATTATTTATGTCCTGGTTATCGGCCAGAATATACTGGCTGGTTTTTATATCTTTCAGCTCAAAGAGGATATTGCCGAACCCGCTGTCAGAGGCTACTTGCAAAGTATAGGTAACACCGCTTGAATCACTCACCCCTGCCCAGCCGAAAGTAAAGGGGTCATCAAGTGCCTCACCCGAAACAGGTATTGTTATATCAGGTGCAGGCGGCGGCGTATTTTCCAGCCAGATTTCACGCACTATCCGGTTCTGCCCGTCATCCAGTATCAGGCTGTGGCTGGCAGATGCACTTGAAGGAATAACTATCTGGGCAAAGAAGGTGCCCTTATCATCTACACTTACCTTTAATAAAGAAACACCATCATACTGCAAATCTACCTGGCCGTTAGGTTTAAAACCTTTGCCGGAAATATTCAGTTGCGTTCCAACATCAATTAATTTACCCAGACCTATTTCCGGGTTAATATCCAGCCAGACATTGGCCTTGAGACTCTGGCTGTTTATATAATCACCCTGGCGTACTTCCACCAGATAAACTCCGGCAAAACGCTCCGGAACAGCAAAACTCACGGAAAAGCTGCCTGTTATATCAGCTTTAACATTAGCCGGAATTACTTCCAGCGGGGTGTTATTGTAATAAAAATTTACCGAGGCTAAAGGAGTAAAACCTGTACCGTTTATATTAACAGTCTCGCCAATGGCGGCCTCAGATTTTGACAGGTCAATCCAGCTTTCAATCAGAACTAGCCCGCTGCCCGTATTATAATCAGCATCCAGCGCCTTTATAAGGTGTAATCCCCGCCCTGATGGCGGAACAACAAAGCTAAGGGTAAACTCCCCCAGCTGGTTGGTAGCCCCGAAGGCGACCTCTTCATCATCAAAATAGAGCTTAATATCACTCTGGCGCAGGAAATTCTGACCATATACGGTCAGCTCAGCACCTACCTTGAGAATAATATCAGAAAAAGACAACTCACCTTCCAGAGCTGCTTTGTTTACAACGGGAGAACCCAAAAACAGCACTCCGCTTATCACCAGAGTGGCTAAAAGTCTAATTATGTAGTCTTTTTTCTTTTTCATATTTTTAATGATTATATCACTTACACATGAGTATTCAACATTACCTTGATAATAGCATAAACCGGCATCTATAATGAAGCCCATGAGTGATATTGAAAACACTGAGGTTTTTGAATGCAGACGCTGCGGCAACTGCTGCTCTCACTTTCAGCCCCATTTGGAAATGGATGAGGCTCAAAGAATTGCAGGACATCTAAGTCTAAGTCTGGAAGAATTTAAGCAGAAATACGCTGATAAACGCTGGCCAGGCCAGCGCACCATGCTAATCCGCCACAATGAAAACGGCTGTATTTTCCTGGGCCGCGGCGTAGACAATTTATCCCTGTGTACCATTCATGATTTCAAACCTCAGGCCTGCCGTGACTACCAGCCCAGTCTCAAACACCGCGAATGCCGCGAAGGTTTGCAGCCTTAGTGCTTTTTGTCTTTATTTTCCCGAAGCAAAGCCTTTTTTTTGACAAAACACATGACAACTGGGCACTTCCCCTGCTATACTAAAATCAGTTATACTTGGGTATATATGAGACCTCTGCCTGCTTCTTTAACAAAGTATAGAAAAGCGTAAGGATATGCAAGACCAATATAAATCCTGCCGCACCAATGCAGAGCAAAGCGTTTTGCCCGAAAGTGCCTGCCTGGCCGAGATACTTTCCATGATAGAAAGTACCCGAACTATGGCATTTATATTTGAAACCTCCTCCCCATTCCGCTTGATTTATGCCAGTTCAAATACACCCGCTCTAAGCGGCTATTTGCCTGCTGATTATCTGTCTAACCCTGCTTTGTTAGATGAAATATTGAAACCCGCTGGTTTAAACCTTGATACCCAAACACCCAAACAATTTAAAACACCCCTGGGCCCTATACCCTGCTATATCCCCAGCAAAACTGGATTACCCCTCTCAGGTGAATTGTTATGTAAACTTTATTCGGGCAAACTAATCTGCCTTATACACTGTCACGGCCAGGTGCAGAATAACCCCAATCAACTGGCCTTTTTTGATGAAGCCCCTACCCTTATGCCGCTGATAATAGGTTTTGAACCGGACGGCAAACTATTATTTGCCAACCGGATATTTGAGGAAGCAACCGGTTATCCGGCAAGTGAAATAAGCGGTGATAAATGGCAGTCCTGCGGGCTGTTTAGTGAGGAGGCAAGGGAGCGTATTGCCCAAATGCTCCAGAACAGCCAAAATGACAGTATTCAGCCCTTTGAAATCCGCCTGATACATAAAAATGGCCAGACTTGCTGGCTTTCCGGCCACAGCCAGATAATAAACCCGGGTACTGTTTCCCCATACTTGCAGCTCTCTGCCAGAGATATCACCATCTGCAAAAAGTCTGAAAAAATGCTCCTGCTAACCAGATTTGCGGTAGAAAGGGCTACAGATGCAATATTCTGGACTGATGCCGGGGGTAAATTTGTAGATGTAAATCAATCAGCCTGTGACTCACTTGGCTACCAGCGCGAAGACCTGCTCAAATTAAAAGTTACTGATATAGATACCCTCATAACCAGCCAGACGGATTGGGAAAAACATTGGGAAAAGCTGAAAGCCCGTACTTACCTGCACTTTGAATCTGTTCACCGGAATATACAGGGCGGCAGTATTCCAGTGGAAATAACCGCCAATTATCTTCAGTACGACAAGATGGAATACAACATAGCCATAGTCCGGAATATCCGCCAGCGCAAAGAAGCCGAAAAGCATCTAAAGTTCACCTCTTTCTCAATGGAACATTCGGCAGATCTTATAATATGGGTAAATCAGAACGGCAATATCATAGGTGCCAACCGCTCAGCCTACCAGTCACTGGGCTACACCCATGACGAGCTATGCAGTTTAACCGTAGAGGATATAAACCCTGTCTGCACTCCGGAAAGGTGGAAGACCCTCTGGGGCAGACTAAAGCATGATATAAAATATGCTATGGAAACTGCCCTGATTACTAAAAACGGTCAGAAACTACCTATTGACGTGATGTGCAATTTCCTGGAGTTTGAGGGAGTTGATTATTGCTGTGCAGTAGTGAGGAATATAACCGAACGCAAGAATGTATATGCCAAGTTGCTACATGCCGCCGAGGAATGGCGAATCACCTTTGATAATATATCCGAAATAGTGTTTCTGCTGGATAATGATTTTAATATCCAGCGGGCAAACCGGGCTTTTGCCAAAGCTTTGAACTGCCAGCCGCAAGAAATCTTAAACAAGAAATGCTACGAGGTGCTGCACCACACCAATTGCCCTCAAGTAAACTGCCCCAAGTTAGTAGCTTCCGATACCCAAAAGACCCAGTATATAAATTACTTTGAAGAAACTATTGAGAAGCATTTTCAGGAAACCATTGACCCCATTCTGGATACAGACGGGCAATCTCTGGGAACTGTCCATATCCTAAAAGACCTCACTGAGCACCATAAAATGGCCGCCCAGCTGATGATAACGGATAGACTGGCTTCGGTAGGTGAAATGGCCGCCGGGCTTGCTCATGAACTTAATAACCCCCTGACCAGCGTTATAGGATTTTCCGAACTCCTTCAGGAAAAAAAACTGCCCGAAGACCTGCAGCGTGATATCCAGATAATAAGCCAGGAAGCCCTGCGGGCAGCCGAAGTAATCCGCAATCTGCTGGCATTTGCCCGCCGCCATGAACCATCTAAAGACTGGGTGGATATGAATGTGCTAATCCACAAAGTGCTTGATATCTGCAACTACGAACAAAGGGTAAACAATATTCATATAGTTACCAATCTGGATGCAGATCTGCCGGAAATAAAAGCGGACTATTTTCAGATGCAGCAGGTACTTTTGAATATAATTATAAATGCCGAATATTTCATAACCAAGGCACACGGTGAGGGTACTATAGTTATCTCCAGTTCCCGATTCGGAGATAATATCCGGATATCTATTAAGGACGATGGTCCGGGCATGTCTGAAAACGTCTTAAATCGTATATTTGACCCGTTTTTCACTACTAAAGAAGTAGGCAAAGGTACGGGGTTAGGATTATCCATCGGACATGGTATAATCACCCAGCATGGTGGTAAACTGTACGCAGAAAGTTCCGAAGGTAAGGGCGCTACCTTTTTTATAGAGCTTCCAATCAACCCGCCAGCCCAATAAACTGTCAGACATTCTAAGGGGTATGCATGACTACAAAAAATGAAACCGTTCTAACAGTGGACGACGAAGATACAATACGCCGCCTGCTTTACCAGAAACTAACCAGCGAAGGCTACAAATGCCTGACCGCCTCAAACGCCACCGAAGCTATGGAAATAATAAAGAGCCAGGATGTTTCACTGGCCATACTGGATATAAAAATGCCCGGCCTTTCCGGAATGGATATTTTCCCGGAAATCCGTACTATCTCACCTGATACCGCAGTTATAATGGCTACAGCTATAAGCGACACCGATACTGCTATAGCCTGCATGAAACTGGGTGCATATGACTATGTGACTAAACCCTTTAAACTGGATGCAGTCATGATGAGCATAGAACGGGCACTGGAAAAACGCCGCCTTGTACTGGACAACCGGGATTACCAGCAGCATCTGGAAATAAAAATCAAAGACCAGGCGGAAAAAATCCGCAGTTCTTTTTTCAACGCCATTACTTCCCTGGCTTATGCGCTTGAAGCTAAAGACAGCTATACCATAGGCCATTCACAGCGGGTAGCTGAAACCTCGGTTTCTATTGCCAGCGCTATGGAACTGCCGGTTGCTGCCATTGAGCAGATACGTCTGGCCGGGCTGGTGCATGACATTGGCAAAATAGGTATCAGAAGTGCCTGCCTGAATAAGGCCGGCAACCTGACCGAAGAGGAATACACCCATATCAAAACCCACCCCGGCATAGGTGAACGTATTCTTTCCCCTATAACCGAGGACCGCGAAATCCTGAGAATAGTCCGCCACCACCACGAACATTTCAACGGGAGCGGATATCCTGACGGACTAAAGGGCGAGGAAATACCGCTGGGCGCCAGGATAATGGCGCTGGCTGATGCCTATGACGCCATGACCTCCCTGAGGCCATACCGCAAAGCAATGACAGATAAAGAAGCCTGGGAAGAACTGAAGAGATGTTCAGGCACACAGTTTGACCCGGAGATTTTAGCTGTTTTTTCCCGTGTAAACAACAATACCTAATGGCAAGAGCAGTTATCCAGATACTGGTCTACCAGCTTGACGCCGGATTCACTGGTGCATAAAGGCTGGGCTGCCCGGCTTCCGTCACGGTAAACCGTTATCCCTTTAAGACCCTTGTCGTAGGCCAGATTAAACACATTGGCCATATCCTCACGGGTAGCTTCATGGGAGAAATTTACCGTCTTGGAAACAGCATTGTCAGTATACTTTTGGAAAGCCGCCTGAATGCGGATATGCCATTCGGGGCGAATGCGGTGAGCGGTAACCAGCAGCCGTTTCAGCCAGTCCGGCACACACTCCATATCATGCAGATGGTTTGACGAAACCAGCTTTTCAAACAGCTCTTTGGAATGAAAACCCTCACGTCTGGCCATTTCCTCAAAATAGGGGTTTATCTCCAGCAGATTTTCACCATCCAGAATATTCCTGACGAATACCATAGCGAAAGAAGGCTCTATGCCCGAAGAAACCCCGGCGATAATGGAAAGGGTGCCGGTGGGGGCTATACTGGTACAGGTGGCGTTCCTCATGGGGCGTCCGCCGGGTACGTCATAAATACTGCCCTCATAAGCAGGGAAAGAGCCTCTGGCTTCGGCCAGTTTGGACGAAGCACGGTGGGAGGTTTCCTTGATAAACTCCATTATCTGGTCAGCCTGAAATATAGCCTCTTCGGAATTATATGGTATACCCATCAAAACCAGCATATCGGCAAAGCCCATCACCCCCAAGCCTATCTTGCGGTTACGCAAGGTGGCTTTTTCAATCTCAGGGGTGGGGAATCTATTTACATCTATTACATTATCCAAAAAGCGGATAGCCATTTTGACTGTCCGTCCCAGTTTTTCATAGTCTACTACTACCCTCTCACCGTCACGCTTAAGCATACGGGGCAGGGAGATTGAACCCAGATTGCAGGATTCATACGGCAAAAGGGTCTGCTCACCACAGCCGCTCACATGCCTGATACGGCCTAATTCCGGGGTGGGGTTATCATCATTTATCCGGTCTATAAATACCAGACCGGGGTCACCTGTTTTCCAGGCCTGGTCCACAATACAGTCAAACACACAGGCGGCATTGAGCCGCTGGACTACTTCGCCGGTATGAGGGTTGATAATATCGTAATCTTCACCGCTGCGGACTTTAGTCATAAACTCTCTGGTGACCACAACCGAAATGTAGAAATTGGTCAGTGCATTAGGGTCACCCTTGCAGGATATAAACTTGAGAATATCAGGATGGGTTACGTCTAAAATAGCGGTATTACACCCGCGGCGTACCCCGCCCTGGCGCACATAATCTGCTGCTGCGGAAAATATGTTTATGACAGAAACCGGCCCTCCGGCTACTTCTGTTAATTCCCCTACTTTGTCTCCGGCAGGCCTGAGATTTGAAAAGGAAAATCCGGTACCGCCCCCGCTTTTATGAATAAGAGCTGTCTGCTTGACCGCATCAAAAATAGACTCAATAGAATCCTCTACCGGCAGTACAAAACAGGCCGAAAGCTGCCCCACCTGCCGCCCGGCATTTAACAGAGTGGGCGAATTCGGCAGAAACTCCAGGCGGGACATAGCCTGATAAAATTCATCTTCTATCCGGCTGGTATCCGCCCCTGGTGCATATTTGCATTCGGCAGATGCCACTACTCTGGCAACCCGGCGAAACATATCCTCCGGCGTTTCAATCACCCGCCCGTTGGCATCTTTCTTTAGATAACGTTTTTCTAGTACCCTCTTGGCGGTAGTAGATAAGCGTACATCTGCCAGAACTGATTGCCTGCCGAATTCTACTGTCATTTAAAAAACCTTAATGGCCTTATCACCGATTCGTTTCATATCCAGGGTAAGCACCACCACATTATTCAAATACTTACGGGCAGCCTCAGCGGCTTCTTCCACCTCTTCCTTGTTGGCCGCCCGCCAGGGGCAACCCGGAATGGGGAAATAGGCATCTATACGGAAGGACATATCTTTATCTATGCTGGCTAAAAACTGGGCTACCTTTTCTATTTCGTCTTTGGCTATATAATCAGGTATGTACACCACTTCTACGTGAAGTTTGCGGTCACCCAAAGCCGCATGTATTTTCTTCAGGTTTTCCAGGGCTGACTTGTTTGAGCGGCTGGTATAATCACGGTAAATATCTTCGGAATAAGCCTTCAGGCTGAAAATAACCTGGTCAATATCCGTAAGGTCTGGCATCCGGATGCCATTGGTTAAAAGTATGTTGTAAGAGCCATATTTTTCATGGACAGCCTTGGCAAGTTTAGGCAGCTCAGGGTCAAGCACCGCCTCCGTACCCAGAAAAACCGCATATTTTATAGTATATCCATCTATCTTTTCCATAACCTGGTCAAAAGACAGAAATTCGGTGGGAGGGGCTTGTCTTTCATGGGTAATTATTTCAGCTACCGGGTCATCCATCAGGCCAAAATCATAAACCTCATAATTGGTATAACAACCGCGGCATTTTAAATTACATTCAGTCCAAAAATGAAAATCCATTGAATGGTAACTTGGCTCATATGCCAGATGATAAACCTTCATTCAGTCCCCCAAACATGATTAGCAAGCCTGCAGAAAGGCTCGCTTTTATAAGTATAACATTGTTAAAATACCCAAACAATAATCGTCTTTAGCACTCTGGCTCTTGGTTTGCTAGAATTTATTGTACCACATGTTTTGGCTTTTGGCATCAGGTTTTTTTATTTTTTCACTAAGCATTTCGGATACTTTTTTAGATTCCCAGCAGTATCAGCCCGAAATGCATAGCCAGAGTGAGCCCGGTAGTCCACACCGCCACCCCGATTGCTATCCAGACAAACAATTTTAACCTGCCTGCATTCAGCATTACTCCCAGAAAAGCCGCTATGGGAGCGCTGGTCAGCACCGGGGATAAAAGCCCCAACCCGATAATTCCGTATTTCAGCCATACCTTGTACAGGCGGCCCGAACGAAGCCTCTCCTGCAGGGATATAATGATTTGGGCAAACAGGGCTGACAGGCTTAAAGATGCATCACCGGTACGGTTTTTATCCAGCCAGCGGTTTGAGCCTGCCCGTATCTTCTCTGAAAGAAGCAGAATCACACCAACGCCGCTTAGAGTACCGCCGCATACCAGCAGGATAACCAGAGCGGGGTTCAAACCCCAAATCAAACCAGCCGGTATTGCCAGCCAGATTTCCAGCAGCGCCAGTAAAAATACCCCTATTACTTGAAAGAACATCTACTCCCCCAACCTGCGCTTTCAGTTGTCCTGGTCTTTTGAAATCTGTTTTACATACAGCCGCGGAGAGGAGGAAATAACCTCTTTTAAAGCCAGTATCCGTTTTTTCAGTTCCTGACCGCAGGCATCTGTTTCCAGATATTCCTCAAGCAGGGTTTTATCCAAACTGGACACCTGATTCCACAATCCCAGCGGCTCCAGCAAATCACGTACAGCTTTATTGTTGTAAGCAGTCCGCAAAACTTCCTTGTAGCTAAGCGCGTGCTCACTGCCGAAGACCCTCCCCAGTGAATTAGCCCGGCAATACTCAATAATAGCCTCTTTCAGGGTGTCTATTCTGGCCTCAATTTCGCCCTTGCGGGACTGGAGTTCCACATATTCCTCAACCGCGTGGGATATATCTACGGGCGGTGCTTGGGGCAACTGGGGCGGAGGGGCGTATTTGTGGCGGTACAGCGGGCAGAGATGGGCAAAATCACACGGGCAAAAGCTGTTTTCACAGGCAGGGAAAATAGCTTTTTCTATTTTTTCAGCTACTTCCAGCACCAGATTCCGGGCATCGGCAATAACCTCTTTACTGCGGGCAGGACAACGCATGGCAGTATTGGAGCGCAGGTGATACAAACAAAGCTCACCTACCGGCAAAAACCAAATCTGTTCCACTGCCAGCTGATAAAGGCTTAACTGCAAATTGTTTTGAACATATTCGGCTGAAAATAAATCTTTATTGCTTTTATAATCTATAATACACAGTTCGCCGGAAGGGAGTTTATCCACCCGGTCAATCTTGCCGGTTAGCTTGACCCCGTCCAGATTTACAGTGTACTGGTGCTCCACCGCCAGCGGCATATGAAAATCTGCGCTATGTATCCGGTGGAAGTCTGCCAGTATTTTCCCGCCTAACTGACGGTAATTTTCTTCTGCCTCAGCAGACTCATACCCTTCAGACCGCCAGTGCAAACAGTAATACTCCATCAGGTTTTCCAGACTGGGCGGCGGGGGTACTTTTACCCGGAAAAAGTACTCCGCACAATCATGCAAAGTTGTGCCGAAACTGAAATACCCCTTTGCCGGCGGTTTTAAGCCGTCAATATATAAAAAACGATATTTCAGAGGGCAGCTTTGATACTGGTCTATCTGGCTGTAGGAAAGAGGGCGCATAAATACTCCGCCTGCAAAACTGATATAATATTAACGTACATTATAGCCTTGTTTTCAGGGCTATGGGAAGGTGTAAAACAGGCTTGGAAGATATCTCTTACCTTTTAGCCCTGGGGGGCGGTCTGGCCGCCTTTTTCTCTCCCTGTGTGCTGCCTATGATGCCTGTATATCTGGCCAGTCTGACCGGCAGAGAGATACTGGATACCCGACCGGACTTTGCCGTTTCTTTTAAAACTCTGCCGCATTCAGCCGCCTTTGTAGCCGGTTTCAGCCTTGTTTTTACCAGCCTGGGAGCATTAGCCGGACTGGGAGGCGTCATTATAAACCCAAGCGAACTCTGGATAAGAATACTTTCCGGGGGAATACTTGTCATCTTCGGCGGATATATGCTGCTTAGCCTCCGTTTCCCATCCCTCAGTTTTGAAAAACACCTGTTCGGCCAGCAAAGCCTGCGTGGTGGCAGTTATGTCCGCTCTTTTTTAAGCGGGGCTATTTTTACCCTTGCCTGGACGCCCTGCATAAGCCCTATACTGGGAAGCATACTTAGCCTTACCTTCGGAGGGGAAAGCCCGCTTTACGGTTCGGCTCTGCTGGCTGTTTTTTCACTGGGCATGGGTATACCCTTTCTTGTATTAGGTTTGCTGCTTCAAAAAACCCTGCCTCTTATCCGCAAACACAGCCGCTACTCAGGAGCTGTATACGGGATAAGTGGCGGGATACTGATAGTTATTGGTATACTTATACTGAGCAATCAAATAGGGTTTTTTAGTACTCTGCAAATTTAAAATGAAAAGAAAATTGATAACTCTCAGTTTCCTGCTCATAGGCAGCCTTTGCCTGTCCGCCTGCAATCAAGCTGCCCCCCTACCGCCGGATGACGGGGAAGCGCTAACAGGCATAAGAATAAACAACCTGGCACCTGATTTTTCCCTTAAAGACCTGACCGGGCAGGATATAAGTTTAAGCGGACTGAAGGGCTCTGGGGTAGTTCTGAACTTCTGGATGATAAGCTGCGGTTACTGCCAAGACGAGATGCCTTTCTTTGAAGCTGCCTATAATGAAAACAAGTCACTCCCCAGCGGTATCAAGGTTTTTATGGTAAACATCCGGGAAAGCCAGTCCCTGATAGAGCGGTTTATGGCAAACACAGGTTTCACCTTTCCGGTACTGCTGGATACTACCGGTGATATAGGCCAGCTTTATAATGCAAACTATATCCCCATTACTTATTTCATAAATGCCGAGGGTATAATAAAAGCCATAAAATTCGGGGGGGTTTCCAGCCAGGCAGATTTTGACAATCAGCTTAAAAAAATAACCTGAATATCAAGGAGTAAATATGACAGATATATTAAATGAAGCTTCAAACATAGCCCAATGCAAGGAATGCCCCTGGTACAGGGCATGCACAACCCCTATGCGTTACACTTCTGAAGATATCCGCCGGCAGGTACAAAGCGGAAGCCCGGGCATGAACGCACCCCAGGACGAGGCAGCCATGCAGCAAATGTTATCTATGGCTTCGGCTGCCCAGAACTCTATGCTGGAAGCCTGCCCTATTTTTATTGACCGCCTGCGCAATAACCCTAAACTGGCCCAAAAGATAAAGGAAATAATGCAGAACTGGAGTCAGGAAATCACCTAAAGCGGGGGCTGGCTGAAATAGGTATCCGCTATATATCCGGCTGTTTCAGCTACCGCTTTTTCCACTTTTTCGGTCAGACCCTGTGCCATTTCGGTGGGAATGCATTCGGGTTTAACCGCCAGCACGTCTATTTTCACCCCGCCGTCCGCATGGAGTTCTTCAAGCATATTCAGGGTGGGCATAAGGTGAAGAGAAAAATCATTTATCTTTTCCGGTGAGACCTGCTCAACCCTCAGATGCCCCAGTTCCCCCACCCCCAGGCCGGTTTCCATAGCATCTACCAGCACGATAACTTTGGGTTTAACCTCGCTGATTATTATGTTAAATAACAGCTCGCGGATAGCAGTGCCAACGTCCATAACACAGGCAAAATCAGGAACCCGGCAGTGGGCATTTAAGTAATCTGCCACCGCCGGGCCAAAACCGTCATCCCCGTAGAGTATATTCCCGCAGCCAAACACAACTACCTTACGGAAGCAATACTCCGGTAAACATTCCATATTTAGTTGGAGTAAGTCTGGACCAGCTGACCTTTGGCGTCAACTATATCCAGATTGACCGCTAATTTGCCGTTCAGCTCATGGGTAGAGCAGGACAAACAGGGGTCATAAGCCCGTATCACCATTTCTATTTCATCTAAAATGGTTTCGTCATATTTGCCGCCCTTAATCAGGGTCTGGGCAGCCTGTTTTACCGACATATTTATAGCCGCATTGTTCATAACCGTGGCAACCAGCAGATTGGCATCAGTAACCAGACCATTTTCATCTGTGGTATAGTCATGGATAAGCGTGCCGCGGGGGGCTTCTATGCACCCTACTCCCCGGCCGGCTTTAGGTGTTACCGGCACACGGGTATTGGTGCTGGTGATTTCGGGGTCAGACAAAAGTTCAACCGCTCTTTCGGCATTATACAAAAGCTCTATCAGGCGCGCCCAGTTAAAAAGGAGTGACTGCTGGGCGGGGCGTCCGAACTTGGAGCGGAACTCTTCCAGTTCTTTCTGGGCTAAAGGTGTAGCAATGCGCTCACAAACATTTATACGGGCCAGCGTATTTACCCGCAAAATGCCGGAGGGATTGTCCAAATCCATATTGAATTCACCCAGTTCCTTAGCATACGGGAATTTGGCATAACTCCAGTCTTCTACCCGTTCGGTAATATGGTCAAGATAATCTTTGGGGTCAAACTCGGTAAACTTACCGTCAGGGTGCATCAGGCGAAGATGGCCGTCATATTGGTTTAAAGCCCCGTTTTTATCTACCGTACCCAAGAAACCGGTCTTGATAACGCCAATTTCTTTAATAAGGTCTTCATATTTTCCGAAAAGATTTTCTTTGGCATAGGCGATGGAGAACTTGGCGAACTCCAACAGCTCTTTAGCCATTTCCATCATCTTTTCACGTTCGGTTTCAGTAAGCGGCTTGGAAAAACCGCCGGCTACAGCCGCTACCGGGTGAATATCTTTTCCCAGCAGGTAATCCAGCAGTTTTGATGCCAGATGACGTGAGCGTATAACCTTCTGTCCCAGTTCAGGCATCTTCTGGGCTATACCGAAAACATTGCGCATGGAGTAGTTTTCACCCGGACCCATTACCAGGTCTGCTCCGGCTAAGAAGAAGAAGTGGAGGATATGCTCTTCCATATAAGCAGCAGCATTAGCCAGCTCACGCAGTTTGCGGCCGGCAGAAGGCGGGGTAACCCCGAAAACATTATCACAGGCTTTGGCCGAACACAAATGGTGGGAAAGCGGGCAGACACCGCAGATACGCGGGGTAATACGGGGCATTTCCTCTACCGGACGCCCGATACAGAACTTTTCAAAACCGCGTAATTCTATAATATGCATGCGGGCATCAGATACGTTACCATTATCATCAAGGTTTATCACAACCTTGGCAGCACCTTCAATTCTGGTAACCGGCTGTATTGTAATCTGTTTCATATATCCTCCGAATAAACTAAAGGTGGTTACTACTTATCCTGCGGGCGGAGTCTACCCGAACCGATAAAGCGGTTTATGGTGGCCACCCGGTCAACAATCTCCTTCGGGTCACGCCCGATATAGCTTAAAGAGCCCATTATATCAGCAGTGGGGTTGGAACTCTGGCGTACCGGCCCGAAACAGCCGCGGCAAGGCATATAGGCTTTGATGCAGCGGGGAATTTCTTCTGAGGGGTCAGCTCCTAAGATGCGGTTACACCCGGCTTTGGTAACCGGCCCCAGACAGAACAAACCCTGTTCATTCAGGCAGCGCATATTATCATAGCGGCCGGGGGTAAACTGGGCATTTTGCAGAGGGCGTTTGATAGACCCGCCGGTAGATTGTTTTTCACGTATGGTGGGGCAGGTATCACACACACTTCTTTCAGGAAGTGCAAATGTCTTGCCTGCAAGTACTGCATTTAAAAGTTCAACTATATGGGCAGGTGTGGGAGGACAACCGGGCAGATGGATATCTACTTTTATTACTTCATCTACGGCATAAACACGGTCAAGCAACTTGGGGAGGGATTTGTCACTGGGAGGAGAAGAAGGGTCAGTACCCTTTTCTTTATTAAAAATCTGGTCCAGCATTGCTTCGGTAGTGGAAAGGTTTGCCAGAGCCGGAATGCCGCCAAAACAGGCGCAGGTGCCAAGGGCAACTATTATCTTGCATTTCTTGCGCATTTCCAGAGCAAGTTCCTTGTTTTCCTCATTCCGGATACCGCCGGTAATCAGGCCAAGGTCAGCTTCCGGGATTTCCGGTTTAGTGCCGTCACCCTTCTGCCCGAAAAGTTTGTGGTCCATAAGCACCGGCATATGTACTATTTCCAAGTTGGGTAAAATATCCAGCAGCGGTTCACCTATATCCAGTAGAGAAAGTTCACACCCTCCGCATACCGCAAACCATTCTTCAGCAACACGGACCATTTTATCCTCCTAGCCATGTCTTTTGCTTTGCCGTCACCGCATAATCCGGTAATACATACAAGTTAGTATATAAAACAACTGTTTATATTCTAGCACCTAAAAAACGTTTTTACCATTCACACGGGGTATTTTTATATATACCACCAAAATTAACACCCGTAGTTTAGCATTTATAACCAGACAGAACAAAATCTGCCAAAGGCGCAGAAATATCAGCCCAAATACTTACACATATAACCAGCCACAAGCTCATACCCAAGTGAGCGGTAATACTCTCTGGCACCCACCCCGCTTAGAATGGCAAGTGAGCTAAGGCCATATTCGTCCCGCACCAGACGCTCTGCCTCTGCTACCAGCTTTCTGCCAAGACCCCGGTGCTGGGCAGACTGTTCGCCCTGTTCACCCAGTGAAAGTTCTGTGCCGTATACGTGCAGTTCACGCACCAGCCCTGTTTTACCGCCATATTTTTTATCAAGTACCGGCAGAGAAACCTGCGGTATGCGCAGCCTGAGCAGGCCGTAAAGGGTATCAGAGGCATCTTCAAAACTAAGGAATATCTCCTTGCCGCCTGATGCCTGATAATCCAGACGTTTTAAGGCAGGCTCACCGCTGGTCTGACCCTTGCGCTGGCGGTGACCATACTCGCGGCAGCGTATACACTTGCACTTCTGGTTACGGCTTTCCAGTATCTGCCGCACTCCATCCCGCAGTGAGTCTTTGAGACCGGCACGGATAAATACAGCCGGTATATCCCGAAGCACCCGCGAAATACGCACATAAGGCGGCACCAGAGCTTTAATATCCGCAATTAGCCCGGTCATAATATCACTCGGGTACGGGGTATAGCGGCCTTCTTTCCACCACTCTTCAAGTATAGTACCCTCCACTACCATAGTGGGATAAAGCTTAAGCCCGTCAGGACAGAAACGCGGGTCTTCAAACACCATACGGGAAAGAGCTAAATCTTTTTCAGGAGAAGAGCCGGGAAGTCCGGGCATCCAGTGGTAATGAACCTTAAGGCCGTATTCACGCAAAAGGCGGGTGGACTCAGCCACATCTGCCACTGTATGCCCCCGTTCAACCAGTTTATAAATATCATCATCCAGCATCTGGACGCCAAGTTCCACTCTGGTAGTACCAAAATCTATCATCCGCTGTATTTCGGCCTCACCGCAGATATCCGGGCGGGTTTCAATGCATAAACCCACGCAGCGGTGCTGGGCGGTTTCATTTATAGCCTTGGCTTCCTCTAAACTGGAGGCCACTACCCCGTTCAAAGCATCATAACAGTCTTTAATAAAACCATACTGGTAGGCAGTATCTGCCGCAAGAAAAGTACCCCCCATGATTATAAGCTCAACCTTATCAGTGGGGTGACCCATATCCTGTATTATCCGCAGGCGAAGGGCAACCTGCCGGTACGCCTGGTATTCACAGCTTTTGGCCCGCAAAACAGCCGGAGATTCAGGCGTATAGCTCTGGGGAGTAGCCTCAAAGGTGGGGCAGTATACGCATTTGCCGGGGCAGGGCAAAGGCTTGGTCATAACCGCCACCGGAGTAACGCCTGATATTGTTCGGGAAAGCTTCTTCATATATACTCTTATTTATAAGGATAGTTAATTATAACCTAAAGCTATGAACGAACAAAATTTTACTTCCCAGGAACAGGTATTTGACCAAATAGCCGACGGCTGGTACAGCTTTCGCCATCGTTCCATCTTCAGCCATGAGCTTTCAGCACTGGCGGCAAAGTGGCAAACAGGCAAACTATTAAACGCGGGCTGCGGCTGCGGGGCGGATTTTATACCCTTTAAAGACAGCTTTGAGCTATACGGCATAGATTTTTCAGCCGAAATGATAGAACAGGCCGGGAAATATGCCCGTAAGCACGGCTTCAAACCCAATCTGTCAGTAGCAGATATGCAAAACCTGCCTTTTAAAGATGCCGAATTTGACTGGCTGATTGCGGTGGCCAGTTTCCATCACCTGAAAGGGCAGGATGCCCAAGAGAAAGCCTTAAAGGAATTCGGGCGGGTACTGAAAGATGGCGGGCAGGTATTCCTGACCGTCTGGAACCGCCTGCAGCCCCGCTTCTGGTTTAAGGGGCGTGAAACGCTGGTGCCATGGAAAAGCCAAGACCGGGTACTTATGCGTTATTACCGGCTGTATACCTGCTGGGAGATAGAGGCACTGGTAAAAAAAGCCGGATTCAGAGTAGTCAGCTCTTTTGGTGAAAAAAACCACCGCGGGCCGAAATATTTTGCCCGGAATATATGCCTGGTGCTTGAGAAGCAAACTTTAAAAAAATAATACTTTAGGTTATATTGTAATAAGTGAGATGGCAAATAACAGCTGCGAAAGAGGCTCCGGTTCTTCTATGATAATCCCCACCATAATTCTGGCGGTTGTAGCGGTGGTGGTCAGCATTATTGCGTATAACAAAAACGGCGCCCACACCGAAGGGTTTAAAGCCGCTTGGGATATATTCATTCAGGTATTACCCATGATGGTACTGGCTTTTATTATTGCCGGTATGCTCAGGGTTATTATACCCCAGGAAACTATCAGCCAGTGGCTGGGGCAGGAATCAGGTTTCAAGGGCGTACTTATCGGCACGGCTTTAGGCGGACTGATGCCGGGCGGGCCTTACAGCTGTATGCCTATTGCCGCCGGTCTGCTGGGCAGGGGCGCCGGAGCAGGCACTATGGTTGCTTTTATGACCGGCTGGTCTCTGCTGGCGGTCAACCGCCTCCCCCTTGAGATTGGTATGCTGGGCTGGAAATTTGCCCTTATACGGCTGGCAGTAACCGCCCTGATGCCTATTGCCGCAGGTATGCTGGCCAATGCCCTTTTCTCAAAAGTAAACCTGCTTGAATAGTTTTATCCACAGGAATAAACTATTAGGCTGTAAACGTAAGTTGGCGAAAGGAAGTACCTGAGAGATGATGGTAAGAATCCCCTGCCCTGATTGTGGAGTAATTGGCAGTTTTTCATTAGCTGACGAGGTATATGAAGGGCCTTATAAATGCTGGAAATGCCGCAAACTTTTCAAAATACGCATTGAGCGGGGTTCTGTACAGCTTTGCGAGCCCATAGACGAAGCAGAATTTGAACGGCTGAAATCCCTGGGTGACTTAAAACGCAAATCACGGGGCGGGGACGAAGAGTAGCCTTCCCTTTAATAAACTTATGAAGCCAGTTCGGCCATGCCCGGTGTGGTCTTCCATTTCCGGGTGTGGCTGTTTTTATATTCATCCAGTTTAGACGGAAAATCAGGACTATCAATGCTGTCCAACGTCATAATAAGAGCATCTTCATGGTTATCCAAATAATATTTTTTCCGTATGCCTTTTATGGCAAAACCATATTTCAGATACAGGTTTTGAGCCACAATGTTTGAAACCCTAACCTCAAGGGTCATTTCAAAGCATTTGTATTTTATAGCCTCTTTCAAGGAGCTTATCAGGAGCAATTCGCCAAACCCTTTACGGCGAAAGGCATCCCGGACTGCCACGCTTACCAAGTGGGCAGAGCCGGCCATAACCCATATGGCACTGTAACCGATAACCTTTGGATTATCGGCAAGCGTCCCAGCGGCGTTGCTGTCACGGCGGATACAATCCCACAGCCGTTTCCAGATATTCGGGCTGATTTTAGGCGAAGCACCACGGGAAATATCTTCATCAACCAGCACCATATAATGGGCCATGATGTTTTCCATCTCACGCTTAAAGTTGGTAGCCGGCCACATGGTGGGAAATGCTTCTTTATCTATCTGGTTAAGTTCCGGTATGTCCTGGTCTTTTATAGGACGGATTAAATAGGTCATTTAATAAACCTCTTGCAAACACTGCCCGGATATTTTAACATACATGCCCAAATAAAAGGGTACAAAATAGCCTATCAGGCGGGTGAATTTGGCTTGCCGAACCTTTCATATTCGCTATATACACACCCGCAGTATTGCTGGCGGTAAAGGTCTAAGGGCTTGGTAATATGGCGGCTGTCCGAATAACGTTTCCGAAGGTCTGCATAGGCAAACCTGACCCCCGTTTCCTTAGCCAAAGCTTCAGCCGAGCAGACTGCATCCTGGTGTTTCTGGTGGGGGCTGATAAAAAGGCTGGAAGAAAAATATTCATACCCATGCCCTGCGGCATAAGCGGCAGTCTGCCCCAGCCGCATATCAAAACAGATTCGGCAGCGCCCGTCCACATTGGCGGATACATTTTTAAAATATTCGGCCATGTGATATGAAGGCTCTGTTATAAGCTCAAAACCCATTTCAGCTGAAAGTTTCCGCATAGCCTCAAGCCTGCTTTGATGCTCCATAAATGGGTGAATATTAGGGTTATACCAGTAAACACTGACCGCAAAACCCTGTTCCTGCCAGTATTTAAAAGAGTAAGCGGTACAGTGGGCGCAACAGCCATGAAGGAGAAGTTTAGGTGCCATTCTCCGCCCAAAGCCCCTGCTGGTTATTTTTATCAGCCGGGTAAGGTATATTCAAGTGCTGGTAGGCCAGACGGGTCGCCTGACGCCCTCTGGGTGTTCTTTCCAGAAAACCCAGTTGGAGCAGATACGGTTCGTAAACGTCCATAATAGTATCTGCCTCTTCGGAAATAGCGGCGGCAATGGTTTCAAGCCCTACCGGCCCACCGCCGAATTTATGGATAATGGTTTTTAAAACCTTGTGGTCAATCTCATCAAGCCCCAAACGGTCTACTTCCAGACAGGCCAGAGACTCTGCTGCCATATCCCCGGTAATCAGCCCGTTTCCTTTTACCTGAGCATAATCCCTCACCCGCCGAAGCAGACGGTTAGCTACTCTGGGAGTGCCGCGGGAACGGCAGGCTATCTGGCGGATACCGTTTTCTTCCGCCTCCACCCCCAGTATATGGGCAGAACGGCTGACAATATCATGAATGGCATCTTCGTCATAAAAATCCAACCGGAATATAGAACCGAAACGGTCACGCAGAGGTGCGGAAAGCATGGCATAGCGGGTAGTCGCCCCTATCAGGGTAAAGTGAGGCAGTTTCAGCCTCAGGCTTCTGGCACCCGGCCCTTTTCCTACCATTATGTCAAGTGCATAATCTTCCATAGCCGGGTAAAGGACTTCCTCCACATTCCGGCTGAGGCGGTGAATTTCATCTATAAACAAAATATCAAAAGGCTTAAGGTTAGTTAAAATAGCTGCCAGGTCACCCTGCCTTTCAATGGCCGGGCCGGAAGTGATGCGGATATTCACCCCCATCTCCAAAGCTATTATATGGGACAGAGTGGTTTTACCCAGCCCCGGCGGCCCGTAAAGCAAAACATGGTCCAGCGCCTCTCCCCTTTGCTTGGCCGCCTGTATGGCTACCCCAAGATTATCCTTGAGGCGTTTTTGACCTATAAAATCAGACAGGCAACGGGGGCGGAGACTGGTATCCAGCTTGGCATCATCGGCGGCCAGTTTCCCGGATATAAGACGCTCTTTTTCCTCTGACATTTGAAATATTATAGCACAAATATTCCAAAACGCCCTCAATAATCGGGCTTTAAAGGGGGTGTTTGACGGGTCATATGCCTTGCGGACTGATAAAACAGGCTATATCGGGATAATAAAAAGAGGGGCGTTACGCCCCTCTTTTCAAGACTATAACAACCGAAGCTTATTTAAGCCTAAAGGCAATTTTCCGGCAGAGTGCTGACCGCAGGTGCGGCAGCGGCAGCGGCTATCCGTTCCGCTCTTTCAACCGTAGCTTCCTTGCAGGATTTGCACTGGGCAGGTATAAGCTTGCCTATGATAACATTTTCCTTAAGGCCGGACAGCTTATCCACCTTGCCGTAAATGGCGGCATCAGTAAGGACACGGGTGGTCTCCTGGAAGGAGGCCGCCGCCAGCCAGCTTTCGGTGCTGAGTGAAGCACGGGTAATACCCATAAGCACGGTATGGGCGGTTGCCGGTTCGCCGCCTTCGGCCAGAACCTTAGCGTTGATATCCTCGTAGCGGAACTTGTCTACCAGTTCACCCGGAACCAGGTCAGTATCACCTGAGGAGTCAATGCGTACCTTGATAAGCATCTGGCGGGCAATAACCTCTATGTGTTTATCGTTGATATGTATGCCCTGAGAGTAGTAAACCTTCTGGACTTCTTCAACCAGATACTTCTGGACAGCGTCCCTGCCCAAAATGGACAGAATATCCTGCGGGTTTATAGAGCCGTCAGTCAGCTGCTGACCGGCACGGACACTATCCCCGGTTTTAACCTTTATCTGCATGGCGGCAGGTATAGCGTATTCACGTTCTTCGCTTTCGCTGTATTTGATGGTGATAAGGCTGCCATCCACTGAAACTTCACCGGCCACTCTGGCAACCACATTCTGGTCACTCTGAACTACCGCCTTGGACTTGCCTTCCATTTCAGGCGAAGCCAGCACCATGCCGGAATCCACCCACTGTCCGCTTTGAACCTGAGTCTTCCAGCCGGAAGGCAGCTCATATTCGTCCTGATATACTTCATCAGAGAATATGCGGATATGGCGGCCGTTTTCATTTTCAATAACCTCGGCCTCACCGTCTATTTCAGAAATAATGGACTGAACCTTGGGCGGACGGGCCTCAAAGAGTTCTTCAACTCTGGGAAGACCGGTCGTAATATCTACGCCTACCACACCGCCGGTATGGAAGGTACGGAGTGTCAGCTGGGTACCGGGCTCACCGATACTCTGGGCGGCAATGATACCTACGGCGGTATTCATGTCTACCAGACGGACACGGCCAAGGTCACGCCCGTAACAGCGGCGGCACATGCCGTGAGTAGCTTCGCAGGTAAGCGGAGAGCGGACAAAGACTTCGGTGATACCGGCTTCGCCGATAGCCTTAGCCTTAGCTTCGTCAATCTCTTCATTGTTACCCACGATAATTTCGCCGGTCTGGGGGTGAACCACATTGTGAGCTGCCCAGCGGCCGAGTACACGGTCAACCAGCGGGGGCAGCATACCCTTTTCTTTGGGTTCTACTATCCAGGTGCCGTTTGAAGTGCCGCAGTCTTCCTGAAGGATAATAACATCCTGGGTTACGTCTATAAGGCGGCGGGTCAGGTAACCTGAACCGGACGTACGTAAAGCGGTGTCAGCCAGACCCTTGCGGGCACCGTGAGTAGATATAAAGTATTCCAGAGTAGTCAGGCCTTCACGCAGGGAAGACTTGATGGGGAAGTCAATAATACGGCCGGACGGGTTAGTCATAAGGCCGCGTAAACCGGCCATCTGGCGTATCTGGGAAATATTACCCTTAGCGCCGGAGTTAGCCATCATGTACACGGAACCCTGTTTGTCAAAACCGGCCTGAATAGCATCTGTAATGCGGTCAGTAGTTTCCATCCAGGTTTCAATGATGCTGTTGTAGCGTTCGTCTTCGGTGATAAGACCGCGGGCAAACTGACCTTCGGAAATGGCAGTCCGCTCATCAGCGGCAGCTACCAGCTTGGCCTTTTCACGCGGCACCGAAATATCACTCATGGCAATGGAAATGCCTGAGCTGGTGGCGTATTTGAAGCCAAGCTGTTTTATCTTGTCCAGCATGACGGCCATATCCTGGCTGGAAAGAATCTTGTAACAGCGGCCGATTATCTTTTTGATGGCGGATTTGGGTATATCCATATTCTGGAACTCTACTTCCTTGGGCAGGACATCATTAAATATAATCCGCCCGGTAGTGGTTTCCAGCATATTACCCTTGCCGTCACGGACTTTGATAATAGCCCTGAGGTCAATAATACCCATTTCGTAATAGTGCTTGGCTTCTTCAAAGTCACTGAATATCTTGCCTTCACCCTTAGCACCCGGCCGGGTAGTAGTCAGGTAATAACACCCGAAGACCATATCAAGGCTGGGGGATACCACCGGCTCACCGCTGGAGGGAAGCATCATATTATGAATGGACAGCATGGTTTCACGGGCTTCCTTCACGGCCGCTTTGGAAAGGGGCACGTGGACAGCCATCTGGTCACCGTCAAAGTCAGCGTTAAAGGCTGAACAGACCAGCGGGTGAAGCCTGAGGGCACTGCCGTCAATAAGCACCGGCTCAAAGGCCTGGATACTAAGGCGGTGCAGAGTGGGAGCGCGGTTAAGCATAACCGGCCTCTCCTTGACCACCTCTTCCAGAATATCGTAAACCTCCGGGCGGGCGCGCTCTACCAGACGGCGGGCGCTCTTGATATTGGGGGCTAAGCCGTCCCGTACCAAGCGGTGCATGACAAAGGGCTTAAAGAGTTCAAGTGCCATACGGCGGGGCAGACCGCACTGTGAAAGTTTGAGTGAAGGGCCTACCACAATAACCGAACGGCCTGAATAGTCAACCCGTTTACCCAGCAGGTTCTGGCGGAAGCGTCCCTGTTTGCCGCGAAGCAGGTCAGAAAGGGACTTGGCTTTGTGGTCACCATTTACAGCCACGCTCTTGCCGCGGCGTCCGTTATCAATAAGTGAATCCACCGCTTCCTGAAGCATACGCTTTTCGTTGCGGATAATAATCTCCGGCGCCCCGATTTCCATCAGGTGCTGGAGACGGTTGTTCCGGTTGATAACCCGGCGGTAAAGGTCATTTAAGTCACTGGTGGCAAAACGGCCGCCGTCAAGCTGAACCATAGGACGCAGGTCAGGCGGCAGTACCGGCAGAACCGTCATAATCATCCACTCAGGCTTGTTGCTGGAGCGGCGGAAAGCCTCTACCAGCTGAAGCTGTTTGCCAGCCTTTTTGCGGCGCTGGCCGGAAGTGGAGCGGGTTTCCTGAATAAGTTTGCTCCGCTCCTTATCCATATCTATATAAGAAAGCAGCTTAAGCAGAGCTTCGGCACCCATGGAGGCCTCAAAAACATTGCTGAAACGCTGTTTCAGCTCGTAATACTGGTTTTCGGTCAGCAAATTGCCTATTTGGAGGTCTTTCAGCTGGTCTATAAGCAGCTGGATATCTTCTTCCATCTGCTCACGTTCAGTTGAAAAATCACGGCGAACCTGATTTATGGCTTCAACAGTGGCATCTTCGGCTTCCATCTGGGCAACCCTGGTATCTACCTCGCTGCCCTTATCAGCTACCCGCTGGGAGGAAATAACCTCCAAATCTTTAATGGCCTTTTCACGGGCTTCGTCATTTACCCCGGTTATAATGAAATGGGAATAATAAATTATCCTTTCAAGGCTGCGGGTGGACAAATTAAGCAGCAGGCCTACCCGGCTGGGAATACCGCGGGTAAACCAGATATGGCCTACCGGACAGGCCAGTTCAATATGCCCCATCCGTTCACGCCGTACCTTGGCACGAGCAATTTCCACGCCGCACTTGTCACATATAATGCCCTTGTAGCGGATACGTTTGTATTTGCCGCAGGCACACTCAAAGTCCTTTATAGGGCCGAAGATACGCTCACAGAACAGACCGTCCCGCTCCGGCTTTAACGTACGATAGTTTATGGTTTCAGGTTTGGTAACCTCACCATAAGACCAGCTTCTTATCTGGTCAGGGGAAGCCAGTGAAATCCGTATTGCATCAAAATCATTAACTTCGTTCATCGTTTTCGGATACCTCTTCATCATTTGATGACATTGCCAAATCCTGGTCGTCAGTATCAATTACCGACATCATGGAGTCTTCAATATCCTCGGCGCCTGCATACAGGGTCTCAGGCAGTATTTCAGCAGAAACATCTTCACTGCCCGGCAGGTTGGCCTCAGTCAGTGCGGCCACCTTTTCGGAGGGGGCAATCTTGACTTCTTCATTTATTACTTCAACAGCCAAACCCAGGCTCTGAAGCTCTTTTACCAGTACCTTAAAGGATTCAGGGACACCGGGCTGGATTACATCCTCACCCTTTACAATGGATTCATAAGCCTTGGCGCGCCCGGCAATATCGTCTGACTTGATAGTCAGCATTTCCTGCAGGTTATGGGCTGTACCGTAAGCGTACATAGCCCAAACTTCCATCTCACCGAAGCGCTGGCCGCCGAACTGGGCTTTACCGCCCAAAGGCTGCTGGCTGATGAGCGAATAAGGACCGGTGGCCCGGGCGTGGACTTTATCCTCCACCAGATGGATAAGTTTCAAAATATACATATTGCCTACGGTTACCGGCTGGTCAAAGGTTTCGCCGGTGCGCCCGTCCCGCAAAACTGATTTACCCACAATAGGCGAAGGCAGACGGCTTTGACTGCTTACTTCGTAGGCTTTCTTTTCCAGTTCAGCCCCGCTTAAAGAAGAAGCATCCACCCCCATATCCTTCAGCCAAAGCTTCAGGCTGACTTCCTTGGCCAGACCGGGGTGCCTTTCGTCAAAGACCTTCTTACCGTCAAACCCCTGTTGTTTAATCCACTCTACAGCCTTGGCGGTATCAGTGCTGGGGCGTTTGTTTTCCGGGCTCATGTCTGTAGCACCGGCCTTGGCGGAAAGCCAGGAACGGGCCAAGGCGTCTTCAATGGCGGTATCATCTGCCCCGTCAAATACGGGGGTGGCCACCCTGAAGCCCAGCAGGTGTCCTGCCCAGCCCAGATGGGTTTCCAGAATCTGCCCCAGGTTCATGCGGGAAGGTACGCCGATGGGGTTCAATACCACATCTACCGGAGTGCCGTCAGGCAGGTAAGGCATATCCTCTACCGGGGCAATTATGGAGATAACACCCTTGTTACCATGGCGGCCGGCCAGTTTGTCACCCACTGAAACCTTGCGTTTCTGGGCAACCCAGACCTGCACCCATTTGTTAACCCTGGCAGGCAGGTCATCACCGTTTTCACGGGAGAAGACCCTTACGTTTATAACCTTGCCCCATTCACCGTGAGGCATACGGAGTGAAGTATCTTTAACTTCGCGGGCTTTTTCACCGAAGATAGCCCGGAGGAGTTTTTCCTCAGCTGAAAGCTCGGTTTCACCCTTGGGGGTGATTTTACCCACCAGAATATCATCCGGGCCTACTTCAGCCCCGATGCGGATAATACCGTCTTCGTCCAGCTCACGCAGGCTTTCTTCACCCACGTTGGGGATATCACGGGTTATTTCCTCACCGCCCAGCTTGGTATCATGGGCCTCAAGTTCATGCTTGGTAATATGGATAGAGGTAAAGGCGTCTTCCCTTACCAGCCGTTCGCTGAGGATAATGGCATCTTCATAGTTGAAACCCTGCCAGCTCATAAAGGCTACTACGCAGTTCTGACCCAGAGCCAGTTCGCCATTTTCGGTAGCAGAGCTGTCAGCCAGTACCTGCCCGGCTTCTATCTTCTGTCCTTTATTTATAACGGCATGCTGGTTTATACAAGTACCCTGGTTAGTGCGGACAAATTTCTTCAGCAGATATTCGTCATCCTGACCTTCGGCGGTGCGGATTATTATCTTTTCGCTGGTCACCGAAGCAGCTACACCGGCGCGCTTGGCAAAAATAACCTGACCGGAGTATCTGGCTGCTTCGCGTTCCATACCGGTTGCCACCATGGGAGCTTCTGCCCGAAGCAAAGGCACAGCCTGGCGTTGCATGTTGGCACCCATAAGGGCACGGTTGGCATCATCATGCTCAAGGAAGGGTATGAGCGAAGCCGCCACGCTGAAAATCTGTTTGGGTGAAACATCCATGTAATCAATCTTTTCGGGGGGTTCTATTACATAGCGTTCAGCCAGACGGGCTTCAATCCTTTCATCCAGGAAATAACCGTTCTCGTCCAGACGGGTATTGGCCTGAGCGATAATATAGCGGTCTTCTTCGTCTGCCGGCATATATTTGACCTCGGCAGATACAAAAGGCATAACCTGAATATCACACTCCGGCAGCTTTGAAATAAGCTTGAAATTTTCTTCGCTGACTACGCTTCCGGCTGATGCCAGCACTTTGTCTTTGTCACTGACTGCGGCTGCAAGCTTAAGGCCTACCAGTTTTTTATCATTATTTTTCAGTTTGGAATAAACCTTGCGGTAAGGGGTTTCCACAAAACCGTAGCGGTTAATCCGGCTATAGGTAGCCAGAGAACCGATAAGACCAATGTTCGGGCCTTCAGGTGTCTCAATAGGGCAGATACGCCCGTAATGGGAATAATGAACGTCACGAACGTCAAAGCCGGCTCTTTCGCGGGAAAGACCGCCGGGGCCCATGGCGGACAGACGGCGTTTATTGGTAATTTCAGCCAGAGGGTTAGTCTGGTCCATAAACTGGGAAAGCTGTGAACCACCGAAGAACTCTTTAACTGCCGAAACCACCGGGCGGATATTAACCAGAGCGCTGGGAGTAACTACTTCCAGATTTACAATGCTCATTCTCTCACGGGCAACCCTTTCCAGACGTACCAGACCTATGCGGAACTGGTTTTGAACCAGTTCACCCACCGTCCGGATTCTGCGGTTACCCAGGTGGTCAATGTCATCAGGGGTATCCTGGCCATTGTTGACCATGATAATCCGCTTGATTATAGCCACTATGTCTTCGCGGGTAAGGGCACGGTTGTCACCAACCTCGCGGTCAGGCAGCTCCAGACGGCGGTTAACCTTGTAACGGCCTACCTTGCCCAGGTCATAGTGCTGGGGGTCAAAAAACATTTCGTTAATAAGCTTGCGGGCGTTGTCCGCATTGGGCGGGTCACCGGGGCGCAAGCGGCTGTAAATATCAATAAGAGCACTGATTTCGTCTTTTATAAGGGGGTCGCGGTCAATACTGGACTGGATATAATGGCGTTCGGGGTCATTATCAATAACCTCAAACAGATTTAAAATATCCAGGTCATCAGAATAACCTATGGCCCGCAGAAGGGTGCTGACGGGAATCTTGCGGCGGCCGTCAATCTTGACTGAAATAACATCCCGGTTGGAGGTTTCAAACTCCAGCCAGGCACCTCTGCTGGGAATAAGGTTAGTATGGCAGAGAGGGCGGCCGGTGGCCGGGTCATCTGAAATAGTGAAGTAAACGCCGGGTGAACGCAGCAGCTGGCTGACAACCACCCGCTCCGTACCGCTGGTAATAAATGTGCCCAAAGCGGTCATCAGGGGGATGTCACCGAAGAACAAATCAAAGGGCTCTTTGATTTCACCGGTAGTCTTAACTATTAACCGGGCTTTAACATACAAAGGTACAGAATAGGTCTGGTCACGCTGAGTGCATTCGTACTCAGACAAACGGGGTTCGCGGAATTCGTAGCCAATGAATTCCAGTTCCAGTCTGTTGCCCACGAAGTCTTTGATAGGGGAAATCTCCTCAATCAGTTCACGGAGACCCTCCTCCTGAAACCAGACAAAAGACTGCAGCTGCATCTCTATCAGGTTAGGTACATTGACAACCTCGGGTAGTTGGGCATAAGATTTGCGGGTTATACCGGTGGCGGCGTCGGCCTTAGGTAACATAGATACCATGTCTGCTCCTTATTATAATCTCAAGGGACGTCGTTGCGCTAAAAAACAAAAGCGCACAATAATGCGGCTAGAAGAAAAAGTTGCTGTTTTTGGTTTGACATTTTTTCTGGAGGCATAATTTGCAAATAATAATGGTACTCCTGTAAACACAGTTTGTCAAGTATTATAGCAGGTTTTATGTAATATAAATAGCCTGTTTTAAAGGAAAAAGTACTCTTTCCCGAAAATATTTTATCTGCCCCCCTTTTCCTTATATATAATGAAATTGACGTACCTATAGCCTTGTGTTAGTATAAAACAGATTTAAAAGTAATGTTCCGGCAGGGGTTTTATATTTCAGAAAGCCCCTTTTTCTTTGTCAGATATTTAAACGAAATATTTAGCAAGAGGTTGGCAACTTTTATGACACTCCTTGAAGAAGAAATTATCCGCCATTCCTCAGACCAAAATACCCTGATTACCATAGGAGTTTTTGACGGTGTTCATCTGGGGCATCAGCACCTTATAAACGAGCTTAAAAAACAGGCCAAAGAACGTAACCTGCAAAGCTGCCTTATCACCTTTAAAGACCATCCCAGCAAAGTGCTTGGGCAGGATGATATTAAACTGATACTAAGTTTGGAAGAACGCAATCTGGCGCTTTCGCAAATGGGGCTTGACCAGATAATAATGCTCTCTTTCACCCCTGAAATCTCCACTGTCTCCGCCACCGACTTTGTAGGCTATCTGCTGGACCACCTGCACATGAAAGGCATTGTGGTGGGTTCGGATTTTGCTTTGGGCAGAAACCGGGCCGGAGATGCCACCGCCCTTAGGCGGCTTAGCCATATTATGGACTTCAGCGTTTCGGTAGTATCGCCGGTAGTTATAGAAAACCAGATAGTCAGCTCTACCGCTATCCGCCGGGCACTGCTTTCCGGCAATGTCAGCAAAGCCCGCCTGATGCTGGGAAGAAACTATCACATCCGCGGGACTGTTCAAAACGGGGCAAACCGGGGTACGAAGCTGGGCTTCCCCACCGCCAACCTTACCCTGCCCGGTTATCTGGCCTTGCCGGCAGACGGTGTTTATGCCGCCAAAGCATTTTTAGGCGAAAAAGAGTATAACGCGGTAGCAAATATAGGCTCATGCCCCACCTTCGGGCAGGAGGAACACCGCCTTGAAGTCCACCTGCTGGATTTTGCAGGTGATATAAGAGGGCAAGTGCTTAAGGTGGAATTTGTAGAATTTTTACGGCCTGAAATCTGCTTCGCAGATGCCGAAGCCCTGAAAACCCAGATTTCAGCTGATATATCAAAAGCCAGAGATATACTGAGGTAATACCAGATGAACCAAGCGGAAAACCGGATAGACCAGATTTTGAAACGGGGCGTAGCCGAAGTAATTGTAGAAGAAGACTTTAAAAAACTGCTTCTTTCGGGCAAAAAACTCCGCCTGAAAGAAGGCTTTGACCCCAGTTCGCCGGATATCCATCTGGGACACATGGTAGCCCTTAGGAAACTCCGCCAGCTTCAAGACCTGGGGCATCAGGTAGTTTTGATAGTGGGAGACTGGACCGCCCAGATTGGTGACCCTTCCGGCGCTTCTGTCACCCGCCCCATGCTTTCGGCCGAGCAGGTAAAGGCAAATGCCAAAACCTATCTGGAACAGTTTTTCAAGATTGTAGATAAAGACAAAACCGAAGTCCGCTGGCAAAGCGAATGGTATGCTAACTTTAAACTGGAAGACGTAGTCCGCCTTTCATCCAAATTTACCGTAGCCCAGATGCTGGCCAGAGACGATTTTGCCAAAAGATATGCCGCCGGCAAACCCATCAGCGTAACCGAACTGCTCTACCCCATGCTTCAGGCCTATGACTCTGTCATGGTGAAATCTGACGTGGAGTTCGGGGGGACAGACCAGAAGTTTAATTTGCTGGTAGGGCGTGAACTGCAGGAAATGCTGGGGCAGAAACCCCAGCAGGTGCTAATGGTACCCATACTGGTAGGCACTGACGGCGTCCACAAAATGAGCAAAAGCCTGGGCAACTATATTGGCGTAGCCGAAGAGCCCACCGAAATATTCGGCAAGTGCATGTCTATCCCGGATGAGCTGATACTCCAGTATTTTGAACTGGTGACTGATATACCCGCAACCGAAATAGCTGATTTTAAAAACCAGATGGCAAACGGTCTGGTAAACCCCATGGTACTTAAAAAACGCCTGGCCCGCGAGCTGATAACCCAGCTTTACAGCGCCGCTGCCGCCGAAGAGGCGGATGCCCAGTTTACCCGGGTGGTGCAGCGGGGTGAAATACCGGAGGATATGCCGGAATGCCGTTTGGAAAACGGTGAGAGCATCTGCGTGATAGATTTTATTATCAAGGCAGACCTTGCTAAGAGCAAAAGCGAAGCCCGCCGCCTGCTGGAACAGGGCGGAGTGGAAATAAATTCCGCTAAAATATCCGACCCCGGTACAACTGTGAAATGCGGTGATATAATAAAAGCCGGCAAGAGACGCTACTCCAAAGCTGTTTAGAATTTTGCTAAAAGCAATATTTTTTATATACTAAAGGTAATATTTGAAAAGGAGCCAGTATGCAAAACCTGAGAATCCCCGGACCTACCCCCTGTCCTGAAGAAGTCTTAACCGCCATGGGCCAGCAGATGATAAACCACCGCGGACCCGAAATGGCAGCTATCATGAAAGAGGTAGCTGAAAAACTGAAGTATTTCTTCCAGACTAAAAATGATGTCTTGGTGCTCACTGGCTCAGGTACTGGCGGCCTTGAGGCCGCGGCTGTCAACTTTTTATCTCCCGGTGAAACCGTACTAAGCGTTTCCATAGGTGTATTCGGCGAACGCTTTGCCAAGATTGCCTCCATTTTCGGGGCTAAGATAATTGCCCTTAATTTTGAGCACGGCAAAGCGGCTGACCCCGCTCTGGTCAAAAAGGCTCTGGCGGAACACCCCGAAATAAAAGCGGTGCTGATTACCCACAACGAAACCTCCACCGGCATCACCAATGACCTTAAATCTCTGGCATCCGTAGTAAAGGGTGCCGGCAAGCTGCTGATGGTAGATGCCATTTCCAGCCTCAGTTCCATTGACCTGCCGGTTGACGAATGGGGTTGTGACGTAGTTGTATCCGGCTCACAAAAAGGCTGGATGGTTCCCCCCGGTCTGGCTTTTATTTCCGTCAGCCCTGATGCCTGGAAAGCCAATGCCGAATCCAAGATGCCCCGTTTCTACTGGGACTTGGCTAAACACAAAGCCAGCATTGAGAAAGGGCAGACCCCCTGGACGCCCTGTGTTTCAGTTATTGTAGCTTTACACAAAGCTTTAGCAATGATGGAAAAAGAAGGTATGCAGAATATTTTCAAGCGCCACCAGAAAATTGCTGACTTTACCCGCAAGGGTGTCAAAGAGCTGGGTTTGACCCTGCTTGCCGAAGAAAAATATGCATCCAACACCGTTACTGCTGTTTTGGCTACCGAGGGGCTTGACCCCAAGAAGCTCTTAAAGGTAATGCGCGAAGAATACAACACCGTGCTGGCCGGCGGACAAGGCCCTCTGGAAGGCAAGATTTTCCGTATAGGCCATCTGGGTTGGGTAACCGAAAATGACATTAAAGTCACCCTGGACAATCTTAAATTAGCCCTGCCCAAGGCAGGTTTCAGGAGTTAAAATGAAAAAAGTACTGGTAAGCGATGCACTCTCCGCAACCGGGTTATCCCCCCTTAAGGAGATTGCACAGGTAGATGTAAAGACCGGCCTAAAACCGGAGGAATTGGTAAGCATTATCGGTGAATATGACGCCCTGCTGGTACGCAGCCAGACCCAGGTCACCGCTGATATTATCAATGCCGGTAAAAAACTGCAGGTTATCGGCCGGGCCGGAGTGGGCGTAGATAATATTGACTTAAAAGCTGCCACCGGTAACGGTATTATCGTGGTAAATGCCCCCACCGGCAACACTATCTCCGCTACCGAACATACCCTGGCCCTTATGCTGTCTATGGCCCGCCATATTCCCAGAGCCAACGCCAGCCTGAAATCCGGCCAGTGGAAACGCAATGAATTTGTAGGCTCTGAACTTAAGGGCAAAACTCTGGGCATTGTAGGTTTGGGCAATATCGGCTCTGAGATAGCCAAAAGGGCTTTAGCTTTGGAAATGCGGGTTATAGGTTATGATCCCTTTATATCTATGGAACGTGCCAAAAAACTGCAGGTAGAACTGGTACCCTTTGAAGACCTGCTGAAACAGGCTGACTTTATCACCCTGCATGTTCCCATGACCGGTCAGACCAAGGGACTTATCGGCCCCAAGGAACTGGAAATGATGAAACCCACTGTCCGCCTTATCAATACCTCCCGCGGCGGCATCATAGACGAAGAAGCTCTGGCAGCAGCCATCAGAGAAAAGCGTATCGGCGGTGCCGCTATTGACGTTTTCTCCAAAGAACCCTGTACCGAAAGCTGCCTCTTTGAGTGTGACAATATTATTGTTACCCCCCACCTGGGTGCTTCCACTGCCGAAGCTCAGGAGCTGGCCACCTCTGACGTGGTCAAACAGGTAATAGATGTATTTGAAGGCCGCCCCGCCCGCTATGCCGTAAATGCACCCTATATCTCGGCTGAAAGCCTGCCGGTAGTCGGTCCCTTTATGCCAGTTGCCCGCACAGTGGGCAGCCTGGTAAGCCAGCTGACTGACGGGCACATGAAAAATGTGACCATCAAATACTGCGGCGAACTGGCCGCTTATGATACCACCGCCCTGAAGGCCCTGGTGCTGGGCGGTATACTTGAGCATATCAGCGAAGAACGGGTGAACGTGGTCAATGCTGATATCGTAGCCGCGCAGCGCGGGCTTGGTGTAACCGAACAAAAGGAATCCGCCTGCCAGAATTTTTCCAGCCTGATTACTGTCACCATAGATACCGATAACGGCAAATCCAATACGGTTGCCGGCAGTCTGGTGCGGGGTGACGTGCATATTGTAAGGCTGAATGATTACTGGATAGATATTGTACCTACCGGCGGTTATTTCCTGTTTGCAGACCATATAGACCGCCCCGGACTGATAGGTGCGGCCGGTAAGATTACCGGTGATGCAGATATCAACATAAGCTACATGCACCTCAGCCGCCAGAAAGCCAGAGGGCAGGCCCTGATGATACTGGCTCTGGATGAACCCCTGCCGGAAAAACAGCGCCAGCAGCTGCTGTCCCTGCCGGACGTTCAAACAGTCCAAGTTGTAAAAATCTAGCTTTTAAGGTTTAGGGTAATAAAGCAAGGCTACCGCTTAAGTTGCTGGTAGCCTTGCTTATTTGAGGGATAAATGAAAATCGGGGTACTGGCCCTGCAAGGGGCATTCCGGGAACATATAAATATGCTGCGCACGCTGGGAGCGGAAGCGGTGGAAGTGCGCAAAGCTGAAGAACTGGCCGAACTTTCAGGGCTTATAATCCCCGGCGGCGAAAGCACCACCATTACCAAACTCCTTTATACATTCGGCCTGGCCAAGCCTGTAAAAGATTTAGCACGTAACGGAATGCCCGTTTGGGGTACCTGTGCCGGTATGATTTGCCTTGCCAAAGAGCTAAGCGGAGATATTTCCGGGGTAAAAACGCTTGAACTTATGGATATCACCGTCCGCCGGAATGCCTTCGGCAGGCAGGTAGACAGCTTTGAGGCAATGCTGAAGGTAAAGGCTCTGGAAGGCGGGGATTTTCCGGCGGTATTTATCCGCGCCCCTTTGGTAGAAAAAACCGGACAATGGGTGGAAGTACTGGCCAAGCTGCCTGACGGGACTATGGTGGCGGTAAGGGAGAATAATTTGCTGGCAACATCGTTCCACCCGGAACTCTCGGCGGATAACCGCTTTCACCGGTACTTTGTTCAGATGGCCAAAGATTACAAACCCTGATTAAAATATTTAGGTAAAATCATAAAGGGGAGGTGAAAACCTCCCCTTCTTTGTTTTATAAACCTATGTGATTTACTTTTTGGAATTTGCCTCAGAGTCAAAACGGTAAACTACCAAACCCGAAGGCAGTTTGGGGAAGAAATAAGTGGATTTGCGGGGCATGCGGTCAGATACGTCTGAAATAGCCTTGATAACCTCCGCCTTCATGGGGTTCAGAATAAAGGCCAACTGGAATTCACCTGATTTCACCCGCGAAACCACATCATTACGGTCAAAATTAAAGGCTATGCGCGGGTCTTCCACCGTTTTAAGCCCCATCAGCTCCTCAAGGATAATATGGTCAAGTACGCTCACATCCAGCTTCTTATAGATATCAGAATGGAAATACGGCATAAGGTTACTGGCAGTCTCAATCTCACGCAGGGTCAGCAACGTGAAGTTTTCTGTGCCGCCCAAACCATACATAACCAGGCGGATTTTACCCTCTTCTTTCAGGGCTTTATCCAGAGTATCCCAAGCACCAGGCAGTTTGGCCGGTATGGTAGTAACATCAAAGAACGATGCCAGTTTGGTCTGTAGATTTGACAAAGTACTTGCGTCCATCCCGCCCAGCAGGCGGTGCGCCGGCAAAACTACCAGACCGGGGTCAGCAAAGTCTACCAGGGTCATCATTACAAAATTAACCGGGTCATCAGAGGGGAGCTGGGGGTTTCCGGCCAGACGTTCCCGCCTGTAGGTCAGGGCGCTTTCATAACGATGATGGCCGTCAGCTATATAGATGGGTTTCTTGTCAAATAAAGCCGTTATTTTGGATATGGCTGGTTCATCAGTTACCACCCAAAGCTCATGGCGTTCGCCTTCAATATTCATGCTGACAACCGGTTTGCTTTCGGTTTGCAGCTCAAGCAGCCTGCTTACGTTTTTTTCTATATCCTGATACAGCCCGTACACCGGGCTGGTATTGGCACGGACGGCTGAAATGAGGTTAATCCTGTCCCTTTTAGGTTCGGAAAGTGTGCCTTCGTGGGGGCGGATAACCATCCTGTCCCATTCCTCAAGTCGCACTCTGGCAATAATGCCCCGCCTTTTATACTGTTTGCCGAACACACTGAAGTAATGGTCATGTATGTATATAGCCGCTTTCTTTTCGGCAGTCATTACCCGTTCGCCAATCCATTTTTCCAAGATGGCGGCGGCACGGGTATAGCGGTTATCTACAATATTGTCCTGGGGGGTGGGCTGGCTGTATTCCAGCCGTATATAGTTGTAAGGGCTGCGCTCTTTAAGGGCTTTTTCCTGTTCAGGGCTGATAATGTCATAAGGCGGACAGATAACATCTGCCATATCATCTACAAACATAGGGTTGTAACGTAATCCGTGAAAAGCCCGAACTTCAGCCATTTTTCTAGCTCCCTCTTTCCAAAATCTGGTTTTAGTTTAACTTAGAACGGCGTCTGACGCAAGCCCCTTTCAAACGTGAACGGTTGTACTTTTGTACTTGCTCTAAACAGGGGCTGTGATATACTAATAACCTGTATGGAAGATATGTTTTCCCCCCGAACGGAAATAGAAAACCTGAGGCGCGAGATAAACCGCCATAACCAGCTGTATTACGTTCAGGACAACCCTGAAATATCTGATTCCGAGTATGACGCCTTGCTCCGCCGCTTAAAAGAGCTGGAGGAAGCCCACCCTGAGCTTGTTACGGCGGACTCCCCCACCCAAAGAGTGGGGGCTGAGCCGCTAAAGGCCTTCGGCATTGTCAATCACCCTTATCCGCTGCTTTCTCTGGCAAATGCCTTTTCAGATACGGAACTGGAAGCCTGGTACCTGCGGGTAAAGAAACTGCTGGGGAATGCCGCTTTTCAGATAGACTGCGAACCCAAAATGGACGGGCTGGCAGTTGCACTTACCTACCGAAACGGCAAGTTTACCACCGGCGCTACCCGGGGTGACGGCTTTCAGGGTGAAAATATCACCCGAAACCTGAGAACTATCCATTCTATACCCTTAAATACCGAGGAGGACGCCCCCCCTGTTTTTGAAATAAGGGGTGAAGTGTATCTTCCAAAAGAAGGCTTCGCCAAGCTCAACCGCGAAAGGGCTGATAAAGGGCTATCCCTTTTTGCCAACCCCCGCAATGCCGCCGCCGGTTCGCTCCGCCAGCTTGACCCGTCAGTAACGGCCGAAAGACCGCTGGATATATTTATTTATGCTCTGGGGTATGCGGAAGACAGCCTGCTGCCTGACAGCCACTGGCAGATACTGGAATATTTCAGCCGCCTGGGTTTTAAGATAAACCCGCGTAACCGTCTGGTAAACACCCTGGAAGAAGCCAAAGAATACTACCGTGAGATGGCGGAAAACCGGGATTCCCTGCCCTACGAAGCAGACGGGGTAGTCTTCAAGGTAGATTCCGTATCCCTGCAGCAAAAACTGGGGGATGCGGGACGTGAACCCCGCTGGGCTATCGCCTATAAATTTCCGGCCGAACAGGTCACTACCCTCCTTAGGAAAATAGGCATATCGGTAGGCCGTACCGGCACTTTAAACCCGTATGCTATCCTTGAACCGGTAAATGTAGGCGGGGTAGTGGTAAAACAGGCCAGTTTGCATAACGAAGATGATATCCTCCGCAAGGATATCCGTGAAGGGGATACGGTAGTAATCCAGCGGGCGGGGGAAGTAATACCAGAGGTAGTTGCCCCGGTGCTGGCTAAACGCAGCCCCGAATCAAAACCCTTCAGCATGGAGGAAACCCTGTTTAACCCCAAACTTAGCCGCCCGGCCTGCCCGGTGTGCGGAGGGGAAATATACCGCCCCGCAGGCGAGGCTATGCACTACTGTGCCAACGTTTCCTGCCCCGCCCAGTTTGAACGCCAGCTGGAACACTTTGTTTCCAGAGGGACTATGGATATCCGCGGCATCGGCGAAAGCCTGAGCGTGATACTGGCACAAGAGGGACTAGTCAAAAACGTATCTGACCTTTACTACCTGACTGCGGCTGATTTACTGAAACTGCCGCGCATGGGTGAAAAAAGTGCGGATAATATAATAAAAGCTATCGCAGACAGCAAAAGCCGCCCGCTGGACAGGGTAATATTCGGGCTGGGTATCCGCCACGTGGGAAATGAGACAGCCGCTTTGCTATCCAGCCGCTACGGTGATATATGGGCACTGGCGGGGGCAGGGCTTGATGAACTGCAAACTATACCGGATATAGGTGCCAAGATAGCCAGCAGCATAAAAGCCTATTTCAGCGAAGAAAAAAACATAGCGGTCATCCGCCGTTTGGAAACAGCCGGAGTAAAGCTTGCTTCAGACCAAAAGCCCTCATACAAACCTCTGCCGCTTTCCGGAGTGGAGTTTGTAGTTACCGGCAAACTGGATAGTTTAAGCCGCGAAGAAGCACAGCAAAAAATCCGCTCACTTGGCGGCACGGCCAAGGACAATGTTACCAAAGCAACCCGCTATCTGGTGGTAGGTGCTGATGCCGGCTCCAAGCTGGCCAAAGCCCGCAGTATGGGGGTAAAAGAGCTGTCCGAACAGGAATTTATAAATATGCTGGAGCAATCTTGATGAAACTTATTATCGGGCTGGGAAACCCCGGCAAAGAATATTCGGGCAACCGCCATAACGTAGGTTTCCAGTGCCTGAGCCGTTTTGCCAAAGACAACCATATCAGCTTTGACAAAAAATGCTGCCTTTCCCGCACCGGTTCCGGCCGCATAAATGACGAAGAAATAGTGCTGGCCAAACCCCAGACCTATATGAACCTCTCCGGCAAAGCCGCCAGCCAGCTGCTTCGCCGCTACAACCTTAAAGCCGCTGATATTATTGTAGTGCAGGATGATTTGGATTTGCCTGCGGGCAAAATCCGACTGCGGCTGGGGGGGAGTGCCGGCGGGCATAACGGCATTTCATCTATTATTACAGACATCGGCACCAAGGAATTTATCCGCCTGAAGATAGGTATCGGCAAGCCGGATAGCCGGAATAACGGAACTGAGGTGGTAGACCATGTACTGGGCAACTTCGGCGGGGAAGAACGGGAGATTATGGACAAGGCTATTACCCGTGCTTCCGAAGCACTCACCTGCCTGCTGACCTTTGGACTGGATACCGCCTCCAACCGTTTCAACTCTTAAATCTTTGCCCCAAATAGCACAGGGGTGTTATAATTCCCTTGCTTTTCATGGATAATAAACGTATTTTCATTGCGGTTATAGGTGCCTCCAAAGCCACGCCGGAAGAAACCCGTTTGGCAGAGGAAGTGGGCAAAGAACTTGCGCTTAGGCAGGTTACACTTGTCTGCGGGGGCATGGGCGGGGTAATGGAAGCCGCCTGCCGGGGCGCATCTTTAAACGGGGGGCTGACCATAGGCATACTGCCGGGAAACAGCCGCGAAGAGGCAAACCCGTATGTCCAAATACCCATAATAAGCAGTATAGGTTTTGCCCGGAATGTCATGGTGGTCAAATCTGCCCAGGCAGTTATTGCGGTGGGCGGTGCTTACGGAACATTGTCTGAAATAGCCTATGCCCTCCAAAGCGGACTGCCGGTAATTACTTTAAACAGCTGGTCAATGAGCCAGAACGGCAAGGCTGACGGCACTGTAATCAAAGCCGGAAATGCCCTGGAAGCGGTTACAATGGCTCTGGATTTAATAAACTAATACGAGTGTGAGGTAATTGTGTCTGCAGTAGTCAAGTCTATCAAGGCCAGAGAGATACTGGATTCCCGTGGCAACCCCACCGTTGAAGCGGATGTAGTTTTATCTGACGGCTCTTTCGGCCGGGCGGCTGTACCTTCGGGTGCTTCTACCGGCAGCCATGAAGCCGTGGAACTGCGTGACGGAGACAAATCCCGCTATAACGGGCTTGGCGTACAAAAGGCAGTTACTAATGTAAACACCGCCATTGCTAAGGCCATATCCGGTTTCAAAGCATCAGACCAGCAGGGGCTGGATAACCTTTTGATAGAACTGGACGGCACTCCCAATAAAGCCAAGCTGGGGGCTAACGCCATGCTGGCCACTTCACTGGCAGTTGCCCATGCCGCAGCTGCATCCTGCCATATGCCTCTTTACCGTTACCTGAATAACTGTGACGAATATATCCTGCCCGTACCCATGTTCAATATATTAAACGGCGGCAAACACGCCTCAAACTCCACTGACTTTCAGGAGTTTATGGTAATGCCCACAGGTGCCAAAAGCTTTGCCGAGGCACTCCGGATGGGTACCGAGGTTTACCACAGCCTGAAAAAAGTGCTGAAAGGTATGAACCAGAATACTACCGTGGGGGATGAAGGCGGTTTTGCCCCTTCCCTACCCACCAATAAAGATGCGGTGGAAGTCATACTGAAAGCCATTGAAAAAGCCGGCTACCGCCCCGGTGAAGATATATTCATAGCCCTTGACCCGGCTTCAAGCGAACTTTATCAGGACGGCAAATACACCCTGGCAACTGAAAATAAAACCCTCAGCAGTGCCGAAATGGTGGATTACTGGTGCGGCTGGGTGGAAAAATACCCCATAATCAGTATTGAAGACGGCCTTTTTGAAGATGACTGGGACGGCTGGAAAATGCTTACTAAAAAAATCGGCAGCAAGGTGCAGCTGGTGGGTGACGATTTTTATGTCACCAATATAAAGCGGCTGGAGAGGGGCATAAAAGAAAACGCCTCCAACTCCATACTTATTAAACTTAACCAGATAGGCACCTTGTCTGAGACTATTGCCGCTATCAAAATGGCAAATAATTCCGCCTGGACAGCAGTGGTCAGCCACCGCAGCGGAGAAACCGAAGATACTACTATTGCAGATTTGGCTGTGGCCATGAATGCCGGCCAGATAAAAACCGGCGCTCCCTGCCGTGCGGAACGCACTGCCAAATATAACCGCCTGCTCCGTATTGAAGAGGAACTGGGCGGAAAGGCCAAATACCCCGGCAAAGAGGCCTTTTTCAACTTAAAATAATTATAAAAGGATATAGAAACCCTCTGGATGCAGCCGGCAGCCGGTGAAAACCCGCCCGAACTGCATCCGCAGGGTAAAGCTTTAAAGATATGCCAGATGCCATATGGGATAAAAAATTTTTCATAAAATGTGAGCTGTTTTGAAAAATAACGAGCACCCCAAATACATCGGCATTACCACCACTGTACCCATAGAAATACTGCTTTCAGCCGGTTACAGCCCGCTGGACCTGAATAATATTTTCGTTTCAGATACAAATCCTGACAGGCTTATCCGCTTGGCTGAAAAAGACGGCTTCCCCTTAAACTGCTGTGCCTGGATAAAAGGCATTTACGGTGTCTGCCTGGATAAAGGCATCAGTGAGGTTATCTGTGTAACCAGCGGTGACTGCTCAAACACCCAGATGCTAAGGGAAGTTTTAAACCTAAAAGGTATCTGCACTATTCCCTTTGACTTCCCCACCGAACCCAACCCCGCGGAGGTAAAAGCATCTCTGTCAAAACTGGCCCTCAGGCTGGGCACTACTCTTGAGGCGGCTGAAGAATGGCGGAAAACACTTAGTCCCGCCAGAGAACTGGCACACAGGCTGGACTACCTGTGTTATGCCGAAAACAAAGTATCCGGTTTTGAAGACCACTACTGGCTGGTATCCAGTTCAGATTTTAATAGTGATTATGTAAAGTACCAAGCCGACCTTCAGAAACTCCTGAATACAGCGGAGAACCGCACCCCTTACCCCCCGACCGAACTACGGCTGGCTTATCTGGGTGTGCCTTCGGTATTCGGGCAGGAGCTTTACCCTTACCTTGAGCAAAACGGAGCCAGAGTGGTGTTTAATGAAATCCAGCGGCAGTTCAGCCTGCCCAAAGGCGGTGCTGATATCTCCCGGTCTTACACCGCTTATACTTACCCCTACCCCATGGAATACCGCTTAAGGGATATCCGGACCCAGCTCACTAAGCGCCGCATAGACGGCATAATCCATTATGTTCAGGCTTTCTGTCATCGGGCTATCGGTGATATTATATTGAGGCAAAAGCTGCCGCTTCCCATGCTCACTCTGGAAGGCAACGCAGATTTTCATTTAAACCAGCATCAGAAAACCCGGCTTGAGGCCTTTTTGGATATGCTTAAGGCCAAAAAACAGATAAACCTATAATTTACTTGAAGGGGGATTATTATGGTAACCAGAATCGGCATTAACGGATTCGGGCGAATCGGGCGTATTACCCTAAGGACTATTAACCAGTACCACCGCGGCGAACTTGAAGTAGTAGCGGTAAATGACCTGGCCGACAATAAATCCAACGCCCACCTTTTAAAATGGGACTCAACCTACGGCAAATATCCCGGTACAGTTGAATCTGATGACTGCTCTATAATAGTAGACGGCAAACCCATCAAGGTTTTCAGCGAACGTGACCCCATGCAGATCCCCTGGGAGACCGCCGGAGTAGATTTGGTGATTGAATCTACCGGTTTGTTTACCGATGCCGCCAAAGCCTCCTCCCACCTTCGCGGCAGTGTTAAGACTGTGGTCATTTCAGCCCCGGCCAAGGGTGAAGATATCACCGTGGTTATGGGTGTAAACGAAGAAAAATATAACTGCAATACTCACCGTGTTATCTCCAATGCCTCCTGCACCACCAACTGTGTCGCCCCCCTTATAAAGGTACTCCATGATAAATTCGGGGTTAAAAAAGGTTTCATGACTACCTGCCATGCCTATACCAATGACCAGAAGATACAGGATATGTTCCACAAGGATATCCGCCGGGCCAGAGCCGCCGCGGTCAATGTTATCCCCACCACTACCGGAGCTGCCAAAGCAGTAGCTTTGGTGCTGCCCGAACTTAAAGGCAAGCTGGACGGCATTTCATTCCGCATACCCTCTGCCAGCGTTTCACTGGTGGATTTTGTGGGTGAACTGGCCAGAAATGTAACCGTAGAGGAAGTAAACGCCGCTTTCAAGGAAGCCGCCCAGGGCAAGCTGGCCGGAATACTGGAATACTGCGAAGAGGAGCTGGTCAGCAGTGATTTCAAGGGCAACCCTGCCAGTTCCATCATAGATGCCCCCAGTACTATGGTGCTGGACGGCAATATGGTAAAAGTACTTTCATGGTATGACAATGAGTGGGGTTACTCCACCCGCCTGGGAGATTTGATAGCTTACATCTCCAAATAAATTTTAAACTAATAACTGGGGCGGATTTAAACGTAAGTTGTTGACATGCTAAAGCTATTAGTTTAGAATTTAGCCCGATTAACGGAGGACAAAATGAAATTAATTGTAATCGGTCTTGGGCAATGCGGCAGCCGCATAGCGGATGAGTTTGCCCGTATGGATAAAAGAGCCCGCTCCCAGCGTAACGTGAGTATCTGCCCGGGAGTGTTCGCCGTAAACACCGACCAGGCTGACCTTTCAGGTCTGGTCACCATCAAACCTGACCACCAGCACCGCATACTTATCGGCGGGCGTAAAACCGGCGGCCATGGGGTAGGTAAAATAAATGAACTGGGCGCTGAAATTGCCAGAGCAGATGCCGACAAGGTTATAGATGCCCTGCGCACCACCAAGCGTTTTTATGATGCAGACGGTTTTCTGGTTATTGCCGGTGCGGCCGGCGGTACCGGTTCAGGTTCGGTTTCCATTATCGCCCAGCATATCAAAGAGCGCTACATGGACAAACCGGTTTATGCCCTGATAGCCCTGCCCTTTGAGCATGAGGAGAAAACCGAAGAGCGCACCGTCTACAATACCGCTGTCTGCTTAAAATCAATCAGTTCGGTTGCAGATGCGGTTATACTGGTGGAAAACCAGCGTTATGTCCGCAAGGATTTTTCACTCCGCTACAACCTTTCCAAGATAAACTCCCTGATTGTTGAGCCTTTCTGGGATTTGCTGTGTGCCGGTGAAGAAAAGAACTCCAAGTACATCGGTGCCAAGACTATGGATGCCGGTGATATCATCCAGACCATTTCCGGCTGGACGGTTATCGGTCACGGCAAGGCCCGCGTCCGCACCTTGACCCTGCCCTTTGATAAAACTGACCATTTCCGGATGAAGAGCGTTTCCAACTACAAGGGTATCCGGGCTATGGATGAAGCCGTAAGTGAGCTTTCGCTCAAGATTGACCCCCGTGATGCCGGACGGGCGCTGTTCCTTATTTCCGCCCCTGCCAAAGAAATAAATATGGATATCATAAAAGAACAGGGTGACTGGCTGCGTGAGATGGCACCGAATGCCATTATCCGCAACGGTGACTACCCCCGCGAAAAAGACACCATGACTGTAACCGTTATCTTCTCAGAGCTGTCGGACCTTGAGAGGGTACGCTACTACTACAACCGCTCCACCAGCATGATGCCCGTAATCAAGCAGCGTCAGGCTGACCTGGCGGACAGGCGGCGAGATATTGATGAACTCAGCAGAGATATTCCTTCCCTGCTTGAATAACCATTAAAACACCACGGCACTTTGACGGCTTCGGAAATTCCGAAGCCGTTTTTTATTGCCCGCAGCTACCCATCTGCCCGCCGATAAATATTATTAATTCATACCCCCTTGCTATATTAATTTTTTTAATTTACATATTGACTTTTTTAATTTTTAACCATATAATACTGATATAAGTTAAATAACTACCCGGAGGTGCACAATATGGCAAAAGACTGGCAGGAACTGACCAGGCTCACCCAGGGAGCAACCATAACGGTTGAGCGGGTCAAACTGGCATCTTCAGGCATTGCCATTGAGGGAAGCTTTGAGCTGCCTGCTCTGGCCAGACTCTCTGCTGAAGACCAGGTGTTTGTAATGGCCTTTGTAAAATGCCACGGCTCTATAAAGGACATGGAAAAGTTCTTCGGTATCAGTTACCCCACCGTGAAAAACCGCCTGCAGCGGATAGGGGCAAATTTCAGCTTTGTTGAAAACTTTCCCACCCCACCCGCAACCAACGAAGATGATAATGTACTGGCAGAACTGGAAAAAGGCGGAATCTCAGTAGACGAAGCTCTAAGGAGGTTGCAAAGATAATGTACTGGCCACCTATGCTTCTTTGGGCGGGAATACCATTCGGCAAGGGCGGCGGAAGCTTTCCGCTGATACTGCCGCTGTTCCTGATATATCCCATTGTACTGGCACTAATGATTGTATTTGCACCTTTCATGCTGCTGGCTATATTACTGACCTGGTCAAGCGGCAGAGGCCGCTTCCTCTTGCTTATCGGCCCATATTCATACCGCTTGTGGTGTGCCCTCAGGGGTATGAATGCAGATATCCGCGACAACAAAACACGTATAAAAGTACAGTTTATATAAGGGGGAATATTAAAAATGTCTGAAAATGCTAAAAAAATACTGCAAATGCTTTCCGAAGGCAAAATAACCGTAGACCAGGCCAATAAACTGCTTGAAGCGCTGGGTAATGAAGACTCAAAACCCGCCCCGGCTGCCGCTATAACTGCCAAAGGAGTACCCAAATACCTGCGGGTAATAATAAACGGCACTGACGAAGACAGTAATGCCAAGGTCAATGTGCGCGTTCCAATGGCTCTGTTGAGAGCCGGAATCAAGCTGGCATCCATACTGCCGGCAGATGCTACCAACGAAATAGACCATAACCTTAAGGAAAAGGGGGTCAACTTTGATTTCAAGAACCTGCGTGAAGAGGATATTGAACCCCTGATTGAGGCTATGACCGAGATGGAGGTAGACGTAGACAGTGAAGGCAGCAAGGTAAAGGTATTTACCGAATAAAATAGAAAACCAGCCTGTATACCAGGCAACCAAATGCCGGAAATAACTTACCGGGTAAATAAAAAACGGCTAAAAAACACAGGGTGCAACCGGAAAACCAGCCGCCGTCTGCACCCTGCCCGTATATTACACCCCGAATATCTTCCCCGCCTGGCAAATCAGCGGGGATTTTTCATACCTTGTAGCTAAATATCTGCCCGAAATTGCTTTGGAGAATAACACTTTTAGGGTATAATATGGCAGATATGACCTGTCAGGTATTTTACCGCAAATGGCGCCCCCAAACTCTGGCTGACCTTGTCGGCCAGGAACACGTTGCCCACACCCTGAAAAATGCCCTTTCAAGCGGGCGTATTGCCCAGGCCTATCTTTTCTGCGGCCCCAGGGGTACGGGCAAAACCAGTACCGGACGCATTTTGGCCAAAGCGGTAAACTGCACCACCAACCAGGGCAAGGGTGAACCCTGCAATACCTGCCCCATGTGTTTATCCATAACCGAGGGCAGCTCTATGGACGTAATCGAAATAGATGCCGCTTCCAATACAGGGGTGGACGATATCCGTGAGCTTAAAGAAAAAGTCCAGTACGCCCCGGCACTGGCGAATTACAAGGTTTATATCATAGATGAAGTCCATATGCTTTCAAACAGTGCCTCAAACGCCCTTTTGAAAACGCTTGAAGAACCCCCGCCCAGGGTTATATTTATACTGGCCACCACTGAAATCCACAAGGTACTGCCCACCATTATGTCCCGCTGCCAGCGGTTTGATTTCCACCGGGTATCCCTTTCAGATATGAGCCGCAAACTGGAAAAAATAAGCCAGGCAGAGGGCATAAATATAGAACCCGAGGCTTTAAAACTGATAGCCCGTTCAGCCGGGGGCAGTTTCCGTGACGGTGAAAACCTGCTTCAGCAGATAGCCACCACTTACGGTACCGAAATAAGCCTGCCCCAGGTGCAGGCGGCTTTGGGTATCAGCGGGGATGAACGCATAAAAACCCTGGCGGAAAATATACTTAAAAAAGACATCAAAAACGGGCTGCAAACCCTTAATGCCGTTGTGGCGGACGGGATTGATTTAAAACAATTCCGCCGTGAACTGCTGGATTACCTCCGCCAGATTATGCTCCTAAACAGCGGGGCGGAAGGCAGTTTGGAACTTACCGCAGATGAGAAAAAAGCCCTGCAAAAAGTATCAGCCATAACCAACCTGGAGGGCATTACTAAAGCTATAAAGGCCTTTAGCCAGCTTGATTTCAGTTCAGATACGGCCTCCAGCCTGAGTTTTGAGCTGGCACTGGTAGATGCTTCGCTTAATCCGGATACTGCACCGGCTACTATACCCCCCCAGGCCAAATTACCAGCCCCTAAAACTGAAAAACCGGCGGTATCTAATGAGCCGCCGCAGAAAGAAGCCAAAGCAGAAATCCAGGATAAAACCAAGAATGCTTCAGAACCGGCCGCTGCCTCCAGAACCGGGGCTAAAGAATCTGCCCCCAAACTTACCAGAACGGCTATACCTGTTGAAGAAAAACCCAAATACACTGCCCCCGCCCCGCCCAAAGAAGAAGAAAAAGTGCTTATAGGGGCCGGGGATGTGATTGAACAGCTAAAGGTCAGCTGGAAAAACATACTTGACCAGGCACCGGACAACCTTAAACGCTCAGCGGCAGTAGCCATACTACGCAGCGCCGGTGTCCGCCCGGTCTCTATAGAAAAAAATGTGGTCACTCTGTCTTTTAAATACAAATACCACAAAGACAAGATTGAAGAACTGGAAAACCGCAAGGTTACCGCCGAAATTATTTCAAATTTCGTAGGCAGGACATGCACTTTGGTATGCATATCCGAAGCCGAAACCAACCATTTGGTCAAAGAAGCCCAAAAACTGGGAGCCCAGATTATATCAGTGGAGGAAAAGTAAAGCGTGAACATGAACATGATTAAGCAGGCCATGGAGCTTAAGTCTAAGCTGGACAAAGCCCAGAAAGAACTGGCAAAAGTAATAGTGGAGACTGAAAGCGCCAAGGGTGCTATCAAGATAAAGATGAACGGCCAGCAAAAAATACTGTCCCTAAGTATTTCACCTGACATCATCAACCCGTCCAAACCCAAAGACCTGGAAAATGCCCTGACTAAAGCTTTCAATGATGCTTACGAAGAGACTAAAAAAGAAGGCTCAAAGCAGATGCAGGGACTGATGGGGGATGTTAAAATTCCGGGTCTGATGTAATATTTCGGCAGGAGACTTTGTTGAAGGATACTTCTTTACCGTCTACAGCCGGTGCAGTAAACAAGCTTATAGATTCGCTGGGCAAACTCCCGGGCATAGGCCCGAAAAGCGCCCAGCGGCTGGCTTTTTACCTGATGAGGGCGCCTGAAGAACAGGTTCTGACTCTTTCAGATACTATCCGCAGTATCAAGAACCAGATAAGCCAGTGCCGTATCTGCTTTAACGTGGCTGACAGTGAGCTTTGCCCAATCTGCCAGAATACCAAACGCGAAGCAAACAAGATTTGCGTGGTGGAACAGCCGCAGGATATTTTGGCACTGGAACACGTGGGCGTTTACCGAGGCTATTACCATGTACTGCACGGGGCTATCTCCCCCACCGAAGGCATCACTTCCCAAAATATACGCATCAACGAACTTATGAGCCGCCTGAATGACGGGCAGGTAGATGAGGTTATTTTAGCTACCAACCCCACCACCGAGGGTGAGGCTACCGCTATGTACCTTTCGCGCCTGATAACCCCGCTGGGTATAAAAGTAACCAGACTGGCACGGGGTTTACCCTTTGGAACCGAACTGGAATATGCTGATGATGTAACCTTAAGCCGGGCCATGGAGGGACGCCAGAACTTTTAGTTTTCCTTTCCTGACTTGAGCCCGAAAGGAGGCAGGCTATGACCAGACAATCTAAAAAATACTCCCAGAAGGCAGGTATGCTGCCAGGCTCAGTAGTATTTATAGGCGAAGGAAAGACAGAGCCAGCCAGCCTCAGCCTTAGCTCGTATACCCCGGATGCCTACCAGCCGCTGCCTTTAAAAACCCTGGCGGACTGCAGTACCCAGGTTAAACAGTCCGGCGGCATAGTCTGGGTAAAGGTCAGCGGGCTTCAGGATACTGCTATGGTGGAGGAACTGGGCAAATGCTTTAACCTTCACCCCCTTACCCTTGAAGACGTGGTCAATACTGAGCAGCGTCCCAAACTGGAGGACTACGGCAATTACCTCTTTGCCGTTATCAAAGCACTTCACTGGGATTCCGAGCTTAAGAAAACCCGCTCAGAACATATCAGCCTGATACTGGGTAAAAACTTCCTGATAAGTTTTCAGGAACACCAGAGTGATATTTTTAACCCCATTCACCAACGTTTACAGTCAGATAACGGGCGGATTCGGAAACTAGGGGCAGACTATCTGCTCTATTCCATACTGGATATAATAGTAGACGGCTATTTCAGTTTGATAGAGGGCTTCGGAGATTATCTGGACGAAATAGAAGAACAGCTTCTATCCTCCCCATCCTCCCAAACACTCAAACAGATTTCAGAGGCCAAAAAAGAAATGCTCTTTATCCGTAAATCTATCTGGCCGGCCAGGGAGACCGTGGCAGCCATTGAACGCAGTGAAACGCCCCTGATAGATAAAAGCAGCCACATATATTTCCGTGACATTTATGACCACCTTATCCAGCAGATAGATACCGGCGAAACCTACCGGGATATGCTTTCCAACATGATAGATATTTACCTTTCCAGCCTATCCAACCGCATGAGTGAGGTCATGAAGGTTTTAACTATATTCGCTTCCATTTTTATACCCCTGACCTTTATCGTAGGCATATACGGCATGAATTTTGATATCCCAGAGCTCCGCTTCAGTTGGGGGTATCCCGGTATACTTTTATTCATGCTAGCCATAGCTTTAATATTAGTATTGTTTTTCAAGCGGAAGAAATGGCTTTAAATTGTCAGACACAAACATCCGGATAGAATACAACACACTCATAAACCGGCTTAAATCACTGGCCAATGCGGATAATGTGGCTGGTATGGCCCGCTTCGGTATATCCAGCGCCAATACCCTGGGAGTGAGCGTAAAAGATATCCGCCCGCTTGCCAAATCCGCCGGGCATAATCATGCCCTGGCACTTTTACTCTGGGATTCGGGTATTCATGAAGCCCGTATAATGGCCAGCCTGATTGCTGAAAGCAAAAAGGTCAGCCAAGAGGAGATGGAAAGCTGGGTCAAAGACCTGGATTCATGGGATATCTGTGACCTGTGCTGCAACAACCTTTGGTCAAAAACCCCATTTGCTTACGAACAGGCCTTAGCCTGGACCTACCGCCGGGAGGAATACGTCAAACGGGCGGGTTTTGTATTACTTACCGCTTTGGCAGTCCATGATAAAAAAGCGGCGGATGAAAAATTTATCTCCTTTTTCCCCCGCCTGCTGGCAGAAGCATCTGATGAACGCAATTATGTAAAAAAGGCGGTTAACTGGGCACTCCGCCAGATAGGCAAACGCAATCTGAGCTTAAACCAGGCCGCTATAACTCTGGGGCAGGAGATACTGGATTTAAATACCAGAAGCGCCAGATTTATAGCTACAGACGCTTTGCGTGAATTAAAAAGCCCCCAGGTGCAAAAACGTCTGGCAATCAAACAGGGAAAACAGCCTCACCGCTAAAAACCCGGCTTATAAGTTCAAAAGACCCGAGGAAGCGCTTTACCTTTTGAGCTTAAACGTATAATATCATTTGGTAAAGACCAAGCATCAGGCCAATACTCTTAGCAAAACCGAAAAGACAGATTATAAATGACCAAACCCCATGACTTTAAAACCAGAGCAATTATAGTTCGTAAGACCAAATGCGGGGAAGCTGACCGTATCTTAAGTTTGCTCACCCCGGACCTGGGGCTGATACAGGGTTTTGCTAAAAGCGTCAGAAAAACCAAAAGCAAACTTTCAGGCCACCTGGAGCTTTTTTGTTATTCGGAAGTATCTCTGGCCAGAGGTAAAGCTATAGATACGGTAACCGGCAGCCAGACTATCCAGAGTTTTCTAAACATCCGCAGCAGCCTTCAGCTTTCGGCCATGGCCTTTTATGTCTGTGAGCTGGCTTTTCACTTTTCACCTGAAGAATCTGCCAACCCGGCTATCTTTCAGCTGTTGCTTTCCACCCTGGAGGAACTGGACAATACAACTCAGGCAGAACTATGTACCAAATATTTTGAAATACACCTGCTGGAAATGAGCGGATACAAACCGGAACTGCGTGAGTGTGCCAACTGCCACCAGAAACTGCTGGCTACCACCAATTATTTCAGCCCGGAAAGCGGCGGCATAATCTGCCCTGATTGCCGGAATACCCAAACCGGCATACCTATTTCGGTAAATGCGGTGAAAGTATTGCGCTATATTCAGGAAAATGATATCCCGAACATATACCGTCTGAAAATCAACCGGGAAATATTGTCTGAGCTGGAGCTGGCAATACGTGCCAATATCCGCTTTGTGCTGGAAAAAGAACCCAAAGCCCTGCTCTGGCTGGACAGCCTGAGCAGGGCTAATCTATAAGCGGAAAACAAGGCGGACAGCGGTTAAAAAAAGAGGTCTTCACGGGATTCCTCTGCCGGAATATCCTTTGTATCCAAGTGTTTTTTAGAATAATGATTTCTAAAACTATATATTCCCAAAGCTAACAGCACCACAATAAAAACTACCTGAACTATACCCACAATAATAGGAATAATAGACTCTGATACATCCATGTGTTTTTTTATCCATTTTGTATTATTTGTGACTTTGCTCTGGAACGCCAGAAATTATAGCACTTTTATATAATATTTCAAATATTATCTGGAATATTCTTATACCATTTATCCCTTTTATACCTTTAATAAATTTTAACAAACTAAACAAACCGCAGGCATTATCTTTGCCATAGCTGCAGTGATAGCATATAATAGCTTTGAAAATCCCAGTTACAAGAGAGTAGTCTATGCCGGAAGAATATCTGAACGCCCAAAAGATGGAAAAACTGGAACGGATAAAGAGCCGGGGTATAAACCCCTATCCAGCCACTTTCCACCCCAGCCATACCAGTGTCCAGGCAGTTGCCTTGCTGGCCGAACTGGAAAAACAGGAGAACCCGCCAAAGGAAATTCTGAGGATTGCCGGGCGGATTATGACCCTGCGCGACATGGGCAAGATTTCTTTCATGGATATACGTGACGGCAGCGGCAAAATACAGGTTTTCTGCCGCCAGAATGACCTTGACGAAGCCAGTATAGAGCTGCTTAAAGATTTGGATTTGGGTGATTTTATAGGTGCGGAGGGAAGCCTTATGCGTACCCGCACCGGTGAACCCAGTCTGGCAGCCACCAAAATAAGCCTGCTTTCCAAATCCCTGCTGCCCCTGCCTGAGAAATGGCACGGCCTGCAGGATGTGGAAAAACGCTACCGCCAGCGTTACCTGGACCTTATTTCCAATGCGGACGCCCGCCAGACCTTCCTTACCCGCAGCCAGGTTATCAGTGCCATCCGCAGCTTTATGAGCAGCAAAGGTTTTCTGGAGGTAGAAACCCCGGTTCTTCAGCCTGAGGCAGGCGGGGCACTCGCCCGCCCCTTTATTACCCATCATCAGGCTTTGGACTGTGATTTTTATATGCGGATAGCTTTGGAACTGCACCTGAAAAGGCTGATTGTGGGCGGCTTTGACCGGGTATATGAGATAGGGCGGATATTCCGCAACGAAGGGGTTTCCACCCGCCACAACCCCGAATTTACCATGATGGAAAGCTACCAGGCTTATGCTGACTATAAAGACGTTATGGATTTCCTTGAGGAAATGGTTTCAAGTGTGGTTAAAGAAATAAGCGGCGGATACACCGTGCCATTCGGGGATACTACACTGGATTTTACCCCTCCCTGGCCCCGCCTGAGCATGCGTGATGCCGTAAAGCAATATGCCGGTATAGATTTCTTTGATTTCCCCACCAAAGAGGCTTTAGCCGCAGAGATGATTCGCCGCAAACTGAAGGTAGACCCCGCCAAAGACTGGGGCAAACTGGTTGATGAGCTGGTGGGTGAATTTGTAGAACCCCGTTTGATTCAACCCACTTTCCTTACTGACCACCCGGTGGCCATGTCCCCGCTTGCCAAACAGAAGCCGGAAGACCCCCGCCTGACAGAGCGGTTTGAAGCCATTTGTGCCAATATGGAAATAGCCAATGCCTTTTCCGAACTGAATGACCCGGTAGAGCAAAGGGCGCGTTTTAAGGAACAGCTGGAAAAGCGCAATCAACTGCGTACGGAAGAGTCCGAAAGTATAGACGAGGACTTTTTGGCCGCTCTGGCATATGGTATGCCGCCCACCGGCGGTCTGGGTGTAGGTATTGACCGTCTGGTAATGCTGCTTACCAACCATGACTCTATCCGTGAGGTTATTTTGTTCCCTGCCCTGAAAGACCGGGAAGACAAGGGCGAACAGGAATAATTGATATTACTCTGGCAGAAGGAGACCTTTCATGCTTGATTTGAAATTTATAAGAGAAAATACCGAACTAGTACGCAAAGCGGTAGCCGCCCGTAATACCGATGCCCCCATTGATGAGATACTGGAGCTGGATAGTTGCCGCCGCACTCTCAGCCAGGAGCTGGATACCCTTCGCGCCAAACGCAAAATAATAGCCAAGCAGCGGGATGAGGCCGCCATTGAAGAAGGGCGGGTATTACGCGGCAGGATAAGTGAACTTGAGACCGGGCTTTCAGAAGTAGAGGAAAAGCTGACTGACCGCTTGCTCAGGGTACCCAATATCCCGGATGCATCTGTACCTGTGGGCAAAGACGAAAGCGAAAACGTAGTCCTTTATTACCGGGGAGAAAAACGTAATTTCAGCTTTACCCCCAAACCCCACTGGGAACTGGGAGAAGCGCTGGATATTATAGATTTTGACCGGGGTATCAAGCTTTCCGGTTCACGCTTTTATATTTTGAAGGGTGAGGGCGCGCGCCTTCAAAGGGCACTTATTGCCTTTATGCTGGACCTGCACACCCGCAAACACGGCTATACCGAAATCTACCCGCCCTACATGATAAAAAGGGAGTGTCTGGTAGCGTCTGGTAACCTGCCCAAATTTGCTGACAATTTGTACCATGACGCAGAGGAGGACTACTGGTGGGTGCCTACCGCCGAAGCCCCTCTGACTAATTTGCACCGTGACGAAATACTTTCTGTTGAGCAGCTGCCCATTCATTACGTAGCCTACACCGCCTGTTTCCGCCGCGAAAAAATGTCTGCCGGCAAAGATGTACGCGGTATAAAACGGCTGCACCAGTTTGACAAGGTTGAACTGTATAAATACTGCAAACCGGAAGACTCTTTTGACGAACTGGAAAAGATGGTGGCAGATGCTGAAGAAATAGCAGACGCCCTAAAGATACCCTACCGCTTAAAACAGCTGGTTACGGCTGATATCAGTTTCGGTTCAGCCAAGTCTTATGATATTGAAATGTATTCGCCGGGTGTTGACGAGTGGCTGGAAGTTTCTTCCTGTTCTAACTGCACAGATTTTCAGGGCAGGCGGGCTAATGTCCGTTTCCGCCGCACCCCCGAAGCCAAACCCGAATTTGTCCACACCTTAAACGGCTCCGGGCTGGCCCTGCCCAGGGTGATGATATCGGTTATAGAAAACTACCAGCTGCCGGACGGAAGCATTGTTGTTCCCGAAGTACTCCGCCCCTTTATGGGAGTGGATGCTATCTGCTAAGAAAAGGACTGTTTTATTGGAGATAAAACCCTTTGAACTGGAACGTTACTTTGCCCGGCATGAGTTTTCCGCCAGATACCTTATGTCAAGCTCAGACTGCGAACCGCTGGCACTCTCTGCTCTGCTGGCACTGGCGGATACCGAGTGCCGCAGTCTCTGGCAAAACCTGAAGTTGGGATATACCTATTCAGACGGACACCCCCTGCTCAGGAATGAAATAGCCAAACTGTATCAAATAACCGCCCCGGCGGATATCTTAACCGCCGTACCCGAAGAGGGCATTTTTATAGCTTTAAACTGCTTGCTTAAAAAAGGCGACCACGTTATCTGCACCTTTCCCGGTTACCAGTCACTCTACCAGCTGGCGGAAACCCTGGGCTGCGAAGTAAGCTACTGGATTCCGGAAGAAGAAAACAGATGGAGATTCAACCCTGATTTTCTGGCTCAAAACATCCGCCCGAATACCAGCCTGGTAATTACAAATTTCCCACACAACCCTACCGGGGCAATGCCGGACAGGGAAGACTACGCCCGCATACTGGAAATAATAAACCAGCATAATCTTTGGCACTTTTCAGATGAAATGTACCGCCTGATGGAGTATGCCCCTGATACCCGCCTGCCTGCCGCCTGTGACCAATCCTCAAAGGCGGTCAGCCTGGGAGGGCTTTCAAAATCATTCGGCCTGCCGGGACTGCGGAGCGGCTGGCTTGCCTGCCGGGATGAAGATATGCTTTCCAAAATGGCCGGATTTAAAGACTATACTACCATCTGCGGCAGTGCCACAGACGAAATACTGTCTGTAATAGCCCTTAGAAACAAGCAAACAATTATATCTTCCCAACTGAACAGGCTAAACCAAAACTTAACGCTGCTTGAAGACTTTATGGGCAGGCACAAGACGGATTTCATCTGGGTAAAGCCCAAAGCCGGTTCGGTCTGCTTTCCCCGCCTGAATAAGAATAGCCTCTGTATGGATTTTTGCCGTCAGGTTCTAGCAAAAGCAGGTATCATGCTTTTGCCTTCGGAAGTGTACGGCTATGGCCAAAACCACTTCCGTATCGGGTTCGGACGGGCAGATTTCCCTGAGGTGCTTCAGGTCTTTGAGGACTATATAACGGCAAACTCAACCCTCTAAACAGGCTTATTTGCCTTTTAGTATTTATTGGTTCTTATTTTCTGTTTTTTAGACTATAATATCCCTTAGATTATTTTGAGAGGGGCTTTATGACTGTCAGCAAACATTTATCTAAAAATATCCGTTCACAAAAACAGCCACTCAAATAAACACTAATTTATAGCCGTTAAATGGCCAAAACAGCCGAAATATAACCCGAATCTGAAAGGTGAAACCTGAAAAATGCGAAGCAGATATCCGGTACTACAATTCATAATAATAGTTTTAAAAATACTGGCGGTGCTGATAGCCCTAGCCGGTTTGGTTATGTCTATTTACGTTATGACAGGACAAAGCGTCACGTTTTTTGAGATAGCATCCAGCTTTTCGGTTTTTGCCGGTATTATGGGCATTTTAGGCTCGCTGATAACCGGCGTACTTATTTTTGCCTCAGCCGAGCTTATGCAGTGTCTGATAGATATTGAACGGAATACCCGAAAAACTGCCCGCCTTTTAAATACCAACTAAACGCCGGTGTTTTGGGACTGCGGCACACAGACACCATATGTTTGAACGGCTACCTGAATCAGCTTTGACGCCGGATTTGCCAGCAGGTATAATATGCCCGCAGTTTATCCTGATAATGCATAGCTGAAAGAGTTAGCCTTAGCTCTATCCAGTACCGGGAGGGGTGTCCGAGCGGTCTATGGTGACGGTCTTGAAAACCGTTGTTCCCGAAAGAGAACCGTGGGTTCGAATCCCACCCCCTCCGCCATTTATGCCAAAAGTAAACCCTGACCGGAGTTATAAATTTCCGGCCAGGGTTTTTTAGTGTTGCACAGCCGCCCCTAAGCAGCGGATTGGCTTGAGACCTCTTCAGAGCGTTTTTCAGCCTAATCTAGTGGTCTTCAATAGTGACACCGGTAAGAACAGGCACCCCCATTGCATTCAGCTTATAGCCTTTTACATAGGGTTTGACCAGTATATAGCTTTCACCAAAGCAGAAACTCAGGCAGGCTGCATCATTTATCAGTATTTGCTCCGCCTGGGCATAAAGCCGCATACTCTCCTCGGTGTCCAGAGTGGCAGCTGCCTCAGCCAGCAAGGCGTCTACTTCGGGATTGGAATAATCTCCGTTGTTATAAGCAGACCCAGTACCGAAAAGTACTGCCAGAAAATCCTGCGGGTGGGGATAATCAGCTACCCAGCCGGAGTAATAAATATTGTCTTTTTCCGCCTGCAGGTCATAAAAGAACATTTCGTTATCTATCTGGCGGACTACCACTTCTACCCCCAGATTCTGCCGCCACTGGTCAATCACCGCTTCCAGTTCCGCCGTAATCAGCCCGCCCCAGCCTGAAGTTGTCAGGGTAATAACAGGCAGATTTTCCACGCTGCCATAGGAGGATTCGGCAATCAGCTCAAGGGCACGTGCCGGGTCATACTCAAGCCCGGTAATATCCGGATTGTAGCCGGGTATACCCGGCGGTAAGATACCTTCGGCCGCGCTGACACTTCCCTTGTAAACCAGCTCTATAATGCGGGATTTATCCACCGCCATACTGAAAGCCTGCCTGATTTTAGGGTCATCAAACGGGGCTTTGCTGGTAACAAAGGCAAAATAATAAAATCCAAGCTGGGGTATTACCTGCAAATCAGAGGCAAAAATGCCGTCAGGGTCGGTAGCTTTGGCCAGATAATCAGCGCCCACACCTGCCACATCTACTCCTCCTACTTCGTATAAATCCATGGGCTGACCGGACTGTAAGCGGAAAATAACGCTTGAAATCTTGGCCGGAGTATCATAATAATCAGGGTTTCTATCCAGAATAATATAATTTCCCTGAGTAAGTTCGGTAAGCATAAACGGGCCAGTGCCCACCGGTTTTTTCCACCAGTCACTGCCCGAAGATACATTATTCTTATCTACCACAAAAGAGGTCACATATGAAAGCTTGGAGAGAAAGAAACTGCAGGCAGATACCAGCTTTACCCTTAAAGTCAGCTCATCTACCACTGTAACGCCGGAGATAGAGCTTGCCTGCCCTTCGGTCATTTCTTTTACGCCTTCAATATCCCCCAGAAATGTCAGTGCGGTACTGGAGCCGGTTTCCGGGCTGGCCGCCCGCTCCCATGAATATTTAAAATCTGCGGCAGTGACAACCCGGCCGTTATGGAATTTCACGTTAGGTTTTAAATGAAAAGTATAGGTAAGCCCGTCAGGACTTACCTCCCAGCTTTCGGCAATATCCGCAACCGGGGTAAGGTCATCTCCCATCTTAATCAGACCGCTGAATATCTGGTAAATATAGGCAACCGAAGTGGTATCGCTCACCTTGGCCGGGTCAAGGGTATACGGCTCTTCCCCAATCAAGGTTAGCACATTGTCACCGGCAGGCATAGTGGAATCATCCGGTGCATAACCGCAGCCGCTCAGCACTAAACTAAAGCTGAGGCAGACCGAAAAAATGGCAAACAGTATTTTTTTCATAATTATAAAAGCCCCTGTCTTTTTAAACTGGTAAAAGTTTGTCCGCCTATTATTACATGGTCAAGCACTTCTATCCCCATTATACCCCCGGCCTCTCTTAGGCGGGCGGACAGGCCGATATCATCCGGCGAGGGTTCACTTTCCCCGGAGGGATGGTTGTGTGCCAGTATTACGGTTGCGGCACTGGCGGAAAGTGCTTCTTTAAAGACTTCGCGCGGATGCACCACACTCTCATCCAGGCTGCCGGCAGATATATGCCCTACCCGGATAAGCTTACTTTTGACATCCAGCATCAGGCAGAAAAAATGTTCCTTTTTTTCGTCACAGACCAGCGGGTATATTATTTGAAAAACGTCTTCCGGGGTTTTGATGCAGGGCTGGTATTCGGCTTTAATCCCGCCTGCCCGTTTAGCCAGTTCAAAAGCAGCCTTCAGCTGGCAGGCTTTGGCCAGACCTATGCCTTTCAGTTTTAAAAGTTCCTCCACGCTGGCCGAGGCTATGCCTGACGGACCGCCGAAGTGGGTAAGCAGGCGCTGAGCGCTCTGTAAAACCGGTTCACCCGCTACTCCCCGCCCCAAAATAACCGCCAGAAGTTCGGCTGAGGAAAGCACCCCTGCCCCCAAAGACTGAAGCCTTTCTCTGGGTCTTTCGGCCAGCGGCAAATCACGCATTCTAGGTGCGGGAAGCAACTCTGCTACTCCATAACCAGAAAGCGGTTATAATACTGCCCCCGCCTACTATGGTAAAAAGGACTACTAACCCGGGTGTCAGCATGATAGCCCTGACCGGCTGAATTTCAATAGTACCGTCTTTTAAAGCAGCCTGCCACTTGGTGTTTAAACCCTGGATATCAAAACCGTAAACAGCCAGCAAGGCTTCGTCATAACCGGCACCGTGGCTGAAGGTTTCCAGCAAATCTGAAAACTTTTCAGAACCATAATTAGTAATAAGATAATTCACCAGAGTGAAGCTTTCGGCATAAGATAAATATGCATCAGCCGAATTAGCTGAAAAGGGGCTGCACAGGCTTTGCACCGAAATAAGTTTATCCTGATTTATAGCCCAGATAAGATAATTTACATATACAGCTTCCAGATTACCTTCGGCATACATAGAAATGCCCTCATTCAGCCACACCGGCAAATCACCGTAAGGGTTAGAGGTAATCTGGCCGGTCACCTTATGGGCCAGCTCATGGGTAATAGCCCTTTTACCCCAGTCAATATCGTATGATGCTATACCTATAGCAATCACATTAAAATCAGTATAGGCTACTCCGCCAGTCCATTCAGCCGGAAAGACCATAGCACTCTGCAGGTCTGAGGAATTGGCATAAATATAGAGCGTAACCTTGTCTTTAAGTTCGGCACCGGTATCTGCTGCCAGACGCACCAGCGCCGCCTGAGCTGACTCCATTAGTTCCTCAGCAAAGGCCTGGTCACCCTCATACCAGTAAATTTCAAGCATGCCCTCAGAAATACTTTGCCAGTCAAAGCGGGTATCATTGTACACCAGGGTCTGAATAGGGCTGATGAGAATATCTCCATCCTCATTTGTTATCCGGTACCAGTAGTTAACTCTGGCTCCGGGCGGCATACCGCCGGTATAGCGCATATCCCATGAGTATGATGCACTTACGCTAAGAGCCGGGGTAACTTCCAATACGAATTCACTGTATATTTGTGCAAAACTTTTACGCTCAACCGTATAATACAGCCTAATATCAGTAATATTGCTGGTACTGCTGGCCGTAATACTGAAGCCGATACTGCTGGGAAAGGTAATACTTGTATTATTTCTGTCTATACTAATGGAGCTTTGGGCACTGAGTGATACAGGAAATAACCCGCCAAGCAGCATCCCCAGCATAAGCCCCAGGGCTAACAGATGTCTTTTCATTCTTCCCTTCCTATATTCTGCCTGAGATAGGCATTTATAAAGCCGTCCAGTTCACCTTCAAGTACAGCTTCCGCATTACCCACCTCATAATCTGTCCGGTGGTCTTTGACCATTTTATAGGGGTGGAGCACGTAACTGCGTATCTGATTGCCCCATTCGGCAGAAATACGCTCACCTTTAATCTTGGCACGTTCTTCCGCCCGCTTGGCAATCTCCACCGCCAGCAGCTTGGAGGCCAGTATCCGCATGGCAATTTCACGGTTCTGGTGCTGGCTGCGCTCTGTCTGGCTGGCAACCACAATCCCCGAAGGTATGTGGGTAACCCGCACCGCTGTTGAAACTTTCTGAACATTCTGTCCGCCCGGACCGCTGGAACGGAACATATCAATTTTAATATCTTCCGGTTTTATATCAATATCCACACTGTCTTCGGCTTCAGGCATTACCTCTACCAAAGCAAACGAAGTATGGCGGGCGTGGTCAGCGTCAAATGGGGAAAGCCTGATAAGGCGATGCACCCCATGCTCGCTCTTCAGAAAGCCATAAGCATATTCACCCTCTATCTGCAGAGTGGCACTCTTTATACCGGCTTCTTCACCGGGGCTCTGGTCTAGTACTTCCATACCAAAACCCTTCTTTTCTGCCCAGCGCATAAACATCCGCAGAAGCATACCAGCCCAGTCCTGAGACTCCACCCCGCCCGCTCCGGCATGCACCGTAAGCAAGGCATTCCGGCTGTCATACTGGCCGGAAAAAGCTAAGCCTACTTCCAGAGTATCAATCTCGGCAGTAAGAGTATTCACCTCACGCTCTATTTCATTCCCTAAAGAAGGGTCTTCGTGAGTTAATGCAAACAGCTCCAAGAGGTCATTTACCCGCTGCTCCAAACCCCGCCAAACCTCTGAAACCCGCTTGTTGGCGGCCAGCTTTTTCATAGCCTTCTGGGCATTTTGCTGGTCCTGCCAGAAATCAGGGCTGGCAGAGGCACTTTCCAGTTCGGTTATTTCCAGTTCTTTAGCAGCAATGTCAAAGTCGCACCATATCGGAAAGAATGCGGCTCTTAAGTTCACTTAATATGTCTTGCATAATACCTCTTTTAAATATAACGCTGAAAACAAACTAGGGTTAGGGGCTGCATACCCGAACCCGCATTATATAGAATACCATTTATGGGCGGATATGATAATACCGGAAGGAGGGTTAAATCAGCTCGGCAGCCGCCAGGTGAGCCTGACGGGTGGGTTCGGGCAGACGGTATCCCCGGCAGCATTCTGCAACCATACTGCAGGCTTCCTCAAGGCAAATTTTGTGCCCCACAGAGATAAACAAAGGGTTTACCCCCTGGCGGGTGCGCATAACCCGCCCTATCAGCTCTGTGTTATGATACAAATCTGAAAAACTGCCGGCACTTTCGTCCAGAGCGGTATATTCACCTATCAAACGGCTTTTGGCGCAACCGATAACCGGTTTATTTAAAAAAAGCCCCAGATGCGAGGCAATACCCAGCCGCCTGGGGTGAGCTAAACCCTGCCCGTCCATCAGAATTAAATCAGGTATATTTTCCAGCCCCTCAAAGGCAGAAAGCAGAAGGGGCATCTCCCGGAATGAGAGCAAGCCGGGTATATACGGGAAATGGCAATGCCCTTCGGAACGGCTCACTTCCACCAGCTGCATGTCGGGATAACTAAGCACCACTACTGCTGCCCTGCCCATACCTGAAGTGCGGCTGTGCCAGACATCTGCTCCGGCAACCAGATGTATATCCGGAAGAGTACCGCAAACAGACACTTTCTGGGCCAGCTCACGCTGGAGAGCTATTGCCTGAGAGGGCGTCATATCCCAATCATGAAGCTTTTTAATTTTCACATTCACATTATATCTAATATTTTTAGATAACTACAGAGATAATTTGTATATATTTATACCTTCCTGGGGCTAAGCAACACTAACGGCTTATTTGACAGCTTGGCTACGATAAGTCATAATACCAGCAAAAAAGGTAAAGCGGTAAACAATCATGTTGAAAATCAGACTCACTCGTATCGGAGCCCCCAAGAAGCCTTGCTACCGGATAATCGTAACTGAGGCCCGTTCGCCGCGTGATGCCACTTATACGGACCTTGTCGGCACCTATAACCCCATGACTAATCCTGAAACTGTGGTAATAAACGCTGAAAAAGCCCTCTACTGGATTGGTAAAGGTGCTCAACCTACGGATACGGTTGCCCGTCTTTTGAAAAAGGCCGGCGTCGTTAATTCTAACTAAACAAAAGGAGATCCCATGAAAGAACTTGTCGAGTACATCGCCAAATCGTTAGCTGACGAGCCAAATGATGTAGTAGTGACAGAAGAACCTGAAGAAGAAGGCATAAAGCTGACTCTAAAGGTAGCTGATGTAGATAAGGGCAGAATTATCGGCAAGCAGGGCAGAATTGCTCAGGCAATGCGCACCCTCATTCGGGTTAAAGCGGCTAAAGCTGGTAAGCGCGCCCGTCTTGAAATTCTTTAGTTAAATCAAGTTAAGGCCTATCTAAGGTCAACCCCTCCCCCGGCCCGGTGCCGCGGTTCGGGTTGACCTTATTAATATGTGAAAGAAATGACCCAAGAAGAAGAATATATTTTAATAGGCAAGGTGCTGGGAGTATGGGGTATAAACGGCGGTCTCAAAATTGAGGTGCTGACTGATTTCCCCGAACGCTTTGATGCCGGGAATGAACTCCTGATAGGACGCGCGCCATATACCATAAGCCAGACCAGCTGGCAAAAAGCCCAGGTGATTGTTCACCTGAGCGAAATAACCGGTATTGATGCCGCTGAGGAGCTTAGCGGTGCTCAGGTAGAAATACCTGCCGCTGCTTTGAAAAAACTGCCGAAGGGCGTTTACTATGACTTTCAGCTGATAGGTTTGGAAGTGACAGACCTGTCCGGTAATAGAATAGGGCAAATAAAGGAAATACTCCATATGCCCTCAAACGATATATACGTAAGCAGTTACGGTGCTAAAGAGGCCTTGATACCGGCAGTCAAAGATGTGGTCAAGGAAATAAACCTGCAAAAAGGCCAGGTGATAATAGACCCTATTCCCGGACTGCTTGACTAGATTTAGTTTCCGCCGCTTAAACAAAAAGCCCCTCGTTAGAGGGGCTTTTATTGTAAGTACTGAATTCCGACTAAACAGAGGGGCGTTTCCGCCGCTTCTCAGCCACCTTAAGGCGTATCATAGCCCGTCTCAGCGAAGCCTCTGTTTCGGCAGCCAGCATACCGGGCTCGTATTTGTCAGCCATGCGGGCTTCAGCCCTCTTCTTAGCCTCGGTAGCCCGGGCAATGTCAATTTCCTCAGCCCTTTCAGCACTGTCCGCCAGTACAATTACCCTGTCAGGCCGCACCTCAAGGAAACCGCCGGAAACCACCATAGAATACTCCTCAGAGCCTATCTTGGCCTTAAGTTCCCCCGCCTGCAAAGCTGTCATCAGCGGGGCATGATGAGGCAGTATGGCCATTTCACCCTCAATACCAGGGGCAACCACCAAATCCACCTCTTCGGAAAAGACCGAACGTTCCGCAGTTACTATGTCCAGCTTTAATTTAGCCAATTTTTTACCTGCCAGATATAATACTTAGGCCGCGCTGAGCTTTTTAGCTTCGGCTACGGCATCATCAATAGTGCCTACCATATAGAAAGCCTGTTCAGGCAAACTGTCATGCTTACCCTCAAGGATTTCCTTGAACCCGCGGATAGTCTCAGCCAGAGATACATACTGACCGGGACGGCCGGTAAATACCTCGGAAACAAACATGGGCTGAGTCAGGAAACGCTGAATACGGCGGGCACGGGCAACTGTGAGTTTATCTTCTTCAGAAAGTTCTTCCATACCCAAGATAGCAATAACGTCCTGCAGGTCCTTGTAACGCTGGAGAACCTTCTGCACGTCACGGGCTACCTGATAGTGTTCCTCACCCACTACCTGAGGGTCAAGTATGCGGGAATTGGAAGCCAGCGGGTCTACCGCCGGATAAAGAGCCTGTTCAGCCAGTGAACGCTCAAGGGCTATCATAGCATCCAGGTGACCGAAGGTGGCGACTACACCGGGATCGGTATAGTCATCTGCCGGTACATACACAGCCTGGAATGAAGTAATCGAACCCTGTTTGGTGGAGGCAATGCGTTCCTGCAGAGCACCCATCTCTGTAGCCAGAGTAGGCTGATAACCTACAGCGGAAGGCATACGCCCCAGAAGAGCGGATACTTCCATACCGGCCAGAGTATAACGATAAATATTGTCAATAAACAGGAGCACGTCCTGTCTTTCTTCGTCACGGAAATATTCGGCCATGGTAAGGCCGGTAAGAGCAATACGCAGACGTACTGCGGGAAGCTCATTCATCTGACCGAATACCATGGTAGTTTTGGGAAGCACGCCGGAGTCTTCCATTTCATGCCAGAGGTCATTACCTTCGCGGGAACGTTCACCTACACCGGCAAAAACCGAAAACCCTTCGTGTTCGGTAGCAATATTGCGGATAAGTTCCTGAATAAGCACTGTCTTGCCTACGCCAGCGCCACCCAAAGCACCGATCTTACCGCCGCGGGCAAAGGGGGCAATCAGGTCGATAACTTTAAGACCTGTTTCCAATACCTGAGCAGAAGATTCCAGCTCGTCCATAGCTGGTGCCGAGCGGTGGATAGGCATAGTCTTTTCAGCTTTTACATCACCCCTGTTATCCAGAGGTTCACCCAGCACGTTAAAGATACGCCCCAGAGTATTCCGGCCTACCGGAACTGAAAGCGGCCTTTTGGTATCTATAACCTCGGCGCCGCGCTCCAGACCATCGGTAGGAGTAAAGGAAAGGCACTTTACGCGGTTGTTACCGACGTGTGACTGCACTTCCAGCACCATCTTGCCGTTATCACGGGGAATTTCCAATGCGTTAAACAGAGCCGGCATGGAATCTGCCGAGAACTCTACGTCAACAACCGAACCAATTACCTGTATAACCTTTCCGTTTGCCATTATATCCTCCTAGAATTAGGCCAGCGCGGCAGCTCCGCCGACGATGTCCAAAAGCTCATTAGTGATAGATTCCTGACGAGCCTTGTTGTAAACAAGTGTCAACTCTCCGATAAGTTCTTTGGCGTTATCGGTAGCATTGCGCATAGCTACCATCCGGGCTGACTGCTCTGAGGCAATAGACTCCAGAATGGCATGATACACACTCATCTCAACAAAACGGGGTAAAAGCGAATTTAAAACAGTAGCTGATTCCGGCTCATAAATATATTCCAGATTCTGGCCGGGAGGCAATTCCAGCGGCACTACCGGCAAAAGCTGCTCAAGAACAGGCTTCTGTACGGCGGTAGTTACAAACTGAGTATAGGCAATAAAAACCTGGTCAATTTCCCCACTCATAAAGTCATCCATAATAACTCTGGAAATGGGGAGGGTATCCAGGTAGCCGGGCCTATCCCCCAGATTTATAAACTCTGCCCGCATCTGCTGTTTGATACGGCGGATGAAATCCACACCCTTACGCCCTACAACTACGGCAGATACCGGAATCTTCTGCTCCAGCATAAACGTACCGGTCTTGCGGTTGATATTGGCAACCAGGCCGCCGCACTGACCCCTGTCAGGGGTTATGTGAAGTACGGCTATCTTTTTAACCGGCCTGCGTTCAAGCAAGGGGTGCAAAATTTCACCGCTCTGGGGTAAAGCCGCCAAAGCAGCAATAACCTCGGTGATTTTTTCACTGTAAGGCCTACCTGCCAGACCGCGTTCCTGGGCCTTTTTCATTTTGGAGGCCGCAATCATTTCCATAGCCCTGGTAATCTTGGCTATGTTACGGACACTGCGGATACGCCTTTTTATTATTCTTATATTAGCCATTTAACTTCCCGCCAGGTTCGAAATTTATACTACTAAACCCTTCTTGTAATCATCCAAAGCGGTCTTAAGGGCTGTCTCGGTTTCAGCAGAGATGGCATTTTCCTTGGTGATATTGTTCAGCACTGAAGCAAAGTTCGCTTCAAGGAAGCGATAAAGCCCGCTTTCAAAATCACGTACTTTAGCCACTTCTACACTGTCAAGGTACCCGTTGAGTGCGGCATACAGGATAGCAACCTGATTAGCCATAGGTACCGGCTGGTACTGTCCCTGTTTAAGTACCTCGGTGATTCTTTGACCGCGTTCAAGCTGCATACGGGTAGCTTTATCCAGTTCGGAAGTACCAAACTGGGCAAAAGCGGCCAGTTCACGATACTGACCCATATCCATCTTCAGCTTGCTGGCAACCTTTTTCATGGCCTTAGTCTGGGCGCTTGAACCTACTCGGGATACCGATATACCTACGTTGACCGCAGGGCGGATACCGGAGTTAAACATATCAGGTTCAAGGTAAATCTGACCATCAGTAATGGAGATAACGTTGGTAGGTACATAAGCCGAAACGTCTCCGGCCTGAGTTTCAATAATAGGCAAAGCAGTCAGCGAACCGCCGCCGAGCTTGTCGTTAAGGCGGGCAGCCCGTTCCAGCAACCGGCTGTGCAGGTAAAACACGTCACCCGGATAAGCCTCACGGCCGGGCGGGCGGCGCAGAAGGAGGGAAAGCTGGCGGTAAGCCCAAGCGTGCTTGGTAAGGTCATCATAGACTACCAGAGCATCCTGACCCTGTTCCATAAACTCTTCGCCGATAGCGCAGCCGGCATAAGGTGCCAGATACTGCAAAGCAACCGCATCAGAAGAGTTGGCCGCAACCACAATAGTGTGCTCCATAGCGCCGTACTGCTCAAGCAAAGCTACTGTCCGGGCTACTTTAGAAGCTTTCTGGCCGATAGCCACATAAATACAAACCAGGTCTCCGCCCTTCTGGTTAATAATGGTATCCAGGGCAATGGCGGTTTTACCGGTTGAACGGTCACCAATAATCAGCTCACGCTGACCGCGGCCGATGGGTATCATGGCATCAATAGCCTTAATACCGGTCTGAACCGGGGTATTTACCGATTTACGGTCAACTACGTTGGGGGCGATGCGTTCAAGAGGACGGACTGTTTCAGCCTTGATAGGACCTTTGCCGTCCAGAGGGCGGCCCAAGGGGTCTACCACGCGGCCTATCATACCTTTACCAACCGTAATTTCAGATATACGGCCGGTAGCCTTTACTTCATCGCCTTCTTTAATATTGGCATCATCACCCAGGATAACAGCGGCTACGCTGTCTTCTTCAAGGTTAAGGGCAATGCCCATAACACCGCCGGGAAATTCCAGAAGTTCGTTGTACTTGGCGTTGGAAAGACCATGAATACGGGCGATACCATCGCCTACTTCGATAACCGAACCGACGCTGGTCATACTGACCGGAGCCCCGAATTCTTTTATCTGCTCTTTAATAATAGATACTATATCTTGACCACGTGCGCTCAATTACGCCACCTCCTGAGGGTTATCAAATACGTCCCTGACTGATTTCGTTTTGCAGTAAGACCAGCCTCCGGCTGACAGAACCATCTATCAGTTTATCCCCGATTCTGGCTTTCAGACCAGCTATCAAGCCGGGGTCTGTTGCAGTTACTACATTTATCTTTTTCCCGGTTATCTTGCTTAACTGCTGTCTGATTATTTCAATATCCGCTTCGCTGGAAGGCTTGGCAGTGGTTACAATAGCATCCTCCACCCCTCTGGCCTCATTCAGCAAACGGTTATACTCACCTGAAACAGCCCTCATGATACCCAGCCTGCGGGTAGCCACCAGCATATCCACCAGGTTCAGCATCAGCGGATCTATATTGCTCAGCTTGGCAAGGACCTTGTGTTTTCTGGCAGAGGCAATTTTGGGGTTGCTGAGAAACTCTGCAACCGAAGCATCCTCTGTGAGGCTGGAAAGATCCTGTAAATCTTCCTGCCACTTATCCAGAGACTTTTGCTCCTTAGCCAGTTCGTATAATGCCTGCGCATAACGCATGGCTATAGCATAAACTCTTTTGGCCACTGCTTCTCCGTTGCTCTCTTTTAATTTTTCCGCAGGTTGGTGCTATTTTCAAGCACACTGTCAATCAGCGCCTGATGCGCCTTTTTATCTAAAGATTGGTCAATAACCTTACCGGCCGCCAAAATGGTCAGTTCGGCAAATTCCTTGCGCAGCTGGTCCACTACTTCATCCCGCTCCTGACGTATTTCAGTCCGGGCGCGGCTAAGCATGGCTTCAGCTTCAGCCCTAGCTTCTTCTATGGCTTTCTGGCGGATTTCATCACCGGTCTTTACAGCCCGTTCAATCACCAGTTGCCCCTGCTGGCTGGCTTCGCCAATCTTCTTTTTAAACTCTTCTTCCGCCCGCTGGGCCTGCTCTTTTACCTGGTCTGTCCGTTCCATGCTTTCCTTGATACGGGCGGAACGCTCGTCAAGTTTAGCCAGAATGGGCTTATAGGCAAACAGATACAGCAGACCTAAGAGTAAACCGAAGTTTACAACCTGGGCTATGAAAGAAGGTATATTTATTCCCAGTTCTGCCAGTTTTTCCACCGGTTTCCTCCTGTATTATGCCCCTTAGGCAACGAAAATAAGTACGATAGAGATAACCAGTGCAAAGATGGCGATGGACTCAGCGAAAGCCACCAAAAGGATCATGTTGGTAAAGATAGAACCCTTGGCTTCAGGATTGCGGCCAATAGCCTGCAAAGCACCAAAACCCAGAATACCTACACCGATACCAGGGCCAATTGCACCCAGACCCATTGCCAAGCCAGCCGCTAAGAGTTTGATTACATCAGCTTCCACTATTGTTTTTCCTCCCTTGTTCTAATTGCATAATACTTGATTAATGATTTTCTTCCCCGTGAGGCGTAACCGCTATCAGGGAGAAGACCAGAGCCAAATTACAGAACACCAGCGCCTGTACGAAGCCTACCAGCATTTCAAGACCGTAGAAAGGTATGCCGATGATGAACGGCGCAAGGAATGTAATCATAAGTATCAGGATTTCGCCGCCTATCATGTTGCCGAAAAGACGGAAGGTCAGGCTGATAATACGGACGAATTCCAGGAAGAATTCCAGTAAACCTACAAAGATGGTAATAAAGCCGTTAAATATACCAATTACCCCTTCTTTGTGCCGGAAAGCGTTTATCAGGGGTTTGAAGTTGAAAAATTTGCTGAGATAATGGAAACCGCCCAGAGTTTTAATACCCCAGTACTCTACCATAACAAAGGTTATGGCGGCCAAAGCCAGCGGCAGGTTGATATCGGTATTGGCACCGCGAAGCAAGTGGGCTTCGTGGCCGTTGCCCAGCTCTATAAATATGGTATTGTAACCGGGCAGCAGGTTCATCCAGGCATTTACGATAATAAAAAGAAAGATAGTGGCTACCAGGGGGAAAAACTTGCGGCCGAATTTTTCACCGGCAGCATCTACGCACATATTGTAAATCCAGCTAAGCACCATCTCCAAAGCACCCTGAAGACGGCCGGGGATAAGTTTCATTTTGCGGGTGGCGGCAATACTCAGCCCCACCAGTACCAGAATGGTAACCCAGGCAGTAAGGATAGTGTTGGTTATTGCCACCGGGCCTATGCTGAAAATTTCAGCAGACGGAAGTTCCGGTTTGGGAGTGGTAATTTTCATCCAGTCAGGAAATCCAAGATCACCAAAGAGGGCGACACCTATAGGGCCGGACAGGAAACCGACCACTAACATTGCCAGTATAACTATCATTACTGGCCAGAATACCGCTTTGGGCATACCTAAAATCTTTTTCTTTGGCACTGTCAATTCCCTTTACCGTTGTTAGTTATCTTCGGCAGCAACCGATAAACGCCGTAAAAGGCCAGAAAAACTCCGCTTAAAAGACCGATCAGTAAGAACAGGGGTGAAAGACCAAGTGCCTGATCCAGCCACCTGCCGCCCAGCGTCCCCAGCAATATGACAAGGGCAATGTACCAGCCCAAACCAAGATACTGAAGACCTGTACCCCATTTGTTCATTACAGCCTCAAAACGCAAAGTAGCATACCAGAATTAGTTCTTTAGGTCAAGAATGCCCGGTTGTACTAATACTTTTCAGGATTTGCGTTTGTCAAAATCTTCAAGGTCAAGGTTATCTACAAAATCACGGAAGGCGGACAGCCTCTTAATCTCTTCGTCACTGGCCTTGCGGGTTTTTTCACCCTTGCCGCCGGCGGGTGGTTCGGGCAAATCCATTTCGTCCATGGCCCGTTTATCCTGTTCGCGGTCCAGCATGATGCTGGCTTTTTCCAGTACACTGTCAGCCGCATATATAGGTACATTCACCCTTACCGCCAGTGCCAGAGCATCTGACGGGCGGCAGTCTATTTCCATCTGCTCGCTGTCTACCTCTAGTAATATCTTAGCGTAAAAAGTGTCATTTTTAAGGTCATCTACCACTATGGAACGCACCTTTGCCCCCAATACATCTATAACTGTACCGAGGAGGTCATGGGTAAGGGGACGGGGGACTGCCACACCCTGAAGTTTGACGGCGATAGCCTCAGCTTCGGCAGTGCCAATCCAAATAGGCAGATAGCGGTCGGCTGTTTTTTCCTTAAGCAGTACCACTCTCTGATAATTCATCAGGCTAACCCTTATGCTGTCTATCGTCATTTCTATCATAATTATATGCCTCCTAAGTTTGCCTGACGGCGTACCATGAATTCTACCCCCAAAGAAATAGGGTGTCAATTTGTGTAGCTGTTTATAACAATCTAAGACCTCTGGCAGTATTGTAGACATATTAGCCCAAATCCTTAGTGCTCTACAGCCCTCTAATCTATCTCAATATTTCTCAAGCAAAACTTTGCAAAGATGGGGGACTTTGTGAAATAATACAGAGCTCCAGAATAATGATTTTAAATATCTGGGTGTGCTATCATAAACTACCTGAACCGTCATAGATGAAGGAGATCTACCGATGCAAAAAGGTCATGAGGCTATTGTCTGGTTTAACGAAGTTACGAAGAACGATATCCCTCTGGTCGGCGGTAAAGGCGCTAATTTAGGCGAAATGACCGGCGCCGGTATCCCTGTACCCCCCGGATACATCGTAACAGCCAATGCCTACTTTGACTTCATAAACAGCTCCAACCTTCGCCCCTCTATCAGCAAGGCTCTTGAGTCACTGGATATCAATGATTCCAAGCAACTGGCTGTTGTGGCTAACAGCGTGAAAGAAATGATTATGGCCACTCCTCTGCCTACCGAACTGGCCAGCCAGATTAAGGCTGCCTACGAGAAAATGGGCCAGGGTCTGGTGGCGGTAAGGTCATCAGCTACTGCCGAAGATTTGCCGGAGGCATCTTTTGCCGGACAGCAGAGCACCTACCTTAATATAGAGGGCGGTGACGAGGTGGTTGAAGCCGTGCAAAAATGCTGGGCTTCTTTGTTTGAGGCCAGAGCTATTTACTACCGGGTACAGCAAAACTTTGACCACCTGCAGGTAGGTATAGCCGTACCGGTACAGAAAATGGTACAGTCACAGGCTTCGGGAGTATGCTTCACTATTGAGCCCATTACTTCAGACCCCACTAAAATAGTAATTGAAGCTATATACGGTCTGGGAGAAGGTCTGGTGTCAGGGGAAATTACACCGGACCTTTATATTATAGATAAAGAAGGCCCGGCGGTTCTTTCGCGGACTATCAGCCACCAGGAGAGGCGGCTGGTACGCAAAAACGGCAACTCCGCCTCCGGCCCCGAAGATGAATCCGGCAACAACTACTGGCAGCCGGTTCCCTCCACCAAACAAGAGCAGCAAAAGATAACTGAAGATGATATTATCACTCTGGCCAAACTGGCCATGCTTATTGAGAAACATTATAACGGCCCTCAGGATATTGAATGGGCTAAAGAAGAAAATACAATCTATATTGTTCAGTCCCGCCCTGTTACCGCCCTGAAGGACGCCAGTGAACTGGAGCCCGAAATTGAAGCGCCTATCATGCTGCAGGGTGCGGCGGCTTCACCCGGTCTGGCTACCGGCGAAGTCAAAGTACTCCAAGACCCCTCTGAAATAGACCTGGTGCTTCAGGGTGATATTCTGGTAGCCGAAATGACCACCCCGGACTTTGTACCGGCCATGAAAAGGGCGGCAGCCATTGTAACCAACCGCGGCGGACGCACTTCCCACGCCGCCATTGTCAGCCGTGAACTGGGTATCCCCTGCGTGGTGGGTACCGGAGAAGCTACCAGACTGCTTAAGAACGAACAGATAATTACCGTTGACGGTACTCACGGCAAGGTTTATAACGGCAAGGTTACCCGGAATGTAAAAACCAGCAACATAGCTTCCATTGTACGGGAAGCTATCCGCACCAAGACCCGTGTTTATGTAAACTTAGCCCAGCCTGAACTGGCTGACAAAGTAGCCGCCCGCAATGTAGACGGCGTAGGTCTGCTGAGAGCCGAATTTATATTCAGCCAGATAGGCAAACACCCCCGCTACATGATAGAAATGGGTCAGCAGGAAGAATATATCCAGCAGGTATACGAAGGTGTTTTGTCCTTCGCCAAAGCCTTCCATCCCCGACCGGTAGTTTACCGTACCAATGACTTTAAGACTAACGAATACCGTGACCTGCTGGGCGGTGACAAATACGAAGGCCAGGAAGAAAACCCCATGCTGGGCTACCGGGGTGTTTCCCGCTATATTAAAGATATTGAAGTATTCAAGATGGAAATAGAAGCCATCAAACGGGTACGCAAGGACTACCCCAATGTCTACGTTATGCTTCCCTTTGTCCGCACCGTAGATGAACTGAAAAAAGTAAAGCAGATACTGGAAGATGAGGGCTTAAAGAGAGGGCCTGATTTCAAACTCTGGATGATGGTGGAAGTCCCCTCCAATATCTTCCTGATTGATAAGTTTATTGATGCCGGTATAGATGGCATTTCCATAGGTTCAAATGACCTTACCCAGCTGATACTCGGCGTTGACCGTGACAGCGAAATGCTGCGTGAAACCTTTGACGAACGCAACGAAGCGGTTCTGGTAGCCCTGGAAAAAGCCGTTACCACCGCTGCCCGCCGGGGTATTACCGCCTCTATCTGCGGACAGGCACCTTCGGTTTACCCGGAACTGACTGAAAAGCTGGTCTCATGGGGCATAACCTCAGTTTCCGTCAGCCCTGATATGATAGGCACCACCCGCGAGATTATTGCCAAGGCAGAGGCCAAATTAAAGATTAAATGATTAGCGAGCTTCGCATAAGGGAGCGCATTGAAGCAAGAGAGGAGAGCCTCTCCCCTTACGCAGTCAAGAGCCGCCTTTCCCGTGGCAGGCAAAAAGCTGAAGATCCGGACCCGGTTCGCACCTGTTTCCAGCGTGACCGGGACCGGATTATACATTCCAAGGCCTTTCGCCGCTTAAAGCACAAAACCCAGGTCTTCATTGCCCCTTTGGGTGACCACTTTGTGACCCGCCTGACCCATACGCTGGAGGTTACCCAGATAGCCCGGACTATTGCCCGGGCGCTCAACCTTAACGAAGACCTGACCGAAGCTATTTGCCTGGGGCATGATCTGGGGCATACCCCCTTTGGACATGCCGGCGAAGAGGTTTTAAACGAACTTTACCCCAAGGGTTTTCACCATAACGAACAAAGCCTGCGGGTGGTAGACCGTCTGGAGAAAAACGGGCAGGGCCTTAATCTCAGCTGGGAAGTACGTGACGGTATACTCAACCACTCCAAGTCACGCTCAAACATACTCGGAGAAGCCCATAACAAGGCCGCAACTTTTGAAGGGCAGATTTGCCGGATTGCAGATGCGGTGGCCTATATAAACCATGACATTTTAGACTCTATCCGGGCAGGCATTATCAAAGCAAATGACCTGCCGCTGGGTGCGGTTTCGGTGCTGGGAAACAGCCATTCCCAGCGGATAAACACCATGGTGTGTGATATCATAAAAAGTTCGTGGTCATGTACCGGGCTGATTCCCGGTGCGGAGCCGGAAGTTACCATGAGCAACAAGGTGCTGAGTGCCAGCAATACCCTTCGGGATTTCCTGTTTGAACAGGTATACCAGAGCAAAGACCGTAAGGCCGAACATGAAAGGGAAATAGTCCGTTTGTTATACAAATATCTGGTAGACCATCAGGATTTGCTGCCCATGGAATATATAGCCCTGTCTGATAAACCTGAACAGAGGGTTGTTGATTATATTGCGGGTATGACAGACCTATTTGCCCTGAGGCTGGCTAAAGAACTTAATCTGGCTGAATAATATGAATGACGCTGTAGAAGAAATAAAGCAAAAACTGGATATCGTGAGCTTTATCGGCCAGTATACCAAACTGACCAAAGCAGGCCGCACTATGCGCGGAATCTGCCCTTTTCACAGCGAAAAACACGGCTCTTTCTTCGTTTACCCCGAAGCCCAAAACTGGCACTGTTTCGGAGCCTGCAATACCGGCGGGGATATTTTCGCTTTCGTAATGAAAAAAGAAGGGCTGGATTTTAAAGGGGCACTGGAACTGCTGGCTGAAAAAGCGGGCGTAAGCTTGCCCAGCCAGATAAACCCGCAAATCAGAGACCAGCGTGAGCGTCTGTATGAAATAAATTTGGCAGCCGCCCAGTATTACCATAACCTGCTTTTAAACAGCCCCCAGGCGGAAAGTGCCCGCAGTTACCTTAAATCACGCGGCTTAAATGAGCAGTCTCTGGCAGATTTCCAGTTGGGATACGCCCTGCCTGAATGGCAGGGGCTTTATGACTATCTGAAAGAACGCAGTTATACAGATGAAGACCTGCTGAAAGCCGGTGTAATAGTCCGCTCTGACGAGGGGCGGATTCATGACCGCTTCCGCAATAATATTATTTACCCCATTGCCAACTACAAAGGGCAGATAGCCGGTTTCGGGGCACGGGTGATGGATAACTCACAGCCCAAATACCGCAATTCCCCCCAGACAGACCTTTTTAATAAAAGCAGCCTGCTGTACGGTTTGCATCTGGCTTCCGCCAGCATACGGGAAAAGAACCAGGCCATTATAGTGGAAGGCTACATGGATGCCATTATGTCCCACCAGGGCGGTTTTACCAACACAGTGGCCTGCATGGGTACTGCCCTGACTGACCGCCAGATAGCTTTGGTAAAACGCCAGACTAAGCACCTTATACTGGGGCTGGATGCGGATTCAGCCGGTGAGGAAGCCACCCTGAGGGCTATAGATTATGAAAACCAGATAGAGTCCGAAATACGGGTAGCCGTACCCGAAGGCGGCAAAGACCCGGATGAAATTATCCGCCATGCACCCCAGACCTGGCAGGAAATACTGGATAATGCCCGCCCCCTGCTGGACTATATATTTGAACACAGCCAGAAAGGTCTGGACCTGAGTTCCGCAGCAGGCAAAGCCGGACTGACCGACCGCCTGCTGCCCATAATATCCAAAATGGAAGACGGGGTACGCCAGTCCCATTACCTGGGCAAGCTGGCTGAAATGGTAAGCACCAGCCAGAACCGTATACTGGAGCGGATGAAAAAACTGAAAAATGAAACCCGGATTACCAAAGTTTTGGAAAAGGAAGCCCCTTCTAAAACAGTTTCAGCCGCCAAAAACCCGGCTCTGGAAGAGTATGCTCTTAGCCTGCTTTTCAAATCACCGGAACTCAGCCGCTTTGCCGGAAAACTTCACCCGGAGTATCTTGAAATACCCCAGTACCGGGAATTGCTGGCCGTTTATAGCCAGTCTGCCGAAAAAGACAACCTGCGGGCAGCACTTGATGAAAACCTGCGGGAATATTATGACAACTTGATGAATAAAAATCCGGCAAATGATAATATAGAGGATAAGTTTTATGACCTATGCCTGAGGCTGAGAGAAAGATACCTCAGGAACTTGGCGGTAAAACTTAATCAGGCCCTAAATGAAATCAGCCAGCCGGAAACTGCTGAATACCAGACGCTTAATGACCAGTGTGTAAAGGTCAACGAAGAATTGCGGAGTGTATTCAGCCTTAAAGACAGGCGAAACCAGAAACAGAGGAGACAATAAATGCCCGCTGAGAAAGATAAGAAAGAGTTCAGCCCTGACGATACTTATGATGACAAAGATATAGAGGATGGGCTGGAAGATATCCATGAGGAACAGGATGCCGAAGCTGAAAATGACAAAATGGCGGAGCCTGACCTCAAAGATATAGCCGATACCGACATCCCGGCCGAACTAACCGAAGAAGAGCTGGCAGCCGAAGCGGATATGATGCCGGACACGGACGAAGAAATCGGCCCGCTTAATATTGACCTTGAAATACCGCTTGAGCAGATAGATACCCAGGGTATAGTAGATGACCCGGTGCGCATGTATCTGCATGAAATCGGGCGGGTACCCCTGCTTTCCGCTGAAGACGAAAAAACCCTGGCCAAGAAAATGGAAGAAGGCAAACGCATACGCGAAATCCGCCAGGAGTGCCTGGAAAAACGCGGGCGTTACCCTTCGGCTGCGGAGTCTTTCCTGTGTATGCTCAGGGAACTTTCCCAAGCAACCGAAGTCCTGTTCCAGTTAGGACAGGAACTGGGTATGGATACTTCTGCCAGCTTGAAAAATGTTATCCATGACCCCAAACTAAGAACAGCTATTGACCATGAGATTGACCAGCAGCTCACTAAAAATATTTCGGATAATACCGGCAAGAGCATGGCGGAAATTGAGCAGTCATTTATCAATCTGGCTATCAACAGCTCTCTCCTGCCTAAGGTTATACTGGATGCCATACCTGAAAAAATGACTATCCCTGAAATAGCCACCTATACCAATGACCCCGCCTTTATAAGCCATCTGGAGCGGCATGAAGCCAGCCTTAAGTATTATCTGGACAACCTTGAGATAGACGCCAAACGGGCGGAACGCCACCTTATTCAGGCTAACCTCCGTCTGGTAGTCAGCGTGGCTAAAAAACACATCGGCAGAGGCATGCCCCTGCTTGACCTTATACAGGAAGGCAATATCGGCCTTATACGGGCAGTGGAAAAGTTTGACTTCCACCGCGGTTTCAAGTTTTCCACTTACGCCACCTGGTGGATACGCCAGGCCATTACCCGGGCTATTGCAGACCAGGCCAGAACTATCCGCATACCTGTCCATATGGTTGAAACTATCAACAAACTGCTTTCCATAAGCCGCCAGTTATCCCAGAAACTGGGGCGTGAGCCTACTCCTGATGAAATAGCGGTTGAGATGGACCTGCCGCCGGAAAAGGTGCGTGAGATTGCCAAGGTTTCCCAGCTGCCGGTTTCGCTGGAGTCCCCCATCGGCGAAGAAGAAGACAGCCACCTGGGAGACTTTATTGAAGACCAGAATGCACTGGCTCCGCCGGATGCCGCTTCACGCCAGCTGCTCAAAGAGCAGATAGATACAGTGCTTGGCAGCCTGACCCCGCGTGAACGCCGGGTACTTCAGCTGCGTTTCGGGCTGGAAGACGGCCGCAGCCGTACGCTGGAAGAAGTAGGCAAAGAGTTTAACGTTACCCGTGAACGTATCCGCCAGATAGAAGCCAAGGCTCTGCGTAAACTCCGCCACCCCAGCCGCAGCCGCAAACTAAAAGATTATCTGGAATAACCGCCAGACCCATTCATAACCAAAGGCCGCCCTTGCCCCAAACGGCAGGGGTTTTTTATCTGTGTTTACCGGATTATGCAAAATAAGTGGGTATTCCACCGACCATCCGCATGGCAGATGGCTTTATATTCCCCTTTTTATGCTAAAATATAGGCAGCAAAACTGGAGAATATTATGATTCCTGTCAAACTCAAAATAAAAAACTTTATGTGCTACCGCGGCGAAATTCCGCCTTTTTCTTTTAACGGGGTGCATACCGCCTGCATCTGCGGCCAGAACGGGGCCGGCAAATCTGCCCTGATAGATGCCATTACCTGGGCACTCTGGGGAAAAAGCCGGGCTAAAAGTGATGATGACGTGGTCTCTTTGAACGAACAGGAAGCCGAAGTAAGCCTTGATTTTGAAATTTCAGGGGAACTGTATCAGGTTATCCGCCAGCGGCAGCGGCCTAAAAAAGCAGGGGCAAACGGACAAAGCCTGCTGAGCCTGTTTGCCATTAAGGACGGGAAACCCCTGAATATCACCGGGGATACTCTGACCCAAACAGAGAAGAAGATAATTTCCATATTGCATATGGACTATGACACCTTTATAAACAGTGCTTTTCTGCGGCAGGGGCATGCCAACCAGTTTACCCAGCAGCCCCCCGGCAAACGCAAGGAAGTACTCTCCAATATACTTGGGTTAGAAATATATGACCAGCTGGAAGACCTGGCCAGACAGGCCGTACGCGAGGCAGAGGCTAAAAAACTGCTTATAGAGCAGAGTATTGCAGACGGCCAAGAAGGGCTAAAATCCAGACCGGAACTGGAAGAAACTTTAAAAAATACCCGCCTGGATCTGACAGATGGTGAGGAGAAACTGAAAACCCATCTTGCCAAACTGGAAATCCTAAGGCACAAAAAACATGCCTTTGATGCCAAACAAAGTGCCTGCCTCCAGATAGAAAAAGACCTGCGGGATATATCAAAAGACCAATCCCTTTGGCTTCAAAACCAGCAGGAAATAAAAGAGCGTATCAGCACCTTTGAAACACTCATCGCTCAGGAAGAAGCGATTCTCAAAGGCTATAAGGAATACTCAGACTGCCAAAGCCTGTATGAAAAACACAACCGAATACTGGCAAAACTAAGGCAGCTGGAAAAAGAAAAAAAACCGCTGGAAGATGCCGTTTATAAAGAAGAAAACAGCCTGAAAAACACCCTGACTAAATATCAGGAACACCTCAAAATGCGGCAGGAAACCGCCCAGACTTTGGGCACACTGGAACAAGAAAAAACCCTGTCAGACCAACTGCACCTGGAGCTGGAAAATGAAGAGACTGCCTTAAAAGCCCGGCAAACCAGGCTGGCGGATATGCAGGGGAGTTTAGCCGGACTAGAGACCGAGTATGCCGGTACAGCCAGGGAAATAAACTCTCTGGAAGAAAAACTAAAACTGCTTACCGAAGCAGGTGAAAGCCGCTGCAACTGCCCCCTGTGCGAAACCGAGCTGGGGCATGACAAACTCAAACTGGTATTCGGCAAATACCGGACAGAACAAGATGCTAAGGAAAAACAGCAAAGCAGCCTGAAACTAAAGCTTGAGCAGCTGAGGCTGGATATACAGACCCTAACTGCCCAAATTGAAACTGAAACCAAACGCTTAAACCAAAAGCGCAGGCAGTATGAGGGACAGCTGAGCGTACTGGAAAAAGGGATTGCAGACGCCAAAGATGCCGGAACCAAAGCGGCAAAAGGCAGAGAGCTGATTTCGGATATTGAGAAGCAGCTGAACCAACGCAGTTATGCCGTTTCCGAGCAAGCCAGTCTGGCAGTAATTGAAAAAGAAATACAGGAACTTAATTTTGATAACGCCGAATACACCCAAAACCAGCAAACTTTGGCCGGCCTGACCCATTTTGAGGAGCAAAAACGCAAACTGGACGATGCACAAAGCCGCCTGCCACGGGAAAAAGATAGCTTGGAAAAAACGGCTTCAGCACTGGCAGAACTCACCGCCCGCCATAATACTAAACTGAGTGAGCAGCAAACCCTGCAAAGAGAACTGGCTGAACTGCCCGCACTGGAGCAGGAGCTGGAAACCGCCGAAGCCGGATACAAGTCACTCAGCCAAACGCAAGATACCTTGAGGCAACAACTGGGTTCGCTCAGCCAGAAAGAAGAACAGCTGAACGAACTTGAAAAGAAGCTGAAAAAACAGGAGCAGGATAAAGAGCAAACCGCCAAAGAAATATACTACTTTGGTAAACTGGCCAGAGCTTTCGGCAAGAAAGACGGCATCCAGACCATGCTTATTGAAGACACCCTGCCGGAACTGGAAAGCGGGGCAGACCTGCTGCTGTCACGGATGACTGACGGGCGTATGCATCTGAGTATAGAAACCCAGCGTTCCACCAAAAAGGGAGACCAGACCGAGACGCTGGATATAAATATCTCGGATGAGCTGGGCACCCGCAACTACGAAACATTCAGCGGGGGTGAGGCTTTCAGGATAGATTTTGCGGTCAGGATTGCCCTGTCACGCCTGCTGGCAAACCGTCTGGGCGCACCCTTGCGGACGCTGATTATTGATGAAGGCTTCGGCACACAGGACTCAACCGGTATTGAACGTCTGAAAGAGGCTATAAACTCTATTCAGGATGAATTTGATAAAATACTGGTCATAACCCATATAGATGACCTGAAAGATTCTTTCCCCACCCGCATTGAGATAGATAAAACCCCGTCAGGCTCAGCTATACGCTTAAACTAAACATCCCGCAGGATAAAAACGTCATCTATATCTGCGTGCAGGGCTTTGGCTACTTTGTGAGCCAGAATAAGCGAAGGATTGTAAGTGCCCTTTTCAAGGTAAAGCATAGTCTGGCGACTGACACCCACCGTTTCAGCCAGCTCAGCCTGAGTAAGATTGTATCTTGCCCGCAGTTCCTTAATACGGGTACGCAGTATCATCAGAAGTTTCCCCTTGCTCTTTCTGTCCGTTAGCATAAAGTATTTATGTTAGAATTATATTACGTATGCGGGACAAAATGCAAAGGGTTAAAGTGTTTGCTGAAAATATTTAAAGCCCCAAATCAGAGGCAACAGCTTGCATAGCACCCAGAGAAATACGGATAAACTCATCCAGTTCCAAACCCAAATCGGAACAGGCGGCTATCTGTTCCCGGTTTGCACCGGCGGCAAAAGACTTTTCCTTAAAGCGTTTGGATACACTTTTAGCTTCCACACAGGCCAGCTTTTTATCCGGCCTGACTAACGCAGCGGCTGTAATAAGGCCGGTTATAGGGTCAGAGCAGAACAAAGCTTTTTCCATACGGCTTTCAGGAAGGATGCCATGAGCCGAATTATGCACCAGAATTGCCCGGCAGACATCTTCACTGGCACCCAAACCGGCGGCAATTTCGGCACCGCGTTTGCTGTGAAGCGACATATCGTCTTTTACTTCACCCAGGTCTATATCATGTATAAGCCCGGCCAAAGCCCATTCATCTTCGTTTTCACCGAAATATGCAGCCAAACTTTTCATGACGGCCTCAACCGCCAGCATATGTTTGACCAGATTTTTATTTTCTATCCGTTTTTCTACTTCAGCTAAAGCAAGCTGCCTGTCCATATTTATCTCTCCGCTGATTAGTCTTCACAAATTTGCCACTGCGCCTGACAGCAGACCGTAATTTATTAAGCCGGTTTAAGTTTCGGCAAAACCCGCCGCAAGTATTTGCCGGTAAGCGAAGCTTTATTTAAGGCTACATCTTCAGGCACGCCCTCAGCCACAATCTGCCCGCCTTTTACGCCCGCACCCGGCCCCAGGTCTATAATCCAGTCTGCATTTTTAATAACGTCCAGCTGGTGTTCAATCACAACCACCGTATTGCCGCTGTCCACTAGCCGCTGAAGCACCCGTAAGAGCGCCGCCACATCTTCAAAAGAAAGCCCGGTGGTGGGTTCGTCCAGTATGTATAAAGTCCGCCCGGTAGCCCGCTTGGAAAGCTCGGTTGCCAGTTTGATGCGCTGGGCCTCGCCCCCGGATAAGGTGGGTGCCGGCTGGCCGATGCGGATATATCCCAAACCCACGTCCTGCAATGTTTGGAGCTTGGAGCTGATTTTGGGGAAATTTTCAAAAAATTCCAGTGCCCTGTCTACCGTCATATCCAGCACATCAGCAATGGTCTTGTCTTTAAATTTTATCTCCAGCACTTCGCGGTTATAACGCGCCCCGTGACAGACCTCACAAGGTACGGTCACATCCGGCAGGAACTGCATTTCTATCTGGATAGAACCCTCACCGCCGCAGGTCTCACAGCGGCCGCCTTTTATATTAAATGAAAACCGCCCCGGCCCGTAGCCTTTTACTTTGGCTTCAGGTACAGAGGCAAACAGTTCCCTTATATGGGTGAATGCCCCGGTATAGGTGGCCGGATTTGAACGGGGTGTCCGCCCGATGGGTGACTGATTTATCTCTATTATTTTATCAATATGTTCAGTACCGGTTATAGCGTCTGAGCCACCCGCCCGGTCTTTTGCCCCGTAAAACACCTGGGCCAGATGTTTAAAAAGTATATCGGTAACCAGTGTGGATTTGCCGCTGCCGGATACGCCGCTGACACAGACCAGCTTGCCCAGCGGAATATGTACGTCTATATTTTTAAGGTTATTCTGTCTGGCACCCTGTATTATTATTTCCTGCCCGTTACCATTACGCCGCTTTTCGGGTACGGGTATTACTCTGGCACCGGATAAATACTGCCCGGTTAGCGAAGCCGGATTTTGCATTATTTCAGTGATATTACCGGTAGCCACTACCCGACCGCCATGTTCACCTGCCCCCGGCCCCATATCTATAATATAGTCCGCTGCCCGCATCACGGATTCATCATGCTCCACCACCAGTATGGTATTGCCCAAATCACGCAGCTTTTGCAGGGTTTCCACCAAACGGGTATCATCTGCGGGGTGCAAGCCTATAGTAGGTTCATCACAAACGTAAAGCACCCCCATCAGCCCTGAGCCTATCTGGGATGCCAGGCGTATCCGCTGGGCTTCACCGCCGGAAAGCGTCCCGGCAATACGGTCTATAGTCAGGTATTCCAAACCCACATTGTTTAAAAAGCCCAAACGTGAACGTATCTCCTTGAGTATCTGGGCGGCAATAAGCTGTTCGCGTTTGTTAAATATGGTATGTTTGCCAGCCAGTTCATTTGCCCATTTAAGCTGCTCATCTACAGACATGGCCGCAACATCAGCAATATTAAGCTCGCCTATTTTTACTGACAAGGCTTCCTTGCGAAGCCTTTTACCGCCGCAGGCCTGACACGGGCTGGCCAGCATGTATTTTTCAATGCTTTCCCTTACCCCCTGAGATTCGCTGTCACGGTAAAGTCTGTCCAGGCGGGGGATTACTCCCTCAAAGCCGCTGGTATATTCCCGTACCCGCCCGTAACGGTTGCGGTATTTATGGATATCACCGCCCTCACCATAAAGCAGCACCTGCATCTGGGCTGGCGTAAAAGTAGAGACAGGTTTATTAACCGAAAAACCCGCCCGGCGGGCTAAATCTTCAAGCTGCCCGAAATACCAGTTTTGGGTTTGATATGGGCTGATCGCCCCGTCAGCCAGAGACAAACTTTTGTCCGGTATAATCAAATCAGGGTCAAGCTCCATCTTGGCACCAAGCCCCATACAGGTGGGACAGGCACCGTGGGGGGTATTAAAGCTGAAAGTCCGGGGTTCTATCTCCCCCAGACTCACCCCGCAGTCCGCACAGGAAAATTTCTCTGAAAAGAGCATGTCCTGCCCGTCTACCACGGATATTATTACCAACCCGCCGCCCAGTTTCAGGGCAGTTTCAACCGAATCTGCAATCCGCCCCTGCACACCTGCCTGACCGACCACCAGCCGGTCTACTACGGCTTCTATATCATGTTTTTTATTTTTATCCAGCTCTATTTCTTCGGACAAATCCCTAATCTGCCCGTCTACCCTCACTCTGGCATAACCTGACTTACGCAGGTCTTTAAACATCTGGGCATACTCGCCCTTGCGCCCCCGCACCAGCGGCCCCAGAATAAGTATTTTTGTACCCTCCGCAAGAGTTTGAACGGCATCTGTTATCTGTTCCACGCTCTGGGCGGAAATCTCCTTGCCGCACTCAGGGCAGTGAGGGTGACCAGTGCGGGCAAACAGCAAACGCAAATAATCATATATTTCAGTCACTGTCCCCACGGTGGAACGGGGGTTGTGGCTGACGCCCTTCTGGTCAATGGCTATAGCCGGTGAAAGCCCCTCTATATGGTCTACGTCCGGTTTTTCCATCCTGCCCAGAAACTGGCGGGCGTATGATGAAAGAGACTCCATATAACGGCGCTGCCCTTCGGCATAAACGGTATCAAAAGCCAGTGAACTCTTGCCTGACCCCGAAAGCCCGGTCACAACCACCAGCTTGTCACGGGGAATCTGGACATCTATATTTTTGAGGTTGTGTTCGCGGGCACCTTTTATCTTTATATATTCCTGAGCCACAGGCTTGGTCTCCTGTTCATTTATATTAGTCCGGACAAATCAAAACATGTGTTCTAATATTTTACACCATAATGCTTAACAAGCCAAGACCAAACCCCTATTGGCGGTGTATCAGTTTAAAATCAAAAACCTGCCTATCCAAGCGTAAAAAAATAGTCTTTAAGCCATTACAGCAGAACGGCAAATGGTATTTAAGGTGGGTTTGGGATATAATCAGGTCAATGTCAGATAACAATCTTGCCAATATCAAAAGTGCTGTTATTAAAATGATTGACACTGAAAAGGGCAGTTTGGAAGAACTGTCTCTTAAGCTGCATGCCAACCCTGAGCTGGGTTATCAGGAATACAAAGCAGTGGAATGGCTGTGCGAATACCTGTCCAGACACAATTTCAGTATTGAAAGAAATACCGGCGGCCTTAAGACTGCCTTTAAAGCCACTTTCGGTCAGGGTAAACCGGTTATAGGTTTTCTGGCTGAATACGACGCCCTGCCCCAGCTGGGTCATGCCTGCGGCCATAACCTTATTGCCACCGCGGCAGCGGGTGCGGCTGTAGCCGCCCGTCTGGCCGCCAAACTTTACGGCGGTACGGTCTGTCTTATCGGCACTCCGGCTGAAGAGCTTAGCGGCGGTAAAATACAGATGGTGGAAAAAGGTGTATTTAAAGAGCTGGAGGCGGCGCTTATAGCCCACCCCGGCAATGATGATATTGCTACCACCCAGGCACTGGCCTGTGTAACATTAAACGTAGAGTATTTCGGTAAAGAATCCCATGCCGCCGCCCACCCGGACAAAGGCATAAACGCACTTGACGCCATAGTACTGGCATATACCAGCCTGAATTCCCTACGCCAGCACATAGAGCCGGGTGCCCGTATTCACGGCATTATTACCGACGGGGGCAAAGCCGCCAACATTGTACCCGGGCATTCCGCCGGCACTTTCCTGATACGTTCCCAAACTCTGCCCTACCTAAGAGAGCTGATGGACAGGGTACTGGACTGCTTTAAATCTGCCGCCCAGGCTACCGGTGCCCGTTTGGAGTACCGCTTTGATAAATCCATATATGCCCCCATGAATAACAACATGGCTCTGGCAAACCTATATGTAAAAAATATGGATATGCTGGGTCACCGGACTTTGCTTGAAGACCCTGAGATGAATTTTGGGAGTACCGATATGGGCAATGTCAGCCAGGTTGTACCCAGCCTGCACGGTTATTATGCCATTACCGGCAAAGATGTCTCCGGCCATACTCCGGAATTTGCTTCTGCCGCCTGTTCGGCAAAGGGTATTAAGGGTGCTTTAGATGCCGCCAAGGCTATGGCTATGACCGCGGCAGATTTATTCGGCAGCTCAGCCAATCTGGAAAAAGTAAAAACAGAATTTCAAAAATCTACCCGGCCATCCGCCTGACCCTTCCGGCCACAGGTTATTTAGATGAACATTTTTCTGGGCATTGACAGCGGTTCCGTATCTACCAAAATAATATGCCTGTCACCGTCTGCCGAACTGGCAGACTGGATATATCTGCCTACGGCCGGAGACCCGCTAAGTACACTGCGGACGGGGCTGAGGCAATTACAACACCGTTTGCCGGAAGATACCAGCGTACTGGGAGTGGCCGTAACCGGCAGCGCCCGTGAGCTAGTGGCAGATGCAGTGGGTGCAGATATGGTCAAAAATGAAATCAGCTCACAAGCCAAAGCGGCTGCCCACCTGATACCCGAAGTAAAAACAGTAATAGAGATTGGCGGGCAGGACAGCAAACTTATCCTGCTGGAAAACGGGTTTGTATCTGATTTTGCCATGAACACTGTCTGTGCCGCCGGCACCGGCAGCTTTCTGGAACACCAATCCCGCAGGCTTAACCTTTCACTGGAGGAAATGGGGAAACTGGCTCATTTCAGCCAAAACCCTATTGAACTTAAAGGCCGCTGCACGGTATTTGTAGAATCAGATATGATTCACTTCCAGCAAACCGGCAGCAGCCGTCCCGATATTGTTTACGGTTTATGTAAAGCTCTTGTCAGAAACTATCTGAATGACCTGGGGCTGCACAAGGAAATCCGCCAGCCGGTGGTTTTTCAGGGCGGGGTTGCCCGAAACCCGGCTATGAAAAAAGCCTTTGAAGAAGAACTGGGTTTTTCACTGATAGTTCCGCCCCGGCCGGAAATAACCGGGGCTTTGGGTGCGGCTTTGCTGCTTTGTCAGGAAAGAGAGACAGATAGTCCAGCCAAGCCCACCAACTTTCGGGGGTTTGAAACCCCTTTTCTCCGGGAGAAAGTATAGTCCCGGTTTTATTAAGATGAATTTTCAAAGAGGATATAGATGATAATAGCGGTAGATGTAGACGGGGGTGACTACGCCCCAAAGGAAATCATAAAAGGTGCGCTTAAGGCTGCCCAGGAGTACAAGATTGGTCTTATCCTGCTGGGTAAAAAAGAGGTTATTCACGTCCATGCGGGGCACTACCTGAAGAAATACCCTATAGAAATAGTCCATTGCCCCCAAACCATTACCTTTAACGAACACGCGGTGGAGGCAATCAAGGGCAAACCTAAGTCAGCTATTGTTATAGGCACTTCCCTGGTCAAACAGGGCAAGGCAGATGCCTTCATCTCTGCCGGTAACACCGGTGCGGTGCTGGCTGCCGCCTTTTTTATTCTGGGCAAAATAGACGGGGTTGAACGCCCGGCACTGGGTGCCATCATCACCACCCGCCCCCACATCCCTTCCCTGCTGATAGATGCCGGGGCAAATGCAGAGTGCCGCCCCAATCATTTAGATGAGTTCGCCCACCTGGGCAATATTTATGCCAAACAGGTGCTGGGGCTTGAAAAACCCCGAATCGGGCTGCTGAATAACGGCGAAGAAGAGGCCAAGGGTACCAAGCTCACACTGGAAACCCACCAGCTACTCAAGAAAAGCCAGCTGAATTTCATCGGCAATATAGAGGGGCATGATATCTCCCTGAATAAAGCGGATGTGATTGTAACAGACGGCTTTACCGGAAACGTTGTGCTCAAAACTCTGGAGGGGCTGGGGGATGCCCTGCTTAAGCTGCGGAAAGTAGGCCATGCCATTGACAGTGCCGCCCACCTGCGGGGCAGAGCTTTGCTGGCTGACGTGGGCTTGGGCTCTATGGTAAAAGGCATGGATTTTGAAGAATGCGGCGGTGCCTGCCTGCTGGGGGTAAAAGGAACAGTTATTGTTGCCCACGGCCGAAGCCATGCCAGAGCTATTAAAAATGCTATCGGGCTGGCTAAACGCACTGCCGAAAAAGGGGTGGATAAACTGATTGCCGAAGATGTCCGCTTGCGCACCCTAACAGCTACGGAAGGAGAACAAAACCATGTCACCACTCCTGTATGACGTAATAATTATAGGCGGAGGCCCGGCCGGGCTGACTGCCGCCCTGTATACGGGCAGGGCAAAACTGAAGACACTGGTTATTGAACGCGCTTTTATAGGCGGGCAGATAACCCGTTCGGAAAAAGTGGATAACTATCCCGGTTTTCCGGAGGGTATCACCGGCTTTGACCTGACCCAGCAGATGCAAATACAGGCCGAAAAATACGGGGCGGAGATAATTTCGGCAGAGGTAACTGCCCTTAATAAAGCCAAAGACAGCTTTGAACTTAGCACCGAAGCGGGCAAACTAAGCGGGCGTTGTATTATTATCTGCGGAGGTACCGAACGCAACAAGCTGGGCGTTCCCGGCGAAGAGGAGTTTTCAGGCCGGGGCGTTTCCTACTGCGCCACCTGTGATGCCCCTTTTTACAATGACAAGGTTGTGGCGGCGGTAGGCGGGGGAAACATGGCAATTTACGAAGCCCTGCACCTGTCAGAGTTTGCAAAAAAAGTTTACCTGATTCACCGCCGCCAGGGTTTCCGGGCAGATGCGGTATTAGTAGATAAAGCAAAGAGCAAGGGCAATATTGAAATGGTGCTGGATACGGTGATTACCTCCATAAACGGCAAGGACAGCATCCAGTCACTATCATTAAATAACCTTAAAACCCAAAAAACATCTGACCTGCCGGTAAACGGGCTTTTTGTAGCCGTGGGCTTACAGCCGAATACCGCTTATCTGAAGGGTGTGGTGGATATGGACAAAAACGGCAGCATACTGGTAAATGACCAGATGGAAACGTCAGTAAGCGGCATACTCTGTGCCGGGGATATCCGAAGCGGCTCAATAAGGCAGGTTATATCTGCCGCCGGAGACGGGGCAGTTGCCGCCCTTTCCGCCAAACGCTATCTTGACCGCTAAATTATATTATTTAAGAGTACAAAACTACTCCGCTTTTCCAGTATAATAATAAATTAAAAAGGGGTTGGCATGAAGGTTGCTTTTCTGAAAGATGTACCCGGCAGAGGGAAAACCGGGGATGTAAAAGAAGTAAATGACGGCTATGCCCGTAATTATCTTATACCCAACAAACTGGCTATGCCGGCTTCTGCCTCGGTAACCAGCGAAATAGCAGCCAAACAGGCGGCTGAAGACCGCCGCAAAGCTAAAGCCGAAGCTGAAATGGCGCAGTTAGCCAAAGAGCTTGACGGCACTAACGTAAGCATAAAGGCCAAGACCGGTGCAAAAGATAAACTTTACGGGCAGGTAACTACCACTGTAATTGCCGCCGAGATTGAAAAACAAACCGGCAAAGCCATAGATAAACGCAAACTGGAGCTCTCCGAACCTATCCGCCAGCTGGGCAGCTACGAGGTAGTTATCCGTTTTAATAAAGATTTGTCATCTAAAATAAACCTGATAATCACCGCTGAGGAGAACACTTAGTTGCTTGATGCTAAAATGCCCCCTTATGATGTAGATGCCGAGGAATCGGTAAGCGGCTCTCTGCTGATAGACGGGCAGGCTATTTTTGATATTATACCCATCTTAAAGCCGCAGGATTTCTTTACCGAATCTAACCGCCTTATTTTTGAGGCCTGTATGTCCCTTTACGGGCGGAGTGAAGCCATCAATCAGGTTACCGTAGCCCAGGAACTGGAGCGGCTGGGCAAACTGGAAAGATGCGGCGGGTCAGCCTACTTAAGCCATGTGGTTACGGTAGTGCCTACCTCACTGGATATTGAACACTATGCCCGCATAGTTTACCGTCTTTCGGTCATGCGCCAGCTGATTGAGGCAGGCCAAAAAATAAGCGAACTGGGATTTAAGGCCGACCCTGACGTATCGGATTCACTGGGCAAAGCCGAAGACCTGCTATTCCGCCTGCGCCATGAACGCTCAAGTCTGGGCTTTACCCATATTAAAAATATTCTGGATAAATATTTTGAACCTGTGCCTATACCCGGCAGCGAGGGTTACCAGGCCATACCCCATGTCCTTACCGGGCTGACCGGCATGGATACCTTCTTAGGCGGGCTGCAGCGTTCAGACCTTATCATTATGGCGGGACGCCCCTCCATGGGAAAAACCTCGCTGGCTTTGAATATTGCCCGGAATGCGGCGGTTGAACAAAGAGCCTGTACCGCCATATTCAGCCTGGAAATGTCCCGCGAATCTCTGGTGCAGCGTTTGCTTTCCAACGAAGCCGCGGTAAATTCACGTTCCATCCGCCTGAATGAAAGCAGCCCTGATGAAGAGCGTAAAATAATGGATGCCATCGGCGTACTATCCGAAGCCCCCATTTTTATAGATGACTCACCCCAGATAAGGGTAGCCGAAATACGGAGTAAAGCCCTGCGGCTGCGCTACGAGCAAAATATAGACCTTATTATTGTGGACTACCTGCAGCTTATTCAGGGTGAAGGCAGCGGCAAAGAGAACCGGGTGCAGGAAATAAGCTATATCTCCCGTTCGCTGAAAGGTATTGCCCGCGAACTGAATGTGCCGGTTATAGCTATATCCCAGCTTTCCCGTGCCCCGGAGTTCCGCTCCTCCCATCAGCCCCAGCTTTCAGATTTGCGTGAATCAGGCTCCATTGAACAGGACGCGGATATAGTGGTCTTTATATACCGTGACGAGTTTTATTATAAAGAAGATGAATGGGCAAACCTCCACCCTGACCAGGAATACCCGCGCGAAATTGCGGATATTATCATAGCCAAACACCGTAACGGCCCTATCGGCACTGTAAAGTGCCGCTTCCGGCATGACCTGACCCGCTTTGAAAATCTGGGTTCAAGCACGGAGCCCAGCTTCTTATGAGCAATGCGCCATTATTCCCCGCCAGACAGGAGTTTACCCCCGTATCCCGCTTTTTTATCCACCGGGTAGCTCCCCTAATAGAAGATATGACCGAACTGAAGGTAAGCCTGGCGGTATTCAGCCTTATTCAGGCAAAAAAAGGATACCCCAGATACACCACGCTGGCTGAACTGGCAGCCGAAGAAACCCTGGTAAAAGCCTTGGGCAAAACGCGGGACGAAAGCCTGCAATCACTGGATAAAGCCCTCCAAATGGCCGTAAAACGGGGAACCCTGCTGGGGCTGGAAATAAAAAGCGGCAAACACACCCACCAGCTTTATTTTGTAAATACCGAATCAGAAGCGGCAGTGGTGGAAAAGATAAAAACCGGCAATCTGGTTTTGCCCGGCTTAAAAGAAGCCTCAACCGAAGTAATAAGCGGCCAAGCCGAACAGCCAAATATATTTAAACTTTACGAACAGAATATAGGCATGCTGACCCCCATGCTGGCAGACAACCTGAAAGAGGCGGAAAAACTCTACCCCGAAGAATGGATTGCCGAAGCCATAAAAGAGGCGGTCAACCTGAATAAACGCAACTGGCGTTATATAGAACGAATACTGGAAAATTGGTCAAGTCAGGGAAAAAACAGTGGAACACATAAAGGACATACTGGGGAAACAGATAAATATAAAGGGCAGCTCTTCGACCACCTCGTCCAAAGGTAAGGCAGATAAAGCGGCCGAAGAAAACTTATGCCCGTTATGTAAAGGGGCAAAGTTCGTGTACCCTGTTTCCGCCGAAGGGGTAACGGATTTTAGCCGGGTAATCCCCTGCCAGTGCACCCAGACCGAATCCGGTGCGGACAGGGAAAAACGGCTGCTGACCTATAGCTGTCTGGGAGGTCTGCAAAAATACACCTTTGAAAAGCTGAATTCGCTGGGTAAAAGCGAAGAACCGCATAATCAGAATATGTTCAGCCAAGCTTACAATGCCGCCCTGAACTTTGCTTCCAACCCCGCCGGCTGGCTGGTTTTCAGCGGCCCGAGCGGTGCGGGTAAAACCCACCTCGCAGCCGCCATTGCCAACAAACGCCTTGCCATGGGGCAGCCGGTGCTGTATAAAAGGGCTTCCGAGCTGATAGATGACCTGAAAAAGTCTTTTGAACCTGACAGCGAGGCTGCTTACAGCCAGAGCTTTGACATACTTAAGAACGCCCCCCTGCTGATAATAGATGACCTTACCGTCCAGAGCGGTTCGGACTGGTCAAAAGAAAAACTTGACCAGTTGCTTACCTACCGTTTCAGTCAGGAACTGCCCACTATTATTACCCTGTCTACACCTATAAACGAGCTTGATTCCCGTATCCAGAGCCGTCTGCTGGATAAATCTGTATCCAGGATATATCCGGTTGCCTCAAACCCGGAGGACACCCTGGAATACCGCTGGGATAATGCTCTGGCGCTTCAAAAGAAAATGACCTTTGAAAATTATGACCACAAGCGTTCAAACCTGCCGCCTGAGCAACGCCAGAATATAGAAGCCGCTTACAACCTGGCTCTGGAGTTTTCCCGAAACCCCGAAAGCTGGCTGGTTTTTCAAGGAGAAACCGGCTGCGGCAAGACCCATCTGGCATCTGCCATTGTCAATGAACGTTACCGCCAGGGCAAACCCGCCATGTTTGTGGTCGTACCCGAATTTTTAGACCACCTGCGTTCAACCTTCAGCCCTGAGAGCAAAACCTCTTACGACCAGATGTTTGATGCGGTTAAAAACGCCAAACTGCTGGTACTGGATGATTTCGGCGAACAGTCCAGCACCCCCTGGGCTCAGGAAAAACTCTATCAGGTAATAAATTACCGCTATAACCGCCGTCTGCCCACCGTAATTACCACCAGATGCCCGCTGAGTGAAATAGAGGTAGCCATAAGCTCACGCTTTGTTGATCCCCAGATAAGCATGGTGTTTAACATCACTGCCCCTAACTTCCGCTGTGACAGCACCGGCCAGCAAAAACAGCGCCCGGTATCCCGTATTAACAGGACTACCCGCCCCCAACGCTAAGCGAACAAACTTGCCCTATATGAGGATTTTGTTTAGAATAAACTTAATCTTTCAGGGGGAAGCGGTGTTTGATGGATAACCATCAGGTACTGGTCTTAAACCAAGACTATCAGCCACTGAACGTATGCCACGTACGGAGGGCTGTTTTGCTTGTTTACCAGAGCAAAGCCGAGATGCTGGAAAACGGGTCAGGTTTCTGGCACTCTGAAAAAGACCTCTTTGCCCTGCCCTCAGTTATACGCCTATCCTGCCTTATAAAGCACCCGCCCCTCCGCCCCAAACTGAACCGGGCTGAAATATTCAGCCGGGATAAGCATACCTGCCAGTACTGCGGGCGCAAAGACCTGGAGCTGACTATAGACCACGTTAACCCCAAGCATCAGGGGGGACCCCATGTTTGGGAAAACGTGGTAACCGCCTGCCTGCACTGCAACCGCCTTAAAGCCGGACGCACCCCCGAACAAGCCCATATGAAGCTTCTGAGTACGCCGGGAGTACCCCAATACAGATACGGATATTCACTGCCCAGATCAAACGGCAGTATCCGCCATGAGTGGCGGCCTTACCTGGGGCTTGAAAACGAACCCAAATTAGCGGTGGAGTGAGGCATCAGGACGGCGGCCTTCTTTATCCGGGCGGATATCCTTCAAAGGCACTTCGGCGTTAGCCCCGCTTTCCAGCAGAACAAATACCATTTCTTCCAAGGGGTTACCGCCGACCACTTCACCTTTGCCTACCGGGGTGATTACCTTCAGCCCGTCCTTAGGCATCTTAGCCTTGGCGGCTTTGTAGGTTTCATATTCATAATCAAGGCAGCAAAGAAGCCTGCCGCAAACACCTGAAATCTTCTGGGGATTTAGCGGCAAATTTTGCTCTTTAGCCATTTTTATAGACACCGGGTCAAACTCACTCAGGAAACTGCAGCAGCAAAGTTCCCGTCCGCACCGGCCGTAACCGCCCACCATCTTGGCCTCATCCCGCGGGCCAATCTGCCGAAGCTCTACCCTGACTCTCAGCTTGCGTGAAATCTCCCTGACCAGTTCGCGGAAATCCACCCTGTCTTCGGCTGAAAAATATATGGTTACGTGGTTTTCATCCAGACTGTATTCCGCCCTGATAAGTTTCATGGGCAGATTCAGCTTGTCTACCAGCTCTATACATTCCGAAACTGCACTCTGGTTTTTCTCTTCCAGCTGGCGTTCTCGGGCCATATCTTCAGCGGTAGCCAGACGGATAACAGGCTTCAGCGGCTGTTCCAGACTGCTCTCCTCTACCTGTGAAGGAGAGGCAACCACCCAGCCCAGTTCTTCGCCACGGCTGGTTTCCACCACTACACAGTCATACGGGTAAAGTTCAAAACCGGCAGGGTCAAAATAATATATCTTGCCGGCTTGTTTATAGCGTATCTTTACAATATCAACCATTTTTATAGTCCTTCCTTTACCAAGGGCAAACTGAGCATAAGCACTTCCAGACAAAGCCTGGGGTTGGCATTTGCCCGCAGCTGACTTTGGGCCTTAAGTATATTATCTATACCCGCACGTATATCCACAAGCCCAAGCCCGCCACAGGCCTGATATAGTATATCTTTATAATCAATATTAGTCATGTTTTGGCCGGCATCAGCCTTAAGTAGCAGCATATCCCGAAAAAGCCCCAGCCACATATCCAGTACCTCTTCAGCCTCTGCCCGGTTTTTACCAAACAGATTTGAAACATCAGCGGCATAATTAAAGCGGTCTTCCTCGTCCTGCCCCAGTACCCGCATAATCTTATCAATCTTAGCTTTACGTTCTTCCAAAATTTCGGGGTTTGAGGCTGCTTCCATAGCCCAGCCCACCCGGCCATAACTCAGGTGAGACAAAAGTTCAGCTTTTTCTTCATCCAAACCTTGCTTAATAAATGCCTCATGGATAAGACCGGTTTCGGCATATTTTAATTCCAAAATCTGGCAACGGGATAAAACCGTGGGCAGCAGGAGTGATTTATCAGCGGTCAGCAAAATAAAGATATTTTGAGAACCCGGCTCTTCCAGCGTTTTCAGAAGGCGGTTTGAAGATTCTACTGACAGCTTTTCAGCCTGATGGATAATAAAAACCTTGTACTTGCCCTCAAACGGGGGCAAACTGGCGGCGTGCTGGATATCCTCTACCTGTTTAACCCCTATTTCGGCCTTAGCTTTGCCGTCAGAGGAATCTTCGGCTGAAAGAAGCTCTATATGGATAACATCCGGAAAGTTTCCGGCCATGATGCGCTCACACACCGGGCATTCCTGACATGGGGGTGAGGCAGCCTGACAATTTAGCGCCTGAGCAAAACTAAGTGCCATCCGTTTCTTACCCACCCCGGACTGGCCGTAAAACACATAGGCGTGGCAAAGCTTGTCCTGATTGAGGCTGTTACAGAGGAAGGAGACTGCCTTGTCCTGACCTATTATCTGCCACATATAAGAAACCCGGCTTAGACCGAATCCAGACGGCTAAGGTCTTCCACAGTTTCGCGCCGCCGTATCAGGCGGTCTTCACCATTTTTCAGCATCACTACAGCCGGGCGCTGATAGCCGTTGTAATTGCTGGACATAGGCAAACAGTAAGCCCCGCAGCAGGGCACTGCCAGTATATCACCTGTCTTGAGGACAGGCAGCTCAATATCGGTTATAAGTATATCACCGGATTCGCAAAACTTGCCTGCTACAGTTACCTTTTGTTTTTCTGAAGACTGGACATTATTTGCCACCACCGCCTCATACTTTGCCTCATACAAAGCCGGGCGGATATTATCACCCATGCCCCCGTCCACCGAGGCATACACCCGGATACCGGGAATATCTTTAATAACCCCCACCGTATACAAGGCCACCCCTGCCTGAGCTATGACAGCCCGCCCCGGTTCAATATTAAGGCTGGGGGGAGTCAGCTTTAAGCTGTGGCACTTGGAGACAATCTTAGCGCCGATAGCCTCCGCATAAACAGATACCTGGGGTGCAGGTTTATCCACTTCGTACTGAACGCCGTAACCGCCGCCGATATCCAGCTCCTCTATGTCAAAACCATAGCGTTCCTGAACCTGAGCGGCAAATTCCAGCACCAAATCTATAGCATCAAGGAAGGGCTGGGTTTCAAATATCTGGGAACCGATATGGAAATGGAAACCGACCAGATTCAGACTGGCCTGCGCCATAGCCAAACCTACCGCTTCGGCTGCCTGAAACAGGGGGAAACCAAATTTGGAATCCAGCTTGCCGGTAGTAATATGGTGATGGGTATGGGCATCTACTCCCGGAGTAAGCCTGAGGAGTATATCCGGAATATGCCCGCTCTCATCCGCCAGTTTTGACAGCAGTTTGATTTCATCAAAGCTGTCTACCACAATCCGCCCGACATGCAGACGGAGCGCCAGCCTTAGTTCATCAGCAGATTTGTTATTTCCATGGAAATAGACCATATCCATAGGGAAACCGGCGCTGCTGGCAATAGACAGCTCTCCGCCGGAAACCACGTCCAGACTCATACCCTCTTCGGCAAGTATCTTCAGCAAGGCCGGATGCAAAAAGGCTTTTGAGGCATAACTCACCGAACTGTCTGCGTAGCGGCGGGAAAACTCCCGTTTAAAGTCACGGCAGTTCTGGCGGATAGTAGCCTCGTCAAAAACGTACAGGGGCGTGCCGTATTTGGCACAAAGCCCGGCAACATCTGCACCGCCGATAACCAGGCGGTTATTTTTTACTTCAGTGTTTTTGGGGAATACCTGTATTCTTGGTTCCATAATTGCTTATCATACCAGTGCTAAAGCAACTGCGTCAATGAAGATTGCCATGTTAATTAAACCTGCCCTCCGTTCAAATTTGCTTTAATTTATTTTATTAGACTAGAATGAAGCATAAAATAATACCCTGGAGTGCCAGATGATAAAAGGTGTTTTCTTTGACCTGTATAATACCCTGATAGGATACCAGCCCAGCCGCGAGGAGATGACGGTTAAGCTGCTTGCCGAACTGGGCTACACGATAAATGAAGATGACCTCTACCTGCCCGTGAACAAGGCTGACGAATATTTTTACCAGCAAAATGCCCAAAAACCTATAAGCCTGAGGGAAAGAGCGGAACAAATGGCGGTTTGGAGCCACTATTACCGGATTATCCTTGAGGAAATTGGTATTGAGCCCAAACCTGAGCTTATAAATAACCTGATTAGCCGCTGGAAAAACCTGAAATGGGAGATGACCCTCTATCAAGATGTAATACCCTGCCTGGAAAACCTGAAAAAGCGCAACCTGAAAATAGGGCTTATTTCAAACGCCGAGAAAGATATGTCCGAACTTTTTAACAAAACCGGATTAAATAAATATCTGGAAACGGTAGTGATTTCTCAGGAGGTGGGCGTAACTAAACCCAATCCCCTTATTTTTCAGGCAGCCCTGAAAAAAAGCGGCCTGACTGCCAAAGAAGTACTATACATAGGTGACCAGTATCAGGTAGATTATATGGGAGCAATGAATGTCGGGCTGAACCCCGTTCTGCTTGACCGGCGTAACTGTTATCTGGATTTGAAAGATTGCCGCAGGATAACCGGGCTGGCTGAGCTGGAGTATTGCATAGACAATACTTAGAGGAGGCGGATATGCTTCTAGGTAGTAGTGCATTTGCCTGCGGAGAGTATATTCCCCGCCGTTACTCCGGTTTGGGCGGCAACATTTCGCCCCCTCTGGAGTGGATGAAGCTGCCGGAAGGCACTAAAAGCCTGACCCTTATACTGGAAGACCCGGACGCCTCCAAAACATTTACCCACTGGCTTATCTACAATATCCCGTCTGACAGGGAGGGGCTGCCCGAAGCTGTTCCCGCTGAGCCCAACCTGCCTGACGGTATCCGCCAGGGTTTAAACAGCGCCGGAGAAACCGGCTATACAGGACCTTATCCCCCGCCCAACCGGGTGCACCACTATCATTTCCGCCTGTTTGCTTTGGATACAGTGCTGCGGCTGAAAGCCGGCAGCCACCAGGCAGACCTTATCAAGGCTATGGAAGGGCATATAATTGACCAGACAGACCTTACCGGCCTGTTTGTAGCCTGAGAAATACCTACTCTACTGTGACGCTTTTAGCCAGATTGCGGGGGGTATCTATGTCACGCCCCAGCTCATAAGCCGCATAAAATGCCAGCAGCTGAAGCACTACTGAAAAGAGTATGGGACTGAACAGCCGGTTGAAGGGCGGAATTTTTATCACCCGGTCTGCCAGCTGTTCAAGCTGGTCGTCTCCGTCTTCACCGATAACAATCAAAGGTGCGCGCCGTACCTTTATTTCCCGCAGCCCAGTCAACATGGCTTCATAGGTTTGGTCACGGCTAACCAACGCCAGCACCGGCGTTTCCGGAGAAAGCAGGGCAAACGGCCCGTGTTTCAGTTCCCCGGCAGCATAGCCCTCCGCATGGATATACGAAATCTCCTTTAGCTTCAAAGCACCCTCCAGGGCAATAGGATAGTTAATCCCCCGGCCTATAAAAAAGGCACTTTTAGCTTTGGCTACTTCTATAGCCGCATCTTTAATATTCTGGTGGCTGCCCAGTATTTTCTGGACAGCACCGGGTAAAAGCCGCATAGTGCTTAAATAATCCTGATAACGCGGGCTGGCAGCAGAAGCACAGGCAAAACACAAAGCGTACAGGACTACCAGCTGGGCAATAAAACTCTTGGTAGCTGCTACCCCTATTTCCGGCCCAGCCTGAGTATATATAACATGGTCTGCCAGACGGGCAGCCGTACTGCCGGCTACATTTGTTATGGCCACTATCATACAACCGGCTTGCTTTAAACGGCGCATGGCCCGCAAAATGTCTGCGGTTTCGCCAGACTGGCTAAGCACCACGGCCAGTTTGCAGGGCGGTAAATGCTGCATATAGTTGAACTCTGAAGCCACCTCCAGACGGACGGGTATATTCAGATGTTCCTCTACCAAATAGCGGCCGGTCAGAGCCGCATGGTATGAACTGCCGCAGGCTAGAAACAGTATGCCGGTCTTACGGCCCTGCTCCAGCAGCGGGGATTTATAAAAAGACTCCGTCAGGGGCATATTTATCAGGGTATTTTGAATAACCTGCGGCTGTTCGTGTATTTCTTTAAGCATATAGTGGCTGTAGCCGCCCTTCTGGGCTTCATCCGGCGTCCAGTTTATCTTCTCTACACGGGGAATAATATATTCGCCATTCCGGTTTATTTTCAGGCTGTCCGGGCTGATAACGGCAATATCCCCCTCTTCCGGATATATAACCCGGTTGGTATATCCTAAAATAGCAGGCACATCTGAAGCTACCAGATACTCACTGTCCCCCACCCCGATAACCAGCGGACTGTCCTTCCGCACCGCTACCAGGGTATTATCCCCGGAACGCATCACCACCAGAGCATAAGAGCCATCTATCTCCTTCACTGCCTGACGGACGGCTTCTTCTAGGTTTCCTTTATCGTACTCCTCTATCAAATGGGCAATAAGCTCGGTGTCCGTATCTGAAACAACCTTGTGGCCATTAGCCTCAAGCCGTTTGCGGAGTTGGGCATAGTTATTTATTACCCCGTTATGCACCAGGCTGATTTTGCCGGTGCAGTCTATGTGGGGGTGGGCATTTATCCGGGTTGGTTCACCGCAGGTAGCCCAGCGGGTATGCCCCAGACCGGCTGTACCCTCAAACCGGGGGGCATTTTGAAGTATGTTACGGACTTTGCCTGCATCTTTAAAAACCTGCACCTCAGGCGTGTTTACGGCTATGCCGCAGGAATCATACCCGCGGTACTCCAGACGGCACAAACAATCATATAAAACAGCCTGTGCCTGGCGTTTACCGGTGTAACCCACTATACCGCACATTCTAGACCACCAGACTGCCGTCAGGTATACTGCCCGACAGGGTTTTTAAAGGGGCTATACGGCTGGAATTTCCCACCACCGTACCGCCCTGAAGAACTGCACCGTTCCCCACCATACAGTCTTCACCCATCATAGTACCTACTTTTATTTTATGTAATTCATCATTTATGCGGGTTTCCACCTCGGCGGAAGGGGCGCTGAACTGGCCGCGAATCACACAGCCCCGGTCTATAACCGAATCTTCAATAACCGAAGCCACCCCGATACTGTTACCGCTGTAAATAAGGCTGTTTTTTATCTGGCAGAAAGGGGCGACAGTGACATTGTCTGCAATACTGGTGGACGGGTAAATACAGACACTCGGCCCGATATCACAACCCTCACCGATTATCACCGGGCCTGTAATATATGAATTGGAGCGGATAACCGTATTTTTGCCGATAAGCACCGGCCCTTTCATCACCACGCCGCTTTCAATAGTACCGGCTACGCCCGGCTTGAGTGTATCTGAGACAACTGCATTAAGTGAGAGCATATCCCACGGGTAGACTATATCCAGCCAGACACCCCGGCTTTCTGCTACCCGTATATCCAGCCCGTCTTTAATCATGGACTGCAAGACCATCGGGATATCCAGATGCTCAGCAATATAGTCAAACACCCGGGTTGAAAAGGAGTAAATGCCGGTATTTATCAAATTGCTCTTAGCTATACTGGGTTTTTCCTCTATAGAGGTCAAACGCCTGCCCGAAGAGCTTACCACCCCGTACCGCCTGGGGTCTTCACCGTTTATAGCTTTTACCATAACAGCCTGGGGCGGCTCTTTTACAAAATCACCTATGGTTGCCGGACTAATAAGCTGGTCTCCGTTTAATACCAGAAAATCCCCTCTGATTTTGTCTCTGGTTTGCTTAAGGGCATGGGCTGTACCCAGCTGGTTTGGCTGACTGACATAGGTTATCTCTACCCCCAGATGCCCGCCATCTCCGAAATAATCAAAGATACGCTCACGTTTATAACCCACTACCAGAATAATATCCCGGATACCGTTTCGGGCAAGGGATTCAATAACGTACTCAAGCAGTGGCTTACCCGCAATAGACAACATAACCTTTGACTTGCTTGAGGTAAAAGGCCTAAGACGCTGTCCTTCACCGGCCGCCAGTATAACTGCCTGTTTCATATTTCACTCCCCGCCTTAGCCGATGTATGAGTTCGGTTCAATAACACCGCTCACAACCGCACCGGGCCCTATACGGCTGCCTGCGCCTATAAGGACGCCCGGATTAAGGCTTACGTTAATACCGGTCTCAACCCCATCCCCCAAGACCGCACCCAGCTTGCGGCGGCGGGTATTGACACCCCCGGCTGTAATATCCGCGCCGTCAAAACGCAGGTTTGCCAGCTTGGTTCCGGCCCCCAGATTGCAGTTTTGCCCGATAACACTATCCCCCACATAATTCAGGTGAGGTATTTTGGTATTATCCATAATAATAGAGTTTTTTATCTCAACCGAAGCCCCAACCCGGCAGTTATCCCCTATGGAGGTAGCCGGACGGATATAACAATTCGGGCCTATGTCACAGTTTTTGCCTATTATCACCGGCCCTTCCAGATACGCCCCCGAACGAACACGGCTGCCTTCGCCTATTTCCACCGCCCCCCTGATAACCGCATTTTCCTCTACCTGGCCGCAAATACGTTGGCTAAGGCTTTTAAGCATGGAGGCATTCAGGTCAAGCAAATCCCACGGGTAGCTGACGTCCTGCCAGTAAGTAAGCGGGCGGTAACCCACCGCCAGGCCGCTGTCAATAAGCATCTGGATAGATGCGGTTATTTCATATTCGCCCCTAAGTGACAGCGGGGTATTGTTTATGGCGGCAAATATACGTGGGGTAAAGAAATACAAACCGGCATTTGCCAGATTGGTGGGGGGATTTGCGGATTTTTCATGGATACGTTTTACCCGGCTGCCGTCTGTTTCAAGCACCCCCAGGCGGCGTGGGTCTGATGCTTCAAAAACACCCAGTGTAGTTTCGGAAGATGCCGCCAGAGCGGCGATATCAGCTGATTTTGCCAGTATATCCCCGTTCATAACCAGAAAATCAGCCTGCAGCTGCTTTTCAAGCTGCTTTAAGGCGTGGGCGGTACCCAGCTGACGGGTCTGCTGGCAATAGCTGATTTTCAACCCCCACCTGGCACCGTCTGCAAAATACGAACGCACCTGTTCATCACGGTAACCCACCACCAGTATAAACTCCGTGATACCGGCAGCGCTGACCTCCAGTAAGAGGTGCTCCAAAATAGGCTTGCCCGCAATGGGCAGCATAACCTTGGGGCGGGTAAATGTAAGCGGACGCATGCGGCTGCCTTCGCCCGCTGCCAATATGACTGCCTTCATTTTATTTCTCCCGGGAAAGACAGCTCTTCAGGCACTTAAGCCCGGTTTGGTAAATAGTCTCACAGTACTCCGGTGTTCTGGCTTCGGCCGTCAGGCGGATTTTAGGCTCTGTACCCGAAGGGCGGATAAGCAGCCAGCCATCTTTCAGGTTTAATTTTATACCGTCCAGCAGGCTGGAGGAAAGAGGATTCAGGCACTGGAGTGATTCCTCAACCAGGGCCAGATTCAAACCGCTGCCTTCCACACTGCCTCTCTTCATGGAATATTCCGGTATATCCGAAATAAGTTCTGAAAGGGGCTGGTGAGAAACCAGGTTTAGTAGTCTGGCAGCGGCATAAATACCGTCAGGGCAAAGAGAGCTTTCGGGAAAGACCCAGGCACCGCAGGGCTCACCCCCGAAGTTACCCTGCCGTTTAAGTTCCTCGGAAACATAGTTGTCACCCACAGCCGTACGGATAACCTTAAACCCCATCTCGTCTACTGCCATAGAAGCATCCAGAGTGGTAACCACCTTGTCTGCCCTGGCAGCTCTGGCAAAAAGCACCAGCATCTTGTCACCCGAAATAAAGTTTCCGTGCTTATCCACCGCTACCATCCGGTCGGCATCACCGTCATGGGCAATACCCAAATCAGCATCGCTTTCTTTGACGGTCTGTATCAGCCCGCTAAGATTTTCAGCCAGCGGTTCAGGCGGGTGAGGGAAAAAGCCGTGGGTAGTATCATTCAGGGAAATCACCCGGCTGCCCATACGCTGAAGCAGCCAAGGGGTTATAACGGATGCCGCCCCGCCGCCGCAATCCACCACCACCTTAAGACGGCATTTGTCCGGCAAATAACCAAGTATATGCTCCATATGTTTTTCAACAGTAGAGGGAAAGGCATTTATCTGGCCGAAACTATCCCACTTCATGGGGTGGGCACGGCTTGATTCAACATCTTTGGTTATTTCCTGCTGCTGCAGGTAACTGAAGGCTGAGCCGTCAGGATTAAGAAACTTGATACCGTTGTATTCAGCCGTGTTGTGTGAAGCGGTTACCATCAGACCGGCATCAAAATCCCGGACCATAAAGGCCAAGGTAGGCGTAGGCACCAATCCTATATCAACTACATCTGCCCCGGCGGAAACCAGCGCCCCGCTGAGTATGCGTTTGATAGCCGGGGTTGAAGTGCGGCTGTCACCCGCCAAAACCACTCTCCGGTAGCGTTTTCCTACTGAAAACCCTACCTTCAGAGCTATTTCCATTAAACGCTCATCTACCAAACGGCGGATGCCGGAAGTTCCGAATAATCCCATACGGCTAAATCCTAGCCCTTTTACCCATCATTAGTCAATGCCCGCCCGGCTATTAAGGCTGAAAACTGAACAATAAATTGACAAGCCAACTGCCCCAGTTTAAACTTAAGTTAGAATACTCTCTAAAGGTGACCACCTTGACTGAACTCAGAAATATTGCCCATGAACTTTCCCAACAGCTTTACCACTACCGGGCAGACTATCTGGAAATCCACCTGGAAGAAAGCTCCGGCAGCTATATCTCTTACCGGGGGCAAAACCTGGATACTGCCGGACGCAGCAGTGACCTGGGCGGCAATATCCGGGCGCTGGTAAATGGCGGCTGGGGTTTTGTCAGCTTTAACAGTCTGGATGATATCCAGAAGCGGATAGATCAGGCAATCCATCAGGCTGCCCTGGCCGGTTCTGCCCAGAGCCAGTTTGCGTCTGCCCCTTCGGTTACATACGCCCAGCCGGATGAACTGTCTCAAAGCTCGGTGGAACGCCCGCTTGAAGATAAAAAACGGGTGCTGGACGAATATAAAGACCTTATCTGGCAAACCAAAGGCATAAAAACATCGTTTATCCGCTTTTCAGACGGCTACCGCCGCCGCTTTTACGTAAACTCCCGCGGCAGTGTCATAGAGCAGTCACGCGCAGATATAAATTTCAACGCCACTGCCATTGCTTCGGCAGACGGCGAACTCCAGCAGTCCAATATCTCGGTAGGCAGCCGCGGAGATTACAATGCCATAACCAGGCTGCACTCCCAGATAAAAGACATGACCGAACATGCCGTAAAACTGCTCACCGCCCCCAAAGTCAAAGGCGGCGAATATACCGTAATACTTGACCCCATACTGGCGGGGGTATTTGTCCACGAAGCCTTCGGCCATTTGTCCGAAGCAGACCATATATATGAAAACCCCCAGATGCGGGAAGTAATGGTGCTGGGCAAAAAATTCGGCCCGAAAATACTGAATATTGTGGACAACCCCACCATGCCGGACCTCCGGGGCAGCTATAAATACGATGACGAAGGGGTAGCCGCCACTAAAAATTACCTTATCCGTGAGGGTAAGCTCAGCGGCCGCCTTCACTCACGTGAAACTGCCGCCAAAATGAATGAGCCACTTTCCGGCAATGCCAGAGCCATATCATACCGCTATGCCCCCATTGTACGTATGAGTAATACCTATATAGAGCCCGGCACTTCCACTCTGGAAGAAATGCTGGACGGGGTAAAAGAAGGTATTTATGTAAAGAACTGGTACGGCGGAACTACCAGCATGGAAATGTTTACCTTCTCCTCCGGAGAAGCATACATGATAAGGGACGGCAAGATAGCCGAAGCCCTGCGCCTGGTGGTTCTGTCCGGAAATGTATTTGATACCCTGCATAATATAGATATGATAGGCAATGATTTGGATATGAACCAGGGCGGCGGCTGCGGCAAGGGCGGCCAGTCTCCCCTGCCGGTTTCCAACGGCTCACCCCATATCCGTATTCAGAAATGCCTGGTAGGTGGTGCCTGATATGCTTGAAAAAATAATTGAGCAAGCTAAAAAAGTGGCTGAACAAGCCGAATGTTTTATGGTGGAATCTGAATCCGCCCCCATTCATTTCGAAGCTAATCATCTGAAAAATATTGAGTCCAAGCAGAGCCTTAGCCTGGCTTTGCGGATTATCAAAGACGGCAAAATAGGTTATGCCGCCAGCTCCAACCCGGCCAACTGGCCGAAACTGGCGGATATGGCTCTTGAAACAGCCGCTTATGGTCAGACGGCCCGTTTCCAGTTCCCGGCCACCCAAACCTGCCCTGAGGTCAAAATATTTGACCCTGAAGTAGAGACGGTAAGTCTGGAGGAGATGGTAAAGCTGGGCAAAGATATGATAACCGGGCTGCTTGAAATAAACCCTGAATTGGTCTGCAGTGCCAGCCTTGCTAAAAGTACCTTCAGGATACGCCTGCTGAATACCAGCGGGGCTGATATCAGCTATAAAAAAAGCCATTTTTCCATGGGGCTGGAAGGCACGCTGGTACGGGGCACGGATATGCTTTTTGTAGGTGACGGGCTTAGCTCCTGCCGCCCTATCCGCTCCGGCAGCGAAGTAGTAAATCTGGTTGGCAAACAGCTTGAACGTGCCAGCCGGAATGTAAATCTGCAAAGCGGGGAAATGCCGGTTATTTTCACCCCCCACGGGGTAGGTAGCACCATTATCCCGGCCCTGTCTGCCGCACTTAACGGCAAGCTGGTACAGGAAAAAGCATCTCCGCTGGCCGGCAAACTGGGGGAGCAGATGTTTGACCCTGCCTTTAGTCTGGTTGATGACCCTACCCAGAGTTTCAGCCCGAATTCACGCCCTTTTGATGATGAAGGCACGGCCAGCCAGATAACCCCCATGGTGGAAAGCGGAGTTATTAAAAACTTTATTTATGACCTCCGCACCGCCGCTTTGGCCAAAGCCAAAAGCACCGGAAACGCCGAAAGGCATGGCGGACAGCCTGCGCCCGGTTTCAGCGCCCTGATGATAAAGCCCGGCACGGTTTCTTTTGAAGAAATGGTTTCAGGTATAAAAGAAGGCCTGATAGTGGAATTTATGATGGGGGCGGAACAGGGAAATGTGCTGGGCGGAGATTTCTCCGGCAACGTCCTGCTGGGCTACAAGATAGAAAACGGTCAGATTGCCGGAAGGGTAAAAGACACCATGCTTTCCGGGAATATATATAATGCACTTAAAACCATAAACGCCATTGGCAGTGACGGACGCTGGCTGGACGGTGAGCTTTTCAGCCCGTCCATATATTTCCCGAAGCTGTCTGTAGCTGCCAAATAAGAGAGACAGATATATGGACAAAAAATACAAGCTTAATTCCAGGCCCAAATTAAAGTCTCCCTGCCTGCTTGCCGCCTGGCCGGGCATAAGCAATGTCGCCCTTATTGTGGCTACCTATCTGGCACGCAAACTGGAGTTTAAGGAGCTGGCCGAAATAGATTCCCCCAGTTTTTTTGACCCTATCGGCGTACTGGTCAAAGACGGGGTAGTGGAAGAACCCCAGTTTCCCCAAAACCGCTTTTATTACCTGAAAAACAAACAGGATAACGATATTATCTTATTCATAGGGGAAGACCAACCTTCTGCCAAAAGCTACGAACTGGCTAACCTTATTCTGGACGTGGGGCAGCGTTTCGGCGTTAAAAAGATATATACCTTTGCCGCCGCCCTGACCCGTATTCACCACAGCGAACAGCCGCGGGCATGGGCAGTGGGTACCAACCCCCAGGTAGCCAATGAACTGGTAGAACGGGGGCTGAGCGGCAGCGGCAACCTCCAGATTTCCGGCCTGAACGGCCTGCTGCTGGGGGTAGCCAAAGAACGCAATATAGACGGGGTCTGCCTGCTGGGCGAAGTACCCAGCTACGCTTCCCGTCTCCAAAACCCCATGGCAGCCCTGGTAATTGTTCAGATTTTGTCTAAACTGCTCCAGCTGGAAGTGGACATAAGCGAACTGGAACAAATAGCCTCTGAGGCCAAGCAGCATGTATCCCAGATTGCAGCCGAAGCCATGGAGGATTATATAGATTACTTTACCGAACCTATCTGGGAAAGCGGTGAAGACGACGATGATGACCTTGATAATGATGACGATGATGACAACGAGGAAGCGAGTAACAACTGATGAGTCAGGAAAATACCGAAATAACCGAAATTTTTGACAGGCTGGCAGACGAAAGCACCGGCCTTAAGCACACAGATTTAGCCCTGCTGTCTGACCTCAACAGCCAGGAAATAGCCGCTTTCAAGGATTTCTGGATACGTCTTAGCCCCGAAAGACGGCTGGATATAGTCAGCCGCCTGGGTGAGCTGGCCGAAGATGATGTGTCACTTGATTTTGAAAGTATTTTTCTGCGCACTATGCATGACCCCAACCCGGAAGTGCGCGCCAAATCCATTGACGGCCTTTGGGAATGTAACCGCCCCTCACTTATTGACCAGCTGCTGTCTTTAGCCAATGAAGACCCGTCTATAGAAGTCCGCATAGCCGCAACCGCCACTCTGGGGCGTTACAGCCTTATGGGTGAATTCGGCCAGCTGCCGGAAAAAACCAGCCAACTGCTGCAAACCAGTCTGCTGGCCATTTTCCAAAATACCGAACTGCCGCTGGAACTGAGACGCAGGGCGCTGGAATCAGTTTCACCTTTCGGTCAGCCGCAGGTAACCATGGCTATCTCCCAGGCTTACAACTGCCCCGAGCATCTGCTGAGAATAGGTGCCGTTTATTCTATGGGGCAGAATGCCGGCAGCCAGTGGGAATCGGTAATAACCTCTGAACTGAACAGTGATAATAATGACCTCCGCTATGAAGCCGCTGTAGCCGCCGGAGAACTGGGCATGGAAAGTTTCGTACCTAAACTTATCTCCCTGATTGAGGACTCTGACATGGAAGTCCAGCTGGCATCAATCCAGGCACTGGCCAAGATAGGCGGCAAAAATGCCAAAAAGGGGCTGACAGAAAGTCTGGAGCATACCACAAGCCAGGCTGTCCGCGAGATGATAACCACCGCTCTGGCAGATATAGAAGCAGAGGAATCCGCTTCCGGCCTGCCGGCCATTAAACCGGAAGAATAAGGCTGTGATATACACTCAGGGAAAGCTGACCCGGCTGAGAGACAAGCGTCTGGAAGATGCCTCGCTGGATTATGTCTGGCAAACTGACCCGGAGCTAAGCCGCCTGGATGCGGCCGAGCCTCTGACGATACCCTTCAGAACCTTTCTGGGGGAATATTTATTCGTGCTGGAAAATTCTTTAGCCCTGCGGGTGCAATTCGGCATTGAAACCCTGAAGGGGGAATACATTGGTTACTGTGCCTGCTACAATCTGGACAGCGCTGCCGCCGAAGCAGAAGTAGGCATAATGATAGGGCAAAAAGAGTACTGGGGGAAGGGTTACGGCAGTGATGCCCTGAGGCAGATGATTGACTATGCATTTAAAGGGCTTAAGCTGAAAAGACTCCACCTAAAAACCCTGCATGACAATAGCCGTGCCCAGTTATGCTTTAAAAAATGCGGCTTCAAACCTTTCGCAGAAAAGGAATCAGGCCAGTACCGGTTTTTACTTATGGAACTTTTAAAAGCAGACTGGCTGAAAAACAAAGACATGCTGGCTGAAGACTGCCAGCCTAATAAAGTATAACAGCCGCCGCCGTTACCGTTTTATCACCGGCGGTATCTTCCGCCCAGAGTTTCAGGCTCAGACTTTTGCTTTCAGGTGTATCTGCCTTTGAGGATACTATACCTTTCAGAACCAGGTTTTCACCCAAAGGCATCATCTTTTTATAACTGACAGACAGTTTGGCAAGCCTGCCGGAGGGGCAGGCAAAACGGGAGGCCAGACTGCCAAGCATAGCCCCCACCAGTTGCCCCGGCACTACCACCCCGCCTAAGCCCTTTTTCAAAGCTATGTCTTTATCATAATGAATGGGGTTATAGTCCCCCGAAGCCCCCGCCCAAATAACCAGGTCACGGCTGCTAAAGGCAAGCATCTGGCAGGCTATTTCCTGCCCTTCGGTTATGTTTTCAAAAACACTGGTCATGCCGAATATATTATAGCCAGCTGGCAAACCCTGGCCAGCAGCTCCCCTTTGTTATTTGATACCTGCATTTCAAAATTAAGAAATGACGAAAGCCCCATTTTGCCCGGACGTTCCCTTAAACTTAGCAAGCTGGTTTCCACCACCACTTCCTGCCCTATTTCAAGGGGTTTTAGGCTTTCCAGCTCACTTGAGCCATGAAGAACGGTAATATTATCCGCCGAGATAGCTTCCAGCATCTGCCCGAAACCCAGAGTAAGTGCCAGTGAGGGAGGTGCCTCAGTTTGCCAGTTATTCATATCATCCCCAACAGCCCGGCAAAAACGCTCAACCATACCCCGCTCAATCACCAGCTTAAGAGGCGGTAACCTCAAGCCGGGGTTAGCCCGTAAATCTTCCAGAGTATATTTTATGTCTTGCATTCGGCCAAGCTTATAATACAACCTTGCATTTTGTCAAAATAATGGCTGCCTTATGTTATAATAGGCCATTATTTGAGATGGGAGGCATACAAATGGCCGCCACTTCAAAAGCACCGCCGGAAATACCGGCTATTGAAACCGCAGATTTAAGCCGCTCATACGGGCAGCTTCTGGCAGTGGAGAAACTTAACCTGAATATCCGAAGGGGGGAACTGTTTGCCCTGCTGGGGCCAAACGGGGCAGGTAAAAGCACTACCATAAATATGCTCTGCTGCCTGCTGAAACCCACCGCCGGAACAGCCCGGATAATGGGCTTTGATATAAATACCCAAAGCTACCAAGTCAAATCTACTATTGGCAGTTCCCCCCAGGAAACCGCCATTTCAGACCACCTTACCCCGGTGGAAAATCTGGAACTTTTCGGCAGGCTGAACGGGGTAGCCCCCGAAAAACTGAAGGAATGGATACCCCGCTTTCTGGAAATAATGGGGCTGGAAGACCGGGCCAAAAGCCAGGTACGCACCTTTTCCGGTGGCATGAAACGCCGCCTGAGCATAATGATGGCACTTATCCACAACCCGGATGTAGTCTTTTTAGATGAACCCACCCTGGGCTTGGACCCCCAGGTACGCCACGCCATGTGGGAATATATAAAATCCCTGAAGGGTCAAAAAACTATACTCCTTACCACCCACTATATGGAGGAAGCAGACCAGCTGGCAGACCGCATAGGCATTATGGACCAGGGCAAGATAGTGGCACTGGGGACACCGGTTGAGCTGAAACAGAGCCTCATAAAAGAGCCCACCATGAAGATACAGGCCTTTAATATTTCCCAGAAAATAATAGCCGATTTAAAAACTTTCTACCCCAAGGTGGAGTTCTCAGGCGGCACTCTTTCCGTTTCGGCGGAACACCTGGAGTTTAACGAGATAGTAAACCGGCTGCAAAATGCCGGGGCGGTTATCCGCTCTGCCCAGATAAAAGACCCCAGCCTTGAAGATGTTTATCTGAAACTGACCGGAAAGGAGCTGCGGCCATGAGATTCTGGCAACTGGGTATCCGCGCCCTAAAGGAAACTTACCGTGACCCCATGGCTCTTGGTTTCCTGCTGGGTTTCCCCCTTATGTTCATGCTTCTTTTCGGTTTTGCTTTCTCCGGCGAAGGCAGTGCCAGCTACCAGATTGGGGTAATAGATGAAGACCAAACACCCGTTTCAATTGCCTTTGCAGATGAAGCCCTGCCTAACGTACCCGCTTATGAAATCAGCTATATAAATACCCCTGACGAAGCCCTGACCAAGCTGAAACAGTCTGACATACGGGCATATATAATAATACCGGCCGGCTTCGGGGAAGAAGTAAACAAACTCTGGGCGGGTGAAAACGGCAATATATATCTGGACGTGACCTATGACGAAAGTGATATACAGGCCGCCGGTGAAATCCTCTCACAGCTGAACGCAGTTTGCCGCGCCTTTGCCAAAATAGAAATACCCCTGAGCATAAATGCCCAGCCGGTAAATATTGAAAACAAGATAACCAACATAGATTTTATCTCCCCCGGCATTATTGTATTCGGGCTGCTCATCCTTATCCCCACTTCCGCCAGAATAATGGTGCGAGATAAAGAAAAAGGATTTATGTCAAGAATGCTGACCACTCCCAGCCGTCCCGTGGACTTTATACTGGGGTATTCGCTTAGCATGACCTTTATCTGTATAATCCAGATAATATTTTTTATGCTGCTGGGTTACCTGTTTGGCATGGATATAACGGGTAATATAGCTTTGGCTTTCCTGATATTCTTCCTGACCGGGCTGTCCAGCATAGGTATCGGGATGGTGATTGCCGGTTTTTCCAAGAGCGAAAACCAGTCAGAATCTATCAGCTGGTTTTTCTCCATGCCGCTGGCCATGGTATCCGGCACCTGGTTTTCTATCCAGTTTATGCCGGACATACTCAAAGGGCTGGGATACGCCTTCCCCTACTCCCATGCCATTGAGGCATCACGCCTGGTAATCCTGCGGGGGGCAGATTTTTCGGCCGTAAGCAGTGAAATAGGCATACTGGCCGTCTGGACAGTAGCTATCTTCGCCCTGGGGACAATAATATTCGGAAGGACTATGCGCAGCTGATATGAAAGCAATTGAGTGGCGGGATAACCGCCTGATAATACTTGACCAAACCCTGTTGCCGCTGGAAGAAAAATACCTGGAACTAAATGACTACCACGCCGTTGCCGAGGCCATCAAGACCCTTAGGGTAAGGGGCGCACCCTCCATAGGCGTAGCCGCCGCTTACGGCATAGCTCTGGGGGCACTGGGCATAGAAACCCAATATTGCAGTGAGTTTCTGCCCCTTTACCAGCAGGTATCAGCAGAGATTGCCTCCACCCGCCCTACCGCTAAAAACCTGTTTATGGCGGCAGAACGCATGGACCATGTGGTAGCTTCGGGGACAGATGTTTCACAGGTAAAAATATCTCTGGTAGAAGAAGCGGTAAAAATCCACCATGAAGAAGAAGAGGCCAGCCGCAAAATATCCGCCTTCGGGGCGGAGCTGATACAACCCGGCTGGACCGTGCTCACCCACTGCAACGCAGGCCCGCTGGCAACGGCCGGTTACGGCACGGCTCTGGGGGTGATTATAGCCGCCCATCAGCAGGGCAAAAATATTTCTGCCTTTGCCACCGAAACCCGCCCCCTTCTTCAAGGGGCACGCCTGACCGCACTGGAATTGAAAGAAGCCGGCATACCCTTTAAACTGATTACCGACAGTATGGCCGGACACTTTATGCAAAAAGGGGTAATCAACGCGGTGGTAGTGGGGGCAGACCGTATTGCCAAAAACGGAGACACCGCCAACAAGATAGGCACTTACTCTCTGGCAGTGCTGGCGCTGGCTCACGGCATACCCTTTTACGTAGCCGCACCCAGCTCCACCTTTGATAAATCCATTGAATCAGGCCGGGATATAGTTATAGAAGAGCGCAAACCTGAGGAAATAACCCAAATAAGGGGGCAGCGCATAGCCCCGGAAAACATAGCAGTAGCCAACCCCGCTTTTGACGTAACTCCGGCTAACCTCATAACCGCTTTTATAACTGAAAACGGGATAATACGGCGAGAGGCTAAAAATTAGTCGCATCTGCCATGCTACCCGGCAGACTAACTGCCCAAAGACACATAAAACCTGAGGAGGTCTTTAAAATGGTAAACTACGCTAAAATAGGCGTTATCGGGGGGACAGGCCTGTATGATATTGAGGGGCTGACCGATATCCGCGAACATAGCCCGGACACCCCGTTCGGCAAACCCTCAGACACTATCGTTACCGGCAATTTGAACGGAGTAGGTGTGGCTTTTCTGCCCAGACACGGGCGGGGACACCGCATACTCCCCTCGGAAATCCCCTCCCGCGCCAATATATATGCCCTGAAAAGTTTGGGAGTGGAACACATTATCGCCATAAATTCAGTAGGCAGTTTTAAAAAAGAGGTCAAACCGGGGCATCTTTTAATACCTGACCAGCTGATAGACCGCACCAGCCAGCGCACCAATACATTTTTCGGCAAAGGAATTGTAGCCCATATAGCGTTCTCCCAGCCCTTCTGCCCGGATTTACGCAAACTCCTGTATGAATGCGCCAAGGAGGCGGGTGCCGATGTGCATAACGGCGGCACTTATGTAGTTATGGAAGGGCCTGCCTTTTCCACCCAGGCCGAAAGCCGCCTTCACAAAAGCTGGGGGGCAGATGTTATCGGCATGACCGCCCTGCCCGAAGCAAAACTGGCAAGAGAAGCTGAAATCTGTTACGCTATTATCGCCTGTGCCACCGACTACGATGCCTGGCATGAGGAAGAAGAAGCCGTAACGGTAGACAAAGTGATTGCCACCCTGCGCGGCAATATAAACCTTTCAAAAAATATAATAAAACTGGCCGTGGGGCGCATTGGAGAAGCCCGGAACTGCGAATGCAGCACCGCCCTTTCCAACGCCATCATGACTTCACCTGAGGCAGTGCCGAATACCCGTAAGCGTGAATTAGCTTTGATAATTGATAAATACATGCCCGCAGCGAGTGAAAATGACTAAAACTGATTTTCATTTTCTGCCTACCATGATAGGCAGTATGCCCCATACAGACCCGAAGGCGGCGGTGGATATTATTACCCATTACCTTCAGGATATACCCGTTTGGCCGCAGCTGCCCCGCAGAAGCTGCCTTGAAGGTATGTCCGCCCAGTTCAGCCAGGGGCTGCCGGGGGTAAAAATAAACCAGGACAAGGTGTGGATTGAACCAAACCCCAGTTTTGAGAGCGAACTGGAAAGCCTGTATCAGGCCTATCTGGATAATGATTTTAACAAGTTTCCCATAGGGGCGGAGTACGCCGCCGGGCTTTATGAGCTTGCTTCCCGCAATCTTTCCCCCCTGCTGGTAAAAGGGCATATAACCGGCCCGCTGACCTACTGCATGTCTATCAAAGACCCTTCGGGCAAAGATATTCTGTATGATGAAGTCCTTTCAGATGCGGCTACCAAGCTCCTTAAGCTGAAGGCAACCTGGCAGGAACATTTTCTGAGCAATATCTGCCGTAATACCATTATCTTTGTGGACGAACCGGCCATGAGCGCCTACGGGTCAGCCTACCTGCCTCTCTCCCGTGAGCAGGTTACCGGTATGTTTGATGAGGTTTTTTCAGGCATATCCGGCCTGAAAGGCGTACACTGCTGCGGCAATACGGACTGGTCAATTCTGATGGATACCAGGGTGGATATTATAAATTTTGACACTTATGCCTATGCAAATTCGCTGTCTATATATACTGATGAACTCAAAGCCTTTATAAAAAGGGGCGGAGCAGTTGCCTGGGGGATTGTACCCACAGATGAAAAAGCATTAAAAGAAGAAACTGCCGCCAGCTTGAAAGACCGTTTGGAAGCGGCCATGTCCCACTTTGACAGCCGCGGCCTGCCCTTTGCCGAGCTTGCCCGCCACTCACTTATCACCCCGGCCTGCGGTCTGGGCTTAAAAAGCCCCGAAGCGGCAGAACGGGCTCCCCAGCTGCTGGCTGAACTTTCCGCCCTGCTTAGAAGGAAACACGGAACAGTATGAACTGCGCAACCGAACTTAATAAAGTAAACTGCAACTGTACATATGAACCCTGCGAAAGGAAAGGCAAGTGCTGCCGCTGTATCTCGTACCATCTGTCCATGGATGAACTGCCCGCCTGCGCTTTTCCAGATAATATTGAAAAAACACATGACCGTTCCTTCAAATGCTTTGCCCGAATGGTCAGCAAGGAAAGCTGATGTCTGATTTGCCCTTGTATGCCCAGGCTATGCTGAGGCCTGACTTTTACCCTGAGCCTACCAGCAAAGTGGAGCTGGTGCAAACCCAGATGTCTTTTGTTTTCCTGACTGACCATTTTGCATATAAAACCAAAAAAGCGGTTAATCTGGGATATCTGGACTACTCTGAACTGTCAGAACGCAAAGCCCTGTCTGAAAAAGAGCTGGTCCTAAACCGCCGTTTGTGTGACTATGCCTACCTTGAGGTTTTGCCTGTTACTGAAAATGAGGGGGGTTATTCGCTGGGTGGATGTGGGGAGGTGGTGGAATATACCCTGAAAATGCGAAGATTACCCGAAGACCGCATGTTGATAAATCTGCTGTCAACCGGCGGTGTCAGCAGCGGAATGCTGGAAAAACTGGCTGAAAAACTGGCCGTTTTCCATCAAACCGCCAGAACCGATGCCGAAGTCCAGAAATACGGCAACCTTGAGGCTATTAAATACAATACCGAAGAAAACTTTGAACAGACCGGCAGTAAAGTCGGCCTTACCGTAAGCCCCGGAGAATACGCCCGTATCAGTTCTTTTACCCGCAGTTTTATCTCTGATAACCAAGCCCTTTTTAACGCACGGGTAAACGGGGGCAAAATACGGGACTGCCACGGAGATTTGCACGCCGCCCATATCTGCTTTATGGACAATATCTGCATATATGACTGTATAGAGTTCAATGACCGCTTCAGATACGGGGATGTAGCTTCCGAAGTGGCTTTTCTGGCTATGGATTTAGACCATTACGGCAGGGCTGACCTTTCCCGCCGCTTTGTAAACAGCTATATCCAAAAAAGCAAAGATACCGACCTTTATAAACTGCTCCGCTTTTACAAATGCTACCGGGCTTATATCCGGGGCAAGGTGGAAGGCTTTAAGCTGGATGACCCGTATATCTCCGAGGCTGAAAAAGCCAAATACGTCCAAAAATCCAAAAATTATTACCACCTGGCAGATTTCTACGCCAGCCCCAAACCCACCCTCTTTATAACAACAGGGTTTTGCGGCTGCGGCAAGAGTACTCTTGCCCAAAGTCTGGCTGAGGTATCCGGTTCGGTAGTTATTTCTTCGGATATTGTCCGCAAGGGACTATCAAATATAGATTGCCATCAGCACTGTTTTGAAGACGCTGACCAGGGCATATATTCGCCTGAGATGACTAAGAAAACCTATCAGGCCATGTTTGACCAGGCCGGTGATGCCCTGAAGGAAGGCTACTCAGTTATACTTGATGCCACTTTTTTAAAAGAAGACCAGCGAAAGCAGGCTGAAGAGTGCGCCGGCCAGAATAATGCCAAATTTGTGGTACTGGAAGTCAAACTTTCACCTGAGCTGGCTAAAAAAAGGCTTGAGGAGCGTCTGGACAAACAGAGCGTCTCTGACGGGCGCTGGGAAGTGTATTTGAAGCAAATTAAGTCATTTGAGCCTCTGGCTGTTCAACCAAATCGTGTTATAATTGATAGTTCTAAACCAACGGATAAACAACTTTCAGACATACTGGAGTTTTTTAAATCCAATCAAGGAGAATGAATTCGTAATGCCAAATTTTGATGTCAAGGATATGTCTCTGGCCGCGCTGGGCAAAAAACGCATAGACTGGGCTGGCCGTGAGATGAAGACCCTGTCCCTTATCAAAGAACGTTTTGAGCAAGAAAAACCCTTTAAGGGCATACGCATAGCGGCCTGTTTGCATATCACTACCGAAACCGCTAACCTGGGGCTGGTGCTAAAGGCAGGCGGTGCTGACCTGACCCTGTGTGCCTCCAACCCCCTTTCCACCCAGGACGAAACCGCCGCCGCTCTGGTAGAACACGGTATAAATACCTTTGCCATACACGGCGAAGACAACGAGAGTTACTACCGCCATATAGCTGCCGCACTTGATGCCAAACCCCAGCTGACCGTAGATGACGGGGCTGATTTGGTGGCTACCCTGCACAGCCAGAGAACCGAACTTTTGTCCGGCATACTTGGCGGTACAGAGGAAACCACCACCGGCGTTATCCGCCTTAGGGCTTTGGCTGAAAGCGGCAAACTCTGCTACCCTATCATTGCGGTAAATGACGCCAAAACCAAATATATGTTTGATAACCGCTACGGCACCGGCCAGAGTACACTGGACGGGATTACCCGGGCTACCAACTTTCTCTGGGCATCCAAGACTGTGGTAGTGGTGGGTTACGGCTGGTGCGGACATGGGGTTGCCATGCGTGCCAAAGGCTTGGGTGCGCATATAATCGTCACCGAGGTTGACCCGGTAAAGGCACTGGAAGCAGTGATGGACGGCTTCAGCGTAATGCCCATGGCCGAAGCTGCCAAAGCGGGTGACATCTTCATAACCGTTACCGGAGACAAGCACGTTATAGATGCTAACCATTTCAAGCTTATGAAAGACGGGGCAACCCTGGCCAACAGCGGCCACTTCAACAGCGAAATAAATATCCCCGCCCTGGAAACCCTTGCCTGCGGCAAGGAGACTATCCGCCCCTCGGTTGAGGAATATAAAATGAAAGACGGGCGGAGGATTTACCTGCTGGGTGAAGGACGGCTGATAAATCTGGCGGCTGCCGAAGGCCACCCGGCCGCCGTAATGGATATGAGCTTTGCCAACCAGGCTCTGTCACTGGAATATCTGGTAAAAAACCACACCAAGCTGGAAAAGAAGGTTTACGCTGTGCCTGAAGAAATTGACCGGGCAGTAGCGGCCACCAAGCTTTCCTCCTTGAACGTAAGTATAGATACCCTTACCGAAGAGCAAATAAAATACCTGTCCAGCTGGCAGGAAGGAACTTAAGGAGAAACGATGTCTCAGACTTTTGGGAATTCTTCAAAATATCTTTTTACCTCGGAATCAGTTACCGAAGGACACCCGGATAAGATTTGCGACCAGATTTCTGACGCAGTTCTGGACGCTATCATAGCCAAAGACCCCAATGCCCATGTTGCCTGTGAAACCGCCGTAACCAATGGTCTAGTGGTAGTCATGGGTGAAATAACCACCAGTTGCTACGTGGAAATACCCGAACTGGTCAGGGGGGTTATAAAAGATATAGGCTACACCAAGCCCGAATACGGCTTTGATGACCGCACCTGCGGCGTACTCACTTCTATTAACCGCCAGTCTCCTGATATAGCTCTGGGAGTTAACAAATCTCAGGAGGCCAAGAGCGGGCAGGTAGATGAACTTGACCTGACCGGCGCCGGTGACCAGGGAATGATGTTTGGTTATGCCTGCACCGAAACCCCGGAATATATGCCCCTGCCCATTTCTTTAGCCCACCGCCTGAGCAAGCGTTTGTCTGAAGTACGCAAAAACGGCACGCTGGCCTACCTGCGTCCTGACGGCAAAAGCCAGGTAACAGTGGAATACCACAACGGAGAGGCCAAAAGGATAAGCAGCGTGGTTATCGGCGCTCAGCATGACCCGGATGTAACTACCGAAAAAATTCAGGCAGATATTATCCGGGAGGTTATCAAACCTATTATCCCCACCAACCTGCTAGACGAAAATACCGAATATTATGTAAACGCCACCGGCCGCTTTGTAGTAGGCGGTCCGGTTTCTGACACCGGTTTTACCGGACGCAAAATCCTGGTAGATACCTACGGCGGTTTTGCCCGCCACGGCGGCGGCGCTTTCTCCGGCAAAGACCCCACTAAAGTAGACCGCTCTGCCTGCTACATGGCCAGATATATTGCCAAAAATCTGGTAGCGGCCGGACTGGCAGACAGGCTGGAAATTCAGGTAGCTTATGTTATCGGGGTTGCCCACCCGTTGTCAGTTTCCATTGAGACTTTCAACACCGCCCGCATGAGCCATGAAGATATCCTGTCCATTATCCAGAAACACTTTGATTTGCGGCCGGAAGCTATTATCCGTAACCTGGGGCTTCGCCGCCCTATTTACCGCCAGACTGCTGCTTATGGCCATCTGGGACGCCCGGAACTGGACCTGCCGTGGGAACGGCTGGATAAGGTAGATGCCATAAAGGCCACTATGGAATCCCTAAGCGTATCCAAGTAAAAAATATTTACTACCGACAGGAAGGTGTGCTTATGATAAAGACTGTGTTGCTGGCCTTCTTTGGGGCGATTATAGTTGAACTGGCCGTAATTGTGCTGGCTACCGTAATGGGGCTGGCCGGACTTACGTTCGTCATCATGGTACTATTCCTGCCGGTAGTACTTATTCTGGGCTCTGTTATCTTTATATTGAGCAAAATATTCAAAGGAGACAGCCAAAATAACAAGCCAAATTAAGTTCGGCACTGATGGTTGGCGGGGCATTATTGCCAAAGATTTTACCTTTGATAATGTCTCTGTCTGTGCCCAAGCTACTGCCGCATACCTGAAAAATACCAGCCCCCGCAACCTTTCACTGGTAATAGGGTATGATACCCGCTTTGCCTCAGCGGATTTTGCCCGTTCGGCTGCCGAAGTCATGGCAGCAAACGGCATAAAGGTTTATTTTTGTTCATGCCCCACCCCTACGCCGGTAATCAGCCACGGGGTGGTAAACCTGAAAGCGGCCGGGGCTGTAATAATTACCGCCAGCCACAACCCCGCCAGATGGAACGGTTTCAAGGTTAAATCCGCCGATGGAGCCAGTGCCCCCACCCAGATGATAACCGGTATTGAAGCAGAGATAGCCAAACTGGGTGATAAGCCGCCTGTGCTTAATCTGGATTTTGATACGGCAGTTTCCCGCGGTCTTATTGAACATGTAGACCTTGCTCCGGCTTACTTTGAAAAAATAGGCGGGCTGGTAGATATTGAAAAACTTAGGGATGCCGGCTTTAACATAGCCATAGACTCTATGCATGGTGCCGGTATAGGCTACTTCAAGCAACTGCTTGACGGCGGCTGCAACCGCTTAAATGAGATAAATGCCGAACCCAACCCCAATTTCCCCGGTATGCTTCAGCCTGAACCTATCACCCCTAATCTGGCTAAGCTGATGAGGCTGGTCAAGGATATCCGTTCAGATATAGGGCTGGCTACCGACGGGGATTCTGACCGTCTGGGTGTGGTAGATGAAATGGGCAACTTTCTTAACCAGCTGCAGGTCTTTTCCCTGCTGGCACTTTATATGCTGGAAGTAAAAGGGCTGCGCGGGCCGCTGGTAAAAACTATTACCAACTCCAGTATGATAGATAAACTGGGTGAGCTTTATAATGTGCCGGTATTTGAAACCAAAGTCGGCTTCAAGTATGTCTCCCCGGTTATGCTTGAGCAAAATGCCCTTATCGGCGGTGAGGAAAGCGGAGGTTACGCTTTTACCGGGCATGTACCTGAGCGTGATGCCATACTGGCGGGGGCGTATTTTCTGGATTTTATGATTACCACTGGCAAATCACCCGCCGAGATGCTGGAATATTTATATTCCAAGGTTGGGCCTCACTATTACAACCGGGTTGACTATACCTTTGCCGAAGCCCGCCGGGAAGAAATAATAAAACACCTGACGGACCAAAAACCGGCTAGTCTGGGTGAAACCAAAGTAGTTTCTACAGACAAGCTGGATGGCTTCCGCTATAAACTGGAAGACGGCAGCTGGCTGCTTATCCGCTTTTCGGGCACTGAACCGCTCTTACGGGTATATGCCGAAAGCCCCAGCCAGGCTAAAACCGCCGCTTTGCTGGAAGACGGCCGCCAACTTTCCGGTATTTAAAATATTGTCTTGGGGATATACCTGATGGATATTAGAAACCTTGATGACTTAAATATTTATACAAAACTTGACCCCAACCATATGCTGGATGAACTTCGGCGTATGCCCTCACTCTGCAAACAGGCCTGGGAGACTGCCGAAGCCCTAAACCTGCCTGAAGATTACCGGGCTGTCAAACAGGTGGTAATACTGGGTATGGGCACTTCCGGAGTGGCTGCCCAACTGGCTGAGCGGATAGTGCGGGATGAATGTAAAATACCTATCTACCTCCATCAGGATTATCTGCTGCCGGCATATGTATCGGCTGATACACTGGTTATTGCTTCCAGCAGTTCCGGCTCAACCGAAGAAGTAGTATCCTGTTTTAATCAGGCAGCCAGCCGCCAGGCCAAGCTGCTGGTCTTAACCACCGGCGGCGAACTGAAAGAAATGGCGGCCGGACATAATATACCGGGACTGGTTTATGACTATACTTACCGCCCAAGCACCGCTATTGCCTATGGGGTGCTGCCTGTTTTAAGCATCCTGCACAAACTGGGCTTTATACCCAACAAATCTGCCGAAGTAAGCGAAAGCCTGATAGTCCTTTCTCAGATTGCAGAAAGGCTGTCAGAAAAATACCAGACCAGCAACAACCCCGCGAAACAGCTGGCTGATAAACTGGAAGGCCGGGCAGTCATGGCATTCGGCTCAGGAGTAACTTTCCCGGCTGCCCGCCGTTTTAAAACCCAGCTGAATGAAAATGCCAAATGTTTTGCTTTTGCCGAAGAAATACCTGAAATGAACCACAACTCGGTAGTCGGATACCAGCTGCCCCAAAATTCCGGCCGATACTGGGCAGCGGTTATGTTTAAAACCACCTTTCTATCTAAACGTATCCACCAGCGCATGAAAATTACCACCGATATTCTCCACCAGGCTAAAATACCTGTTTTCAGCATTGACGGTTACGGCTTCAGCCCCTTATGCCAGGCCCTCAGCTTAATCCTCCAGGGAGACTTTGTAAGCCTGTATCTGGCTTTTCTGAATGGAGTAGACCCCTACCCGATAGATGCGGTAGACTACTTTAAACAGGAGTTGGCCGAAAGTTAGTTTTCTCTGGCATTTTAAAGCACGAGCCAAGTGCCAGACCACCCCTCTAAAGGCACAGGGCGGCTATGCAGATGTTTTGCTGCCACCGCAGCACCATATCCTTATATTACCGCCCGGTCAGGCGTGTGATGTGCTTAAAGGTTTTTACTAAACCCGATTAACTGCCCGGAAATAAGGCACTGAGCCCAAAGTTACTTGGCTGAAATGGCGTGAACACCAGACGGATTCAAATACTGCCCTATCCTCTAAAACCCAAATCAAAGCGGCAGTGTGTTATAATATCTAGACTAATTTCACGGAGTAATTCATGAAAACCAGCCTTTTTTACCTTGGTTTGGGAGTAGTGATGATAGGTATAGGTATCTTTACTTATCTGCAGCCGGCCAGCATTGATAGTCTGGCATTTTCCCAGACTGTTTTGGGTATTCTGTCTATGGCTATTGGCCTGTTGACAATAATTATCGGGGCAGTGCGTTATTTCAGGGACGAACGCGGACACTAAAACTATACTTTTTTAAACAATAAAAAGGCCGGAACCTTGAAGTTCCGGCCTTTGGCTTTTGTATATAGGATAATGTCTTAACGTTTAGTGTACTGGGGAGCTTTGCGGGCACGTTTCAAACCGGGCTTCTTGCGCTCTTTAGTCCGGTCATCACGGGTAAGAAGACCGTTGCTCTTAAGAGTAGCGCGCAACTTATCGTCAGACTTTTCAAGAGCACGGGCAATGCCGTGAGCAATAGCCCCGCTCTGACCGGCAACACCACCGCCCAGAACTTTTATAACAGCGTTATACTTGCCCATAGTATCAGTGACCATCATGGGATTCAAAATAACGTTGCGTTCCTGCACACGGGTAAAGCGTTCTTCAATGGGCTTGCCATCAATTACGATAACGCCGTTGCCGCTGGTAAGTTTGACAGTGGCAACTGCGGTCTTACGCCGACCAACACCGATAAAATATGTATTCTTCTCTACCATTATTATCTCCCGTTAAGACTCCTTGCTTACTTCGCCGGTCTGAGAGGCATGAGGATGTTCCTCACCTTCGTAGACCTTTAATTTAGCCAAAATCTGGGCACCTAAAGTATTGCGGGGAATCATGCCCTTTACAGCATGTTCAATTACAAATAAAGGCTTGGTTTTCAGAAGGTCACCCAGTTTTTCCTGACGGAAACCGCCGGGGAAACCGGAATGACGATAGTAAATCTTCTGGTCCAGCTTGTTGCCGGTAACTGTCACTTTCTTTGCATTTATAATAACCACATAATCACCGCAGTCCAGATTGCGGCAGAACATGGGTTTGTGCTTGCCCATAAGGTATTTAGCGGCTTCGGCAGCCACCTCACCCAGCACACGGCCGGAAGCGTCTATCACGTGCCAATCCCGTTTTATGTCACTAGCTTTAACTGTGTACGTATTCATCTTAACTCCCAAAAGGTTCTCTATAGTTTACCCGAACGAGGCTCAGTCCACAAGCCGGCGCTGCCGGCCCCGCCAGTCCGGGGGTTTTAGCCTCAAATAATGCCTCAAACTCACTCATGCTCATAGTCCCGCGTCCTAACTCCACCAGTGTCCCGATAGTATTCCGTACCTGGTGGGTAAGAAAGGAATTGGCCTCTATATTGAATATCAGCCTATCCTCCCTAATACCTAACCGGGTCCAGTTAACCCGGCGGACAGTTTTCTTTATCTCCGGCCCCAGACTGGAGGCAAAAGCGATAAAGTCATGCTCCCCTTCAAGCATCTTAAAAGCCTGTTCCATTAGCTTTATATCTAGCTTGTAAGGCACCTGCCAAGCCTGAAGCCTGGCAAGCGGCGAGCGAGTTTTACTATTTAATATTTGGTAAGAGTACTCCCGGCTGATAGCCCGGCGTCTCACATCAAAGCTTTCAGCTACGAAGTGGACTTCTTTTACGGCTATGTCCGGCGGCAGGTAAAAATTTAACCCGCCCTTTATCTTGTCCAATCCCAGTGAAGATTCCGAGAGGTAGCTGACTACCTGGTAAGCCGCGTGTACCCCGGCATCAGTTCTTCCGGAACCGCTCACTCTGGTCTGTTCACTTGTTAATTTCCGGATAGCTGTTTCCAGCTCTCCCTGTATAGTGGCCCCTTTATCCTGAACCTGAAAGCCTGAATACCGGGTACCCTCGTATTCAATTACCAATAACACTCTGGGTGAGATAATACCCCTCCCAAAAGTTACTTGACAAGTTCCAGCTTAACCATCTCCGCACCGTCACCCTGACGGGGACCCAGCTTGGTCATTCGGGTATAACCACCGGGACGCTCGGCATACCGCTTTGACAGGTCTTCAAAAACCTTATCTACAATACCGGGTATGTATACAAAAGCCAAAGCACGGCGGCGGGAAGCCAAAGTACCCTTTTTGCCCAGAGTAATCATCTTTTCGGCCATGCTCCGTATTTCCTTTGCCCGGGGCTCGGAGATAGTAATCTCCTCATAATTTAAAAGATCCGTTACCAGATTGCGGTAAAGTGACATCCTCTGGCCAGTGGGTCTATCAAATTTTCTACCTGATACGTTGTGTCTCATATTTCCTCACCTTATGTGCAAGTACAAGTTTTAGGCTTCGTCCATGCCCTTGTTTTTCTTCTTGCTGTTTTCAGCATCCTCAAACAACTCTTCTTCGGGGTTCAACGACAGACCGATAGTCTTAAGCCTGTCTTCAAGCTCGGTCAGAGATTTAAGACCAAAATTCCGCAGAGTCAGCAGCTCTTTGGTACCCCTGTTTATAACTTCACCCACCGTTGTTATACCGGCATGCCGCAAACAATTGACAGCCCTGACGGACAAATCCAGCTGCTCAATGGGCATATTATATTTTTCTTCGGGTATAGCATATTTAACCGGTTCGCTGGCCTCTACTTCAGCCACTACCTTGTTATGGCTGACCAGAGCCGCAAACTGTTTAACCAGAATATCCGCTGAGCGGCTGACGGCAGTAGCCGGTTCTATAGTTCCATCAGTCCAGACCTCAAGCACCAAACGCTCAAGGCTGGTTTCACGGCCTACGTGCATAGGCTCAGTGGTAAAGTTCACCTTGCGGATGGGAGTGAAAATGGCATCTACCGGAATAGTGCCTATAGGCGTATTCTCGGTGCTCTCAGGAGCCCGATAGCCCCGGCCAAGTTCCACCTCAAGTTCCACATTCAAAACTGCATCATCTGAATCAAGGGTAAGCAGGTACAGCTCCGGGTTTACTACCTCAAAATCATTTGAGGGTTCAATATCAGCTGCTGTAACTACCTTTGCACCTGAAGCCTTCAGGTATAAAATACCCTCAAGCCCGGACAGGCTTTCCACCCTTATATTTTTAAGGTTCAGCAAAAAATCCAGTGTATCTTCCTTGGCTTTCGGCAGAGCGCTAAACTCATGCTGAATGCCGTCTATCCTGACGCGGGTAATGGCAACCCCGTCCAGATAGCTAAGAAGTATACGGCGAAGTGAATTACCCATAGTAGTCCCGAAACCTTTTTCCAAAGGTTCTACCACAAAGCGCCCGTATTTACCGTCGCTTTCGGTGCAACTAATTGTGGGTATAGCTAGATCAGACACGAAATACCTCCTTATACTAGTTACCTGGAGTAGTACTCAACTACGGTCTGAGCATCGAATCTAGCGTCTATATCACCGGCAGCGGGCAGACTAATAACCTTGCCGGAAAGGGTTTTTCGATCCAAGCTTAACCAACCAGGAATTGCCTTGGCTTCAATATTTTCAGCTAAAGTCTTGAAATATGCAGTAGCTTTACTGGTTTCGCGGACAGTTATTTCCTGACCCTCTTTAACCAGATAGGACGGGATATCGGTTTTCTGACCGTTTACCAGTATATGTCCGTGCATAACAATCTGTCTGGCCTGAGCCCGCGAAGTGCCGAAACCCAAGCGGAATAAAACGTTATCCAGACGGCGTTCCAAAAGAATCATCATGTTGTCACCGGTAACACCGGGCTGAGCAGTAGCCAAGCCAAAGAAACGGCGGAACTGACGTTCAGTCATACCATAACTCCAGCGGATACTCTGCTTATGCCGCAGCTGCTGACCACGGTCAGACAAACGGCGGGGTCTGCCCAGCTGCGGGCCGGGTGCTTTGGGGCGTTTTTCAAACACACACTTGGTAACACATTTATCGCCCTTTAAAAATAGCTTATCGCCGCTACGGCGGCACATTCTGCAAACTGCACCTGTTTCTCTAGACATATTCTACCTCTATACCCTCCTTCTCTTGGGAGGACGGCAACCATTATGCGGAATGGGAGTTACGTCCCTGATTGCGGTCACATTGATACCTGACGCCTGAAGAGAGCGGATAGCAGCTTCACGGCCACTGCCCGGCCCCTTTACCAATACCTCCACCTGCCTGAGGCCGCTTTCAGCAGCCTTGCGGGCGGCAGCCTGAGCAGCCATCTGGGCGGCATAGGGAGTACCTTTGCGTGAGCCCTTGAAACCGGCAGTACCGCAGCTGGCCCAGGCAATTACATTGCCCTGCAGGTCAGTCAGAGTTACGATAGTATTATTAAAGGTAGCCTGTACGAAGGCTTTACCTACAGGTATAACTTTCTTCTCTTTTTTCTTGGCACCGGCACGTTTTTTAACTGCCATTATATCCTCCTACGCTACTTAGCGTTTATTTCTTAGTTGCACCGCGTTTTTGTCCACGCCCGGCCACAGTCTTGCGCGGGCCACGACGAGTACGCGCGTTAGTTTTAGTGCGCTGGCCACGTACCGGCAAATTGTGCTTATGGCGATTACCACGGTAACAGCCAATATCAATAAGCCTCTTGATATTGAGGGCGATTTCTTTGCGAAGATCCCCTTCTACCCGATACTCTTTATCAATAATTTCCCTAAGGCGGTTGATTTCCTCATCGGTCAGTTTATTGACCCGAATCGCTTTATCCACACCCGCCTGAACAAGTACTTTCTCACTGCGAGCAGGGCCTATGCCGAATATATACTGCAAAGAGAAATAAACCTGCTTGTTATCGGGTATATCTGTACCCGCTATGCGAACCATAATGCCTCCTTAACCCTGCCTCTGTTTATGTTTGGGGTTGGTGCAAATATTTCTAACCACCCCGTTACGTTTCACTATTTTGCACTTTTCGCACATTGTCTTTACCGAAGCTCTAACCTTCATTTGCTGTTCTCCTGTATCCTTCCCAAACCTATGACTTGAATCGGTATGTAACCCGGCCGCGGGTCAAGTCATAGGGAGATAACTCCACCAGTACTCTGTCTCCGGGCAAAATCCTTATGTAATGTACCCGCATCTTGCCCGAAATATGCGCCAGGACTTCATGCCCGTTTGAAAGCTGAACACGAAAAGCGGCACTGGGCAAAGCCTCCAGCACTGTCGCTTCAACTTCTATTGCATCTTTTTTAGGCATAAATCCCCGCTATCCTTCTATCACGGTGAGTATTTCCGGCTCACCATCGGTAATGGCAACTGTATGTTCAAAATGAGCCGACAAACTGCCATCCGCAGTATACACTGTCCAGCAGTCAGGGGCTACTCTTGTCTTTTCAGTGCCCAGATTTAACATTGGCTCTATAGCCAGTGTCATACCCTTTTTTAATTCCGGGCCTTTACCCCGGCGGCCAAAGTTCGGTATCTGGGGGTCTTCGTGCATATCCCGGCCTATACCGTGTCCGGTATAATCCCTGACTACCCCATACCCTCTGCTTTGGGCATATTCCTCAACTACCGCACCTATGTCACCCAGATGCCCGCCTGCCCTGGCTTGAGCAATCCCGGCCACCAGTGAGGCCTGAGTAGCAGATAAAAGCCGCGTGGCCGCGGGAGATATTTCACCCACCCCCACTGTCACAGCCATATCCGCCTGGAATCCTTCTAATATATTGCCTATATCCAGCGATATTATGTCGCCTTCTTTTAATACCCGGCCACCGGGTATGCCGTGAACAATCTCTTCGTTTACAGACGCACAAAGACTGGCCGGGAAGCCCTGGTAACCTTTGAACGAAGGAGTTGTCCCCCTGCGCCGCAGTTCCCTCTCGGCTATCTCGTCCAGCTCCCGGGTAGTTACCCCCGGTCTGACATTCTTCTTAACTTCTTCTAAAGCAGCTGCCAGTATATGACCGGCCCGCCGCATTATAGCAATCTCTTTTTCGGTTTTCAGTATTATGGTCATAAACCGGTTATTTACCGCACTTTATAGCTGATACAATCCGCTTGGTCACCTCTGTTATCTCAGCCATACCATCAATCTCACTCAGCTTGCCCTTTGAGCGATAGTACTCAATAAGCGGTGCCGTTTTGCTAAAATACACCTTGAGCCTTTCCTTTACGGTTTCGGGTGTGTCATCAGGGCGCTGATACAGCTCACCCTGACAGCGGCTGCACTTCCCCTCGGCTACCTCAGCACAGCCACACTGATAAGGTGACTGACAGCTCCGGCAAACCCAGCGTCCGCTTAAGCGCCGGACCAGCTCATCTTCCGGCACATTTATATATATTACTCTGCCGATTCCCTCTCCCTGCTTTACCAGCGCCTCATCCAGCGCCTCGGCCTGACGCAGGCTCCGGGGGAATCCGTCCAGAATAATCCCGCTAACATCTTTCAAGCCAGCAAGGTGCTTAAGGACTACACTAATGGTAATCTCATCCGGCACCAGCTCGCCCCGTTCCATATAGGACTTAACCGTATCACCCAGCTCATCACCGCGCTCTATAGCCTTACGAAATAAATCACCGGTGGCCATATGCGCCAGCCTAAGCTCTTTAGCGACTACTTCACCTTGTGTGCCTTTACCCGAACCCGGGGCGCCAAGGAAAATAACATTATACACTATTCTTGCCTACTTAATAAAGCCCTCGTAACGCCGCATTACAAGCTGCGCCTCGAGCTGTTTCATAGTATCCAGAGCTACACCGACCACAATCAGCATACCGAAGCTGGATAGCTGAATAACCTGTATGCCGGTAACCTCACGGGCAATGAAAGGCATAATAGCTACAAACCCCAGGAATAACGCACCAGCCCAGGTAATCCGGCCGATAACGCCGCTTAAGTACTGGTCAGTCATCTTGCCGGGACGAATGCCGGGTACAAAACCGCCCTGCCTCTGAAGAGTGCCGGGTATATCCTGCTGTTCAAAGGTCACCATAGTATAGAAGAAGGCAAAGATTATAGTCATAAAGAAGTAAAGACCCCAGTATACCAACCCTCCAGGCATGGAGGCGCTGGAACTGAAGATATTATAAATAGTATTCCAGAAGTTAGGGTCTTCAGTTGAGCCTGCCATGAAATAACTGGCCACCAGACCGGGCAGCATCACCAGAGCAGACGCAAAGATAAGGGGTATCATACCGGCAGAGTTAACCCGCAGGGGTATATGGCTCTCACCGCCGCGGCGGTACATCTTGCCGCTGCGGATAACAGTCTGGGCATACTGAACAGGTATCCTGCGGTGTGCCTCAGTAAAGATAACTATTAGAACTGTGGTCAGAAGAGCCATAATAGCATATACAGCCAAACCGGCAAACTGGTCAGAGGCCATCAGGCCACGCCCAATCGTATCCGGCAGACCGGCTACGATACCGGCAAATATAATCAGCGAAATACCGTTGCCAATACCATAATTGGTAATCTGTTCACCCAGCCAGACCATAAACATTGTGCCGGCCACAATGGACAAAACTATGGCAACTGCCGCCAAAGGTTCAGTCTGAGCTACCGCCCCTTCTCTTTGCAGAAGAAGCAACTGGCTGTAACCGGCTAAGGCCGCTGTCGGCACTGCCAGCCAGTGAGTAATAGTATTGATTTTATTGCGCCCGGCTTCCCCCTCTTTTGAAAGGGCGGTAAGCTTGGGGATAACGGGCGTAAGCAAAGTCATGATGATGGATGCGGTAATGTAGGGATAAACACCCAGAGCCGCCACGCTGAAGTACCGCATAGCACCGCCGGAAAACAAATCCAGCATACCCAAAGCTCCGTTCTGGTCGAACAAATCCTGCAGGGCAGCTGAATCAACACCAGGAAGCGGCACATGAGCAATAAAACGTGCCGCAACCAATATTCCCAAAGTAATAAGTAACCGACGCCTTAAATCAGGCAAGCTGAAAGCGTCAATCATCGCCTGCAAGAGGCGTGGTCTACTCGATTTCTGCCGCATAATCTATTTCCTGTACCTTACCGCCAGCAGCTTCAATCTGAGCTTTGGCTGCCTGCGAAAATTTATGGGCGCTTACTTCCAGAGCCCGGTCAATATGCCCGGCTGCAAGTATTTTTACCGGCTTTACAAAATTCCTTATTAAGCCTGCCGCCAGCATGGTCTCAGGAGTGACCTCGGTGCCAGCTTCAAATATGTTCAGTTGTTCAATATTTACTACAGTGTATTCAATCCGGAAAGGATTAAAGAAACCGCGTTTCCGGGGAAGACGCAGATATATGGGCAACTGGCCGCCTTCAAAACCGGGGCGGGTCGCTCCGCCTGAACGGGCTTTTTGCCCTTTCATTCCGCGTCCCGAATAGTTACCCCTTCCGGCGTCACCGCGGCCTACCCGCTTGCGGTCTTTTTTAGAACCGGGGGCTGGAGAAAGTTCATTCAATCTCACTTAGGTCACCTCTTCCAGAACAACAAGATGCCTTACCTTGAGTATCATGCCGCGTATAGCAGCAGAATCATCCTGTATAACACTCTGATTTAATTTTTTAAAACCAAGCGCCTTGATAGTGGCCGCCTGATCAAATTTATAACCGATAGCACTTTTTACCCAGGTAATCTTAATCTTAGCCACCAGCAGCCTCCTCTTTCAAAGAAGAGCGCCGTTTGGTAACCGTAGTTTTGGGATCCCGCATGGCAGTCAGCCCGCCCAGAGTAGCCTTGGCAACATTGGCCTTGTTACTGCAACCCATAGACTTGGTCAGAATATCCTTAATGCCGGTGGATTCCAATACTGCCCTGACACTGCCGCCGGCAATGATACCGGTACCGGGAGCAGCCGGCTTCAGCAAAACCTGAGCGGCGCCGTATTTAAAAACTATTTCGTGGGGGACGGTAGTCCCGTTTAGAAGTATACGGGAAAGATTGCGCTTGGCATTGGCACTGGCTTTGGATATAGCCGAAGGAACTTCCTTGGCCTTGCCTACGCCGATACCTACATGATTTTTACCGTCTCCGGTTACCACCAGAGCCGCAAAACCCATGCGCTTACCGCCTTTAACCACCTTGGTCACGCGGTTAATAAATATAAGCTTGTCATTCAGTTCAAGCTCAGAAGGATCGATTCTTTCTACCTTAGCTAACACGTCTTTTCCATCCTCCTTAGAATTTCAGGCCGCCGGAGCGGGCAGCCTCAGCCAAAGCTTTAACCCGGCCATGATATTTGTAACCGCCGCGGTCAAAAACTACTTCTGAAATGCCGGCTTCAAGAGACCGTTTCGCAATCAAGTTGCCTATAACAACTGCCTGTTCGGTTTTAGTTTTACCGTCCAGCTCAGCCTTCAGCTCGGCATCCTTGGTGGAGGCCTGAACAAGGGTTGAACCACAGTTATCATTAATTACCTGAGTATAAATGTTTTCGATACTCCGGAAAACGCACAGTCTGGGGCGGGCTTCAGTGCCGCTTACCTTTTTGCGTAACCGTTCGTGCCGTACAATTCGCGCTTCTCTGGCATTTACTTTAGCCATTACTTAGCACCCTTTCCGATAGCCTTGCCGGGCTTGATGCGTACATATTCACCGGCATATCTGATACCCTTGCCCATATAATGGTCAGGCTTTCTGATAGACCTGATTTCAGCAGCCATCTGGCTCACTTCTTCTTTATTTATACCGGATACCTTGACTTTGGTGGTACCGTCTACACTCAAAGTGATGCCCGCCGGAGGGGCTACCGTAACAGTGTGCGAATAACCTACTTTAAAGATGATATTGTTGCCATCTTTGTCAGCACGCATACCCACGCCCACTATTTCAAGGTTCTTGTCAAAGCCGTCTTTGACACCCACAATCATATTATCCAAAAGGGTACGGCTAAGGCCGAAGAAAGACCTGGCGGCCTTGTCTGTACCTACCGGAGCGACAACCAGATAATCCCCGTCACGGGTAATGGTTACTTCCGGTCTGAAGGTCCTGTTAAGAGTGCCTTTAGGCCCTTTAACAGTTACATCATTCCCTTTTATGTCCACCGTTACGCCGGGTGGAACCTTTATCGGCATTTTACCTATTCTAGACATATCAAAACCTCTAGTTTACCAGACTTTGCAAAGCAGCTCGCCGCCGAGCCCCTGGCGCCAGGCCTGCGAACCGGTCATCACACCCTTTGAGGTGGAGACAATGGCAATACCCAAACCGCCGTAAACACGGGGTATTTCGCCCCGCTGTACGTAAACCCGAAGACCGGGTTTGCTGATTCTTTCCAGCCCGCTGACAAAGGAAGCACCACCTTCGTCATAACGGAGGACTATTTTCAGCTGACGTTTGGGCTTAGCGCCAATTACTTCATAACCGGCAATAAAGCCTTCCTGTTTCATGACCTTGGCAAGGTATTGTTTCATCCGGGAAGCCGGCATGATTACTACCTCGTGTTTGGCCATTACGCCATTCCGTATTCTTGTTAACATATCTGCAATCGGATCAGAGATCATCGTAAACCCCCGTTATTAAACCTCAATTATACCCTACCAACTGGACTTTCGGACACCGGGTATCTGCCCCTGTAATGCCAGCTCGCGGAAACAGATGCGGCATAAACCAAACCTGTTAATATAGCCCCGGGGACGACCACACCGGCTACAACGGTTATGGTGCTGCACCTTGAACTTGGATGCGCGCTGGGATTGAACAATTTTAGATGTTTTAGCCATAGTCTCCTCTAATCCTTACTGAAAGGCATGCCCAAGAGTTCCAGGAGCTTCTTGCCTTCTTCAGGTGTGTTGGCGGTAGTTACAATACAAACTTCAAGACCGCGCGGTTTCTCAATCTTGTTAAAGTCAATCTCAGGGAAAACCGAATGGTCTTTAAAACCTAAAGTATAGTTGCCGTGTTCGTCAAAAGCGGTATTTGAAACACCCTGAAAATCACGTACCCGGGGCAGCGTAATGAAGAAGAGTTTATTCAGGAAATCATACATTCTCTGTCCGCGCAGGGTGACCTTTAAACCGATGGGCATACCGGCTCTCAGCTTAAAGTTAGCCACAGAACGCTTGGCACGGGTGATTACCGGGTGCTGGCCGGCTATAGCTACAATGTCCGCTTCCGCAGTTTCCAGTGCCTTGGAGTTGGACACAGCCTCACCTACACCGGTGTTTATAACTACTTTGACCAGCTTGGGCACCTGCATAATATTTTCGTACTTGAAAGCCTTCTGAAGTTCAGGTACGGCGTTAGTGTAACGTTCCTCTACCTTAAGCATTAGTCAATTACCTCATTGCAGGATTTGCAGTAGCGTACACTTTTACCGTCCGCCAGTTCCCGGCTGCCGATGCGAGCCGGTTTGTTGCATTTACTGCAAAGCAACATCAAATTTGAAACATGCAAAGGAGCTTCACGTTCAATAATCCCGGCCTGTTTGGCCTGACCCCTGGCACGCGAATGCCTTTTTATCATGTTCACGCCTTCCACCAGCACCCTGTCGGTGCGGGGAAAGGCATAACGAACCTTACCGGTTTTACCCTTGTCTTTACCGGCAATTACCAGCACGTTATCGTTTTTCTTCAGTCTCATCTAAGTACCTCTACAATACCTCAGGCGCCAGCGACAAAATCTTGGTGAATTTTTTATCACGAAGCTCGCGGGCCACCGGGCCAAAAATACGGGTGCCTTTGGGCTCCATTTTGTCATTCAGAATAACAGCAGCGTTATCATCAAACTTTATATAAGAGCCATCCGGGCGGGCATAAGGCTTGGTAATGCGTACCACAACGGCCTTTACCACAGTGCCGGATTTAGCCTGGGCATCAGGGCTGGATTTTTTTACCGCAGCTACTATAACATCACCAACTTTGGCCTGCAGCTTGCGGCTGCCGCCCAAAACGTTGATGCACATTATTTTCTTAGCGCCGGTATTATCTGCTACGTTTAACCTGGTATACTGCTGAACCATCTCTTCTCTCCAGAACTATGCTTCCTAAGCCGCAACAATGTGGCCCTTGGTGATTATCCGGTTGAGCCGCCAGTATTTCCCCTTGGAGATGGGGCGGCATTTAACTATTTCAATCATATCACCAATTTTAGCTTCGTTTTTTTCATCATGAACCAGATATTTCATAGTCCGGCGATAAGTCTTTTTGTAAAGGGGATGGCGCTTGGCAACATCAATACCCACTACAATGGTTTTTTCCATCCTATCGCTGATCACATGACCGATTCGGGTTTTATTTTTTTCCATATCAGTCCTACCTTATCTGCAGTTCGCGCTCACGCATTACGGTTAGAATGCGGGCAATATCATTTTTTACCCTGGGAAGCTCTCGGTGATTCACTAACTGCCTGGTAGAAAGCTTCAGTCTAAGCTCAAAAAGTTCCTTGTGGGCATCTTCAAGCTTTTTCTTTATTTCAGTATCAGAAAGGCCGCGAATATCATTTATATTCATCTTATTCAGCCTCCGCTACTTCAGTTTCTTCTGCAGCCGCAGGTACATCCCGGGCTACAAACCGGGTCTTAACCGGCATTTTATAAGACGCAAGCCGCATAGCCTCTTTGGCAGCTTCGGGGGTTACCCCGCCGATTTCAAACATTATCCGGCCGCGCCTTACTACCGCTACCCATTCTTCCGGAGCACCTTTACCGCCACCCTGACGGGTTTCAGCCGGTTTCTTGGTAATGGGTTTATCAGGGAAAATCCGTATCCATACCTGCCCGCCGCGGCGGATATAACGGGTGATTGCCCGGCGTGTAGCCTCTATCTGGCGGGCGGTAATCCAGCCGGCCTCAAGAGACTGCAAAGCGAATTCACCAAAAGCAACTGTGTTGCCTTTATGGGCAGCCCCGTCACGACGCCCGCGCTGTACCTTTCTAAACTTAACACGCTTGGGTTGGAGCATATTATTCCTCTTCCTTGGTTATGTTCTCAGCCTTTTTGGCTGCGCGCTTCGGTTTTTCCTCAGCGGAAGCCTCAGCTTCGGCCTTTTTTGTAACCCTCTTGGGTTTGGCCACAGTATCAGCAACCTTGGCTTCGGCAACAGCGGCAGCAGGAGCATCAGCCATAACAGCAGCCATTTCCGTTACTTCGGGTTCAGATTGTTCTTTTGCTTCAGGCAGGATATCACCGCGGTATACCCATACCTTTATGCCTATATCTCCAAGGGCGGTGTGAGCCCTGGTGCAGCCGTAATCAATGTCAGCCCGAAGAGTATGCAAAGGAACACGCCCTTCGTGCATTACCTCACGCCGGGCAATTTCAACGCCGCCCAAACGTCCTGAGGCACATACTTTAATACCCTTGGCACCAGCCTGCATACTGCGGAAGATAGCCTGCTTCATGGCACGCCGGTAAGCAACACGGCGTTCAATCTGCTCTGCCACACTCCGGGCAACCAGGAAGGCGTCAAGCTCAGCCTGAGATATTTCAACAATATTCAGCTGTACCTTTTTGCCGATAAGCTCCTCAAGGAAATGGCGCATTTCATCAACACGCTGACCGCCCCGTCCGATAACAATACCCGGCCGGGCTGTCCGGACAGAAACAGTCACCTTGTTGGACTGGCGCTCAATATCTACCTGAGAGATAGCGGCATCTACATACTTCTTGGCAATAGCCTTGCGAAGCTTAAGGTCTTCGGTGAGGCATTCGGCAAAACCCTTATCACTGGCATGCCATTTGGCACTCCAGTCTTTAATAATGCCAAGTCTAAACCCGATTGGATGAACTTTGCGTCCCATTAACCCTCCTAGTCAGCCACGACAACAGTTATATGGCTGGAGCGCTTTAATATTGGCGAAACCCGGCCTCTGGCCTGAGGACGCATCCGCTTAAGCATTCGCGCTTCATCTGCATAAATCTGTGATATTTTTAAGTCAGCCGGATTCATCTGGAAATTATTTTCCGCATTAGCCGCGGCTGATTTTATAACCTTGGATACAACCTTGGCCGTAGGCGAGGTCATAAAGCGAAGCATGGTAATAGCTTCACTTACTTTCTTGCCGCGAACCATATCAACGCACAGCCTTACCTTGAGCGCTGAATATCCCGTGTCCTTTACTATTGCTTTTACTTCCATTTTATAACCTACCCTAACCGGTTAACTTCACTATTTTACCTGAGATACTTTTTCCGCTTTGGCATGACCGCGGAAATTTCTGGTGGTGGTAAACTCTCCCAGTCTGTGCCCGACCATGTTTTCGGTGATGTAGATGGGCACGTGACGCCTGCCGTCATGCACACCCACATTCAAACCAACCATCAGCGGGGTGATAGTAGACCAGCGAGCCCAAGTCTTGATGATGGATTTCTGGTTGGTAGCACTGGCTACCTCTACCTTTTTCATAAGTTTAGGGCAAAGAGCCGGCCCTTTTTTAACGGAACGTGACATTATTCCTTACCCCCTCCGCTTCACAATAAGTTTGTCAGAGTATTTGGCCTTGCGGGTACGATAACCCAGAGCCGGTTTACCCCAGGGGGTTTTCGGCCCGGTCATACCAATAGGACTGCGGCACTCACCACCGCCATGGGGATGGTTGTTAGGTGACATGGCCGAACCTCTGACAGTCGGTCTCCAACCCAGGTGGCGGTTGCGTCCGGCCTTACCTATTTCAAGAGTGCCATGCTCTATATTGCCAATCTGGCCTACGGTAGCAGAGCAGTCACTCCGCACCTTGCGCATTTCACCGGAAGGCAAACGCACCAGAGCATAATCACCCTCTTTAGCCATCAGCTGAGCGGCAGCACCGGCACTGCGTACCATTATGCCGCCACGGCCTTTGATAAGCTCAATATTATGGATAAATGTACCGGTGGGTATAGCACTGAGGGGCAAAGCGTTACCGCTCTTGGGCTCAGCATTCTCACCCGCCATAATTACATCACCAATCTTCAAATCTGAAGGAGCTAAAATATAGCGTTTCTCACCGTCAGTGTAGAAGACCAGAGCTATACGGGCAGTCCGGTTAGGATCATACTCTATAGCCGCTATTCTTCCGGGCACATCCAGCTTATTACGTTTGAAATCTATAACGCGAATCTGTGTTTTGCTACCACCACCCCTATGGCGAACGGTTACGCGCCCCTGATTATTCCGGCCTGAATCATTCTTGACCGAAACCAGCAGCGCTTTTTCCGGCCGGCTCTTGGTAATTTCCTCAAAAGAGGAAACACTGTGATGCCGGCGGCCCGGGGAAGTAGGGCGATATATCTTTATTGCCACTTTATATCAACCACCCTTTCCTTGACTAAACACCCTCAAATAGAGTTATTTTATCACCCTCTTTGAGAGTGATGATGGCTTTACGCAACCCTGCGGTCTGGACCAGATTGCGCCCCATCCGCTTTTGTTTGCCCGGTATGTGAAGCATGTTTACATCTTCAACAGTTACATTAAAAGCCTGTTCCACTGCCAGCTTTACCATACGTTTGTTGGCACCTTTGGCTATTTCAAAAACGTATTTATTCTGGACAGCTTGAACACTGTTCTTTTCAGATATTAACGGCCGGCGCAATACTTCGTATAAATTCATTGTTCTTTCTCCTTAGCCTGAGCGCTGACCCCAGAGTTCTTCAACCTGACGTACCGCTTCTTCAGTCATAACCAGCTGCTTGTTCCTGAGCATATCAGATATATTCAGAAGATTAGCCGGAGTGGTTTTGACTGCCGGTATATTGCGGGCAGACTTTATAAAATTGGTATCAGGATTATCTACCGCTATAAGCGTGGGAGACATTACCTGAAGAGCCGCAAGTATCTTGGCCATATCTCTGGTCTTGGGTTCATCAAAGCTAAGCTGATCAACAACCTTCAGTTCGCCGCTTTCCAGTTTGAAGGACAGCACGCACCTGATGGCCTGACGGCGCATCTTCTTGGGCAAATCCTTGCTGAAGTCCCTGGGGCGGGGGCCAAAGGCTACGCCGCCATGCCGCCTGACGGGTGAGCGGTTGGTACCCATACGGGCATTACCGGTACCCTTCTGGCGATATATCTTGCGGCTTGAACCCTGTACTTCACCTCTGGTCTTGGTGGACTGAGTACCCTGGCGGGCATTCGCCTGCTGGGCTACAAAAGCCTGATGAACCAGAGCTTCATTGAAGGGCACGCCAAAGACGTCTTCGCTGATGCTGATATTCTTAATGATTTCTCCGGATGCGTTATAAACAGGAATTTCCACGTTTATTTACCCGTTTTCTTAATTAATATTATTGTATTCTTGCCGCCGGGGATAGCACCCTTTACCATCAGCAGATTTTTCTCTGCATCAGTTTTGAGCACAACCAGATTGCGGATAGTCACCGCATCATTCCCCATGTGGCCTGCCATGCGCTTGCCCTTATAAATACGGCCGGGAGTGGTGGTGGAGCTGATGGAACCCGGAGCCCGGTGACGGTCAGACTGACCGTGGGTCTTGGGACCACCGGCAAAATGCCAGCGTTTAACTACACCGGCAAAACCACGCCCTCTGGAGACGCCGCTGGCGTCTATCTTTTCGCCGTCCTTAAAGTCACTGACCGTAATCTGGTCACCGACATTAACCGCCGCAATATCATCCACGTCTACTTCGCGCAGCACTTTGAATTCACCGAATCCTCTGCACTGACCTTTGACAGCCGAAGTGATATGCTTGGCCTTGCCGTAACCCAACTGAACAGCCTCATAGCCGTCCTGCTTTTCGGTCTTGACCTGGACCACTACACACGGACCAGCTTCTACCAGAGTGACCGGCTGAGCCTTGCCGTCCTCCTGGAATATCTGGGTCATACCGATTTTTTTACCGATAATACCTTGAATCATATTCGTTCCTAAAGTTTAATATCTATGCTTACGCCAGCCGGGAGGTTCAGGTTGGTCAGGGCGTCAATGGTCTTGGATGTAGTTTCCACTATATCAATAAGACGTTTGTGAGTCCTGATTTCAAACTGCTCCTGTGAATCCTTATCAATGAAGGATGAGCGTATGACGCTGTAACGCTGGATACGGGTAGGCAGAGGAACCGGCCCAGATATGGTAGCCCCTGTCCGTTCCAGAGCCTCTACAATCTGCAGCGCAGACTGGTCAAGTATCTTGTGGTCAAAGCCCTTTAGTTTTATCCTGATTTTTTGTTTAGTCATACAATATCACCCTAACCAGTATACTTATTTCTTGCCGGCAGCTTCAACGACCTGATTGGCCAATTCACCCGGCATTTCACGGTAAGATTCAAACTCCATAGAGAAAGTTGCCCGTCCCTTGGTTACTGACCGAAGGTCAGTAGTATAACCGAAGCTTTCAGCCAGCGGCACATTGCCGGTGATAACCGTAGTCTCCGGGTTAGGCTCAACCGAGATAATCTGGCCGCGGCGTGAGTTAAAGTCACCGATAACATCACCCATGTATTCTTCGGGGGTAACCGCTTCCAGTTTCATAATAGGCTCAAGGAGTATAGGCTTGGCCTTGGCAACAGCGGCTTTGATAGCCATGGAGCCGGCCATTTTAAACGCATTTTCGTTAGAGTCTACATCATGGTAGCTGCCGTCAACAGCGGTTACCTTTACGTCAACCATGGGGTAACCGGCATATACGCCCGTCTCCAGGGTTTCCCTGATACCGGCTTCGGCCGCCATCAGGAAGTTACGGGGTACAGCACCGCCCTTAACATTATCAACGAATTCATAACCGGCACCGCGTTCACGGGGCTCAACCTCAATGGTAACATCGCCATACTGACCGCGGCCGCCGGACTGGCGGACAAACTTGCCCTGAGCCTTGGCATGGGCGGTAATAGCTTCCCGATATGCAACGCGGGGTTTACCCACGCTGGCATTAACCTTGAACTCAGACAGCAAACGGCTGACCAGTACGTCCAGGTGAAGCTCACCCATACCGTATATAACCGTCTGGCCGGTTTCATCATCAAACTTAACCTTGAAAGTAGGATCTTCCTCAGCCAGTTTCTGGAGACCTTCGGTCATTTTATCCTGATCAGAACGGGTCTTAGGCTCAATGGCCAGATTGATAACCGGCTCAGGGAATTTTATGCTTTCAAGCAAGATAGGCGCACTCTGGTCACACAAAGTGTCACCGGTAAAGGTATTGCGCAGGCCTAAACTGGCCACAATTTCGCCCGCATCAGCATATTCTATCTCTTCGCGGTCATTGGCATGCATGCGGATAAGGCGGCCGATACGTTCCCGTTCGCCGCGGGTGCTGTTATACACACCCGAACCGGCTGAAACATTACCGGAATAAATGCGGAAATATACCAAACGTCCCACAAAGGGGTCAGATACAATCTTGAAAGCCAGAGCCGAAAACGGCTCGGTGTCGCTGGCATGGCGTTCCATAGGTTCACCGGTTTTAGGGGCAGTCCCCTTGATAGCCGGGATATCCACAGGAGAAGGAAGATAGTCACAGACCGCATCCAGCAGCCTTTTTACACCCTTGTTACGAAGTGAAGTGCCGCAGAATATGGGGATGGCCTTGTTAGCCAGACATACCCGGCGGATAGCGGCTTTCAGCTTTTCTACCGGCAGTTCTTCACCGGCCAGATAGGCTTCCATAACTTCGTCATCTTCTTCGGCCAGGCGTTCTATCATTGTATTGCGGAATTTTACTGCCCGTTCTTTGTCAGCATCGGGCAAATCAAATGTCTCAGCGGGTTCTTCAGGGCTGTTATCCATACCGTAACACTGGAAGTCAAGCAGGTCACAGCTGCCGCGGAAGGTTTCAGCACAACCAATGGGTATCTGAAGAGGCAGGCACTTAGCCTTGAGGCGCTGGGTAATCATACCCAAAGTACGCTCGTAGTTAGCACCGGTGCGGTCCATCTTATTGATGAAACAAATGCGGGGTACACCGTAGCGGCTGGCCTGACGCCAGACTGTTTCAGACTGGGCTTCAACACCGGCCACACCGTCAAATACCACCACACCGCCGTCAAGCACCCGCAGACTGCGCTCTACTTCTACCGTAAAGTCAACATGTCCGGGAGTGTCAATAACATTCAGGTGATGCCCGTTCCAGTAAGCAGAAGTAGCGACAGAAGTAATGGTAATACCTCTGGCCTTTTCCTGCTCCATCCAGTCCATTACGGTAGTACCATCGTCAATATTGCCGATTTTATGGGTACGTTTGGTAAGGTAAAGGATACGCTCGGTAGTAGTCGTCTTTCCGGCGTCTATGTGGGCAATGATGCCTATATTCCGAACCCTCTCCAGAGGGTATTTCCTGTCGCTCATATTATCTAAAATCTGGCTAACCCGTCAGGGCTATCCAATTCCCCCTATTTTCTCTCTACCACCTGTAATGGACGAAAGCACGGTTGGCCTCGGCCATCTTGTGGGTCTCTTCCCTTTTCTTAACAGCAGCACCCTGCTCGCGTGAGGCTTCCAGCATCTCAGCTGCCAGCCGCTCAGCCATGGACTTGCCGGTCCGTTTGCGGGCAGCTTTGATAATCCAGCGCATAGCCATAGTCTGGGCGCGGTCAGGGCGAACCTCAATAGGCACCTGATAAGTAGCACCGCCTACACGGCGGGGTTTAACCTCAATAAAAGGAGTGGCATTTTTGAGACCCTGCTCAAACACAGCCAAACCTTCTTTATTTTCCTGTTTACCCATTATGTCAATTGCATCATAAACAATCCTCTGGGCGGTGGCCTTCTGGCCGTGCATCATAAGCTTGTTTATAAAATTGGAAAGCATCAGGCTGTTATACCTGGAATCCGGGGCAACTGCTCTTTTAAATTTTCGTGCTCTTCTAGGCATATCTTATCTCCGGTTATTTCTTCTTGGCAGGAGCGGCTTTGCCCTTTTTGGCGCCGTATCTGCTGCGGCCCTGCTGCCGATTTGCCACACCTGCGGTATCAAGGGTACCGCGAATGATGTGATAACGAACACCCGGTAAGTCAGGAACGCGGCCACCACGTATCAGAACCACAGAGTGTTCCTGAAGGTTATGGCCTTCACCGGGGATATATGCGGTAACTTCCATATGGTTGCTCAGCCTTACTCTGGCAATCTTGCGCAAAGCCGAATTCGGCTTTTTGGGGGTAGTGGTCTTTACCTGGGTGCAGACGCCCCTCTTCTGGGGGGAACCGTCACCGAAGGCTACCTTGTTGCGCAGAGAATTGAAACTGTAATGCAGCGCAGGTGCTTTGTACTTCTTGGCCGCACTTGAGCGCCCTTTTCTTACTAGCTGATTAACCGTTGGCATAATGTACCTTCCTGTTAACAATTGCTGTTTTAATAAATTTCCCGTTTTCAATCAATAAGGATGAGCCAGGCCCATCCTTAAAACCCATAAGGCGACCATAACGGATATGGTCAAACCTGAAATCTAACCACAAACAGAAAGTTAGTCTAGCACAGCAATATATGGATGTCAACTCCACCCATCACTGAAAACCCGCTGGTTTAAAGCTGGGGGATATCCCCCGTCTGCCTCAGGGCACTTATCCGCTGCCCGACCGATAACAACCACCAGGAAAAAAGACCCCATATAATAGCACTAAATAGTTTTCTTGACAAACCCTTTTCAGCTATGCTATTGTCATGCAAGTATGTTAAACGTTAAATCCTTTAAGAACTATTATTACTTTACCAAGACAAGTTTGCTTGGGAGATAACGTTTTACTAAAAAATCAATAACCCTCAGTTAGTAAGTTAGAAATCCTCCCAGGCAACGGGAGGATTTTTGATTTATACGGGTATAAAAAGCAAAGGAGAAAGCAAACAATGATTATCATGAAAAAGGATGCCACCCCGGAAGAACTAGAAAACGTAATTGCCGAAGTTCGCCGCTGCGGTCTCAAGACCGACATCTCAAAGGGAGAGTTCCGGACTATTATCGGCCTGATAGGAGATGAAAAATCAATCCCGTTTGCTTACTTTTCCAGCTTGCCCGGCGTCAAGGAAGCCCGTATGGTAGAAACCCCTTACAAGCTTATCAGCCGCGAGTACTCAAACCTGTGGCAGGCTGAGGGGCTGACCCGTGAAATAAAAGTAAAAGATATAACTATCGGCGGGGACGAGCCGGTCTTCATTGCCGGGCCTTGTGCAGTGGAAAGTAAGGAAGCCCTGATGAAGATAGCTGAAGGGGCAAAGATGGCAGGTGCCCAGATACTCAGAGGCGGCGTTTACAAACCCCGTTCATCTGTCCACTCTTTCCAGGGGCTGGGCTCTGCCGGCAAGGATGAAGCCACCGAAGCCCTGTCCTGGCTGAAAGAGGCCGGTGAACGCTTTGAGATGGCGGTAATGACCGAGATACGGGGCGAATCCCAGGCGGATTTGGTTGCCGAATATGTAGATATACTCCAGGTGGGTTCACGCAATATGTATGACCAGGACCTGCTGGCCACAGTGGCCAGAAAAGGCAAACCGGTGATGTACAAACGCCACTTCGGGGCCAGCATGGAAGAATTCCTTTCTTTTGCCGAATATATAGCCGCAGAGGGAAATAAGGATATAATATTATGCGAAAGAGGCATAGTGCCGGTGGGCAAAGGCAAAAACTTCACCCGCTACAACCTGGATTTGGCAGCCGTGCCGGTAGCCCTGAAGGAAACCTATTTGCCCATAATGGTTGACCCCAGCCATGCCACCGGGCGGCGTGACCTGATATACAGCATGAGCTGTGCCGCCATGGCCGCCGGGGCTAACGGACTGATGATTGAGGTACATACCAACCCGGCAGAGGCTCTGGTGGATGCTTCGCAGATGATTACTCCGCCGGAACTGAAAGAGCTTATAAATACCTGCCGCCAGATAAACAAACTGGTGAAAAAACACTAATATATATAAGGAAAGAACCTTGAAAAGTATAGGGCTTAATCTAAGCGGGCGTGAATACAAGATACTCATAGGAAGTGATTTGCTGGCTGAAACAGCAGACCTGCTGAAGCAGGCCATACCCTGTGACCGGGTAGTGGTCATAACCAATATAGATATAAACAGGCTTTACGGCAAAAAGCTGAAAAAGCACCTTGAATCAAAGGGCATAGGCAGCCTGTTTCTGGAACTGCCTGAGGGCGAAATACATAAGTCACTGGATATGGCTTCCCATATATATCCCCAGCTGATAAACCACTTTGCCGAAAGGAATACTCCCATACTGGCTTTGGGCGGCGGGGTCATAGGCGACCTGAGCGGGTTTGTGGCGGCCACCTACCAGCGGGGCGTTCCGCTGGTACACCTGCCTACCAGTTTGCTGTCACAGGTAGATTCCAGTATCGGCGGCAAAGTGGCAGTCAACCACGGCGGAATCAAAAATATTGTGGGCAGTTTTTATCAGCCGAGGCTGGTTATTTCAGATATAAGCTGCCTGAAAACCCTGCCCGAAAAAGAGTTTGCCTGCGGCATGGCGGAAATAATAAAGAGTGCGGCTATTGGCAGCAGTGAACTGTTCAAGCAGCTTGAGACAAACACCCCGGCTATCAAAGACCGCTCTCCGGAGATAATGGAAGATATAATAAGCCAGACTGCCGCCATCAAAGCCGGTATAGTCTGCCAGGACGAAACTGACCGCGGCATCAGAAACATACTGAATTTCGGTCACACTTTGGGGCATGCTTTGGAAAGCACTTCTTCTTTCAGCCAGAGCCACGGGGCAGCGGTAGCTATAGGTATGTGCTTTGCCTCAAGGCTTTCGGTAAAACTGGGTTTATGTGAAAATGAGACTGTACTGCGGCTGGAAAAACTGATAGCTGATTTCGGTCTGCCCACCCGCCCCCAAGATATAGACCCCGAAAAAATTATAGATGCCATGCACCATGATAAAAAGGTATCTGACGGACGTATCCGTTTCATCCTCCTGAAAAGGCCGGGAGAACCTTTGATAGCTGAAAACATTTTGAGGGCAGACGTCATTTCCATACTGGAGGAGATGAAATGAAAAACCCGCCCGTCTGCTGCGTAATCACCCGGCTGCCGGAGGCCGAAAGCCTGAAAAAAAGCGAAGGTGCGGCCTTTTATGAACTAAGGCTGGACCTGCTGGGTGAAAGCTGGCGGGAAGCTGCGGCTATGCTTGATAAACCATTTATGGCCACCTGCCGCAGGTCTGCCGAAGGGGGCAGTTTTAGCGGCAGCGAAGAAGAACGGATAGGGCTGCTTGAAAAAGCCGCCGCAGCCGGTGCATTTATGCTGGATATTGAGTACTCCACCCCCCATCTGGGTGAAGTACTTAAGCGGCTCAGAACGCAATCAAAGTGTCTGGTGTCCCACCATAATTTTGCTGACACTCCCTCCGCCGGTGATTTGAAGACACTGGTAAAGGATATGCTCAACTACCCGGCGGATATATATAAGGTAATTACCACTGCTACCTCAATAAATGATAATATAAAGCTGCTTAATCTGATAAAGGAGATACCGGATAAAAAGATTGTCGCTTTTGCTATGGGGAATCTGGGCATTCTGAGCCGCATACTCTGCCCGCTGGCCGGAAGCCCTTTTACCTACGCCAGCCTGAATGACAGCAATCAGTCAGCATCAGGTCAGATGACCCTGGCGCAGATGATTGAAATCTACCGGTCAGTGAACTATGAAAACCATACCTGATGCATTATTCGGGCTTATTGGTTTCCCGGTAAGTCACTCCGTCTCACCTGCCATGCAGAATGCAGCCTTTAAACACTGCAAGCTGGATTACCTGTATCTGACCATTGCGGCCAAACCTGAGGAACTGCAAAACGTAATTGCCAGCATGGGGCCTTTAAATATACGCGGCTTAAATGTGACCATACCCCATAAAATAGAAGTCATAAAGTATATTGACAGCCTTGACCCGGCCGCCGAAAAGATAGGTGCGGTAAATACCATTGTGAATGAAAACGGCCGGCTGAAGGGGTATAACACCGACTTCGGCGGGTTTGTGCGCTTGCTGGAGCATAACCGTATAGCCCCCGCCAAGCAGCGTTTTACCCTGCTGGGGGCAGGAGGCAGCGCCCATGCTATTGCCCTGGCTGTTTGCAATCTGGGCGGACACCTGACTGTACTTGCCCGCCAGGAGGAAAAAGCCAAAGATTTGGCTGGTAAAATGTGCCTGCGTCTCAGCGGCAAAACCCAGGGGCTGGAACTGAACGATACAAATCTGGAAGAAGCCTTAGCCGATACTGATGTTATCGTGAACTGCACGCCGGTGGGCATGGGAAATCTGGCAGGCCAGAGCCTTGTACCCCCCCGCCTCCTCCGCCCTGACCTGACCGTCATAGATGCTATTTATAATCCCTGCAAAACCCGCCTGCTGGAAGATGCCGAAAAGAGAGGCGCCAGAATAATAAACGGGCTGGAAATGCTGGTCTGGCAGGGGGCTATGTCATTTGAAATCTGGACAAACCAGAAAGCCCCTTTCCGGTTAATGATGAAAGAAGCAGAGCTGGCCTTAGATGAAAATAAAAAATAATATTGCCCTGATAGGCTTTATGGGTGCCGGCAAAAGCAGCGTATCCAAACTGCTTTCTGAAAGGCTGGGTAAAACGCTGGTCAGTACTGATGCCTGCATAGAAACACGCGAAGGCTTAAGCATAATCAGCATATTCAAAGAAAAAGGCGAAGACTATTTCCGCCAGATGGAAAGCCGGGTACTGGAAGACCTCTGCCGGCAATCAGGCCAGATTATAGACTGCGGCGGCGGTATAGTAATGCGCCCCCCTAATCTCAGCCTTATGCGTCTAAACTGTCTGGTAATCTATCTGGAAAGCCGGCCTGAAGATTTGGAGGCCAGGCTGAAAAACCATACCAACCGCCCTTTGTACAATGCCGAACGATTGGATAAAATGTTAAAATTGCTGGAAAGCCGGTTGCCTTTATACCGGGCGGCAGCTAATATTACTATTTCCACCCATAACAAATCATGCCATGAAGTCTGCGAAGAAATAGAAGACAAACTGAGGGAATATGAAAATACGTCTGGATAAAAGCCTGCCCGGCGGAGAAATTGCCGTGCCTTCTTCAAAAAGCTACACCATACGCGGCTTGATAGCGGCTGCCCAGGCAAACGGCCAAAGCCGCATTATAAGCCCGCTGGCTGCAGACGATACCCTGGCAAGCAGACAGGTTCTTTCGGGGCTGGGCATAGATATAAATACTGATGCAGAGGCTGAAAGCTGGCAGCTTACCGGCAATACCTTTAAAAAACCGGCCGGCAACCTCTTCTGCCGCGAATCTGCCGCCACCCTGCGCTTTATGTCAGCTGTATGTGCCAGACTGCCCTTTGAGTGCCGCCTGCTGGCGGGGCATTCCCTTATGAGACGCCCTATGCTGCCCCTTATTCAAGCCCTGCACCAGCTTGGCATAGAAATAGAAACCCGCGGCAATACCACTGTCATCAAGGGCGGTGAAATAACCCGTTCAAAGGTCAGCCTGCCCGGCAATATAAGCTCCCAATATGTTTCGGCCCTTATGCTTATGGCGCCTGCCTGTAAAAGCGGGCTTGAAATTCATCTGGCCACCCCGCCGGCTTCACTGCCCTATTTGAAAATGACCAAACAAACGCTGGAAAGCTTTGGTATAAAAGCCTATACATCTATAGACTGGCAGGAAATAAGTATTCCCCCTCAACCCTACCTGCCTGCCAGATACCGGGTAGAGGGAGACTGGTCTTCGGCCTCCAGCTTTCTGGCACTGGGGGCTATTGCAGCCCCGCTGTTTATATCCAACCTGGATACAGAAAGTTTTCAGGCTGACCGCATAATGATAAAATTCCTCAGTGAGATGGGAGCGGAAGTAGAAAGCGGACAAAACTGGGTAAAGGTAAGCCCCAAACCGCTCACCGCCATACAGGCAGACCTTACCCACTCTATAGACCTGCTGCCCGCTCTGGCCATAACCGCTGCCTGTGCCAAAGGACAAAGTATTTTAAGCGGAGTCCGTCAGGCACGTATTAAAGAATCTAACCGTATCCGGGCGGTAAGCCAGGGGCTAAGCGCCATGGGGATAAACGTTACCGAAGAAGATGACCGCCTGATTATAGAAGGCGGAATGCCCAGAGGCGCGGAGATTGACAGCTTGGGAGACCACCGCATTGCCATGGCTTTCGGCGCACTGGGTGCAGTTACCGGGGAAACCTGTATTTCAGAGGCTGAGTGTGTATCCAAGACTTATCCTGATTTCTGGCAGAAACTGGAAAGCCTCGGCGGAAAGGTAATAAAAGATGTCTAACAGTCTGGGAAAACTGTTTCAGATTACCAGTTTCGGTGAAAGCCACGGAGACTGCGTGGGAGTAGTTATTGACGGCGTGCCGGCAGGCCTGGCCATAAATGTAGATGAAATCCAGGTGGAAGTAGACAAACGTAAATCCAGAGCCAAAGCCCATGCCACCCCCCGCTGCGAAGATGACCGGATAGAAATTTTTTCCGGGATACTCAACAACTTCACCACCGGCGCACCTATCTGCTTGGTTATCTGGAATAAAAATATAGACTCAAGCGAATATGAACGCACCCGCAGCAAAATCAGGCCGGGGCATGCGGATTTTACCGGTTTTGTAAAATACGGCGGGTTCAATGATTTCCGGGGCGGAGGGCGTTTCTCCGGGCGGATTACCGCCGGACACGTTATGGCCGGGGCTATTGCCCGCAAACTTATTTCCACTATCGGTATTGAGGTGATTGGCTATACCGCCGAACTGGGCGGCATAGTGGCTAAACTGCCCAAAACCAAAGATATCCGCCAGAATATCAGCCAGAGTGATGTAAACTGCCCTGACCTTACAGCCACCAAGAAAATGCTGGCACTTATCCAGCAAGCCGCCGAAGAGGGTGACAGTCTGGGCGGGGTGGTAGAGTGCTTAGGGCTTAATCTGCCGGTTGGTCTGGGAGAGCCGGTGTTTGATACTCTGGAAGGCGAACTGGCCAAAGCCATGTTTGCCATTCCGGCGGTAAAAGGGGTGGAATTCGGGGCAGGTTTTGAAGCTTCACGCCTGCGCGGTTCAAAAAACAACGACCCTTTTAGTATTCAGGCTAACCACATACGCACCACCAGCAACAACTGCGGCGGTGTACTGGGCGGAATCTCAGACGGTATGCCGCTTCAGTTCAGGGTAGCCGTAAAACCCACCCCCTCCATATCTTTATCCCAGCCTACCGTAAATATTGATACCATGACCAATACCAGTCTGGAAATACGCGGCCGCCATGATACCTGCATTGTACCCAGGGCAGTTTCCGTAGTGGAAGCTATGACCTGTATAGTGCTGGCTGATCTGGCGCTGAGAGCCGGAATGATACCGAGGGTAATAAAACAATGAACCTTTCAGACCTGCGCAAACAGATAGATGAACTGGATGCCGAGCTGGTCAAGCTGATGGCAAAGAGGCTTGAGGTATCCGACCAGATAGGCAAAGTCAAAGAAGAAACTAACTCCCCTGTTCAGGACCTCTCACGTGAATCAGAGGTTTTAAACAGGGTTCAGTCACTGGCCCGGTCTCTGGGTCTTGACCCGCAGGATATTGAATCCCTGTACCAGGAAATACTGTTTATATCCAAGAAACAGCAGCGGTTCACCGTAGCCTTTCAGGGAGCGGCCGGTGCTTACAGTGAGGAAACTGCCCTGAAAATATTCGGCCCCAACACCCTCGCCCTGCCTTACGAACAGCTGGACGGGGCTTTTGAGGCAGTGGAAAAAGGAATGGCCCGCTTTGCGGTAGTGCCGGTGGAAAACTCACTTGAGGGCTCTATTTCCCGCACCTATGACCTGCTGTTTGATTCTAACCTTATGGTTGCCGCCGAACATGAGCTAAGGGTTTCCCACTGTCTGATAGCCAACCCCGAAACCACTCTGGAAGGGGTAAAAACCATTTATTCCCACCCCCAGGCACTGGGGCAATGCCAGTCATTTTTAAAACACCTGCGGGCAGAGCTGATACCGGCCTACGATACCGCCGGCAGTGTCAAAATGATTAAAGAAAAACACCTTTTAGACGGGGCGGCCATCGCCTCTGAAAGAGCGGCCGTAATTTATAATATGAAAGTGCTGGAACGGGAAATAGAGGATAATATAAACAACTACACCCGTTTCTTCGTCCTTGCCAAGCAGGATTCCGCACCCAGCGGCAATGATAAAACTTCGGTGGTCTTCGCCGTCAAACATGAGGCCGGGGCGCTGTATGACTTCATAAAGGAACTGGCCTCCAGAAAAATAAATATGACCAAGCTGGAATCCCGTCCCACCCGCCTTAAACCCTGGGAGTACAACTTTTACCTGGATATAGAAGGCCACCGCCAGGACGAAAACATTAAACAGGCGCTGGCAAAAGCCGAAGACCATGTTATATTTATGAAAGTGCTTGGGTCTTACCCCAAAATGAAAAAACGAATATGAAAATAGGCATACTGGGCGGCAGCGGCAAGATGGGACAGTGGTTCAGCCGCTTCCTTACGGAAAACGGACATCAGGTTTGGCTTTGGGGGCGAAACCCCTCCAAACTTGCACCCGTAGCCAGCCGCTTAGGCTCTCAGGTGATTACCCAGCCTGACCAGCTGACCGAAATGGACTGTCTGGTGATATCCGTACCTATTGACGCATTTGAAGACACCCTGAAGGAGATTGCCCCGTTTACCAAACCGGAGCAGATGGTTTTTGACCTGTGTTCGGTAAAAGAACGCCCGGTGGAGCTGATGCACCAGTATTTGCCCCACTGCCGCACACTGGGCACCCACCCGGTATTCGGGCCGGGGGCAAAATCACTTAAAGGCTATAACTTTATACTGACACCCACTACCGGGGCAGAAACTGAACTTGCCGAAAAGGTAAAAATCTGGCTGGAAAAACACGGCAGCACTGTCAGCTTAATTAGCCCGGAAGAACATGACCGGCTGATGTCAGTGGTGCTGGGGCTGGCTCATTTTATAGCTATAGTGTCAGCTGATACCCTGCTGGGGCAGAACCTGCCCGGTATAGCCGGTGCCGGCGGCACTACTTTCCGCCTGCTGGACACCCTGACCAAGAGCGTTTTAACCGAAGACCCGAATCTGTATGCCTCACTCCAGGTAAATATGCCAAAGCTGCCGGGGCTGGAAGCCGACTTTATAAAGAGAGCAACCGACTGGGCTGAGCTGGTAAAAAACGGAGACAAAACCGGGTTTGCCCACCGTATGCAAGCCATTAAGGATAAGCTTGCCCAAACAGAGCCCGGGTTTGAAAAAGCCTATCAGGATATGTATCACTTAAAACAGCCCTGATAAATGCACTCCGTACAGAATATGATTTGAACTTTCGGTATTTTATGGTATTCTATATACTTAGTATTTGATTTTGAACCTGCAGGAGCATTATGAAAGTTGGCCCTATAGAAATACTCTTGATAGGCGGCCTGATAGCTATTGTCTGGGCAGTCAGCAAATTCGGCAAGCTAGGCAAAAAGTCAGATACCACTGAAGATGACAAACCCAAGCCGGTGCGGACCGCTCCCAAAGCGCCCCCCCGCAGCCATGTATCATATCGCCTGCAGTACTTGGGTATTATTGTATTATTCATTGGCCTCCTTCTGGGTGCCATTACGTTCCTGCTGGTAAAACAGCTGGCCTACGGAATTGTCTGGGGTGCAGCCATTGCCTGTGTCGGCCTTTTGCTGCTGTTTTTCTCCAGGCGCAGGTAAACTTTCCTCTGTTTGACACCCGCACTTAGGGTTGTTACACTCATTTTGTCTTTACTTAAGGATTTTCTGTTATGTACAAAAAGATTGGCATTATATATCACCCCTTAAACCCGGCTGCCTGTGAGCTGGCTGTCAGGCTGGCCGCCAAGCTGGACTCACTGGGAATTGAAAACTGGTCAGACTCCGCCTGGCAGGCAGACAAGCTGGCCTCCAAAATACAAAACACCCAGCTTATTGTGACTACCGGCGGTGACGGCACTATTTTACGTACCGCCCATGCCATTTTGCCCCACGAGATACCCATTTTAAGTATAAACCTGGGCAAAGTGGGCTTTATGACCGAGCTTTCACCTGAAGATGCCATTTTGGGGCTGGAAAAGGTACTGGCCGGTAATGGCTGGATAGATGAACGCAACCTGCTTGAGGCAGAGTATCTGCCCCACAACTCCGCACCCGCCCGCCAGTTTTTTATTATGAATGACGCTGTAGTAGCCCGCGGGCAGATTGCCCGGGTTATCTGCGTTTCGGTAGATATAAACTCACATCCGTTCACTACCTATAAAGCTGACGGGGCTATTGTTTCCACCGCCACCGGCAGCACCGGCTATTCGTATGCCGCCGGAGGGCCTGTCCTCCAGCCAAACTCAGCTGATATTATTCTTACCCCTATTCTTCCCCACTTGGGGCGAGGCTATAGTCTGGTACTTCCGGCAGACAGTACTATAGATTTAAAGGTAAATACCTGGCACGAAGCCACCCTGAGTATAGACGGCTTTATCAATATGCCGGTATCAAGCGGAGATATCCTTCGTCTCAGGCGAAGTGCAAAGAAGATAAACTTCATAAGGCTGAGGCCGGATAATTATTTCTATAAAGAGCTTGATACCAAACTGAAAGGTAATAACGAAAGTGTATACGATAGATAAAGCCACCATAAAAGACGCCACCACTATTCACAAGCTGGTAAACAATTTTGCCGACCATGGCCAGATGCTGGCCCGCTCTCTGGCTGAAATATATGAAAATCTGCGGGATTTTTATGTAATCCGGGGTGATAACGGTGAGGTAATTGCCTGTGCCGCCCTGCATATCAGCTGGGCAGATTTGGCGGAGGTAAAATCTCTGGCTGTTTCCGAAGAACGCCACCGCCAGGGGCTGGGTGAAATGGTGGTCAAAGCCTGTCTGGAAGATGCCAAATCCCTGCAGATACCCACCGTATTTTGCCTGACCTATAAACCGGCTTTCTTTGCAAAATGCGGCTTCCACCAGGTGGAAAAGAATGCTTTGCCCCACAAAATATGGGGGGAATGCTACCGATGCCCCAAATTCCCCAACTGTGATGAAACTGCTATGATGCTATCCCTAACCGAAGCAAATATTGCCTAAACTCAGGAGACCTGTAACATGGTAGAAAAGATACTTTCAAGCCAGTATATATACTGCGGCAACCTGATTAAAGTCCGCAAAGCGGCGGTGGAACTGCCTTCGGGCAAAGTTGCCCCGCGTGAGCTGGTGGAACATAACCCCTGCGTGGTAGTAATAGCAGAAGATGCGGACGGCAAACTGCTGATGGTAAAACAATACCGTTTGGCCGCTTCCCAAGATATGCTGGAACTGGTGGCAGGCAGCATGGATGCCGGGGAAACACCGGAAGAAAGTGCCAGCCGCGAACTGCGGGAAGAAGCCGGCTATAAACCGCACAAACTCAAGCGGCTGGGCGGATTTTATTCATCACCGGGCTTTCTGACCGAGTATCTGCACGTTCTGGTGGCAAGTGACCTGGAATACGCCCCCCTCACTGCCGAAGATACCGAGGATATAGAGGTTTTCCGCTATACCCCGGCGGAAGTAAAAGCCATGATTGCGGGGGGGCAAATAACAGACTCCAAGACACTGGCCGGGCTGATGCTGTATTTCAGCCGGACTTCTGTCTAACCCAGCTGTCCGCCAAGCTGGCGGCCGCCTAAAAGGTGTAAATGAAGGTGATTAACTACCTGCCCGCCTTCACGCCCGCTGTTAATCACCAGCCGGTAACCGCTTTCGGCAATATCCATCTCACGGGCAAGCTTGCCGGCCAGTAAAATCATTTTACCCGCCAGTTCGGTATCAGCTTCGTCCAGCTCAGTCAGATTGGTAATATGCCTGCGGGGGATAATAAGTATATGCACCGGTGACTGGGGATTTATATCTTTGAAAGCCACCAAATCTTCATCTTTGTAAACTATCTGGGCAGGTATCTCCCCTTTGACAATCTGGCAAAATATACAACTCATATCAGGCCTCCTTAGCCGTGCGGTAAATGGACTGACCAAGAGTAAAAGCGTTGTTCCCCTGAGAGTCAATAGCCACTATAGCCGGAAAATCCTCCACCTTTAGCGCCAGTATAGCTTCCGCCCCAAGTTCAGGGTAAGCCACCATCCGGCTTTCTTTGATACGCTGTGAGAGAAGTGCCCCTGCCCCTCCTATAGATATGAAATAAACCGCCTTTTTGCCTACAATAGCCCGGCTGACCTCAGCCGAACGGTTGCCCTTGCCGATAATAGCCAGCAACCCGGCATCCAGCAGTTCCGGGGTATAGCGGTCCATCCGGCTACTGGTGGTAGGGCCAGCTGAACCTATAACCTCACCCGGTTTGGCAGGCGAAGGCCCCATGTAGTAAACAGTCTGGCCTTTAAGGTCAAAAGGAAGCGGTTTGCCCTGATTAAGAGCTTCCACCAGCCGCTTATGGGCGGCATCACGGGCGGCATATATAACACCGGATATCAGCACCCTGTCTCCGGCTTGCAGCTTTTCCAGTTCAGCAGGGTTAAACGGGGAATTCAGTTTTATACCGGATATCACAGCACCACCTCACCATGGCGGGCGCTATGGCACTGCAGGTTTACCGCCACCGGCAAACTGGCAATATGGGTGGGTGCGGCTTCTGCCATCACTCCCAGGGCAGTCACCCTACCGCCTAAGCCAAGCGGACCTATACCCAGGCCATTTACCCGTTTCAGCACCTCGGCTTCCAGAGCCGCCACCTCAGCCTCAGGGCTGGATACGCCCAGCGGCCGAAGCAAAGCCTTTTTAGCCATAAACATGGCCTTTTCGGCAGTTGCCCCTACCCCCAACCCGATAATAATAGGCGGACAGGGACTGCCGCCGGCATTTTCCACTGTTTCCAGCACCGCCTCTATCACCCCTTCATGCCCCACCCCGGGCTTAAGCATGAAAAGGCGGCTCATATTCTCCGCTCCGCTTCCCTTAGCCATAAAACTGAGCTTCAGACGGTCACCGGGAACTATTTCAGTATGAATAACCGCCGGAGTATTGTCTTGGGTATTTACACGTTCGGAAAACGGCTGGGAGACAATAGATTTCCTGAGGTAAGCCTGCTCGTACCCCTGCCTGACACCCAAATTTATAGCATCAACAAGATTGCCATTTATATGCACATCCTGCCCTGCTTCGGCAAAGACAATGGCCGTACCGGTATCCTGACAGAGGGGTATTTTTTTCTCCCCGGCAATACAGGCATTTTCAAGCAAACTCAGAAGTATATCCCGCCCGGCAGGAGACACTTCAGCTTCATATGCTTTATGTAAAGCTGTTAAAATGTCATCACCCAAGCTGGTACTGGTTTTTACAATAAGCTCCGAGAGAGCCGCACTTATTTGGGATGAATCTATCTCCCGCACTTATTTACCCTCTAAATACTCGCTGGCCTTTACAAACAGGTCTCCGGCCTGTTTCATTTTGTAAGCACCATCTTTACCCTCTTCGCGGTTCTGCTCGGTCAGGAGTTTCACGTAATGCCCGCAGGCCTGCTGATAAAGCTGCATGGCTTTTTTATATGAATCCCGTGCATTCTTGACACTTTCAGCTTCGGGTTCGGGCAGGGTATCAAATCTTTCAAGGGAGGGAAGCAAAGTTTCTTCCGCTTCCTTCAAAGCGGCAACTTTCTCTTCCAGATTGCCGTTTATGACCACATCTTCAAGCTTGTAAACCGTATCATCCAGCTCGGTTTTGAGCTTTAAAAAAGCATCCAGAAATTCTTTATCATTACTCACTGCATTGTCTCCTTTAAACTTATTAAAGCGAAAGGGCGGCTATCTGCCCTTTCACTACTTCGGCAGATGCTAAAAGGCGGGCGTTTTCCGTCCCATCCAGCGGCAAGGTGATAATTTCCTGTAGGCCGCCTTTGCCCAGCTTTACCGGCACGCCCAGCACAATATTTTTCAGGCCGTATTCGCCATCCAGCACCGCGGCACAGTTCATAACCTTTCCGCTGCCCGTAAAAATAGCCTCCGCCATGGCAGCTATGGAAGCAGACGGGGCATAAAAAGCGCTGCCGGTTTTAAGGAAAGCCACTATCTCGGCACCGCCGTTGACTGCCCGTTTGGCCAGTTCATCTGCTTTTTCAGCCGAAACCAGTTCGGACAGGGGTTTGCCGCTTACCAGGGTAAAACGGGGCATGACCACCATGCTGCCGCCGTGTTCGCCCATTACGCAGGGCGTAACAGCCGAAGGTTTTACCCCAAGCTCACGGGCTACAAAGGTAGCCAGACGCCCTCCGTCCAGCACGCCTGAAAGACCCACCACCCGTTTCCGGGGCAGGCCTGAAAGTTTCCAGGCCAGATAGGTCATGGTATCCACCGGGTTGGAGACGACCACCAAGGTGGCTTCGGGGGAGTATTTAAGGCAGTTTGAAACCACATCGGTCATAATCTTCTGGTTTATAGCCAGCAGTTCCTCACGGGTCATGCCCGGTTTGCGGGCAATACCGGCGGTTATCACCACTATTTCAGAGCCGGCTGTTTCGGCATAATCATTGCTGCCGGTAATGGTATGGCTGAAACCAAGTACATTGGCAGACTGGGAAATGTCCAGAGCCTTACCCTGGGGAATACCCTCCACCACGTCCAGCATGACCACATCTGCAAAGTCTTTTTCTATAAGGCGCTGGGCAAGTGTTGCCCCCACATTGCCGGCACCTATGACACTAATTTTGGGCATTTATTTTCTTCCTCACCTGTTATCAATTCAGGCAGCTAAGCCTGAGGGTACAATACCCATAAGACTAGCCGCACTTTTATTTCATTTTGGCTATTATGGCGTCTGCCACCTGCGAAGTGCCTACCGCCGCCGCCTGTTTGTCAGGTGAAAGCATATCATAGGTAACACTCTTGCCTTCGGCAATAACAGCCGCAATAGCATTTTCCAGCTTATCAGCGGCCTTTTCCTCTTTCAGGTAGCGAAGCATCAGCACCCCGGAAAGCATCATGGCCATGGGGTTTACCTTATTCATCCCCTTGTACTTGGGGGCAGAGCCATGGGTAGGCTCAAACAGGGCATACTCATCACCGATATTAGCACCCGGTGCAACCCCCAGGCCGCCCACCAACCCGGCACACAAATCAGACAGAATGTCCCCGTACAGATTTGGGCAGACCAGAATATCAAACTGGGAGGGGTTTTTGACCAGCTGCATAGTCATATTGTCTACAATACGGTCTTCAAACTCTATCTCCGGGTATTCCTCGGCCACTTTGCGGCCTATAGCCAGGAAAAGCCCGTCAGAATATTTCATGATATTAGCTTTGTGGACAGCCGTAACCCTTTTGCGTTTGTTGTCCCGGGCATATTTAAAAGCCCAGCGGAATATGCGTTCGGTGCCGAACACGCTGATAGGCTTTATGCTGATACCCGAATCCGCCCGTATTTCAACCTTTTTATTCTCTTTGATAAACTCTATAAGCCTTAGGGCTTCGGGGCTGCCCTTTTCAAACTCAATACCGGCATACAGGTCTTCCATGTTTTCCCGCACGATAACAATATCCACATTGTCATAGCGGGAGGGAACACCGGGATAGGTCTTGCAGGGGCGCAGGCAGGTATAAAGATTAAGAGCCTTGCGCATACCCACATTTACACTTCTAAACCCTGAGCCGACCGGGGTAGTCACCGGCCCTTTGATGGCAACCTTGTTTTTACGAATGGATTCAAGCACCATATCCGGTAGAGGCGTGCCATATTCGGCTACCACATCCGCACCGGCATTTACTATCTCCCAGTTAAACTTTACACCGGTAGCTTCCAGTACCCGGCGGGTTGCCTCAGATATTTCAGGGCCAATCCCGTCACCGGGTATAAGGGTTACGTTATGAGACATCAGAATAAAACTCCTTAAACTTCGTTAAGCTTGAAATCACCGTATTTCTTTATATAGGGCATGACACCTCCCTCATCAAGTATCTTCAGCATGGCGGGGGGTATCTTGCCAAATGTCAGCTCTGCCCCGTTAGTACGGTCATATATTTTGCCGCCCGTAAGGTCTACTTCCAGTTCATCCCCTTCGGCAATTTTATCGGTATCACATATAAGTACGGGCAGACCCAGATTTATGGCGTTGCGGAAGAAAATGCGGGCTACCGACTTTGCCAGTACCGCACTCACCCCGGACATTTTAATAATCAGCGGGGCGTGTTCACGCGAAGAACCCAAGCCGAAGTTGTTGCCGGCTACCACAAAATCACCCGGTTTTACCCTTTGGGCAAAAGTGGGGTCTGCATCTTCCAGCACGTGCTTGGCCAGTTCCGGCAGATTGCTCCGCAGGTGCACCAGACGGCCGGGTGCAATATGGTCAGTGGATATGCTATCACCAAACTTAAAAGCTTTGCCCTTAAGCATTACATTACCTCTCTGGGGTCTGAAATTTCACCCTTGATGGCTGATGCCGCAGCCGTTGCCGCACTTGCCAGATAAATAAACCCTTCGGGGTTGCCCATCCGGCCTTTGAAATTGCGGTTGGCAGTGGAAAGACAGACTTCGCCGTCTCCCAAAACACCCTGATGGACACCCAGACAGGCACCGCAGCCGGGCGGCATAACATTCGCCCCGGCCTGCACCAGTATTTCTATATATCCCAGGCGGATAGCTTCCAGATATACTTTCTGAGAAGCAGGCGTGACTATCAGGCGGGTTTGGGGATGGTGTCTGCGGTTCTTAAATATAGCCGCTGCCACCGCCAAATCATCCAGACGCCCCCCGGTACAGGTACCGATAAACACCTGGTCTAATTTAGTACCTTTCAGCTCGCGGGCAGTAGCGGTATTGTCTACAGTGTGGGGTTTGGCAACCATAGGTTCAAGGGCGGTTGCGTCTATTTCTATCACCCGTTCATACACTGCATCTTCATCAGCCGCCAAAGGCTGGTAGTCAGCCTCACGCCCTACCGAACGCAGGTATTCAAGTGTCTGGCGGTCAGATGGGAAAAGCCCTACTTTAGCCCCGGCCTCAACCGCCATATTGGCGATAGTCAGCCTTTCAGCTATCGTCATATTATTCACCACATTACCGGAGAACTCCAGAGCTTTATAGGTAGCCCCGTCCGCCCCGATAAGCCCGATAAGATACAAAATAAGGTCTTTGGCATAAATCCCGTGCTTAAAACGCCCGCTGACTACTACTTTAATAGTCTCCGGCACCCGGAACCAGGTCTTGCCCAGGGCAAAGGCCACCGCAATATCAGATGACCCCATGCCGGTGGAAAAAGCGCCCAGACCGCCGGCGGTAACCGTATGGGAATCCGCCCCGACAATCACATCACCCGGTCTGGCCAGCTTTTCGGCTACCAGCTGGTGACAGACACCCTCGCCTACATCAAAAATGAGCGCCCCGGTATCCCGGGCAAACTTGCGAAGCAGGATATGGTCTGTTGAAAGCTGTCTTTGGGGGCTGGGTGCGGCATGGTCCAGAAAAAGGGCTGTCCGTGACGGATTAGCCAGTTTGGTAAAGCCGTTGTCCCAAAATTCCCTGACAGTCAGAGGACCGGTGGTATCCTGAACAAAGGCCAGGTCCACCTTGGAGACTACTATGTCTCCGGCGCTGGCATCACTGCCAGACTTCAGGCTGAGTATTTTTTCTGCTAGTGTTTTCCCCATGTTTTGTTTATGCAACCTTCCTTTACAAAGGTATATTCCCGTGTTTCTTAGGAGGATTTGCCAGCACCTTGTTTTCCAGAGAGCGCAGGGCTTTTATTATTTTGCTTCTGGTATCCGCCGGGTCAATTACGTCGTCTATATAGCCCAGCTGAGCCGCCTGATAGGGGTTGGCAAAGTGTTCCCGGTATTCGTCAAGCAGTTTCTGGCGGGTTTCTTCGGGATTAGCTGCCTCAGCTATAGCTTTGCGGGATATGATATTTACCGCCCCTTCCGCCCCCATGACCGCCACTTCACTGGCCGGCCAGGCATAGTTTATATCCCCCCTGAGGTGCTTGCTGCTCATAACAATATACGCACCCCCGTAAGCCTTGCGGGTGATAACCGTTATCTTGGGCACAGTTGCTTCCGCATAAGCATAAATCAGCTTGGCACCGTGCTTGATAATACCGCTGTGCTCCTGGTCTGTACCCGGCATAAAACCCGGCACGTCTACAAAACTTACCAGCGGTATCTCAAATGCATCACAAAAGCGGATAAACCGGGCTGCTTTGAGTGATGCATTTATATCTATAACCCCGGCCATATGCGAAGGCTGCTGGGCGACAATACCCGCAGGCTGCCCGCCCATCCTCACAAAGCCGACTATTATATTCTGGGCAAAATGCTTGTGAACCTCAAAAAACTCCTTCTCGTCCGCTACTTCGGTAATCACTTTTTTCATATCGTAAGCCCGTTTGGGATTATCCGGTATAATATCCCTGAGGTCACGGGTTTTGCGTTCTTCATTATCCTTGTTTTTGCCGCGGGGAGGTTTGTGGCGGTTGCTCTGGGGCAGGAAACCCATCAGCTCCCTTATTTGCTCAAAACACTCCTTTTCATTTTCGCACAGGAAATGGGCTACCCCGCTTTTCTTAGCGTGGATTTCCGCTCCCCCCAGCGCCTCATGGCTGATATCTTCACCGGTGACCGCTTTGATAACATCCGGCCCGGTAATATACATCTGGCTTATGCCCTTAACCGCAAAGATAAAGTCTGTCAGAGCCGGGGCATAAACCGCCCCCCCGGCACTTGGGCCTACCACTACCGATATCTGGGGAATAACCCCGCTGGCAATGGTATTCCTAAGGAGTATATCCCCCACCCCGCTCAGACTGGCAACCCCCTCCTGTATACGGGCACCGCCTGAGTCATTTATGGCAATAAGGGGCGCACCCGCCCTGATAGCCATATCTATAACCTGGGCTACTTTCTGGCCTACCACTTCGGAGATAGAGCCGCCTAGGACAGTAAAATCCTGTGAGTAGGCAAAAACCAGCCGTCCGTTCACCAGACCGCTGCCGGTTACCACCGCATCCCCCGCATTCCGCTGTTTTTCCAGCCCGAAATCACGGCAGCGGTGGGCAGCAAAAGCCCCCAGTTCGTTAAATGTTCCTTTGTCAAAGAGCAAATCTATACGTTCACGGGCAGTTAACTTGCCCCGTTTATGCTGAGCATCTATCTTGGCTTCCCCGCCACCCATTTCCGCCTGTTTTTTAAGACGGTTCAGGTTATCCAGTTGTTCCTGTACAGCCACGCACTTCCTCCACCCAAAACTCCCGTAATGATAACACAGCCCACTACCAAGGGCAACTTAACTCACGTTTGCATTGTACGTAGATACAGGTGCAAACTGCCCTTAAGTACATCTCTATATATCATAAGTATTAGTACTTATTTTTATCAAATCCATTGCTAATCAAGATTTATCTGGGATATAATTTTTTTCAGTAAGGGTAATTTGTGCCGGCCAAGTAAATCTTGCGGAGGTGCATTATGGACAAACCCGTAAACCAGGCATACACCCCCGTACTCTCCCTGTACGAAGCAAAAAAGGAAAACCTTATCCCCATTCTGCTGGCTTTCCAGCGCAAGTTTTCGTATCTTTCCCGTGACATGATGCAATCGGTATCTGTTTACGTAGGCGTACCCGAAAGCTCTGTTTACAATATAGCCACTTTTTACAGCCAGTTCCGGCTGGAACCGCCGGGAATTCACAAGGTGCATGTTTGCCGGGGAACAGCCTGCCACGTAATGGGGGCGGAAAGACTGCTTAGGAATATTGAAAAACGGCTGGGCATCAAAGCCGGCGAGACCACCCCTGATAATGAAATCAGCCTGGATACTATAAACTGTGCCGGTATCTGCGGTCTGGCACCTACCCTGGAGGTAGACGGCAAACTTTATACCCGCCTTGACGGCAGCAGCTTAAACCGCATACTGGGCAAAAAGAAAAAATAGACCTCGCCAAGTGCGCTGACAGCCGTTATAATAAAGCCGTTATGCTTTATACAGGTACGGATATTATTGAAATCCGCCGCATCAAAGCGGCCCAAGCCCGCTGGGGCAAGCGCTTTTTAAACCGCATATTCACCCCGGCCGAACTGTCTTTATGTAAAGACCGTCTGCCTTCACTGGCAGCCCGTTTTGCGGCTAAAGAAGCGGTCATAAAAGCCCTCAGCCTGCCTAAAAACCAAAGCTACTCAGAGATAGAAACCCTGAACCTGCCTGACGGACAGCCGTCAGTAAATCTGTACGGGCAGGCACTGGCAAAAGCCATCACACTTGGTATCAAACAGATATCTGTCAGTCTATCCCACTGCCGCGAATACGCCATTGCAATGGTAGTTGCCCAGGACTGAAAAACCCCCACCTTCCGCCTGACAAATTTTGCTTTTTACATTTTCCCCAAACACTTTATCCCAAATTGTAAAAAGTGCTAGAATGGTAGCAGCTAGACAACAGGAGAGATAATATATGTCCGGACATTCCAAGTGGGCTACCATCAAACACGCCAAGGGTGCGGCTGACGCCAAACGGGGACAGCTGTTTACCAAGCTTTCACGTGAAATCATCTTCGCTGCCAAACAGGGCGGCCCCAGCCCCGAAGGAAATGCCCGCCTCCGCCTGGCTATACAAAAAGCCAAAGACAACCGCATGCCTTCAGACAATATTGAACGGGCTATCAAAAAAGGCTCAGGTGAACTGGAGGGGGCGACAGTTATTGAAATAATTCTGGAAGGTTACGGGCCGGGAGGCGTTGCCGTACTGGTAAACGGTATGAGTGACAACCGCAACCGCACCGTTTCAGATGTCCGCCATATGTTCTCCAAAAGCGGCGGCAGTTTAGCCGAATCCGGGGCAGTATCCTGGATATTTGAAACTAAAGGGGTTATAGGGGTGGAAACGGTGGGGCTTGATACCGATGAACTTTCCTTAAAAGCCATAGATATGGGAGCAGAAGACGTAAATATAGAAGAAGACTATATGGAAATCTATACTGCCATGCCGGATATGGAAAAAGTCCGCCAGCAGCTGGAAGCCCAAGGCGTAACTGTAGATTCAGCCGAAATAAATATGATACCCAAAAATACTGTCAAGCTGGACGAAGAAACCTCTCTGCAGGTTTTAAAGCTGCTGGACAAGCTTGAGGAACTGGATGATGTCCAGACCGTTTCTTCCAATGCAGATTTTGACCCCGAAGTAGTGGAGAAATACCACTCTCAGGCTTAGTTTATGAGAATATTGGGAATAGACCCCGGCACAATGGTAGTGGGATACGGCGTTATTGAAGCCGCAGATGATGAGCTGTCACTGATAGGTTTTTCCAGCCTTACCCCCCCTGCCAGCGCACCCATACCCCAGCGTCTGGCTTACATATATAAAGGACTGGTAGAAGTGATTGAGCTATACCAGCCGGACGAAGTAGCGGTGGAAAGCCCGTTTGCAGATAAAAATATCAAGAGCGCCCTGGCCATTGGCAAAGCTCAGGCCGTAGCCCTGCTTGCGGCTGCCAACCACAGCCTGTCAGTTACCGAATACAGCCCCGCTTGCATAAAAAGCCGGGTAAGCGGCTCAGGCACTGCCTCCAAAGAACAGATACAGGAAATGGTGCGCCTGCTGTTAAATCTGGCTGAAATACCCCAGCCCAATGACGCCGCTGATGCCCTGGCAGTAGCTATCTGCCACCACAGCCACAGGGCTTTTGCAAATATAACATCACAGGGAGACTGAAATGATTTCAAGTCTGAGCGGTATTCTGGAAGCCAGCGGCAAAGACTGGGCGGTAATAAATGTATCCGGAGTGGGTTTCCGCACCTATATGCCGGCTTCCTCGCCTGCCCTTATCGGCGAACTGGGGCAGAGAGTACGGGTATTTACCCACCTCCATGTCCGCGAAGACGCCCTGAACTTGTTTGGTTTCGGCACAGCCGAAGAGCTCTCCCTGTTTGAAACCCTTATAGACGTAAGCGGCATAGGCCCCAAGCTGGGTTTAGCCATGCTTTCCGCCATGAATGCCGAAGCTCTGGCCTCCGCCATTATAAGCGGTAATACAGAGCTTCTTTCCACTATACCGGGTGTGGGCAAAAAAACCGCCAGCCGTATTGTGCTGGAACTTAAAGACAAGATAACTAAAAGCTGGGAGGCAGGTGTACTCATCCAGGTTACCGAAGCCAATTCCGACATATTAGCCACCCTGACCGCCCTGGGATACTCTGCAGGCGAAGCCGCCAAAGCTATTGCCAGTCTGGAAGATATCACCGGCATGCCTCTGGAAGAACGGATAAAACTGGCGCTTAACTATTTCAACAATAAGTGACCTCCCCGGATTGCCCCTATCCCCCCAAACGTTTATAATTTTAATATGCCTGATTTCAAAATAGTCTCGGATTTTGCACTTACCGGTGACCAGCCCCAGGCGGTGGAAAAACTCTCTGAGGGGCTGGCACATGGCCTTACAGACCAGACCCTGCTGGGGGTTACCGGCTCCGGTAAAACATTTACCATGGCAAATGTAATTGCCAGAGTAAACCGCCCCACCCTGATAATCAGCCACAATAAAACTCTGGCTGCCCAGCTTTACTCCGAAATGAAAGAATTCCTGCCCGAAAATTCGGTGGAATACTTTGTAAGTTATTATGATTATTACCAGCCTGAAGCTTATGTCCCCCAAAAGGACATGTATATTGAAAAAGACGCTGACATAAACGAGGAAATTGATAAACTCCGCCATGCGGCCACCCGCGCCCTGTTTGAACGGCGGGATGTGGTTATAGTAGCCTCGGTTTCCTGCATTTACGGTTTGGGTGAACCCGAAGAATACCGCAGTTTTGTACTCCCTTTGAAAAAGGGCCAGTCCCTGAGGCGTGACCTTATACTGCGGCGGCTGGTGGATATGCAGTATGAGCGGAATGACATAGATTTCTCCCGCGGCAAGTTCCGCCTGCGGGGAGACACCCTTGAAATCCAGCCTGCCTACGAAGAACTGGCTCTCAGAGTGGAGTTTTTCGGTGATGAGATAGAACGGATAGTCAGCCTTGACCCGGTAAGCGGCGAACTGCTGGCTGACATAGATGAGATAAATATCTACCCCGCCAAGCATTTTGTAACCTCAGCCGAAAAAATGGCCGAAGCTATAAAGGGCATTCAGGCCGAGCTTGAAGACCGCCTGAAGGAACTGGAAGCCGAGGGCAAAATGCTGGAGGCCGCCCGCCTGAAGCAGCGCACCAATTATGACCTTGAAATGATGCAGCAGGCGGGGTATTGCTCCGGGGTGGAAAACTATTCCCGCCACCTGGCAGGACGGAAAGCAGGCAGCGCCCCCTGGACACTGCTGGATTACTTTCCGGAAGATTTCCTGCTGATAGTAGATGAATCCCATATGAGCCTGCCCCAAATACGGGGTATGTATGCCGGAGATGCCGCCCGCAAGAAAACCCTGGTGGACTACGGCTTCCGCCTGCCCTCAGCCATGGATAACCGCCCCTTAAGCTTTGATGAATTTAAAGCCAGAGTCAAACAGGCTATTTACGTATCAGCCACACCCGGCCCATATGAAAAAGAACACTCCCAGCAGGTAGTTGAGCAACTGGTACGCCCCACCGGGCTGCTTGAACCGGTTATAACCGTAAAACCCACCGGCGGCCAGATAGATGACCTGCTGGAAGAAGTAAAGAAACGGGTAGATAAAAAAGAACGGGTGCTTATCACTACCCTTACCAAAAAGATGTCTGAAAAACTGGCAGATTATCTGGTGGAAATGGGAATAAAAACCCATTATCTGCATTCGGAAGTAGACACGCTGGAACGGGTGGAAATCCTGCGTGATTTGCGGCTGGGGGTTTATGACGTTATAGTAGGTATAAACCTGCTCCGCGAAGGGCTTGACCTGCCTGAAGTCAGCCTGGTGGCCATACTGGATGCCGACAAAGAGGGTTATCTGCGGAGCGAACAGGCCCTTATCCAAACTATGGGGCGGGCTGCCCGCCATGTGGACGGGCAGGTTATCATGTATGCAGATAAAATCACCGGGTCTATGCAGCGGGCTATGGACGAAATCAGCCGCCGCCGCAAAATACAGGAAGACTATAACCGCCTGCACAATATTACCCCGCAGGGTATCCGCAAGGCTATCAAGGATATAAATGAACGTATCCGCTCAGTCACCGCCGAAGTCAGCGGCCCTGAATTCAGGCCTGCCCCCACTCTCAGGGAAGACATTGTCCGTTTGATAAAAGAACTGGAAAGCCAGATGAAAAAAGCGGCCAAAAATCTGGAATTTGAACGGGCTGCCCTTATCCGTGACCGGGTGGTAGAACTGCGGGCGGCACTTGAAACAGACCCCGTAAATAAAAATGAAAGAACCAAGTAAAAACCCCTTAACCCGTCAGGAACGGCGCGAAGAAAAGCTGGAAAGCCGCCGCCGCAAGATGACCCAGCACGGCAAAGGTCTGGCCAGAGTTTACAAAGACGCTGTTGAAAAAAAGACCAAATAAAAGCCCTGATTTAAGTCAGGGCTTTTTTAATACAGAGTAAGCTGTTTATTTAATACTCATCTTTAGGCACTTCGGCTTTGCCGTCATCACCCTCAATAGCTTCCCGCAGTTCATCTGCCAAACGGGCGGCTCTGGGGTAACCGATATGCATCTTCCTCTGTAAAAACGAGGCTGAAATAATATTGTTATGCTCTGATATAAGTGCCATAGCCTCATCAAACAAAGGGTCTTTGCTTTTACTTTTTGGGGCGGGCGGCGGCGCGGTAATCTCCTCAACCTTCAAAGCCTCAGACGGAGAAATATCTTTCTGGTTGGTCCAGAAATATATCAGGCGTTCACTCTCGGCATCCGAAACATAACAGCCCTGCAGGCGTTTGGGTTTGGCTGCCTCGGTGGGCATATAAAGCATATCGCCCCGCCCCAGCAGTTTTTCCGCCCCCACCATATCCAGAATAGTCCGCGAGTCCACCTGAGAGGTAACCGCAAAACTGATACGGGTGGGGAAGTTAGCCTTAATAAGCCCGGTGATAACATCTACTGACGGGCGCTGGGTGGCCACCACCAGGTGAATACCCACTGCTCTGGCCATTTGGGCCAAACGGCAGAGGATATGCTCAACCTCATCAAAACCGGCCATCATCAGGTCAGCCAGCTCATCTATTATCAGCACAATAAACGCCATCCGGTCAGAACCCATGCGGGTCTTGTTGTAACCCTCTATATTACGCGAACCGGCGGCGGCCAGTGTCTGGTAGCGGCGGTCCATTTCGGCCGCCAGCCAGCGCAGGGCGGAAAGGGCTTTTTCCACGTCTACAATCACCGGGGTAGCCAGATGCGGCAAGCCGTTAAAGGGGGTCAGCTCTACCCGTTTGGGGTCTATCATAATAAACTTCACGCTGGAAGGCGTATTGTTAAGCAGCATACAGCAGATAATAGAGTTTAAACAGACTGTCTTACCCGAACCGGTAGCACCGGCAATAAGCAGATGGGGCATCTTGGTAAGGTCTCCCGAAACAGCCTCACCGCCTGCACCTTTGCCCAAAGCCAGAGCCAGGGGTGAACGGGCCAGTATCTTCTGAAAAGTATTGGTCTCCATGACGCTCCGCATAGATACCACCCCGAATGAAGTGTTGGGCACTTCTATACCCACTATGGATTTACCCGGCACCGGGGCTTCTATGCGTAAACTGGGGGCGGCCAAAGCCAGAGCCAGGTCATTTGCCAGAGAGGCAATCCTGTCAACCTTGACCCTTGTCTTGGAAACCTCCACCTGGCGAGAAACAGTCTCCCCGTCTTTGTCACGCTCTTTAACTTCTTTAAACTTGCGGTCCCAGCCCGGTTCAACCCCGAATTGGGTAACGGTAGGACCGGCATTTATCTGGATAACCTTGCCCTCCACCCCGTAGCTGGCCAGGGCTTCTTCAATAGCCCTTGCCCGCTGCAGATTATCCGCTTCCGAAAAACCTATTTCGGTAGTTTTATCCAGCATTTCTATAGGCGGCAGTTTCCAGCCATCCACCTCGGCTATCCCCTCAGCCTCACCATATTTCTTCCAGACTTCGGAAGCTATCTGTTTGCGGTCTGCATCAGTGCGCTCATCAACCGATTTAGGTTCTTTAGCGGCAGTCTCCGGCGGCATATTGGGAAGCTCGGTCTGGGGAGTACTTTTAGCCGCCAGCGGGTTTTTTACTTCTACTACCCGTGATTCAGCTTTGCCGAAAGACGGCAGCTTTATAGAGGGTAGTTCTATCTTCGGGGCAGCTTTTTCAGGCAGAGGCCTGCGGGCCTCTTCACCCATATCAATACGGTCTTCATCACCGCCGAATACAGGGCGGCTGACTACCGTACGGTCAAGGCGGGCCACTTCGGGCATATTAGAGCGGCGGGAGGGGCTGAAAATACCCCTGAAAAGCCCGCTGAGGCTTCGCCAGACTGCACCCGGAGCTATAAGGATAACCCCCAGTACAATCAGGGCCAGCACCCGCATAAACCCGTTTATATCAGCGTTACCGCCAAGTATGCTTAGACCTATATCACCGCCGGCATCCATCATGCCCAGCATACCCCAGGCCGCCAGAATCAGCACCACCCCGCCCAGCCATTTGTTCCAGAGATTTAAGCGGTAGCGGTGAGCCCATTCGGACATCTGGTCAAACCTGAGAGCCACAATAGCTATGATAATACCCAAAAGAATAAGCAGCAGCCCCCAGCCGAACAATCCGGCCGTACCGCTGCCGAAATTGGCAAAAAAGTCCATTACGCCTTCCCACTGCCAGACCACAAAGGCCATAGCCGAGGCTATCAGCATAACCCAAAGCCAGGAAGCCCCGCCTCTGACCGGGGTATTTGAAAAAGCCTTCTTAGCAGCTGTTTTTTTAGCCTTGCTGCGTACCGGAGCGGTTTTCTTAGACGGACGGGCAGTTACCTTAGCCGCAGATTTAGCTCTGGGGCGGGCATTCCGCAGGGTGTCTCTGGGGTCTTCTTTTTTAGGCATATTAACCTCGTCTGCAAACCTACACTTTTACCATAACCGGGATAACCATGGGACGCCGTTTAGTCTGCTCGTAGTAAAACTTGTTCAGCGTTTCTTTGACGTCATTATACATAGCCCCTTCGGGAATATCCTTACCGTCATGGTCAAGCAGCTTGATTATAAGATCACGGCTGGCATCAAGCATGGCTTTAGATTCATCAGGATCAACAAAACCTCTGGAAACAATATCCGGCCTGCCTACCAGCATACCGGTTTGCTTGTTGATAGCTACAATCGCCACCACAATACCGTCCTGCGAAAGCATACGGCGGTTGCGGAGTACCACCCCGCCCACATCACCCACGCTCAGGCCGTCTACATAAACATTGCCGGAAGGAACTTTGCCGGTAATACGGCCGGACTTGGTATTGAGTTCCAGTATATCCCCGTCTTCCATGATAAAAGTATTCTCCGGGGCAACGCCCATAGTCCGGGCCAGCTCCGCATGCATGGTCAGGTGGCGGTATTCGCCATGTACGGGTACAAAATACTTGGGCTTAACCAGATTAAGCACCAGCTTCAGTTCTTCCTGGCTGGCATGCCCGTGCACATGCACCTTGGCTATGCGGTCATAAAATACCTTAGCCCCCTGGCGGAACAAACTGTCTATAGTACGGCTCACCAGTGACTCGTTGCCGGGTATGGGCGAAGCCGAAATAATTACGGTGTCACCTTTCATTATATGGACATGGCGGAAATCACGGTTGGCTATCCGCACCAGAGCGGAAGTAGGCTCACCCTGAGAACCGGTGGTCATCAAAACCACTTTTTCCGGAGGCACACGCTGAAGCTGGTCTATATTGCAGACCAGACCTTCGGGCACTTTAAGGTAACCCAAATCAGCCGCCATTTTATGAATCTCAGTCATGCTGCGGCCGGCAAAAAAGAGCTTCCGCCCGTATTTGGCGGCGGCATCAATCACCTGCTGCTGGCGGGAAATAAGCGAAGCAAAAGTGGTTACCAGTACCCGCCCCGTAGCCGCCCCGATAATGCGGTCAATATTTTCACCCACCACAGTTTCCGAAGGGGTATAACCCGGCAGCTCCACATGGGTGGAATCTGACATCAAAAGCAGTACTCCACGCGAGCCCAGCATAGCCAGACGTGACAGATTGGTGGGCTTGCCGTCTACCGGCGTATAGTCCAGTTTGAAATCCCCGCTGTGGACTACCGCCCCGATAGGCGTCTGAATAACCAGCCCCACCGAATCCGGCAGGCTGTGGCAGACCGGGTAAAAGTCCACTTTGAGTTTACCCAGCTTGAAAGTGCCGTCAGACGGGATAACATTTATCTTAGTCTGGTGCAGCAGCTTGGCTTCTTTCAGTTTTACCGAAATAAGCCCCTGTGTTAGTTTGGTGCAATAAATAGGCACATTTATCTGGGGAAGTATATAAGGTAACGCCCCTATATGGTCTTCATGCCCGTGGGTGATTACAATACCCCGTACTTTCTCGCGGTTTTCCAGCACGTATGAAATGTCAGGTATAACCAAATCTATACCCAGCATTTCTTCTTCGGGGAACATCAGCCCGCAGTCTATGAGGATAATATCCTCCCCATATTCTACAGACATCATATTCTTGCCTATCTCACCCAGGCCACCCAGAGGTACAATCTTAAGTTTAGGTTTTGCCATAGTTCGTCAGAACAGGCCTAGCTGGCGGGCAGGAGGTTCTTTGGGGACTAAAGGCGCTTCAGCGCGGTTCAGTTCTTCAAGCAACCCCGGTATCCGGAGCATATCCTGCTCAATCTCCTTACGTAAGCCTCCCTGGTGCAGGGCTGCGGCCGGGTGGTACATAGGATAATAAATTACCCCGTCCCGTCTCATCGGCTTACCATGAATTCTGCTGATGGTGCTGCCGGTGAAATACCTGGCCATAGAATACCTGCCCAGAGTGACTATGATTTTTGGTTTTATTATTTCTATCTGGCGGTCCAGAAAATTGCGACAGGCAGAAATCTCGTCCGGCAGGGGGTCACGATTGCCCGGCGGACGGTCTTTGACTACATTAGTAATATATACATCTTCCCGCCTGAGCCCTATGGAGTGAATAAGCTCAGTCAGGAATTTGCCGGCTGCCCCTACAAAAGGACGCCCCTGCTGGTCTTCGTTAAAACCCGGGGCTTCGCCAATAAACATAATTTTGGCATCGGCATTTCCTTCGCCGGGGACAGCATGAGTGCGGGTGGTATGAAGGTTAAACGTACACACTGGGCTATTTCCGAATATATACCCTTGAGTAATTCTTCTTTATCGTGCATTATATTATTTATCTGACATCTAGCTGCCTAATAGAGCTATGATAACACTGTCAATATGTCAAGTCAATTTGATATAATATTCCTTGCGTTGTAGACTTAGCCTGATTGTTTTTTTACACCTGAAAGGAGAGCCATGAGCTTTTTAAAGACCTCGGACCCGGCAGTTTATAATGCCATAATGCAGGAAACCACCCGCTTAAAAGAAACAATTGACCTCATTGCTTCGGAAAACTATACCAGCAAAGCTGTTTTAGAAGCTCAGGGTTCCGTTTTCACCAATAAATACGCCGAAGGTTACCCCGGTAAAAGATACTACGCCGGATGTGAATATGCAGATGCCATAGAAGAGCTGGCTATAGACAGGGCCAAGACCCTGTTCCATGCCGAACACGCCAACGTCCAGCCCCATTCCGGGGCTCAGGCTAACATGGCTGCCTATTTCGCCATGGTAAAACCCGGTGATACCATAATGGGTCTTACCCTTTCCCATGGGGGACACCTGACCCATGGTTCAAAGGCCAATTTCACCGGTAAACTTTATCACGTAATTGAATACGGGCTGAATGCCGAAACCGAACGGATTGATTATGACAATCTGGAGAAACTGGCTTTGGAGCATCGCCCCCGCCTGATTGTTACCGGCGCTTCGGCCTATCCCCGGATACTGGATTTTGAACGTTTCAGAGCTATCTGTGACAAGGTAGACGCCAAGCTGATGGTGGATATTGCCCATATTGCCGGTCTGGTAGCCGCCGGGCTTCATCCTTCACCCGTACCTTACGCTGACGTGGTTACCTCTACCAGCCACAAAACCCTGCGCGGCCCGCGGGGCGGCTTTATCCTCTGCAAAGAGCAATACGCCAAAGCTATTGACCAGGCAGTATTCCCGGTAATACAGGGCGGACCCCTCATGCAGGTAGTTGCCGCCAAAGCAGTGGCTTTTCAGGAAGCTATGCAGCCCGGTTTTGTTACTTACCAGAAGAAAATCCTTGAAAATACCCAGGTAATGGCTGAGGAACTCCGCAAACTGGGGCTTCGCCTGGTTTCAGGCGGCACTGACAACCATTTGGTGCTGGTGGACCTTAGTCCCATCGGGGTAAACGGTTATGATGCCCAGCTGGCACTGCGCAGAGCCGGTATTGTAATCAACCGCAATACCGTACCCTTTGCCGAAAACCAGACCGCCAATGTTCCGGCTGGTATACGCCTGGGCTGTCCGGCGGCCACCAGCCGCGGATTCGGTCCGGCTGAAATCCGCCAGACGGTAAGCTGGATTGGCAAGATACTCAAAAATATAGGCAACGAAGATATAGAGAAACAGGTGCTGGCTGAGGTAATTCACCTATGCCGCAAATTCCCTGTTCCCGGCATAGACGCATAAAAAGGGGGACATACGTGTTGGCTAACGGTAATTTGACAGACGAATTGAAAATCTTCACCGGTAATGCAAACCCTGACCTGGCCAAGGCGGTAGCAGACTACCTGAAGGTGCAGATGGGCAAATGCGAAGTTTTCCAGTTTTCAAACGAAAACATATTCGTCCGCATACAGGAAAGCGTCCGCAAGAAAGATGTCTACGTTATCCAGCCGACCTGCTCACCCGTAAACCAGAGCATAATGGAGCTGCTTATCATGATGGATGCCCTGAAGCGGGCTTCATCAGAGAGGATAACAGCCGTACTTCCGTATTACGGTTATGGACGCACTGACAAGAAAGACCAGCCGAGGGTACCCATTACCGCCCGTCTGATTGCTGATCTTTTAACTGCCGCCGGTGCCAGCCGTATCCTCACTTTAGACCTGCACGCCCCCCAGATACAGGGATTCTTTGATATGCCGGTAGACGAACTGACCGCCGAAAACCTGCTGGCTAACTATTTCAAGAAAAAGAAGCTGGAAGACCTGGTGGTGGTAGCCACCGACGTGGGCATTTCCAAAAAAGCCCGTGACTTTGCCGCCAAGCTGGATGCCCCTTTGGCCATTATAGAAAAACGGCGGATGGGCAATAACGACATAACCCGCACTATAAATATCATAGGTGATGTAGAGGGCAAAAACGCCCTGACCTTTGATGATGAAATAGATACTGCCGGCTCGCTGGTGGGCAACGTAAACATACTTATAAACAAAGGGGTAAAGGAAGTATATTCCTGCGCCACTCACCCGGTGCTTTCCGGCCCGGCCATCCAGCGCATTGCCGCCTCCCCCATAAAGGAACTGGTGGTAACTGACTCAATACCCCTCACTCCCCCCAAGAAAATAGATAAAATAACTGTTCTTTCCATCGCGCCTCTCATCGGTGAGGCTATTTACCGGATACATACCGGTAATTCCATCGGCGAGATGTACGATCAGATGCAAATGGAGTAAACCATGTTTAAATTTTTTTCCGGCTTCGGAGACTCAAACGAAAAAGAGATCCGGGCACTTGAACCGCTGGTAGACAAAATAAACCAGCTGGAAAGCTCTTTTTCCGCCCTCAGTGATGAAGCCCTGAAGGCCAAAACTGCCGAATTTAAGGAACGGCTGAAAGAAACTTTTGAAACTACCGCCTCCGCTATCCTGAAAGATATCGCCGGTACTACCGCCGAACTTGAAGAAGCCCAGAAAACGGCTGACAACAGCAAACAAAGCCGCCTCAAGGCTAAGCTTGAGTCTTTAAATAAAGACCTTTCCGTTAAAGAAAACGCCGCTCTTAACGCCATTCTGCCCGAAGCCTTTGCCGCTGTCAGGGAAGCCTCCCGCCGGACTATCGGCCTCAGGCACTATGACGTTCAGCTTATCGGCGGTATGGTGCTTCACCACGGCAAAATAGCCGAGATGCGCACCGGTGAAGGTAAGACCCTGGTAGCCACTCTGCCCCTTTACCTTAATTCCCTGCTGGGAAAGGGTGTCCATCTGGTAACAGTTAATGATTATCTGGCCAGACGTGACGCTTACTGGATGGGGCCGGTCTACCATGCGCTGGGGGTCAGCGTTTCCAGTATTTACCCCATGCAGACACCCACCGAAGAACTGCCTTCACGGCTGTTTGACCCCACTTATACCTCTGAAACACCTAATGACCCCTGGATGCATTTCCGCCCTATATCCCGGCAGGAAGCCTATAAAGCAGATATTACCTACGGCACTTCCACCGAATTCGGCTTTGATTACCTGCGGGATAATCTGCGGCCTGACCTTGCCCAGTGTGTCCAGCGGGAAATGAACTATGCCATAGTAGACGAAATTGACAACCTGCTTATAGATGAAGCCCGCACCCCTCTTATCATATCCGCTCCGGATACCGAGGCAGGTAAACTGTACGAGGTCTTTGCCCGGCTGGCTCCCCGTTTGGCGGCAGGGAAAGACTACGAGATAAACGAAAAAGACCGTAATGCCGAACTGACCGAAGACGGCTGGGCAAATGTGGAAAAACTGCTTTCACGCGAAGGAGTTATGAAGGGCAGCAGCCTGTATGACCCCCAGAATGCCCCCCTTATCCGCCATCTGCGTAATGCCCTCTCCGCCAAGGAGTTTTATAAAAAAGACCACCAGTATGTAGTCAAGGAAAATGAAGTTATCATAATTGACGAATTCACCGGCCGCATGATGCTGGGACGGCGTTATTCCGAGGGCTTGCACCAGGCTATCGAAGCCAAAGAACACGTAAAAATCCAGCAGGAAAGCAAGACCTATGCCACCGTGACCATCCAGAATCTGTTCCGCATGTACCGCAAACTCTGTGGCATGACAGGTACGGCGGCCACCGAGGCAGAGGAATTTTCCAAGATTTATAAACTGGAAGTAGTTATTATCCCTACCAACAAACCTGCCATCCGCGAAGATTACGGTGACCAGATATATAAAGACCAGTCCGCCAAGTTTAAGGCAGTGGTCAATGAAATAAACGAGATGCGGAATCTGGGACGCCCGGTGCTGGTGGGTACAGTTTCCATTGAAAACTCTGAAATGCTCTCAAACATGCTTAAACGGCAGGGTATTGAGCACAAGGTACTTAATGCCAAACAGCATGAAAAAGAGGCTCAGGTGGTAGCCGAAGCCGGCAAACCGGGGGCGGTAACCGTAGCTACCAACATGGCCGGACGCGGTGTGGACATACTGCTGGGCGGCAAAGAACCGCCTAAAGATGATGACAAAGCCTATAGCCAGTGGCAGGTCCACCACCAGCAGGTGCTGGAAGCCGGCGGCTTACACGTAATAGGTACAGAACGCCACGAATCCAGACGGATTGATAACCAGCTTCGGGGACGCTCAGGCCGCCAGGGAGACCCCGGTTCTTCCCGTTTCTACGTAGCACTGGATGATGATATTATGCGCCGTTTCGGCAGTGAACGCATACAGGGCATTATGGAATGGGCCGGCATGGACGAAAACACCCCCATAGAAAACGGGCTGGTCAGCCGTACTCTGGAAAACGCCCAGAAACGGGTGGAGGGTTACCATTTTGATGTGCGCAAACACCTGGTGGAATATGATGACGTAGTTAACAAGCACCGCGAGGTTATCTATGCGGAACGCCGCAAGATACTCCTGGGGGCAGACCTGAAATCAAACATACTGGATATGATTCGGGAAGAGATAATGACCCAGACTGCCGAACATACCCAGGGATATGACTCTTCCGAATGGAATCTGGAAGGGTTAGTCACCCATATAGGCGGCATTTTTGCCCTGCCCGCCGAAATAAATGCAGAGGCACTGGCAAAACTTTCCCAGGAGGAAATAACCGAACTCCTTACCCGTACCGCCGAAGAGCTTTACCAGAAGAAAGAAGCTGAAATCGGGGCAGGCTCCATGAGGCTGCTTGAACGGATTATTATGCTCCACACCCTGGATTCCCTGTGGGTGGAACACCTGACAATCATGGAAAACTTAAGACGGGAAATAGGACTTCAGGCATTTGCTCAGCGTGACCCGCTGATAGCTTACAAAAACGAAGGCCACGTCCGTTTTCAGGAATTGCTGGAAACTATCAAACATGATGTAGTGCATAATATTTACCGGGTGAATATCCAGATTCAGCACCAGACTGAATCTGCCACCGCCAAGGCTGCCTCCCGCCCGGTGCAGCAGCAAAAACCCCTGCCAGCCGCACCCGCCGCCGCTATACCCGGTGTCTCCGCCAAAGCCGCTACCCAACCGGCCGCACCTGCTGCTAAAGAAGTAGGCCGGAATGACCCCTGTCCCTGCGGCAGCGGCAAAAAATACAAAAAATGCTGCGGCAAATAGCCACCCGGCTAGTGGGTAAATAATTGACTGAAGTACTAAGCGGACAAACCCCTGAACTGGTCATTGCCCGCCTCAGGGCGGCTATAGAAAACGGACAGGCGTGGTATCCGGCTATGCTGGAAGCGGCCGCCGCCTGGCCGCTGGAAAGTGAAGAATACGCCGGACGTCACTACCAGTACCTGATTGGCAGTGAAGCACTGGATTTGATACTCCTGTTTGAACGCTTCAGCCGCGAACTGGAAGACCTGATACCTGCCCAGGAAAGGGATAACCTTCTTTTCAGGGGAATTGCCCCCCAGGAACTCACCTCTGACGAACTGCTGGCATTTCTGGGGGAAGTGCGTTACCGCCAGTACCTGAACTATTTTTACGGTATTACGGTAGAAGAAGCATTGCTGGTAGTCACCCAGAGTGAAGTCCGCAAAGAGCACCGTTCTCTGGGGGTACGCAGAGAAGGCACAGTTATAGACGAGGCTTTCGTCCAGCTGTATGAACGCACCCATGACGAAATGCTGGACCAGTTCCGCCGCGAAAAACGTTACTCTAAAACCAGTACTATAAAAATCCATCAGCTGAAAGAATTTACCTACTGGCTTTTTAAATACCGCCTACTCCACAGTGAAAAAGCCAGAGTTGCTTCTGATACCAATAAATCCCTGAACTATCTCAAAAAATATGCCCGGCGGCTTCAGCAAAAATCGGGCTAAGCCGGCCATTTCGGGCATTTAACCAAATGATGTATTGCCATAGTCCCAAAGATATAATACAATCATTTAACAGTACTAATTCCCCGCTCACGGAGGCTTAACATGGCAAAAACCAAAGTCCTGATAGCTGATGATCATGCAGTCCTTAGAGAAGGTATGAGCCGATTGTTAAGCCAGGAAAAAGACATTGAAGTAGTCGGCGAAGCCGGAGACGGGCAGGAAGCCGTTGATATGGTAGGCCAGTTCAAACCGGACGTAGTCCTTATGGACATAGTCATGCCCAGACTAACCGGGGTGGAAGCAACCAAGCTTATCAAAAAAAATAACCCTTCCACCTGTATCCTAATACTTACGGCATATAGCGATATCCGTTATATACTGGGCCTGCTTGAGGCCGGGGCCAGCGGTTACCTGCTGAAAAGCGCCAAAAGCGACGAGATTGTAGGGGCTATCAGAGCTATAAAAGCGGGTGAATCCGTACTGGATTCCATAGCCACCAGGAAACTGCTGGAACGGGTGGTAAACGTAAGCAAGGAAACTGATGAAGATAAAGTCCGCGGTCAGCTCTCCCCCCGGGAGATTGAAATACTCCAGCTGGCATCTAAAGGCCTTAGCAACCGCGAAATAGCCGATAAACTAGAACTGTCCATGCGGACTGTAAAAGCCCACCTTTCAAATATATTTAACAAAATGCGCTGCAGCTGCCGTACCGAAGCTATTGTCAAAGGTTTTCGCGAAGGTTATGTAATGCTGGAAGACGTACCTCAGGGGATAGACGGATATGACCGAAACACGCTTTAAACCACCGGCCCTCTGCCACCGCTGTTTATTTGAAAATGCCTCTGATGCTATCTGGTTTTACGACCGGAACGGGCATATTGTGTACGCCAACCGGGCTTCTGCCGAACTGACCGGCTACACCCGGACTGAACTTAAACAGAAAAACCTGAAAGACCTGCTGACTACCGCCTCCGAATATGACCAGATAATGGACATCAATTCCCGTATAGCCTCCGGTGAAGAGGTAAAGATGCCTTACGAACAAAAAATCCGCCGCCATGACGGTTCGATAGCGGTGCTGCGTATGGCAACCACTCTGGTAAAATCAGCTGACGAGGTACTGGGTTTTCAAAATATAGCCCGGGATATCACCGAAGAAATACGCCGCCAGCAAAACATGAAATCATTCGTGCAGGACGTTATACGGGCACAGGAAGCCGAACGCAAACGTATTTCCCGTGAACTCCATGACGAAGTAGCCCCCCTGCTCTTGCTGCTGATGCAGAAAATAGACAACCTGAGTAAACAGTCTGAACGGGATATTGCAGACTGCAAGCCCCAGCTTGATGCCCTGCGCAGCCAGTCTGAAGAAGCACTGGAAAGCTTACGACGGATAGCCCAAGACCTGCGTCCGCGTATACTGGATGACCTGGGCTTAATACCTGCCCTGGAGTGGCTAACCGAGAAACTGGCACAGGACGGGCAGATACATGCCGAATCAAGTATAAAAGGACGGGAAGTAGAGCTGACGGCTGAAATCCAGCTGCTTGTTTTCCGTATTGCTCAGGAAGCCTTTAACAATATCCGCAAACATTCGCTGGCTACCTGGGTAAGGCTGGAACTGGAGTTCAAACCCAAGACCATTTTACTGACTATCCAGGATAACAGCAAAGGGTTTAACCTTTCGGAACAGACTGACAATCTGGCTCAAAACGGCAAACTAGGACTGGCAGGTATGCACGAACGTGCCCAGCTGATTGGCGGGCATATACATATACTCACCCACCCCGGACAGGGAACTACCGTAATTGCCGAAGTGCCCACCGTCAGTACAGACATAAAGCAGGCCTCCTAGACCGCTTTCAGGCGGCTTACTTTCTCAATATAGCCTTCCAGCTTGGTGCGTTCTTTGTCTACCACCGCCTGGGGTGCTTTGGCAAGGAACTGGGTATCTGACAGCCGGGCAGAAAGCCGCTCTATTTGGGTTTCCAGTTCAGCAATTTCAGCTTCTACCCGCTTGGCCTCTGCCTCAAGGTCTACCATGGTAGACATGGGCACCACCACTTCAATTCCATTAAGCACCAGAACCACCTCAGTGGCAGTAGACGCACCGCTATAGTGGCCGGGCAGGATATTCACCGGGCGGGAGCGGGAAAGGGTTTCTACCGCCCCTAAGTAATTACTGAGAACCTCTGCCATATCTCCGGCATATATGTTGGCCTGTATGTAACGGGAAATCTCCACGTTATGTTCCGCCCGCAGATTACGCAACGAACGGACTACTTCAACCAGACTGCCCATAATACTTTCGGCCTGTTCATCAAAACAGGTCTCGTCAGCCTGAGGGAAAGGGGCAACAATAATATCAGTTTCGCCGAGTGATTTCGGCAGGTACGGTCTCAAATAGCTCCAGAGCTCTTCGGTAATAAAAGGCATGTAGGGGTGAAGCAACCGCAAAATGGTGGAAAGCACCTTAACCAGCACCGGGCGGGGGGATACAGACGCTTCGTCACGCAGCCGCACTTTGGCAAGCTCAATATACCAGTCACAAAATTCACCCCAGACAAAATCCTGTAAAACCCTCTGGGCTTCGCCAAACTGAAACTCCTCCATCAGGCGGATTACATCTGCCGTAACCCTGTTCATACGGCTAAGTATCCAACGGTCTTCAAGGGGCAGTCCGGCCTCCGGCAAAAGTTCCTTTTCTTCACCCAGATTCATGATTACAAAACGGCTGGCATTCCAGAGTTTGTTGACAAAGTTACGGGCGGCCTCAAGCTTGGTCTGCCCCAGTTTGGAGTCATTCCCCGGTGAAGTGCCAAAGGTAACCGCAAACCGCAGGGCATCTGTACCGTACTGGTCAATAACCTTAAGCGGGTCTATTACATTCCCCTTGGTTTTGCTCATTTTTTCGCCCTTATCATCCCGTATCAGGCCATGCAGGTAAACAGTGCGGAAAGGGACTTCTTTCATGTCCTCTATACCCATGACAATCATCCGGGCCACCCAGAAAAAGATAATGTCATAGGCTGTTTCCAGAACCGAACCGGGGTAAAAGCGTTTTAAATCTTCGGTTTGGTCAGGCCAGCCCAAAGTAGAGTGCGGCCACAAACCCGAAGAAAACCAGGTATCCAGCACATCCGGATCCTGCTCCAGCTTGGTGCTGCCGCATTTGGGGCAAGCAGTCGGGTCTTCCTTGGAAACTATCATCTCGCCGCAGGGGCAGTACCAGACAGGTATGCGGTGCCCCCACCAAAGCTGGCGGGAAATGCACCAGTCACGTATATTTTCCATCCAGTTCTGGTAAACTTTGGTAAATCTTTCGGGCAGTATCTGGATACGCCCGCTGTTTACCGCCTCCAGAGCCGGTTTGGCCAAAGGTTCCATCTTAACAAACCACTGCTTGCTGACCATAGGTTCAATAACCGCACTGCAGCGCTGGCAATGCCCCACCGAATGGGTATAATCCTCTATCTTAAGCAGCAAACCCAGTGACTTCAGCTCCGAGACCACGTACTCACGGCAGGCTTTGGCTGTCATGCCGCTGCAGGGGCCGGCATTTTCATTCATGGTAGTATCACGGTTCTGAATGGTAATCATGGGCAGGCTATGGCGAAGCCCCATTTCAAAGTCATTGGGGTCATGGGCAGGCGTAACCTTGACCGCACCCGTACCGAACGCCATATCTACCGCTTCGTCAGCAATAACAGGTATGCGGCGGTTCATAATGGGCAAAAGAACATTCTTACCCACCATGCCTGTATATCTGGCATCGTCAGGGTGAACAGCCACCGCCGTATCCCCCAGCATGGTTTCAGGACGGGTGGTCGCCACGGTGACAAACCCGCTTCCATCTTCCAGAGGGTAACGCAAGTGCCAGATATGCCCGGCTAAATCCTTATGGTCTACCTCAAGGTCTGACACAGCCGTAGCACAGCGGGGACACCAGTTTATTATCCGCTCTCCCCGGTAGATGAGGCCTTTTTGGTAAAGGTTGGTGAATATCTCCCGCACCGCTTTGACAGGGCCGGGGTCCAGAGTAAAGGTCTCCCTGTCCCAGTCACACGAAGCACCCAGCCGCATATGCTGGTGGCGGATTCTTTCCCGGCAGGGATTAACCCACTCCCACATCTTCTCCAGAAAAAGTTCCCGTCCCAGCTCCTGGCGGGTTTTGCCCTGTTTGGCCAGCATCCTTTCCACCACTACCTGAGCGGCAATACCGGCATGGTCAGCACCCGGCAGCCACAAAGCCGGCTCACCCAGCATGCGGTGCCAGCGAATCATAATGTCTTCCAGCGTAGCCGTCAGGGCATGCCCAAGGTGGAGCTCCCCGGTAACATTGGGCGGGGGCATTATTATAACAAACGGTTTCTTGTCTGAATCAGGGTTTGGCTTAAAATAGCCCTTTTCCATCCAGTACTGATACCATTTTTTCTCAACCTCGGCGGCTTCATAAGCCTTGGCCATTTCAGGCAAACCGGAACACTGAGCCATACTAATTAACCTCACAAACTGCGGCCGGGTAAACACCCCGCATCTGACTTGAACAATATAATCTTATTTTGAGCGTATTAAATCAAATTTTAAAGCAAAGCTGAAAGTTCATCAAGAAGTCTCACGGCCGCTTCCTGTTTGGACATAAGCGGCATTTCCTCTATCCGCCCGTTTTTAAAGAAGAGGGTCAGGCGGGTGGTATCTGAACCAAAGGTGCTGTCCGGCTGGCTGATATCGTTAGCCGCAATAATATCCAGATTTTTGTCAGCCATTTTTTTGACGGCATTTATCATAAGGTCACGGCTTTCAGCCGCAAAACCCACCTTTACAAAATCACCCTGCAGCGAGGCCAAAATATCAGGGTTGGCTACCAGGTGCAGGTCAAGCTCCCCGTCCCCTTTTTTAATCTTATCCGCCGCCGGTTTTTCCGGGCGGTAATCTGCCACAGCCGCTGTCATAATGAGGGCATCTGCCCCTTTGACCGCTTCTCTGAGGGAGATAAACATTTCCATAGCGGTTTCTGTATACTTTATGTCAACCCCAAAAGGGGCAGGTTTATCAACAGCCCCTGAAACCAGCCTTACGCTGGCACCCCGTCTGACAGCTTCCTCGGCCAGAGCATAGCCCATTTTGCCAGAACTGCGGTTACCCAGATAACGCACCGGGTCAACCGGCTCACGGGTGCCCCCGGCGCTGATAACCAGTTTTTTCCCGGCCAAAGGTCCGTTTTTACCTAAAACCTGGGTAACCGAACCCAGTATTGTATCTACGGAAGCTAAGCGCCCCTGCCCTGTTTTGCCTGAGGCCAGGCGGCCTGATTCGGGTTCTACAAATACAAAACCCCGTTCCTTCAGCTTTGCAATATTCTGCTGGGTGGCAGGATTGGAATACATATTGTCGTTCATGGCCGGGGCTATTATAACCGGGGCTTTGCTGGCTAAAATAGTTGATGAAATCATATCGCCTGCCAGCCCGCAGGCCAATTCGGCAATTATATTGGCGGTAGCCGGAGCAACCAGAATAACAGCCGCTTCCTCTGCCAGAGAGACATGCTCCACGCTGTATTCGGAATTCATATCCCACATACCGGTCACTACCTGCTGACGGCTAAGCGTCCGGATAGTCAGGGGAGATATAAAACGGCAGGCGTTTTCAGTCATGACCGCTTTAACCGTATACCCTGCGGCAACCAGTTTGGAGGCAATATCTGCCGCTTTATAGGCAGAAATACTGCCGGTTATGCCCAGAACCACTGTCTTTTTCTTATCCATATCCGTCTGCACTCCCCCCGGCAAGTCTTTTCAGCTAGTATCCCTTAAGCAGTAAGGCTCTTACCGCAGCCTACATTCCTGCTTTTAATATACACCGATAACTAAGCCTGATTCATCTGGTAAATAATCCTGAGTCCCTGAAGGGTAAGGTCAGGGCGGACAATATCAAAAATACGGCTGCCTTCGGCTATAAGCGCGGCATAACCGCCGGTAGCCACAACTCTGGTTTTCTGCCCCAATTCAGTTTGAATCCGCCTGACCAGCTCTTCCACCAGCCCGATATAACCGAAGTATATACCTGACTGCATAGCCGACACAGTATTAGAGCCGATAACTTTGGCAGGACGGATTATCTCAATCTTGGGCAGTTTTGAAGTCTTTTCCGCAATAGCCTGGGCTGAGGTGGCAATACCGGGTGCAATCGCCCCGCCTATATATGCCCCACCCTCGGAAAGGGTATCAAAGGTAGTGGCCGTACCCATGTCCACTATTATGCACGCCCCCGGATAAAGCACCCTGGCGGCAGCGGCATTTACTATGCGGTCAGCCCCAACCTCACGGGGGTTATCCATGCGCACCTTAACCCCGCTCTTTATACCTGCACCCACTACCAGAGGAGCAGCCTTGAAATAGCTTTTAAATACCTCTTCAAAAGTAGTGGTCAGGGGCGGCACAACACTGCACATGATTACCCTGTTTAGCTCTTCCGGGTGTATACCGGCGTGCTGCAACAGGCCTAAGAGCAGACTGGCATATTCATCAGCCATACGCTGGGCAACCGAACCCAGATGCCAGTTTGCCAGCAGTTTTTCGCCCTCAAATATACCTATATTTACGCTGGTATTGCCGATATCTACCGCCACCAGTTTTTCAGACATTTGTTTATCCATCTCTCAGCTCTGTTTCAATTCTTTTATAACCGCAGGCAATTTTAACAGCAGATCCGAAGCCAGTACACCGGCATCACCCATTTCACTCCGCAGAGTTGCCCCAGCTAGCGAGTGCAGATAAACGCCTAAACCCGCCGCCTCAAACAGGTTCAAACCCTGCCCCAAAAGACCGCTTATTATTCCGGCCAGTACGTCACCCGTTCCGGCCGAAGCCAGTACCGGGTTAGCCGCCGGGTTGCACAGGGTTTCACCCTCTGGTGATGAAACTATTGTTCCGGCACCTTTAAGAATAATGGTCTTACCCCATTTGCGGGCAGATTCACGGCAAATGCCGAAGCGGTCAGACTGGACAGCCTCAGCTGTGGTTTTGGCTAGGCGGGCCATTTCACCCGGATGCGGAGTGAGTATAGCATCAAAACTATATTCCAGCCACCACCGGGGTATAGCGGCAAGTATATTTAAAGCATCAGCGTCTATTACCACTTTAAGCTCCTCAGGCAGGTTAGACAGCACTTCGGTAACCAGCCTGGCGGCATATGGACTTTGCCCCAGGCCCGGCCCTATCAGAAGCACGTCATATTTGACCAGTTCACTCAGGATAAGGCGTGAAGCAAAGCTATCCGCAGTGCCGCAAGATACTTCGGGCAACGGCAGATAGGTAGCTTCGGGTATTTTGGCGGCTACCGCCCCGGTTAAACTTTGAGGCAGCGCCAGGGTAACCAAGCCCGCACCAATACGCATGGCGGCACTTCCGGCAAGCATGGCCGCCCCGATGTAAGGGTCACTCCCCGCCACAATCATCACCCGGCCGAAACTGCCCTTGTTGGCATGAGGGGAACGGACAGGCAAAACACCCTTTGCCCAGTCTTTTTCAATCAGACGGGTATGGATATCAGCTGTAAGTCCCAGCGGTATGCCGATATCCGCCACCGAAACCGCCCCGCTTAATTCCAGCCCGAGGTGGGTAAAAAGCCCCTGCTTGGCAATACCCAGTGACAGGGTAAAATCAGCTTTCAAACAGGCTTCGTCCGCCTGCCCGGTATCGGCATTCAGGCCGGAGGATAAATCTAAGGCCAGTATTTGCATTTCGGGTCTGGTATTTTTGACATCAGCCGTCATCTGCAGGGCTTGCCTGTACACCCCTTCCAAGGGGCGGTTTACGCCTGTACCCAGCAAAGCATCTATTACCAAATCTGCTTCCCTAAGATGATCCTTAAGTCCGGTTAAATCCGTAAATATGTTTTCAGGGGTTTTTAAACCACCCGAAGCAGTTTTATTTTTTGAAGCACCCGCAAAGGGTTCGAATATGCTCACCTTTTTATCCCAGGCCGCCAGATAACGCCCGGCAACCAGCCCGTCACCCCCGTTATTGCCCGCACCCGCAAGTATCACCACCCGGCAGCCGTTTTGCTTTTCCAGCAGGTGGCGGGCCAATACAGCAACCGCCCTGCCGGCATTGTCCATCAGGGTTTCGGTGGTGATACCCTGTTTCACGCAGGCCTCTTCTATTTGCCGCATCTGGGTAGTTGAGACTATATACATTTATTACCGGCTTTCGCTAAGCTTAAGACGAGTTTATCAGCAAGAGGGGTTATTATCAACACCCGGCCTTTTTCATGCTTCCCTGATAGCCTGCCCGCATTCTGGCCCGCCGGAAAACCCGGCAGCTCAGAGGCAGCCAAAGTACCTTACTCTCCCAGCCGGAGTTTAAGCCCCTCACTGGCCATAAGTATATCGGTATGCAGTCTTTCAGCCACTGCCTGTATCTCGGTTTTGATTTCAGCCTCAAACAAGGGTGTGGTATGCAGGGTGACTATCCTGGGCAGATAGCCTTTTAGCTCCCGAAAGAGCCTAAGCTCTGCCTCCAACAGTTCAGACGAAAGGTGCTTGGAACTTAAAGCCAGCTCAGTAAGCCTGTTCGGCATGGTCAGCTCAATAATCAGCAGCTCCGGATTAATCTGCTGCCAGACATCCCCCAGGCCTGAGCCGGTATCCGAGGTATAAAAAAACGAATGGCCGCCTGCATCTTTTACCAGAAACCCGGTGGTATCTCTGGAATGGGGTACAGACAAAGGCAGTATCTGGTAGTTTTCACAGCTAAATTCCAGACCGGGGGTTATTTCATGAAAGCGCAAGGCCGGGGCAGATGGGGGGCGGGTGAAAAAATCGGGGTAGAAACCGCCGGAAAAAGGCGGCTGGGTAACTACTTCCTGAACTGCTTGGCTTCCGTATATATCCACGCTTTTCAGCCCGTAAGCCAGGTTCATAGCCAGCAGCGGTACGTCTTTTATATGGTCATAATGGGCATGGCTCAGTATAACCGCCCTAAGCTCATAAAGCTCGTCCAGAGTCAGGCTTGAGGTAATAGCCCCGGCATCCAGCACCACCCCGCCGGAGAGCATCAGGCAGCTGGGACGGGTGGTTTTAGTTTCGCAGTTGTGAGCGCCTAAAAATACTATCTCCACCTTTACCCCTTAAACATTATCTAGAGCCGGAAAGGGCTGAAATTGGTAGATGTATCAAAGTAGTCACTTTTTTCAGCTTTTTTCAGATAATTCACCAGCTTGTAAGTAAGAGGTGTAGCCGCTGCTTCAATAATAACCTTTGAACCCCAGTGATAGAGTATCATCATCGGCACAAATGCCGGCGTACCCAGAAAAGCCACCAGAATAAATATGGAAGTATCCAGCCCCTGCCCGGCCAGAGTAGAGCCTATAGTACGCACCCAAAGGTAACGCCCTTGTGTCCGCAGCTTCAGCTTGGCCATTATAAATGAGTTTACAAACTCACCCACCAGATACCCCAGGAAAGATGCCAGCAAAATCCGCGGGGTATAACCCAGTATGGTCTCATAGGCCCCCTGCCCTTCCCAGAAGGGCGCACCCGGCAGTACCTGACCCAAAGCCACAAAGACCACAAAAATAAGGTTGCAGATAAAGCCCAGCCAGATAATCCGCCTTGCCCAGTGGAAACCGTAAACCTCGGTCAGGACATCCCCGAAGATATAGCTGAACGGAAAGACTATAACCGCCGCCGGCAGAAATATATCCCCCAGGGCAATAATTTTCACCGCTATAAGGTTAGCGGTGATAAGGCAGGTAATATACAAACCACTGACAACAAGCAGACGGCTGGAAACATTCATAATAACTTTTCTCCGGCAGAATTAAATAAGGCGTATCCGGCGGAACATATACAGCATAAAACCCACAATAATAGCCGTAATAACCGCCACAAAGTAAATGGCATTTTCCGAATTCTGGAAAGGCAAGGGAATATTCATGCCGAAGATGCTGGCTACCATAGTGAACGGGAGTAAAATGGTAGCCACAATGGTTAAAATCCGCATGGCACGGTTAGTCCGGTGGGAAGACATGGAGTCAAAAGTAGAGCTTAGACCCTCAATAACTTCTTTGGTTTCGTCCAGAGTATCCCATACTTTATCCATATGGTCTGTCATATCTCCGAAATAAACAGACATATCCTGATTGATAAATTTCCTGAGCTTATTCTCCAGACAGCCGATAACTGCCCTCATCGGCCAGATAATCCGGCGGTTGGCAATAATATCCCTGCGCAGCAGGGCAATATCTTTGACAATGTTAAGGTCACTGCCGGAGCCGGTAAAAATGGTATCTTCCACTTCTTCCAGGTTGTCCAGCAGCTTTACGGTAATAGGCAGACAGTAGTCTACCAGCCGGTCTACAATGCGGTACATCAAAAAGCCTGAACCGTGGCTGAAATATTCGGGGCGGGCATCCTCATCCAGCTCCATCTCCCGGTACAGCTTGACCAGCGGTTTCAGGTTACCGGAATGCAGGGTGATAATATAATTCTCCCCGATAAATACCGAAAGCTGAGCCGGCACGGTTGTCCGCAGTTCCTTATTGTAAAAAGGAAAGTGAAGCACAAAGAAAAGGTATTCTTTGTATTCGTCAATCTTGGGCCGCTGACGGCATGAGAGCACATCATCAAGGTCCAGCGGGTGGAAAGGATAGTTCGCCGCCAGATACTCGGTGTCAGGCTCTTGGGGATTCTCAATATTTATCCAGGTAAGTTTGCCATAGGTAATGGATTCTATATTGGAAGTATTATTTTTAACTTGAGTCAGCGCCATGCTACGCCCCCAAAGTTTATTCGCAACGCTGCTATTTTAGCATAAAACGCTAAAACAACACCAAAATCTAACACTTTTCGGTACATTTTAAAAGCCCTATGCTTTTCCAGCTTACGTATTTGCCAGATTTTGACCGCAAATACCCTTAAACACCTTTGCCCGCTGTTTAGCCCTGCCTTATGCTTTACTTTGGGTTATTTGACAAATACTCCTTGCAGATTTTACAATACCTTTTTAGTGGCAGCGTAGCTCAGTGGCAGAGCAGGGGACTCATAAGCCCTTGGTCGGTAGTTCAAATCTACCCGCTGCCACCAATTATTTTCCCCCCAGGCTTATTTTCATTCTGCCATTTCATCACTTCATATTTCAGTCATACCCTGTTTACCCGACATCTGGACTGCCCTTTTCATTTTGGCATATCCCTGCCGTCATAATACACAGCCATTTTTTCCGGCAGCATCTTCCAAACTTGTGTGTTTTTTCAAAAACCCGCCTGCAAGGGCCTGATTATGTCTAAATTTGACTTTTTTTATATTTTATAAGAAACTGTAAACATTATAAAATTTACCCCGTTATTACAGCTGCCAGGCAGATACAGTAAGCACCCCAAGGAGGTCAGATGGTCTAAGGCGGGTACACTCCCCGGGGATTTTCCGGAATATACCAGACAGCATCAGGGTAATTATCGGAGGAAGATTTAATATGGCAATCAAGATTGTAACAGACAGCACAGCAGATATACCTCCCCAACTGGCAGAATCTCTGGGAATAACCATAGTCCCCCTGTATGTACGCTTCGGAGAAAAAGCCCTGAAAGACGGGGTGGAAATAACCCAGGACCAGTTTTTTGAAAAACTCCAGACCTCAACAGTTCACCCCAATACTTCACAACCCTCACCCCAGGACTTTATAGATGTATACCAGAAACTGGCACAGGACTGTGATGGAATTGTCTCGGTACATATCTCTTCCAAACTTTCCGGCACATATGACTCCGCTGTCCAGGCCAAAAAACTGCTGGGCAATGATGCCCCACCTATAGAAGTTATAGATTCCCGCTCGGTCTCCATGGGGCTGGGACTGCTGGGTCTGCTGGCAGCAGAAGAAGCTTCTTCCGGCAAAAGCCTGAACGAAGTAGCCGATACCGTACGCAGCGCCGTAGACAAAGTCCAGATGATGGGCTTTTTTGATACTCTCAAATACCTGGCTCTGGGCGGGCGTATAGGCAAATCCAAAGCCCTGCTGGGGGCGCTCCTTTCGGTAAAGCCGGTGCTGGTTGTGGGTGAAGGCGAGCTTTTGCCTGCCGGACAGGTACGCAGCCGGAGTAAAGGTATGGACAAACTGGCTGAATTTACGGCCGGGGTAAAAAATCTGGCCGCCCTGTCAGTGGTTTATACTACTACCCCGGATGAAGCCGTTGCCTTGGCAGACCGTCTGGCAGAGTTTTTCCCGCGTAAACAGATAATAATATCCAGACTGGGAGCGGCCTTAGGTGTACACGCCGGTCCGGGTACCCTCTTTGTGGCTACCCGTTCAAAATAAAGGCCACTAAAATTTAATCACAAATGCCCTCTGCCGGGCGGTTTTCAGATGCAAATAACTCCCGGCCGGGCATTATTTTTTCAAATCAAACTCCAAAAACATGGACACACGGACATAAATATTGTAGACTTTGTTCGCAATCTTTTTAATCTGCGTTAATTGTAAAGCTCTAAATCAGGCTTTAATAAATCTAGGAGGAAAGATGAAGCGCTTAAGTACTATCCTTATGTCCCTTATCCTGTCGGGCGCATTGCTGTTTTCAGGCTGCCAAAGCTCCACTGACGACACCGATGACAATGATGACAGCACTGCCAAAATACAGGTTACGGTAGTAACCGATGCCACCTGGCCGCCTTTTGAGTATGTTAATGAACAAACTCACGCCATAGAAGGTTTTGACATAGACCTGATGAAAGCCATTGCCGAAAAGGGCAACCTGGAAGTTACTTTCCAGAATGTGGCTTGGGATGCTCTGCTGGCAGGTCTGGCTACCGGCCAGTACAAAGTAGCCATTTCTTCAATTACCATAAACGCCGAACGGGCTGAAAAATGGCTCTTTTCAGACCCCTATTTCAACGCCGGCCAGATGGTCTGTGTACAGAAAAACAATACCACTATCCTGAGCCATAACGACCTCACCGGTAAAAAGGTTGCAGCCCAGACCGGAACCACCGGGTTTATAGAAGCCCAGAAAATAGAGGGTGCCACCGTTAAATCGTACGATGAAATCGGCCTGGCTTTCCAGGACCTTATGAACGGCCAGATTGACGCCGTTATCTGTGATACCCCCGTTGCCATAGATTATGTAAATGCCAACCCTGACAAAATCAAAAAAGTGGGCACGGCTTTCACTGACGAATTTTACGGAATCTCGGTAGCCAAAGGCCAAACAGAAATACTGGCCAGAATTAACCAGGGTCTGGCAGCCGTCATAGCTGACGGCACCTTTGACCAACTGGTAGCTAAGTGGAACTTAAATCCCTAAGCAGTAAAGAACACCGAGGGGGGCTTTTCTAAAAGCCCCCCTCTCTTGTATGGAGCAATGGCAGAAGACAAGCTTAAACAATCTGAAAAAATGAATTTGATACCGGGGGCTGAACCGTCCAGCCGGATGGACCCCTGGTGGTGGCTGGTAGCCGGTGTTTTTGTCCTGACCGGCGGCCTTATGCTGTTTCAGCCTGACCCTTTTCTGGATATTTTCAAATACGTATGGGTAGGTATCGGCATAACGGTCCTGGTGGCTGTTGTATCTTATTTCCTGATGCTTATCCTGGGCATGTTCGGCGCTTTAGGGCGTTTATCCAAAAACACCATTTTGCGCGGACTGGCTACATTTTATGTTGAAATAGTACGCGGCATTCCTTTGCTGGTGCAGCTAATCTGGTGGTATTTCGCCTTCCCGGTCATAATTCAAAGCATAGGGCAAGGCCTGAATTTCGGGCCGATGATGAATTATCAGGCAAACCCCATTGTGATGGCTATCTGGGGTATGACCTTCTGCTACGGGGCATACATGAGCGAAATTTACCGGGCGGGTATCCAGAGCATACCCAAAGGGCAAATGGAAGCGGCCCGCAGCCTTGGTATGAGCCATACCCAGGCCATGAGGTATGTGATACTGCCGCAGGCACTCAGGGTGGTTCTGCCCCCTATGGGCAATGAATTTATCGCCCTGCTCAAGGATACTTCTTTGGTATCCACTGTAGCCGTAGCTGACATGGTAAGGCTGGGGCGTGAATTTACCGCAACCAATTTCAATCCTATTGAAGTCTGGACTATGATTGGCCTGCTCTACCTGATACTGACACTCCTGTCCAGCCGTCTGATAAACTACATAGAAAAGAAAACTGCGTTTTCAAGATAATGAATAAAAAACAGACCGCAGCCGAACAACCTATTATCAAGATTGAAAACGTCCAGAAGCATTTTGGACGGGTAAAGGCCCTGCGCGGGGTCAGCCTTGATATCAAACGGGGCGAAGTAGTGGTGATTATCGGCCCTTCGGGTTCGGGTAAATCTACCCTGCTCAGATGCATAAACCGGCTGGAAGAATATGACTCCGGCAAAATAACCGTAGACGGCATCCCCCTGGACAGCACCGAAAATATCAATCATGTCCGCCGTGAGGTAGGCATGGTTTTCCAGTCATTCAACCTCTTTTCCCACCTGAAGGTCATTGATAATATCACCCTTGCCCAGTGCCAGGTGCGCAAACGCACTAAAGAGGAAGCGGCCGAGATTGCGGCAGATTTGCTTAAAAAAGTGGGCATACCGGACAAGGCCCATGCCTTCCCCGTTCAGCTTTCAGGCGGCCAGCAGCAGCGGGTCGCCATAGCCAGAGCCTTAGCCATGAACCCCCAGATAATGCTCTTTGACGAGCCTACTTCCGCCCTTGACCCGGAGATGATAAAAGAAGTCCTGGACGTGATGACCACTCTGGCCAAAGAGGGTATGACTATGGTGGTGGTATCTCACGAAATGGGCTTTGCCAGAGCGGCGGCTGACAGGGTGATTTTTATGGACGAAGGCCTGATAGTGGAGAGTGCCGCACCGGACGAATTTTTCACCAACCCCAAGCACGAAAGAACCAAGCTCTTCCTGTCTAAAATCCTGCACAACTCCTAGATATAAAAAAACACAGACTCACACTTGTAAGAAACCCTTGCAAGCATGAGTCTGATTTAATTTTACCGGGATAAAAGGGAGACTATTCGCTTTCTTTTGTTTTAGCGTAACAGTCTTTGCAATAAACCGGGCGGCCCTCAGTAGGCTCAAAAGGAACGGTTGTCTGAACGCCACACGCGGCACACACTACTTCATATGTCCTTCTTTCACCACCTTCACCCCTGTTTTCAGAGCGGCGGGCGGAACGACATGCGGGACAGCGTTTGGGTTCATTTTTCAGGCCGCGGGAAGCATAAAACTCCTGCTCACCGGCGGTAAAAATGAACTCATTGCCGCAATCACGACAGACCAAAGTTTTGTCCTGTGCCATGACTGCACCTCCTTGATATAAATTGCTTTGTTTCCAGCGCAGTCTATGGACACAGACTCCCAATTAACCGCCTCGGAACCAAGCTAGCTTTAATACGTATACAATAAATAGTAGCGCAGTGTCAAGTGCTTTTTTATGTTAACGCCAAAATAAATTTGCCGAAGTGCCTGTATTGTGTTAAATTCACTTAAAAAAATATACGGGAGAAACGCCAATGACGGCCTTAGCCAGAGAAGAAATACTCCGTCTTATAAAGTCAGCCAAACCCCTGCTGGAAAATTACCCTGATTTGGAAAACCAGCTGCAGCCGAACGGATTTGACCTGAGCCTGAAACAGGTACGCACTCTGGAAGGCGAAGGCGTTTTGCCCACAGACAATGCCCGCCGTAAACTGCCCTCAAATAATCCCCTTGAATTTGACTGCAATAACCAGATAAAGCTGATGCCCGGCATCTACTCTGTGGTATACAACGAAGTAGTAAACATTCCCAAAGACGTGATGGCCCTGGCTACTCCCCGCTCATCACTTTTGCGCAGCGGCTGCACCGTCAATACAGCGGTATGGGATGCCGGTTATTCCGGCCGGAGTGAGTCTTTGCTGGTGGTCTATAATCCAGCCGGGCTGATACTGGAACGGAATACCCGCCTGATTCAGCTGGTATTTTTCAAGCTGAATGCCGAAACCGGCGGCTACTGCGGCATTTATCAGAACGAAAATAAAAGCTAGCATAAACAGAGAACAAGACAGATAGTCCCGGTTTTTAGTGAAAGAGAAAAACAGCAGGGGCGAATCTAGAAAACCATGGTAAGTGCCTGAGGCAAGACCTCAAAGGTTGCCGGGGTTTTACCTAAAAGCTCCCCATCTGCCTGAAGATACAGCCCCTCTTCAGAACTAATACTCACAAAACGGGCGTGTTCGGTTTTTACCTTGGGATGGGTAATATGAGTACCCTTGTAGATTTTGGGGAAGGTTTGCAGGATTTCCAGCTTGTTTACGTCACCCAGAGTGATAACATCAAACCGGCTGTCAGTAATAAGGGCGGACGGGGCTACCTTCATGCCGCCGCCGAAATAACTGCCGTTGGCTACAATCACGCTTAAAACACGCCGGGTATAGTTATCTTCATCCAGCCCTATATCTACAGTTTTATTACGGTATCCAAGCAGGGTTTTTGCCAGAGCCATGACAAAGGGGATAGTGCCGCCCAGAGCTTTAGGCATATGTTCGGTCGTAGCTGCCACCTCGGCATCAAAGCCCACCCCTGCTCCGTTTACAAAGAAGCGGCTGACCTGACGGCCGTCTTTTTGAAACGTTACCAGACCGGCATCCACCAAAGTGTGCTTGGGGCTGAGCAAATGCTGGCAGGAATGGAGATAATTACCGTCAAGGCCCAGCGAACGCACAAAATCATTGCCGGTGCCGGTATCCACCACCCCCATCAGGGTTTTTTGGTCATGGCTGGCGGTCAGAATACCGTTAACTACTTCGTTAATAGTGCCGTCACCGCCCACCGCTACCAGATAAGGATAACCGTTTAAGGCGGCATCACGGGCAATCTCAATAGCGTGCCCCTGGCTTTCGGTGTACTGAAAATCATAAGAAAAGCCCATATCACACATAAGCCTGCTGATATGCGGCCATTTTTGTTCAGTGGACTTTGCCCCCGCCACCGGGTTAACTATTACTTTTGCTACCAAATACTTTAACTCACATTGATATGCACTAATTATAACACTGCAATACCGTTTTGGCTATTCCGAATTTTTGACCATTTTTGATACTTCTTAGTCCAGATATTCTACTATGCCGGGGGGGCGGTCTTTTATAACTACCTCTATCCCCGCCTGTTTGAACATATCTATAAATGAATCATCTGCGTATTTGCCGTAGCTGACGTAGCGTTTGATACGGGCATTGGTCAGCATTTTGGCACACAGCACACAGGGGGTATGGGTGGCATATACTGTTGCCCCTTCCAGACTGGTGCCATGCAAAGCCGCCTGGATAATAACATTTTGTTCGGCATGGACTGCCCGGCAAATCTCATGGCGGGTACCCGATGGTATGCCGTTCTGATTACGCAGGCAGCCCAGTTCCAGACAGTCTGTCAGACCGGCCGGTGCCCCGTTGTAACCGGTGGAGAGAATATGTTTATCCTTTACGGCTACCGCCCCGACATGATGGCGGACACAGGTAGAACGTTCGGCAACCACCGCCGCTATCTTAAGGAAATATTCGTCTGCATTCGGGCGGCTCATACGTCTGCCCGCAGTTCCAAGCTAAGCTTCTTTACCTGTTTTTCCATATCTTTTAAATCCAGTTCGTTAAGAAGGGTAATATCCGCCATGACAATCGGCCCGGCCTTGTTTATATTTTCTATTTCAGAGTAATCACGGGAAACGGCATTTTCATAATTCAAAGGGCGGTCTGCCCTTTCGCACAAACGGGAATACCGGGTGGCGGGTGAAGAAGAAATGGCAAGGACTATCAGCTTGTCTTTATAGTAGCTCTTTAAAAACTTGTACTCTTCCCACGAATACAGCCCGTCTACCACCACGTTGTCTTTCTTCAGGTTTTCATCAATACGGCTAAGGTTCAGCACCGCATAAGCCTCCATGCCGTACTGCTTACGGAGCGATTCCCGCACCTTGCGTTCATTTTCCTCGTTCAGGGGCAGCCCAAGCTCCCGAAGTTTCTCATCAGTAATGTCTCCGAAACGTATCCGTATAAAACCGTTTTTACTGAACATACGCGAGGCCTCGGTCTTACCCGCCCCCGGCATGCCCACCAGGGCAATTACCTTCATCTACCGCTCCTTTGTATATTATCCAAAAACTCCAGACTACCTAAAGGGTTATTCCATAACCCGGCGTTTCATGCTGAACAGGGTAGCTATATAAAAGGCGGCTGACACCCCGATAACCGCCAGCAACGAGATTACCACATTTACCCCCGCAAAGTCACCACTGACCGCCCCCCGTATAAGGCTGACCGCCGGGGTAAGAGGCACAATATTTGAAATAACCTGAACCGTCTCCGGAAAGCTGGAGACCGGGAAAAAAGCCCCGCTGAAAAAAGTCATCGGGCCGATAAACAGGGTAAAATAATAATTAAAACTGTAAACAGAGGGGACTATAGAAGCAAAGAAAACACCCATACTGGCAAACATGATACCTTCCAGCACCGCAAAAACAGGCGCCAGCAGAGCCAGCGGCGAATGGATGACACCGAACAGGGCCGCCACCAGCAGGATAATGCAGGCTGTTATGATGGAGCGGGTAGCTCCCCATAAAACCTCCCCGGTTACCACGTCACTTATATTCATAGGGGTAGCCAGTATGGAGTCATAGGTTTTTCGGAAGTCCATACGGAAAAAGACGTTATAGGTACATTCAAAGGTAGCGCTGGTCATGGCGTAGCTGGCAATAACACCCGGTATTATAAACTCCATATACGGCTGGCCGTTTATATCCCCTATAAATGACCCGAAGCCAAACCCCAAAGCCACCAGCAGCACTACCGGCTCAATAATAAACCCCGGAGCTATAGACCAGAACAAACGGATAAAAACATCGTAGTTCCGAAGCCACATATAAAAGGCGCGGTAGGTAGGCCAGTTCATTCCACCAGCCCCTTCCCGGTCAGACGCAAAAATACGTCTTCCAGTGTGCCTATCCGCTGCCATACATTCCAGCCAAGGGCCTTAAGTTCATCAAGCAGGCTATCCTCGCCGCAGCGGAACACCTGGATAATAAGGCCGGAATCTTCAAAATCCAGCCTCCGCCGCATACACTCAGCTGTGATGGCCTCATGTTCACCCGGGCGGACTTCTATCTCCATAAGGCAGTGACCTACATGATTGTCCACCAGCCCCTTGGGGGTATCCATGTCCAGCACTCTGCCCTGATGCATTATGGCTATCCGGTCACACAGCACCGCCGCTTCATCCATATTCTGGGTGGTAAGGAGCTGGGTTATTCCGCCGGCTTTTAATTCCTTCAGCTTCTGCCAGACCAGATATTTGGACTGGGGGTCAAGACCAACCGAAGGTTCGTCCAGAATAATAATGCCGGGGTTATTCATAAGCCCCCTGGCCAGCAGCAAACGCCGCCGCATACCGCCCGAAAGGGCCTTCACCTCGGAATTAGCCTTTTGTTCCAATTTAAAAAGATGCAGTATCTCAGAGGCTCTTCGGCGGGCATCAGCTGCTTTTATATCAAAGAAACGGGCGAAGGTAACCAGATTTTCAGTTACCGAAAGCTCAGAATCCAGATTGTCCAGCTGGGGTATTACCCCGAACATGGCCTTTATCTGCCTCAGGTGGTCTGCCAGGTCAAGCCCCATCACCTCCACTTTACCCGAATCTGAGGGAGTAAGTGAAGTCAGTATGCGTACCAGAGTGGTTTTACCCGCTCCGTTCGGCCCTAAAAGGCCAAAGCACTCTCCCTGCTCTATCTCCAGGTTCAGCCCGTCCAGAGCAGTGCAGTCTTTGTACCTTTTAACCAGATTGGAAACTTTGATAGCAGGAGTACTCATAAAATTACTTAAAATGATACCAGTAACTGCTCATCTCGGCAATAAAATCAGGCAGGAAGCTGTGCTATAATTGGCTTTAAATGAACACTGAAAAACTGAGAAGTTTTTTAAAAAACCGCCTGCCGCCGGAAATAAACCGGCTTATCCTGGCGGCAGCTGAACTGGCCGCCAGCCAAGAGGCATCTCTTTATCTGGTGGGCGGGCTGGTACGGGACTGCCTGCTGGACAAAACCCCCAAAGATGCAGACCTGGTAATTACCGCAAACGCTATCCGGTTCGGACAAGACCTGCTTCAGGGCACTTCATACAAAACCACCCTGCACCACCGCTTCGGTAACCTTTCGGCAGATATAAACGGCTTCAAACTGGATATTACTACCGCCCGAAGCGAAGTTTACCCCGCTCCCGGCAAACTGCCGGAAGTAGGCGCAGGCGATATCAAGGCAGATTTGTTTCGCCGGGATTTCAAAATAAACGCCATGGCCATAAGCCTTAGCCAACAGAATTCCGGCTGCCTTGTAGACCCCTATGACGGGCTTACAGACCTGAAACAGGGTAAACTTAGCGTACTCCATCCGAAGAGCTTCCAGGATGACCCCAGCCGCATCTGGCGGGCTTTGCGTTACTCGGAGCGGCTCGGTTTTGATATTTCGGCTGAGACTCTTGCCCTGCTTAAGCGTGATATGCAGCTAATTCCGCTGATAGGTGCTGACAGATTGCGTTATGAGATAGAATGTGTTTTGGAAGAAGCCAAACCTGAAAATATCTTCCTGAAAGCAGAGGAAACAGGCGTCCTCAGATACAGCCTGCCGGGTGTAAAGGCTGATGGCTGGCTGGTGGGAAAATTTGCCGAAGCCAGAAAAATATACGGCACATGTATACCCAGGGTAATATATTACTGCCTGCTCTCTGCCCGTCTGAATAAACTTCAGGCAGAAAACCTGGTAACCGGGCTTAACCCCGGTAAATATATTACCGGCTGTCTGGGTGATTACCGGTATCTGGCTGAAAATCTACCCGAACTGGAAAAAACCGGCCTTAGACCCAGCCATTTGTACAAGATACTGGTAAAGTGCCGGAAAGAAGCCCGGCAGAGTTTTTATATAGCGTCAGACAACCCTCTGGTCAGGCAAAATATCTCACTTTTTGAGGAAGAACTTTCAAATATAAAGCCGCATTTAAAAGGAGCAGACCTGATTGCCCTCGGATTTACACCCGGCCCGGCTATCCAAACTATACTAAGAGAACTGCTCTTTTTGAAGCTTGACGGCCAGCTAACCAGCCGGGCAGATGAAATAGATTATGTAAAACGGAGACAAGCAGATGACCAGTCATGATACTATGAAAAAGGTGCACGACCTGCTGACCTTTGGCTTTGAAAGCCAGCCCCGCAAGTTTATCAGCTGGTTTATCATCAGCCTTATCTGTTTAAATGTGCTGGCGGTTATACTCGGTTCGGTAGATACCATTGCACGTGATTATCATACCCTGCTTCATAGTTTTGAAATATTTTCAGTGACAGTATTCAGCCTGGAATATATTTTGCGGGTGTGGAGCTGTACCGTTGAGCCGAAGTATTCGCACCCTTTTACCGGACGGATACGCTTTGCCTTATCCCCGCTGGTGCTGATGGATTTACTGGCTATCCTGCCCTTCTACCTGCCGTTCCTTATACGCGTAGACCTGCGTTTCTTGAGAACCCTGCGGCTCCTGCGGTTATTCCGCTTAAGCCATCTGAAGCGCTTCAACGAAACCTCCCACATGATTCTAAACGTACTCCGCGAACGCAGAGAAGCCCTGATAATATCTTTTTCCATTATTTTGCTGCTGGTTATTATTACTTCCAGCCTGATGTACTTCGTGGAAAACCCGGCTCAGCCGGAAGTGTTTAAAAATATACCTGATGCCATGTGGTGGTCTGTTATGACCATGACTACGGTAGGTTACGGTGATATTTACCCCATCACCGCACTGGGGAAATTTCTGGGGAGTGTTATCGCTGTACTGGGGCTGGCTGTCTTCGCTTTGCCGACCGCCATTTTATCCGCTGGGCTGCTGGAAGAATTCCGCAGGAAAAAGGAACTGAACGAACACATCTGCCCCGTCTGCGGGCAGGAAATACCAAAACACTAAAAGCCCTTAGTCTAATTCCGGGGATACCCTAAATGTCTCTAGGAGTATATACTAAATGAACAAACAAAGAGGGGAAACTATGATATGCAGATAAAAAAGGATTTGGCGCTAACCAACAAGCTTTTATCCCAGGGACTGGTCTCCAGCCGTGACCCCGAAACCGGGTTCAGATATATACTCTGTGCCACCTGCCCCAAGGACGGCGGAGACGGAACAGTAGCCCGCATTGACCGCAAAGATAACGAAGTAGAGCGGGTACTTTTCTGCTGCAGTATCTGCGGGCAGGAATTTGCAGCCAAACCGGAGGATATTTTTCTTACCTGACCTTAGCACAAAAGCAGTCCTGAAAATACAAAAGGGGGCAGATATCTGCCCCCCTGGTTTTGTAAGAAAGATTTTCCTAGACAGCCTTGAAACTGGAGGCGGGTGCCCCGCAGATGGGACAGCGGGCAGGAGCCTCACCCAGCACGGTATTACCGCAAACCTGACATACATAGTATACCTGGTCCGGGGCTTTGACACCGGACTTTACTTCTTCCAGTGCTTTTTCAAAAAGCCCGTGATGAATTTTCTCTACCTTGTTGGCGTGGTTAAAACTAAGCAAGGCTGCTGAATTTCCTTCGGCCTCAGCTTCTTTGATAAAAGGCGGATACATACTGGTAAATTCATAACTCTCACCCTCAACCGCCGCTGAGAGATTAGCCGCAGTATCACCCACCCCTTTCAGAGCATTAAGGTGGTTTCGGGCATGGACAGTTTCTGCCTCGGCTGCAGCCCTGAATAAACGGGCTACGTGAGCAAAACCCTCTTTCTCAGCTTTATCAGCAAAAAACAGATATTTACGGTTGGCCTGGCTTTCACCGGCAAAAGCAGCCGACAGATTTTCGGAACTGGACATCAAAACACCTCCCTGATATTTGAATGATATTTATATGATACCTCTATGCCACCCATCAATCCAGTGGCCCTAAAGTGGATACCAGATAAGCCTGATGCCCCTTCTGGCACAGATTATGGTATATCTTCTCAGCCATATTTTTATCTTTAAGCAGGGTAAAGAGGGTCGGGCCTGCTCCGGCTAAAAATATCTGGTAAGCCCCGGCTTCCAGAAATTGCCAGCGGTATTTGGCCAAATCAGGGAAAAGGGTGAAGGCTATTTTTTCAAATACATTGAAACACGAACTGTAGCTTAGCTTACCCTGACATATATCTTCCAGCAGTTTATCGCTTATTTCCCCGCTGCTAAAGCTATCTGCATGCAGATTACGGTAGAGAGCGGCAGTTTTATCCGGCGGCATTTCTATTTCAGGAACCAGCAAAACCGCCCACATTTGATTGAGAGTGGGCAGGGGGGTTACGGTTTCTCCACGTCCTTCCATCATAGCCGTACCGCCCATCATGAAAAACGGCACGTCAGAACCCAGCTCTGCCCCCAGTTCCATAAGCCGCCAGCGCGGATAACCGCACCCCCACAGCTTGTTAAGCCCTTTTAAAACAGCCGCCGCACAGGAACTGTCTCCCCCCAACCCCGAAACCAGGGGAATACGCTTGGCTATAGTCAGGTTTACCCCGCGTCCCTGCCCGCACTTTTCACTAAATAAGGCCACAGCTTTGGAAACCAAGCTATGTTCAGCCTGCCAATCCGGGCTGTCTGAGCTTATTTGCACTGTTTTGGCCGGGCTGAAAGACAGGCGGTCACATAAGCTGAGTGACTGAATAATACTCCGCAGCTCATGGTACCCGTCATTCCGGCGGTAGAGGACTTCCAGACTAAGGTTGACTTTGGCCGGAGCCAGCAGTGTCAGCATGGGTTCTCCGTGTACACCAGGCATAACATTTTCCACTCCTCCATACTCAAGGTCTCTGCCCGGCGGGCGGGTTCTATGCCTGCCCTGTTCAGCAGTGCCAGTACACTCTGCTTGGATACACCCAGTCCCTGTGCCAGAGCGTTAAGAAGGGTTTTACGGCGGGTGCCGAAACCGGCTCTGGCCAGTTTAAAAAAATCAGCCTCAGACACCCCCTGCATAATGGCTGCCTGGGGGATAGCTACCTTTACAATAGCCGAATCCACTTCCGGCGGAGGATAAAAAGCCCCGCCCGGCACTACTGATACCAGCGAAGGGTTGCCGTAAAAACGCACACTCAGGGTTAAAAGACCCATGTCCCCTGTTTGGGCGACCATATTTTTGGCCACCTCTTTTTGTACCATGACCACCATAAGTTCCGGCTTGGCCTCAGCTTCCAGAAACTGGCGAAGTACGGCTGAGGTTATGTAATACGGAAGATTGGCCACCAGCTTATAGGGAATATTTTGACCCAGTATTTCCGCCGGGCTGGTTTTAAGTATATCTGAATGGATAATCCTGAAATTAGGATAGGCTTTAAATTTTTCGGTCAAGGCAGTTACCAGCTTGTCATCCAGTTCTACCGCTATAACCTGCCCGGCCCTTTTAATGAGTTCTTCGGTAAGCACTCCAAGCCCCGGCCCCACTTCAATAACCGTATCCGTGGGTTTCAAATCTGCAGCCAGTAGTATTTTGTTAAGCACGCCCTGGCTTATCAGGAAATGCTGCCCCAGCCCTTTGCGGGCCCTGAGGGTATAGCCCTCCATCATCTCTTTGGCCTGAGCCATAAGTGAAGGGGTACCAGTAGCTGCCAGAGGTGCGTCTTTCTCCATGTACCCCTATTATAGGGATTTAGCTCCCTTTGCTCAATCGTGCTGACAAAAACTGGGGCAATTTGGCTTTTTGCATCTTTTTCTGGGTAGCCGTTATGTTATAAGACACCCTGTACAGACAAAAAGTACGGGCTTCTTCGTTGTAAATACCGTAACTGGCCTGCGGGTTGCCGTCCCGGGGCTGGCCGACACTGCCGGGGTTGATTATCAGACTGGTCTGGCGGAGCGGCTGCATACTGCCTGCCATAAGCGGCATACCCCGGCAAATACCCCTTTGGCCGGGGGTAAAGACATAAGGCATATGGGTATGCCCCACCAGACAATAAGGGGTACTCATAAGCCCGAAATTTTCAGCCGCAATCTGGGGGGTACTTATATACTCCCAGTCCGGGCGGCGAAGACTGCCATGCACCAGGGTAAAATCACCCTCAACTACAACCTCTGGCAAAGAGGCCAGATAATCAATCATCGCGCTGGACAGCTGGTTTCTGGTCCAAACCAGAGCGCGGGCAGCTTCCAGCGCAAACAGAGAATGGTTTATCTTACCGGCAACCGCCAGGTCATGATTACCGGCTACAGCCAGATGTTTGCGGCTTTTCAGTATTTCCAGACAGGCCACCGGGTCAGGGCCATAATTTACAATATCCCCCAAACACCATATCCCGGCAGCACCCCTTTTATCGGCATCTTCCAGAACGGCATTTAAAGCTTCCAGATTAGCATGTATGTCCGCCATAACAGCATAACGCATACCTAATGATACCATAAGGTACTATTTTGTTAAGTGCCCACTGTCCATTTTTAGCTATACCTGTTGCGGAAAAATAAAACAGGCCTTGCATAAGGCCTGTTTGTAATATATCTATAACTTTTTACTGTTTAAACAGGTTTACGGGCCCGCACAAATACAAATACCCCCCGCACAGCTTCCAGCTCCTCTACCTCAAAACCGGCTTCGGTCAAAAGCTTGCGCCATTCCTCCAGCGTATGCACCCACATAATATTATGCTCAACAGGATAACGGTATATAGTATTGACTATCAGGGAATAAAACTTGTTTTTGGGCTGGTAAATATCATAAACAGCCACCTTACCGCCGGGCTTCAGGGTACGGAAGCATTCCGCCAGTACTTTACCGAAGAGTTTAAACTCGTGGCTGGCACTGGAGCAATAAATACGCTCAAACTCCCCGTCTTCAAACGGCAGATGGTAAGCATTTCCCCGTACCAGAGTTTTGTTGGGGCGTTTGGTGCGGTCATTAAGGGCCATCATCTGGACAGACTGGTCTAAACCTACAATCCGCTTTGCTTCTATCTTGTTGGCAATATACCCGGTACCGGTACACAGGTCAAGAACACTGAAAGCCGAGGTATCTTCATTCAGCATTCTGTCACGGGCACTTTCAAATGTACCCAGCATAAACATACGGGTTAAAAATTCGTATACCGGGGCAACTTTTTCAAAAAAACTGGGGGCTACCATTATGTCAACATCCCTATGGCCACCGTAGCAGTTGTGACCGAATATATTATGACCATCAATTTATTGGCCATGGCTACCTTTATGGGGTCATTATAATAGCGGTGGGCAATCCTGACAGCCATAACTGCCAGAGGGATACCGCCTAAGGATATGGCTGAAAGCGGGGGCATCACCCCGGTAAATACAAGTGCCAGTATATAGGTGTAAAGGCCTGCCAAAGAGATACTGAAAAGATTTTTGGCATTTTTAGGCCCCAGGCGATAAGTCAGGTTACGTTTACCGGCGGCCCGGTCTTCCTGATAATCAGGTATCTCATTTATAAGTATCATTGCCCACATGCACAAACCCGGTATAACACCTATCAGCAGCACATCCCGGTTAACCATACCGGTATGCACAAAATACCCCCAGGCTGTCAGCACCGGCCCGTAACCGATAAGCATCATCAGCTCACCCAGGCCATGGTAAGCCAGACGCATGGGTTTAGCAGAATAGAGTATGGAAATAGCCGCCCCGATAACGGCAATCCACATAACCCCCCAGCCCATATCCAGCGCCATATAAATGGCACACAGCAGGGCGAAGAAATACAGAGAGAAGATAACCAGGAGGGACTGGCGGGGCTTTATAACCCCGCAGGTAAAAACCCCGCTCCCGCCGGAAAAAGGGTTTTTGGCATCAGCATGTTTGCAATCAGTGCCATAAACATAATCAAGGGTGTCATTAAACATGGTAAGGCCAATCTGAACAGCGGCAGCGGCTGAAAAGGCCACTACAAAGTTGACTACGTCAAAGGTATCTTCAGAAAAAGCCAAAGCGCCGGCTATTACCACCGGCATTACACCCTGGGGCAGGAACTTGAGACGGGCAGCCTGTATCCAGTCCTGAAAATCCGGACGTTCGCTAGTAAGCGCTTTCAAGAACTTTCTTCAAAACCTCTTCAGAAACCTTGGTACCTATTTTACCATTTTCCTTGTGGAAACGGGTAAAATCCTCAAGCAAAAAGAAGTCTGTACGGGCAGTACGGCGTTTGTTATCATAGCGCAGGGCTTCCAGCACCCCTTCCAGAGGAACATCCGCCGGAATACGGGTGGGCAAACCCAGCTTCTTGAAAATACGCTCTATTTTAGCGGCCAGTTCGGGCTTCATATAGCCCATCTCACAGGAAAGGGCGGCCTCAGCCACCATGCCGATAGCAATGGACTCACCATGCAAAAGCTGGCCGTTTTTAATAATCTCTACCGCATGGCCTATGGTATGCCCAAGCTCCAGCTGGGGGTCAAGCTTGCCCTCAAAGGGGTCAATCTTAAGCAGCTCCAGCTTAAGCTCTATGGTATGGCGGGAGATATAATCTATAACTTCCGGCGAATAATCACCGGCGTGTTCTTCTATATAGTCAAAAAAGGAGGATTCCTGGCACAAGCCGTGTTTTACAGATTCGGCCAAACCCGCCCGTATCTGGCGTTCGGGCAGAGTCCGCAGGAAATTAAAATCTATAAAGACAAACTCAGGGGCATAATACTGTCCGAACAGGTTTTTACCCATTTTGTAGTTAACGGCCTGTTTCTGGCCAATGGCACTGTCTATCTGGGCAACCATGGTGGTAGGAATATGGAAAAAGCGCAAACCCCTGAAAAGGAGTGCGGCGGTAAGACCGCCCAGATTCCCTACTACCCCACCCCCCAAACAGACGATAACGCTTGATTTGGTAGCCCTGAGGTCAAGGATTTTTGAGCCTATGTCTTCCAGAGTAGACAGAGTTTTTGAGGCTTCACCGGCCGGGAAAGCCAGCAGGTGGGTTTCGGTCACCCCGGAAAGCAAATCTTTTATTTTATCTTTTAGAATATTTTCCAGATTGGAATCAGTTATTATAAAAAATTTGTCCGCATTTAGCTGTTTTGCATATTCGGGCAGACTACCCAGTATGTCACTGCCTATATATACGTGGCGGGTACGGTTATTCCCAATGTCATAAGCCAGTGTATCCACTTTACCCATTTTAATTCTCCGGCTTATAGGCCACGGTCAGTGTACCCATACCACCGCTCTGATAGCGGGATTTGATATTTATAAAACCCTGATTCTGGAGGATAGACATTATTTCCGCGTTACTGGGCATGGCCAGCACCGAATTTGCCAGATACCGGGCTGATTTGCGTTCTGTGCCTATTATCCGAGCCATGATGGGCATCAAGTTTTTCAAGGCAAACAGGTAAATACCGCGGAAGGGCTGTTTTTCGGGTTTGGTCATATCCTGCAAAACCAGCAGACCGCCCGGTTTAAGTGCTTTAAAAATATTAGAGGCCGCCAGATTTTTGTTGGCAAAATTGCGGAAGGCAAAGCAGGTGCCGATAACATCGTACTTGGCATCCCCGTAGGGTACCTCGGCATCACCCACCCAGAACTTTACATTGCGGTCAGGGTAGTTTTTCTTGAGCCGCCCCTTGGCTACTTCCACCATTTCGGGGGTAATATCAAAGGCGTCTATATCCACATTATTCATGTAACGCAGAGTGTTAAAGGTAACAAAACCGGTCCCGCAGGCCAAATCCAGCATTTTCACCTGGGGCATATTGCGGGTATAGGTCAGTATCTCTAAAACCATCTCTTTGCCCCAGCGGCGGTGAATACCCATACCTATAATATCATCGTGCAAATCATAGTGTTTGGCCTGAAAGCCAAACAGCTGGAGCATATAACGCTTGCGGGCCTGAGCCTCTTCAGACTCAAAACCGGGGTCTTTTACGCTTACATTCACACTGCTCATCTTATTCTGATTTCTCCGGCTTGAAACCCCAGATTACGCAGGCAATACCCAGTGACAGGCTCTTGTACTGGCATTTCTCAAAGCCTTTACTTTCCATCAGTTTTACAATCTGCCCGTTAGTGGGCATCATCATGGCAGACTTGTAAAGCCAGCGGGCAGCGGATTTTTCGGTGCCCAGAATGCCGGTAAGCACCGGCAGGATATACTTCATGTAGAATATATACAGCCCGCGCATGGGGTGGCGTTCGGGTTTGGTAAGGTCCTGAATAATAAACAGACCGCCCGGCTTCAGGGCATTGAAAACGTTTTCGGTGGCAATGCCTTTGTTGGCAAAGTTGCGGTAAGCAAAACTGGTAGTTACCAGGTCATATTTCTCTTCGCCAAAGGGAACTTCGGCATCACCCCGCCAGAACTTGATGTTCCGCCCTTTGAAATACTTTTCGTAGCGTTCTTTAGCAACGGCCAGCATATCCGGGCTGATATCAAAGGCCTCTATGTCAACATTGTCAAAGTTTCTGGCTGTATTGAAGGTAACAAAGCCGGTGCCGCAGGCCAAATCCAGCATATCAACATGCTTCCGGTCTTTCAGAAACCGCCCCATTATCTTAAGAACGGTCCGCATCCAGAAACGGTGGGCATAAAGCCCGAAAACATCATCATGGAAATCGTAGTTTTTTGCTTGGACTACGAACAAGTCAACCATATACTGTTTACGTTTATGCGCCTCTTCAGAGTCAAATCCGGGGTCATGGATAGGCGCTTCGGCCAAACTACTCATCAGCTATCACCTTTTGAAGCATTTATTTAGACATATTCCATATCTGAAGTCATTGAAACGGGGAACCCACCAATGACAAAACTCAGCTTTTTTGAGTAAGTGCCAAACAAAAACGCCACACTAATGGCGATTTCAAAAATCAATAATATTCCTCAATGTACTAATTGTCAAGGTTAATTCCCATCGCAGCCCATACGTAAGCCAAAGCTAAAAAATCCCCTCCTTGAATTTTAGAAAACGCTTGTTTTAGACCCTGCAGGCGATAGCTGAAAATGGTATAATCCTTGCATTATGAAGGTTTCTGACATAGGCGAATGCCAGCTGATAGACCAGCTGAACAAACTTCTGCACCAGGGAACAGATGAAACCACCCCTGCCCGTCAAAACCTGATACTGGATATTGGTGACGATGCGGCTGTTTTCCGGCCTCAGGGATACCAGCTGGTCACGGTGGACAGCCTTATTGAAAACGTACATTTCAACCGCAGTATGCTTAACTGGGCAGACTTAGGTTACAAAGCCCTGGCGATAAACCTAAGCGATATTGCCGCCATGGGGGGAGTCCCCCAATATGCTATTGTGAATATTGACCTGCCGCCGGATACGCTCGTTTCCAGCGTGACAGACTGCTATAACGCCATGCGAAGCCTGGCTGACAAATACCAGACGGCCATAATAGCCGGGGATACCAACCAGTCCTCCTTAATAAATCTGGCGGTTACCCTGCTGGGTTCGGCAGAAAACCCGGACAAGCTGCTTACCCGGAACACGGCTTTGCCAGGGCAAAAAATAGCTGTTACCGGTTATCTGGGCAATGCCGCCGCCGGGTTGGATATGCTTTTAAACCAAACCAAAGTTCCAGACGAAAGCCGGGAGATATTTTGCCGCTCTTTTTACCGCCCCGAACCGCGGATAAATGAAGCCCGGCTGCTGGTAAAAGAGGGGGCTCGCTGCTGTATAGATATCAGTGACGGGCTGGCGGCTGACCTTTTGCATATACTAAGGCAGAGCCGGGTGAGTGCCCGAATTGAGCTTGAGAGGCTGCCTGTCCACCCCAGCCTGCGTCTTTGCTACCCTCTCCAAGCCCAACACATGGCACTTTACGGGGGGGAAGATTACGAGCTGCTATTTACCGCCCCGGCCAAAGTGATAGAGCAGATATCAGCCCAAAGCGGAATACCGGTTACTATTATAGGTGAGATTATTCCGGGTAAACCGGATGAACTGAAATTAGTGGATAAAGATGGGAGGGCCCTTCAGCCGGAAAAGAACGGCTGGGAGCATTTTAAAAAACCGAAATGAACCAACTTGAACTGGTGAGTCACAGTACCCGGCAAACCCAAGACCTGGGCAAGATAATAGGCGGACTGGCATCAGCCGGGGATATTATCTTCCTGGTGGGGAACCTTGGAGCAGGCAAAACGAACCTGACCCAGGGAATAGCCAAGGGGCTGGATGTTACCGAAAATGCCCTGAGCCCTTCGTTTGTACTGGTGCGTGAGATGTACGGGCGGTTACCTTTGTATCACATAGATTTATACCGTTTGGACCTGAGCGAAGAAATAGAGGAACTGGGACTGGATGACTATTTTTACGGCAGCAGAGTAACGGTGGTTGAGTGGGCTGACAAAGCCGATGAGCTGCTGCCTACGGAAAACCTGCGGATAGAAATAGCCTATCTGGATGAAAATAAGCGGAAACTGACCCTGTCTGCCTGGGGTATCCGCTATGAAGAGCTGCTAAATGAGATTGCACAGAGGGTAAAGGATGCCGGTTTTAATAGCCATTGATACAGCCACCCCGGACACCGGGCTGGCTGTCCTTAAAGATGATGAAATAGTGGCCCAGTACAACTGGCTAAGCCACCAAAACCAGACGGTAGAGCTGCTGCCCCGTTTGGAGTGGCTGCTTGAGTCAGCCGGGCTAAGCCTTAAAGATGCCTCAGCCATTGCGGTTTCCATAGGGCCGGGCAGTTTTAACGGCTTAAGAGTAGGCCTGAGCACCGCCAAAAGCCTGGCTTTTGCTCTGGATATCCCCCTGTGCGGTATCGGCACACTGGAACTGGCCGCCTACCCCTATCTGGCAAGCGGCCTTAAGGTGTGGGCATTACTGCCCTCAGGACAGCAGGAATATGCCGCAGCGATCTACCAAAAGAACGGAGACGGCTTAAAAGAAGAGGTTAAACCCTATATCACCAATCTGGCTGATTTAGCCGCTGAAGTCAGTGAACCCTGTGTTATCTGCGGGCCGATAAGCCAAACCAGCCAAACCGAGCTTAAAGCCCTGCTTGGAGATAAAAAAGCAGTATTTGCCCCGGCTGATATACGCCCTTCAAGGGCAGCCTCGCTGGCACGGCTGGCTAAAAAGAGGATTGAAGACGGCCTGACTGACAGCCCTGCCGGTTTGCAACCGCTTTACCTGCGCCGCCCCCAGATATCCCCCCGCAAACACCGCACCGGCCTGCCGCTCTCCCAAAACAAAGCCGTTATCTGGGATATGGACGGGGTAATTGCAGATTCCGCCCCCTTTCATATGCGGGCATGGCAGACTACTTTTGCGGAGATAGGTTATACTTTTTCCGAAGCAGATTTTTACCGTACCTTCGGCCTGCGGAATGACATGATAATTTATTCGGTGCTGGGTGAGAAGTCAGACGCGGATACTATCCACACTCTGGCTGACCGCAAGGAACACCTTTTCCGTGAATACGCCGGGCAGGAGATACAGCTGTTTCCCGGTGTGATAGAACTTTTAAAATCCCTGAAAACAGCCGGTTACCGCATGGCCATTGCATCTTCGGCACCGCTGGCCAATATCAAGCTGGTTATGACTAAACTGGGTATAGGGGACTACTTCCTGGCTACAGTCAGCGAAAAAGATGTCACCAAGGGCAAGCCCAACCCCCAGATATTCTTACTCTCGGCCGCCAGACTGTGCGCCAGCCCGGAAGAGTGCCTGGTAATAGAAGACGCACCCGCCGGAGTGGAAGCCGCCAAGAAAGCCGGTATGAAATGCATAGCTGTTACCAACAGCCAGCAACCCCAGGCCCTGAGCGAAGCTGATATGATAGTTGACACCCTGGGCAAGATTAGTGTAGAAGATATAGCCGGTTTTATAGGTTTGGCCGGCGCTAAATAAAGGAGAAATATGGAAAGAACACTTTTACTGGTTAAGCCTGACGGCGTTAACCGCGGCCTGTCCGGCGAAATACTGGGCAGAATGGAAAAACTGGGGCTGAAAATGATTGGCCTGCGGATGCTCCAGATGGATGCCGTTTTAGCTGACAAGCACTATGCCCCCCACCGGGAACGCCCCTTTTTCAAGGATTTGGTCACTTACATTACCTCCGGCCCTATTGTAGCCGCTGTTTTTGAGGGCGAAAATGCCGTTGAGAAAATGCGCAAGGCTATGGGCGCCACTGACCCTGCCAAATCTGAAAAGGGTACGGTACGGGGAGATTTGGGTATAAATATAGAGCAGAATACCGTTCACGGCTCAGACTCGGCTGAAAACGCCAAACATGAAATAAGCCTGTTTTTCAGCGAAAGCGAACTGGTAAACTACGACCGCCGTTAGTTACTGGACAGAAACCAGTTTGGGGGCATTCTCCCAGAGACGGTCAAGCTTATAATAAGAGCGTATTTCGGGGGTGAATATATGGGCAATCACCCCGCCGAAATCAAGCAGTATCCAGCCTGAATCCGCGTCACCTTCACGGTGGCGCGGCCCTATTTTAAGAGGTTTAAAGGTCTTTTCAACCGTATCCGCAATAGCCGAAAGCTGACGGCCGGAAGCGCCGCTCATCAGCACGAAATAATCACAGTAACTAACCAACTCCCTGACATCCAAAAGGACTATATCTTCAGCCTGTTTCTCACTGGCTATACTTACCATCTGCCGGGCAATATCTATTGATTCCAAGTGCACCCTCCCCAAAAATCTGTTTTTAGTATAGCATACAACCCGCTGCGGGCTGTAATAAGGCTAAAACAGGCCTTAGGTTTTTTAAATGCCGAACACATCTGATATACTTATACCCTATGGCAGGTTTACTTTTCGGCACCGCCGGCATTCCCTATTCCACCCCCAAACACACCACCCAGAACGGTATCCACCGGGTGGCAGAGCTGGGGCTGGATGGCATGGAAATAGAGTTTGTCCGCGGGGTATATATGAAAGCCCCGGATACCAATCCGGTACGCATACTTTCAGAGCTTCTCCGCATAAAGCTGTCCGCCCATGCCCCGTACTACCTGAACTTTAATGCAGTGGAAGAAAACAAGGTTAAAATGAGCCAGCACCTGCTCTACCAGTCCGCCAAAACGGCATCTCTGTGCGGGGCGGGGTCACTGGTATTTCACCCAGGTTTTTACCTGACGGATTCGCCTTCTGCCGCCTACGAAGCCATACGGGATAATATCCGCCCGGTGGCTGAACGTCTTCAGAAAGAGGGCTTTCCGATAAGCCTCCGCCCCGAAGTAAGCGGCAAAGTCACCCAGTTCGGAGACCTTAAGGAGACTATGGCACTTTGCAGCGAGATACCCGGCCTGCTGCCGACTATAGATTTTTCCCATTACCATGCCCGCACCGGCAAATTCAACTCTTATTCCGAGTTTAGTTTTATGTTAACCACTATGGCTGATTACCTGGGTGAAAGCGCCCTTAAAAATATGCATATACACATTTCCGGTATAGATTACTCACCCCGCGGCGAAAGACAGCACCTGAACCTGGCTGAGTCAGATTTCAATTATAAAGAACTGCTGCTTTGCCTTCGTGACAAAGGCTGTGCCGGGCTGGTAATCTGCGAAAGCCCTAATCTGGAGGAAGATGCCCTGCTTCTTAAAGAGACCTACTTCTCTCTGGCCTGAAGACGACGCAATCCTTATATGCTATAATTTACTTAATATGTCCCATATTACATGAAATTTTGAGGTACCAAATGAATTCAAATTGGAAACGCAGCACCATTATTTATATCGTGATGCTGGTGGCTATCATAGCAATCTTTTCGTTTCTGGTGCCGAACTCCCAGAAACCGGAGGAAGTGCCTCTGAGCCAGATAATAACCCTGTCTCAGGAACACAAGATTGCCGAAATTACAGTTGACAGTGAAAATATAGAGGTAACTACCACTGACGGCACAAAACTGTCCACCGTAAAGGAATACATTGCCAGTATTTACGACATTGAAGGCCTGGACCTGACTGATGTCAAGGTAAATATCCAGCCGGCAGGCGGACTGGACTGGGGCACTATGATTCTTACCTATCTGCCCTTCCTGATATTCGGCGGCCTGCTCATCTTCATCTTTACCCAGGCCAGGGGCGCCAACAATCAGGCCGTCTCTTTCGGCCGCTCCAAGGCCAAGCTCTTTAATATGGACAAGCCCACCATTACCTTTGCCAACGTGGCCGGGGTAGACGAAGCCAAACAGGAAGTAGGCGAAGTAGTAGAGTTCCTGAAATCCCGTGAAAAGTTTCAGGCGCTGGGTGCCCGCATTCCCAAAGGTATTTTGCTGATAGGCCCCCCCGGTACGGGTAAAACTTTGCTGGCCAAGGCTATTGCCGGAGAAGCCGGAGTTCCCTTCTTCTCTATAAGCGGCTCCGAGTTTGTAGAAATGTTTGTGGGCGTGGGTGCTTCCAGGGTGCGTGATTTGTTTGACCAGGCTAAAAAGAATGCCCCCTGCATTATCTTTATAGACGAAATAGATGCTGTCGGACGCCAGCGCGGTGCCGGACTGGGCGGCGGGCATGACGAACGCGAACAGACCCTTAACCAGATACTGGTGGAAATGGACGGGTTTGATACCGATACCAGCGTAATAGTTATTGCGGCTACCAACCGCCCTGATATCCTTGACCCCGCCCTGCTCCGCCCCGGCCGTTTTGACCGCAGAGTAGTGCTGGACAAACCGGATATAACCGGGCGTGAAGCCATACTGAAAATACATGCCAAGGGCAAACCCCTGGCAGATACGGTTAATCTGGAAAATCTGGCTAAGCAAACAGTCGGCTTTTCGGGTGCGGACCTGGCTAACCTTCTTAACGAGGCCGCCATACTGGCTGCCCGCAAGAACCGCAAAGTGGTTGAGACCGAAGACCTTGAAGAGTCCATTGACCGGGTTATTGCCGGGCCGGAACGCAAGAGCCGCCGCATAAGCACCCAGGAAAAAGAGGTCACCGCCTACCACGAAACCGGACACGGGCTGGTGCTTCGGCTGGTACAGGGGGCTGACCCTGTTCACAAAATATCCATTGTGGCCAGAGGCATGACCCTGGGGCATACCCGCCAGCTACCCAACGAAGACCGCTACCTGATGACCCGCTCCCAGTTCAAGGCCATGATGGCCGGGCTGCTGGCCGGGTATGTAGCGGAGGAGCTGACCTTTAAAGAACTTTCCACCGGTGCTTCAGATGACCTGCGCCGGGCTACCGATATTGCCCACAAGATGGTCACCAGCTATGGTATGAGTGACAAACTGGGGCCGCGCACCTTTGGCAACAAAGAAGAAATGGTTTTTTTGGGGCGTGAGATATCCGAACAGAAAGACTACGGCGAAAAAGTAGCCGATATGATTGACGAAGAAGTCCGCGGGCTGATTGAAGAAGCCCATCAAAAGGCTAAAACTATACTCACCGAAAATAAAAACCGTCTTAAGTTCATTGCCGAGAAGTTGTTTGAAAAAGAAACCCTGGAAGGGGCTGAACTGGAAAACCTGTTTGTAGGTGAGTTTCCCGTATCTGAATCCGCCTGATATCCTGCCTGAATAATCAAAAAGCCACCCCTAAAAAGGTGGCTTTTTTGTTTGCGGTAAAAAACCTGCCTGCCTTATCAGGCGAAAATACCTTCCAGCCAAGACCATATTTCGCTCAAATGGGTAAGGACAAAGACAATCACAATAAGAGCCAGAATACTCCCCAGACAACCCATCAGTTTCATCTTCTATCTCCTTGTCAAATTTTGCGTTTAAAAATACCTTCCAGCCAGTGCCAGACTTCACGCAAATGGGTAAGGACAAAAATAACCAGAATAATGCCGATAATATTTATAAAAAGTTTCACGTTGAACCTCCTTGTCAGTTCTTGCGTTCAACTATAAATTCAGCCAGCTGGTAGAGAGATTCGCGGGCAGCCGTTTTGGGGAGCTTTGACAAATCTTGGCAGGCTAAATCAGCATAGCGTTTAGCTTCTTTGTAGCTAAGGTCTATGATGTCTGACGAATTTATCATCTCCACCGCTCTGGCCACATGAGCGGAACGGTCTGTAGCCCCCAGCATGTCTTTGATAGGGTTATTTTCCGGATAACGGTCCATCAGGAGAAGCGCCGGCAGGGTAACTGTGCCGTTATTCAGGTCTGAACCTACCGGTTTGCCCATATCTTTGGCGTTGCCCACAAAATCCAGTATATCATCTACTATCTGGAAACTTAAACCCAGATTATAGCCGTAAGAACGCATTATTTCCTCATCAGAGGGCGAAGCGTCTGCCAGTATAGCCCCGCCCTTGGTAGCCATTACAAAAAGGGCGGCCGTCTTGCCGGATATCCTTTCAAGATAATTTTCATAGCTCTGGTCAGGGTTGAAACTGGCATAAGCCTGTTTCAGCTCCCCTGAGGCAATTATCTGCAGAGTCTGGGCAAACAGGGTAACTATACGCATATTGTCGGTCTCTGCCGCTACTTCGGCGGCATGGGCAAACAGGAAATCACCCAGGAGTATAGCCTTTTCCAGCCCCCATACGGAATTGACAGTGCGGCGGCTGCGGCGGGTATCAGCCTTGTCAATGGCATCATCATGCACCAGGGTTGCTATGTGCAGCATTTCGGAAGAAGTGGCCAAAGGCAACACTTTTTTTATACCCGTACCGAAACACATGGCCGACAACATGGAAAGGGCCGGTCTGAGTACCTTGCCCCCCACCAGAATATAATCCAGCATTTCCGCCATTTCGGGAAAAGACTGCTTCCGGCTTTCGGATACCAGCTTAAACTCGTCCTCAACCCCTTTGAGGCCCTCATTTATAGGTGCGTAGATAGAGCTAAGTTTCAACAAGACCTTGCCTCCTGGTAAATACTAAAGCCCCATGCGGGCGGTTTCTTCTTCTACAACCGAATCTTCCAGTTTCTTGAAAAGCGGCTCCGGCGGTATCATTTCCTGCCCGGCTACCGGCATTTTAAGCACCCAGCCGTCTTTTTCTATTTCAGAGCCGAAACCCAGGTAAGTACTGAGCCTGCTTGAACTTTCCGGCAAAAACGGATAAAAAGCCACCCGAAGCCCGGAAAGAGCCGCCATGGCCACGTATAAACTGCGGGCAGCGGCAGCTTTGTCCACCTTTATTTCTTTCCAGGGGGCTTTTTCATCCAGATAGCGGTTTGCCTCCTGGGCCAGTGACATAGCCAGTTTAATAGCCTCACGGAAATTACAGCCGTGCAAAGCCTTGTCTGTTTCAAACAGCATGGCGCTGGTTTTCTCAATAAGGTTCAGGGAACGTTCGTCCAGCTCACCGTATTCGGGTACTTTGTTGTCAAAATTACGGCAGACCATAGTCAAAACGCGCTGGGCCAGATTGCCGTAAGTGGCTACCAGTTCGTCATTATTGCGGCGGACAAATTCCCTCCAGGAGAAATCCATATCAGAACTTTCAGGCATATTAGCCGAAAGAAGGTAACGCAGGGTATCCACACTGTAGCGTGAAAGAACATCATCCACCCAGATTGCTTTATTACGGCTCTTGGAAAACTTCTGGGCTTCTATAGTAAGGTATTCGTTTGAGGGGACGTCATACGGCAAATCAAGCCCGCCCCTACCCATCAGCATAGCCGGCCAGATAATAGTATGGAACGGGATATTGTCCTTGCCTATAAAATAGTAGCTTTTGGTATCTCCGCCCCAGTATTTCTGCCATTCATCCGGCTGGCCTTTAGATGCCGCCCACTCTATACTGGCAGACAGATAACCGATTACCGCTTCAAACCAGACATACAGCCGTTTGCCCTCATAACCCGGAAGCGGCAACGGCACGCCCCAGTCCAAATCACGGGTAATAGCCCGGTCTTTAAGCCCCTCTTTTAAATAACGCAGGGTGAAATTCAGCACATTGGTACGCCAGTAGGTCTTAGTTTCCACCCAGTGGGTAAGTTCTTCTTCAAATGCCGAAAGTTTCAGGAAAAAATGCTCGGTCTCACGGAATTCAGGAGGATTGCCGCAGTTTTTACAGCGGAAATTTAACAGTTCGGCCGCATTTAAGGGTTTGCCGCAGTTGTCACACTGGTCACCGCGGGCGCCTTCATATTTGCAGTGGGGGCAAGTCCCCTCTACATAGCGGTCAGGCAAAAAGCGGTTGCAGTGGGGGCAAAACGGCTGGCAAACCGTATCTTTATAAATATAACCCTTTTCATACAGGCTGAGGAACATCTGCTGAGCGGTGCGGGCGTGGTTGGCAGTGGCGGTTGAGGTATAGCAATCCCAGCTTATACCCAGCTTCGGCCACGAGGCCATAAACAGCCGGTGATAACGCTCTGCCACCTCGGCAGCCGTAATGCCCTCCTGCTCCGCCCTTATGGTAATGGGAGTGCCATGCATATCCGAACCGGATACCATAAGCACTTCATCCCCGCGGGTGCGGTGGTAACGGGCAAAAATATCTGCCGGCAGATAAGCGCCGGCAACATGACCCAGATGCAACTGGCTGTTGGCGTAAGGCCAGGCCACACCTATAAATATTCGTTCGCTCATTTATATCCTCAGGGCAGAAAGGTTAGAATTCTCTCGCCTTTTTCTTCTTTGTAGCTGGCATACCCTTTCTTCAGGGCGCATTCCACACAGTAATGAACGGTAGTGCCTTTGTCTACTTCTTTGCCGTCTTCTTCGTCTACAGCCAAATAACGCTCAGGATAGGGAATATTATTGTTGCAGCCAGTGCAAACCACATCCCCCAGTGAAATACATCCTCTCCTCATGAAACACCTCGCAAATTTTACCTATTATAAGGTTTTGTTAATTTTAAGCCAAGCCCGGTAGATTTCTTTTTTGGGCAGACCGCTTTTTTGGCTCACCAGAGCCACCGCTTCTTTAGCCGGTTTGCCCTGTTTTTTGAGCATGCCCAGTTCCTTTATTATATCATCCGTCAGCTCCGGCTGAGACACGGGCACTTTACAGCCCTCCACCACCAGCACAAATTCACCCCGCGGCTGGTCAAAATGGCTGATAGCCTGGCTGATACTGCCCCGGAATATTTCTTCATATATTTTGGTAAGCTCACGGCAGACGGCTATCTCACGGTCTCCCAGCACATCTTTTATGTCAAGCAAACAGCCCTGCAAACGGTGGGGTGCTTCCAGTATAACAATGCTTGCACCAAGTGATGCCGCTTCCGAAAGGGCTTTCCGGCGTTCAGTTTTCTGGCGGGGCAGAAACCCCAGATAGCTGAAACTGGCACAGTCCAGCCCGGATACCGCCACCGCTGTTATCACGGCCGAAGCCCCCGGCACCGGCACAACCTTTATGCCGTGCTCATGAGCAGCCTTTATAAGCTCGTAACCGGGGTCTGAAATACCGGGCATACCGGCATCTGAAACCAAAGCCACATCCCCCTCCCCCAGCACCTCCAGAATATAATCCAGCTTTGACAGGCGGTTATGCTCAAAGTAACTGGTCAGGGGGGTCTTTATATTATGGGCGGAAAGCAGTTTACGGGTACGGCGGGTATCCTCCGCTGCAATCAGCTTTACCTCTGAAAGCACACGCAGTGCCCGGAGGGTTATATCCTCCAGATTACCTATAGGCGTTGCCACCACATATAAAGCCATAACCTTATTATTGTAGCAGAATAAGCCTGAAGGCTAAACTGGCTAAGAAAAAAACCAAATCCCGAAATACTGTATAATAAAAGGGTGATAACACCCCGCCCTGACTGCCATGGTATTTCGGGCCGGAAACTATCCCCATTTCTATATATTTTTTGGCCTTATGCAAGGTTATAATAGAGCTAAATAACTTGCCTTGACTTGACTTTGCCGGCTCTGATATAGTTCATGTTTAATAGTAAGGAGAGCTGAGATGACAGTACCAGAATTTAAAACCCTCAGGCGTACCTACGGCTTTGACGAGGTAGCCATTGTCCCCGGCGGGTTAACCGTTAACCCCGAACAGGTAGAAATTGATTTCAAAATCGGCAATATTAACTTCTCCATCCCCTTTATTGCCTCGGCCATGGACGCCGTAACCAACGTGGATACTGCGGTTGCCATGAGCAAAATGGGCGGTTTGTCCGTTTTGCATCTGGAGGGTATTTATACCCGTTATGAAAACCCCCAGGAAATTCTTGACCAGATTATATCCAAACCCATTGACGAAGTAACTGCTTTCATGCAGAAGGTTTATACCGCCGAACCTATAAAAGAACATTTGATTGCCAAACGGGTAAGCGAAATAAAAGCCAAAGGTGGCATCTGTGCCGTCTCCATTATGCCTGCCAACGCCAAAAAACTGGCTCCCGTAGCAGTAGAAGCCGGAGCGGATATTATCTCCGTTGCTTCCACCGTCACTTCAGCCCGCCACGTCTCCAAGAGCAGCCACGGGCTTATCTTTGAAGAATTTGTAAAAATGATTAAAGTACCGGTGCTGGTTGGCAACTGCGTCAGTTATCAGGCCTGCCTTGAGCTTATGCGTACCGGTGTTCACGGTGTAATAATAGGCGTAGGCCCGGGTGCCGCCTGCACCTCACGCGAGGTTTTGGGTATCGGCGTTCCCCAGATAACCGCCAGCATGGATTGTGCCGCTGCCCGTGAAACTTATTATAAAGAAACCGGCCGCTATGTACCCATCATTACCGACGGCGGCTTTAAAAAGGGCGGCGATGTCTGCAAGGCTATCTGTGCCGGTGCTGATGCCGTCATGCTGGGGTCACCGTTTGCCAAGGCTGCCGAAGCTCCCGGACGGGGTTATCACTGGGGTATGTCTCATCCCCACCCCTCCCTGCCCAGAGGTACCCGCATCAAAGTGGGAACTACCGGCAGTCTGGAGCAAATACTGTTCGGCCCCACTTCCGTTACTGACGGCACTCAAAATATGGTGGGCGCACTTAAGACATCCATGGGTGTTTGCGGTGCTTCCAACATCCGCGAAATGCAGCAGGTTGAAATGGTTATTGCCCCGGCTATTACCACCGAAGGCAAAAGCTACCAGCTCTCCAAGTGCCAATAAAGTATTTGGTCTAAACTATAAAACAAAAAGCCGGTTTAAACCGGCTTTTTTTATTGGCTGAAATTCAAATCTGAAAAGAAGCGCCTACTCCTCGTCACCTTCGTCAGGTTCTTCCGGCTCTTCAGGGGCAACTGATTCGGACGCAGGCATTTTCAGAGACGGCACAATGGCACTCATGTGCCCGCGTTTGCGTTTAGGAGTCCACTCCGCCTTGTCTATCAGTGTGTGCAGTTCTTTCAAACCTGCGCTCCCGCTTACCAGTACCCCGTCTATACCCAAAGCCCAGAGTGACTGAAGCTCCGAAAGCGTGATATTTGAACTTACCCTTACCAGAAAGGGTTTTGACAATATATCCGCAAAACGCTGGTAGAGCATAATCTTCCGCCAGCTAAGAGTAGCCGTATCTGCCTGCTCACCCACGATAACCGCCCCTACGGACAAACAGTCCGCCGCCCTTATCATGAAATCAGTCAGATTGGTTTCAAGAATTATTATCTTGCCGGTTTTTTCAAGAGCGGTCAGGGGTGATACTTCGGCATCCGGGCTGAAGACCACAAAATCTGCCCCGGCCTTGGCCATTTTTGCGGCATCGGCTGCTTTATCACCCAGCATAACACCCCAAACAGTCTCTCCCAGCAAATCAGCCGCTTCTTTCAGCTTTTTGGCACTGGCTTTACTGGCAGAGACAAGCACCACGTCTGCCCCGCCAAATGCTTCTTTATCCGTCAGGTTTTCAATATCCAGCTCGGCTGCCAGCAGCATTTTGGGCGGGGGAGCAGAGGCAACCGCGTTAAAGCCCATGGGACGCACATAGCCTTTGGAAACATTTTTAAGCCTGTCTACAAATTTGCTCATTTAGTCTTATACCTCGTCATAAATAAATGGAGCCAGCGAGAGGATTCGAACCTCCGACCGGCGGTTTACGAAACCGCTGCTCTACCTCTGAGCCACGCTGGCGCAGGCAACAGTATAGCATAACGGATATTTCCGTCACTACCGATAGCAGTTCCGCAGAGTTTTTTAAACCCGGATATTAAAGGCTGATAAGGAGTTTCCCGTCAGCCTGGCTGGTCAGCAAACGCCTTAGTTCATGCTTATGCTGGGCAGGCCCGGAAAGAACCTTGCCGTTATAATCAAAGGTAGAGTGGTTTACACTGCAGCAGCGGAGTCTGGCTTCGCCCTGTACGGGGTCAATTTTGCGTCCGCCATGGGGGCAGGCATTTTCATAAGCATAAAGGTTATTATCCTGACCGCGTACCACCAGCACCGGCTTGGCAAGGCCTTTGCCCGCCATATAACCAGCCCCGCCCTTTAAAGACAGCCCCGGCAGCTTTTCCAAATCAAGGGTAATCTGGCTGTCCATCACACTCCAGACATCGTCAGCTAAGGGTGCGGTATCACATTTACCCATGATAGCTTTAAAAATATTCACCAAAGCCTCCCTGTTTTTACTTTAAAAACTTCCCGTTTGACTACAAAAGTATAGCACAAAGATCAGGCCGGATCAACAGATACCTGCCGTAATAATATACAATTATGTTTGCCCCGAAGGGGCATAAATAGTAGAATATAGCCGAATAGGACAGGAGGGAGAACCCTCAGGGGAGATTAGATATGGAAACCGGTACTTTCAAAGTAAAATCTGGCCTGGCTCAAATGCTCAAAGGCGGGGTGATTATGGATGTGACCACCCCCGAACAGGCTAAAATAGCGGAGGAAGCAGGCGCCTGTGCCGTTATGGCGCTGGAGCGCGTACCTTCGGATATAAGGGCGGCCGGCGGCGTTGCCCGCATGGCAGACCCCACTATTATTGAAAAGATTATGAAAGTAGTCAGCATACCCGTTATGGCCAAGTGCCGCATAGGTCACTTTGTAGAAGCCCAGATACTGGAATCCATGGGGGTTGATTACATTGATGAGTCCGAGGTGCTTACCCCGGCGGACGAAAGTTTTCACGTCTGGAAACATGATTTTAAAGTCCCCTTCGTTTGCGGCTGCCGTGATTTGGGTGAAGCCTTAAGGCGGATTGGCGAAGGTGCAGCTATGATACGCACCAAGGGTGAGGCCGGTACCGGCAACATTGTGGAAGCGGTACGCCATATGCGTTCCGTTATGGGCTCTGTCAGACGGGTACAGTCTATGTCCGCTGACGAACTTTCCGCTTATGCCAAAGAGATAAATGCACCTTTGGAACTGGTGCTTGAACTTCACAAGACCGGTAAACTGCCGGTAGTAAACTTTGCCGCCGGCGGGGTGGCTACCCCGGCTGATGCAGCCCTGATGATGCAGCTTGGGGCGGACGGGGTATTTGTAGGTTCAGGTATATTTAAATCATCTGACCCCGCCGCCATGGCCAAAGCCGTAGTCAAAGCGGTAACCCACTATAAAGATGCCAAAGTACTGGCCGAAATATCCAAGGGTCTGGGTGATGCCATGCCCGGTCTGGATATAAAACAAATAGAACCCGATAAACTGATTTCCCGCAGGGGCTGGTAAAAAGTGCACAGGATAGAAGTCTCCCTGAAACCGGAGTGGCCAGACCCGAAAGGCAACAGCATTTGCCGTGATATACAAGACCTTGGCATTACCTCAGTTAGCGAAGTGCGGGTAATAGACGTTTTCTGGCTGGAGGGACAGCTTTCAGACAGTGAAGTCCTGACCATTTCCGGGGAGCTTCTTTCAGACAAGATAATCCAGACCTTTAAATATGACGCCAACTGCCCGCAGGCGGAAGCTGACGGCTTTTCGGCTATAGAAGTCACCTATAACGCCGGGGTAACCGACCCGGTTCAGGAAACTATCCTCAAAGCCATTTCTGATTTGGGCATAAAGGGCGTAACTGCCGCCAAAACGGCCAAACGCTATCTGCTTAAGGGGGAAATTTCGGCTGACGAACTGGATACCATCGGCAGTAAGCTTCTTATAAACCCCATTGTCCAGCATGTGGTTAAGAGCGGTTCAAACCCCTTCCCCCCTAACCCGAAGTATACTTTTAAACTGAGGAAGATTGACCTGCTGGCCGAAAAGCTGAAGGACAACATGGCCTCGCTGGGCAAGGAGTTCAGCCTGAGCCACCAGGAACTTTCGGCTATTTATGAACATTACCTGAAACTGGGGCGGGCACCCACTGATGCCGAACTGGAAACCCTGGCCCAGACCTGGAGCGAACACTGCTGCCATAAAACATTTAAGGCTATGCTGGATTATGACGGCCAGATTATAAATAACCTGCTGAAGCAGACTATAGCCAAAGCCACTGCTGAACTTAACAAACCCTGGTGCTTATCTGTTTTTGTAGATAACTCCGGCGTAATAGAGTTTGATGATAAATGGGGGGTCTGCTTTAAGGCTGAAACCCATAATCACCCGTCAGCGGTTGAGCCATACGGCGGGGCGGCTACCGGCATTGGCGGGGTAATCCGTGACATACTGGGCACGGGACTTGCCGCCAAACCCATTGCCAATACAGATGTATTCTGTTTCGGCCAACCTGACCTGCCAGAAAATGAACTGCCCCCGGGAGTGCTTCATCCCCGCCGTGTTTTCAAAGGGGTACGCTCCGGCGTGGCAGATTACGGCAACCGTATGGGCATACCCACAGTTAACGGGGCAGTCCTTTTTGATGAACGCTATACCGCCAACCCGCTGGTTTACTGCGGTACTATAGGCCTGATACCCAAAAAATACGCCCTGCCGGGCAAGCAATCTGCCGGTGATTTGGTGGTGCTGATTGGCGGGCGTACCGGGCGTGACGGCATACACGGGGTAACCTTTGCCTCCGGCGAACTGAATGACCGCTCTACCGAGCTGTCTTTTACCGCCGTCCAGATAGGCAACCCCATTGTGGAAAAGCGGATGCTGGATACTTTGCTTGCCGCCCGTGACCGTGAGCTGTTTGTACGCATTACAGACTGCGGCGGCGGGGGTTTAAGCTCTGCCATAGGCGAAATGGCTGAATCTACCGGGGTAAAAGTCTATCTGGATAAAGTACCCTTGAAATACTCCGGCCTGACCTACTCTGAAATATGGATATCCGAAAGCCAGGAACGGATGCTGCTGGCAGTTAAAAAAGAAAAACTGAGTGAGATTATGGCACTCTTTGAAAGCGAAGGGGTAGAAGCGTCGGTCATAGGCGAATTCAGCAATGACCGCCACCTCAAGCTTTTTTACGAAGACAATCCGGTAGCTGACTTGCAGATGGACTTCCTGCATAACGGGCGGCCTCAGCTGGAATTAACTGCCACCCGCCACAAACACCGCCACCCCGAAGCTGACTTTGACTGCCCGGAAGATTTGGAAACCGAGCTTAAAAATATACTTTCCCACTGGAATGTGTGCAGCCGGGAGTGGATAATCCGCCAGTATGACCATGAAGTACAGGGCGGGAGCGTCCTCAAACCCATGGCGGGGGCTGAAAATGACGGGCCGGGTGATGCCGCCGTTATCCGCCCGGTGCTTGGCTCAAAGAAAGCGGTAGTAATATCAAACGGCATTAACCCCAGCTACGCTGACGTAGATGCCTACAATATGGCCGCATCGGCTATAGACGAAGCCCTGCGGCAGATTATTGCGGTAGGCGGCAACCTGGACAGGGTAGCCCTGCTGGATAACTTCAGCTGGGGCAATGCCAGCCGCCCCGAAAGCCTGGGGGATTTGGTACGTGCCTGTCAGGCCTGCCATGACCTTTCCCTGGTCTTTGAAACCCCCTTTATTTCAGGCAAAGACAGCCTGAATAACGAATTCCGTTATAATGACAAGCTGATTACCATTCCCCACACCCTGCTTATTTCCGCCATAGGGGTAATGGAAGACGGTGAGAAGGCCGTCAGTATGGATTTCAAAAAAGCCGGAAACCTTATTTATCTTGTGGGCAAAACCGCCGAAGAACTGGGCGGTTCCCATTACTTCAAAAACCACAGCTTTATAGGCAACCGGGCACCCGCCGTAAATGCAGAGCGCGCCAAAGAAAACATGCAGGCCCTTTCTTCCGCTACCGCCAAAGGGCTGGTGGCTGCCTGCCATGACCTGTCCGAAGGCGGGCTGGGAGTTGCGGCGGCCGAAATGGCCTTCAGCGGCAAACTGGGGGCAAACATACGTCTGGCAGATGTACCTCTTTCTGAAAAGATAGAGCGGGAAGATTACATACTCTTTTCAGAGTCCAACAGCCGTTTTCTGGCAGAAGTATCACCCGAACATAAGGCCGAATTTGAAAAGCTGATGCAGGCGGGAGACTTCGGGCTTATAGGTGAGGTCACCGCCGAACCCCGTCTGAAAATAAGCGGGCTGGGCGGCAGGGAGATTATTATAAACACCCCGGTTAGCGAACTGAAAGAGGCCTGGCAAAGGCCGATGCGCTGGTAGGTAGAGATGAGCAAAGTAAAAACCCTGATACTCCGCACACCCGGTACTAACTGTGATATTGAAACGTCTTATGCCTTTGAGCTGGCCGGCTCCGAAACAGAGATGGTGCATATAAACGAACTCCTGGCCAAGCCTTCGCGCTTAGCCGAATTTCAGATAATGGCTTTCCCCGGCGGCTTCGGCTACGGTGATGACCTGGGGGCGGGACGGGTACTGGCTAATGAAGTACGCCTGAAACTGGGTGAAAAAATAAACCGTTTCCACGAAAGCGGCGGGCTTATTATAGGTATCTGCAACGGCTTTCAGGCACTGGTCAAAACCGGCATACTGCCCGGCCCTATGAAAGACGGGCAGAAAATAACCCTGACAGAAAACAACTCCGGCCGTTTTGAATGCCGCTGGACATACCTTGCGGTAAACCCCTTTTCCACCTGCGTGTTCACCCAGGGTATAGACCGCCTGTATCTGCCGGTAGCCCACGGCGAAGGTAAACTGCTGGGCAGCCCGGAAGTAATAAACAAGCTTAATTCAGTGGTTTATTATACCGACAAAGACGGCAAACGCAACTCCCCCTACCCAGCTAATCCGGCCGGCACCCTGATGGATATTGCCGGTATTGCAGACGAAAGCGGGCGGATATTTGCCCTTATGCCCCACCCGGAGCGGTTTGTCCGGGGCAGCCAGCACCCGCGCTGGCCGGCGGAAGGCCTTAAAGAAGAAGGCGACGGGCTGAAAATATTTACCAATGCCGTAAAATGGGCACGCCAGGTCTGAGACCGGAAAATATAGCTGGTGCGCTCCATTTTTGTAATAAATACATGACATCAGCCGCAGCTTTTAGCCGCTTCGGCACCGGAAGCGGTGTTGCTGGCTAATTGGGCTTGTGTTATACTTCTGTGTTATCATCATGCAAATATTGCTATTAAACGGTTTTTAACTAACTAGGAGGGGATAGAGCTTGCCAACTACAAACATCAAAGAGCTTCTGGAAGCCGGGGCGCATTTTGGTCACCAGACCAGCCGCTGGCATCCGCGGATGAAGAAATATATCTTCACCAAACGCAACGGTATTCACATTATTGACCTTGAAAAGACCGTAGTCATGCTGGACAAAGCCTGCAATTACATTAATCAGGTTGTCAGTGAAGGCGGTAAGGTTCTTTTTGTCGGTACCAAAAAACAGGCCCAGGAAATTTTGGCTGAAGAAGCCAAGAGATGCGGCATGTATTTTATCAATCAGCGCTGGACCGGTGGCATTTTAACCAATTTCCATTCCATCCAGTCACGGATTGATTATCTGGTACGGCTGGAAGACCAGCAGGCCAGGGGTGATTTTAACCGTCTGCCCAAGAAAGAAGCTCAGAAACTGGCAGAAGAGATTGCCCGTCTGAACCGCACTATGGGCGGCTTCAAAGAAATGACCCGCCTGCCGGATGTAATCTTTGTGGTAGACCCCACTAAAGAAAAGATTGCTATGGCCGAAGCCAAACGGATGGGTGTCCCGCTGGTGGCTATGGTTGATACCAACTGCAATCCTGACGAAGTTGACTATCCTATTCCTTCTAACGATGACGCTATGCGGGCTATCAAACTCATCTGCTCCAAAATGGCTGATTCCGTTATCGAAGCCCAGAACGCCCTGAAGGTTACCGAAGTTGAAACCACCGGCGAAGCTCAGGCTGAAACTGCCGGTTAAATAATAAACACTGGAGTTAATAAATTGGCTATCAATGCTGAACAGATAAAGGAACTCCGCGAGAAATGCGGCGCAGGCGTTATGGAATGCCGCAACGCTCTGATGGATTCAAATGGCAATGTTGAAAAAGCCCAGGAGATTCTCCGGGAGAAAGGCCTGGTAAAAGCCGCCAAGAAGGCTGAACGTGAAACTGTCCAGGGTATTGTGGAATCCTATATTCATACCCAGGGACGGATAGGTGCGCTGGTTGAGCTTAACTGCGAAACTGACTTTGTTGCCCGCACTGATGCCTTTAAGGAACTGGCCCACAATCTGGCCATGCAGGTTGCGGCCATGTGTCCGCTTTACCTGTCTGAAGAAGACCGCCCGGCCGAATGTGAAGTTGAAGCCGAAAACGCCTGCCTGCTGCTTCAGCCTTACATCAAAGACCTCTCCAAAACCATCAACGGTCTCATTATTGAGACTGTTGCCAAGGTTGGAGAGAATATCCGCCTGAAGCGGTTTGCCCGATTTGAGCTTGGAGGCTAGTACCGGTATTTTTTATGGCTGAAATAAAATATAAACGTATCCTGTTAAAACTCAGTGGAGAGGCTTTCAAAGGAGCCACCGGATACGGTATTGATATCCCTACCGTAAGAAGTATTGCCCACGAGATTAAGCATATCTGCCTTATGGGCGTGGAAGTGGCCATTGTGGTAGGGGGAGGCAATATTTGGCGGGGGGCAACCGCCGCCAAAGAGGGAATTGACCGGGTTTCAGCCGATTATGCTGGTATGCTGGCCACTATTATAAACGCCCTTACCCTGCAGGATGCCCTGGAACGTGAGGGCATCGTAACCCGCACCCAATCCGCTCTGGCAGTACAGCAGGTAGCCGAGCCGTATATCCGCAGACGGGCTATCCGCCACCTGGAAAAAGGGCGGGTAGTAATATTTGCCGGAGGCACCGGCAACCCCTATATGACCACCGACACTGCCGCCGCTTTACGGGCCATAGAGATAGAAGCCGATGTGCTTCTTATGGCCAAAAATAAGGTGGACGGCGTTTATACCGCTGACCCCAAAAAACACCCCGAAGCTACCCTTTTCCAGCACCTTACTCATATGGAAGCTATAAATAAGCGCCTCCAGGTTATGGATGCAACGGCCCTTTCACTTTGTCTGGATAATAAATTGCCGATTATTGTGTTTGACCTCCAATCCTCCGAAAGCCTGGTGAGCGCCATTTCCGGTCAGCCGATAGGTACATTAATATCCAGCGAGAGTTAAAATGATAAACGAAATTTTACAAAAATCTGAAAAAAAGATGGCTGCTTCGCTTGATGTGCTTTCGCAGGAACTCTCCGGCATACGCACCGGGCGTTCGTCCCCGGCCCTGGTTGAACATATCAAAGTGGAATATGCCGGCGTACCCACCCCTATTAACCATCTGGCCAGCATTGCCGCTCCTGACCCGCGTTATATTACTATTCAGCCCTGGGACAGAAGCTGCCTTTCCGCTATTGAGAAGGCCATTATGAAATCTGATTTGGGTCTTATGCCCAATAATGACGGCAATATTATCCGCCTGAATATACCCCCCCTGTCTGAAGAACGCCGCCAGGAAATGATTAAAATGGTCAGCAAAAGGCTGGAAGAAGACAAAATAGCCATGAGAAATGTCCGCCGTGATGCAATGGACGAAATGAAAAAACTGGAAAAGTCCAAGGAAATCTCCCAGGACGACCTGAAACGCGGCTCTGACCAGCTTCAGAAGATAACAGACAGCTTTATTGCCAAGGCTGACAAGCTGGGAGCGGATAAAGAAACTGAACTAAAGCAAGTTTAACCCCCTATTCTCCGTCAAACTCAAAGGATAGTCCGGCAACCCCCTGTTGCGATAGAGGTTTTTATCTTGGACACAACAGTTAGAATAAATAATACCCCCCCGAACCACATCGCAATAATAATGGATGGAAATGGCCGCTGGGCGGAACGCCGCGGCCTTAGCCGTTTAGATGGGCATAAAGCCGGCCTTGAAAACGCCAGACAAATTATCCGCCACTTAAATTCGCTGGGGGTCAAATACGTTACCCTCTACAGTTTTTCCACTGAGAACTGGAAACGCCCGGATACCGAGATAAAAGGGCTTTTCGGGCTGATAAATGACATTATGTCATCTTATATCCCGGAGCTGGTGGAAAACAACGTCCGTTTAAAACATCTGGGGCATCTGGATAAACTGCCATCTGTACTAAAAGATAAACTGGCAGACCTGCTGTCCCGTACCAGCCGGAATACCGGCCTGACCCTGTGTCTGGCCTTTGATTACGGCGGGCGGGATGAAATTATTCAGGCGGTAAAAAAGCTGGTTAAAGACGGATTAGCCGCTGATAAAATAACCGAAAATGTATTTGACGGCTATTTGTATACCGCAGGCATACCGGAAGCTGATTTAGTAATCCGCACCGGCGGCGAAATGCGGCTTTCCAATTTTCTCCTGTGGCAGTCAGCCTACAGCGAGTTGTATTTTTCGGAAGTAATGTGGCCGGATTTCGGTGAAAAAGAAATTGATAACGCTATCTCTGCCTTTAATCAGCGGCAGAGACGTTTTGGTGGTTTGTAAATTATGCTTAAAAAACGCGTTTTAAGCGGCTGCCTGCTGGCCATTATTGCTCTGGCAGTTATCTGGATTGACCAGCCCATAGCCTGGCTGACCCTGGCTATGGCGGTGGTAGTCGCCCTGGCCCTAAATGAATTTTACAATGCCGTTACCGTTTACCTTAAATCCCAGCCCTTCAAGGCGCTGGGCATTTTCTGGGGTATGCTTATCGTAATCAGCCCCCATCTGCAAATAGAAAGCGTCTTGCCGTTCTTACTGGGGTCTTTCAGCCTGACCTCACTCATATACCTGCTGACCCTGAAAGACCGCACAGATGCCTTTCCCCGCTGGGCTTGGACACTCTCCGGGGTAATTTATATCGGTCTGCTCTCCAGTTTCTGGGTGGCCCTGCGCGAACTGCCCATGGGACGCGAATGGGTGCTCTGGACGCTGATTCTTACCGCCGCTACCGATACAATGGCTTTTTTCATAGGCAGCCGTTTCGGCAAACAGAAAATGGCACCCTCCATCAGCCCCAACAAAAGCTGGCAGGGAGCTATAGGCGGGGCGGTATTCAGTATTATAGTCGCCCCCATTTTTGCTGACTTGCTGGGACTGCCTATAAATGTATTTGTGGCCATGCTGATAGGTCTTTTGGTCAGCGTAGCCGGACAAACCGGGGATATCGCCGAATCTCTGTTTAAACGCAATATGCACTGTAAAGATTCCGGGAATCTGATACCCGGACACGGCGGAATTATGGACCGCCTGGACAGCCTGCTTTTTACCGGCATAGTGGTATACTACTACGTGATATGGTTCATTCAATAAAAAACATTGTCATACTGGGGTCTACCGGTTCTATTGGCCGCCAGACTCTGGAGGTTATCCATTCACTGCCGGACCGGTTCAAGGTACTGGGACTGGCTGGCGGAACGAATGCAAATCTGCTTAAAGAACAAACCGAGCAGTTCCGCCCCAAATACATCTACTGCCAAAACTGCCATGATACTAACGCCTGTACCGCCCGTTTTATCCCCATGGAGGAAATGGCCGCCCTGCCCGAAGCCGACATAGTGGTAGTGGCCACCCCCGGCAGTGCCGGTTTGCAGCCGGTGCTTGCCGCTGCCAGAGCCGGCAAGGTAATAGCTTTGGCCAACAAGGAATCCCTGGTTTCAGCCGGGGAGATAGTAACCGCCACCGCACAGGAAAACAGAGCTAAAATACTGCCGGTGGACAGTGAACACAGTGCCATCTGGCAGTGTTTGTCAGGTGAGGTCACACCCCCCGCCCGGATTATCCTGACCGCCTCAGGCGGACCTTTCCGTTCCTTAACTAAAGACGAAATAGCCAAAGTCACCCCTGAACAGGCACTTAAGCACCCCTCCTGGAAAATGGGAACCAAGGTTACCATAGACTCAGCCAGTCTCATGAATAAAGGGCTGGAGATAATAGAAGCCCGCTGGCTGTTTGATATGCCGGTACGGAATATTCAAGTGGTTATCCATCCCCAGAGCATTATTCACTCCATGGTGGAGTTTGCAGACGGCAGCCTTAAAGCCCAGCTGTCACGGCCGGATATGCGTTTCCCCATTCAGTGTGCTCTCACCTACCCCGAAAGGCTGACCAACCTCACCCTACCCCGCCTAAACTGGGCGGAAATAGGCAAGCTGGACTTTGAAATGCCGGACATGGACAGATTTCCCTGCCTGAAGTTAGCCATATCCGCCGGAGAAGAAGGCAAAACCTTTCCGGCAGCACTGTGCGCCGCAGACGAATTGGCTGTTGAGATGTTCCTGAAGGGTGAGATAGGATTCGGGCAGATACCCCAACTGATAGCCAAAGTACTGGATGCCCATCAGGCTGTTGCCAGCCCATCTCTGGATGATATTCTGGCCGCAGATGCCTGGGCACGCCGCAAAGTAACCGAACTGGCAGGTAAACTATAAATGCTGTTAACCATTGTTTCTTTTCTGATTATATTTTCCATAGTAGTTATCTCCCATGAGCTTGGCCATTTCTTTTCCGCCAAAGCTATAGGGGTAAAGGTGGAGGAATTCGGGTTTGGCTATCCGCCTAAAATATTCGGCCGCAAATTCGGACAGACTGAGTACAGCCTTAACTGGCTGCCGCTGGGCGGTTTTGTAAAAGTAGAGGATGACCCCGTAAATAATAAAGGCCTTTCCTCAAAAAGTGCCGGGAAGCGTCTGCTCTTTTTCAGTGCCGGAGCTTTGGTAAACGCTGTTTTACCCATTATTCTGTTTGCCTTTGCCCTGATGGTGCCGCATGACGTGCTGGTGGGCAGGGTAAACGTGGAAGAAGTAGTGCCGGATTCACCTGCCGCTTTAGCCGGGCTGGTAGCGGGTGATACTATTTTAAGTGTAAACGGCACTGAAATACGGAACACCTCCGAATTTTCCCGTATTTCCCAGCTGAATCTGGGGCAAACCATAGAAATAACCGTACTCCATGCTGACCAGACCCAAAGTACTGTCAGTTTGTCTCCCCGCTGGCAGCCGCCGGCCGGTGAAGGCCCGGTGGGTATTTCACTGCAAACTCTGGACTACCAGATAATAAGCGAAAGCGAGTCTGTTCTGGCTTCCATTCCCCTGTCTATACAGCAAAATTTTGAAACCCTGGTGCTTTTTAAAAACTCCATACTGGGCCTTATCATGGGCAGTGTACCCTTTGACGTAGTGGGGCCGGTGGGGCTTGCCCAGATGACCGGGGATGTGGCACGTGCCGGGATTGGCCCTCTGCTGGAGTTTACCGCTTTCCTCAGCCTGAATCTGGCTATTATCAATTTGCTGCCCCTGCCCGCCCTTGACGGCGGACGGATATTGTTTGTATTTATTGAGTGGATACGGGGCGGCAGACGCATCTCTCCCAGAGTGGAAAACCTTATCCATATGACCGGGTTTTTCCTGCTGATAGGGCTTATGCTGGCGGTAACCTTTCAGGATATTATACGCATTGCCCAAGGCTAGTTTCTGATATACTCTCTACGAAGAGGCTTTTAAAATATGATTATGCGGCGTAAAAGTACTGAAATCCGGCTGGGGAATATAACTATCGGGGGGAATGCCCCGGTATCAGTCCAGTCCATGACCAAAACAGATACCCGCAATATCCCGGCTACAATTTCCCAAATAAAAGAGCTGGAAGAATGCGGCTGTGAAATAATCCGGCTGGCTATACCGGATATGGAAGCCGCCACTGCCCTGAAATCTATCCGCAAAGAAGTCAGGATACCTATTGTGGCGGATATTCATTTTGATTACCGCCTGGCACTAGCAGCACTCTTAGCCGGGGCAGACGGCCTCAGGCTCAATCCCGGCAATATCGGTGACCCGGAACGGGTTAAAGCGGTGGTCAGGGCGGCAAAAGAACGGGAAATCCCAATCCGTATCGGGGTAAATGCCGGCAGCCTGCCCAAAGACCTGCCCCCAGAGCTCACCACTGCCCAAAAGATGGTCAAAGCCGCCATGGGGCATATAAAGATACTGGAAGCCCTGGATTTCAGCCTGATTAAGGTTTCACTGAAGGCTTTTGACGTGCCTACCACCGTTGAAGCCTACCGCCAGATAGCTTCCCTTATACCCTACCCGCTTCATGTGGGCATTACCGAAACAGGCACCCCCAAAACCGGTCTGGTGCGAAGTGCGGTGGGCATAGGCAACCTGCTGTATATGGGTATCGGGGATACTATCCGGGTTTCCCTGACTTCCCCGCCCCAGGAAGAAGTATTTGCCGCTTATGAAATACTGAAAAGCCTGAACTTAAGGCAGCGCGGCCCGGTGCTGGTCAGCTGCCCTACCTGCTCCCGGACCGAAGTGGATATTGTGGGTATTGCCGCCAGGGTGCAGGAAGCCCTGAACAAAATAGATAAACCGATCAGGGTGGCCGTAATGGGCTGTGCCGTAAACGGCCCCGGCGAAGCCAAAGAGGCTGATTTGGGCATAGCCTGCGGCAAGGGACAGGGGCTGCTATTCCGCAAGGGTGAAAAGATAGCCTCCTTTCCCGAAGATGAGCTGGTAAATGCCCTGCTGCGGGAAATAGCTTCCCTGTAGTTTATATGCCCCCGCTTTCAGGCTTCTTTGGCAGATGATTTTAGGGTATAATCCTTCTTGGCAAGCCGTTATTTACAAGGAGCTTTTAATATGCGTTATTCCAGGTTATTTGGCAAGACCCAGCGTGAAATCCCGTCAGATGCCGAAACTATAAGCCACCAGCTGCTGCTGCGTTCGGGTATGATAGCCCAGCTGACCGCCGGAGTATATTCGTTTATGCCTCTGGCCTGGCGGTCTATCCAGAAAATTGAAAACATTATCCGGCAGGAAATGAATAAATCAGGCTGCCAGGAACTGGCCATGCCGGTACTCCAGCCGGTGGAAATATGGCAGCAAAGCGGACGCGAAGCCCCCTTCGGGCAGACCCTTTTCCATTTGAAAGACCGCAAAGACCGTAATCTGGTGCTTGGCCCTACCCACGAGGAGGTTATAACCGACCTTGCCAGCCGCTATATCCAGAGCTACCGTGACCTGCCCCAGCGGCTTTACCAGATACAGACCAAATTCCGTGATGAGCCACGCCCCCGCGGCGGGCTGATACGGGTACGCGAATTTATTATGAAAGATATGTACAGCTTTGATGCCAGCCCCGAAGGGCTGGACGAAAGCTACCAGACTATGAAACAGGCCTATGAAAACGTATACCGCCGCTGCGGTCTGGAATCTATGGTAATAGATGCGGACAGCGGGGCAATAGGCGGAAAGGCCTCACACGAATTTATGATTGTGGCCGAAAGCGGCGAGGACAGTATTATCTACTGCCCGAAGTGCAATTATGCCGCCAATGCCGAAAAAGCAGTGTTCAAAAAGAAAACCCTGCCCAAAGAACCCCCGAAAGACTTAGAAGAAGTAGCCACCCCCGGCCAGAAGACTATTTCAGAGGTAGCCGCTTTTCTTTCGCTCAAACCGGAAAATACCCTCAAAGCAGTCTTTTACATGGCAGACGGAAAGTTTGTGATGGCGGTCATACGGGGAGATTTGGATATAAACGAAATAAAGCTGAAAAATCTGCTGAAATGCAATGATTTGCGTCTTGCGGAAGACAGCGAAGTAAAAGCCGCCGGGATAGCAGCCGGATTTGCATCACCCGTGGGGCTGAAAAATAGCCTGACAGTGGCTGATGACTCTGTTGAAAACGGCTCTAACTTTGTAGCCGGGGCTAACAAAGACGGCTTTCACCTGAAAAACGTCAACTTCGGGCGGGATTTCAAGGCAGATAAAATGGCGGATATTGCCCTGGCGGCAGAAGGTGCTGCCTGCCCCTTCTGTGACGGCACTTTTGCCTCCAAACGGGGGGTGGAAGTGGGGCATATTTTTAAACTGGGAACATTCCTTTCAGAACGTTTCGGGGCAAACTTCACAGATGCCGAGGGCATCAGCCACCCGATAATAATGGGGTGCTACGGCATGGGGGTAGGACGGCTGCTGGCCGCCGCCATAGAGCAAAACCATGACGAAAAAGGCATTATCTGGCCTATGCCTATTGCCCCTTATCAGATATATATCTGCGGGCTTTTCCTGGATAACCCGGCAGTCAGCCAGGCGGCTGAAAAAATATATACCGAACTGGAAGCCCAAGGGGTGGAAGTGCTGTTTGACGACCGCGAACTTACAGCCGGGGTCAAATTTAACGATGCAGACCTCTTAGGTATCCCCCTGAGGCTGACTATAAGCCCCCGCAATCTGGATAAAGGCGGAGTGGAACTCAAGCTCCGCCGGAACAAAGAATCCGAACTTGTTCCGCTTGAAAGCATAATGGAAAGGGTAATCACCTGCATCAAGAGCCAGAGTGATTTATAACTGCCTGTTTTGCCCAAGAGCTGTCTAAAGGTAAAAAATCAGGGGGGCTAATAGCCCCCCTGATTTTTTATTTCTGTTCCGGCTTGTTTTTAAGTGAATCCAGATATCTCTGGTGAGATTCCCAGTAAGTCTTAATGGCTGACTCACGGTCTTCCCAGCCTTCAACACCGGTTTTCTTGGCTTCCAGTTCTTTATAGATGTTAAAGAAATGGAATATTTCTTTAAGCAGGTGGGGAGGCACGTCCGAAAGGTCACGGATAAAATTAAAGTGGGGGTCACCAATGGGTACGCACAGCAGCTTGGCATCCGGGCCTTTTTCATCGTACATTTTGAAAAGACCTACCGGCTTGGTCTCTATCAGACAGCCGGGGAAGGTGGGCTCCCAAACCAAAACCAAAGCATCAAGCGGGTCACCGTCTTCGGCCAGAGTATCCTCAATAAAACCGTAGTCACTGGGATAATGAACGGCCGAGAAAAGCATACGGTCAAACTTGATTACCTTGCGTTCTTTATCATATTCGTATTTATTTTGGCTACCCTTAGGTATTTCTATCATAACCTTAAGGATAATATCCGGGGTACTTGCCAGTTTCAGTCTTTTAAGTTTGGGGCATTTTGACTCACCGCAACCCACTATTGTCTTAAAATCTGAATTGATGGCTTCAACTTCTTTTTTAATCTGCTTTGAACTATCGCTTAACATTTTTCCTCCGCATTTATAATACCTCATTCGGGCTTAAAAACCAAAAGGGGCTTCTACCCAAAAGCCCCTTTTGCAATAACCGGATAAATACACTCAGGAACGCAGAACCGCCCCCGTTTCAGTATTAAGCCGTTTAAGTATCTGGTTCATTACACTGTCTACATCCGCATCTTTCAGGGTATGGGTATCAGACTGAAACAGCAGATGATAAGCCAGTGATTTTTTGTCCTCGGCTACCTGCTTGCCCTGATACATATCAAACAGCTCTACATTTTTAACCAAATCAAACTCGGAAATTATATCTGTAACCTGCCGGTTGGTAATACTGCGGTCAAGCACCAAAGCCAAATCACGTTCCACTGAGGGGAAGCGGTTAATCTGGGTAAATTTGCGCCGAACCGTAGCCCGGGTAATGAGCTTGGAAAGATTGATTTCAAACATATATACCGGCTCTGTTATGCCGAATTTATCTGCAGTCTGGGGGCTTAGCTGCCCCAAAACACCCACCGGCATGTCTCCCACCAGTATACCGGCCTGATACCCCGGAGTCAGACCCGGTTCATCAGATACCGCAAAATCAGCTGCAATACCCAACCGGCTGACCAAAGATTCCACAATGCCTTTGGCATCAAAGAAGTCAAAACCAGCGGTATTTCTCTGCCACCAGGCTTCAGAGGCACTGCCCGCTATAAGGGCGCACAGCATTTCGGGCTCATCTTGCTTATTATTCTCTTTCGGCAGGTAGATGCGCCCAAGCTCATACAGCCTGAGGCCGTTTTTTTCAAAACGGCGGTTTGCCGCTAAAGATGCATACAGGGCAGGACGCAAGCTGGTACGCATAACTTCCTGCTCACTGCTCATGGGGTTGCTGATAGCCAGACATTCGGGCTCAGCCCCTGAAAAAACACGGGAAAGCATTTCGCGGCTGGTGAATGAATATGATATAAGTTCCTGAAAACCATACCCTGATAATATCTGCCGTAAGAAACGCTTTATGCCCGGCAGAGGGGGTGTTTCTATTTTAGGAATGGCTTTATCCAGAGGCAGACAGGGTATAGTATCGTAGCCGGCTATCCTGGCCACCTCCTCAATCATATCAATATCACTTTCAATATCCATCCGCCAGTAACCGGGGAAAAACCGCATTTTATCATCAACGGAACCGTAGCCGAATTCTTCCATACCGGGTACATATTCGGGCATCCAGGCAAAACCCAGCCTTTTGGCTATTTTACAGCTGTCAAATTTCTCTCCCTCAAGCCCTAATACCCGGTTGACCTTTGAAAGAGATAATACAACGCTGTTTCTGTCTTTTTTAACCGGCATGACATCCATTAAGCCCGAAGCCGCCTGCCCGCCGGCTATTTCCAGTATCAGCTGGGTGGCGCGTTTCAGGGCAACAGGCGCAAGCTCAAAGCTAAGCCCTTTTTCAAAACGGGCTGAAGCCTCACTCTGGAGTTTCAAAGCTTTAGCAGTCCTGCGGATGCTGTGCTTGTCAAAGGTAGCCGACTCCAGCAGTACGCTGGCAGTTTTCTCAGTAACCTCGGTATTTTCACCGCCCATTACCCCGGCCAGGGCAATTATTTTGTCCGGTTCGGTAATAAGGAGCATATCCGGGCTGAGTTTGCGTTCAACCCCGTCCAGAGTAGTTAAAACCTCACCCTCCGCTGCGGGGCGGACAATAATATGTTTTGACTTAATCTGGTCATAATCAAAGGAGTGCAGGGGCTGGCCGAATTCCAGCATAACGTAATTGGTAGCATCTACCACGTTGTTTATCGGGCGCATACCGCAGGCAATCAGCCGCTCTTTAAGCCAGTCCGGTGATTCGCCGATTTTTATTCCCTCTATCAGGCTGGCGGTATAACGGGTGCAGAGTTTAGTGTTTTTTATCTCTATATTTATTTTGTCCTTGATATCCTTACCGGTGGCCTTGAAATCCGGCGTGCTTATAGAAGGCAAACGGTCTATTAAAGCGCCCAGTTCTCTGGCCACACCGGTTACACACATCAAATCACCCCGGTTAGGTGTAAGCTCAAGGTCAAGTATTATCTCACCCAGATATTCACTGGCCAGCATACCCACCGGAGCATCAGCCGGCAGTATCAAAATACCCTCATGTTCGTCAGACAGTCCCAATTCCCTTTCGGAACAAACCATTCCGCAGGATTCCACCCCCCGCAAAACAGCCGGCTTAAGTACCATTTCTTTGCCGTTGTGGCCATCTATCAAAACTGCACCGGTACGGGCAAAAACGACCTTGTCACCGGCTTTGCAGTTAGGCGCGCCGGTAACCACTGTCTCCTGCCCCTGCCCCCAATCCACCTTAACCAGTACCAAACGGTCAGCGTTGGGGTGACGGTTTACTTCCATTATCTGGCCTACATATACGTTCGGCCATTTATCTTTGCGGGAATTCAGTACTGTCACCTCAGTACCGGCCATAGTCATCCGTTCGGCCAGTTCGGCCGGCGACATATCTGTGGGAAGATATTCTTTAAGCCACTTCAAAGGTATTTTCATATTAAAACTGCCTCAAGAATCTAGTATCGTTAGAGTAGAACAGACGGATATCATCAATCCCGTATCTCAGCATGGGCAATCTTTCCAGCCCCATGCCAAAGGCAAAGCCGGTATATTTTTCCGAATCTATACCTACCCTCTCCAGCACCCTGGGGTGTACCATGCCCGCCCCCAGTATTTCCAGCCAGCCGGAACCATGGCAGACGCTGCATTCTTTTTTGCCCCCGCAAGTACAGCTTACCGCTACCTCCACACCCGGCTCTACAAAGGGGAAGTAGTCACAGCGGAAACGCACCTTGCGGTTAGCCCCGAAAAAGCGGCGGCAAAACTCCATCAAAGTGCCTTTCAGGTGAGCCATGGAAATGCCTTCGTCCACCACCAACCCTTCCACCTGGGTAAACATGGGAATATGGGTGGCATCGGTAGCTTCATACCTGTAAACCTTGCCCGGAACAACTATCCGTATGGGGGGTTTGTTTTTCTCCATATAGCGCACCTGCATGGGAGAGGTATGGGTGCGAAGCAAAGTATCCAGCCTGCCGTCTTCATTAGGCCGGTCTATCCAGAAGGTCTGCATATTTTCTCTGGCAGGGTGGTCTTCCGGAATATTAAGAGCCTCAAAATTATGATAGTCATCTTCTATTTCCGGCCCTTCCAGTACGGAAAAACCCAGAGTGGAGAAGATAGCAGTCACTTCATTGGTAACCTGGGTCAAGGGGTGTATCCGGCCGATAGGCCAGGGTCTGCCGGGCAAAGTAATATCCAGCCCCTCACTGCGGCTGGCAAACTGTTTTTCTTTAGATAGCTGCTCTTTCTCTAAAAAAGCAGCTTCAAGTGCGGCTTTGGCCTCGTTGGCTGCCGCTCCGGCCGCTTTGCGTTCTTCTATAGGCAAACTGGCCAGATTCCGGAGTGCCCCGGTCAGCAGGCTTTTCTTGCCCAGATACCGGACACGCCACGCTTCAAGGTCTTTAAGTTCCGTTATGGCTTCCAGTTCGGCAAGGGCACTTTGGGTAATTTCGGTGATATTCTTAATTTCTTCCATAGCCCAGCTTCACATCAAAATTTTTATAAAAATTATATGCTATTAGCTTTGAATGGTCAACACAAACTAACATTATGTCAGGTATATCCGCCTTAATCAGCTTTCCGGAATAATTCAGGTGTCCCCATGCAGGAAACCTAATGCCCAGCTGACAGCCTCATCCCCGGTCAGCTCCAGCTCTATATCCGGGGTAATACCCTGCCCTTCTATCATCCGCCCGTTGGGTGTATACCAGCGGCCTATAGTCAGGTAGATACCCGTATCCGGCGTTACATTGAAGGTGCGGTTTACGCTGCCTTTGCCATAGGTGGTTTTTCCCGCAATAGTTGCCCGCCCGTAGTCCTGCAAAGCACCGGAAAGGGCTTCCGAGCCGCTGGCGCTGTACTGGTCTACCAAAACTACCATGGGCAAACTGGTCGTTACCGTTTTAGGCACTACACTATATTCAGAGGAGTTTCCTTCATTGTCCACCGTAGTCAAAACCACCCCGCTGCTTACAAAGCGGCTGGTTACGTTTATAACCGAGCTTACCAGACCGCCGGGATTACCCCGCAAATCCAGCACAATACCTTCCGCACTGCCCAGGTTTTTAAGCACCTGCTCCAGTTCCTCATCTGTTCTTTCGCTGAAACGGCTGATACGTATATATGCTATATCACCCATCATCTCGGAGGTAACGCTGGAAATCAGTATTTCATCACGGGTGACTTCAAACAGCAGCGGCTGGTCAGAGGAGCTTCTTTCCACCAGCAGGGTTAACGAAGTCCCCTTTTCTCCCCTTACCAGCGGGGACAGGTCTGCCAAACTGAACCCGGCCACTGACTGCCCGTCCACTTCCAGCAAAATATCACCGGCCTGTATACCGGCCAGAGCTGCCGGAGAACCATCATAAGGAACCAGGACAATAGCTTCATCTTCTATCTGGACAGTAGCACCTATGCCCACATACTTTCCGTCATCATATTCCAGGCTGGACTGGTAGTCTTCGGCATTCAGATAAACGGAATGAGGGTCATCCAGTTCATCCATCATGCCCTTTATGGCCGCTTCAGCCAGAGCTGCCTGGTCAATACTATCCGGCTCTACGTATTCGGTAGTGATAATCTGCCAGGCATTTACAATGCTGGACAGGTTTTCATCGCTATTTAAGGCGGCTATCCCGCCGCTTAGATAACCCACCCCGAAAGAAACCAGCAAACCGACCATAGCCAGAATAGTACCCAGCAATACTTTTATTCTCAAAGTCATAGACATCTCCCTGTAAAATATCCTGTCCTAATCATAAAACAAAAGGCACGGAAGTACTACTTTCGTGCCTGCGGATAACGCTTGATATAAAGTGCCGCTAAGAGCACTTCTGATTTGATTTATACTGATCCACCAGAGCCAGCGTACTGTCCAGATTAGCCAGGTCCAGCGGAATGCCCAAGTTATTCAGTTCGTAATAACCCATTCCCCGGTAGAGCCGTCTCCCAGCTACCCGGCACATTTCATCATAAAGTTCAGGCCATTCCTGCCCGCAACGGCGGTGGCAGAAACTGACAAAATCCAGAGCAGAAACATTCAAGTCTTCCATAACTGCACCCATTATAACCCAGCGCCACCTAGAAAGCGGCAAACCGCCTGAGGAGGGTTGCGGGGGATAATTTATAACCAGTCAAACCCTTTGGCTAACCTCAATAATGGCTGATATCTTTATATTTTGAGCCTCTTAAGCCTTGAAAACAGGCCTGTTTGAAGCCTTAAGAGCAGCTGATTTTATTACTAAAGAAAACCATTTAGCGCAGCCAAAATCCGGATAAACTGATATTGATTGCTATATTTGTCTTTTTATTATACATTTATATATATGTTTCCAAACAAACAGGCACTGACTTGCTGAATACCGGCCAACATAAAAAACTTACCCGGCTAAAAATACTGGGCTGGCTCTTGCCGGTGCTGCTGGGGTTATGTGTATTAAGCAGCATATATCTGGCTGCCCAGCAAGCAAACTTAAGCAGCTATCTGGACGATATCAGCCGGACTGGTTTTGTTATTCCGTCTTATGTGCATCTCTGTGAGGAGGCAATAGACCAAGCTATTATAGGCTTAGACATACTGCTGGCCGCCAGCTTTGTATGCGGTATGTTTTACCTGCATCTGAGCCACGCCTATTATGTAAACTTGTACCTTATCACCCCCAGATACAGATCCAACCGCGCATTTTCAGGATTTTTGATACCAGTGGTAAATGTGGTATTTCCGCTGCTGTTTACTGCCGAGACATGGCAGCTAAGCAAGCTAACGCCCGAAGCCCAAAACGCCCTGCCTGAATATAAAATAAATTTGCTGCTTAAAATCTGGTGGATACTCTGCCTGCTGGCAGTTACCTTTTTTATTTTACCCCAGGTATTATCTCTGGTACTGCCTGACTCCGCTCCGGCCAGAGAATACGTAGCCAACCTGTTTACGGCAATGACGGTAATGGCCGCAAGCGGAAGCAGCCTTTTGCTGTTTTCCTATCTAAACACCCGGCTTAAATATACCAGCTGAATCCGGCCTGGATAGTTTTTAAATAACAAAACCACCCCTTAAAAAGGAGTGATTTACTAATAAAATTTAAGCCAAGCAGACCTGTAAGCCGAGTTCTGTACCCTTGCCCGAAGGCAAAGGCGATGACCATCTATCTAGACCAGCTGTTACCAACTGGTTCATGCGGCCAACCCGGGAACAGGCCAGACTGCCTTAAGTTCCCCTATTTGGCCTTGCTCCGGACGGGGTTTACCCGGCCAGCCGGTCACCCGGACTGCCGGTGAGCTCTTACCTCACCATTTCGCCCTTACCTGTTTGCACAGGCGGTATGTTTCTGTTGCACTTTCCGTAGGGTCGCCCCCCCTGGGTGTTACCCAGCATCCTGTCTGGAGGAGCTCGGACTTTCCTCCCGCCATAAAAGCGGGCAGCCATCCGGTCTGCTTGGCAAGCTTAGTATAGCAGAGATATACCCCGGCCGCACAAAACATATACCCCAAAAAAAAGGGGCAGCGCCCCCCTTAACTGTAGCTGATTCTTAACTCCCGCCGTCCAGAGCCTTGTTTGCCAGAGCATCTGCCTCGGAGTTTTGGGCGCGGGGTATATACTTTATGTGGTAGCTCTCAAACCGCCCCAGCAATGACACCGCCTTGCTGAACAGGGGTTTAAGCCCCTCGTTCTTCATGCGGTATTCACCTTTTATCTGTTTTACCAGAAGCTCGGAATCAGACCGTATTTCCAGTTCCTTTGCGTCCAGTGAAGCCGCCTTTTCCAGCCCGGCCAGCAGGGCCTGATATTCGGCCTGATTGTTGGTGGTATGGCCGATAGCCCTGGATATACAGGCAACCAGATTATATTTTTCGTCTTTAAGGGTTACGCCAATGGAAGCCGGGCCGGGATTACCCCTTGATGCCCCGTCTGTGTTTATAATGATTTTGCTAATCTTTCAGATACCTTTCTTTCAGTCCAGATATAGTATGCGCTGGCAGCCGCTGCACTGCACCAGAGTACCGGCTCTGGCACGCTGTATCCAGGCTGGCGTAAGCTTCAAGCCGCAGCCGCGGCAATTACCCTGCTCTACCCTTGAAACGGCTTTGCCCTTACTCTTCCGCAGAGCCTGAAAAAGCTCTAAATCCGAAGGGTTAAAGCGGGATATAAATTCCTGCCGCTCACTTTTAAGTTTTTCTATCTCCGAAAGGATAGCGTTTAAGGCTTGAGTATTTTGAGACTGGCTCTGCTGCCAGAGAGTGCGGACAGATTCCAGGTTTTCCATCATCTGGTCACATCTTGCCTGCAATTCCTCCAGATTATCCATCCCCTGAAGTGCCTGGTCATCTATCTGGGCACGCTTGGCCTCAAGGAGCTCCTGCTCCTTACTCAGATTGGAAAGCTCCTTGGGGTTGCTGATACGCCCGGAATAAAGGCTTTTTTTGACCTCATTTACCTTGGCATCCAAATCAGCAGATTGGTCTTCAAGCGCGCGCAGTAAAGCCTGCTGGTCTTTCAA